>Ga0155920_17_pt1 | contig 404991 bp, 436 predicted proteins | sample RifCSPlowO2_01_FD_107574 | JGI IMG/M metagenome (GOLD analysis project Ga0155920, IMG submission 107574) | Candidatus Beckwithbacteria bacterium RIFCSPLOWO2_01_FULL_49_47 | reverse complement strand
TTTTTGATTTTCGGCGCGCCGCGGTTTTTTAAGGCGGAACTGACAGAAATGCTCGATACCATCCGCTCGGGCTGGTGGGGTACGGGGCCAAAGGTGGCCCAGTTTGAGTCAGACTTTGCCCGCTACGCCCACACAGCTCATGCGGTGGGGGTAAATTCAGCCACGGCGGCGATGCACCTGGGGCTGGATATCCTGGGAGTCGGCCCGGGCGATGAAGTCATCACCACACCGCTGACCTTTGTTTCCACTGCCAATGTCATCGAGCACGTCGGCGCCAAAGTGGTCTTTGCCGATGTTGATCGAACCACGGGCAACATTGATCCGGTTGAGATTGGCAAGAAAATAACCAAAAAAACCCGGGCGATCATTCCGGTCGACCTTTACGGCCGGCCGGCAGATTATGGAGCAATCATGAAACTGGCCCGAAAACACAAACTCTATGTCATCGAGGACGCGGCCCACGCTACCGAGTCCTGGTATAAAGGCAAAAAAGTGGGTTCGATCGCCGACCTGACCGCTTTTTCTTTTTATGTAACCAAGAACGTGGCCACCGGCGAAGGCGGAATGTTGACCACCAACAACAAATCCTGGGCAGACAAGGTTCGCGTCAGGCGGCTCCACGGCTTGTCGGCCGACGCCTGGAAGCGCTACTCGGCCGAAGGCTACCAGCCTTACGAGGGGGTGTATCCGGGCTACAAGTACAACATGATGGACATCCAGGCTTCTTTGGGGATTCACCAGTTAAAACGGGCAGAAAAGAACCTGAAAATCAGAAACAGATACTGGAAAAAGTACACGTCTGCTTTCAAAAAACTTGACGGGGTGATACCGCCGGCGGCGGACGAGGTCAAAACGGTTCACGCTAGACATCTTTATGCGATAAATCTTGAGCTGGAGAAATTGAAGATAGGCAGAAATAAATTTATCGATGCTTTAAAAGCCGAAAACATCGGCGCCGGCATCCACTTTACCGCGCTTCATCTTCATAAGTTTTACAAAGATAAGTACGGCTTTAAAAAAGGTGATTTCCCCCATGCCGAGTGGATTGGAGAAAGAACCGTATCACTGCCCTTTTACCCCCACATGAGCGAGAAAGACGTTGAGGATGTGATAGCTGCAGTGACCAAGATCGTTAACTTCTACCGAAAGTGATTTTTCCACCTCTAAGGTGGAAAATGGTAAACAGTAGAGTAATTAGACTCAACCAGCCGGCTACTTGGCGTAAAGGGGTGGAGGTGAATTGGGCGGTGACGGTGTGGTTACCGGGGTCAACCTCAAAGACCATCATGCCATTGACATCATCGAGGTTGGCTTTGATTTGAGGGGTTAAGTCAATTGAGTCGGCGGAGATTTGCCAGCCGGGATAGTAGGCGGTGTTTAACCTTAAGCTGCTGGCCTGGCTGCAGTCGGCGCTGAAGGTTTGTAGGTTTGATTTAACGATCTGGTCGGCGACAGTGCAGTCACCGGAGAGGACTTCAAGCTTTTGGTCGGGGAAAGCTTGGGGCATATCTTTAACCCAGACGGGCAAGTGCTCGTTCCAGCCGGTGGCCACGCCGATGTAGCTTTCAAAAAACTTATTATCATAAGCGCGGACTTCGTTAATCCGCAAGTGGTTGCGGTTGCCGTAGAGCGCCAGCGCTATCAGTAAACTGTAAACAGCAATCAGTAAACGGTGATTTTTGACGGCTTTAACCAAAAAGCCGGCGGAGAGGGCGGCGGAAAATACGGCCAACGGCAAAAAAAGCCAGGGAATGCCGACGGTAGGCAATAAAGGCAAAAAATCCCAGACGGGTTGGGAAACTTGAAGCATTAAAAAGATGCTCAAAGAGAAGGCAATTAAAAAAGGCCAGAGTTTTCTGGTTAAAGTTTTGGGGCGACGAAAGATTAGAGCGGCGGCAGCTAGGCCGACCGCTAGCCATTGGGCAATACCGACCTGTTGGGACACGGGATTGTTCCCCCATCCAGGAGCGTCTGTCCCCCACCGGGAATACAAAAGCCGTTTAAGAGAGACAAATTGCTCCGGATACTGACTCAAGACAAAGTCGTCAAAGTGAGTGTACTTGAGCTCCAAAAGCGCCGGCAGGATAAACCAAGCAGTCAGGCCAAGCGTTAACAGAAAACTTATACTCAAATACTTAAATGGTTTCCACTCCGGGAGAAATCTGCGGCCATTCCCGGAGTGACGGAGATGAGTCAAGATAAAAAAAACCACTAAGGGTAAAAAGACTATTGGGCTAATAAAGTTAGAAGAAAACCAAAACGAAACAACTAGACCTAGGTAGATAGATCGTTTCAAATTAGGCCTTTTTAGCAGCCGGTAGAGTAACAAAAAAGTCAAGGGAATAAAGGCAAAAGAGGTAACGGCCCCCAAGGCCGCGCCGATAAAGATTTTTTCAAAAATCGGTGGGGCCCAAGACCAGAGTAAAGCCGAGATAAAGCCGGCCCGGCGGGATTGCCAGTAGGTAGTGGCAAAATAGTACATGGCAATTGTGGAAATAAGATAGGCTAAAACAAAAGTTAGTTTTAAAGAGACGGCCAGGTTGAAGCCAGACAGATAAAAAGCTTCGGCGACAAAATAAGGCAAAGGGTAGGCAAAAATAAACACCGGGTAGCCGCGGCCGGCAAGTAAGCCGCCAGCCCAGCGGGGCGGAACTTGGCCGTCTTTTAGAGCATTGTCAAACTGGTAGAGTCTGACAAGGTGGTTTTGGGCGTCGTGGCCGTCGTAAAAATCCGGTCCCCAAAAAGTCCTCATGGCAAAAAGGCCCAGGGCGAGCAAAATAACAATAATAACCACACCCGGTGTGTGCCCCTCCAGAGGCGGGCAGGCGCGGCGCAACTCCACACCGGGTGTGAAAGCTTTTAGAGGTGGAAGTTTTAAGGCTTTCAGCTCCATACCCAACCGAAGTATTGGTAAACGGTAGCCAGGCCGATCAAGTTAAGCCCAATGGCGGCGGCGATGATCAGGCGGGACAAAACCGGGTAGTGTTTTTTGGCGACTAGCTGACTTAAACCTAAAACCAAAAAAATCATCTGACCGGCGACTACCGGGAGTAAATAGCGGCCTTGGATGCCGTAGATTTCTCCTGAAGCGGCAAAGATCTTAAAATCATTTAAGACCACCACTGCTAAATGCGATAAAACCACTAAGCCCAAAAAACCCACCTGGCGGCGGAAAAGTTTTGTTTGGCGGGCGAGTTTAAAGCCTAAAGCAGCCAGCCCGGCGGCGGCGGCCAGAACAACCAGTTTTAAAAGCCGGTAAACCCAAAGAGGCAAGGTGGCTTCCAGCCAGCCAAAAACGCCCCAGTACCAAGGGAAAACCTGGGCCAGATGCCCGGGAGCGGTGGCGGCTAAATAGTCTTTAAACTGAAAAAAGATTTTACCGGTAAACAAACTTTCGAGGAAAAATTGAGCGTGATAGGCGTATTCGTTGAGGTTGGTAAGATACAAAAGCTGGTTACTTAAAAAGTTATTGCTGGTTATCAGGCTGGTTAAGGCCGCGGGCAGAAGAGATAAAATGGCCACAAGAACAAAAATAGCCGGCAAGATGAGTTTAAGCCGGTTTTTTTTAACCAAAAAAACTAGCGTAAATGGTAAGACGATTAAATCCGGTTTGATTAAAACAGCTAAAAACCCGGTTGCCAAAGACCATCTAAACCAAGGCCTTTTTCTGGTTTTAAGAAAATTTAGGCTCAAGAAAATAAAGGCGGTGGTAACCAGGACTGCCAAGGGGTCGTAATGGACGCCCACGCCGATAAAGCTTAGGGTGGGCTGGAAAGCAACCAGAGCCGCCGCGGCCATCGCTAGATCCAGACGTCTGAAAACTAACTGGGCGGTTTGATAGGCAAGGTAAACCGTGGCCAGCCCGGCTAAAACAGAAAAAAACCTGACCAAAAAAAAGCGCCAAAGAAATGATTGAGACTTGACACTCAAATAAAAGGGCGTGGCTAAAAAGTAGTAAAGCGGGGGGCGCTTTAAGGATTTTTGTTGGCTGTTGGGAAGGAAAACCGACCGATCAGATTGAGGGATGTTTTTAATCGCTTTAATCCAATTAGATTGATAACCTAGCCAAACAGGGTGAACGATTTTCCAGTTAAAATTTACCAAACTGGAAACCGTCAAAGCTTCCTGAGAGGTAACTAATTCCCGGCGCGGGTGGGGCCTTCTGCCTTTTTCGGCTATAAACTGGACGATGCTAAAATGGCTGGGTTCATCGGGAACTTGAAAGATGGGAGTTAATCCCATCCAGGCAAGACTTTTAATCAGGACGACCACCAGTAAAACTTTTAACGCTTTAGGCATTTTTGGGTGAGTTTGACGCTTAATAAAATTATACTCGCCAGATAAGCGAAAAGAACCGGGGCTAACCAAATTCCTTTGGCAAAAAAGGGTTTGTATTGGCTAGCCTGGATGATAAAAACGCTTAAACTGGTAACATCATAGTAGGCGCTGGCGACGACAAACAAGGCAATTAGATTAAGAGCCAAAAACCAGAGGGATAAAATTAACAGCCAGTATCGGGCGACCCGACGGCCAAAAAGAGCAAAAACGGAATTTACCCCCACTGCCAACAAAATCATCTGGGCGGAGATGACCGGGAAGTAGTAACGGCCCTGGACGCCGAAAGAAAAGCCGTTGTTTCTGGTAAAGGAAAAGTCCCAGATAAAAAGAGATAAAAAATAACCTAAGGCGGCCCACGCAGTCAGGCCTAAAAGAAGAGTTTGTTTGGTCCATTGTTTATTTTTAATTATGGAAATTAGCTTAATCATTAAGCCCAGGCCGGAAATTGCCAAAAGGCGCATCAGGATGCGGTTGATGGCTCGAGGCAAAACCACCCCCAGCCAGTTAAAGACTCCCCAATACCAAGGTAAAACTTCACGGACGGTGTGGGTCAACGTTGCTTTAAAATGCTGCCATAAAGTCAGATCGGGTAAAACCCGATCGGCCCTAACTTTAAAAGTCAAATAGGGCAACTGGCCGCTAAAGAATATTGCCAGCAAATTTTTGGTTCTGGCCGGAGACAAGACTAAGGCCACTAGTAAAACCAAAGGCAACAAGGCTAGATACTGAAGCGTTTTTTTCCTGTTTTTGATCAAAGCGGCCACCAGTGCCGGTACAACCAGGGTGAAGGCGATAAAAAACTGCTGTTTGTTAATTAGCCCAACCCCCAGGACTAAACTCAACCAGAGAAAGTCTCTGCGCCGCGGCAAGGCGGCAATTTTAAGCGAGAGATAAATGACGGCGGTATAGAGAAGGTTATGGAGATTGTCGCTGGTGACGCCGGCGGAAACAAAACTTAACATGGGGTGGAAACCGGCCAAAATGGCAGAAGTTAGAACCAGAAACTGATTTTGAGGAAAAATGAGTTTAGCGGTTAAGTAAACCAGCCAAACCATGAGCAGATGAGCGGCTAGCCAAAAGAGCCGGACGGCAAAGACGCGGACAAAAAGGTCGGCTGGGTAAAAAAATTTATAAACCAGCGCCGAGACTTGATAGAAAAAGTGAGGGTAGTAGGCAGACTCGCGGATGACAAAATTTTTCCGCGTAGAGAGGGGCAGAGATTTTATTTCTTCCTCTTGGGGGCCGGTTAAATTGTCTGAATAAGGCAGACGGTACTCGGGGTGAAAAGTAAACTTATTGTTGCCCTTTTCATCTCTTTTAGTGCCCAGGATAGTGAGTGAAGTATAGATTTCTTCGGTCATGTCCGGGTAGCGGCCGTGGCGGGTTAACTCCCCGCCTTCGGCGATAAAAGCCACATGGCCAAAGTGGGCCTGCTCGTCGGGAAAGTGCCACAAGGGCACCAAGAGCGACCAGGCAAGGAATTTGATTACCACGGCTAACCAAACTACATTAATCACCCTTGATTTTTTCAATGTCATGGTAAAATTATATACTGGCGTGAGCCAAAAACTAAATTCAGTGACTTGGCCCTTATGAAATTAAAATCTCTTTCAATAGTTGTACCCATTTTCAACGAGGCGGAAAGCATCATCCCTTTGTGCGATCAACTAACCGAAAACCTCAAGGTCTCAAGAACAAAATACGAAATTATTTTGGTCAATGACGGGAGCAACGACGGCAGCCAAGAAAAGATTGATGCTTGTAAAAAAACCTGGCAAAATGTGGTCGGCCTAAGGCTAAAAAGGAACTTAGGCAAAGCTGCGGCTCTACAGCTCGGTTTTGCAAAAGCTAAAAATGAAGTAATTGTAACTATGGACGGAGATTTACAAGATGATCCTAAAGAACTCAAAAAGTTACTTGTCAAACTTGATCTAGGCTATGATTTGGTTATTGGCTGGAAAAAAAACCGCCAAGATTCTTTCACTAAGCGTCTTAGCTCAAGGCTTTTTAACTTGATAACCAACTTAATCTTCCGGCTTAACCTTCATGACTATAACAGCGGCTACAAAGCGTTTCGGGCAGAGTCGATTAAAAGAATTAGATTTTACGGAGAGTTACACCGCTTTATTCCAATCTTAGTGGCAGATAAAGGCTACCTAGTAACTGAGGTTCCGGTACATCACAGAAAAAGAAAATTTGGTAAATCGAAATACGGGTCCGGGAGATTTTTCCACGGCCTTTTTGATTTGACAACAGTTTTATTTTTAACTAAATTTCGCTTTAGACCACTCCATCTATTTGGTTATGTGGGGCTGGTATTTTTCCTTTTAGGAACCATTGGTGGTGGCTACTTAACTTGGCTTAAGTTTGTTTACGGTCAGGCAATTGGGCAACGACCGCTGCTGCTTTTAAGCTCGCTGTTGATTATCGTCGGCATTCAAATCGGGATTACTGGACTTTTAGGGGAATTGATTGTGGCTACGTTTTTAAAAGATGAACACCAGGAACTATCAGAAACACACCAGTAAAAATTTCCTACAAAAACTTTTAATAGGCAATTTCTATCAAAGGCTGTTAACTGTTGTGGCTAAAGTTAATATTGGTCGGATTTTAGACGCTGGTTGTGGCGAGGGCTTTACTCTAAAAAGACTTAAGGAAAAAAATATCGGCAACTACCATGAGGGAATAGATATTTTAAGGACAGCCATTAAGCTGGGCCGGGAACTCAACCCCGATATTAAATTTTCCCTGGGAAATATTTATCACTTGCCGTATGAAAATAATTCCTTTGATCTGGTTTTATGCAATGAGGTTTTGGAACACTTGTCTAACCCAAAGGCAGCCCTCAAAGAAATTATCAGAGTGTCAAAAAAATACTGTTTAATCTCGGTGCCGAACGAACCCTGGTTTAGACTGGCCAATTTTCTGCGTCTGAAAAACCTCAGCCGACTAGGAAACGATCCTGAACATATCCAGCATTGGTCAAAAGGAAGCCTGCTAAGTTTATTAAAAAAAGTTAGCCTCACTCCCATAGAAGTAAAATTACCTTTTCCTTGGATTCTGGTTTTAGCAGAAATTTAGCTGACGGGGTTGTTCTCTAGGCTGACCAAGCGGATGCTATCGACACCTTTGATCGCTTTAAGATTTTGCATTAGGGTTTTGGGGTCGGTTTCAGGCTTAAGGGTAATGTTGTAGGCCAGTTCAACCGTCTTGGCTTGTTTGAAGCTGGTAAGATTCAATAGTTGATGATTTTTCAGGTGGCGGGTAAAGAGCTTTAAAATTTTGTCGGTGGATGAGTGCTCGGGATAGTGAAAGGTTAACAGGTGGTCAGAAGCGGTGATGGAACCGAAGCGGTAGCGGGTCATGAGTACAACAGCCAGGGAAATAAACAAGGTGCTGACAACGGCAATGGTGTAGTTGTTGGTACCCACGGCCATACCGGTGATGAGAGCAATAAAGACAAAAGCGATATCGCGGGCGTCTTTGACGGCGGTTCTAAAACGGATGATGGAAAAGGCGCCGAAGAGCGAAAATGCCCGGGCTAAAGAATTGCCGACGATCATCATTAGGATCGAACCGGCCGCGGTCAAAAGCGCCAGGGTAAAAGTGAATGAGGCTGAATAAGACAAACCCTTATGGGTGCGCTGGTACACCAGAGCGACGGCGACTCCCAAAAGCAAACCAAAAAGAATGTTGAAGACAATTACCGGTAAAGGGTAGTCGAGGCTGGCACCGGTTAAGGTGAAAAACTGATTCATAAGCTTTAGTCGTTTTCTTCGGCCACTATACCACAGGCCTCTAAACTCAAGCAATACTTGGACAGAGATTGGCGGGGCAGGTCGAAAGTTTTAACCACCCCGGTCAAATAGTCTGGGACGCGGCCGGAAAACTTTAACTCCATGATAGCGTGGTCGGGAATGACTTGAGTCAGGCGAGGGGTGGCAAAAAGGTCGTGGCTTAATACCGCTTGGATTTGGTAATCAAAGGTGAGGCGGAAATTAGGATAAAAAGGGTCGATTAAAGGCTGGCGCAAGTAAGAAACCAGGATGGCCGGTTGGAGACGGTAAGCGACCAACTGGTGGTAAAACCGGTCTAAAGTACCGCTTTCGGTTTGGGGATTTGAACTAGACAGGCTGTCTTGGGAGCTTAAAAGTTTTTGGGTTTTGTCCCAGCGCAGCTGGGCGCGTTCTTTGGTTAAGAAGTCACCATACTTATATTTGATTTCCCAAAAAACCGGCGTTGAGGCGGTGGCCTTTTGAGAGTAGGTCCTTAAGCGATACTTGACCCTGTCTTTGACGCCGTATTGCTTTTGCCAGTAGGCTTGGTAGTCGGGAGTGTCCAGGTATAAAGTAGAGATGTAGTAGCTGGCGTCAGGTTTTTTTTGCGAGTGGCTGTCGGGAACCAGACCGCGGTTTAAAAGAAACTCCCTTACCTGGCGGTGCTGGTCCGGGGTTAATAGATACTTGTATTCCTGGCGCTCAAAGTTGGTTTTGATCATAGTTGGCGGTTTAAATTATCAAAGTGGTCGAGCATCCACAGGCGGTAGTTTTTAATGTCAAGTAAATATTTAAGGTCGGGGTGGAACTTGTTGGTATCCTGCATCAGGGGAACTTGCAAACTCTGCCAGCTGTTTTCAAAAAATTCCAGATCTTGGCTGCGGTTGACCGGATCGTTGAGGTATTCTGCCAAGCGGCGGTTGCGTTCCGCTTTTACTTGAGGATCTTGCAGTAGTTTAATGGCCAGGGGGTTGAAAGTTTCGTCAATATCGACCAGGGTGGAGGTGCGGTCACCGGTATCCCAAGGGGTGAGAACAAATTTTTTAGTCTGGTGGTTGAAAAACAAGCGGTTGTTGTGGCTTTTATCCTGATGGAGGCTGGCCATGAGTAAGCTGTGAACCCGCCAGGCAAGAAAGCTGTCTTTGTCTAGAAGTTGAAAAACTTCTTGGGCGGAAGAGCCAGGATCGTTGACTAAGTCTAAAAGCTGCTTTAAATATTTAAAGTCAGGATGGTTGGGGTCTTCCGGATAGGTACGCCAACGATCGACGCTTTCGTAAATGTTGACATTCCAAGTTTCGCTTTGGTCTTTTTCGCCAAAAAGAGTCCCGGTTAAGTTTCTCCGGGTAAAAAAAGCTTCGTCCAGTTTCTCGGTAACATAATAAACCCCCTGGGATTGTTGGTTTATTGTTAAATTGGCAAACCAAGAATCAGGGGCCAATAAGCCTAACTTTCCTGCCCTGAAGTTGGCCAAATGTTCAAACACCAAGCCGCGGTCTTCGGGAATAATCAAATCCAAGCTGGCTAACCCGTTAAAGGTATCGCCGCCAGAAAAAATAATCCGCCAGGATTTTTTGGGCTGGGCCCAGTGGACCGCTCCGTTGCCGCGGAAACGCACCTTAACGTTGTGTTCCAAACCTTGAGGGTCGACGAAGACGGCCGGGACTTCCTGATTATGTTCAATCACTACCGGAGTGGTGACGGGGTCGGGTAAAGACAACTGTAAAATTTCCAGGTTTTTACCTTTAATAAAAAGTTGATAGGTGTCTAAGCTATTGGGGTAAAAATAGTAATGAACAAAACCCAAGTCGGTGATCTTGGCAACTTTATTGATTAAGGTATAAGCCCAGAAGTTGTCGGTGAGGCGCTTGAGCCTAGGCTGGTGGCGAAAACGATAAAACAAATAACCGCCGGCGGCAGTGACGGCAAGCAGACTCAAACTTAACCAAAATAATTTTTTTTTCATTAAAATCCGCTGCCTATAAGTATTTCCCTAATTAAAAACCTGATAAACAGCCAACCGGTAGGCAAGGCTTTGGAGCCCGACTCGCCGCCGAGGCGGTTGCCCTCGCGGGTGGCGAGCTCGGCGATTTTAAGGCGTAGTTTTAGAGCCCTAATCGACATTTGGTACTCGATGACATAACCGGGGGCGTCGAGATCTAGCCTGTAAAAGGCCTTTTTGGTGATGGCCCGGTAGCCGTTGATGCTGTCAGTTAGTCTGCCGCCCCAAAATAGGTTAGCCAATAGAGTAAAGCCCTGGTTGGCCCAAGCCCTGAATTTTAAGACTTGGTCGTCTTCTTCGTTTCTGGACTCGGGCAGGAAGCGCGAGGCAATAGCTAAATCGTAACCCTGACCGAGGAGCTTTAGCAGTTTGGGAATATCCTGGGGGTTTTCGTTGCCGTCGGGGCTGAAAAAAACCAAATGCTGGCCGCGGGCTAGGCTAACCGCCAAACGGAAAGCCTCTCCCCGACCGGGTTTGATTTGGTTAATTAATCTAATCTTGTTTTTTTTGACAAATTCTTTGGTACCGTCGGTGGAGTTAAAATCAACCACAAAAGCTTCGTCGACCTTACCAAAAGGAATTTTTTTGACTAGGGCTTTCATGCCGGTGATTTCGTTGCGGGTCAAAATCACCAGAGTGGTGTCAATTTTTTTAGCCATGGGTTTTTTTATAATAGTCGATGACTTGGGGCAAGCCCTGGTTTAAAGTCGTTTCTGCCTTAAAGCCCAAAAGCTTTTGGGCTTTGCCGGCAGCGCAGTTTCTTCTTGGCTGGCCCGACGGTTTGGCTTGGTCAAAAACTATTTTAGTTTCGGTGCCGGCCAGCTTGACAATCAGCCGGGCTAAATCCCTGACGCTGATCTCTTCTTTGGTGCCAAGATTAATCGGATCAGGGCGGGGATATTTTTCTATCGCCAAAAGCATTCCCCTGACAATATCATCAATATAGATAAAGGAACGAGTGGCCGAGCCGTCGCCCCAAACCACTAGAGGGTTCTCGCCGTCAATCACCCTTTTGACTAAAGCCGGGATGACGTGGGAACTTTTGGGATCAAAGTTGTCTCTGGGGCCGTAGGCGTTGTAAGGACGAACAATGCCGACTTTGAGCTTAAACTCTTGGGCGTAAGTTTTGGCAAAAAGCTCGCCGATGCGCTTCCCCCAACCATAACCGTAGTTGGTAATTTCCGGCTCATTGAGAAACCCTTCTGATTCTTGGGTGGGAAAGCTGCATTCTCGGGGATAGACACAAGCAGAAGAAACGTATAACAACCTTTGGGGTGGATGGCTTTTGGCGGCGGCAAAGACATTGATGGCGGGCAGGGAATTTTCATATAAAAGCGTGGCCGGGTGAATTTGGTTATAGTGGACGCCGCCGACATGGGCGGCCAGGTGAAAGATTAAATCCTGACCCTTGACTACTTTTTGGGCGGCTGCCGGGTTTTTGAGGTCGGCGGTGACCAGGTTGATTTTGTCTTTGACTGCCGACAAAAACGGCGTTGGTTTCAAAGACAAGGTGGGAACGGTGACTTTGGCGCCAAAACCCACCAAGGCTTCAACTAAATGGGAACCGATAAAGCCGGCGCCGCCGGTGACTAAAACGAGTTTATTTTTGAAAAAATTCATGGAATTTGTCGGCAATATATTCTACATCTTTTAGAGTCATGCCCGGGTGGCAGCCGAAGTAAAAGGCGCGCTGGTTTAAGTTTTTGGCTACCGGGTATTTATTTTCCAACCGGCCAAATGTTTTTTGATAGGCGGGTTGATTAAGAAGCGGCAACAACTCGCGAGTCTCGATGCCGTTTTTCTCCAGATAGATAATTAGGTCCCACTTGTCGATGTTTTTGTCTTTTAAGACTAAAGGAAACATCATAAAGGCGTGAGTGAAGCCGGCAGGAATCGTCGGCAGTTGAAGTTTGTCTTCGAGTGGTTTTAAAAGTTTGATTAAAGCGGCTGCCAGCTTTTGGCGTTTTTTGATATTGACCTGATACTCCCCGGTCTTAAGCTGGCTTAAGCCGATAGCCGCTTCCATTTCGGTTAAGCGAAAATGGGAGCCGATCCGGTCAAAACGAAAACGGTTTTTTAGAGCTTTTTTGAGTTTGGCCTGGTCATCATCGTCGATTGACAAGTAACTCTGGTGGCGGCCGTGGAAAATGTAGCTGCGGGCAATTTGTTCCAAACGCTTAGAATTACCGGTTAAAAAGCCGCCGACGCCTGTGGGAAGAAGGTGGGCCACATAGGTAGAAAAGGCGGCTAAATCACCAAAGCTGCCTACTGGTTTGCCGGCAACTCCCACAAACATGGCGTCACAGGAATCTTCCAAAACTTTGAGCCGGTGACGGCGGGCCAGTTTTAAAATGGCCGGCATGTTGGCGGGCAGGCCCAAAACGTGAACGGGAATTAGGCCGCGGGTTTTTGGGCTTAGGTGCTTTAGTATTTGCTCGGGGTCGAGGTTAAAAGTATCGGGCTCAACGTCCACAAAGACCGGCTTTAGGCGCAGGCTATAGACAATGTTGGCGGTGGTGATAAAGGAAATAGCCGGCACCAAAACCTCGTCACCGTCCCGCCAGCCGTAGAATTCTTTTAGGGCGGCTAGCCCCGCCTGAAGGGCGCCGGTGCCGGATGAGGTAAAGATCGAGAAGCGACAGTGGTGGAGTTTGGCAAAGCTTTGCTCGAACTTTTTAATAAAAGGGCCATAGGTCAACCGGTTGGTGTCAAGCACCCGCTTAAGATAAGTTTTAGCTCGGGAGTTTAGCTTGATATCCCCGACCGTGATTTGACGTTTAGTCATAAACCGGATTGTATCATAGCTTATAGACTTTAAAGCCGGGGTTGAAATAGACCAGATTGAAATCCAGGGGTTGGTGGTTGACTTTGACCACTAAATAGTCGAAGGAGTAGAGGTTCTTCACTGCCAGAAAGTCGGCGCTGGTGAAATTGTCGTAACCCTTTAAAGCTTGCCTCCTTTGCTGCCAATCTATGGCGTACTGGGCGGAATAAAAAATTAAACCCCCGTCTTTGGCGCTGGAAACCAGGTTTCTTTCGGAAAAACTTCTGAAACCGGGAATTTCTGGAGGAGCTAGAAACACTGCTTCAACCGGCGAGTTGACTTTAGCCCAAACCTGAACGTCGAGCCAGTCATCTCTGCCTTTAAGGTCGACTAAGGGGTTAGGATAATGAAAATAATCTGGTAATTTGACCTGGGGCTTGACCAACACCAGAACAAAGAGAACTTGCGTCAAGACTAATATGAGAATATGGGCAGAAATGTCTTTTTTTGACTTGAGATTTAGTTTGGGCTTGAAAATAAATAAACCTAAAGGGAGTAGGCCGATGGCCAGAAAGTGCCACAGAGTCAGATGCATGCCCCAGAAATAAACACCGGTCAAAGCAACACCGGTCAGAATTCTAACCGGCCAAGAAGAGGCCATTAAGCAAAAATAGGCGGCTGCGGCAAAAGAGATCAGAGCGACAATAAAAACAAAACTGGCGGCTCTTAATAGCTGGAGTTGGATTAATTGGGGAGATGGTAGGAGTGAACTTATTATCAGGTGAAAAAGAAACAAGCCGGAACAAATAACCAACAAAAGCTTAATCGGCTTAAAATAGAGGCCGAAAATTTTTTTCTTTAAGGCTAACCAGGCTGTACCCAGAAGCGCTAGCCAAAGGGCAAAGTTGCCCCAGGCAGTCCAGGGCCAAAGATGGGGGAAACTATAAGTGCCGCGGCTTTCCAGGATGTCAAACCAGGCTTGATTGATGGATGGCAGGAAACTGAAAAATCTATTACCACTGGGTTTAAAAAACAAGGCAAGCCAAAAAATTGCCAAGGGGATAGGGATGGTCGGGTTAATTAAAGCGGCCAATAAAATCAGCCCCAGGCTCGACCAGGACTTGCGTCTAAGCATCGAGGTTAACGCCAAAAGCGAAACAGCCAAACTTAGATCGCGGCTAATAAAGTAAAAATGATGCGACAGGTAACCGATGCGGGCCAGCCATTTGGGGGCGATAAACAAAACCGCGGCCAGAAGGGCAATGGAGCGGGAGCGATAAATGGTAAACGCCAACCAATAAATTCCTAAATATAAAAGGTAAAGACTAACCAGATACAAGCCCAAAAACACCCAAGCGAGGCTGGCGCCGCTAATGGTTTTTAGCCAAACGATGACGTAGTTAAAAGGCGAGTAAAGATAGTGGGGCTGGTTGAAGTAGTAATCGTTTGGGTAGAGGGCAGGGTTTAGAAGTTTATTTAAATAAGGCAGGTAGTGATGGTGGTCTAAAACGTCAAAGTAATAGCCGTGAATCAAAACGCTGGCCAGAGTGATTAAAAGCAAGAATAAAAAGTCTTTTGGTTTCATGACTAATACCTCTAGTGTATTATAGAGATAAATTATGCGTAAAGACTACCTACCCGTGAATAAGCTCACGGCCAAAAAAACAGAGGCTAAATTCGTCGAAGATTTTTGGACCAAAAGGTGGCAAAAGCAAGCGCTCAAGTGGCAGGCCGCCAACATAGAGAACGAGGCCGAGTTTAAGGCTGTAAGTCGATACTTCAACCAACTGCCAAAGGGAGCTGGGATTTTGGACGGAGGTTGCGGCTTGGGGGTCTGGACTCGGTATTTTACCGACCGGGGTCATAAAACCGTGGGTTTGGATATCAGCCAAAAAACCATTACCAGGTTAAAGCGAAACTTTCCCAAGTACAAATTTGTAGCCGGCGATATCCGCCGCCTGCCTTTTAAATCTGGCAGTTTTGATGCTTACTTTTCCTGGGGGACGTTTGAGCATTTTGAAGAGGGTCTGGGACTTTGCTTTGATGAAGCCTACCGGGTGCTTAAATCGGGCGGCCTGCTTTTGATTAGCGTCCCCTACTATAACTTAAGACTGAGACTTAAAGACTCGTTGGTGCTGCCACCTGAAGGCAAAAAGATAAGATTTTACCAGTGGCGCTTGACTGCCAACGAGCTTAAAAGAGAGTTCTATATTCATGGCTTTAAAGTGGATACGGTCAGGCCGATTTACAAAGGCCACGGTTTATCCAGACTGGTGAAACATGATTTGGGGGTCGGACGGCAAAGTTTTCTTCACAAACCACTGATGGCGCTACTTTACCCTTTTATGCCGCCAGGCTTTGTGGCTCACATGCTGATCGCCGCCGCTTATAAACGGTAATCCCCTTCTTCTTCAAAGTCGATCTCGTTATCTATCAGCTGGTTGTCTTTGAAGATAAACTCTTTGCGGGGGAAAATTGGTTTTTTCAAGTAAGAAGCCAAGCCGATGTGGTTGTCGCTAATGGTATTGCCGCTGATTTCCGGCTGGCTTGAGTCTTTAACTGCTATACCCATGTTGCAGTTTTTGAAGGTGTTGCCGGTAACTTTGGGGCTGGCGGTTTCACCTAAAGACAAACATTTGTCGCCGGCACCGTCAACCAGGTTGCCGGTTATATCGGGGGAGGCCGAACCAAAATCCATGCCGTCGTTGCCGTTTGATAAAAATCTGTTGCCGGCAACCAGTCCGGTGGCAAAATCGAGATCCAAACCGTCAAAATCGTTGTCGGCAAAAATATTGTTGCTAATGCTGACGTCGGCGTACTTGACGTTTAGGCCGTCGTCGCCGCGGTTGAAGCGAAAAGTGCTGCCGCTGACTACAATATTGTCGGCGCCATGGGCAGCCAAAGCGCCGCTAAAGTAAGCGCCGTTGACTATGGCCTCGCTGCCGTACTCGACCGTTACCCCGTTAAAGCTACTGCCGTTGGCTGACTCTCCCAAAACGGCAAAAACGCCCCAAGGTTTGTCTGGGTCTTGGGTGGTTAAAGTGGCCCCATTGGCGGTGACCGGGCTCAAGCTGACAAACGAGGCTCCCTCGGCAAAAGACAGTCTGGCGCCGGGCAGAAGCCTAACCTGGTAGCCGGGAGGAATAACTCTGGTTTGATTGATTAAATGGGTGCCGGGGCCGAAAGTGAGTTGCTTAGGCGTCAAAAACAGCTGGTCAAAATCCGCAAACTCTGACTCGATGACGCTTTTGGCCGGGTCGGCGACGTCGATTGGCTCTGTAACCGGCAAAGGAAAACCGCTGACTTCATCGGGAAGGCTGTCTGAGTCAAGTTTTTGTTGAATTAATTGAAACTGGCTAATTAACTCTCGGCGGGTTTTTTCAAGCTGGCGCAAATAGCCGATGTTGGAGAAAAACTTTTTATAATCCTGAAAGACGGCGGTTTTGGTTTGGGCTGCCAGTTGGTCGTAGTATGCCAAATCATCTGCCAGGTTATCGGGATTGTTGACATAAGCCGCCAAGATCTGGTTTCTTTTTGCCAGCCAGTCGGGATTTTTTAACACCCGGGAAGCTAAAGGATGATAGTTGGCCGGCCAACCCACTCCCCCCAAGACGTCCCAGGGCATAACCATAAATTTGCCCAGGGCCGGATGCCAATATAAACGAAAATTGTGTAAGTGATCTTGATGGATGCTGCCCATGAGTACCGAGTGCGCCTGCCAGGCAATAAAGTTATCGATATCCAAAATATAAGGCAAGCGGGTAAAAAACTCCTCGTCGGAAACGTTATTTAACAAATCTAAAAGCAAACTCAACTCGGTGTAGTTATCCTCGGCAAAAACTTCGTCCTGGCTGTACTTGCGCCAGAACTTTAAAGAAGCAAAGATGGGTTGTTGTTCCGCCAGCCTTACTTCCTGGTCGATTTCACCATAGAGATTGCCAATCGGCAAGTCGTTTTTTTCCAGAAAAGCCTCGTTCCACTGCTCGGTTTGCCAATAAACTCCTTCGGTTTGGCCGTTAACTTTTAAAACCACGAATCGACTTTCGGGCACAATCAGCCCCATTTTTTTAGCCCGGTAGTTTGATAGTTCCTCAAGATACATGCCCCGATCTTCAGGGATAATCAAGTTAATGGCCGTCTGGCCAAAAAAAGGCTGGCCAGAACCAAAGTTAACTCGCCAAGATTTTTTGGGCCTGGTCCAGTGATCAAAATCGACGCCGCGGTAGCGCACTCTAACTTGATACTGTCTCCCCTCAAAATCGAAGCTGGCGGGGACAAACTGTTTGAACTTGTCGGCCAGAATGCCGCCGGTGGCCTTGGGGTCAGGCAGGTTGCGGTTCAAAAAAACATAGTCGTCCGGATTGAGAGTCAGTTCATAAACCGGCAACCCTGATGATTTAAACCAATAAGGCAAATAGAAAACGTCGGTCAATTTGGTTAAATAGGTGACGACGTTAGTTTGCCAACCAAAAGCGGTGGGGTTGTGGATTTTAATTAAATAGATCAAACCCACAACGAGAATAATTGCTGTATACAAGAACAGTTTAAATCTATTTTTCATAGAAGCTAATTCCCCACTGTCGGCGTTCAAAAAAGTGAGCCAAAATTATAGCAATTAGATTAGAACAGATGAAAGAAAAAATAACAAGATTTAAAGCCTTGGCTGAATTGATAAAAAGAAGAATAAAGGCATTGACGGTGTAATGAGTCAAATAAAGAGTTAAAGAATAACCGGAAAGCCAACGGAAAAGCTTATTTAGACTGAAACTGGTTTTGACTACTCTTGATTGCAGGCCGGCAATGATAAAATAAAATCCCAGTGCTAAGAGAATAAAAAAAGTTAGTTCATATTCTACTTTGGTTTGCCAAACACGGCGCATGGCCAGCAGCCAAAAAATAATTCCGCTTGGATACGCAATGATGGATTTTAATTTACTAAAAGTGTTTTTTGATAAAATGAAGAAAATAAGTACGCCCAAGAGCCAAACAGCCACTAAGCCCTTGCCTCTGCCAGCAAAAAGACTATAGATAGGAATAATACTAAAAAAAGTCAGGACAAGAAAAAAAATCAGTGGTTGTTTTTTAATCACTTTTGGGGCGAGAGTAAGCCAGCCGAAGCTTAAATAGGCCCACCACAATAAAGGCAACGCCCAAAAAGGTCTTCCAGAACCAAGGGAAATCGAAGGAAAATATTGAAGCATCAGAAGATTAGTTATTAATGTTTTGAGATTAAAAGCCTGGGCGTAACGGTAAACTTCCGGATGAAAGACAATTGACAACCCGTCTAGGATAATCACTAAAATAATTGCTGGTAAAAAAACAGAGTAAATTCTGAAAAACCTATGGGCAAAAAAGTTGGCGAATCGATAATCACCGACTTGTTTTTTTGAGAAAGTGCTAAGAGGAATTAGCAAACCAGAGATGAGAAAAAAGAATACTACAGCAATGTTTTCTACATAAGGCAGATTGGGGGGAGCTAGATAAAGATATTGCTGGTGAGAGTGGATTAAGTGTCCAAAAAGAACTGCTTGGGCAGCTAAAAAACGTAAAAAATATAAGAAGGTTGAGGCGGCCGGTGAAAGTGTCAACATGTTTGATTAAGTGATACAATAATGACAATTATAATGAAAGTGCAGGAAAAAATCTTAAAAATTATGGCGGAACACCCTACGTTTATCATCGCCGAGGCGGGATCCAACCACAACGGCGACGTCACCCAAGCGGTCAAACTGATCAGGGCCGCGGCTGACGCGGGGGCTGACGCGGTTAAGTTTCAAACTTTTACTGCTGGGCAGTTAACGACAAAAAGTGGGCCGAGCGCTTCCTATCAAATAAAAAACACTAAAATAAAAAGCCAGTGGCAATTGCTTCGCTCAATCGAGTTAGATTATAAATGGTACAACAAGCTAGTAAAACTCGCCAAAAAGTTGGGCATTATTTTTTTGTCTACCCCGCATGGATATATAGAGTCTGTGAATTTTTTAAAGGATAAAGTGCCCGCTTGGAAGACAGGTTCTGGGGACTTAACCAATCTTCCACTATTAAAATACTTAGGTGAGTCTGGCAAACCGATAATTTTGTCGACCGGGATGGCGACCGTCGCCGAGACCAGAGAAGCGGTTAAGACCATTGAAAAGACCGGCAACAGAAAAATTACCATTCTTCACTGCACCACTAACTACCCTTGTCCGCCTGAAGAAGCCAACGTGGCGGCGATTATGGATCTTAAAAAAAATTTCCCCCGCTACCGGATCGGCTTTTCTGACCACACCCTGGGGATGACGGCGGCGATCATGGCGGTGGCTTATGGGGCGGCGGCAGTGGAAAAACACCTCACCCTGGACAGAAACTTGCCCGGGCCGGACCAGAAAAACTCGCTTGAACCCGACGAGTTTAAACAAATGGTGAAGCAAATTAGGTTGGCAGAAGTTTTACGCGGCAGCGGCAAGAAAAGGCCTTTCCCCAGCGAGCTGATTATCGCCCAAATGGCCAGAAAAGCGGTGATCGCCGCGGTAGACATTACCAAAGGCACCAAGATCACCGCAGCGATGCTGACGATAAAAAGGCCGGCCAAAGGCGGTTTGGCGCCAAAGATGCTCGATAACATCGTGGGCAAAACGGCCAAACGAAGCATCAAGGCTGACTCACAACTGAAAAAAGGTGATTTTTGATGGTAGGGGGGAATTTTGCATTTGAGTTTGCGGCTCTTGCCAGGAAAGAAGTAAGGTTAAACCTGCCACAAACCTCAAGCTATTGGTTTCAGAACGGCCGAGGAGCAATTGCCGGGTTAATTAAACTTTTAAAGCTTAAACCAGGAGACGAGGTGTTGGTGCCTGAATACCACTGCGAAGAAGTGACCAAGCCTTTTTTCAACCGAGGGATTAAATGTAACTACTACCGGATTGATAAAAACCTAAGCATAAGGCTAAAAGAGATCAAAAAACAGGTGAGTGATAAAACCCGTCTGGTGGTGGTGATTACTTTTATGGGTTTTCCCCAAGAAGAAAGGGAGGAAATTGTTAAGTGGTGTCAGAAAAATAAGCTGGCGCTTTTGGAGGATAACGTGCCTATCGCCCGGGATAAAATCTCGCCCCGCCCGGGGGCCTTCCAGATATACAGCTTCAGAAAACACACCGGAGTGGTCGGTGGAGCGGTCTTAGTTTTACCCCGCGGCAAAAAGAAAAGTGACTATCCAACCTTAGAATTTTTGCCGGCTAAAGCCACTGCGGAAATATTTCAGCTAGCGGCAGCGATGTCCAGGTTTTTATCGCAAGTGATACCAATAAAGATTTTGTGGCTTGTCACCTACAAGCTTCACCGGCTGGGTGAAGATTTGCTGGACGATGAGATCAGAGGCGCTTCGAAGTTGTCGAGGTTTTTAATCATAAGAGCTGGCTGGCAGAAAATAATACAGAAGAGACAGGCCAATAGCGGCTATTTAACCGAAAGGCTTATAAAAGCCGGGCTAAAGCCTTTGATTAAAAAAGTGCCCCCCAAGGCGACGCCTTTGATGTTGCCGGTGGTGATCGACAACCCGGAAAGAGTCAAACAAAAATTGAGAACTCGGGGTTTATTTGTAACTCAGTTCTGGCACCTACCTAAGTACTTGAATAAAAGGTTGGCGCCGACGGCAGACTGGATTACCAAGCATGTAATTTACTTAACCGTCGACCAAAGATACGGGGAAAAAGAGATGGAACTCCAGGCAGTAACCTTGGCTCGTGTTAAAATAAACCCATGAGGCTGGCTTATCTTAGCGGGACCAGGGCCGATTTTGGTTTGATGAGGACCCTTTTGAAAAAAATAGAAAAAGAGTCCAAATGGCAGCTTAAGCTGATGGTGACGGGGATGCATCTGATGGATGAGTTTGGCTATACCGTTTCTGAAGTGGATAAACAGTTTAAGGTAGCCCGGGTAATCGAGGCGGTTTTTACTAAAGACGATCGGGAGTCTATGGCCCGGTTTGTGGGCCGGTGTTTGACCGGAGTGACCGAGGCTTTGATTAAACACCAGGCTGACGTGGTGATAGTTTTGGGTGATCGGGGCGAACAACTGGCCATGGCGACAGCGGCGGCCTACCTTAATATACCCATCGTCCACCTTCATGGCGGGGAGGAAACGACGACGGTGGACAACAAAGCCAGAAAGACCATTAGCCAACTAACAGACTGGCACTTGCCGGCAAGCCAAGGGGCGGCCAAAAGGCTGACCGCCATGGGGGTAGATAAAAAGAAAATTACCGTGGTCGGGGCGCCGGGACTGGACGAAATCAGACACCTGCCTCAGGCGGGGAAAAAAGACCTGATCGTGGTGCTTGAGCATCCGGACGAAAACGAAGCCCAAGCCGGAGAACAGGTAGAAAAGACGCTCTCGGCGGCGGTAAGCTTTGGTTTACCGGTAAAAGTGATTTACCCTAACGCCGACGCCGGCGGCAGAAAAATGATTGTGGTAATAGAAAAATTTGTAGCCAAATACCCAAACTTGGTTAAAAGTTATAAAAGCATCACCAGGGAAGACTACCTTAAGCTTTTGGGGCAGGCGAAGGTCTTGGTGGGCAATAGTTCCAGCGGCTTGATCGAATCCCCGGCTTTTAGGCTGCCAGTGGTCAACGTCGGCCCGAGGCAAAAAGGCCGGGAGCGGGCCAAAAACGTCATCGACGCGGGGTATGACCAAAAGGAAATCAAGGCGGCGGTCAACAAAGCTTTGAAAATGAAGTTTAAACAGATTACCAACCCTTATGGCGACGGTAAAACTGCCCAAAGGGTGGTAAAATTTCTTAATCAGACCTTTTTATGAGTCGATTTAATAATTGGCAAGAACCAGAGTTTGACGCTCGCGGCATGACCCGCTGGCAATGGATTTGCCAGCATCACCAGAATTTAAAGCTGGGGGAAGGTAGCGACATTGGCGCTTTTAGCTACTTAAACGCCAAGCACGGGGTGGAGATTGGCGAAGAGGTGCAGATCGGCAGCCACGTCAGCATTTATTCGGAAAATACCATCGATAATACCCATGGTAGAGTGGTGATTAAAAAGGGTGCCAAGATCGGCAGCCACTCGGTGATTTTCCCCGGAGTGACCATCGGCGAGAAAGCGGTGGTGGGGGCATTTAGTTTGGTCAAAAAAGACGTGCCCGCCGGGGCGGTAGTGGCCGGAGTGACGGCTAAGCCGCTTGAGCGGCGTAACCGGTAAACAGTAATCGGTAATCAGTAATGAAACAACGAATCAATCAAATACCCAAAAAGCAGATTTTACTCGGGCCGCCGTATTTGACCGGCGACGAAGTTAAGGCGGTGGTAGGAGTAATTAAAAGCGGCCAATTGAGCTTGGGCGAACAAGTAGAAAAGTTTGAGAAAGAAGTGGCTCGATTCGTCGGTGCCCGCTACGGGGTGGCTACTTCCAGCGGCACCACCGCCTTGCATTTGGCGGTCAAGGTGGCCGGCATAGGTTACGGCGACGAAGTGATTACCACGCCGTTTTCTTTTGTGGCCTCGACTAACTGCTTTTTGTATGAAGGGGCTACCCCAAAGTTTGTCGATATCGATCCGGACAGCTTTAACCTTGACCCAAAAAAAATTGAGGCGGCGGTAACCCGCAAAACCCGCGCCATTTTAGGGGTGGATATTTTCGGCTATCCGGCAGAATGGAAGAAAATAGCCCAAATCGCCAAGAAACACCGGCTTAAAATAATTGACGACGCGGCCGAGGCTTTGGGGGCGGTCTACCGCGGCAAAAGCTTAGGCAGTTTGGGCTGGCCGACGGTGTTTGCCTTTTATCCTAATAAGCAGATGACTACCGGCGAAGGGGGCATGGTGGTGACCAACTCCAAAGCAGAGTTTATTAAGTTTAAAAGCTTGGTCAACCAAGGCAGAGCGGGTGATATGCAGTGGCTAAAGCATCCCAGCCTGGGATATAACTACCGCATGACCGAGGTGGCGGCGGCCATGGGCAGAGCCCAGCTTAAAAAACTTAAACAATTTTTAGCCAGCCGCCGCCAAGTGGCTGTTTGGTACGGCCAAAGACTGGCCAAAGTTCCGGGGGTAAATTTAATTAAAGCCAATGATAAGCAACACGTCAGAAGCTGGTTTATTTATGTGATCAGACTTGACAAAAAGTTGAACCGCGACCGGGTAATAAAAAAATTATTGGCGGCGGGCGTACCGGCCAAAGCCTACCTGCCCTCGATTCACCTTCAGCCCTATATGAGACGTTTTGGCTACAAGCGGGGCGACTTTCCGGTGAGTGAGGCGGTATCGGCCTCAACTCTGTCACTGCCTTTTTATACAGGCATGGAAGAGGCGGTAGTAGATCGCGTTTGTGAAAAATTAAAAAAAGTAATCGGTAAACTGTAATCAGTAAACCGTAATTATTGTAGAATAGTAATTATGAAGCACAAGGCGATTGATAATAAAAGCATTCTAGTCACCGGAGGAGTGGGTTCGATCGGAGCGGTGCTGGTTGACCAGTTGATAAACGAGTTTTCGCCCAAGCAGGTGAGAATTCTCGACAACAACGAAGCCGGACTTTTTGAAGCGACTCGAAAGTACCAAAAAAAGTCCCAAATGAGGTTTATGCTGGGGGATGTCAGAGATAAAGACCGGGTGACTTGGGCCTTAAAAGGGGCCGATACGGTTTTTCACGCAGCCGCTTTAAAGCATGTCGCCTTAAATGAGTATTCCCCTTTTGAGTCAGTTAAAACTAATGTAGTTGGCACGCAAAACCTAATTGAAGCGGCTTTGAGTAATAACATAGAAACATTTATAAATATATCCACCGATAAAGCCGCCAATCCAACCAGCACCATGGGGGCTTCAAAGTTACTAGCGGAAAGGCTGACGTCCGGAGCTGATTATTTTAAGGGCGGCGGCAGAACGGTGTTTGCTTCGGTGAGATTCGGTAATGTACTGAATTCTTCCGGGTCGGTGATCCCGATCTTTTTGGACCAAATCAAAAATGGCGGACCGGTAACCATCACTGATAAGAGAATGATTCGGTATTTTATGAGCATCAAAGAAGCAGTTAAGTTGATTTTAAAAGCGGCCGAGATGGCCCGCGGCGGCGAGGTGTTTATTTTGAAAATGCCGGCTTTGAAAATTTTGGACTTGGCTCAAGTTTTAATTGAAAAGGTGGGTAAGGGAAAAGTAAAAATAAGCGCAATCGGTCAAAAACCGGGCGAAAAACTGTTTGAAAAAATCGTCACCCGTACCGAGGCAGAACAAACCATGGAGCTTGAAGACATGTATGTTTTACCTCTATCAATCGATTATCCTAATTATCCGGGAATGAGCGGAGACGTAGTCAAGGAAAGTTATCGATATTACCGAAAACTGGGGGGTAAGAGTGTCCCCGAAGAAGGGGTTGAGCCCAAAAAACTGCTGACTAAAGCAGAAATAGTTAAGTTGTTAGTTCAGGACAACTTACTGTGAAGTTTGTCATTGTTGGTTTAGGATCGATCGGGAGTAAACACCGGAAAAACTTAGAATCGCTGGGACACCAGGTAGTCCCCTGCCACCGCGACGACGACCTGGATAAACTGATTGCAGCCAGCCAGCCAGACGGGGTTTTGGTTTGTACTCCAACCAGCCTTCACTTAAAACCGGCCCTAACCGCTCTCAATCACCGGCTGCCGATATTTATCGAAAAACCCCTTTCCCATAATCTTGACGGAGTCGACCGACTGCGCGGTAAAATTCTGGTTGGCTACTGTCTTAGGTTTGATAAAAAATTAAGGCAATTAAAACAACAAGTCGATCAGTTGTCGCCGGCTAAAATCAAATCGGTTAAAATCGTTGCCAAAAGCTGGCTGCCGGACTGGCATCCGGACGAGGATTACCGCCAAAGCTATTCGGCCAAAAAAGCTTTGGGCGGCGGGGTGCTTTTGGATTTGTCGCACGAGATCGATTATGCCTTGTGGTTTTTCGGACCGGTGAAAAAAGTTTCTGCCAAGCTCGAGCAAGCGCCGGAGCTTAAAATAGAAACCGAAGCCGTCGCTGACTTAAATCTGGAGTTTAATTCAGGAGTTAAGGCAGACATTCACCTTTCCTACGCCAGCCGGGAAAAGGAGCGTTATTGCCAAGTGATCACCGCATCCGAAAGGCTGCGCTGGGATTTTCAGCCCAATAATGACATGTACTTGGCGGAAATGAAGCATTTTATCGGTGTAGCCACCGGCAAAGAAACACCGCTGGTGACCGCAGCCGACGGCCGGAGAGTGCTCGAAGTAATTGAGGCGGCCAAACTATGAAAGGGTCTATCTTGGGTTTTGTGGTGCTGGAGGCAGGAACAACCCTGCTGATGAAACAACTCTTGAATTTGGCCATTCACCCTTACTTTGTGGTCTTGGTCAGCGGCCTGGCAGCTTCAGCGCTAATGGCAGTAGCTTTTTGGCGTCAGCCGAGCTTTAAAAAGGAACTGTTAAATCTTAAAGTGATAAAATCTATCTGGCCGACGGCAGTGTTTATTACTCTAGGCAACTTATTTGGCTTTGCGGCGCTTAAACTAACTAGGGCGACCAATTACATCCTTTTGGCCAGAACCAGCGTGCTTTTGAGTCCGATTTTAGCCTGGCTGATATTAAGAGAAAAAGTTAATCATAAAATCTGGCCCTTGGTGGCAAGCGTGCTTTTGGGCATCTGGCTTTTGACCGGCGACTGGAGGCTGATATTTAACCTATCCGGTGATAGCCTAGCAGCGCTAACGGCTTTGACGATTTCTTTGGACTTTATCTGGCAAAAACGAGCCATGATTAAAGTTCCCTTAGAATTAATGGCTTTTTGGCGGCGGTTGTTATCGGCAATTTTGGTGGGAGGCATTTGGCTAGTAACTCCCCAACTGGGACAAACCAGCTTCCACTTTACTGGTTTAGGAGGCATGGCGTTGGGCTTTGCCGGAATGTCATTTTTTATGGCTCGGGCACTAAAAGTCCAAGCGGTGGCTGAATTTAACTTACTGATAAACTTGTCACCAGTCTTGGTAGGACTATCCGCCTACTTTTTGTTTGGGGAAAGGTTGAGCGGCGGGCAATTGGTAGGAGCGGCGTTTATTATTGGCTCTTTAGTAACCTTTAACTTGATAAAGAAACAAGAAAGCCTTAAGCTCAAGGCAAAGAGATGATTTTAGGCGTAGTCCCCGCCCGGAGCGGCTCCAAATCGATCAAAGACAAAAACATTAAGCCTTTGGCTGGCAAGCCGCTGATGGCCTGGTCGATTATGGCCGGCCTGGCTTGTAAAAAAATTGATAAAGTGGTGGTGTCAACCGACAGCGGAGACTACGCCGATGTGGCTAAAAAGCACGGGGCTGAAGTCTTGATGCGGCCAAGTGAACTGGCCCAAGACGCCACGCCGATGATTCCTGTTTTACAGCACGCGTTTAAGGCTTACGCGCCGGCCGAAACGCTGGTGTTGCTTGATCCCACCTCCCCTTTACGCCTGGTTGACGATATTGAAGCTTGCTTAACCAAACTGAAGCTGCCGGAAACCGACTCGGTAGTGACGGTAACCGAGGCCGAACACAATCCTTATTATGTTATGGCCGGAGTTGAGAATGATTATTTAAAATACCCGCTGTTTAAACCTGGTAAAGAAATTCACCGCCGTCAAGACGCCCCTAAGGTTTACCGGCTTAACGCGGCGGTTTACGCCATTAAACGAAAAGTTTTGTTAAATGGTAAAATCTTTACAGATAAAACTCGGGCGGTGATCATGCCGCAAATCCGCTCGTCTCATATAGACCACGAGGTTGACTACCTCTATGCCGAGTTCCTGTTAAAGTCTGGACATGTCAAACTCGATTTTTAATTTAAAAGATAAAGTGGTACTGATTACCGGAGCCGCCGGAATTCAAGGACCGGAGCACGTCAAGGCGTTTGAAAGCGTGGGTGCCGAGGTGGTGGCGACCGATATCAAAGGCACGGAAATTATTCTGGACGTGACCAGTCCCGATTCGATCAACCAAGCGGTTAAAAAAATCATTGATCAACACGGCTATATCGACGTTTTAGTCAACAACGCCGGGGCGACCGGAAAATATGCCACTGATTGGGAGCAAATCATTAAAGTTAATTTAACCGGCACCTATAACTGCTGTCACATTATCGGCGCTGCCATGAACCAAGGCTCGATCATTAACGTTAGCTCAATTTACGGTTTGGTGGGGCCAGACTGGTCTGTTTACGACCAAGCCGAGTATGCCGGAAAACCCATGGGCGCGCCTGCCGGTTACGCTGCTTCAAAGGGTGGGGTAATTAGTTTGACTCGCTATTTTGCTTCGCTTTATGCCCCGAAGGTCCGGGTCAACTGCGTCACCCCCGGCGGCATTTTTGACAATCAATCTGAAACTTTTGTCAAAAAATATTCGGCCAAAACCATGCTGGGAAGAATGGCCAAAAAAAACGAGGTTTCCGGGACTCTTCTCTATTTGGCTTCCGATTTGTCCAGCTATGTTACCGGAGAAAACATTGTGGTTGACGGTGGTTTGACGGCCAGGGCATGAGAAAAGCAACTTGGTTGATCGCTTTGTCAGCATTAATCTGGGTGGTGGTGGGAATCTACGGAGTTATTTTTAACATCAGCTATATCGACGAGGCTAAATACTTAATTAAGGGCTGGCTGATGACCACGGGCCAAGTAAGTTACTATAAAACTCCCGAGTTTTTCTACCAACACATGCCCGGGGTTTTTTTGTGGTATGGCCTGGGACAAAAAATTTTTGGACCGAGTCTTTTGGTAGGCAGGCTTCAGTCTTTTCTAGTAGGATTGATTGTTTACTATTCTAGTTTTGTTCTGGGTAAACGATTAGCCGGCTACAAGGGCGGAGTGGTAACATTGCTACTTTTGAGTTTGTCTTCGGTGGCGGCCCTTGACTATTCGGCGGCGGTACCGCAGTCGTTGGTGGTTTTGACTTTGATTATAGGTTTTGTTTGTCTTTACGATGGCTTGGTAAAGGGGAACGAGCCAAGATTTTTTTGGGCCAGTTTCTGGTTTAGCCTTGCCTTTATCGTCAGAGAGAACTTTTTGTTTACTTTGATCCTCTATGCTGGCTTGCTGGTTTTTGTTTTTAGAGATAAATTTAAACTTTTTTTAAAACATTTGACGGTGATATTGATGACTTTGGGAGTATTTATTATTCCCGGCTATCCCGGAACGGTGGCAGTATTAAAAAATTTTCCGGGAGTGAGTCGATTTTTACCGGTCAGCCAAGCCGAAAAGCAGGTTTTAGCTCTTTATTGGAAAGAGGGCTTACAAACTCCCGGGCTTCACTTCAGGGCAGTAAGAGAGTTTGGGGTAATTTTCCATGCCTGGGCAGTGATCTGGTTTTTGATCATTTTTGATTGGTTGAGAAAACCTAAAAAAACACCTGCCAGATTTACCCCAAGGCAGTTGTTTTGGTGGTTTTTAGTGGGAGCAACGGTTTTTAATTTTATTATCCATAGTTGGGCGGCGTTTAAGTTGTCTCCCAGAGCCATTATCAGTTACTTTTCTTATGTTTCTCCCTTGGTGGCAGTAATTATGGCGGGAATAATCACTCCCAAGCTTAAAAATTTAAAATTTGAACGCTTGGCTCTAGGCGTTTATCTCGGACTACTTGCCTTGGTGCCAGTAGGACCACGCTTTGCCCGAATCTTTGCCATTCCGACCAGAAATCCGGATTTGGTAAAAATTGTCAATTCTGCTTCAAAACTTGAACCGCTGATTGAAGGCAAAGAAAACATCGTCTGGATCGACGAGCCGATTAGCTTGTATCTGGCTGAAAGAGTGTCTTATTATCCGCTGATACACCATACCGGCTTTTACAAATCATCAAACGACACGGAAATTGTCAGGAATTTGGGGTTTTGGAATCAGACGATGCTCAATGGCTGGCTCAAAGAAGCTGATCTGGTGGTAGTGGGAGCTAATAAACTCAAATTATTAAAGGAGGTTCCTGAAGGCAGAAGTCTGGCCAGTTTTATAGAAGCAAAGCTCAATGAAGATTTTGAGTTGATAGAGGAAAGGGTCGATATTTGGCCTGGCAAGATGGTATTTTATGAACCAAAAACCTTAGAGCTTGAGTAACTTGAGAATCTGGTCTGCGGCAGATCTGCCGGCCACGGGCTTAATATAATCAGCCGAAATTCTTTTGGCCTTCTGGAGTTGTTTTTTGGTCTGAGACTGATGTTTGTCTAACAGAATTGATAACCACTTCTTAAGCTGACTCATCTGATGCACTTCTATTGCGCCGCCGTCTTTAATTATCGGTAGGAAAAAACCGTAATTTTTTTTAAACGGGTTAATGGAAATCACCGGCCGGTTCATCATAATCGCTTCAAAGATAGTCATCGACCAGGTTTGGAGGACTACGGAGCAGACGTTGAGCAGATCGATGAGTTCCAGTTGATTATTGTCGGAAACGACGGCGTTGGTTATCCTCCATTGTTTAAGCTCTTCTAAAACCCGGTAGCGTTTTTCACTGGGATGGGGCTTGATCACCAACGTCATATTTTTAACCTGAGCTACCGCCGATGATGCCAGTTTAAAAAAGGCTTCTTTTTCGGGTTTGGGAATCATATGGCTGGGATTGAAAGAAATAAGCAGGGCGATTTTTTGATCATGGTCTAAACCCAAAGTTTTAAAAACTTTTTTGGCATCAAGCCGTGAAACAGACTGGCTATAGTTTTCGGTTCGGGGATCGCCAACGACTTTAATTCTTTTTGGGGGCAAACCCAAATTAACCAACTGACGTTTGATAAACTGGCCGACAACGGTGACCGTTTCGGCGGTATCGTAGGCGTTGATCTGGTCCAAAGCCAATAAAGTATTGGGTGAGGCTAAAAGCGACCTGGTTCTAGTTGACCGGGCGGCTGAAGCCAAGGCTAGCTCGCAAAACCTAACGTCTGACACCACCACTAGGGCTTTAGGCCTGACCGAAACAAACAAGTTTTCGGCAGCGGCCAGATAAAACCGGCTTAAAGTTTGGCCTAAATCAATCATCGGGGAGGCGGCAGCCAACCCCAGATTATATAAAAAATCGCTCAAGCCGGTGACGGTTTTAAGTCTTTTTGGCAAACTGGTTTTGGGGGGCTTAAAGCCTTTGGGTAAAAAGCTGGCTAAGAAAAAATGATTGGCCGAGGCCAGCTTAAAGTTTTTCAGAATCGGCTCAAGTCTGGCGGTGTCGTCAACCAGCCAGGGATGGCGATTTTTTTTATCAAGGGCTCGGTAGAGGGGCGCCAAAGTTTTCAGGTGACGGTAATAGTCAAGGCTAAGCAAAGTGCTAAAGCGAAGCTTTTTGAGGGGCGGAGGGGTAACTCGAGATTGAGATAAAAATTGGCGGATTTTTTTACTGTACTGGCGCTTGAGAAAGAATTTTTTAAGCCAGTGGTTGAGCCAAACGAAAGTTAAAAAGTGGCATCTAATAGTTTTGACGCCTCGGGTTTTTCCCAGAAACCGGGCGGTTTGTTCATGGTAGCTGGAACTCAAGGTGACGATGAAATCTGGTTTAGTTTGAGTTAAAACATCCTGATAGAGTTGGGCATAAACAAAATACTCATAAGTCAAATAGATGGCCAAACGGCTTTTGAATAAATTGGTTGGCATGCCTTGCAAGAGGCGCTCGGTTACTTTTAGGTGAAGATTGCGGTTGGCAGCGTAATCAAGCTGAGCCAATTTGTCGCCATAATAAAAGACACTGTCACCCCCCAGCTTAAAAGCGTCAGAGGCGACAATGGTTAGCTTGAAAAATGGTTTGAGAATGGCGACGGCAAGTTTAAGACGGTTTTTAAGCCAACCGACATAAAAAAACCTAAATAACCTCCCCAAAATCCCGGACAAGGTCTGGATTTTGATGATGTCTTCGGTAATAATTAAGACGTGCTTCATAGCCTGATTATAGCTTACTTATGAAAACAGTCAGAATTATTCCCAAGCTGGAAGTTAAAAACGAAAATTTAATTAAAGGGGTTCATTTGGACGGCTTAAGGATCGTGGGTAAGCCCGAAGAGGCTGCTTTAAAGTACGCTGAAACCGGAGCCGACGAGCTGGTTTACATCGACTTGGTGGCGAGTCTTTACCAACGAGACAATTGGATCAAAATAGTTAAAAGAACGGCTGAAAAAATTTATATCCCCTTGACTGTAGGCGGAGGGATTAGATCAGTTGACGACGCCAAGCTTTTTTTGCGGGCGGGAGCCGACAAAGTAGCCATCAATACCGGCATTGTCAAAAGGCCAAAACTAGTTACGGAAATCGCCCAAAAGTTTGGAGCTCAATGCATGGTGGCTTCTTTGGAAGTACAAAAAAAATCTGACGGCAGCTACGAGGTTTATACCGACTCGGGTAGGACCCCGACCGGAATTGACCCAATCCAGTGGGCAAAGCGGGTGGAAAAACTAGGGGCCGGAGAAATTCTTTTGACTTTTATCCATCAAGACGGAACTTATCAAGGCTATGATGTTTCTTTGTTGAAAAAAATCGCCCCCACAGTGGGCGTACCGGTGATTGCCAGTGGTGGGGCAGGAAAACTAGCTCACCTGACGGATGCGGTCAAATCCGGCAAGGCTGACGCTGTGGCGGTAGCATCGATGTTACACTTTAAAAAAACCACTATTGGTAAAATAAAAAGTTATTTAAAAAAGTCAGGGGTTTTAGTACGAAAATGAAAATAGCGGTGATTGACTATGGGGCGGGCAATTTATTTAGCGTCAGAAGGGCTTTGGAGGCAGTGGGGGCAAAGTTTGAAATAACTGAGTCTGCTGCCAAGTTAACCCAGGCTGAAAAGTTGATCCTGCCGGGAGTAGGGGCGTTTGCCGATGGGATGCGGGGTTTAAAAAAAAGAAGGCTGGTCAAACCGATTAGAAACGAGGTTAAAAAGGGAAAGCCCATTTTAGGGATTTGCTTGGGGCTGCAACTTTTAATGGAGGAGGGCTTCGAGTTTGGTAAACATGAAGGCTTGGGACTAATCGAAGGCAAAACAGATAAAATTATCACTTCAGAAAAACTGCCCCAGATTGGCTGGAATCAAATTAAAAAACAGCACGACAGCTTACTCCTTAAAGGCGTTGCCGATAAAGAGTTTTTTTATTTTGTTCACTCGTTCGTGATTAGACCAAAGAAGAAACCTGTGGTCGCGGCTACGACTAACTATGGCGGAGACGAATTTTGCAGTGTGGTTAACTTTAAGAATATTTATGGCACTCAGTTCCATCCGGAAAAAAGCGGAACCGAAGGATTAAAAATCTACCAAAACTTTAAAAATATCAAACTTTAACTAGGAAACAACGTGTTTTAGGTGCCATTTGCCTTTGATTTTTTCCCAAAGATGAGGCAGGCGGTAACGGTCGATGATTTTCCAAAAATGCGGTTCAGTAATATCAAGATATTCTAAAAATTCTTTAAAATATTTTTTGGGAAATTCACCGTCGTAGCGGCGGACTAAGGCCACTCCTTCTTCTCGGGTGATGTGCCGGCTTCTGATCTCCATCTGGGCATCGCGAGAAGCCCGACCCAAACCAAATTTAATGTAGCTGAGATAAAAGTGAAAGCCGTCGGTTTTGTCGTCAAGGCTGGAGTATTTAGTATAGGTGCCTTCAGACCGGCCATCGGGGTTGGCCTCAAAATTGGTGTATTTGGTGGCGTAATAAAAATTCTCCTGGGGAATCCATTTGTGGTAATAAGAAAACCAATGCATTTGAATGCCTAACTGGTTAATTTTTGCCAACGACGGTGGCCGATACAGAGCAAACGTTTCCGGCTCGATTTCGCTCTTTCTGAATATGCCCGTTTGGAGTCCGGCTTTAATCAAAGCCTCGACTCCGACGCCTTTAAAATACAGCTCTTCCCAGTCTTTGACTGATTCAAAGGGCACGTTTTTGTTTTTGACCGAACCGCCGTACTCGACTTCACCGTTCTCACCATAAACAATGAGCGGAATGCCAAACTTTAGGGCGACATGAAAAGCGTAGGCTTTCTGACCGAAAGTAAACGGCTCCCAAGCGTCTCCTTTCAATTCAAAAGCCACTCTTGAGAGCTTGCGGTGTAAGTGGCCATCGGGGTTAAAAAAAAGGTTATCAAAACCGGCAGCCACAAAGTTATTATAATTTTTCCAACCGATGTCCGTGTAGATAAAAGGCGTCCAGGTGACAGTCAAAGGATGCATGCCGTAGCGGCTTTTTAGCTGATGGGAAACATAGGCGCTGTCTTTGCCGCCGGAAACTGGTACCACCACATCCCAGCGCCCGTCTTTAGATCGATGCTTGTCTAAAAGTTTAACCAGCTCATGTTCCCTTTGCCGCCAGTCGATCTGATAATGCTTTTCCTCGTGATAACGACAGGCGCTGCAGATGCCCGCTTTATCGAAGGTAATTCTGGGCCTTTGATTGGACACAACACACCGTTTACAAAAAATAACCTTTTTGGGTAGTTTGGCTAATTGCTTGTCCAGTATTTTGGGCTTTTTATTAACGACAGTCATAGATTTAGCCGCAGTTTTACGGCTGTAATTAAATAGTCTATCATCATTTTTAAGAGCCTGCTTTTGCTTTGACCGTAACGGCGCTGGCCATAGACCACGGGCACCTCGGCAAGCCTGAATCCGGCCTGGTGAGCCCGGTACAACAGGCGAATGCAGTACTCGCCATAACCAAGAAAAATACTTGTTAGGTCAGTGCTTTTAAGAATTTCTTTTTTAAAAGCAATAAACCCCGATAAGCTTTCGTGTACCGGTAGACCTAAGATTATCCGGTTGACCAGCCGGTTGCCCCACTTTGATCCTAGAAACTGAATGGTACCGGCCTCTGACGCGTGCATGCCCCCACCGGCCACATAGCGTGAACCAATCACTAGGTCTGCTTTGTCCTTAATAATGGGAGTTAAAAGTCTAGGGATGTCTTTGGGCTGGTGATTAAAGTCGGTATCCATAATTACAAAAATATCGGCATGGGTACGCTGGAGGCCGTAAAGAATGGCGGTAGCCAGTCCCCTCTTTTTCCTGACGAAAAGTTTGACGGCAAGTTTTTTGGTCAAAGGCTTGACTATAGCCGCAGTGCCGTCAGGGCTGTTGTCATCGACGACGATAACTTGCGTTTGAAGCCCCAATGGTTTCAAGGCTTTGAGGATGGCTTTAATTAGCTTAACTATGTTGCCGGCTTCGTTATAGGTGGGAAGAATAACCGTTAGTTTCATTAATTAAATTAGAACCAATCAAAGTGTAAATTAGATAAAATGGATAGGGATACCATTGCCGCCAGAGTCAAAGCGATAATTTTGCTTCTCTGGCTGATCGTGATCAAGAACTTGGTGCCAAAGTAAATCAAAACCGGAATGGCGTATAAGATATAAGACGCTTTAATATTATCTCCTTTGTAAGTATTGGGAAAGTAAATACCAGTGAAGAAAAAGGTGAGAAAGGCAACGATGAAAAATAAAGTTAAAAAATTCTCTGCCAAGACGGCCTTGCTTTCAACCCCTCTTTTGGCCAAACTGACGATTAATTGTTTTACCGCTATCAACATGCCCGCGATTAATACAATTGTGGGAATAACATTAATCCGATTTTGCCAAGCCAAAAGGACCAATCGTTCTTTAGAGATTTTTTCCCGGTTGGGGCTTTGGGAAAAATAAATCTCTTCTTCGGATGACAAAGGATAGCGACGATGCTGGTAATAATTCCAGTAGTCGCCCCAAAAAGTGGAATAAAAAATGGGTATGAATCGATTGGGGAAATTTGGCCGAACAGGAATCTGCAACATAGTTTTAAAAAAAGTATCAGTATAAAAATTTCTTGGCTGTCTTTGCCATAACGGCACGCCCCTATACATAGACACATTTTCGCCGCTATCAAAAACTCCCTGATCCCGGTAATGAAAGTAATACTGCGCCCCTGTAACCAAAGCCACCACGGTAAAAATCAAGTTCAACCAAAGCATTTTTTTAAAAGACACCTTTTTAAACCAGCTTAAAAGAATCATTATTAAGCCTAGGCTCAATAATAAAGAACCAGTCATAATCCGAAAAGAAAAAATAATGCCGCCTAGTATTCCCAGTAGAAATGCTTTTGCAGGAGTTGGTTTCTTGAGCACAAATTTAACCAGGTACCAAACAATCACTGACCCAAGGATCAACGAAGGAGTCTCGATGTTGTACATCGGCGCCATTTTGTTGATAACAGGCAGAGATAACAACCAAATTAAAAAGAAAAGAGCCCAGTTTTTGTATTCAGGGTTTAGGTGTTTAAAAATATCAAACCACAACCAACCGACCACAGGCATGAACAAGGCCACTAGCAACTGCCAGCTTTTAAGCGAATCTATCAAATTGTAATTAAAAAGAGGTTGAACCGCTTGAGCTAGTTTACCGGATAAAAAATAAAATGTCGGCGGGTTATAAGATTCGGGAGTGTCTTTTTTGGTAGGGATTCTCTCCTCAAAGATAAGAATTCGGGTATACTCCTGGTGAATGCCGGCGTCGTAACCCCGCCGCACCGGATAGTACCAAGAGTTATGAAGAAACAGAAGTAAAAAACCCACCAAAATTGTTAATAAAGTGAGTTTAAATTTTTTCATAATCGATTAATCATTATCTCGAGTTATTATAGTCTTGGGTACATTTATTTTGAAAGAGGCCGTCGTCTTTTCCGAACAATACTCACAAGTAACAGTTGGTACTCTGAATTTTTTATCGATTTTGACAGGAATGCCGAAGTTAAGATTCCTTAACCCGAAAAAAATATCATATTTAAGGTACTGGTAACTTATTTTTCTACCAATCATTCTTTCGACAAAGGACTTAAACAAAAAAGAAAAGTGGTCGATAAAAAAAAGATAGACATTCACTGACAACCTGGTGGCAATTTTGCTGACCAGTTGAATTAATAAACCTTTATTTTTTTGAAATAAAACCAGCATAATTCCATCTGGCTTAGTTACTCTTGCAAATTCTTTCATTGCTTTCTTAACCCCTTTAGGGTTTAGATAGTTGATGGTTCCAAGGCAAAAGACAATATCAAAAAAACGATCAGGGAACATTTTTAAATTAGTAATGTCGCCTTGATAAAACTTCATTTTCTTACTCTTTCCTTTGAGCCTTTTCTTAGCGACCTGTATACATCGACTGCTTAAATCAATACCGATGATTTTTCGGGCCCCCATTTCTACTAATGCCTGTGAGTACTCTCCTACTCTACAACCAGCATCAAGGATAACTTTATTTTTGATTTCAGCTTTATCAAAATAATGACGCAGCATTTTTTTCACCTCGGAGGCTTGATGTGAATAAGCCAGTGTTCGATCAAACATTTCGCCAATTACTGATTCCATACTTAACTTTCTAATTCAATTCTCTAATGCTATCATATGGCTACCTCTATGCTCAATCTCGGGAAAAGGAAACATAAGTTGGGGCTGATAACTTTGTTGGGTTTGTTTGCATTTCTATTTCTCCACAATGCCTGGCTCTATTCTCCATTTGGTGGCTACGACAAAAGCCTTCATATGGCTTATGCTAAAATCCTCACCTTTGAACACAGAATTCCTACGTACGAGGAAACTCCAGAGTCTTATAACCCACCAACTTTTTATTTTATGTCCGGCAAACTAGCTCAGGTATTTACCCCTGTTTTTAGGGATGATTTTTTTGAGGCTTTGAAATCTTGGCAAATATTAATGGCTCTGTTGGTTCCACTAGCCGGGTGGTTCTGGTTTGATATTTTTAAGCGTTTAAATAAAGATAAATACTCCGGTTGGCTTTTTTTAATCTGGCTCTTGTCCCTCCCGGTGCTAAACAAAATGGTTCCCATGTACAACCTGGAAATTCCCCAATTTATTTTTACTTCTTTTTTAGTTTGGTTTTTTACCAAACAGGTACTTCCCAAGCCGACCCTAGGCAAAATAGTCGTGCTGGGAGTGTTTTCCGGTATGATTCTTTCTTTAAGACTCATGTCTGTGACTTTAATAGTTAGCCTTGGCTTGGCGTTAATTTTTACTGACTTAGTTAAAAGAGCTGACCCTAAACTCATAGCGGCGCACTTTTTGATTTTTGCTTTGATAACATTACTGCTCGGCGGTCAGTACTACTTCTTTTACCGGGACGAGGGTGCCTTAGGAGATAAGGTGGAACGCCGCACATATCTTCCTTTATGGCAAAGACAGCCCTCGACATTTTATACTGGTGTTTTCCCCAGGTTGCTCTTTACCAGGCCGGTTCGTCCTTATTTCCCTAACAGCTTTATTCCCATCTTCTATTCTGATTTTTGGGGTGACTATTGGAATTATTATCCTCAAAGAAGATTTGGGTTTACTATAGACGATTTAAGAAAGAGCCGGCTGTTTATCACCCCGGAAAGAATCAGTCGTTTAGCTTGGCAGAACCGAGTAAACCTTATACCTACGATCATAATTATCCTGGGGGTGCTTCGAGCTATAACTTACACGATAAAAAGCATCATTGATAAAAAGCTAACCCACAAAAACTTAGCAGAAGTTTTTTTGACCCTACTTTTTGTAATTACTTTTGTAGCTTTTGGATACATCAACTTAAAGTTTGCTAACACGTATAAAGGTGATACTATTAAAGCTTCATACATTCTCTACGCCATTCCTGTCTTAATTTATTTCGCCACTCAATTTGTAACTAGTTTAAAAAAACATAAACTGATATATTTTTCTGTAATGACCCTAATCTTGACTTCAATTATATTTAATCTTGAATTTAACTTTTTCTAATTAGATGTCTGTTCTATCAGATAAGCAAGCCGCCAAATTGATGTATGCCATCGACTCAATGGACGAATATTATCGACGGGAAATTTTAGGTATTCCTTCCCGGATTAGAGTGAAAAAAATCTTAGACGAGTTGGGCAACATCAAGAATAAAAAGATTTTGGATGTTGGGTGTGAAGCCGGATACATTACCTTGCAGCTGGCAGAAAAGGGTGCCTGGGTCACCGGCGTTGATTTGATCACTGAACCTCTGGAAAAGTTTAAGGAGATTTTAACCATTAAACCTAAAGGAGTTCAAAAAAGAATCAAAGTCCAAAAGGCTGATGCCCGTAAGCTACCCTTCAAGAAACATCAGTTTGATTACGTTGTCGCCGCTGAGGTAATTGAGCATATTCGGCAGCTGTCCGGGTTTGTCAACGGCGCTTGGCGTGCGCTTAAACCTGAAGGGCGATTATTGCTTACCTTTCCCCACGAATCACTCCGGCGCAGATTTTACCCCCTGCTACCTCTTTTTGGCGTTAACGCTAACATTGAAAGCCAAGTAACTCTGAAGGAGTACTCTCCTGAAAAGATAAAAGAAATATTTTCCAAGAAATTCATTCTGATAAAAAAGTACCGTCTTCCTTGGTGGCTGCCGATTACCAACTTAATGATTTTTAAACCGAAGCGACTGAAGAAATAATTTCTGCAATCAAGTCAACTTGGGAAGGCTTGAGATCGGCAAAAGTGGGTAAATTGATGCCGGCGGCGGCGATTTTGCAGGTGACGGGATAGTTTTTGGTCCGGTTTTGTTTCTTGTAGGGAGGAAGCTCTGGCAAGGGATAGAAAAAGGGGCGGGATTCGATGCCTTTTTTAGCCAGGTGTTTGATCAACCAATCGCGGCTGTGGCCGAATTTTTTCTGGTCGACCAGAATAGAAAACATCCACCAATTGGTTTGGGCAAACTTTTGTTCTTTTTGAAAAGAAATGCCTGGTGTATCTTTTAGCAGCTGACGATAACGGTCGGCGATGCGGCGCTTGTTTCTGACAAATGATTTCAGGCGGCGGAGTTGGCCGATGCCGACGGCAGCCTGGAGGTTGGTCATGGCGTAGTTATAGCCGATTACCGGGTGAAAATAGGGGTGGATTTTGATGTTTTTGCCCTGGTCGCGGTAGAGCTTGGCGGTGTCATAAATTTTTTTGGAGCCGGTCACCAGCATGCCCCCTTCACCGGTGGTAACGATCTTGTTGCCGAAAAAACTGAAAGTGGCCACATCAGCTTGGGAGCCGACGGGCCGGCCGCGGTATTTGGACCCCAAGGACTCGGCTGAGTCAGAGATAAAGGCAAGTTTGTGCTTGCGGCAAAGTTTTTTGACGGCGGTAAAGTCGACCGGATGGCCGTAAAGGTCAACGGTCATGATGGCTCGAGTCTTTTTGGTGATAACCGCCTCAACTTTACCTAAGTCCAGATTCCAGGTGTCGGGTTCAATGTCGACAAAGACCGGCTTGGCGCCGGTGTAGGTGACGGCGTTGGCTGAAGCGACAAAAGTTAAGGCCGGAACAATGACTTCGTCGCCCTCGCCGACTCCGGCGGTAATTAGGGCTAAATGGAGGGCGACGGTACCATTGGCCACCGGCAGGGCATAGTTGACGCCGACGGCCCGGGCAAACTCTCGGGCAAACTGTTCGACAAAGCTGCCGATGGAAGAGATCCAGCCGGTGTCCATGGCTTTTTTGACCAGTTTTTTCTCGACCGGACCAAAGCTTGGTTTGGCTAAAGGGATAAACATTAAGCTAATTTTAGCAGAGACTTAAAGTACTTGATATCCTGGCGGTTTAACAGGCCAAAAAACTTTGGAGTTATTTTTAAACGGCTTTTGACCAGCCAGAGGTGCCAGAGGCCACCGATAAACCAGGAAGACGAGACGGCGATAACCGTACCCAAGGCGCCGTATTGGGGCACGAGCCAGAAACTCACTAAAACCACAATGGCCAAATCCGCCAGATTAACTAAAATCAAGGGTCGGTGGTTTTTACTGGCAAACAAGAGCTGATCGTAGGGGGCGACTAACATCAACCAAAAGGTGGAGGCAAGCAGCAGGGAAAAAATGGGGGCGACGGGCAAAAACTCAACACCCAAAACAGTCTTGATAATAGTGTGGCGGAAAAGCCAGGCGGCCAAAAAAATAGGGGCAAAAAGGGTGGTTAAATATTTGCCGGCCAGATGGGTGTAGCGCTTGACCCCTTCGAGGTCTTTTTTACTAAAAAGGGCGGACATCTTAGGAAAGAAAAAAATCATCACCGCGCCGTAAAGAGTTTTTAAGAAACTCACCAGCTGAAAAGAGGCAGAAAAAAAGCCGACCTGATTGGCTGGGTGAAAGTGACGGAGGATGACCACCAGGCTGTTATCGTGAAAGTAAGACAAGGGAATAATGGCAAAAAAGGGCAGGCTATATTTGAAATATTTTTGGACCAGGTTGCGACTAAAATTTAAGGGTAAAAAGCGGCGAGCCAAAACCGCTGCCAAAATTAACAGACCCAAGCCTTCGGCAACAAACGTCAGGCTGTAGCCGAAATTGTTTTTTAAGCTGACACCAAAAACAATTACCGCCGCCAGCCTTAGCAGTTTTCCAATAAATCTGGCGAAGTTTTGAGACAATGACTCTCCTAGCCCCTCAAAGGTAATAAAAACGCTTTCAGCCAATCTCGTGGTTAGCTCATACGTCAGCATCAAAAAAAACAGGCCCTGGAAGGTAGCTTGTTTGAAAAGGGCAAAAATTAGGGCTATGATCACGGCGGCGAATAAGAGAAATAGTTTTAACCTTAAAAATGTGCCTAAAGTTTTTCCCGGTTTTTTGAGAATGGCGGTGAAATAGACTTGAGCCCGGGAAAAACCTAAATCGGAAAAAGCAAACACCAAGCCTAAAAGCCCGGTAACGTAAGCGACGTTGCCCAAAACGCTGGGACCAAACAGTCGGGCAGATAAAGACAAGGTAAAAAAAGTGATTAAGCCGGAAAGAGAACTGGAGATAATTTGGATTAAGGCATTTTTGCCAATCATTTGCGGCATATAGCTAACTGGTTAGTAGGCGGTCCCAGATTTAATAAAAAGGGGTTGAGGTTGGTTATCATCACCCAAAGGTTAATTGTCAGCCGGAAGGGTTCAAGATAAAAACGACCAAGTTTACCGACCCTCCACAGATAAAGTTTTTTTAGCCACAATGGATGGCTGGTTTTGACGTCAACTTGGTTAAAATAGCGAGCGAGCGAGCTTTCGAGTTCTCTTGGACTGAACTCTTGGGCGTGGAGCGTGTCGGAAAGCTTGGTGCCGATTTTAACCGGCGTGGTGAGAATCATTTTACCTCCTGGTTTAAGGACCTTAGCAGCTTCGGTGAGCATTTTTTGGGGAGACCTTAAATGCTCGATGACTTCGGCGGCGATGACCACATCGAAAGAGTTTTCGGGAAAAGGCAGGTGGTAAGCGCTGGCTTTGATGAGCTTGGCGGCAACCCCCCTGTTTTGTAGCTGACGGCGGGCGGCTTTGAGGCTTAAAGCGTCGGTGTCTACACCGGTGAATTCTCCCGGGTGTTTTTGGGAAGCAAGATAAATCAAAACGCCGTCGCCGCAGCCTAAGTCGAGGACTTTAAGGCTTTTATCTCTCGGCAGCTGACTGATGACCTGATGGTAGCGGGCGGCGACAAAGGAGCTATAGGTAAAAATATTTTTTTCAACCTGACGCCAATGGTAGGCGCCGCGGGATTGATACTTGGTAAAAGTTTTTTCGTTCATAGTTGGCGATAGAGGCCGTAGCCTTCTTTGGGGCTTTTAGGATTAATGGTAAATACAGGCTCTAGATGAGTTTCAAGGTACTTTAAGACTTGTCCTCTTTGGCGGGAGCTGGCGCTTAGGTTTTCTTCGCCGGGGTGGTTAATATAGTCAAGAAAAATTAATCCACCGCTTTCCAAGTGATCGGCTAGGTGTTTGATGACTGCCAGTGGGTTGGGGACGTGCTCTAAAACCTGTTTAATGGTAATGATGTCGAATTTCTCTTTGAGGGGTAGATGGCCTGGGCCGACGGTGCGAAACTTGACCTTGGAGTTGTTTTTAAAGCGCCACTTTGAAAACTTAAAAGCCGGGCAGTCAAGGTCGGCGAGCCTATAGCGCCAGCGGGGGAAAAGCTTAACCAGCCAGGCAGTTGCCGGGCCGATGCCGGCGCCGTATTCGCAAAAACTGCCCGATTTGCCCTTGAGTAACATCGCCAAGGCCACATCCAGATAAATTTTGTGGCGGTGAAAGTAGGCCTGGCGGTAAACAAAATAGTCGGTTTCCTGGTAAAAAGAGTGAATCAGTTTTTCGCTGGTGCGTTTTTTCTCACCCCAGAGCTTGGCGGTTTGAGGCCTTTTTTTAAGATAGACGGCGACGACTTTGTCCGGCGTGGTCTTAAAATATCGGGCTAACTCCCCGGCCCAGGGTTTGGCCGGGCCGAGATGGTAGTAAACCAAATTTAATAGTCGGGTAAGATAAACTGCCGGTTTTAAAATTATTTGGGGCATGATTTTAAAAGTTCAATTTCCTGATAGATCAGCTTTTTGATGTCAAAGTTTTCCTTGACGAAGCGGCGGCCTGCTCGGCCCAGGCGAAAGGCTAACTTGGGGCTAACTAGCAAGCGGTCCAGTTTCCGGGCCAGTCCCGGGGCGGTAGCGGCTACCAAACCGGTGTGATTGTCTTTGACTAAGTTGCCGGCAAAAGGGGTGGTTAAAGTGGCGCAAGCGCAGCTTAGGGCTTCGAGCAGCACCTTGGGCTGGCCTTCGATTTTGGAGGTGAGGGCAAAGACGCCGGCTTGCTGGTAGTAGCTTAAGAGCTTTTGGTGGAACATCGGGGGTAAAAAGGTCAATTTAAGTTTAAGCTTTTTGGCGGTTTTAATCAGGCTTTTCTTGAGCGGTCCCCGACCGACTATAACCAAGTCGATTTTAGAACGATGCCGGCTAAGGCTGACGATTTTTAACATCAGCTGGTGGTTTTTTTGATGGGTGAGCCTGCCGACGGTTAAAACCTGGTAGGGTTTTTTTGAGCGTGGGGCGGGCTTGAAGACTCTTGGGTCAACGCCGTTGGGCAGAAAAACAACTTTTTCAGCGTAACCTCGGCGCTTTAAGTCTCTCTCAACCTCCGGCGAGGTGACGATGATTTTGCTTGCCAGTTTTAAAGAAGGCAGGGTGGCCCAATTTAGCAGTTTAGCTAAACCGGGCCTTTGGTCGATATGGGCAAACTGGGCGTAGTCGTAGCCGTAGGTGACCACATAGGGTTTGCGGTAGATAAGTCTCATCAGGGCTGCCGGCAGGCCGCCGGTTGCCTGAAAGACCCGGAAGACGCTGATGCCGCTGATAAGCCGGGGGTAGAAAAAAGGCAGCAGCAGCTGGTAGGCGCGGTAAGGAATTAACTTGGGCTTGGGGACCAAGACAACCTTTGGGGGCAGCTTGGACCTGAAGCTGGCGTCGGCGTAACTAAAAAGGTAAACCCGGTCAAAGTCTTTAGCGTAGGGCTTTAAGTAATAACTGACCAGCCGGTCAAGCTGGCCGGATTGGTATTGTTTTTTTAAGCTGTCACCCGGGGTGAGGAGTAAACCTAATTTCATCTGCTTAACTGATTATATAGCTTGAGGTGGGCGGCGACGATTTTTTGGCGGTTGAAGCGCCGCTTTAGCAGCTTGAGGCTGTTTTGGCCTAAAAGCTTCAGGTTTTGGCGGCTGACGACTTTTTTGATGGCGGCGGCTACTTGGTACGGATCGTCGGGGTTGACCACTAAACCATTGTCTTTGACCAGCCGGGGATTGGCGCCGCGGTTGGAGGCAATAATGGGCAGGCCGGCCGACAGGGCTTCAAGGCCGGCGCGGGATAAGGGCTCGGGCCAGCGGGAAAGGATGATAAATAAACTGGCTTTGGAGTAGAGCTTAACCACTTTTGCGTGGGGCAACTGGCCGAGATAAGTAACGTTTGGGGGAAATTTGCTTTTTAAAGAAATGTTCTTGGCGCCGGCTAAGATAAAGCGGTATTCAGGTAACCGGCCGGCTGCCTGAATCAGGGTATCGCTGCCTTTACCATAAGACAGCTTGCCAACTGATAAAATCGTCTTTTTTCCCCGAGCGAGTTTACCCTGCTTGCCCCCCTTCGCCAAGGCTTCTGGGGGTAAATTGTAAATGGTAGTTACCTTTTTGACGCCTGAAAGGCGGTAGATTTTTTGAAGCTCGGGGCTGACGGCGATGACTTGGTCGGCGGCCAGAAGAAACTGTTTTAAAACCAGCTGCTGGAGTTTGGCTACTACCAGCCATGGGGCCAAAAAAGGCCAGGTTAACCGGTTGGGCTGGTAACGAACCAGGTATTCGGGGATCTCCTGGGTAAGGTAGGTTGAAAAATGACAGCTTGGCTTACCTTGAGTGAAGCAAACGGCCAAAGGGCACAAGAATTTAAAATCGCGGACTGTGGCTGCCACCGGAGTGCGGGTCAGTTTACCGGCTAAAACTCCCGCCGGCAGGATGTATTTGCCGTGGACGTGGATTAAGTCGATTTGGTGTTTTCTGACAGCCCGGGCCAGATAAAAGGCGGCGTAAAGCCAAAACACGGGGTTGTTAAACCAAAGGGGCGATAGGGTTTGACCGGGGGCGACCTTTTTGGGAAAAGGGAACTTACCTACAAGGACTCTCCTTGTAGGTTTTGGAGATAAGTCTGGGGAAAGAACATAAACCCGGTGCTTTTTGCCAAGCTTTTCTGCCAGCGCCTGCATGCTGAATTCGGCCCCGGAAACGGCGTTGGGGTCGGCGTATTCGTTGGCGAAAATGATTTTCAGGCTTGTAAACTGTAAACTGTAAATAGTAAACAGTAATTAATTACTAATTACCGATTACTAATTACCGATTACGGCCTCCTTTAATCAATTTATTAATAACTGCCATGTGGGTGTCAATGTTTTTCTTCCAAGTAAAGGTTTTAACTGCGTGTTGTCTGGCCGCTTGACCCATTTGGCGGCGCAGTTTCTCTGATTTAATTAATTGAAGCGTGGAGTTTACCCAGGGGTCAACCGCGCCGGTTTCGGCCAGAAAACCGGTTTTGCCGGGAATGATCAGCTCTTTGATGGATGAGTTGTCGGCGGCGACTGCCGGAACAGCACAAGCGGCGGCCTCGGTAACGGTCATACCAAAACCTTCCTTAAATGAAGGCAGGAACAAAACGTCGGCCAGACGGTAGAAATCCGGCTTTTCGTCTTCGGGAACAAAGCCGGTAAAACGGACTTTATCCTCTACCCCCAGCCTTTTGGCTTGGGGCTTTAGTTCCAAAAGCTCGGGGCCGGTGCCGGCAAAAACTAAAACCAGCCGGGGCTGGTTTAACCTCTTTATCAGTCTAAGGAGAAAACCAGGGTTTTTCCGGGGCTTAAGGCCTCCTAAATACATTAGCACCGTTTTCCCTTGAAGGTTAAACTGGTCGATAAGTCTTTTCGGTTTAGGTCCGGGAGCAAAACGGCTATCTACTCCGGGGTAGGCCAAGTCAATTTTGGCAACGGGAAAACCAAGGCGGTCGACCAGCTCCTGTTTAGTGGAACGGCTGATGGCAATGATGTGGTCGTAGGCGGAAATGGTGGCTTTGGCGATGAAAAAATTAACCCCGTCTTCCAGGTGCAAAAAAGAGCCTAAAACCGGCACTTGAGGAAAAAGTTTTTTAAAAGCCAAAACGGCCGGGCCTAGAAAATAAGGGTTGTGGATTCTTAAAACGTCAAATCGGTAAGTCAGGTAGGTTTTAACCAGGTAAGGCAGGGCAAACAAAGAAAAAATATGGGGCGGGACCATGGAGCGGATCAGGGCATACTTAACCTGGAGGTTGACTGATTCAGGGTGGCTTCTGCCCCGGGGAAGCAGGATTAAAACTTTGAGGTTTTTTTGGGCCAGCCTCAGCAAAATCTCCCGGTCGTAGACTTCTCCGCCGGAGTTTGATTGGGGCGCCAGACCCAGCTGGGGGGAACAAATGATCATGTAATCAGTAAACAGTAACTATTATAGCGTATGGCCGTGATACAATTGAGCCATGAAGTCGGCATTAATCACCGGCAGCAGCGGTTTCATCGGCCAACATTTGATAGCGGCTTTAAAAAAACTGGGGGTAACCACGTTTGAGTTTTCCCGAAGCCGGGGAAAGGATTTGACTGACAGGGCCGATTTTGCCGATTTACCCCCAGTGGAAGCAGTTTTTCATCTGGGAGCGGTGTCGGGCTACAAAGATTCGAACCAAGATCCGCTTAAAGCATATCGGGTTAATGTTCTGGGCACGGTCAATGTTTTGGAGTATTGCCGCGGGGCCGGCGCTAAAATGATTTTTCCCAGCACCTATGTTTACGCCCCGCCCTATGAAACTCATAAAAAAGAGACTGATCCTGCCAGGCCGACGACCCACTACTCGATGACTAAGTATTTGGGGGAAAGGCTGTGCCGCTTTTACTCCCGGGTTTTTGGGGCGAACACTCTGATACTGCGAACTTCCAATGTTTACGGCCAGGGCCAGACGGCAAAATATATCGTTCCCATCGTAGTCAAGCACGTCTTGGACAAAAAACCTTTGGGGCTGACCAAGCCCGGGGTGGAAAGGGGCTTTATCTTTATCGACGACTTGGTCGAAGCCTACATCAAATTGTCCGAAGCTGAAACCCGCCCCGGGGAAGTGTTTAATGTCGGCCCGAACCAACCCACCAGGTTAGACGATTTGGTTAAAACCATCATCAAGCTGGCAGGCAACAAAACCAAGGTAGTTTACTCGGGTAAAGAAAGATCTCACGAGGTGGGGCAAAACCGGATTGACATCACTAAGCTGAAAAACAAGCTCAAGTGGCAGCCAAAAGTAGGGCTGGAAGAGGGTTTAAAGCGCTATCTTACTTCTCTTGGTCGGTAAACTGAAAGGAAACAACCATTTGCAGCAGGTTTTTGTCGAAATAGCTCCTGACGTCGGGATGGGTCCCGGTCCAAGACAGCCGGTAAACGTACTCCTGGTGAGCAACATAAACGTTGATTTGGTCGCCCCCTTCGCCAAGGTTGTCTATCAGTAAGGCCGGTTCTTGATCGATTTTCAAACTACGCGCCACATAGCCCTGGTTCTGTAAATCGACCACTTCGGGGTAATTTTTCAGCTCTGCGGAGAAACTGTTGACAGTAACTTCGAAAGTAACGTGGGGGGAACCCAGTTTATCCTCGGGGACGTTAGCGATTAGGGTGGTGGCAGGCAGCTGGCTGCCGGAGTCTTCTTTTAAGATATACCAGGCATGGTGGTACTTTAACTGGTAGGGAAATTTGGGATGACGGTACTGCCTCCAGCCGACAAAGTTTAACTCGTCGGGCGAAGGGCTGGGTTGGGGAGATTGGGCCGGCACCACTTTAAAAACAGACACCAACCCCAGGGCTAATAAGAATGCCCCTAAAACCAAAAGCACTGGCTTGAGTTTCAGCTTCATTTATTTTAAGTATAGCAACTTTAACTCTGCCAAAAAAGCCGCCGATAAAGAGGTTTTTTGACAAAAGCTGGCACCAGATAAGATAAAGCCGGTTTGATCAATTTAAAGCTTTCGCTTTTGGGGTAGCCGTAACGGGTAAGGGCGAGCCAGCGGGCCTTGAGGGCAAAGCGCTCTTGAGTTTTGAGGTGACGCAAAGATATCGCCCGGGGAGAATCGACCCGGTATTTTAATAAAGGAGTGGTAAGATTGGCGCCTTTAAAGCGGGAAAGCACACGCAAAGCAAACTCGTAGTCCTGGGCGTAGGTAAACTCGGAGTTATAAAAACCAATGGCTTCGATAACTTGGCGTCTTAACATCCAGGTGGGATGAATAAAGGGGCAAAAGCGCAAAGCGGCTTGGCGGATGATCTCGGGCGTTGCCGGCGGACGCTTAATTTTTAAGAATCTGCCCGAAGGACCAACTAAGCTGACGGCGCTGCCCAGAAGGCCAATGTCAGGATGAGTTTCAAGATAATCCAGCTGAAGTTTAAAACGATCAGGAAGACTAACATCGTCGGCATCCATGCGGGCCACGTATTGGCTCCGAGCTTTTTTCAACCCCAGGTTGAGAGACCGAGTTAAACCCAGGCGGGTCTGATTGGTGATAATTTTGACCCGCTGGTCTTTAATTTTTTTGAGGCTGGCGGCGGTTTTGGCGGTGGAGGCGTCGTTGACGATAATAAACTCAAAGTCTTTGAAGCTTTGGTTTAAAACGCTTTTGACGGCCGCCTCCAGAGTATCAGCTTGATTAAAAACCGCCATGACCACCGACAGTTTCATAGACTAAATTTAGTTTAACATAGGATGGTACAATAAAAACATGCGCGCATTTATTACCGGCATCGACGGTTTTACCGGAAGGCATCTGGTTGAATTTTTAAAGAAAAAAGGTATTAGGGTCACCGGGGTTGATTTAGAGACAACCCGCTATAACCGCTTAAACTTAACTGATAGGGAAAAGCTATTTGAGGTGTTAAAAAAAACCAAACCCGATTATATTTTTCATCTGGCCAGCCCGATTTTGCGAAGCGACCGGCTGATCGATGACAACCTGGCCAAAAACTTAGAAGTGGATTTATTTGGCACGGTTAACCTGTTACAAGCGGCCAGTAACTTAACCAAAAAACCCAGAGTTTTAATCGCCGGAACAGCGGCGGTTTATAAACCAGAAGAAAAAAAGCCTTTTAAAGAAAACGCCGGCTTGGAGCCGGCAACGGCCTATGGTTTGAGTAAGTTAACTCAAGAGCTTGTTTGCTTAAGCTTAGCCAAAAGCTATCGACTGCCTTTGATAATAACTCGGAGTATTTTACTGATCGGCCCCCATCAATCACCGGGATTTGTGGTTAACGACTTTTGCCGCTTTGTGGCAGAATGTGAGGCCGGCAAAGAAAAACCTGTACTTAAAACCGGTAATTTGAGCATCAAACGGGATTTTACTGATGTCAGAGACGGGGTTAAGGCTTACTTAAGCTTAATTAAAAAAGGCAAGGCCGGCGAAGTTTACAACGTCTGCTCGGGCAGGGTTTATTCTATCGGTGAAGTGGTCGACTGGCTCAAAAAAAACAGCCTCAAGCCTTTCCGGGTGTTGGCGTCAAAGAAAAAACTGCGGGCCAACGACCCCAAAGTGATCACGGCAGACAACACCAAGCTAAGGCAAGCCACGGGCTGGCGGCCGGAAGTTAGCTTTGAGGAAAGCTTGAAAGACACCTTGAATTACTGGCGCAACGAAATTAAAGCCCGATAGTAGCGGCTGACGGTTTTGGGCCAGGAGTAACGGGATTTAACTAGCTGGTAGCCCGACTCCCCCATTTGGGAAAGGCCCTGGTTTTCTACGGCTTTAGTCATGGCTTCGGTTAAGGCCTCAACGTTGCCCGCATCAATCAGGTAGCCGTTGGTGTCGTTAACCAGTCTAGGGACGCTGCCGACGCGAGTGGCGATTACCGGCAATTTGTGGGCCCAGGCTTCAAAAAGAATTAAAGGGTGGCCTTCTTTAAACGAGGGCAAAACCAGGCAATGGCACCGGAGCAACTCTTTCTCAAGCGTTTGGCGGCTGACCAGTTTCAAGCCCGGGCCGATGAGTTTGAGTTTTACCCCGGGGTGAATTTTTTTCAAGCGGCTAAAGGCTTGGCGTAAAATATTAATCCCCTTACGGGGTTCGTTTCTGCCGACGAAAAGAAAAGTAAATTGAGAACGTTTTTTAACCGGCTTGAGCCGAGGAATATCGACTCCGTTTAGGATCAAGTTAATTTTTTTTTGGCTCTTGACCTGGGAGTAGAAGCCAACATCGTCGGTAATTATCAAGTCATAGTTTAAAGTTTGGCTGATAAATTTTTCTAAGAAACGATAAATGGTGTTGACGGCGCCAAAGCCGATGGCTACCAGCACTTGGGGGGAAAGGTTGACCAATTTAATCAATTGAAGCGATAAGCCAGGAAGAAAAGTCGAGACCATAAATAAATCTGGTTTGAACTTGGCCGCATAGACGGCTGACTGCAAGGTAAACCAAACCCGGCCAAAAAGGTTGGGCCAGGCAAGCGCCGGTCCTAAGCGGATAATTTTGAGCTTGCCGGAAAAAAAGCTTTGGTTTTGGTCAAAAACCTTTCCCTTGGCGTCTTTAAGGCTCCGAGTGACGACGGTGATTTCACAGCGGTGGTCTTTGACCAAACCGCGGGCAAGCTTTGAAAAAAGCTTTTGGCCGCCGCCGACGACTGGGTGCCAAGCGTCAGCTAAAATGACGATAGAAAGATCGGGTTTTGGCATAGATTTTCTGCCACGAGTAACTTTGAGCTAATTTTTTGATCTCTCGCTGTTTTTGTTGGTAGAGGTTTTTGTCGGAGAGCAAGCGCTTGATCTTGGCGGCTAGATCTTTGGAGTTTTCGGGTTTAAAGAATAAAACGCCTTGACCTTTTTGGGTGACTTCCTGATTGATGGCAATGTCAGCCAAAATCGCTGGGGTGCCGACTGCCCCGGCCTCGAAAGTGACTAGACCAAAACCTTCAACCACTGAAGGCAAACACAGAAGGTGGGATCGGGTGAGTAAGGTGATCAGTTTTTTTCTGGGCAGGTTTTTTAAAAATTTGACTCGACCACTCAAGCCAAGGCGGACGGCTTGGCGTTTAAGTTTAGTTTCCAGCGGACCGAAGCCGACGATAATCAGCCGGAGATCCTTAAGGACAGTCCTTCCGGTACCGGGAGGACTGTCCTTACGGGAAATCCTGACAAAAGCCTCAATTAAATCTTTGACCCGCTTGGTTTTGACTAAACGGGCGACGCAGACCAAGGTGGGCCGGGAAAACTTTTTTAGTTTGGCTCCTGAAAATTCCTTTAGGTCTACTCCGCCGTGGACGACGGTGATTTTTTCCGGGCTGACACCCTCTCTGACTAATTTTTTCTTGGTGACATGGCTTAAGGCGATGATCCCATCCCAGGGAAGTCGTAAACTAACCCACTCTAAAATTAAACCGGGCAGGCCTACAAGCAAACCAAACTCCAGCCAGTTTTGGCCCAAAACGTCGGGGATCCAGGCGACGGCGGGTTTGCCTTTGACTCTGGCGGCAAAAAAGGCAGGCAAGTAACTGACAACGTTGGAACCTTCGATCAGGTCAAAGTTTTTGTTTAAGGCTTTAAAAAAAGAAGACCAAATATACCAGAAGCGGGTGATGACCGAAACGGGAGTGGCGGGGATTTGGGCCGAGCGGCTGGAGATGACTGCCACTTTAAAATCTTTTTGAGCCTTTTTGGCGATATAGTAGGTTCTGGCTTCGACGCCACCGGTAAAAATTAAGTCGGAATCTGCCGGAAAAAACTCGGTCAAAAAAAGAAGCTTCATTATTTTTTTGTCCGGTCAACGTCCTTTAAGGCAAGGGTTCTCACCAGTTGGGTTAAGTCGTGGCGCAGGTTTTCGAGTAAGATGTTGGTGCGAAAGATGAGGTAAAAAAGAAGCAAAATCGAGGCGTAGACGACGACGTCGCTGCCGCGGTTGATGCCCAACCAAAAAGCGACAATGGTCGTTAGATCCGGCCTGATGACGCCGATAATGGCTAAGATAAACACGGCCAACCAAAAAACAAAGCCGGCGAGAGTCAGGCTGCCGTCTTTAAGGCGCAACAGCACCCGGGTGACGGCAAAAATTAAAAACAGGCTAAAGATGATTTGAACCGGTAGTAATGCCATGTCAGCGGAATAATCTTAGCAAAAGCCTGAAGATAATAGCAAATACGTTGCCGGGTCTGACCCCTTTTCTTATCGAGTAGGGGGTGTAGATCACCTGAATCGGCACCTCGGTAAAGCGGAACTTATTTCTTTTGATTTCAGAAAAAAATTCGTTTGAAACCTCCATCCTTTCGGTCTTGAGTTCGAGTTTGTCTATAGCTGGTTTGGAAAAACCCCTGAAGCCCGAGAGGGAATCGGTGGTATACATGCCAAAAATGAGTAAGGTGAATAAATTAAACAGGCGGTTGTTGATTTGGCGCAGCAGCGGCATGCGGCCTTGGGGTTCAAGCAATCTACTGCCGATGACGATGTCAGCCTCGCCGGCGATAAGCGGGCGGATGATCTTTTTAATGTCTTCGGGGTCATGCTGGCCGTCGCTGTCTAGAGTGACGGCAAAGTCGGCTTGCTGCATCCTGGCGTATTTGAGCCCGGTGGACAAAGAGGCGCCTAAGCCGCGGTTGATTTTGTGGCTTAAAACAGTGGCGCCGAATTTTTTGGCAACTGCGGCGGTTTTGTCTTTAGAGCCGTCGTTAACGACGACGATTTCGGATTTCCCAGGCAGGTTTTTGGCTACCCTTTTGACCCCCTGGAGAGTTTGGCCGATGACGCTGGCTTCGTTTAGAGCCGGGAGAATCAAAATTATTTTTTTCATTTTAGTTTTACTTTTTCTTAAATGCGGCTATGGTTTGGGCTAAGCCGTCGGCAAGGCTAGTTTGGGGCCGCCAGCCGAGAGTTTTGTTGGCCAGCTTAAACTCAAATAAACTTTTTTTAATCTCTTCCGGGCGGGCTGATTTTTGAATGAAGGCTACCCTTTGGTCAATAAGCTTGGCGGTGAGCTTGAGCAGTTGCTTGATGGTAACGGCTTGGTTGGTGCCGATGTTTAAAGTAAAAGATTGCTGCACCTTGAGGCATAAAACCAGAGCTTCGACCACATCGGCGACAAAGACAAAATCCCTGGTTTGAAGACCGTTGCCGTAGATAATCGGCTTTTCACCGGCGAGCAACTTGCTGATAAAAATGGCGACCACTCCTCCTTCGGAGGTGCTTGATTGACCCGGGCCGTAGACGTTGGCAAAACGCAGGATTTTGGTGTCAAAGTGACTTTGGAATAACTGACAATACTGCTCCCCGGTGAGTTTGGAAATGCCGTAAGGCGAAATGGGCCGGGTCGGGTGGGTTTCGGTGATGGGAAAGGTTTTGGCGTCGCCAAAGACCGCGGCCGAAGAAGTAAAAATAAACTGGCGGGCGCGAGCTTTTTTGGCCGCGGTAAGCACATTGTAAGTGCCGATGATATTGGAGTTTAAAGTAGACTTTACCGGGCTGACTACCCGATTGTCGGCGGCCAAGTGGTAGACGGCTTCGGGCCTGACGCGAGTAAAAATGTTAACCAGCTTGGGGTCTTCTACCTGGCCGCGGAAAAATTTAACTTTTGCGGGCAGGCTGGTTTTTTGGCCGACAGATAAATTGTCGACGACGGCCAGTTGATGCCCGGCGTCAACCAAGCGCTTGACCAGGTGGCGGCCGATAAAACCCGCCCCTCCCGTGACTAAAATAGTTTTTGACTTCATGCTACCCAATAGCCTCGGGCAAATCTAATAAAAGCCCAGGCTGAAAGTGATAAGAAAATGACCGCGGTGACTAATCTCGCTTTCCGGTTGAGCTTGGCAGCCAAAAAGAAAAACAAAGGAAAGCCTGCCAGCGCGTAGCGGGGCATGGAAGAAAAGCTGCCGGTAAACGTCGGTAAGAGCAAGCTGGGAACAATGAAGGCCAAGTAGCTTAAACGGAACTTTTTGTAGGCGGCCCAGATGATTAAGCCAAAGAAAAGCAGCGAGATTAAAAACTCAAAAACTAAGACGGGGTAGATTTCATTGCCGGGAGAGACGCCCAAAAACATTTTAAAGTAGCGGGCCGTGACCTGGTAAGGCATGATGATTTTGTCGACCTGGCGGCCGGCGCCAAAACCGGGTTGGGAATGGATAAAAATGAGAAAGTCGCCAAAGTGTTTGCCTAAGTAGCCAAGGTACAAAAGCAAGCCGGAAGAGCCTAAAAGCGACAACGAAGCCGCCTTGGGCCAGTTTGACTTTTTAACGGTCCGCCAGTATTCTATGAGGATGGCCGGGAGTAAAAAAATGCCGACGAGTTTGGTGGCGGAAGCAACGCCGGCAAAAATAACCGAGTAAAAAAACTTTTTTTTGCGGGCCAGATAAAGCGCGGCGGCTGATAAAAAGAAAAACAGCGACTCGGTGTAAATGGCAAAGAAGAAAAAGGCGGTGGGAAAAGTCAACAGCAGGATAACCGCCCAGCGAATTTTATCTTGGGGGTAATCGAGTAATCCGAGTTTGATAAAAAAGTATAAAAATCCTGCCAGGCTGGCTAAAGAAATGATTAAGCCGGTCGCGAGAGGGTTTGTCAACAATAACCCCAAGTATTTGATCAACAAAGGATAAACCGGGAAAAAAGCTTGAGTCAAACCATACTGGTAGCCGACATGGGCGATGTTTAAGTAGTGGACGCCGTCAAAGTTGCCCCAAAACCAAAGCCAGTCAGGGGCAGCTTTGGCCAAGACTGATTCCCAGTAGGGAAAACTGCCCTTAAAAGGAATAAATTTTATCGCCCAAGAGGCCAAAAGTTCATAGTAAAACCACAGGCTTGCGGCCGACACTAGGGAAAAACGGAAAAGTCGCTTTGAATCTTGGCTCATTTTGGTTTGGTCGGTTTGAGCAACCAGCCGGTTTCTAAAATGATTAAAAGCGCCACTAAACTAACTAAAGATACCGAGTCGCCTAAAATCCGCGCCGGGGTGTTTTCGGTAAATTTAGTTTCGATCAAGTGTTTGCCGGCGGGGACCTTGAAAGTAATAATACCGGGATACTCGGTTTTTTGATAATCAATCTCTGTCTTCCGGCCGTCGACGGTCACCTGCCAACCGGGAAAGTAACTGGTACGCTCTAAAACTTCGGTGTCGTCGGGGGCGTCGATTTGATAAAGGTGTTTTTGGGTGTCCCAGGCCAGTTCCACAAAAGAACTGATACCCCGCAGGTCAAAAAAGTGACCGGGGGTAAGTTTGATATTTTTGTTTTCGTCAAACCAGCGGGGGGTGTTGGCGCTCATGATCGAGGTATTAAAAGGAAATTCGTAATAGTAGTAATTATCCCAGTTAAACCAACCGCCGGGTTTGGTGGCCAGAGCGGTAACGTAAATTACCGCCGCGGCGGTCAAAACCCAGCTAACTTTGGGTATCGATTTAACCACCCAAGCGGACAATCCGGCAGCCGCCAGGGTGGCAAAAGCGAGCAGGCGCCAGGGAAACTGAACGTAGCGCACCAAGGGTAGAACGCGCCAAACGGGTAAAGACAAGGGGAGCATGGCCAAAACCGACACGACAAAAACCAGGCTAAAAAATAACCACAGCGGGTCGATTTTTTTTGACTTGGACCAAGTTTTGACTAAAAGCCAAAAAGAAATTAGGACAATCAGCCAGTGGATCGGGCCCAACTGAAGGCTCATGTTGTCGTTGGGGCCGGGATAAGAATAGCCAAAACCCCAAGGTGAATAGATCATTTGCTTTAAATTTAGAATGTGATTGGCATATTCCACTTGCATCTGGTCTAATTGGTCGATGTTGGTGTATTTTTTTTCAAGAAGTGCCGGAGCCCAGAAAAACAAAGTCAGGCCGGCCGCCAGTAAAAAAGATAAAATGACCGGACTCAAGCGCTTGAACTTTTTGCCGGGCAGGGAAAAAGCATCAGCCAGGCAAAAGGCGGCCAGCACCGGAGCGCCGAAAAGAAACAAAATGTTGTGGGTTAAGGAAAAGGCGGCCAAGCCTAAAGTGGCGAGCAGAAAGTGGATCTTTCCGGGCTTGGTGATTAACAGGTCAAAAGCCCACAAAAGAGCCGGCAGCGCCCCCATGGCGACAATTTCGCCGACGGAAAAGCGCACCAGGATATCGAGCATCTGATAGGGAGCGGCGACATACAAAAGTCCGGCGACTAACCCGGCCGAGGGGTTAAACTTTTTTCTGACGAGCAAAAACCAGAAAAAGCCGCCGATAAACAAACTAAAGATGGCTAAAAGTTTAAAGCTTAACTCAAAATCTGCCCCCAAAACAACCGGTACCAGTGCCAAAATATAAGGAACGTAGTAGTTAAACAAAAAAACCGGATAGCCGAATTTGTAGTTTAGGTTGGGAGCCCAGCGGACGGGAAAATGCCAATCGATCGCCGCTAGATGGAAGTTGGCCATGCGGGCAAGATACAATTGGCCGTCGTGAGTTTCGGGAAAACCGGGGCGAAAAAAGGAACGGAGTAAAATCAGGCTGACGCCCAAGATGACCAAGGCCGGCCAGTATTTAACGAACCAACGTTTCATAGACTTTGACTGTTTGGGCGGCGGTTTTGTCCCAGGTAAATTTTTTAGCCTGATTTAATCCTAGCTTGCTAAGTCTGGTTCGTAAAGCTTGGCTGGTCCAGAGGTTTTGCAGGGCTGGCGCCAGCTGGTTCTCCTGGGGCTTGATTAAAAGGGCGGCGGAACCGGCAATTTCGGCCAGACTGGTTTCCCGGGAGGTGACTACCGGACAGCCGCAAGCCATGGCTTCCAAAACCGGTAAGCCGAAGCCCTCGGCGCGGCTTACCTGGGCGTAGCCAGTGGCCAGATTATAAATGGCGACTAAATCACGGGTTGGGACAAAACCTAAGCAGATGATTTTTTGGGGATGGGCGGCGGCCAAACGCTGAAAGGCAATTAAATCTTTAGTTTCCGGGTGGATGGGGACGTTTTTGGCGACGGCCTGTTTGCCAACGATTACCAAGGGGTAATTGAGTTTGAGGCAGGTTTCGGCCAGAAGCGGCAGGTTTTTATTCCAATTGACATCGCCGACATAGAGGATAAATTTTCCGGGCAGGTAAAACTTGTTTTTAACCCTGGGCAAAACCTTGCCCCTTATGGGCTTAAAGACCGCGTCGGCGGCTAAATAAACCACCGAGGTTTTGGCGGGGTTGACGCCGATAAAATTGACGATGTCTTTTTGAGACGCTTTAGAATCGGTGATAATATGGTTGACTTTTTTCAATAAGTGACGGTTGATCTGCCAGATAATAGCCCCTTTGATTCCGGCAGGAAACTGGCGAGGAAACTTTAGCGGGATCAAATCGTGGACAGTAACCACCACTGGCTTAGGAAAAGTCAAAGGCAAACCAAGTTCAAAGGGAGTGAACGCCAGGTAGTGAACCAGGTCGACGTCTGCAGGGGCTTTGGCGCTAAAGTCGATGAGCTTGACTTGGCGATTTTTTTTCAGGGCGGTTGACAGCCTTTGGGTGTAAAAACCCAGGCCGCGAAACTTATGGCCGGAGGTTAAGGCGCTGGTGTTAAGGGCGACGCGCATATCTCTCCCAGAGTTTGATAAAAATTACCGGAAAACGCAGAGAAGACATTAGGGCAAAGATAAAACCGGGGAGGCCGTCGACAAAACCTTTGTGCCTGAAGTAGGCTTTAACAAACCAAACAGTCGGCTTGAAAATAAAATAGGATAAACCCAAGCTAAAACCCGGTTTCTCCTTAAGGCGCGCCAGCTCCGCTGCGTCGAGGTCGGTGTAGCGGTTGAAGCGGGTTAAATACCGGGCAAAGTTGGGGTCGGCATAGTGGGTCAGGTCGTTTTTTAAGAAACCGACTTTACCTTTAATGACGATTTGCTCGTGAACCGATTTTTGGGGGAAGTGCCCCCGACCGTTTAAGAATAAGCGGATGACGTAGTCGGGATATTGGCCGCCCTTGGTCAAAAAGCGGCTTAAGAAGAAGTTTTTTCGCGCCACGTTGTAGCCGGCAAATGGGGTCTTTTTTTGGGTGACGATTTTTTTGATTTCGGCGGCAAGCTGAGGGCTAACTTGCTCATCAGCGTCCAGCTGTAACACCCAGCGGCCGGAAACAAGCTCGACGGCTTTTTGTTTGTTGGTGTGGAACATGGGGTGGTTTTTGACTTTAAATACTTTGGCGCCGAATTTTTTGGCCAACTTGCGGGTATCGTCCTCGGAGCTGCCGTCGACGACGATGACCTCGTCTGCCAAACCTTTAATAGATTTGAGGCAGAGAGTAATGTTTTCGGCTTCGTTGAAGGTGGCCAATACCACTGACAAGGTAGGTTTCATTTTAGTTGGCTAACCTGTATCTTAAGAGTAAAAATAAGGCGTAGAGTCCGTCACGCCAAGTAATTTTTTTGCCCTGGTGGAATTCGCGGCCGGCGTAAGAAATGGGCACCTCAAAAATGCGGTAGCCATGACGGAGTAGCTTAGCGGTAACTTCGGGCTCAAAGCCAAAGCGGTTTTGGGTAAGCTTTAAAGCCAACATTACCTGGCGAGGAATGAGTTTATAACCGACTTCCATGTCAGACAAAGTAGTGTTATATAAGATATTGGTAATAAAAGACAAAAAACGGTTTCCCATCAAGTGCCAGAAAAGCATGTTTTTGTGGGGGCCCAAAAAGCGGGAACCATAAACTACCTCTGCCTTGCCGGCTAACACCGGTCGGAGTAAATTTTTTATGTCTTGGGGGTCATATTCCAGATCGGCGTCCTGGATTAAGACGTAGTCACCGCTAGCTTGCTTCAGGCCTGCCCGTATGGCAGCGCCTTTGCCGAGGTTTTCGGTAAAGAAAATCTTGGTAACGCCGGCTAAGTCTTTTAGTTTAACCGTGGTGCCGTCGGTAGAACCGTCGTCGATGACGATGATTTCCTTAGTTACGGGCAGCTTGGCTTCGCGAACCAACTGCACCATCTTGAGTACGGTAGCCGCTTCGTTGTAGGCGGGGATGATAATGGAAAGTTTCATAGTAATTTTGATAAATCTTTTTGATTCAAAAGATGGAGTTCAGGGCGGTCGGCGGAGTAAAGAAAATAGTCGGTTTGACCGGTGGCAGAATTGATTGACTTAAATAAAATTTGCTTGGTGGCATAAAAATAGTCGATAAATTCAAAATCGATTTGCTGATTAATTTTCAGCTCGATGGCCTGAAGCAAATCGGGAGTAAAGTTGATGACGTAAAATTTGGGGCTGTCAGCAAGGCTCTGGTAGCCGATCAAGCCGTGGACGGGATCAAAAAAATTTAAACTTAGTTTTTTTAATCTGGCGGCGGCGTCAACGTCGACGATGGCGGGGACGTCTTTTACCAGGCTCCGGTCGTTAGCGTTTAAGACCAGAAAATGACAAAAATCACTGCAGGCAACTTCTAGGGACAAATTTGGTTCGGGCAGGGGTGTAACTGGCGGCAGGTAGGCGTGGTTGGTGAGTTGAGGTAGCGCCGAGGCAAAAAACTTGGGGGCGAAAAAGCGCCTGACGCCTACGGGGGTAAAGTTGGCAAAGACGAATACCTGGTAGAGTAAAAGGAAAATTACGGTAGCCAGGGCAAAAGCAAAACCGGCCAAGTTGAGGTATTTAACTTTTTTTATAGGCATAAGTTATAATCAATTAAGCTATGCGTAAGGCAATTATATCATTGGTGACTGTCTGGGCGGTGATTGTTTTGGGGGTATTTTTGCGGGCGTTTAAGGCAGACGTTTATCCTGTAGATAACAACGATGACGGTTTGCATTACGCTTGGGCAGGAATAACTTTTTGGGATAGGCCGCTAGCGCCCATGACCCATTCAATTTTTGACGAAAATAACCCGGCTTTAATCTGGCGGTCGCAGTTTATGGATTATATTCCCATCGAGCGCTTTGGCATGAAGATCGTCAGGCCCTGGCTAGACCACCCGCCTTTGGGGGCGGCCATAATAGCTCTCCCGGCAAAGCTTTTGGGGTTTAAAGCTTTGGGGCCGATACCGCAAATGGTGGTGCGGTTCCCGGCTTTGGTTGCCAGTATTTTCACATTGTATTTGACTTACGCTTTGGCCCGGGATTTGTTTTCACAACGAGCGGCAAAGTTGGCAGTAACGTTTTTGGCCACGGTCCCCTATTTTGTGGTCGCCCACCGCCAGTCTTTTTTGGAGAACATATTAACGCCGGTGTTTTTGGCGGTCTTGATTTACTTACGGCGGTTTTTGCATAAAAAGGCTCAATTGATGCCGGTGGTGGCGCTGGCTTTTGTCAGCGGCTGGATTAAGGTGGTGGGGTTTGCCGTACCGCTGATGCTGGCCGTCTGGGCGGGATACAAAAAAAACTTCAAGGTGGCCATAAAACTTGCCGCGGTTGGCTTAGCGTCAGCGGCGTCTTACGCAATCTATGGTTTAGCGGTCGATAAACAGTTGTTTGTGAACACTTTGACTAATCAAAGTGTTCGAGGGGCGTTTGTGAGCTCGTTTTTAAACGCCGTTACCACCATCGAGTTTTACGGACCGTTCCGCGACGGCTGGTATGTTTTGGGTTTTATCCTGATGCTGGCACTAATAGTTAAAAACAAAAGCGACCAAGAACGATTTTACTCCTGGTTTGCCGCCGCCTGGCTGGTAGTGATTTTTTTGACCTCGGGAACACTGGCCAACTCGCCCTGGTACCGCTACCCTTTGATCCCGTTTATGGCCATGGCGCTGGGGTTTTATGCCGACAGATTTTTAAAACAAAACAGTTTGTTTTTGGCGCTTCCCTTTTGGCTGTTAGGATTGACCGGCCTGGATTTGATCGGAGCCGACCTGCCTTCAAGCTGGCTGAGGTTGGCGACGGTTATCTTCTTTTCGGTTTATGGCTTAAATTTACTGGTTAAGAATAGGCTGGTCGGCAAACTGGCAAAATTAACCACCAGGGTGTTTTTGGCGGCTTTGGTTTTATTAAATATTTACGTCAATTTGCGGTTTGAAACCGTCTATTGCAGTCATGAGCGGTGTTTGGCGCCGACTAAAATCATTCTGGAAGCAAAATAAGCTCAAGCTGCCCCTGCTCTTGGGCTTGGCAGCAATATTGGCTTTGTCGTTTAAGATCGCCCAGGCACGAAGCCTGTCGCTTCACTTTGGCGACGAGGAAGACCATATTGCCTTTGCCTACTTCGTCAACCGGGGTTACCGGCTTCATCGGGATTTACAAAATAACCACCAGCCGCTGGTGTATTTTGCCTCGGCCGCGATCCAAAAGATAACCCAACCGGACAACATTTTTATGTTGATTCGACGCCACCGCCAGACGATGTATGTCTACGGCGCTTTGTGGAGTGTAATTTTGGTGTGGCGGTTTAAAGGCCTGGGGCTGCTGTTTGTGACGTTTTTTGAATTTTTAAAGTACTTTTTGTTCGGCAACATCAACTTGATGGAAACCCAAGCGGTTTACCCGGCGGTGTATTTGTTTGCCGTCATGCTCGAGGTTTGGTTTAAACGAGTTCTGCCCAGGAAAAAAGAAGCGGTGTTTTTAGGACTTAATGCCTTTTTGGTGATTTTTAATATGGTACCTCTATGGCCGTGGCTTTTAATGGTTTATGGGCTGTTTTGGTTTAAGGCTAGAAAAAGCCTCAAGTGGCAGGCTTTGGGCCTAGGGCTTGGTATCTTAGTTTTGTTTGCCGGCAACTACTCGCCGATCGACTGGTTCAGGGAAACGGTGTGGAATAATTTCTTTTATGCCATTCCGGATTTGTCACCTTTTAAAAGCTCCCTGGACTGGGCCAAGATGGTGTTTTTTCCTTTTTTGGCCTTGGTCACTCCAGGCTCACTAATGGCCAAGTTTATCGCCATGTTTTTTTCCGGTTGGCTGGTAACTTGCGGCTACTTAGTTTACCGCAGAGACAAAATGGCCCTTGCCTGGGGTGGAACTTATTTGTTTTTAATGCTGGCTAACAACCGGGTGTTGTCACCGGGGGCGGTTTTTTACCACGGCTTTCACTTACTGCCCTGGCTGGGTTTGATGATTTTTTTGTTTGGCTTTGGCTTAAGGCTGGTGGTCACCGAGTATCCTAAGCTGAAGTTAGGGTTGGTGGCGGTGTTTGGCTTGTGGGGATTTACTTTGATGACTTCCCGCGACATGCCTTATTTTTTACTAAACACCGACGTCAATTACGAGTATTACGTCAACTACTCGACCTTGGACGACGTCAACTTTGCCATCAAAACCCTGACTGCCCCGGGAGACCGCTTGGCAGTAACGGCCAACGAACCACTCCTTTACTGGAACTCGGGAGCGGAATTACCCACCCGCCAAGTGGTTTATGGCGGCTGGGAGCCTAAAGTAAAAAGCTTGAGACAAGACTATAACCAAGTGTTTTATGGTGACGCCCCGCCGGAGATTATTTACGGCGGCGACGAACCCAAGCTTTTAAATGAAAATTATGCCAACATTAGCCGGTTTGGCAAAGCCACCGAGCTTTTTGTAAGGCGTGATAAGTTTGACAAAATAACCCAAGACCAATGGCAGGCGCTATCAACCAGGGGCTTTCATGCTCCGGGTGACAAAGACTACGGTAAAAAGACGCGGTAATTGCCGAAAGAGGCGGCGGTTTCTCCCTGATAGTTTAAATCTTGAGGTAAGATGACGGCGGCGGGCTTGCCCTGAGCGGAGTCGAAGGGATTGGCAACATCTTTTAAATCGTCGACGATAACAAATTGGCCAAAAGCGTAGGCGTTAGTCAAACCTGCCGAATCGGGCTTGGTCCAGGAGGCTTGACTTTGAAAGGCCTGCGGGTCAAAGCCGGTATAAACTAAGGGGTATAAATAAGTCGAGTCGTGGATGCCGGTTAAATAGATATTGCCGTCAAGATTTTTTTGGTTGACAAACTTAAGTGATTCTTTTATGCCGACAGGAAGAAAGCCGGCAATTTTTTTGGGGTAGACGGTAATGTACTGATAGGCAAAGTAGCTGAAATTAACTACATAGAGTAGGCCGATAAGAAAAATTATTAAGCGGCGCTTTTTAAGGTAAGGGTAACTTGCGGCCACACCCAAGGCCGACAAGATTAAGATCAGCGGTAAAAGGTGGAAAGAGCGGGTGGCGTGGGGGGCGTCGATGGTAATGGCTGAAGGCAAAGGAGCCAGTAGCAGCCAAACTAGGAGGGTTACGAGTTGCGGGTTACGAGTGACACGCCTTAACAGCCAATAAAGCCCAATGACAGCAAAGACTATTTCTAAGGGGTAGAAGTAACCCATGCCGGGAATTTGATGCCAGGGGTGATTGCCGCCCTGGGTGAGTAAAAATTTAGGGCTGAAGGTAGCAAGATAGTTATCCCCCACCCGGCGGGCAAAAAAGACATATTTATTCCACCAAGTGCGTGCCAGGAACTGATTTTGGTCAAAAACTTCAGTCCTGGTGCGAGAGTAATAGTCGATGGTAGCCGGGTCGGAGAAAATGGTGATGCTGGATTTTTGAGCCGAGACCGACCACAGAGAACCGACTATCAGAGCGGTGGCGGAAAGAAAAACAGCCAGAAAAACCAATCGCTGCCGATCAAGCTGGCGGCGATTGACAAAGAAATAGACGGCTAAAAAAACAGGGATAAAAATCAGGCTGGACGAGTAAGTTAACAAAGCCAGTAAAAATAACCCCAAGCCGGAGGCAAAGTAGCCGATGTTTTTGAAGCCGCGCAGAGTAAAAAATAGCCCAACCAAGAAAAAAGCTAAGGCCAAGTTGGCCTCAAAAGCGATCCGAGAATAAAAAATAGCCCAGGGGTTGAGGGCGAACAGCAGGGCTGCTAGAACACCCCCGGAGTGGTGTTGCGCCTGCGGCACACTCCGGGAGTGAAATAATTCGCGGACAAGGTAGTAGACGGTGATGACCGATACCACGCCGGCCAGTGCCGACCAAAAACGGATAGAAAAGTCGTTTAAGCCAAAGAGACTCACCGGAATGGTGGCGGCATAAATATACAGGGGCATTTTGTAGTCGCCGATGGACTGAAAAGCCAGGGGTAATCTTTGGCCGTGCTCGTCGCGGCCGGTTTGAATCAGTGAATAAGCGTTGTAGCCTATCCCGGCCTCGTCACGGTTTAGGGCCGGCGGCAGGCCGGACAGCCCCACAAAACGGCTGAAAAAAGCTAAAAAGACAATCAGATAAAAAAGTTTTGACTTCATTTGGCAGTTTTAACCACTAGAAGTAAAGTGCCGGGAATGTCGCTGGCTTTGGTAGTAATGTCTTCCTTCCAGTCGGCAGGTACCACGCAGAGGGAGTTTTCCGGACAGACGGCGCCGGCAAGCGAAAACTGGTAAGAATCATACTCGAGTAAATACTGGTTGTCTGTCGCCTGGAGTTTTGTTGCGGGGACGTCTTGGTAAAAAGCAAAGTAGAGGCCGGGCTGAAACCATTGGGCGGTGACGTAGGTTTTTTGCTCTGGGGGGCGGTCTTTAAAGTAAAGGGCGGCTTGTTTGTAGGGATTAAGCCAGGCAAGCTGGGAGCGAGCCGGGTAATGGATAAAATAGTCGTGGGCGTAGGCTAAAAAGTTGACGGCTAAAACAACGACAATAGCGGCGGAAGCCAGACGCCTGGAGTTTTTCTTGAATAGGATAATCAGCTCTTCCGTGCCTAAAGCGGTCAACCAGGCAAGGGGGACGATCAGGTAGATACTTCTTCCGGCGTGGGGGACTTCGTTGACCAGGGAGGCGACGGCAGGAGACAAGGCTGCCCAGACCAGAATCAGCCAGGCTTCAGGGCGCAAGTTGCCGACCAGAGCCAGCAGGCCAAAAATTACCAGCACTCCTTGGGCGAGTAAAAGCTCCCCGCCGAAACCCGAGTGGTGACGGAGGTTAGCGTCGCCGGAGATAAACAAAAAATCGGGGCTAAAGTGGGTCGAGTAGTTGGTAAGATATTCCCTGACTTTAAAAACATAGCGGTGGTTTACCAACCTGCTTAGCAGGTCTGGATTTTCGCCTTGGGCGCGGGCGGCGGCGGTAATGTGCGTGGTGGAAGTAACCAAGTTATCGTTTGACAAACGGTAGCGCTGGCTTAGGGAATAGTCGGGCGATTTAAGCAAAATGAGGCTGGAGAGGATAATCACGCCTAAGCCGGCGGTAAAAGCCGGTAAGCTGGGCCGAAGATTCTTTTTGTGATAGATGATAAAGGCGGCGATAAACAACGCCGGGCCGACGAGGCGGAGGCTAATGTAGGTAAAAATGCCCGCCGATACGGCGAGCGAAGACAAAACCAGCTTGAAGGGATGACGGGTCTTAGCCGCGGCCACTACTAAGTAAACCGCCAGGGTTAAAAAAGTCAACGACAGGTGAGATTCCATGCCGACGCGGCCAAAGTGGGCCGCCCAAGGCATGATCAGAAAATTGGCCAAAGCCAATTGAGGCAGGCGGGAGTTTTTTGCCGACACCAGTTTGACCAGACGGTAAACAAGATAGGCGGTGGTCAGTGATGCCAAAAGCGACGGCAGGCGGACGGTTAACTCGGAGACACCAGCCAGTTTACCTAAGATGGTGGTGAGCCAAATATAGACCGGGGCCTTATAGTCGCCGTATGAGAAAAACAGGGGCTGGAGCCAAGAACCACCGCTCAAGTCCCGGCCGGTTTGAATCAAAGCTCTGGCGTCAAGGCCAACGGCTACCTCGTCCCAGTAGAGGCTGGCAGGCACTTGAGAAAACCGCCACAGGCGAAAAAGCAGGCCTAAAAGGATGAGCCAAATCATAAATGTGCTAGTATAGCTTAACATGAAAAGGGAAGGTTGGTTACTGACGGGGTTGTTAGTTTTAGCCTTAGCAATCCGCTTGCCCCACCTTGTCGGCAACACCATTCCTTTTAGTTTTGACCACGGCCGCGACTCGCTGGCAGCTCTTAATATAGTCAAGAGCCACGATTTACGCTTTATCGGTCCCTGGACCAGCATCCCGGGATTATTTTTTGGACCTTTATGGTACTGGCTTTTGGCCGGAGCGTTTCTTTTTGGCGGCGGGCACCCTCTGGCCGGGGCGGGCTTGATGGTGGCTTTGGCTTTGGTGCAAGTTTGGTTGGCCCAAAAATTTTTGGGTGTTTACGAAGCAGCCATAATCGCTTTCGCCCCTTTGTGGCTGGTGGTGTCGACCGGTGCGGTCAATCCCTTTCCTATGACCTTGGTGGGATTAGTGGTGGTGATTTTAGTTAAAAACATCGTCAAAGCCGGCCACGCCAGCTTGAAGCAAATTTTTGCTTTGACTTTGACGGTGGGGTTGGGCTGGCATTTTTCTTCGGCCTTGTCGCTTTTCTATCTTGTTTCTCTGCCGGCAATTTTTATCTTCAGAAAAATTAAGCTGTCGCTCAAAAAAGTCGGCTGGGCTTTTGTGGGTTTTTTGCTACCGTTTGTCCCCCAAGGCTTATTTGAACTAAAACATAACTTTGCCGAAGTCCGGGCCGTGGTTGACTACTTTTCCCGAGGAGAATCGCAAAAAATAAACCTGGGCAAAATTAAACTGGTGACGGCTTCCTTTTTAAACGAGCTTAGGCTGGCGGTGCTACCCGACCAGAAGTTTTTTTACTGGCTGGGGTTGACGGTATTGATTGTTGGTTTGGTCCGGGCGATAAAAACGTCAAAAGGCACAAGGCTCTGGCCGGAGTATTTAATCTTAACCTGTCTGCCTTTGGTAGGGTTTTGGTGGTTACACTACAACCCCTGGTATGTTTACGGCTTACTGCCGGTAGCGGTGGCAGCGGCGGGAGATATTTTGCGGCAACTACCCCGGGCCTTGGCGGTCGGGTATTTAGCCCTACTGGTAGCGTCTTCAGGGATAAGCCTTGCCGGTTACTTACGGGCGGAAAAAGCCAGGTTAGCCACCAACAAGGCTTTTTTGGCAGCCAAAATGGCGGCTGTCGACTACGTCTACCAGCAGGCCGAAGGCAAGCCGTTTAGCTCTTACCAATATTTGCCGGAAATTTATGACTACGCTTACCAATACCTTTATATCTTTAACGGATTTGGCGGGCGAAGCTTGCCGGTGGAATTTTCCTATCAGCCGGGCGAGATTACCTACGTGCCGGAAAAGCCCCAGCTTTTAAGTAAGTTGCCAGAAACTTCCGGAGCGGCCGAAAAGATATTCCTGATTATTGAAAAGCCGGAAAACATCCACCATTACCCTTTGTCAGCCTGGCTTGAGCGTTTGCCTATCGGCGAGGTGGTCTCCCGCCAGCGGCTAGGCCCCGAGCTTGAAGTGTGGGAAGCAACAAAACAATAAACCAGAAAAGAAAAATAAACCAGATGATCAGCCCCAGCAGCCAGATAAGCTTAGAGGAAAAGACCGTCAGGCCGGAAGCGACGTTGGCGTAGTTTAAAAACAGGTAGGAGAAGACGGCTAAAAGATAAGTCTTGACTCCCGGCAAACGGTCGATAAGTTTGGTTAGAAACAAAAAGGGCCAGAGCCAAAAAAGGTACTGAATCCCCCAGCGGGGCAAAATCAGGTAAATAAAAAGCAGGTTGATAAAAACTTGCTGATAAAAGGGCGCTTTTATTTTCAGAAGCAGCCATTGACCGGCGGCAAACAAAACGGCAAAAAATGGCAGGCTAAATTGAGGAAAAAAATAAGTCAGGCCCCACTGGCCCGGCGGGCCGCCGGCTTTCAAAACTGCCGGCAAAACCACCCTGAAGCCGGAGCCAAAAACGTAGCGGGTGTAGGCAAAAACGTCGGCGAATAAAAAGAACCAGATGATGGCGGTAAAGACAAGCAGTGGTTTTAACTTCAAACGGCGGGCAAAGACGGGCCACAAAAGAGCCGGCCAGGTTTTGACGCCGATGGAAACGGCAAAGCTTAAAGCTGACAAAACCAGCTTGCGGCTACTGGCCAAAACCAACAAGGCTGTCACCAAAACGTCGGTCTGACCGTGAAAGACGACGGTGGCGTAAGTAACAGGCGCGGTTAAGAATTGGAGCCGGCGGGCTCGGTCTTTGATTTTAAAAGCTAGATAGTAAAGGCCAACCAAAAGCAGCAGCTTTAAGTAAAAGGAAAAGGTCAAACCGGGAAAAACGGTTTCGATAAACCAGTTGATCGGGGCGTAGATAAAAATCATTACCGGGAAAAAAGGGTACTGGGAGTGGTCGGAATCGATAAAGTAATAGTCGATTTTGTGTCTTAAGTGCCAACCGGTGCCGGAAAAAAGCATCACGTCGCCGACTTCGCGGCGTAAGACCGCTGCGGCTGCAACCTGGGTCAATATGGTTAAAACCAAGCAGGTTAAATAGATTTTGCGCCGGCGTAAATTTTTCTTGGCCCAGTCGGAGCAGAAGAAAAGAAAAAGAGCAGTAAAGAAGAAAAACTCAATTAGGAAAGTTAAAAAATAGTTATTCACTGGGAATTGCCATTAAGACAAAGGCCGGCTGACCGTCGTCAAAATAAATGGTGTCGATTTTCTTCAATACCCCCTTTGCCAACAAATCCTCCGGGTGGTGTTCCTCGGTACAAACATATAAAACATCCGCCTCGGGCACCCCCGCGCCTTCCGGCCAAGAGTCGGGGTTAGCCGGGCAGGTACCGCCCTCAAAGTAAAGATTGTCCAGTTTTCTAATGGTGGTGTAACCAAACTTATCTGGAGCAGTTAAGGCTTGGCTGGCTTGAGCCTGCCACCGGGCAGGGTCGTACTGGTTATAAAACAGAAAGTAAATATAAGCGGTGCCCCGGGCGTCGGTGATGATGGCTTTTTTATATAAAGGCATAAGTTTATCGACCCGTTCCACCAGTTGTTTGTAGCCGCCCTGCCACTCATAGGGTTGATGGACCGGCAGATGGATAAAATAAGCATCAAGATAAAAAATAAGGTTGTAAATTGCCGCTGCGGCCAGAGCGGCAAAAAAAGCCAAGCTGAAAAACCGAGGCTTAATTTTGGCTAAGAATTTAAGCGCTGCTGCCACGCCCAAAGCCACGATAACCGCCATGGGAACGACCATTAATAGGGATCGAATGGCGCTGGGAGTCTCGAAAGTCAGAGCTGACGGCAAAGGGGCCAGGATCAACCAGCCTAAAAGCGGCCAAAATTTGTTTTTGACCGCCAAGTACAAGCCGACAAAGAAAAACGGCAGTGTCACCCACAGCCACTGGCCGACGTCGGGCGCACGATAACGCGGCCGGTTGGGGTCGCCGGAAAAGAAAAGAAAATCTAGGTCAAAATGGGAAGCGTAACGGCGAAAAGCGTCGAGGGAATATTCCACCGGCTTGTTATGAAACAACCTAATTAACCAGAGTGATTGGCCTTTTGACTCGGTAATCTTTTGTTCTATCCTAGCGGTAATGCCTGACTGGGGATGAAAAATGGTAATGCCTTTGGCTCGATTTAAGCTTGACGAGGAAAAGCTTAACCAAAGCCAGGGGAGAAAAACAATTAGTGCCGCCGCCAAAAGAGTTTTGGCTAAAGAAAGTTTTCTGCGGAAATAAGTCATCAAAAAAAACAACCAAAGGGGGACAAAGATTCTGGGGGCGTGGTAGGAAAAAATGGCTAAAGTAAATGAGATAAAGCTCAACAGCAACCAAGAAAATTGTTTCCGGCCCGTGGAGCGAAAAAACAGCCAACTACCCAAAGTCACCCAAAACAATCCCAGATTGGCTTCAAAAGCCGCCCGGGAAAAATGGATGTGCCAAGGAGAGATGGCCAAAACTCCTGCTGCCAGCAAGGATACGAGTTTCGAGTTTCGGGTGACAAGATTATTAGGCGCAACACCACTCCGGGAGTGAAATAGTTCTTTGGTCAAAAAATAAACCAACAGAACGGTTAGCGAGCCAAAAAGGGCTGAAGGGAATCTGACGGCAAACTCGGTCAGGCCGAAGATTAAAACCGAAGGTAAAGTCAAATAAAAATAAACCGGCATTTTGCCATCGCCAAAGGAACGGAAAATAATCGGCCAGCTTTGGCCAAATTCATCCTTGGCGGTTTTAATCAAAGAATAGGCGTTGTAGCCAAAGTCGGCTTCGTCGTTGACAAAACCCGAGGGCACTTGGCCGAGTTTATAAAAACGCAGCCAGGCGCCGATGATAATAATTAGGCTAAGCCAAAACCGGGAAGATTTTAAAAATACCCTCATAACTGATAGACGCTGACTGCTGGATCAGTATAAACCGCGGGGTAGTTTTGGTCTATGGCTTCCAAAGTTGCTTTTAAAGGCAGGGCTTCGGGGTCGAGTTCAAAAAGCCGGTCCATTTCCAGCCTATGGACGATGACCAAGTTGACGCCCCAGTTTTTTAAAGTGTTTAAGGCTAGCTCGGGTGCTTGGGTACGAAAGGCAGAAACCTCTAAAGTAAATGGCGGCGGTTCGAAGCCGGAGTAGCCGTTGACGAAACGGTGTTGACTGGCAAACAAAAAAGAATGGTAGTGGAGTCTTGATATCTCTAAATCTGCCAAAGGCATGACCCAGGTTTGCAGCGGCAGTTCGACGACCACGCTGGAGGATTGACCGGCCAGCCAGCGGTAGACCGGCGGGATTTGGCTGAAAGCGACTACGGGTTTGGTAAACAGCGGCAGGTTAATTTCTAAAATTACTGCCAAAATAACCACCAGGCTGACCAGCTTAATTTTTTTGAGAGGAATTTTTTGGGCCAGAAATAAACCGGAGAGCAAAGCCAAGCCGAAAAGAACCAAGTGGGACCAGCGTTGGGGAACACGCATGGATTTAAAACCGGGAACAAGGTAGTAAGCAAACCAGTAAGGCAAGGGTAAGGGTAAAGAAAGTTTTTGTTTGATCAGCTGAAAATAGGGGCCCAAGCTTAAAGTCAATCCGGCCACGCCTACCCAAAATGAGGCCAGAAAGGCTGGCTTTTTTTGGCGGTGAAAAAGGGCTGCCAGCCCTAAAAGAGTCACGGCTAAGCCGAGGTAGGCTGGCCAGGGGTTTTTAGAAACTAGTTTCTGGGCCAAAGGCTGAAGCCTGGAGGTGGCGGTGGGATAGAGGTACTCCAAAAAGTAAGCCGAGCCGGCAAAAGTATCTTTGAGGCTACGTTGGGCTTGAAACTGGTAAGAAACCTTAAAGTAAGGCAGAAAAAATAAAACCAAGGCTAACAGGCCAACGGCAAACCAACGAAGAAGTTTTTTAAGATCAACGGCTGACAACTTTTTTTTGAGATAAAAAATCAAAGTGAAAATGGCTAAGCTTAGAGCATAGGCGTAACCCAGAAAAACGGTGTTGAGGGTTTGCAAAATAAAGGCCAGCGCTACCAGGCCGAAGCGGCGGTTAAGAAAAAAATATAAACCTGCCGGGATAAAGTAGCTCGACAGCACCTGAAGGTGTTCCAGGGCGTCGAGGCGGCCGATGGAAAAAGCAAACAAAACTCCTGAAGTAAGGGACGCCCAAAAATTCTTGGATAACTTAAAAATTACCAGGTAGGTAAAAAAGCCGTTTAAGATCAAGGCTAAAAGCAGGTTGACCGAATACGCCAAAAAGGGCTGATGAAAAATCAAAACCGCCGGCAGGGCGATGACTGCCGAGGTAATCAAGGGGTCGGAAAAAGCCAGGGTATTTTTAAAGGGGTAGTAGAAGGGAAGGTTAAAAAGTGCCGACGGGTTATGGGTTAAGGCGTAAATGTTCCCATTGATAATGTAGCTTAACAGGTATTCTTCTTTGCCGGCAACGCTGACTTGGGCTGGTTTTAAAATTAAGGGAAAAGTGACTAAAAACGCCAACAGGATAAAAACCGCCAAAGCCGCCAGGTGCTTAGATTTCATAAATGGCAAAAACCGGCTTGGAGTCAAGGTCAAAAATGGTAGTCAGCAGAGTGGCGGAGGCCGGAGCCGAATCTTTGCCGCCGACGACTATCAGGCTGCCGGTTGGCGGGTTTTCCGGCGGCGGGCCAAAGACAATCTTGCCAAAGTTAAGAAACTCGCCTTGGTCTTTGGCCGCCTGGTCGTTTTCGGCCTGGACTAATTGAGGATCGGTCTTCGTGTAAAACCAGTAGTAGATCGAGGGGCGGCCGAGTTCTCTGGTAAAGTAAATGTGATCATAATCAACTTGTCTTGAAGAGACAAATTCAACCGCTTGCCGGTAACCGTACTGCCACTGGTCGGAATAAAGCCGGGGGTAAACGGTGTGGCAAAGGTAAAGATAGCGGCCAAACTCGAGGATTAAAAAAAGCGTGGCCAAAGATGCCAACCAGCGGCGGTTTTTGAATAAGCTAACCACGCCGTAAGCCGAGAAAATTTGTAAAGGGATAAGCAGGGGCAGGCTGCGCAGGGCGTGGGGGGTGGCCAGGGTCAGCCCGGCCGGTACCGGGGCCAAAATAAGCCAAAGCGTCAGCAGCCAAAAAGCGCTTCGCTCGCGGCGGAAAAGCCAAGCGGCCCCCAAAAGAATCAGCGGTAATTGAATTAAATAAAGCCCTCCGACCAATTGAATCGAATGGCGGGGGTTGGTATCGCCGGATAAAAACAGAAATTCCCCGCTATAGTGGTCAGAGTAGTTTTTAAGAAAGATTTGGCCGTAGTGCCAAAAGCGGTGGTGAACTAATCTCGCGACCAGTCCTCCGCCGTCTTCGGCGATCAACTGGTTTGATTTTATAATCGGCGCGAGTGACGCAAAGGCGCTGGTTTGCTGGAAGCGGAGTTTGACTTGGGGGGAATTTAAGCGCAAGCTCACCGGCAAGACGATGAGGATAAAAAGACCAGCGGCGGCAAGAACGGCTTTTGGCTTTTTAACCAGACTAGTAAAAAACCACAGGCCCCAAACCAAACCCAAAAGAGGAATGAAAACCCGGTCGGCGTGATAAGCATAAAAACTCAGGCCCCAAGTCAAAACTGCCAGCCAAAGATAGCGGGCGTGACTAGTTCCTTTGAGAAACAACCAGGCGCCCAAAACAACCAAAAACAACCCCAGGTTGGCTTCAAAGCCGGCCCGGGAGAGCTGAAGGTGCCAGGGAGAAGTTGCCAGCAGCAAGCTTGCCAGTAAGGCTACGAGTTTCGGGTTACGGGTAGCGAGAGGCGCAACACCACTCCGGGAGTGAAATAGTTCTTGGACCAGAAAGTAAATCAGTAAAACGGTTAAGGTGCCAAACAGGGCCGAGGGAGCACGGACGGCAAAAGCGTTTAAGCCGAAAAGGGCGACTGAAGGAACGGTGGTATAAAAGTAGAGGCTGGGTTTGTAGTCGCCGAACGATTCAAAGGCAACCAGCGGCAACCGGTTGCCGTGGAAGTCTTTGCCGGTTTTCAAGATCGAATAGGCGTCGTAGCCGATAGCAGCTTCTTCCCAATAGATAGAGGGCGGGTTTAAACCTAAGTGGTAAAAACGCAAACCGGCGGCCAAGAAAACAACCAGTGCCAGCCAAAAATATTTTTTCATTTTTTAGCCGGGGCCAATTTATTAGGCAACTTGAAAGAGAGGTAAAGAAGAATAAACATAGGGATAAAACGCAATGAATAGGCAACAAACTTTAACGGTATGGGATCAAAAAGGATTTTTTGCTCGTCGAGCTTAATCCAGGGAGTGGTGTCGATGACCAAGAGCCAGAGGGATAACAGCATAAAGACGAGCTGCTTTTTAACCGAGCCAAAAGGGAAAAGAATAATCAAGGGAATTAACCAGAGGTGAAACGGTTGGGAAAAAACCTTGCCGGTTAAAAAGATGGTCAAAATATAAATTAAAGACAACTTGAGGGCAAAGACTTCGGCTTGGGGCTTTTTTTTGAGAATGACCCAAAGGCCGTAGGCTAAAACCGCCGCGATGCTCAAAGGGAAAACCAGACCGACAATTGACTCGGCGACGGTGGAGACAGGGCCAATCAGTTGAAAATCAGGCGCCTGGTTAAATCGAGTTTCAGTTTGGGTAAAGTAATTAATGGTTTCGACGATAAAAGAGGGAAAGGAAGCGTATTTTAAACCTCTTTGGGCATGAAAGACAAACATAACGCTAAGCGAGGTCCTAAAAATTGCCAAGGGTAACCCCCAAACTATTAAAAAACCTAAGGCGGCGGCTTTGAGTTCTTTGAACCAGGGTCTCTTGGCTAAAAAGAAAAACGGCAAAGCCAAAGGCGCGGTCATGAACTTGATGGCAGTTGACAGCCAAAAGAAAATCCAGAAGAAAAGACGCCTGGGCCACGAAACCAAAGCGATAGTTAAAGAACCGATGAAGGCCCAGTCGATGCCGTCGTAGAAAAAGTCTTTGGCGACCATGGGAGCGACAAGGTAAAAAGCCAAAGCCAGTTTTTTGGACAGGGCCGGGGTTTTAAGTTTGTTTAGAGTTTTGAGAATAAACAGAAAAATAATCAGGTCAAAGGCAAAGGTTTGCGCCCGGTAGTTTTCATAGTAGTGACCGATGCCAGCCCGGTTGAGAATTTCGGGCAAGTAAAGAATGGGAATCGTGGCTGGCGGGTACTCATAGAAATGCTTTAAGTAGGGGGTCAATCCGTCCTGCCACATGGCGGCGTAACGGCGGTAGTCGTGGAAAACGTCGGAATATAAAGGCGGCGGGAAACGCAAAATGTAAACCCGGCTAAGCAAAAAACCCACTAAAGCCAACCAAAACCAGCGCCTGCCTTTCATAGCTTTATTTTATGGTTTGGGGGCTATCTTGGCAAGGCGAAAGGCGGGCTGGCCGTCGGGGAAGTTGACGGTGGCTACCAGCCCCGGGGCGGCGGCGGGGATTTCGGCGGGGCTGCCGACTAATAAAATGCTGGTAAGCTGACGGCCGTCTTCGATAATGCCTTGGCGGTCGCTGTCCCAGTTGATAGCCCGAAACAAATACTTACTCATGGCGCCCCAAAAAACCGCTTGGGGGTCACGCTGTTGGTAAAAGTAGGTAAAGACGTGGGGTTGCTGGTAGAAACTGGTAATGATAATTTTGTCGACTTGGTCTTCATAAGTTTCGGCCAGGGTGACGGCCTCACGGTAACCATACTGGAAGTCGGGGGCGGAATAAACCGGGTAGGCGGTAAAGTAGCGGTAGCTAAAAAAGGCGGCGTTGACCAATAATGCCAAAGCGGCTAAGATTTCGAGCTTAACCTTTTTAACTTGGACCAACCCTAAGGCGGTGACGATGGTGAGGACGGGTAAAAGCTGAAAGGCCCTGATAGGATGCGGGGCTTCAAAACCGATGGCGGCCGGCAGGGGGCCGACGAAAAGCCATAAAAGCAAAACCTTGGCCCAAGTTTTTCGGCGCTGCCCAAAGACCTGCCACAGACCCCAAAGCAAAAACGGGGCTTGAATAATCAAAAGCGGGCCGACTTTTTCCATCTGGACCCGGGGAATGTCGTCTCCGCCGGAGAAAAGAAAACCTGGGGAAAAATGAACCAGATAGTTTTTGGCCATCTCCCCTACCAGGGAAAAACTTAGAGGCTTTGACTCCCCTTCCCCGGTGTAGAAAATCGAGGTGCCCTGAAACCTGGCACCGCTTTGGCTGGTTAATAAATCTTTGGCCAAAGGCATGAGTAAAAGCAGACCCAGAATGGTGGCAACAATACTCCAAGTTTTAATTTTCCGGTTAAAAAGTTGATGGCGGAAAATCAACCCCAGGCCCAACAAAAATGGCGGCAAAAAGATTTTAGGGCTATGGTAGGAGTAAAAGGCAGCGGCAAAAAAGACAGCCGACAAGAGCAAAAACTTTCCCTTTCTTGTCCCTTTTAAAAATAGCCAGGTGCCGGCCAGGATAAAAAACAAAGCTAGGTTAGGCTCAAAAGCGGGGCGGGACATTAACAGGTGCCAGGGAGTAACGGCCAGGAGCAGCGCTGATATCAAGGCTACGAGTTTCGAGTTTCGAGTGACGGGATTTTTTTTGAACAACTCTTGGGCGATAAAGTAAATCAGAGCGACGCTGAAGCTGCCGGCAAGAGCGGAAAGGAGGCGGACGGAAAAGGCATTCATGCCCAAAAGCCCGACGACGGGGGCGGTGAGGTAAATGTAAGCCGGGGCTTTAAAGTCGCCGAAAGACTTAAAGCTTAGGGGCAGCAAGGTACCGTATTCGTCGCGCCGGGTGTGCCAAATGGTTTTGGCGTTCCAGCCGATGGCGACTTCGTCCCAGTCGAGTGAGGCGGGTACTTGGTTTAAAGCTACCAAACGTAAAGCCGCAGCCAAAAAAACAACGGCGATGAGTAAACGGTGTTGTTTAAGTTTGATCCACATACCTGCCGAGCCTAGCTGCTAGTTTAAAACAAATGATTACCGGTTCAAAAAAATCTTTCCAGGAAAGCTTGGAGGCGCCATACCTGCGGTCTTTGAAAACGATGGGGATTTCTTTGACCCGGTAGCCGGCCTTTAACACCCTAAAGATCGACTCCATGGAAATAGCCAGCCCCTTTTGAGAGAAAAGCTTTTGGGGCTCGATGGCTTTGAGGGCCTGTCTCTTGTAAGCTTTAAAGCCCGAGCCCATGTCGGTGAGGTTGATGCCCAGAATGGCCCGGAAGACCACTCCCGAAAGGCGGCTAACCAGGGTACGAAAGGCAGAACGCTCTGAGTCGCTGCCTCCGGGCAGGAAACGCGAGCCCAAGACCACGTCGACTTTAGGGTCGGCTAAATTTTTAAGCATCGGCCTCAAGTATTTAGGATCATGGGAAAAATCGGCGTCCATCTCGATGACCACGTCGGCATTTTTATTAAGACAAAACAAGAAAGCGTCTTTGCCGGCAAGAGCTCGACTGGCGGGGGGTTGGCGATGAAGCACTTCTACCCTGCCGGGGTGATTCTTGGCTAGCTTGTCGGCGATGATTTCGGTACGATCGGTTGACTGATCAACAATTAAGGCAATGTGAAGCCGAGGAATTTTTAAGCTTAGTATGGCCTTGACAATAGGGGTAAGATTTTCCTCTTCATTAAGACAGGGTAAAAAGACCCAAATGTTTTTAAAAGGTAATTTTGCCATTTTCAAAGTCCTTTTTGACCCGGGCTAACCTTTGGGGCGTGCCCATATCTTTAGAGTAGCAGTCGGAGTAATAAGCGCAAAGCTTTTCACCTTGGTCAAGTAAGTTAGGAATGAGTTGCTTTTCCAAGGAATATTTTGTATTTTCCGGAATAAAGTCTAGAACTTTAGGTTCGAAAATATGACTACCGGATTTAGAGATAGGTTTAAATTTGTCCCCAGGCTGGGGTCGGAAAAAGCGTTTGATAAGATAATTATTGTCGTACTCGATCAGATCGGAATCTAAAGGATGATCGGTTTTATGAACTAAAAACGTCCCCAATCCCCTTTTGAGGCGGTGGAACTTAGCCATGGCGTTAAGGTTGAGATTGGTCAAAACGTCACCGTTAAGAACAAAAAAACTATCCTTTCTCAAAAGTTTTTCAGTGTGTTTTAAAGCGCCGGCACCGCCAAGAGGTTTTTCCTCTATAGAATAGCTAATGTCGGCGTTAAACCTTTGTCCGGATTTAAAATAGTCGGTAACTACTTTTGGCAAGTAATGGAGGCTGATGATAATTTGCTTAAAATCATGTTTGACGCAAAGGTTGACCAAGTGCTCTAATATCGGCTTAGCTCCAATCTTAATCATCACTTTGGGTTGGTGTAGGGTTTGTGGTTTTAGTCTAGTTCCTAGACCGCCGGCTAAAATAACTACTTTCATAAAGATAAAATCCAGTTTACAGCGGTTAAAATATTTTGACTGATTTTATCTGGTGTGGCTTGGTAAAGAGAATCTTTGCCGGCGTGGCCGGTTTTCACCAAGATGGTGGTAGCTCCGACATTTTTACCGGCCAAAATGTCTCGAGCAGAATCTCCGATGATAAATGATTTTTTAAGGTCTAGTCTAAATTTTTTAGCAGCGGCGGTAAGCATGCCTGTTCCGGGTTTTCTCCAAGGGCAATCTTTAACCATTCTGGGGTTGAAGGCTTGGCGATGGTGAGGACAGTAAAAGATAGCGTCGATATTGGCGCCGCGTTGCTTAAGTTTTTTGACCATGTGCTGATTTAATTTTTCCAGTTGGTCGATTTGGCAGAGATTTCTGGCCACGACGGCGGCGTTGTGAACCACGATGACCGGGGTCTCCGCCCGATTGAGTTTTTTAATCGCTTGTAATGCTTGGGGGATAACCTGCCAGTCTTTGAGTTTAAACAGTAAGTGTTTTTCTTGATTAATTACCCCGTCGCGGTCTAAAAAGACGGCCCAGTTTTTTTGAGGCTTAAACCCAGGGCGGATATAGACAGAGTGGCCTTCAAGTTGCATCGGTTTTTGCTCCGGTAAAATCGTAGTTAAACTTAATCTCTTTGGCTCCGGCGCGGGTCAGGGCTTTGACGGTGGTTGATTTTTTTTGGGGCGGAAGAAGAAAAAACATATGGCCGGCGCCGCCCGAACCTGACAGTTTACCACCCCAAGCGCCGTGGGCTTGAGCCAGCGAGTAAATTTTGTCAATGGCAGCGGTGGTAACGGCCGGGTTAGTCTTCTTTTTATCTTTCCAGCCCTGGTGGAGAATTTTACCTAAAAGGGGCCAGTGTTTATTTTTTAACGCTTGGGCGGCAGGGGCAACGGCGGCCTTTAAGCCAAAAAGGGCCTTGAGTTTGGCTTGGTCGGACATGCCGGCGATAAGTTTTTTTTGCTGGTCGGCGGAGTGGCGGCTGCCGCCGACAAAGACCATAATGGTTCTTTTTTTAAGATCGCTAATGGTCGTTTGAGAAAGTTTTAAAGGGCTGACTTGAGTTTTTTCTCCAGGACCAAAGCTCATTAGGTTGACGCCGCCGAAAGCGGCGGCCAGTGAATCTTGTTTACCTCCAGGCCAGCCCAACTTTTTGGTTTCTAGATTAGCGGCTAGAAGCCCAAGCTGTTTTGGAGAAGATGGCTTTTTAAACCAAGCTTCAAAAGCGGCAATCATGGCTACGGCAGCCGAGCCGGATCGGCCCAAGCCTAATAGGCTATCTTGAGTTTGGGTCAATTTAAGGTCAAAACCAGAAGGTAAATGGCGCTTGAAGTGGTTAATGACGGCATAAACTAGATCGAAATTTTTGTCTTGGCCATAGGCGGGAATATGGTTAACGGAAGTCAGGTGCCTTTTTTCTCCTAAAGCCGAAAGGGTAATAGACGGGGATTTTTTAGGAGTAAGCTCTGCTTGGTTGTAAAGAGAAATAGCCAGGTTTAAAACTTTGCCGCCAAACTTTTTGGCAAAGGGGTCAACGTCGGTACCGCCGCCGATGAGGCTAATACGGCAAGGGGCGCGGGAAACAAATTTCATTTGCCGAAAAGAATTTGCTCCATGACGTCACACATGGAGTGAAAGGCGGCGACATGGCCTTGCTGAATGATGCCGACGTCGGTAGCCGGGATGTTGATGACGATGTCGGCAAGTTTGGCAATCTTGCCGCCGGATTTATCCCGGCTTTGGCCGGTAAAGGCGATGGATTTGATACCGCGACTTTTGGTCAACTCGAAGGCTTTGACGACATTTAATGAGTTACCGGAGGTAGACAGACCGATAAGCAGGTCTTTGGTTTGAGCTAGAGCCTCAAGCTGACGGGAAAAAACAAAGTCATAACCTATGTCGTTGGCGATGGCGGTAATCACCGAGCTGTCTGTAGTTAAAGCGTGGGCTGACAGGGGGAAGCGATACTCAAAGTTGTGGTTGGAGCGAAGCATACACATTAACTCGTCGGCGATGTGCTGGGCGTCGGCGGCAGAGCCACCATTGCCGCAGGTAAAGACGGTACCGCCTTTTTTAAAGTAGGTTTCGACTAAAACTTGGGCCGCTTGGTCGATTGATTGCCAGCAAGAGTCGGTCATTTTTTGATAAGCTTTAACGCTTAATTTCAGGTGGTTTTGGATTCTGGTTTTAGGATTCATAGTTTAGCTTAGATTTTTAATGGCCTCTTGATAAGATTCAGGTGAGCCAATATCGATAAAAGATTTTTTAATGGGGAAAAGTCCAACTGGTTGATTTCGTTTCAAAAGCAGGGGGATGGTTTCTTTTTCTAATGACACCCTGGAGGCGGCGGGGATGAACTTAAAAATCCTCGGAGAAACGGCATAGACGCCGGTGTTTCTGAAACTGCCAACTGGGGTTTTACTATCGGGGTTGGCGATGAAATTAATAATTCTGTTTTGTCTGGATAAGATCAAACCGCCTTTATGTTTGTGTTTGGTGGTACCGACGACAGTTAAAATACTCTCCGAGTCTTGGTGAGTTTTAAGAAGTTTTTGGTAGTCGATGTCAAGATAGGTATCACCGTTTATAAGTAAAAAATCGTCTTTAAAAAATCTTTGGGCGTTTTTGAGGCTGCCGGCTGTCCCTAAAGGCCGATTGTCTTCGGAGAACTTTAAGTTCATCCCTTCGTCGTTTTGGGTAAATTCGTCGATGATGTAATGGGCCAAATAGCCGACGGAAATGATGACGGCATCAACACCTCTTTTTTTTAGTAACCTTGTCAAAAGGCGGAGGAAAGGTTCCCCGCTTACGGGAGCCAAATGTTTGGGGCGACCGTGAACTATTTCTCGTAGCCTAACGCCGAAGCCGCCGGCCAGAATTAGTGCTTTCATAATTTTTCACTTGGCCTATAAGTTAATTTGCGCCAGATGGCCCAGAAAAAAGCGACTAAAAACAGGCCTTGGCTCCTTAGAGTAGTGATAGTCAAATGATACGGCAGCCAGAGGAAATGTTCAACTAACCGGCGGCCGCGAATATTATTCCAGACAAAAATCAACTGGTTTCTGTAGGCCATGGTGGAAAGGCGTTTTTGGCCGAAAACCGAGATGTTGGTGGTTTCGTGGTTGTGGAAGACCCGGGAGCGGGGCTCAAAGAGAATTCTAAAACCTTGCTGGCGCGCGCGCCAAGAAAGGTCGATATCTTCCCAGTAGGCCGGGGCGTAGATGGTATCAAAGCCGGAAAGATCCATAAACTTTTTTCTGTCTAAGGCCATGGAGCCGCCGGTGCCCCAGCAGTTTAATGCCGGTTTTTTGAAGTTTACAATCGGGGCGGCGGCGTGGTTTAAAAAACCGCGCTCAAACCAACAGCGGTTTTTGCCGGAAAAACTTTTTTTGCCCAAGGCGAACTGAATTTCAAGACACGAAACGGCAAAAACTTTTTTATCTTTGTTAAAGTGGGTCAAAAGCGGCTTTAAAAAACCCTTTTTGGGAGCGACGTCGGAATTAAGCAAGACGACGACGTCACCGGAGGCGGCGGCGGCGCCGGCATTACAAGTGGCGGCAAAGCGCAGGTTTTTCTGGTTGACCACCACTTTGACGCGGGGGAAATTTTTTTTAAGAAACTTGACCGTGTCGTCGGGTGAGGCGTCGTCGGCGACGATAATTTCGCAGCCGGGACAGGCCTTCAAAACCTGGGACAAATTATCTACTAAGGGGTGTTTTTTGTAGTTAGGGATGACGACGGAGACTTTCATAGTTGGAAGATCTTTCTGGTCTCCCGACAGAACTTGGCTTTAGAAAAATCCCGAGATCGCTTTTGGGCCTGGCGGGAAAGCTTGGTCCATAAACGGTGGTTATCGATCAACGCTAAAGTTTTTCTGATTAATTCCGATTGGGAATCCCAAAGCAGGCCGTTGACGGTGTGGCTGACGATTTCCGGCTGGCCGCCTTTGGCAATCACCACCGGAACACAACCGGCTGCCATTGCCTCGACGGTAGAGAGCCCTAAGTGCTCTACGGCTTGGGGGTTTTTAGTTTGGTCTAAACCGAACCCGGTGGCGTGCCAATATATTGAAGCTTGACCGTAGTTTTTTTGTAGAGTTTTAAAACTGCCTTGGGTGTGGAAAGTTACCGGCAACCCTAAAGCCAACCGTTTGACTTTTTTTAAGTAGTTTAAATTGTCCCGACCCGGGTCGACTGGCCCGTTGAAAACCAGGCGCCAGCCGGTTAAACCAGCAGCAGACATTTTTTTAAAAGTTTTAACCATAAAGTCCTGGCGCTTGCAGTGTTTGTTGCCCCGGGGCGAAAAAAAGCGGCCGACGTTTAAGATAATTTTCTTTTTGGGCAAGGGCTTGAAGTCTTTAGGGTCGACTGCACCCAAGTGGACGTGGTCGATTTTGATCTTCCAAATTCTTTCCAGGGCCTTTTGGGTAAATCGGGAGTTGGCTACCTTGACCTGCCAGCTGGCTAGTTTCAAGCGCTGAAAAAACCGAGGCGGCTTTCTAAAAGGAATCATAAAGTGGACCACATTTAGCTTGGCTCGCGAAACAAAAAAGCTGCCGTCGGTCATGTAATAGAAAACGTCGTAGGCTTTGGTGAAGGCGGCCCGCTGGCGGGCCGAGGCCTGAGGAGAAAATGGCCCCAAGACCAGGTGTAAATTTTTTAAATTAAGGTTAAAACCTTTGACAAAGTGGTTTTTGAGTTTGTTGAGGTCGCCGGGGTTGACTTTATCCGGGGACAAAACCAGATCGACCTGGTGGCGGGCAAGCAAACACTCGGCCACGGTGAGAAGATATCTTTCTCCGCCGCCGATGTTGTCGGCCAAAAAAGGGCTATAAAGAGCGATCTTCATGCTGTAGTTCCCAAAGCTGTTGGTAGATAAAAAATTTATTTGTCGCTTGGGTGACGGCTTCGACCAGGCCGACGTAACCGTCGCGCCAGCCGGTTAGTTTTATATAGCGGTAGAAAAATTCCGCCACCATAACTTTAATCAATCTTAGTCCGGTCACCGGCGGGTGGCCGGAGGCAAAAAGTGCTTGGGCTTCCAAACCGGTCCAGAGGATTGATTTTCTGAGGCCAAAGCTGACGCGGCGGTTGGGACGATGAATCAAAGGATGGGTTAAAGAGCCTAAAGTCCCCTTAAAACGGTAGTCTTCGTGGGTAGCGCCAAAGACACCTTTAAAGTCGTGACTCAAAAACAACCTGGTCTGCCAGTCGGGCCAATAGCCGCTGTGTCGCATCAGCCGACCCAAAAAGTAGTTTTGCCTTCTAAGCCTAAAAGCGCTATGAGAAGTTAATTTTATAGTTTTTTTTATCTCGCGGGCAAGTTGAACAGAGATGGTTTCATCGGCGTCAAGAAACATGAGCCAAGCAGCCGAAGCTTTTTTAGCACCAAAATTTCTCTGGGCGGCAAAAGTGGTTAGTTTATGGGCGTAAATTTTGGCGCCTGACTTCCGGGCCAGGCTAGCGGTTTTGTCTGTCGAAAAGTCATCGATGACGATAATCTCGTCGGCTAGCAGGCGAGCCGACTTGAGGCAGGCCGGCAAAACATCTTGGTTGTTTTTGGTGATAACGATAAGACTAAGCTTCATTTTAAAAATGGCCTTTGCCCTTTCTACCTAAATAATAGTCGATGATCCCCCGTTTTTCACCCGGACGGGCGGTGAAGATTTTTTTAAGGCTTTCCTTTAAAAGGGCCAGTTTGGTTCGCAGCGATGCATACTGGTAGCCGAATTTTAAACGGTTGCGGCTTAAATAATAGTCGTGGAGCTTTGAGCCGGACCCGGAGCTGCCGGAACTCAAGTGCCAGATTTTGGCTTTAGGTTGGTAGATGAGTTTGAAGCCGGCGCGCTTGGCTCTTTGGGAAAAATCGCCGTCTTCCCAGTAGAGAAAATAGCTTTCATCAAGCAGGCCTATGGCTTGAAAGACTTTTCTTTTAATCAGCACGCAAGCAAAGTTAGCCAGTTCCACCTTTTTTGACTGGTCAAACTGGCCGGTGTCGACTTGGTCCATGCCGTAATGAACCCCGTAGACGTTGTCCCAATCGATATCGCCCCCGGCGTACCAAATGACTTTGCCGCGGTCTTGGGGCCGGTATCTGTCTTTATGGTACTCGTAACCCTTGGCAAAATAGATTTTAGGGACAACCAGGTCTGCCCCTTTTTGGGCGGCTTTGACTAAATGGAGTAAAAAATCCGGGTCGACGATGACGTCGTTGTTTAAAAGCAAAAAATAATCAAAGCCGTGGTTTAAACCGTATTTAATGCCTAAGTTGTTGCCGCCGGCAAAGCCGAGGTTTTTTAAAGTGTTGACCAGTTTGACGTTGTTGAAGCGCCTGAGGTTGCTTTTTAACCGATTGCTTTCTACCGGGCTGTTGTCGACGACGACGATTTGGTGAGAAAAACCCCGAGGCAGACTGGCCTCTTTTAAAGACCTGACTGTTTCTAACGTCATCTTGGGGTTTTGGTATTCCAAGATAACGGTGCAAAGCTTATGGCGTTTTTTAAACATGAGGCTTAATTATATGTCATTTTCTAATTTTGGTTAAAAACCAATGGTAATCGGCTGTCAGCTGGCGCCGGTCGAAAACCAAAAGCAAGCCCAAATAGACCAGGCCGCCGGCAAAAAGGACTAAGCTTAAGCTAAAGAGGCTTTGGGCCAAGGGGGCGAGCTTGGCGGTGACAAAACCGGCAATGGTGGCGGCGGCAAAGAAAGGGGCAATGTTGCGGGTGACGGTGACCGGGACAATGGTCTTGATATAGTACCAAGTCAAAGGCAACGAAACATAGAGGACGATGACCGAGCCGACCATGGCGCCGATAAAACCGTAGGCATAAACCAAAGGCACGCTGGTGCCCCAGTTTATTAGGGTGAAGATGATCAGCAGCTTGATGGCGATTTTGGTTTTACCCATCGCCCAGAAAGAGTCCATGAAGGTATTGGCGACACCGACGACCAGGATGCCGAAAAGATGAACGTAGAAAGCGGGCAGGGCGGGCAGCCATTTGTCGGTGAAAATCAGGCTGACGATGGGGCGGGCGGCGGCGGCCAGCAAAAATACGGCCGGAAACAAAAACAGGTTGGTAAAGCGGATAGTTTTTTCTATGGCTGAACCTAAAAGCTTTTTGTCGTGCTGGATCCTGGAATAGGTGGGGAAAGTGACCCGGAAGATATCGCTCATAAACAGAATCGGCAGTTTGGAAAAAGTTAAAGCCCAGTTTAAGTAGCCAACTGCCGTTGCGCCGGAAACGGCGCCGACAAAAATGGGCATGACGGCGTCTTTGATGGTGGCGATAAAGCCGTTTAGCTGGAAGGGAACGCCGAAGGAAATAAGCTTTCTGGCGCGAGTTCTATCCCAAGCGAAACTAATTTTCCAAGGAGAGATCAAGTACAAAGTGATGGTACCAAGCAGGCTTCTGATTAGTAACCCCACAATAAAGCTCCAGACGCCATAGCCCGCCCAGGCCATGCCGACGGCGATAAACTGAAAGGAAATGACTTCGATGACCTCGGGAATAACTAGCCGCCCAAACTGCAAACGCCGCTCTAAAAGAATCGAGGGAATGGTTTTTAAAGAAGTCAAAAAGAGCGACAAGGAAAATATTCTAATCAGCCAAGCACCATCGGATCCTAAGTTGTATTTGGCGGCAAAGAAAGGGGCAGACAAGAAGATGGCGACAACGGTTAAAACCACAAACAGCTGCTGGAGGGTAAAAGTGACGGCCAGGTCTTTTTGGTTAAGCTTATCTTTTTTCTGGATTAAAGCCGCACCCAGGCCGACGTCGGAGAAAAAAGCAAAAAAGGTGATGATAAAGTTGACGATGGCAAAAACGCCGAAGATTTCCGGGGTGAGTAACCGCGCTAAGAAAATGCTACCCAAATAGCTGACGGCCCGTAAGGCAAATTTTCTTAAAGTCAGAACCATGACGCCGGAGACGGCTCTATGGGCGATGACTTCAGGAGTTAATTCTGACTGGCTCTCAAAAATTTCTTGACTCATAGCGGGGATAAAAATAAATGACAGCCAAAGTTATCAGGCCGACGAGTGAAATTATATTGCTTGTCCGGTTAACGCCTGTCTCCTGCCAAAAAAGTTTAACTTGGTTTTCTCCGGCCGGAAGGCGACAGCGGTAGGTAAAGTTGTCAACATAACAGTCAGCGAGCTGGCCGTTAATGGTAACGCGCCAGTTGGGAAAAACAAAACGGTTGAGGCTGACCGTGGTCGGTTCGAAGTTTTTGACGGTTAAGCTCAATTCGTCGGTGGTGTCTTTGGTAATTGCCAATTTGGCTTCGGGGTTGTCGGCGGCAGCGGGAGCGCTAATCGGAGTAAGTTTGGCCCAGTCGACACCTGGGGGTAAATAATCGGGAATGACGCCGCCCATCGAGTTGACGATCGACTCGGCGCTGGGGCGGTAGAGGTCAACGGCAGGAATCAGCTCGCTGGGCCGGAAAAAACGGCCGTTTAAAATTATTACCAGTCCCAGACCCCAAGGCAGATAGCGACGGCTGGCCGGTAAAAAAGCGACAAAGGCGGTAAGCAAACTCAAAAAGAAAGTGGCCACGCCCAAAAACCGCCAGGGAAACTGAATGAACTCGACTAAGGGCAGACGCTGCCATAAAAATTGTGATTTAAAGTTGGTAGCAAAAAGGGCGGCCAAGGTCAAAAAGGCTATCAACGAGGCCAAGTTAAATTTGCGCCGGCTAAAGAAACTTGCCAGCCCGCCAACGGCGGCCAGGAAAATAATGTCCCAGCCCAAATAAAAAGACATATCGTCGTTTAAACCCAAGACCGAGCCGCCATATTTAAAATTCTCGACAAACAGTTGCCTGAAATAGATAAAGTGAAGTTGAAACTGGCTGAAGCCGCCGGTGATTTCAGCCACCCGGGTAAAACCTTTTTGCAAAAAGGCCGGGCCGAGGAAAAAGGCGGCGATGACCCCGGCGTGGACCAAGGCTGAAAAGGCGAGCAGAAGTTTTTTGGGGGTTTTGCTGATCAAATTGTAGCCGACGACAAAAACCAGCCAGAAAGGTAAAAAAGTCAAGACGGTGACGTTGTGGGATAGAAGCAGGCCGACTAGTGCCAAGGTTAACCCCAAATAACGGGGTCGGAGAGAATAGTAAACAATCCAGGGCATGAAAGCGGTGGCCCAGTATTCGGCTAAAGCGCCGCGAACGAAGAGGTTGACAGCGTGGTAAGGAGCCAAGGTGAAAGTAACGGCGGCGATTAAACCCCCGGTGGTATTAGTCAGTTTTCGGCCTAAAAGATAGGCTCCGGCAAACCCCAAAGCAGTGGCGGCAATCCAGGAAAGTTTGAGGCTGGCTAAAATAGAAAAGCCAGCCAGGTGGAAAATTTCGGCAACATAAAAGGACAACGGCGCATAAAACTCAAACAAGGGCATGCCGGAGCCGAAACCAAAGTTTTTGGCCCAGCGTGGGGGCAGGTGGCCGTCAAGCACGGCCTGATGGAGGTCAAAAAGCCTGGCGCCAGTAGAAAAGTCGTGAACCGGAAAGAACCGGCTGTTAACCAACCAGAAAACCGCCACCAAAACCGTGATCAAGCCAACAAAAACCGGTAAGCTTAAAAAGCGTTTCATTTGAGTTCAAAAACCTCCAAGGGCGGGGCGGTTAATTTTTTGGGGTAGCTTTTGACGAGGGTGTAGCTCTGGCGGAACTGGTCGCCCACCCGGTGGTGGTTGCCGATATAGTAGACTTTGTCGGCGGTGGTAGTAGCTAGCTCGCGCTTCAAGTTGTCCGAGTCGGTGGAACCGACCCCGATTATTTCCAGGTTTTTGGGGAAACGGCGATGAAGAGTAACAAACAGCCCGTCCGGTAGGGTGCCAAAGTAGCCTTCGGTCAAAACTTTGACTTTCTTATCTTGAGATTGATCAATAAAAAAGTCTGCCGCTTCTTTGATGCCGTAACCCGAAGACCATTCTTCAAGATACTGATTACTGTCTATGGAGGCCAGGTAGGCGGTGTTGGGGTCAAACTGCAACCGCTGGTTAAAAGTAAAGGTAATGCCGATAAAGACGGCGGCGGCTAAAATCACTTGGTCCCGCTGTAAATTTCTTAGGGCGTAAGCGGCTAAGACGGGCAAGATTAGACCTAAGGGTAAAAAATAGCGGGAAGCCAGTAACTTACCCAGTAAAATTACCGGGGCGGTAAACATGGCCGCGGCAAGACTCAAGTTGACTACCAGGGCGTTTTTAGCTTTTATGCCTTGATAGGCGCCAGAGACAGCCAAAAGCAAAATCGGCCAAGGCAGGTAGAGCCAAAGCCAGGTAACGGCAGTTTTAATATTAAGCCAAATGTGATCGGTAGAACCGGATAAAACTTGACTTAGGGGTACGGTGAAGTCGCGGGAACGGAAAAAAAGATCGGGAAACCAGACCGAAACCTTAAGGCTTAGAATCATCAGGGCGCCGACGGCTGAAGAGATAATCGCCGCCAATAGCTGTTTTCGATTGCGGCTTAAAACTATCCAGCTGACTAGGGGTAAAGGGAGAAAAACTAAAGCCGTCGGTTTAGCCCAAAAAGCCAAGCCCAATAAAATGCCGGATAAGACTCCCCGCCAACGGCTTAATTTGTTTGACCAGGCAAAGATAGCGGCGGTGACCAGTGCCGCCATGAGCATGTCCAGAAGTGACAGCCGGGCGTGAAAGAAAATAAAGGGGGAGGCTAAAATAAAGACCAAAGACAACCAGGCCCAGCGCTTTAACCAGCGGGTGAGGCGGCCAAAGATAAACCAGGCGACCACCATCAAGCTTAAGACCGAAATCAGGCGGCCGGCAAAAAGCAGGTCGGGTGAAACTCGGGAGGCCAGGGCCGACAGCCACATGAACAAAGGCGTCTTGCCGTCGAACATGGAGATAAAGATATTTTCCTCTCCCAGCCCTACTCTTTGGGCCCAGTGAAGATAAATGGCCTCGTCGGCAAAGATGGGAAAGCTACCTAATCTGTAGGCATACCACGCCAAAGCCAAGAGCAAAATCACAAACACCATGACTGTATTTTATCATTTAACCGACTTAACCAGGGAAAGCGGTAAAGCCGCCAACCAAATCAGGTTACGGTAGAGGGAAACGGGTGAATCCCAGTGGCCGAAATAGATGTAAGGAGCGTAGCGGAAAAGGGCGCCGATAGATAAAGCGGTAAAGACGGCCAAGAGTTTACGGGAGCGGGATAAAACGGCAAAGGAGAAACTCCAGATAAAATACCAGGAATGGAGCTGGCCGGGGCGGGTGAACATGACGGCCAGAAGTAAAACGGCGGCCAGGCTTGCTATATCAAGCCTCTTGACCTTCAAGGATAAACCTTGAAGGAAGTAGAGGGGAAGAAGGACGATGGTGGCGTATTTGATCGAGGCGGAAAGAAGCAACCACAAGACGCTCCCCCACCAAGGCCGGTCAAAGAGTTTTTCGGATTTTAATAAATACCAAAAGGAAAACAGGGCCGGGGCCATCATCACCACGTCGTTGTGGCCGACTAAAAGAGTCTCGACCAAGACCAAAGGCGACAAGGCAAAAAGCCAAAACCTTTTGGGGTCTCCGGGAAAAAGTTTTTTGACCAGACGGTAAAGGATAAAAATTTGTAAGAAATAGAAAACAGCCACAAAAGCTTTCATGGCCCAGAAAGCCAGGGTGAACTTTTGGGTCAACCAAACCAGCCCCGGGACCAGCGAAACAATAGTCCAGCCGTAAGCATAGGGGGCGGGAGTATGGACGTTTTGCATAAAGCGAAGCATGGCGTCGCCGACAAACTCCGAGGCAGTGTGAATATAAGGGTTGGCTTTATAGAGCAAGACCATCTTGGCGTTAAAAAGATAATTAAAAATGTCGTAGGAAAACATCGGGTAAGACAGGATGCCGATGACGGCGATAGGGATAAGCCATTTAAACCAAGTTTTTGGCTGAACCAAAGGTTGGCGGACGAGCTTAAAGTAAAGCCAAAACAATATAAAACTTAAAACCAAAAACAGAATCGTCGCCAGCGGGCGCTGGTAGTAGCCAAGCTTGATGGAACCGGGCCAGAAGTGATAGAGAACTAAATTTAAGTCACGGCGGGTAAAAGAATAGAGGGCGGTTAAAAACCAGATAAAGGCAAAAGCCGACCAGTGTTGATTAAGCTTCATGTTGGCGGTAACCCCCGGCAAGATCGGTGAGGCGGATTTTTAAAACGTCTAAAAACATCCTGATCGAGTCGCGGACGGGGCTGACGCGGGTGGTGGGGGCGTGTTTCCAATGGACCGGCACTTCGGCCACCTGGATGCCCCGTTTTACGGCTAAATACAACAGCTCGACGTCGAAAGCACCGGTGAAGGCATGTTTTTCCGGCCGCGGCCGGTAAACTTTTAAGCGGTTGAATAACTGCCTGGCTAATTTGGTGTCAAAAAGCTTAAAGCCACACTGGGTGTCGTGGATGCCGCGGACGGCAACGATCTGGACTAAAAGATTAAAGACTTTGCCCATCAAGTGGCGGTACCAGGGCTCCTGCTCCCTCAACGCTCCTTTGGCTTCGCGGGAGCCGATGACCAGCTGATAGCCTTTAGAAATGAAAGGCAAGAGTTTTTCTACTTCGCTTATGGGAGTGGCCTGGTCAAAGTCGGAGATCAACACCCAAGGATTTTTGGCGGCGGCAACGCCGCTGGCAACGGCGGCGGCCTTGCCCTGGTGGGGATTTTGGATAAAAGAAAATTGGGGTTTGTCTTTAATCCAGGCGCTGATAGCGGCGGTTAAGCCGTCTCTCGAGCCGTCGTCGACTAAAATAACCTCCCAGCCGGGGTGGGATTTTATATAGTCTACCACCGGCTTTAAACTCCCTGCTTTGAAGTTATCCAGTTCGTTGTAGGCGGGAATGACGATAGACAGCTTGTGGCTCATAACCTTTGTATTTTATAGACAAAGTCACCGGTAGTTAAGCGCTCAGCGGCAATTACCTCTGCCGGCTTTAGGGATTGAATTTCCCAAGTGGGGTTGGTTAATAAATCTTTTTGTTCGTAGGGCGAGACGACATAGAGAACTTGAGCTTCGGGGTATTGGTCAAAGTCAAGCAAATTGACCCCGGTGACTTCCAGAAAATAGCGGTAGTTTGAGGCCCGGTAGTCGCGAGTGTCGTCAAGAAGCGCCACATTGACCTGGGTATGACCGTTAGCTTTAATATCTTCAAGGATAAACCCTGAAGTTTGCTTGACGTTTTTGAGGTTGCCCTGGTAGGCCAAAACCTCCTTGACTTGGGGCAGGTTGTACCAGAAAAAAAGCCAAGCTAAGGCCAAGGCAAAGGGAAATAATTTACCCTTGAGCCGGGCTAAAAGGAAGCCCAAGAGAATAAAAACCACCGGAAACAAGAAGCCAAGGTAGTGGGGGTAAATATTGGCGTGGTAAAAAACCAGAGCGGCGATAGACAGGACCAGCCAGCCGAAAAGCAACTTAAGGCTTAAGCTACGACCCCGATACCAAGCCCAAGCGGCTGCCAGCAGAAACAGGCGGGTGACCCAGGCGCGAACTAAACTAAAATCGCGGCCAAACCCCAAAACCATCCCGACGGCTTGTTCGGAGCGGCCGTTGAGGTCTTTAATTTTTTGAATTAGATTAACCTGGCTGTATTGGTTTTTGGTGAAAAATTCGATTAAGCCGCGGTAGTTTAAAAAGTTGTTTTTGATTTCAAACAGAATTAAGGGCAACATCAAGATTGCCATCAGGCCGAGTGATTTTAAAAAGAATGGTCGTCGTTTTTTGTTTTTTAATAAATTCGCCCCCTGCCACAACAAGAAAGGAGCTAAGAAAACAATCATGTAGTGAAGCTGCAAGCCCAAGCCCAAAGACAGTCCGGCGAGATAGAGCCAGCGGCCGTTTTTGGTTTTTTGAGCCTGATAGAGGCCGTAAAGCAAGCCCAGGGCGGCTAAAGGCATCGGGTTGGGATTCCAGGCAGAGCGGGTTTCAGAGACGGGAATAAAAGCTAAAGCATATAACAAAGACGCCCAACGGGCAGAAAGCGGATCAAAGAGTTTTCTGGTGACAAAGTACAAAAGCGGCACGGTAATGACGCCGATTAAGGCGGTAGCCAGAGCCGGGCCGACCGGGTCGAAGCCGGCGGCCCACAAGAAAGGCGCCATGAACCAGTAGTAAAGGGGCCCCAGGTAAAAGCCGCCGACCGAAGTGATCGGACCGATAAAAGGTAAATCCCTTTGGGAAAAAATTCTATACATCACCAAGGCATCTCTTCCCTGGTCGCCCAAAAACTGGAGGCTGTCTGATAAATTATAGAACCTGAGAAAGGCGGCGGCGAGGGTAACGGCAATGATAAACCAATGGCGGCGCAAAAGTTCACCCATGAGTTTTCCAGACTACGCGAGTGTACATTAAGTAGTTCCAGATCAGTCCCAGAAGGATGCCGACCAGGACCAGGGAGTTTTCGATCAAAAAGGAGCGGCCGAAAACTTTGACGCCGGCAAGAAGAGCGATGTTTTGGATGACGATTGAGCCTAAAGACAAAACGTTGAACTTGACAAAACCGACTGCCAGCTCGCCCAAGCGGGAAAAGGCGAATTTTTTCTCTTTGAAAGTCCAAATATTATTAAGCACAAAGTTAGAAACCACGGCCGCTTCGATGGAAAGATTCTGGGCTAAAACTAAAGACAGTTTGAGGCGGAGTAAATTAAAAAAGACTAATTGGACGATGGTGCCTAGTCCGCCGACGATCATCACTTTGATTAACTTGGCGCTGTCTCTTAGACGGAGGGAAAAAACTACCCTCAAGGAATCAACAATGTTGTTTCTGGGAAATTTGCTTTTACCCCGGCTCCGGTCGACAAACTCGATGGGAAACTCGACCACTTTGGCGCCGTAACGTGCCAATTCGTAATAAAGCTGGATTTTGTAGGCAAACTGCTTGGAAATTAAGTTATCGAGGTCAATCTTTTTGAGGAAGCTGACTTTGGTGCCCCGGTAACCGGAAGTCATGTCTTTAAACTGGGGGGTGAACAAAACCAAACGGGCAATCAGGTTGCCAAAGTAAGAGATGAGTTTTCGGTGCAGGCCCCAATTGTCGGGCATTTTGCCGCCGGGGATGTAGCGGGAGCCGACGACAACGTCGGCCTTGCTTTCTAAAACTTTGATCATTCCGGGAAGGTATTGGGGCTGGTGGGAGCCGTCGGCATCGTATTCAAAGACGGCGTCGGCGCCAATGTTCTCCATGGCGTATTTGAAACCCTTGATGTAAGCGCCGCCCAAGCCTAACTTTTGGGGGTTTTTAACCAGCTTGATCAATTTTGACTTTTTGGCCAGGTGCGCCACGATGTCGGCGGTGCCGTCCGGGGAAGAGTCGTCGACAACTAAGATTTTAAGCTGGTGGTTTTTGATAGTGGAGAAAACCGTCTCTAAGTCGTCTATGGTCTTGGCGATAGATTCTTTTTCGTTGTAGGTGGGGATAATGACCACGATGTTCATGACTGGCGTTCACGTTCAAGATCGGCCTCGACCATGATCTTGACCATGTCTTCAAAGGAGGTTTTAGGCTGCCAGCCTAAAACCTTTTTGGCGCGGGAGGGGTCGGCGCGCAAGACGTCAACTTCGGCGGGGCGGATTAGACTTTGGTCGATCTCGACGTAATCGCGCCAGTTTAGGTCTACCACTTTGAAGGCGATTTCGGCAAATTGCTCCACCGACCAAGTCTTGCCGGTGCCGACGACAAAGTCGGCCGGTCTGTCTTGCTGAAGCATCAACCACATAGCCTCGACATAGTCGGGGGCGTAGCCCCAGTCGCGCTTGGATTTTAAATTGCCTAAGTTTAACTTTTTTTGTTTTTTAAGCTTGATGCGGGCGACGGCGTTGGTGATTTTTCTAGTAACAAACTCTAAGCCCCGGCGAGGTGATTCGTGGTTGAAAAGAATGCCGGAGACGGCAAAAAGATTGTAGGATTCGCGGTAGTTGACGGTAATCCAGTGGCCGTAGACCTTAGCCACACCGTAAGGGCTCCGGGGATAAAAGGGGGTAAGTTCGTTTTGGGGGGTTTGCAGGACTTTGCCGAACATTTCCGAAGATGAAGCCTGGTAAACCTTGGTGTCGGGCTTGGCTAATCTTATCGCCTCCAAAATCCGGGTGACGCCCAGGGCGGTGAACTCACCGGTTAAGACCGGCTGGTTCCAGGAGGTGGGCACGAATGACTGGGCGGCTAAGTTATAGATTTCGTCGGGGGCAATATCTTTGACGGCGTGGGAAAGGGAATGCTGGTCAAGTAGGTCACCCTGGACCAGGGTGATTTGGTCGACGATGTCTTTGATCCTGTCGTAGTTTGAGGTGGAGGTACGCCGAGTCAGGCCGAAAACCTGGTAGCCTTTGGTTAACAAAAACTCGGCTAAATAGGAACCGTCTTGGCCGGTGACGCCGGTGATTAAAGCTTTTTTCTTCATGATTTTTTGAGTTGCCCTAAGTCGTAATCGACCATTTTTTTAATCATGGCTTCAAAACTTACCTTGGGCTGCCAGCCCAAGCGGGTTTTCGCCTTGGTGGTGTCGCCGACAACGGCCTTTGATTCAGTCTTTCTGAAAAACTTCTTATCTATTGTAACAAACTTTTGGTAGTTTAGCCCCAAGTGGGAAAAAGCCACTTGACAGACATCGCGGACGGTGTGGGGCTGGCCCGAGGCGATGACGTAGTCCTCGGGGCTGTCTTGTTGGAGCATCAACCACATCGCCTCGACATAGTCGGGGGCGTAACCCCAATCCTGCTCGGCGTCGAGGCTGCCTAAAGTCAACTTATCGGTAAGCTTTAACTTAATTTTGGCGGCGGTATGGGTAATTTTCCGGGTGACAAACTCCAGGCCCCGACGTTCCGACTCGTGGTTAAATAAAATGCCGGAAACGGCAAAGAGGTTAAATTGACTCCTAAAACTTTTGGTGAGTAAATGGGCGCCGGCCTTGGAGATAGAATAGGGGTCGACCGGGTTTAAGGGGGTGGTCTCGGTTTGGGGGGTCTGCCTGGGAACGCCGAAGATTTTGGCCGAGGTGGCCTGGTAGAGCCTGGCTTGGGGCAAGTCATCTCTAACCAGTTCCAAAAGGCGGCTTAAGCCCAAAAGGTTGACGTCAAAATAGAGGCTGGGGATTTCCCATGACTTGGGGACAAAGGTAACCCCGGCCAGGTTATAGATCTCCTGGGGGCGGTGTGACTTTAAAATTTTCTTTAGAGAATCCTGGTTTAATAAATCCCCTGTTTCCAAGATAAGTTTATCCTTGACGGCGGCGATGTTTTCTTGACCGATGTCAAAATTCCGACTGACCAAGCCGACGACCCGGTAGTTTTTTTTTAACAAAAACTCGGCTAAATAGGAGCCGTCTTGGCCGGTGATGCCGGTAATGAAAGCGGTTTTAGTCATGGCCTGCCTAAACCAAAGTAATGAAAACCGGCGGCTTTGACTTTGGCTGGGTCGAAAAAGTTCCGGCCGTCAAAGACGTAAGGCTGACGGATTAACTTTTTAATTTTTTTGAAGTCGAGTTTGGCGTAAGCAGCCCATTCGGTAACTAAAACCAGGCCGTCAGAGCCTGAAAGCGCCTGATACGAATCGGTAAAAAACTTGACCCGGGGCAAAAGCGGCCGGGCGTTTTTTATGGCTACCGGGTCGGTGGCGCGGACGCTGGCGCCTAAACTCAACAACTTCTTGATTAAGACTACGGAGCGGGCTTGGCGCATATCGTCAGTTTCCGGCTTGAAAGAAAGTCCCAGAACAGTCAGGATTTTACCTTTAAGTCCTCCGGGAAAGGCGGCTTTGATTTTGGTCAGAAAATAGTCAACTTGGTCGGCGTTGACCATGTCTACCTGGCGTAAAAACTTAAAGTCGTAGCCTAATTTTTTGGCAAAAGCGATCAGCGCCCAAGTGTCTTTGGGGAAACAACTGCCGCCGTAGCCGAGACCGGCGTTTAAAAAACTTCTGCCCACTCTGGGGTCCAGCCCCAATCCGGAGCTGACGTCTTTGATATCGGCGCCGACCTTGTCGCACAAAATGGCGATGGCGTTGATAAAGGAAATGCGGGTCGATAGCATAGCGTTTGAGGCATATTTGATCATTTGAGCCGATTGGGGTGAGGTGGCGACAACCGGGGCCTTAAGCTTCCGATGAAGGCGGATTAAGATGTCCCGGGCTTTTTTACTTTCGGCACCGATGACGATGCGGTCGGGCTTTAAAGCGTCGGCGACGGCAGAGCCTTCTTTTAAAAACTCGGGGTTGGCGGCAACGTCGAGCTTGACGCCGGCGTTGGCGTCCAGAATTTTGGCTACGGCTTGGGTGGTTGAGGGGGGGACGGTGCTTTTGATGACGATGACAGCGTAGTGGTCGAGGTTTTGGGCGATGGCTTTGGCGGCGGCGAAAACATACCTTGGGTCGTAGCTGCCGTCTTTCTGGGCGGGGGTGCCGACGCAGATAAAGACCACTTGAGCCTGTCTTAAAGCCTCATGGTAGCTGGTGGTAAAGCGGAGCCGAGCGCGATTTTTTTTGATTAGATCTTTCAAGCCGGGTTCGAAAATGGTGATCTTGCCCTTTTTTAGGGCGGCGATCTTTTTGGCGTCGATGTCCAGGCCGACGACCTGATGGCCTAAATGGGCCAAAACGGAGGCGGTGACTAAACCAACATAGCCAGTACCGATGACAGCAACCTTCATGGCATTACTATATCAGAAGGTTTGAGTTTTTTCAGGCTAAGTGACAGCCAAGGGGTGAAGCTGGCAGGGTCGGCTTTGATGGCTTGGTTTAGCCCGTCAAGACTCAAGTATTTGATCGCGGCTACTTCTTGACGGTTGATTTTCGGTTTTGAAGAAGAAAAGCCGATGAAAATGGTGTCGAGTTCGTGTTCGGAGCCAACCTTTAAGTACTTTGCCTGATAGGTAAATTTGGCGGCGGCGGCGAGTTTGGCAGAAAGACCCAACTCCTGTTTTAAGCACCGGGCGGCGGCCTCGGTAATGCTTTCTCCCGGTGAGGGGTGGGTACAGCTGGTATTTGACCAGGTCAGGGGCCAAAGGCGTTTGTGGCGACTTCTTTTTTGAAGCAGCAGCTCGCCTTTTTGATTAAAGACAAAGACCGACACAGCCCGATGGAGGCGGCCGCGGCCGTCGTGGGCCTTGACTTTTTTCATCATTCCCAAGGGGCGGTCCCGGCGGTTAACCAAAATCACCTGGTCGGAAAAAAGACTTAAAGTTTCTTTCTTGTCGGCGGCGATCTTTTTTTGCAAAGCTGAAAGCGACTTGGTGTAGGCCGGATCTCTAAGAAAATGGATCAGCTTAACGGAAAGGCGTTGGCCGTAGATATTGCGGTTAAGGTCGAAAAGATAGACTTCAAAGCTGTCGACGGATTCGCCCAGGACAAAGCGGGGGCCGTAGTAAGCCAAACCCAAGTGGTGGCTGCCGGCTAAAAGACAGCTGGCGGTGTAGATGCCGCGTTTTAGCTTTAAAGCCTTGCCTTTTAGGTCCAAGTTGGCGGTGGGAAAACCGATGGTGCGGCCGACTTTCCTGCCGGCGATCACCCTGCCGGAAACTGTCAGTGGGGCTTTAAGCTTTTTCATTGACGGCGGCTTTGGACAGGGACAAGGCTAAAATGTCGGCGAGTAAGACGATGGCGGCGACGATTTGGACCGGGGTTAAAACCTCTTTTAAAAAAACTAAGCCGATGAAGGCCGCCGACACCGGCCAGGTTAACTCGGCGAAAGTGGAGACTTTGGCTTGGGTGTTGGTCAAGCCCTTGTAGTAGATTAAGAAAGCCACCATGCCCGAGGAGAGGGCGATGCCGATCAAATAAAGCCACTGGGTGGAGGTGATGGCAGATAAAGGCAAGGTTTGGCCGGTGAGTCTGGCGACTAAGTAAGCCACGGGAATGGCCAAAGCAAAGCGCATAATGGCGGCGGCGATGTAGCTCAATCTTTTCAAAATCAACTTGCCCAAGACCGTCGCCGAGCCCCAAAAGAGGGCCGCGCCCATGGCCAGAAGAGCGGCCGATACTTCCCCGGTTTGACCGGCAAGCTGGGGGCGATAGCCGGGAAAAGCTAAAAAGTAGGCGGCGACCAAACCAACCAGCGCCATCAGGCTATAGCGGCGAGTCAATTTTTCTTTCAAAAGCAGGGCGGCCAGAGCGACGGCAAAGATGGGCTGGGTCTGCTGTAAAAGCACCACGACCGAGTACTGGATGTAGTTGACCTTGCCTAAAGCGGCGGTGTAAAAAATGGTGCCCAAGACAGAGGCGAAGACGACTATAGCCAGCATCACCAGCCAATCGCGTTTGGTCATTTTCCGGTACTCGTGCCAGACTCGGGGCAGAAAGGGTAGGGCGATTAAAACTCCGACCATGTGTTCGACCATGACCAGGGTGGCCGGCGGCAGCGAGTAAAGCTGGCGGCGCAGGAGGCCATCAAGGCTCCATAAAGTGGCAGCCAGCATGATCAGTAATGCCGAAAATCTTTTCATAGCGGCTTAGTTTATTCCTGTCTACCCAAGGATATTACCAGAATATCTACTAATAAAATAGCTCCGGCTAAGATTTGAACAAAGGTCAATCTTTCGCCCAAGAAAGAAAAGCCGATGATGGCGGCGGTAAGCGGATAAGTCAGTTCGGCAAAAGTGGATACTTTGGCTTCGGTCTTTTGTAAGCCTTTGTAGTAGAGCATGAAGGAGGCAATGCCGCCAAAAACGGCGATAAACAAAATCAGCCAAAACTGATTAGAGGTGATGGCGGCAAGAGAATAGGTTTGACCGGTAACTAGGCTGATCAGTAAGGCGGTGGGAGCGGTGATGGCAAAACGTAAAATGGCGGTGGCCATGTAGCTTAAGCGCGACAACATTAACTTAGATAAAACCGTGCCCGAGCCCCAGGCGGCCGCTGCCCCAAGAGCTAAAGCGGCGGCTGTTAACTCGCCGCCGTTACCTAAGAAAGTAGGTTTAAATTCGGGAAATGCCAGAAAATATGAAGCGGTTAAGGCGAGTATCCCAAAGACAGCGAAACGTTTGGTGATTCTTTCTTTAAGAATTAAAACGGCCAGTAAAACGGCAAAAATGGGCTGGGTTTGCTGGAGTAAAGCTACCACCGAGTAACTGATGTAGTCGACTCTTCCCAAGGCGGCGGTAAAAAGAGTGACGCCGATGGTGCCGGAGATTACCCCCACCCCCAGCATTACCCACCAATCTTTGGCTTTCATTTTTTTGTACTCGGGGAGAAAACGCGGTACCCAAGGCAGAAGAATTAACAACCTGACACAATACTCGATAGTCACCAGGGCGGGGGCAGGAATGGCTCTTAACTCGCGGCGGACAAAGGCGTCGATGCTCCAGATGAGGGCGGCAATAATAATCAACAGCGAATAACGCTTTTTCATAAACTCCAGCAGGCTGTTATATCAAAGTACACTAAATTGAAGGCCAGCTCAAGTTTTGGGTTTATTTGTCAAAAAAATCCTTCACTTCTCCTGTTTCTAAATCCACATAATACCAATTAAAAGTAGCGGTGTGGTCAGATACCCACTCGTAAGCATGAACGGTGTAAATGTTTCCGTCAACACCATCAACTTCAATAATAGGTCTTCCGTCGGTTGACGCAGAGGTGCCGTCAGGGCCGGTAAATAGATTAAGCCATTCCTGTACTTCCGGTATGTCTTTTACAAGTGATACGGCCTTATCGTTTCTTTTGGATAATTGATTAAAATAATATAAACCGCTTAGGATAATTAGAAGTAAAAGAATTTTGATTTTATTTGGCATGCTAACGGGTAGAATAATTTTAGCATTTTTTCTGGCAGGCGATGGTGGCAGTGTATACTACAAGAGATAAAGATTAATAGGGACTAGTTTATTATCCTAGGGTAAGAAAGGGAAATCTAATTTAGGGTGTTTTAAATCTGAGCCTTCGAAAACTCCAGCGTCGATCTTGTCCTTTGCCGTTAGTTAAACGAGAACCTTCTAGTGAAATACCTTGTATATGACGGTGAAGGCTACACATTGGATCCGAAGCGTGTAACACAGGCCAACCTCGACCCTTCCTTACGTCACTAGCTGAATCCGATCCTTGTATCGACCTTGGGTCGCTTTCATGGTATCTGCCTGACATAGTAAATACTATATGTTATTCAACAAAGAGTGTCAAGTGTTGCTAAAATGATTCTTTTACGTATATGTAAGGTAAAATAAAGATATGAAGATTGATATTCTGACGATTTTTCCTGACATGTTTGCCGGGCCGTTTGCGGAGAGTATCCTTCGCCGCGCCCAAGATAAAAAGCTGGTGAAGATTAAAATTCATAATCTGCGCCGCTGGGCCAAAGACCGGCATAAAACCGTTGACGACAGGCCTTTTGGCGGCGGGCCGGGCATGGTGATGCGGGTGGACATTATCGACAAAGCCCTAACCGCGCTCGGGTCTGGACACAAAATCTTACTCACTCCTCAAGGGAAAACTTTTAACCAACAAGCGGTGGCTAGCTTAAGCCGCAAAAAACATTTGATTTTGGTAGCCGGTCACTATGAAGGCTTTGACGAGCGCGTCCGCAACCTGGTGGACGAAGAAATCTCCATCGGCGACTATATTCTGACCGGAGGGGAACTGGCGGCGATGGTAGTAGTGGACGCGGTGGTGCGGCTAATTCCCGGCGTGGTGGGAGAAAAAGAGTCGGTCAAAGAAGAATCTTTCAGCCGCGCCTTGGGCGGCTTGGAGTATCCCCACTATACCCGCCCGGCGGACTATAAAGGCAAAAAGGTGCCTGAAGTTTTACTCTCCGGCGATCACACCGCTATCTCCAAATGGCGCGCCGAGCAGGCGAAAAAACGAACTAAACAGAGACGGCCGGATTTACTAAGATAATTTAAATTATCTTAGTGGATGAGGAGAGTTGTTGTTTCAAAGTAGAAAGGGCTTGGTCGATGGTAGACATGGTGACGCCAAGGTCACGCTTGAGCTTGGCGTTGGATAGCTTAAGATACTGTTGGCGGGGGCGGGTATCGGTCTTGGCATAATCCTTAAAACTCCCCTGTTTAATCGTGCCGGGAAGATTAAAAGTAGTTTTAATTTTTTGAGCCAGATCAAAAGGGCTAAGCCCGCTTGAACCGACAAGGTGGTAGGTGCCGCTGGGTTTCTTGTCAAGAAAAACTTTGAGGGCGGTGGCGATGTCGTCGATAAAAGTCGGGATGATGGTTTGATCGGCAAACATGGGGTGGAGCGAATCGGTTTTCAGTTTGTCGATGATACTTCTGACCAAATCAAGTTTTGACGCAAAATGGCTTCGGAAAGGAAAGGCGATTCTGACGATGGCGGCTGGGGCGCCGGATTTTCTGACCGCTTCCTCGGCCATGAGCTTGGTCTGGCCGTACCATTCGATGGGATGGGTGGAGTCTTCTTCGGTGTACCCGCCAGGGGGCGGGTTTTTGCCGTCAAAAACAAAATCGGTGGAGACGTGGATAAGATAAAGCTTTCTCTCGGCGGCAACTCGAGCAATGTTTTGGCTGCCGACGACGTTGACCTGGTAAACCAATCCCTCCCTGTCACCTTTTTGCTGTGAAGCTTTAGAAACATCGGTAAAGGCAGCCAGGTGGATTAGGCCGTGGGCCTCGGGGTGGGCGGAAATGACTCTGTCTACTTGGCTTTTATCGGTAATGTCGATGCCGGTAGCAAGATCAAGGTTGACAAAGTCGTATTGAGAAGACAAAAGTTCCACCACCCGGGAACCGACCAGACCGGAAAGGCCGGTGCCCAAGATAAGGGATTTGGCTGCCATCGGTTTACTCCCTCTTAAGTTGCCAAAAGTCTTCGCCTAAAAGATCCGAAGGGAGCCTCAACTCGTCGGGGTCTTTGGGGTTGAAGGCTTGGTTGGTGAAGTAAATCACCGAGCACGTCCCTTGCCAGAGGTTGGCAGCGCCGTGGGCGATGCCGGTGGGAACGTACAAGAGCTGGCTCGCGTGGGCGCCTAAAGTTAAACGCATCACTTGGTCCTTGGTGGGAGAATCTTGGCGCAAATCTTTGAGCCCGACTAACAGCCGGTGGCGGGCCGGGACGTACCAAATGTCGTCTTGTTTTAAGTGAAGGTGAAAGGCTTTGACCGCGCCGGGCTGCATGTTGGAAATGCTAATTTGCCTGACTTCAAACTTAGGAAAGGTTTCCAGCGCGCCGGCTTTGATCCGCCCCAGTTCGGTAAAATCGCCGCCTTCGTCGTGGTAGAGCTTTAAGTCAATCAACTTGACGCCGTCGATGACCGGTTTGCCGCCGTACTCCTGGACGGTAATTTGGGGGTGGTACTGGGAAGAAATGTTATCTAGTTTCATAATTTTCTATTTTACCATTTTTAAAGGCTGCCACCAGTCCCGATTGTTTCGGTACCAGTCAACGGTTTGTTTTAAGTAAATGTCAAAGCTGTAGCGGGGTTGGTAGTTTAACTTTCTTTGAGCTTTGGACCAATCCAGCGCATAGCGGCGATCATGAGCTGGGCGGTCTTTGACAAACTCTATCTGTGACTCAGGCTCACCCATTATTTTTAAAATCTTTTTGACTACGGTTAGATTGTCCAGGTCTTCGGTCAGGCCGCCGATGCAGTAAGTGGCGCCGGCCTGACCTTTTTTTAACACCTGTTCGATGGCCCGGCAGTGGTCTTCGACGTAGAGCCAGTCTCTAACGTTTTTGCCGTCGCCGTAGACGGGGACTTTTTTGCCTTCGATGAGGTTGGTGACTGTTAAGGGAATGAGCTTTTCGGGAAACTGGTAGGGGCCGTAGTTGTTGGAGGTGTTGGTGATGGTGGTTTTTATACCAAAAGTTTTGTGGTAGGCCCGAATCAAGTGATCGGAAGCCGCCTTGGTGGCGGCATAGGGGCTGTTGGGGCGAAAGTGACTTTTTTCCGAGAATTTTTTGTTCGACCCCAGCGCCAGCGAGCCGTAGACTTCATCGGTGGAGATATGGTGAAAGTGGCTTAACTGGTGTTTAACGGCGGCAGCCAGTAGCACCTGGGTACCGACGACGTTGGTGACCACAAAGACCGCCGGGTTGTCGATGGAGCGGTCGACGTGAGATTCAGCGGCAAAGTGGACGACGATGTCAACCCCGGCCATGGCCTGGTCGACAACTTTAGGGTCGGCAATATCGCCTTTGACAAACTGGTAGCGGGGGTTGCCCTCGAGCGCCTTGAGGTTGGCAAGATTACCGGCGTAAGTTAATTTATCGAGATTAACTATCTGGTCATTAGGATGATTCTTAACCCAGTAGTGGATAAAGTTTGAACCGATAAAGCCAGCGCCACCGGTGACTAAAATTTTCATATGCTTATTTTACCAGCTACCGGAGGCTCCGCCACCACCAGAAGAGCCGCCGCCAAAACCGCCGGAAGAACCCCCGGAAGAACCACCGGAAGAAAAACCGCCTCGGGAAGACCACCAAGAATTGGCCAGACCCCTTTTTTGTCGAGTGCGGTAGTTTTTGGACAAGATAAAGTCTAAAAGCAAACCCAAGAGGCCGATGAAAATTCCGCCGACTAGGGAAAAGAATAAAAGACCTAAGACAAAACCTAAAGCCCCACCGGGCCAAAAACGCTTAGTCCGGCCCAAAAAGGCCAAGGCATAAAGCGACAAAATTATCAAAACTAAGGGCAAAAAGTTAAAAGTCGACGCACCCGCTTCGGCTGGCTCATCAAAAGCGCCAGGATCTTGGGATAAAACTTCAATGATGGCGGTAACTGCCGCAATGACTCCGGCGTCGTAGTCACCGACTTTAAATTGAGGGGTAATTTCGCTTCTTATGATATTTCCCGCCCGAGAGTCAGTTAAAATCGCCTCGGCGCCGTAGCCGACCTCGATTTTTAACTGTCGGTCGTCAACGGCAATTAAAAGCAAAACGCCGTTGTCTTGACCCTTTTTGCCGATGCCCCATTGTTCAAAAAGCGCCACGGCTACGTTTTCGACCGTATCGCCTTCAAGGCTTTTGAGGGTTACCACCGCGATTTCGTAGCCGCTGGCGGCTTCAAAAGCCGTCAGGTCGTTTTCTAACGTGGCTTTGGTGTCTTCTGACAGGACTTGGGCAAAGTCGTTGACATAACCTGCTGGTTGGGGAAAATCCCTGGCCAAAACTTGCCCCGCCAGAATTACCCCGCCTAAGATCAAAGCCAAACTCACCTTTAATAGCTTTTTCATGGTTATTGACCCAGATCTACTTGAGGAGCCTGCTCGGCCTCCGGGGTGGCCTCAAAATAGGCCCTGGCGTCAAAGTTAAAGCTGTTAGCAATCAGGTTGGTAGGAAAACGCTTGATAGTGGTGTTGTAGTCTCTTACTTGGTCGTTGTAGCGTTTTCTCTCGACGCTGACCCTGTTTTCAGTCCCGGCCAGTTCGTCCATGAGAGACAAAACGGCGGTGTTGGACTGGAGTTGGGGGTAGTTCTCGACTATGACCAGAAGCCTACCCAGGGCTGATTCTAGATCTGTAGCGGCTTGGGCCTTGGCGTCGATAGTGCCAGCGCCGGAATAGCGGGTTCTGGCCTCGGCTATAGCTCCAAATACCTCTTGTTCTTGGGTAAAAATGCCCTTAACTGAGTTAACCAGGTTAGGAATAAGGTCAAAACGCCTTTGGTATTGGGTTTCGACCTGGGCCCACTGATTGTCGATGTTTTGGGTTTTGGCGACTAGGGAGTTATAGGTAGAGACTAAAGAAAGGCCTACTAAGACGACTAAAACGCCTAACCCGAGTAAAAATTTTTTCATATTTTTTCACCCCCTTTTCACTTGAACATCAATTTTGTTCTAAGTATGTTTGTCGGCCACCTTTGAGGCTCCGTATGATTCTGGTTTGGTCTTGGCGGTAAAACCGTTGCCGGTCACCATGCCAACGACTTCCCTGATCATGTCGCGGGTCTCGCCGGCGCGGCCGACGTCGATGTGAATTTCTAGTTCGTAATGGCCGTGGCCGTTGAGGCGGCGGTTTAGGCTGGGCAGAAAAATTTGGGCGGTCTCCAAAGACAAAAGGGTTTCCAGGTAAATTTTGTCGCGTAAGGACTTGGCGGCCTCTTCTAACTTGCCTTGCCAGAAATAACGACCGCCAAAACCGACCCGGTGGACGACGATGGCGGTAACCAATTTGAGCTTAGAAATGCCGTTTTGGCCGCGCTTGTGAGAGTCGGAACCGATAATCAGCCGGTAGGTAGCGTTGGGCTCGGCTTCGATGAAGCTGGCGACGGCCTCGATTAAATCATTTTGTTTGAGTTTCCCTAAGGTAGGACTGACAAACATACTAAAAAAGGGTGTAGATGAAGGGGGCAAAGGCAGAGCCTTCTGTAAAGATAATTAAAAGTCCAAACAAAAGAAACACCACCAGCATGGGAGCCAGCCACCAGAGTTTGGCCTGCCAAAGAAAGGCAAAAAGCTCACCGATAATCGAACCCCTCTGTTTACCTTTTTGGGCGGCGGATTTAAGTTGGTTCATAGGCTCAATTATACCGCTTTTTAATCCGGTTCGAAACGGTCGCGGTGCCGGCGGTTTCTGTCGGTGACGGTGACTTGTTCTTTTTCAACCAAGAAATTGCCTAAAACGACGTCATCAATGTTGGTTCCCATGAAGCAATTGTAAGCCTCCTCTGGGGTACAGACGATGGGTTCGCCCCGGACGTTAAACGAGGTGTTGATCAAGACGGCGCAGCCGGTAATCTTTTCAAACTTGTTGATGATGCCCCAGTAAAAGGGGTTTTGCCGGCGGTTGACCGACTGGATGCGGGCGGAGTTGTCGACGTGGGTGACGGCGGGAATATCTTTGGTTTTGACCTGGGCCACCAAAAGCATGTAAGGGGTGGGGCGGTCGATGTCAAAATAATCGCTTAAGTATTCCTCCATTACCACCGGGGCAAAGGGACGGAAGTCTTCTCTGAATTTGATCTTCAGGTTGACCCGGTCTTGGTTTTCGGGGTTTCTGGCGTCGGCTAAAATCGAGCGGTTGCCCAAGGCCCGCGGGCCCCACTCCATCCGACCGGCAAAGATGCCGACGACGCGTTGGGCGACCAATTTGGCGGCTATGACCTGGAAAAGTTTTTGTTTATCGTTAAAGTGGCGGTAGGTGACGTCTTTGGCCTGAAGCATACTTTTGATGTCACTTTCGGAAAATTGGGGGCCAAAGTAAGCGGTGTCAAAGACAAAGTTCCTTTTTTTATTCAAGAGGCAATTTTCGATATAGTAGGCGACCCCCAAAGCGCCGCCGGCGTCACCGGCTGCCGGCTGGACAAAGAGGTTTTTGAAAGGGGTTTCCCTGATGATCCGGCCGTTGGCGACGCAGTTTAAGGCCACGCCTCCTGCCAGACATAAATTTTCCTCCCCGGTTTCTTGACAAAGACTCTTGGCCATTTTGAGAATCACCTCTTCGGTGACCACCTGGATACTTTTGGCTACATCTTCATAGTGTTGAGTTAAAGGGGCTTCGGGGTCGCGGACGCCTGACTTACCCAAAAGCTTGATGAAACGGTCGTTAATCATTCTCAAACCGTACTCATAGGAAAAATACTTAAGGTTCAACTTAAAACTGCCGTCGGCTTTGATGTCGATGAGCTTATCTTTGATCAGCTTAACGTAGCGAGGCTTACCGTAAGGAGACAGCCCCATGAGTTTGTACTCGCCGGAGTTAACCTTGAAGCCGCAATAGTAAGTGAAAGCGGTGTAAAGCAGGCCCAAAGAATGGGGAAAGTCGATCTGGTGGGTGAGACTGATTTTATTCCCCCGGCCGACTCCCTTAGTGGCGGTGGCCCACTCGCCGACGCCGTCGATGGTCAAAATGGCAGCGGATTTGAAAGGAGAAACCAGGAAAGCGCTGGCGGCGTGGGACAAGTGGTGAGGAATAAAAACGACGTCGCCATCCCAGTTTAACTCCTGCTGGATTAAATATTTGATCCAGAGTTTTTGCTTGAGCCAAATGGGCATGGCCTTAAGAAAAGAAAACAAACCCTTGGGAGCGGTAGCTAAATAGGTTTTTAACAAGCGCTCAAACTTGATAAAAGGCTTTTCGTAGAAACCGACATAATCAAGATCTTTGACCTTGATACCGGCTTCTTTGAGACAGTAATCGATGGCGTTTTTGGGAAAAGATTCATCGTGTTTAACCCGGGTGAAGCGTTCTTCCTGGGCGGCGGCTAAAATTTTGCCGTCTTTTAACAGAGCTGCGGCCGAGTCGTGGTAAAAACAGGAAATACCCAGGATGTACATAAATTAGAACTGCTGGTAGGCGTTTTTGATGTCGTCCTCTGGTTCGCGGGGCTGCCAGTAAGTGTCGGGGTTTTTGATAAACAACCTTTTAATCCCGATAACCAGCTGAAACACCAACCCAAAAGGAGTGACCAAAAAATAATAGAAAATTCCCAGAATTAAAGTGGTCTGGATCTTACCTAAACCAGCCGCAAGTTTTTTTAACCAAGCTATAAGCGGTTTAACCATGAGCGAATTGTACCATGGTTGAAAAGGGTTTCTGCCAGTTTTCTGTGGCCGGCGGGAGCGGGGTGGCCGTCTTGGGGGAAAAAATAACTCCGGTAGCTTTGATCCACCAAAAGCGGCAAAGGGTCAAGGAAAGAAATCGACTGGACGGCAAAAAGGTCTTTGAAGCGCTGTTGAGGCTCAAGGTCTTGGGGCAACTCGCCGGCTTGGCCCAAAGGAAAAGTCTGGCTGGGGGCGGGAATGATGTTGACCAGTAAGGGAATGTTTTCGGCGACAAGCAACTGGTTTAGCCCCAAAAGCACTTGGTCGAGTTTGTCCCAAAGCTCACCCATCTGCCTGCTGCAGTCTAAAACGTAGAGACAGGCTTCGGCCTCTTGGGCAGGGATGGTTTGAGGTTCAGTTAACCTCAACCATTTTTTGATGTTGGTGACGGTGGCGGGCGAGTTTTGCTCCAAATTAGTCATGGCTAAAATTGCCAGGTGAGAGTTTTTAAGTAAAGGCAGGCGGAATTTCCAATTGCTGGAAACTCTTTCCACATGGTAGCCGCCGCGGACGGCCCGGTCGGTAGACTCGATGGCGCTGGGTAAACCTTTGTCGTCGGTTTTGACCCAGACCATTTCGCGTAAATCGGCAATGTCGTTGTAAGGAAAAAGGTTTAAGATAATAAGGTCGGGTTTTAACTTTAAGCCTTCTTGGTTTAAATAAACGTAATAGCTGTCGGGGGCAAAGCCGTCGTGCCAGCCGGCGTTTATCACCTCGATGTTCCTACCTTGGGCTTCCTGAGTCAGTTTTTCCTCTAAAATATAAGAGAAAGTTTGCTCGTCGTCGACTCCCCAACCAAAAGTGACCGAGTCGCCGAGCATGAGCACGCGGTAGGTGTCAGCGGGTTTGTCGATGGCAAACTCTTTCCCCCGATAGCCCAAGGAATTGGTGGTGTAGTGGGCGGTAAACTCGTGAGTCAAGGCTTGGTGCTCGGCGTCGAGGTTGGGTAACAAGGTGGAGGGAAGACTCTGGCTTTTTTTAAACACCCGGGGGCTGACTGATTGAGCCTGACTAAGAGTGAGTTGGGGTTTGAATAAGCGGACGGCGGCTTCGGCAAGACTCAAGGCTAAAGCGGTAGAGACAACGACCAAGGCCAAGACGGCTAAAAATGATTTTTTCGGCGCCGGCCTCATTTAACTATGATAGCACACTCACCTGTCTTTGATCAGGCCGCCTATAATCCGATGAGAAAAAACAACTTTGCCTTTGAAGCGGATTTCCTCGTAGCCGGAAAACATTTTAATATCCCCTTGTTGTTGGTAACGGTATTGCCAATCGCCCCGAGTCAGACTTTTGGGGCCGCGAAAAGAGTGCCAAGTTTTGGGTTTGGTGGTAAGGCAAGTTTTAAGAAATTGAAAACAATCTTTTGACAGGTGATCAAGGCCATCGGCCATGCCGCCGCCGTAGAGAGCGTTCCAAACCGGTTTGCCTTTGAAACGCACCAACTCGGTGCCCCAGGAGCGGTAGTGGCCGGTGTAGGAATCGCGGTAGAACCAGTCGCCGTCTTTGAAAGTCAACTCGTAGTAGCCCGGCCTTTGGGATTTTTTCTCATAGCCTCCCCCGCCGGCGTAGGTAGCCGCAGTAGCTTTTTGAAGAAACTGGTCGAGGGTTTTGAGAGGAAAGCTAGGCATGATTCGATTTTAGAATAATTAGTAATGCCTTAACAGCATAATAGGCAGAGACGGCGGTGAGAATGTGCCAAGTAAAATGAGTGCCAACCGGAAAGTGGAGGCAGACTACCGGTTCAATCGTGCGAAAGAAAATGGCCAAAGAATAAATTATAAAGACGCTAAAAAATCCCCTCGCTTGCGGCCCAAACTTTTTGACCGCTACTAGTCCCATGCCTAAAAGAGTAGCCGCGTTGAAAAAGTGGCGGATAGAGCCGTTCAAGAATTCTCGAGGTGTAGCGATGGTGATGACTAGTAAAGTGGCGGCAAAGGTTGGGGTTGTGAATAAAGCTTTAGCAGAAGTTTTGACAAATTTTTTAATAAACAGGTAGAAGAAAACCAAAAAGAAAAGATAGATGGGAGCAACATCCATAAGCATGGTATACGGGCTTCTAAAAGTGTGGTAGGTGGTGCTACCTACTGCTATCAGCAAAACAGATAAAGGCAAAAGCTTCACTTTCCAGTCAGCGATTTGGTGTTTTTTGACTAATTGCCAAATGTAATAGGCAGAGATGAATAAAGCCAAGTTAGTAATGGCGTTAACCGGCTCGGCGTTCCAGGCACTTGAACCAGCTCTTTCTCAGTATTCGGTGTAGGGCAATAAAGATAAATAGTTAGTCATTTTTCCAGGCTGTGCCACAGGGCGATTGAGCCGTATGATTTGTAGGGAGACCAAGGGGCGATGATTTTTTCAATGCGAGTCGGGCTGACGCGACGCAGGCGGTAGAGTTTAATTATGGCTTTTCTTAACCCCAAATCGCCGTGAGAAAAAACGTCTTCGCGGCCCAGGGTAAAAATCAAAAACATTTCACTTGTCCAGGGTCCGATGCCTTTGACTTGGGTTAAGTGGTCAATAACTTCGTCGTCGGCCATTTGCTCAAGCTTATTAAGCTTTAAGCTGCCGTCCAAAAACTTTTCAGCTAAATCTTTTATGTAGGAAACTTTGCCCCAGGACATACCTACCGAGCGAAGTTTAGCGTCGGCAATTTTAAGCGCCTGGTGCGGCGAAACCTTGCCGTCGGCAAATAAACCCTCCCAGCGACTGATAATGGCGTCAGCGGCTTTAGTGGAAAGTTGCTGGCTAATTAGCTCACGGCTCAAGGACCGAAAGTAGTCGGACAGGCGCCACTTTTTGACCCAAGGTTTGAGCCAAACGGCAAAATCCAGATCCTGCATCACCTGGTGGATTACCGGGTCGACTTTTTTAAAGTGATTTTTGACTCTTTTATAGTCGACCATTAATAGTTAAATAATTTAAATTATCTTACTAGTGCTGGATTGCTGCTTTTTGGCTTTTATCTCACGCCAAAAACCTGTGCCTTTGCCGCGACCGACTGTTAAAGCATCTAGAGCAAAGTTTTCTATCTTGTCAAAGATCGACTTAATTTTTTGCTCCCTTAAAATCCTGTCTAAAACTTTATGATACCCCTGGCCGGAATACTTGAGTTTACGATTAACGTCGGCAATGGTCGATTGACTAACTTTAATTAGTTTTTTGATCGCTTCGTAGTTGTAACCCTGTTTCAACATTAAAGCAATAGTGATTCGTTTTGATAAAACTATTCTCTCCGTAGGGGACAAAAAGTCTTTTAAAAAAAGTAAAATGTCCTCATGTTTATAAAGTAAGGAGAGAGTTTCTAGAAAAATTGAGTTTATTTCTTGCTTAACTTTATCGGCTAAGAAGTACCGGGAAACTTGTGACATAGTTAAATGATTTAAATTATCTAACTAACTAACTTTACTTATAATACTTCTTCTCTTTCAACTTGTCAGGCAGGAGCGAGTGACGGGGATATTTCTGGTAGCCTTGGCCGTAGCCTAAGTTTTTCATGAGGCTAGTGACCGGGTTTCTGATTGACAGGGGCACGGGCAGGTTGCCGTGCTTTTTGACGTCGGCCAGGGCGGCCATGTAGGCGTCGTAGGCGGAGCGGTCTTTGGGGGCTTTGCTCAAATAAACCACGCCGTGGGCTAAGTTTTCCTGACACTCGGGGTAGCCGATGGTTTCACAGGCTCTGAAGACTCCGTTGGCCACCACCAAGGCGGTGGGCTGGGCCATGCCGATGTCTTCGGAGGCAAAAACGACCATGCGCCGGGCGATAAACAAGGGGTCTTCGCCGGCGTCGACCATGCGGGCCAGATAATAAAGGGCGGCGTTGACATCGGAAGCGCGCATGGATTTGATAAAGGCGGAAATGGTGTTGAAGTGCTCCTCGCCGGCTTTGTCGTAGCGTAAATGCTTAGACTGGAGGGCGGATTTAAGATTGGCGATAGTGATGGACCGATACAACTTATGGGTGGCTTCGAGCAAGTTTAAGGCCTGGCGGGCGTCGCCGTTGGCAAAAGTGATGACAAAGTCGCGGGCCGAGTTTGACAGTTTGACTTTTAAAGCTTTGGCGCCGCGAGTGGTAATTTTAACTAAGTCTTTTTCCGAAAGCTCATATAGGACAAACACCTGGCAGCGGGATAAAAGTGGGCCGATGACTTCAAAAGAGGGGTTTTCGGTAGTGGCGCCGATTAGAGTAATGGTGCCGTCTTCGACAAAGGGCAAAAGAAAGTCCTGCTGGGCCTTGTTGAAACGGTGGATTTCGTCGAGGAAGACAACGGTTTTTGGTTCACTCCGGGAGAGTCCCTTCGGCCACTCCCGGAGTGTGGGACGGTTGGCTTCTTCGACCACTTTTTTGACGTCGGCTTTGCCGGCAGACACGGCCGAGAGGTGGTGAAACTGGGAGTCGGTTTCGTGGGCGATAATGCGAGCCAGCGTAGTTTTGCCGCAGCCGGGCGGGCCCCAAAAAATCATCGAGTGGATTTGGTTTAAACCTATCGCTTGGGCGATAGGTTTGCCTTTACCGACCAAGTGGTCCTGGCCGATGAAGTCTTTTAAGCGTTGAGGTCTTAGCCTGTCCGCCAGAGGAGCTTTTGACATAATACCAAACTAAACCCAAAGAGAAACTTTGTCAACCTTTATTTACCGGGAATGGCGATGCCTTTAACCACTTGCTGGTACTGGTCGCCCAGCTTTTTCTTGGCCCAGTAGCGGTTAGAACGGTAAAGGGAATAAAAGGTGCCGGCGTCGGACCAGAAGCCGGAAAGCTCGGCCCAGTTTAGCCGGCCCTTTTTAAGGTAAGCGTTGTTGATGTCGGTGACCTCGAGCTCTCCCCTGCCGGAAGGTTTGAGGGATTTGATGATATCAAAAACGGTAGTGTCGTAGATATACAGGCCGGTGACGGCGTAAGGGGAAACGGCTTTTGGGGGCTTTTCGTGGATGGTGATTATTTTTTGCGGGTCGTTTTTATCAAACTCCGGATTGCCGAAGCGTTCGGGGTCGGGGACTTTTTTTAAGAAAATGGTAGCGCCCTGCTTAAAATTCTTGACCGGACTACTAATGTCGGCGTCGGTGGTGTTGTCGCCTAAGATGATGGTGACGGGGCCGTGGTCGGCAAAGTCCTCGGCGTAGCTTAAAGCGTCGGCGATGCCTTTGGAACCGCCTTCCTGGTAGGCGTACTCTAAATGGTCAAGGCCGAACTGCTTGCCGTTTTTTAAGACGCTGACGAACTGGCCGGCGTGGATTTCTCCGGCGATGACCAGGATGTTTTTTATGCCGGCTTTGACCAGGGTCTGAATGGGGTAAAAAATCATCGGCTGGTCGTAGACTGGGAGCAAGTGTTTGTTGGTGGGTAAAGTCAGGGGCTCGAGTCTGGTGCCTTTGCCGCCGGCTAAAATGACGCCTTTCATAACTTTTCCTTTTTTAAGCTCGGTAACTTATAAAAATTAAGATCGCGGTGCCTAAGAAACTTAAGAATAAATATTCTAGCACAACCAGAAGGTGGAGGCTTTTGTCGGTAAGATGGATGATAATGCCGTAGAGAAAATAAACCAGGCCGATGACCACGGCGGTAACCAGGCGCAAGTCCGGCAGGGTTAGGTAAACTACTGCCAAGACGGCCAAAATCAGGGCTAACCACAGGTTTTGCCTCATAGGATCAAGCCTTGTTTAACAAACAAGAGGATCAAAAGTAGTATACCTAAAAAGATAAAGTGAGCCAAACTCTTGCCGGAAAGGCGGGTGATTTTCTTCCTGGTGATGACAACGGCGTCGATGACGATTAACGCCAAAAGCAGTAAAGTTAAGCTCAATGACATGGCCCGGGTCAATTGAAATGAGTTTAAGAAGGGAAAACGGTCATAAAGACCGGCGACCCGGGGTTGGTCGATCAGGGCAACGGTGACCTGCTCGGGGGTGGCGATTTCTTCGGTAGGCTCGGCCCCGACGCTGGCGATCGGGGTGGCCGTTTCTTCGGCGGCCACTTCGGCCACGGCGACTTGGGCCACTTGAGCCGAAGCCGGGGTACCAAACATTTGGACGACTAAAGTGGTTTCTTGACCCATGAAGTTGCCGCTGACCACGGCGATGCCGATGTCGTGGTAGCGGGGGGAAACGATGTTGGCTTTATGGGTGGGCGAGTTCATCCAGGCGGAGACGACCGAACCAGAATCCATAAAATCGCGGGCGAGGTTTTCGCCGGCGTAAAGATAAGAGTAGCCGGAGGCACCAAAAAAGTACCAAGGGGTAGTGCCGTCGGGTGAAGTGTGCGACCAGTAGTTTTTAGCCATCATGTCGGAGGCTTTTAATGAGGCGGCGTTGGCTAATGCCTGGTTGACGGATAGCGTCGGCAATCCCAGCTCGGCGCGTTTGGCGTTGGTAAGATTGACCAAATCGGCCGCGCTGATCGAGGAAGCAATGCCTAAAACTCCAGGGACTGCCCGGCCGACCACGGTGATTAACAGCTGGCCGACGATAATCAAGAGCAAAAAAGAGCTTAACGAAGATAGCTGGAGGGCTTTGGCTTTGTAGTTGTTTGACCCACGCGGGGTAAACAAATGGGCAAGCATTTCACGCATATGATCATTCTAGATAATGGTCGATTGTTTCACAAGTGGAAAGGCAATAAATATTATGCTAGCATGGACGAGATGTTGAGACGGGTAACAAATTTGATTCTGGCTTTGATTTTTGGTTTGTTGGTTTCGGTTGTTCCCGCCCACGCTGCCGAAGCCACCCAAAGGGTAATTGTTAAATTCAAACCCGCAGTCCCCCAAGTGATCCAAAATCGGCTTAATGACCAGCTTAGGGTGAGGTTAATCGAGTCGCTTTTGACAGCCAGAACATTCGTGGTAGCCGTCCCGGCAGGTTTAGAAGAAACAGTGGCCAACTTCTATCAAAGGAGCCGGTTGGTAGATTACGCCGAGCCGGACGGTTTCGCCCAAGCGGTGGAAATCCCCAACGACCCGGAGTTTGCCAACCAGTGGGGCCAGACAAAAATCGAAACGCCCCAAGCTTGGGATACGACTAGCGGCGGCCCCGGCGTGCAGGTGGCTATTTTAGATACGGGGATTACTGATAATCACACCGATTTAACCGGCAAAGTCGATTCTTGGGTGAACTTTACCGACGCGGCTTCAAGCTACGACAACAACAGTCACGGCACGCATGTGGCTGGCATCGTGGCGGCAATGACCAACAACAACTTAGGGGTAGCCGGCACCGGCAGGGACAGCCGACTTCAATCAGTTAAAGTATTGAATGACTCTGGCAGCGGCTATTATTCCTGGGTAGCCAATGGCATTTACTGGGCAGCGGATAACGGCGCCGAGGTGATCAACATGAGCTTGGGAGGCACCAGCCGGTCAACGGCTCTGGAACAGGCAGTCAATTACGCCTGGAGCAAAGGAGTAGTCTTGGCGGCGGCGGCGGGCAACAACGGCTCAAGTTCAAGACTTTATCCGGCCTATTACGCCAACAACATCGCCGTGGCGGCGACAGACCAAAACGACCGCAAAGCCAGCTGGTCTAACTATGGCTCGTGGGTGGATGTGGCTGCTCCCGGAGTGAGCATCGTCTCGACTACGCCAGACGAAAATTACGCTTACTACTCGGGTACAAGCATGGCCACGCCGCACGTGGCCGGAGTGGCGGCTTTGATCTTTGACGCTTTCCCGGGCTACACCAACCAACAGGTTCGCGACCGCCTCGAGTCAACCGCCGACAATATTTCAGGCACCGGCTGGTACTGGCAGTACGGCCGAATCAATGCCGCCACCGCTGTCAGCGGGGCGGCAGCCTCACCCAGCCCCTCGCCGTCACCGTCTCCGAGTCCGTTACCGTCACCGAGCCCATCCCCGTCTCCCTCACCCAACCCCAGTCCTTCGCCGTCTCCAAGCCCGTCGCCTTCGCCCAGCCCGAGTCCGGTGCCATCACCATCATCGTCACCAAGCCCCAGCCCTTCACCGTCTCCGTCACCCTGGTGGTGTATATATGCACCTCGACACCGCCTGTGTCAGTAACCTAAACTCATGAAACCCTTTTTATTTAGCCTTGGTTTGCTGGCGGCGGTAACCACCGGCGACAGTTACTCCAAGACCGAAGTGACTACTCAAATCGAAGGCGAAGGCCAGGTTTATACCCGGATCGAACAGGAAGTTAACGGGGAAAAACAGGTGCTGGAAGCGAATGAGCCCGGGACTTATAAACTCGAGTTCGGCAGTCCACCCCAAGAAATGGTAGTTGAGGCCAGCGATTCGGCCGAGGCGGACCAGATCCCAGAACCGGAAACTGTAAGGCAAAAAACAAAGAGTTTTCTCTTGAGGATACTTCAGTCAATTAAATCGCTGCTTGACAAAATTCTACCAAGTCGGTAGAACTATATATTTAGTCAATTAAACTGGCGCTTGACAGCACCAGGAAAAGTTTCTAGACTACTTTAACACTTGCCTGCCCAGTAAAGTGTCAGGTTTTTATGACCGACAACCAAACTGGCTGGCTAACAATTTCGTTTAATATCAACCGACCGAATTCTGGGTCGGTTTTTTTGTTGCCTACTATCCCTCTCTAACTAAGTTGAACCCTTGAAAGGGGGTGAAAAATAAATGGTAAAGAAATTAATTGCAGCAGGTGCCGGCGCTTTGATGCTGGCTTCCGTCGCCACCCCGGCTTTTGCTTGGCACTGGTGGGGCGGATCTGATGATCTGACCGTCAGCAACCACGCCTGGGTGAAAAATACAGTCATCACCACAGCCGATACCGGAGACAACAGTATTCACGGTAAATACGTCTTCGGCGGTGACATTGACACTGGTGACGCGTTAGCTGGAGCTGACGTGCTCAACCAGGTCAACTACACTGAAGTTGCTGGCTGTGACTGTTTTGATGATGTCACCATCAGAAACCGAGCCGGCGTGAGAAACTTTGTCTACACCTCGGCCGATACCGGAGACAACAGCATCCACGGAAAACTGGTCTTCGGCGGTGACATTGACACTGGTGACGCGTTAGCTGGAGCCTTCGTCACGAACGTGGTCAACACCAACATTGTTGGTGAGTAAACCCTACTTTATTGTCCCGCGAAGGGGGGTAAACGCCTCCCTTCCGGGGCAAGGGTAGAAAGAAGTTTTTAAATGAAAAAATTATTAGCCATTATCTTAATATTACTTTTGACCGTCGGCCCGATGCTGGGGCCGATGGCGGTTTATGCCGACGAGGCCGTGCCGTCGGCAGAGACCGAAGAGACGGTCGAACCTGAGTCCTCGCCCGAACCGGAATCATCGACTACAGTTGAAAACGAGGCCGAGGTGACCAACGAGGTCGAATCGACGGCCAATACGGGCGAGAACACGATTGAGCAGACAGATCCTTCACCCTCACCTTCCCCTAGCGCAGAGCCTTCCACTGAAGCTACTCCCTCGGCAATCACTACCGGCGACTCGGTGGCGGTAACCGAAGTCGAAAATCAAGTCAACTCGACCGAGGTCAACTCCCAAGTGATTCAACTGACCATCAATATTTTCTCTGCCGGGGACGTGGATTTGTCCGACCCGGCGATAATTCAGCAAATCGCCGAACAGGCGGTAGCAGACAACAGCGGAGAAACGGAAATCAACGTGGTGGCCTTTAGCGTCGACAACCTGGCCTATGTGTCTAACGAGATTGTGTCGACAGCCAACACGGGTGACAACACGATTGAGGCAACGGGGTCGGCGGAAATTAACACCGGCGACGCCTACAGCGTGGTGTCTTTGTTAAACCAGTTAAATACCACCATCGTCGACTCGACCCTCTACCTGGTGACCATCAACGTTTTCGGCGAGCTTGACGGAAATATTATCCTGCCGGAGCTTACCGGCGCCAACAGTTCATCTGGCTGCTGTGACGGTGATACTCAAATCAACAACCAGGCGGTGGTGGAAAACCAGGTAGCAAGTAACGCCAACTCCGGCGGCAACGCGGTGGCGGCTCAAGAAGAAGCCGAGATCACCACCGGCGAAGCCACCAGCGTGGTCAATGTAGTCAACATAGTCAACCAAACCTGGATCAATGTTTTGTTTCATTACTTAGTGGTCAACACCTTTGGCAGCTGGACCGGCAGTTTCCTGGGCTGGGACGACTTTTTGGCTCAAGCGGCGGGAGATTTAACCTTAACCTCAAGCAGTCAAAATCAGGGAGATGCCGACTGTGATGGCTGTATCGGCGACGTTGATGTTACCAACCAGGCATACCTTTCAAACCAAATCAGCTCTTCTGCCAACACGGGCGGGAACCAGGCAAGCGGCAACTCGGGGCAAATTAACAGCGGCAATGCTTACAGCGTGGTATCGCTTTTTAACCTGGTCAACACCACTATCTTGCGCTCGACCGGCTTTTTCGGCTTTATTAACATCTTTGGCAACCTGACCGGCAACATCGGCGGGGCGAGTTTGTTTATTGAAGAAGAAGCAATTGAAGCGACTCCGGAAGAAGACGCAGCCGAAGGTGAAGGCCCGGCTCCCAGAGAAACGGGCGGAGTCCTAGAGGTAAGCCAAGCCCACAACGTCGGCGACTATGTTTTGCCCGGCGACACGGTTACCTTTGTGGTGGAAGTGAAAAACCCCGGCGGGGGCACGGTCTATGACCCGGTCTTGACCATTGATCTAGTTTCCGGTGGCGAGTTTTTGGGCGGAGCCGAGTTTAATCTTGCCGACATCGGCGCCAAGAAAAAACTAACTATCACCACCGGCTTGGTGCTGTCGGATCTGGCCCCCTTTGGCGACTATACGGCGGTGGCCACGGTAACAGGCAAGGTCGGCCCCGATGACGAAGAAATCGTCGCTTCGGCCGACAGCTTCTTTAGCATTTTGGGCTTTACTCCAATTGGGGCTACCGACTTAGTTCCTCCTGCCCAAGCGGCCGAGGAAACAGGAGAAGTTTTGGGGACAACCTCGACTACTTTAGGCCTGACCCAGGAGCAGCTGACCCGGCTCTTCTGGATTTTGCTGGTGTTGTATCTTATAGCCAAGGCGGTTGAAGAAAGAGAAAAGCTGGCTTTGGCCTGGAACAAAAACAAGGGCTTTCTGGTTGACAAGGCTTTAGCTTTGAAGTCACTGTTGATGGCTCTGATCGCTTTGATTAAATCCTCTTGACAATAGGCTATAGGCTGATATACTAGCCCCCGCTCAATCAAAAGTTCCTGCTATATAGAGGAACTTTTTTTTGGCCAAGGGCCAATCAGCCTTTGGCTGATATAAGCACGAAAGGGGGTGAAAAATAAATGAAACTGAAATTAATTATTTTAGGATTGGTTTTGGCGGGAGCGTTTACAGCTGGGGCTATCAAATCCAACACTAATCGTTCTGCTTATGCTTGCGGTGGCGATTGTAATGGGGACCACGAAGATGAAGTGACTATCTGTCAATGTAGGGTAAGGGAAGATGTGCTTCAGTGTCGCACTATTGAAGTTGACGAGGAAGATGTTGAGGATATTTTTGAGGCATACCCACGCTCTTACCTTGGAGCATGCACGTCACCATCCCCCAGCCCTTCTCCATCACCGGAGCCAAGCGAAGAACCTTCGCCTAGTCCATCGCCGAGCCCAACTCCGGAAACAGAAGTCGGTTTAGGAGTTAACGGCCCGTCATGTACCAGCAACAGCTTTAGCGCCAACATCTCTGTTTTGGTAGGGGGTGTGGGTCAAGAAGGAGTTGAAGTCAAGTTCAACTACCAGGACCAAGAAAAAAGCGCCACCACCAACGACAAAGGTGAGGCCAGCGTCGACTTTGAATTCAAAGGCAATGGTGAAGTCAAAGCCACTTCTGCCGGTTACCCGGAGCAGAAAGCTGGTGTCGAAGCCGTCAGGGAAGATTGTCCCAGCACGGGAGGCACAGGCGAAGTCCTGGGAGCAGCTACCGGTGGACAAGTCCTAGGTGCTATGGCCGATACCGGTGACCCGGTAACCGATCTCATGTTAGTATTATTTACCATGGGATCAACCCTCGCGGGAACCGGATTGAGGCTGTATAGCAAGAAAAGCTAGCGGATAGGATAAGAATTGGACAGAGATCGCCCTGCCCCAGAAACTGGGGCAGGGCTAAGGTTGACAAACTAGAATTATCTGTTAAACTACCGAAAAGCCTGTCACAAAGGCGTTTTTTATGAAAAAGATTTTTGCTTTAATCTTCCTAATAACCATTTCCCTATTTTTAGGGTCTAGGATGCGCGTATTGGCCCAACAACAGCTGGTGACTATTTGTCACGCTACCAGTAGCCAGACTAATCCCTATGTCCAAATTACTGCCGCTTACCCAGCTATTTATGGACCAGCTGGTCACTTCAGCGAACCCGGCACTACCAATGCCGGCCATGAAGAAGATTACGAAGGACCCTGCACTTGTGAAGATCTACCAGCTAACTGCCCTAGCCCTTCACCAAGCCCGTCTCCGTCACCAAGTCATTCACCCTCGCCATCTCCATCTCCTAGCCCGAGTCCGTCGCCATCTCCCAGCCCATCGGTATCTCCTTCACCATCGCCCAGCCCCTCACCATCGCCGAGTCCGGAAGTTTCTCCCAGCCCAAGCCCAAGGGTGAGCCCGTCGCCTAGTCCATCGCCGAGCCCAACTCCGGAAACAGAAGTCGGTTTAGGAGTTAACGGCCCGTCATGTACCAGCAACAGCTTTAGCGCCAACATCTCTGTTTTGGTAGGGGGTGTGGGTCAAGAAGGAGTTGAAGTCAAGTTCAACTACCAGGACCAAGAAAAAAGCGCCACCACCAACGACAAAGGTGAGGCCAGCGTCGACTTTGAATTCAAAGGCAATGGTGAAGTCAAAGCCACTTCTGCCGGTTACCCGGAGCAGAAAGCTGGTGTCGAAGCCGTCAGGGAAGATTGTCCCAGCACGGGAGGCACAGGCGAAGTCCTGGGAGCAGCTACCGGTGGACAAGTCCTAGGTGCTATGGCCGATACCGGAACCGCTGTCGAGAGTGCATTTCAGTTAATTTTCAGCCTGGGAGCATTAATGCTAGGATGGGGTATCGGGATTTATGCCAAAAAAGAAAACTTGGTGGAATAAAAAACTTAAGTTCGGACAGAAATTTTGGCGGGGTTTTACCAGGCAACAAAAACACGGCATTTATTTAATCTTTAGCGGCGTCTTACTGGTATTGGTTTTTGCCAGCTGGAGGTGGCACGAGTCAAGAATTTTGGCTTTTAACCGGCAGTTTGAAGTGGTGGAGACAAGCGGGGTGGCTCCAGTAGCAATCAAGATCCCTAAGGTAAATATTGATTTGGCGGTGACAGAGGCGACGATTACCGACAATACCTGGGAGATATCGGCAACCGGCGCCAGTCACTGGGACAACTCTGCCAATCCGGGCGAGGGCGGCAACATTGTCATTTACGGCCACAACAAAACCAATCTTTTCGGACCAATCAGGTGGGTCAGCCCGGGCGAAATCATTGAAGTAACCGGCGCCGACGGTAAAGTTTATGAGTATAAAATTACGGAAACAGTGATTACCGAACCCAACGACGTGGCCTATGTTTTACCTAAAGACAAAGAAACCCTGACCCTTTATACCTGCACCGGGCTGTTTGACAGTAAGCGCTATATCGTGGTGGCCGAGCCTTACAACGAACCCCTAAACTGAAACTTCTTGTCGCCAAGATAACCGTTGGCTTCGGGCTTAACGATCTGGCCGAAAAGCAAACTTGCCGGGTGGACGGCGTAGTCACCATAGGTCAGGTTGACTCGGTCGATCGCCTCGGTAAGACGTTGGCTTCTTTGCTCGGCGGTAAATAAAGGCAGGGACAAGTTGTCTTTGACGGCGAGTAACCCCACCCAGACGCCCAAGAAGCGAACCGGATAGCGCCAGCGCCAACTACTATATATAGTATAGACCCGGTCGAAGATGTCACGGCCCGAGTCAGTAAAAGTCTTGCCGGTGACGTGGCCGACGCGAGACCTGCCCCCGCCGCGTAAGCTCAAGCCAAACTGGCGGCCAGTCAGTCCCATCTGGCGCAGTTTAAAAGCGGCCTCTTCGACTAAGTTTCTTAAAACGCCTTTGATTTGCCGGGGGTTGGTGGTATCGGCAAATAAGGTAAAAGTGCGCGAAACCGATTTGGCGTCGCCAAGTTCCTTGAGGGTGACCACAGGGCTATAGTCCTCTCCCCGGGCGATCTGCTTTAACCTCGGCCCCCAAAAGGGACCGAAAGCGGCGTCAAGCAACCGATCAGGAGTGGCGGCAATTTGAGGTAAAGAGTAAATGCCTAAAGCGTGGAGTCTGGCGGTCAAGCGGTAGCCAATGCCGCAGACGGCGTCAAAAGGAGCTTGGGCTAAAAGCCGGGCTTGATTTTGCTCGGTTATTTCCAAAATCCCCTTGCGGGGAGCCAGGTTTGAAGCCAGTTTGGCGAGTAACTTGTTTTTAGCAATGCCAATGGAGCAGCCTAAGGCTTCGCCCAGCTCAAGACTAACCCGCCGCTGAATGTCGCGGGCGACTTCTTGTGGAGAGTAAAGCCTGTGGGTATGAGTCAGGTCCAAGAAAACTTCGTCTAAGGAAAAAACCTCGACCCTGTCGGTGTAGCGGCTGACCAGGTCAAGAAACTGCCGGGTGTAGAAAAAGTAGCGATCAAAGTTTGCCGGAACCAGAATAATCTCGGGGCAAAGGCTTTCAACGTCAGTGAGGCTCATACCGGTTGCCACACCTTGGGTTTTGGCCTCGTCGGAGCAGGCGATGACGCAAGACCGGCCGGCGGCTTTTAAAATGCCGACGGGTTGGCCGCGCAGGGTAGGATTTTCTTGCTGCTCGACTGAAGCAAAAAAGCTGTTAAGGTCGGCATGGAGGATGACGAGCATAGTTTGAGTAAAAACGAATAAAGCCCGAATGTCAAGAGCCTTCCTACCCATTTGGTACAATCTAGTGGTATGAAAAAACAACCAAGGGTAATAGTCGGCGTCACCAGCGGGATTGCGGCCTTTAAGACCGTGGAGCTGGTGCGCAGGTTGAAGCGGGCCGGAATGGCAGTTAGAGTAATAGTTAGCCCATACACCTTCAAGATGGTGGCGGGGGAAGATTTGGCCAAAGCCTCGGGCCATAAAGTTTATGGCAAGTTATTTGAGGCCAATTTTGACTACAAAAAGGTTCTAAAAACCCGGGTGGTAGACCATATTAAACTGGCGGATGAAGCGGACTTAATTGTGGTAGTGCCGGCGACGGCCAACACCATGGCCAAACTGGCCTATGGTCTGGCGGATAACTTTTTGACCACGACAGTGCTGGCGGCGACCTGCCCGGTGCTGGTGTGCCCGTCGATGAACGTTAACATGTGGCAGCACCCGGCAGTTAAGAATAATGTCAAACGCTTAAAAGATTTAGGTTATCTTATTCTGGGGCCAGCCGAAGGCAGGCTGGCTTGCGGCTGGCAGGGCAAAGGCAGGTTGGAAAACATCGTGGCCGTAGTTAAGGAGGTTGACAGGTTGCTCAATGCCTCTCAAAGGCTCAAAGGCAAAAAAGTCTTGGTGACTTATGGGGCGACCAGGGAGCCGATTGACCGGGTGCGGGCAATAACCAACCCAAGTTCGGGGAAGATGGGGGCGGCGGTGGCCGAAACGCTGTATCGGCGCGGGGCCGAGGTAAGCGTATTTCGGGCAGAAAACGCGGTGGAGCCCAGATACCGGATGAAGCAGGCAACCTTTGTTGAAGCCCGTGATTTGGATAGGCTGATTAGCCGGGAGATAACCAAGTTTGATATCTGTTTCCAAGTGGCGGCGGTGGGAGACTTTATGCCGAAAACAACCTACCCGGGCAAGCTTGACAGCGCCAAACCGTTGAAGCTAACTCTGACGCCCGGCCAAAAAATCGTCACCAAAATCAAACGGCTGGCGCCGAAAATAAAATTGATCGCTTTTAAGGCCGAATATGGCTTAAACCCTAGAGAAATGGCAGCGGTGGGTAAGGTAAAATTAAAACAAACTAGAGCCTACGCAGTGGCGGTCAATGATGTCAGCCGGCCGGATCGAGGGTTTGGGACGGAGACGAACGAGCTGGTAGTGGTGCTTAAATCCGGCAAGATCAAAAAGATTCCCCTGGCCGGAAAAAACGAAGTGGCAGAGAAACTGGTAGATATGGTATTGTAGGTTTATGTTAACCAAAACAGACATAACCAAAATTAGAAAAGTGGTTAGGGACGAAACAGAGTCTGAAGCCAAAACTACCAGAAGGGAATTACAGGGAGAAATCAAACTGTTAAGAATAGAGCTACAAAAAGAGCTGAAAACTATTACGGGCAGGATTAAGGACTTAGAGGGTCAGACTAGAAAGGTTCGCAAAGACATTGAGCTGATGTTGGGATTTTTTGATCGGGAGTACTTGGATTTACAGAAAAGGGTTGATAAGGTCGAAGAGCGCCTGGGAATTGCTTCGGCGTAAAAGTGGCGAAGACAACGGTAAAGTTATTGTTGCCAAGCTAGACAACCAAGCCGTCGGCTATGTAACTGCCGAATTTGCCCCATGGAATAAATTAGCCAGAATTCATGGATTGATTATTCACCAGGAACTAAGAAGAAAAAAGCTTGCCTCAAAATTAGTTACTGAAGATGAAAATCTCCATGGGGTTACCTACTTAAAACTCTTCAAGTGGTCTGAAGTTTAAACGAGGTTGGTGCTTTAACGGCCAGTAAAACCTCCTCCCTAAAAAAGAGCGGAGGAGGTTTTTTGACGACACTTTTACATTGAAGGTTCTGTAGCAGTGTCTTCGGCTGCCTCACCGGGCAAAGTTGGTTCAGGTGTTTCAGGCTGAGGTTCGCTTGCCGGAGGCGGCGGCGGCTTGGGCATACCAGGGTCAGGCGCCGGCCCACCAGGAGTCGGCATAGGAGGTGTTGGAGGAGGCGTATCGCTTCCCCCAGATGGCGGGGTAGACCCCGTTGGGTTTTGGGTATCATCCATCATGTCCTGTCACCCCCTTTCATAAATTCGAAATTCGAAGCACGAAATTCGAAACTTTTTTATACCTCTACACTATAAGAGAATTTTTCCCAGAGCGCAAGTTTAAATTAGCTATTGACAAGCAGCCAGTTTTGTTATATTCATATATTCGAATATATGTATAAACAGATTTTCGAGCTTCACGCCGACACCTATAAGGCTTTAGCGGCGGCGAAGCGCTTGGAAATCGTCCAGCTGTTGCGCGACCAGGAATTGACGGTAACTAAAATCCAGCAGATGTTGGGTCTCCCCCAACCCAACCTGTCGCAGCACTTGCAGGTGTTGCGCGAACATAAGCTGGTTAATACTAAAAGAAACGGCCAACACGTTTATTACAAACTCTCCCACCCCAATGTGGTCAAGTCTGTCGATTTGGTGCGGGAGATGCTGGTGGAGCAAAACCGCGGTGACGACAAACTCACCGAAGAGCTGCGGCTGAAAATGAAAGACTTAGTGCCTTTGAGCATCGACCCTGTCTGTCACATGCGGGTCAGCCCCAAGACGGCGGCGGAAGCGACGGGCTACAAGGGCAGAACTTATTACTTTTGCGCTTCGGGCTGCAAAAAAACTTTTAAAAAAAGCCCGCAAAAATATGTCCGGCAATAAACTGGTGATTTTGATGATCGCGACGACTTTACTTTTGATCGGCGGCGGCGCCTACCTTTTAGGCAAAACGAGTCAACCGGAACTTAAGGTCAGCGGGGAAGTTAAGACAGAAGTGACGGAGACAAGTTTCGACTGGGGCGAGATACCGATAAACGGCGGTAATGTCAGCCATGATTTTATTATTGCTAACTCCGGCCCAGGGGCACTCAAGCTGGCAAGTGTGGCCACTTCGTGTATGTGTACCACAGCAAAAGTTACTATCGGTGATAGCCAAAGTCCCTTTTTCAGCATGCATTCAAATTCCACTTGGACGGGAGAAGTTGAACCGAAGGGTGAGGCAAGGCTGACCGTAGAGTTTGATCCGGCCTACCACGGGCCGAGCGGCTTGGGGGCGATTACCCGCCAAGTGGTGGTAGAGACTAATGATGGTAACCTTCCCCAATTAACCTTTAACTTAACGGCTAATGTGGTTAACTAAGCTAAACAAAAAAACCATCAGCTTGAGCCTGGCGTTACTTTTGATGCTGGACGCGGCAGCGGCGGTGGGGCTGGCGGAATACTTTTTACTCAAAAGGTATTACACCGGCAGGGCTTCGGGCCAGCAGGCGGAACCTCAATTGGAAGAAATTACCCGCCAGGTGCTGCCGGCCGGAGGTTACACCACGAGTATTTCCTGGGGAGATTTGGGTAAAAAGCTGGTCGAGGCGGGAGCGATTGACGAGAATAAATACCAGCAAACTTTTACCAGCAAGGCCGACGGCCAAGAGGAATTGGGCTTGCTTGAGGGCAACTCGGATAAAAAAATTGCCGTCAGCGAGAATAACTCCCGGTTTTTGGTCAATACCCTGTGGGCTTTGGGACTGACTAACAAATCCAAGGTTCTTGATGAAGGGCCGATGGCAACCTACGACGTGCCCACGGAAAACTTTGCTTCGACCGCCGGCTGGACTTTGGGTAAAAAACAAGCTATGGAACTTTATAGTAGCCAGGAGATAATCCCCTTAACCGAGGCTCAACAGGAGCAGGTGAAAAAAATTGCCGAAAATGTTTACCGGCCCTGCTGCGGCAACCACACCGCTTTTCCGGACTGCAACCACGGCATGGCGGCTTTGGGCTACATTGAACTGGCGGTGGCCAACGGTCTATCGGAAAAACAAATTTATCAGGATTTGTTGGCTTTTAACTCTTTCTGGTTCCCGCAAACATATGTGGAGATGGCGGTTTATTTTGAAACGGAAAAAGGAGTCAGCTGGAACAAGGTTGACGCCAAGTTGGCTTTGTCGAATGAGTATTCCTCGGCCCAAGGGGCGCAAAAAATTCGCCAGGCGGTGCAAAATGTAGAGGGCCTGAAAAGCCAAGGAGGCAGCTGTGGGGCTTGAAGCACGAGACGCACACCAGTTGACGTTGGAGCAGGCGGTCAGCGAAATAAAGGACCTTGACTGCGACCAAGTAAGCGAGACACAGTGGGAAGATTTGGGCGAGGCCTGGATGGGGCAAATCCATTTTGACCCGGGAGTCCACGAGCGGATGGACCAAATGATGGGCGGCGAGGGTTCGGAATCTTTACGTCAAGCCCACATGCGCATGGGCCAAAATTATTTGGGCTGCGGGTCAAAAAATTTAGGCATGGCGGGCATGATGAGAACAGGAATGATGGGCTGGGGCGGCGGCTGGCAACCGTGGTATCAGCCAGCAGGAATTTTGTCTTCAATCACCTGGCTGGCGGTGATAGCGGCGCTAATAGCCATTACCAGATATTTTTGGAAAAAAGGGGGTGAGAAGAAATGAAGCTTGACAAGATGGTGCTGGCCAACGCTTTCGGGCTGGCGACCGCCATTTTATGGGTGGTTTGCTCCCTAATGGTGGCCTTGCTGCCCAATTTTAGCTGGGAAGTGATGCGCTGGTGGATGCACGGCATGGATGTCGATGCCATGGGCGGCTGGAACCTAAACTTATTTAATTTCCTAGCCGGCGGGTTGACCTTGGTGATTACCGCTTGGGTAACCGGCTATATTTTTGGCTGGTCCTGGGAAAAAGTGAGTAGAAAGTAAATTTGAAATGTTTAACCAAATTTCTTTAATCGCCGCTTTTATTGCCGGCATGGTGGCTTTGTTTGCTCCCTGCTGTTTTTCTTATTTGCTGCCAGCCTACTTTGGCAATATTTTTAAGGAAAAAAAACGAGTGATACTGATGACTCTGATTTACTCTTTGGGAATTTTTGTGGTGATGCTGCCGGTGGTTTTGGGCGCCCGGGTTTTATCCGGTTTGATTTTTCAAGTTCACGATCAAACCTATATTTTAGGCAGTTTGTTTATGATTTTGGTGGCGATTCTGGCCTTTTTGGGAATTAAACTGCCTATGCCCCAGATTGCCCAAAGACAGCCGGGACGGCCCGATGTTGTCTCCACTTTTACTTTAGGTTTGTTTTCCGGCATCACTTCAGCCTGCTGTGCGCCTGTGTTATTAGGTGTGATTACTTTAAGCGCTTTAACGCCGGGGATACTAACCAGCTTGTTAATCGGAGCGGTTTATGTCTTAGGCATGGTTGCGCCGCTATACGTAGCTTCAGCTTTTATTGAGAGTCAAAAACTTTTGGAGAAACCAATTATGAGACGGCAAATCACCAGTTTGATGTTAGGCGGAAAGACCTACCCGATTTTTGTTTCCAACTTAATTGCCGGAGTTACTTTTGCTGTTACCGGTCTGTTGCTACTTTATCTGACTTTAACTGGAAAATTGGGCATGCCCGAGCCGGCCAAAATTAGTTTTGAACTTAATCAATTTACCCAAAGTCCGCTGACTAACTTAATTTTTGTCATAATTGGCTTATATCTGCTTTATAAATTTGTCAGACGGGGGGTCAAATGACTTATACCTGTCCGATGCACCCGGAGGTCAAAGAACCAGAATCCGGCCGCTGTCCTAAGTGCGGCATGGACCTGGTACCGGCCGATGGTGATGATCATGCCCCGGAGGACCACTCCGGGCATGATCATGCTGACCACGACCACGCCAGCATGATGGCTGATCCTTCGGCGGCCAAAGAATTTTTGACCAGGTTTATTATTGTCACGGTACTACTTATTCCTTTGGGGCTACTTAAACTGTTTGGCGGACCAGCCTATCTTGAATTTGCAGTAGCTTCGATTATTTTCTATTTTGGCTTAATCTTCTTTGAACACGCCCGCCACGAAGTGATGATGCGCCAGTACGGCATGATGACTTTGGTGTCGGTCGCTGTCGGCTCGGGCTATCTTTTTTCTGCCGCCGGCACGTTTATTCCGGCCATTGGGGTGGAGTTTTACTTGGAAATCTCGACTTTAATCTGGGTGCTACTCTTTGGCCATTTTTTGGAAGCCAAAAGCTCGTCGGCTGCCGGCAATGCTCTACAAGAAGTGGCTAAACTCTTACCCAAGGAGGCACACTTTTTGACAGGAGACCAAGTGAAAGACGTTAGTTTGAGTGAGCTTAAAACCGGGGATATGGTTCGGGTTCTGCCGGGAGAAAAAGTGCCCGCCGACGGAGTCATCGTTCGCGGCCAGGCTAACTTTAGCGAGGCTCACATTACCGGCGAATCCAAGCCTGTGGAAAAAGGTAAAACCAACCGGGTGGTGGCCGGGGCGATCTGCCTGGATGGGTCGGTTGAAGTTAGACTCGATCGCGTGGGTGAATCTTCCACCATTGGCCAGATTCAAAAATTAATCGCTACGGCTCAAAACACCAAGCCGTCGGCCCAGCGGCTGGCCGATAAAGCCTCCAGCTGGTTGACACTCATTGCCTTGATTGTTGCCTTGCTGGCGGTGGCGATTTGGTGGCTTTTAATCGGCCAGCCGTTTGTTTTTAGCTTGACCTTGGCAATTACGGTTTTGGTGATCGCCTGCCCCCACGCTTTGGGTTTGGCGATTCCGACCGTAACCACAATTGCCACGAAACTAGCGGTTAATAACGGAGTGTTTATCAAAGACATGGCCAAACTCGAAGTGGTCAAAAAAGCCGACTATGTGGTTTTTGACAAAACCGGAACTTTGACTCGCGGCGAGTTTGGGGTTACCAAAGTTGAAGCGGTTGATAAAGACGAAAGAAAGCTTCTGGCCATTGTCGCCGGCCTGGAGGTCCATTCGTCACATGTCATCGGTCAGTCGATTGTGAAGTTTGCTAAACAACAGGGAGTTAAACCGGCGCGGGTAACCGAATTTAAAAACCTCGCCGGTAAAGGCATAAGAGGCGAGGTTGACGGTCGCACCTACTTTGTTGGCTCGAGCGCCATGATGAAATCCATGAGCCTAAAACCGAACCCTTTGGCCAGCGTCTTCATCGCTACTCAAACAGAAATTCTCGGCAGTATTACCCTCGCCGATGAAGTTAAGCCCGAAGCCAAAACCGCGATTGACAAACTTCACCGTTTGGGCGTTAAAGTGGCGATGTTGACCGGAGACAGCCGCAAGATTGCCGAGGTGGTGGGAAAAAAACTTAATATCGACACTATCTTTGCCGAGGTTATGCCGCGAAACAAATACGAGCATATTAAAAGTTTGCAGGATAAAGGTCGAGTAGTAATTATGGTCGGCGACGGGGTTAATGACGCGCCGGCTTTGACTCAAGCCAATGTTGGTATTGCTGTCGGCGCCGGGACTGACGTGGCGGTAGAAGCCGGCGATATAGTCTTAACCCGCTCCAACCCGGAAGACATCAGCCGTTTAGTGATGCTTTCGCGCCGGGTTTATCGGAAAATGATTGAAAATCTGGTCTGGGCTTTGGGTTACAACACTTTGGCGATTCCGGCAGCGGCCGGTCTGTTTATGCCTTGGGGAATCCAGCTAAAACCTGAATACGGCGCCATTTTGATGAGCCTGTCGAGTGTGATTGTGGTGATTAACGCCATGAGTTTAAGAAAGGCAAAGCTGGCGATATGATCGTTGCCGGTTTGCTGGCAAGCTTGGGTTTAAGCGCTTTTTACTACTTAGTTTTGTTTTTGTTAAGTCAAGATCCGTTTTATCCACTACAACAATTTTTGAGCCTTTGGCCCTGGATGAGTCTATTAATCATCGGCTTCGGAGTCCAGTGGTCAATATTTGTCAAATTACGCCAGGGGAAAATGATGGTCGGCGGCACGAGTGCTATTTCCGGCACGGCGATGGTAGCTTGCTGTGCCCACCATGTCAGCGACTTGTTGCCCTTTTTGGGTTTGGCTGGAGCGGCCATCTTTTTAGTTAACTATCAGAAAGAGTTATTAATTGTCGGTATTGTCAGCAACTTAGCCGGCGTGGGTTTTATGGCCTGGAGACTGTGGCGGCAAAGCCAGATATGAAGAAAATCTTGGTCATTTTTAGCCTGGCTTTGTTCTTGACTCTGGGGATTTTGGTCTTAAAAGGCCAGGCGAAAACTGACGCGACCCGGGCTTACGAAACCAAACAACAAACCATGGGCGCCGTGGAGGTGGTAGTGGTGCCGGAGCAGCTTGAGACAAACTCCCCCGCCGTCTTCAGCTTAAGCTTAAATACTCACTCTGTTGAGCTAAATTATGACTATACTAAAATTGCCAAACTTACTGACGATCGGGGTAGTAACTACCAAGCTCTTTCTTGGGAAGGCGGCAGCGGCGGCCATCATCTTGAGGGTAAACTGACTTTTGAGCCTTTAGAAAAGAGGGCTGACTCTATCACCCTGACTTTATCGGGCATTGACGGTCAAACTAAAGACTTCACTTGGCTAATTCTGCCCTAAAACTTGCTAAAAGTTGCCAAAAAATGATATGGTAAACGGACTTAAAGGGGGTGATAAGTGATGAAAAAACTTGGACTGTTGATTATTGCTTTAATCGTAGTGGCCGGGGTGGTAATTGCGGCAAAGAACAAACCCAGCCAAGAAACAAGCATAACCGAAGAGGTGATGCCGGCCGGGAGTGAAGCCACAAGCCAAGAGGTTAAATCAGGCAGTTATTTCTTTGACCCCTTTGAGATCACCGCTAAGGCAGGAACGGTAACTATCACCAACACCGAAAACCAAGGCTTTCATACCTTTGTCATCGACGAGTTAGGCGTCAAAGAAACTTTGGCCGCGGGCACGAGCTTTAGTTTTGAAGCCGAACCGGGCACTTATGCCTTTTACTGCGACGTCGGCAACCACCGTGAACTAGGTATGGAGGGTGTGTTAACCGTGGAGTGAGGCGGCGGCGGCTTTGAGTCGTTTGACTTTGTCCGAGCTTAGGCCCAGGTCGGAGAGGCGCTGGTCTGTGGCAGTGGTAATATCTCGACACAAAACCAAGTCGTTTTGGAGCAGGCTTTGGCGGTCGCGAAGGTCAAGAAAAGTAAAACAGGTCAGGGGGTGAAGGTTATTGGCTTCGATTAGTTGTTCCAGGCTACCCTTTTCCGGATAACGCCAAGCGAGTAACTTCATGCCCTTGCAGCGGCCGTATTTGACGGCGTTTGAGGTCAGCTTGGTGTTGGTAACCAGCCACGCTTGGTGAAACTTATTGACGTGATTTGAGTTTGACTTGTAGCCGGCGACGACGTCCTCGAATCTGGCCTGGGTGTAGAGGGCGTCGCGGGATCTAGATTTGGTACCCGGGCGGTTGTGATATTTACACTCGATTAAAAAATGCTGGTCGTCTTTCAGGGCGGAAACGTCGATCTCGTGCTCGATACACTGGCCTTGAACCGTGACTTGGGTTTGGGTGGTAAAACCCAAGTGGTCAAGTAAACGGGCGACAAATTTTTCAAAAGGGTATCCCGAAGGCCCCAGTTTCATGATGGCGTCTTTTAAAGAGTAGCGGTGGTGAATTCCTTCTTGGAATTGAGCCAGTGAATCAAAGACCTGACGGTAGATGGCGCGGGTGGTAATACCATCGTAGAGCTTGCCGGTAAGAGAAACCAAGACTTTGTCGATTATCTCCGGCTTGGCGCCGGCGCGCTTGAGTGAACTTCTAACCTTAGCTTCGGAAAAGGGCTCACTAACTCCCGAGGCTTTGGTAACAGAAATGGCCATAAAATTATTATAGCCCAAAAAGGCTGTCCTGAAGGTCAAAAGTAAAATCTAAAATTCCGCTGCGGGTGAAAACCGGCGCCAAGCCGAAACTGCCCTGGTACTTGATAAAAACATAACCTAAGAAGAAAAACAAAATAGCGGCGGCGAGGTTGACCAGGTGGACCTTCCGACCGAAAAGGGTTACCGCCCGACCGCGAAGAATTTTTTGAGCCGTGGTGGGTCGCCTCTGCCACAGCCAAGCTAGTAAAAACAAGGGTAAAACCAACCCCAGGCTATAAGCCAGAATTAAGTTTAGGGCAGCGGCAAGCGAACGGCTGTTGGCGGCCAAGGTAATGATCGCCCCCAAGATCGGGCCGACGCAGGAAGAGGCGCCCAGGCCGGAAAAAGCCCCGAGCCAAAAAGTGGCCATGAGGTTAGGGTTTTTGGGCAATCGGTGGTTAAAAGAAAAAAGAAACAGCGACCGGCCAAAAAGTTGAAGCAGGCCTTCGCCAATTAAAATCAGACCGATAACTAGAGTAATCAACTGACGGTAGCTATTAAACAGGGTAAAAAGAAACAAAAAACCCAAGCCTAAGGGCACCATTAAGCTTAAGACCCCCAAGGAAAAAACTGCCGTGGCCAAGATTAGCCGCCGTCGCTGATGAAAGGCTGTAGCCAAAAAACCGGGCAAAATCAGGGCTGAACAAGGAGACAAGAGTGAGATGATGCCGCCTAAAAAAGCAGCTAGTAGGCTAATAGTCATGACCTAAACTATAGGGGACGTGGCGCTTAAAGTCTACGGCCGTTAACCGATCGGTGATTTTTTCCACCAATTTTTGGTCAAAGCCTAACTTTACCACCTCGTCGGGGTCAAGCTTTTTGTCGGCGAGTAAATGTAAAATCGGGTCGGCGGCTTGGTAGGAAAAGCCCAGCTCTGCCTCATCGGTTTGGCCGGCCCAAAGGCCGGCGGTGGGCGGCTGGTTGATGATCGATCGGGGAATCTTTAAACTTGCCGCTAGCTTGATCACTTGGGTTTTGTAGAGGTGCTTTAGGGGCTCTAAATCACTCGCCTCGTCGCCAAAGCGGGTGTAGTAACCAAGCAAGGCTTCGGAGCGGTTCTCGGTGCCGACGACTAGGGCGGTTGCCTCTTTGGCCTGGTCGTAAACATAAATCATTCTGGTTCGGGCGATGATGTTGCCTAACCTAACCTGACTGCCCTCGGCCTTGAGCTTGTTGGCGGCGGCGGCAACGGCAGCAGTAATATCAAACCTGAAAAAGTTTTTTTTCGGCAGCTTGACCCGCTTGACCATGGTTTCGGCTTGGGTGATATTTTGGCCGGCGTAGGGCAAAGACAGGGCAATAACTTTTCCGGGACCTAGAGCTTTGACGGTTAAAGCCAGGGCGACGGCTGAATCGACGCCGCCGGAAACGGCCACCACTGCTCGGCTAAAACCTTGCTCCACTAAGGTAGATTTGATAAAGGCGGTGATTTTTTTAACCATGGTCCCCTATTATAACCTTTAGCCTAGCGACTTTTGGAACAGGCCGTTGAAGTCGTGTTCGTCTTCGGAGGCAAAAACCGGGCCGACAAAAGCAAACTGGCGAAACCCAAGCCGCTCGATTAACTGGTCGGGGTATAAAAGGTCTTGGTCCAGGCGCAAGGGGTCGGGGTTTGAAGTTTGAGAACTGTTGGGCGAGCCGGGGTAGATTGACTCGATATAGAGGTAATCGCGAGCCAGTTTGGTAAGCTGGTCTACGGTCGCTTCGGCTTTGGGCTGGGGAAGATAACAGAGAACGTCGATGCAAGTGACTACTTCAAAGCTATGGGGCGGGTAAGGTAGGTCAGGGAGTTTGGCGTACTTGAGCCAGGCTTTGGCCGGCGAGTGGCTTAAACAATAAGCCGAGGCTTCGGTACCAAAAGCGGTAAAGCCCATGCGCCTTAAGGCTAAAGTCAAGCCGCCCATGCCGGCGCCGACATCAAGAAAACGCCACTGGGGCAAAGGGTTGATGCGGGCCAGTAAGGCCCGGGCATTCTCCCAACCTTCTTGTCTAAAACGGGTAAGATAGTCGTCGTAGCTACCCGAGGTGTAGTAGCTTTTGTCAAAGGGGCTACTTCTCATAAACATATAAAGGCACTTCGGTAAACCACTTGTGCTTCCAGCCGTAGTCGATTTCCAGGAAGTCCATCTTTTTCATGCCCAAGTTAAGCGCGTCTTCGATTTCGAGTAAATTAAAATAGTTGCCGATGCCGGGGAAACGGGCGACGTCGTAACCGCATTTGACCGGGAAGTAGCAGTTTTGGTAAAGGGCGATTAAATCGACGCCGGCAATTCTGCCGCCGATTTTGACGCTGACCATCCTGACTTGGTAGCTAACCGACTTTTTGCCCAAGGCGATGACGTGGCGAAAGGCGGCCACTCGGCGGGGGTCTTCCCAGTCGGTGTCCTCGCCTTTTTGGCGGAAACGCTCTTGGCTTAAAGCCACCAGGTGCTTAAAGTCGCCAAAGCGGTCAAAAATGATTTGGGGGTTTTGGGCTTCGATAATCCGTTTGTCGCGGCGCAAATTATAGCGGCGTTTCTTTTTTAACCGGGCCAAAAAGTCGTCGAGGCTGGTAATATCGGTTAAGTCGAGAACGTACTTGGGGTCGTCGGAGGCGAGCTCAAATAGTTGCCCCGGGGCGTTTAAAGCATCGGCGGCGATGGCATTTAAGTGAAGCGGGCTGGGAGCGGCAGCAAGAAGCAAAGGAATAAAAATGGGGTCTTTGACTAAAAGCTTGCTTTCCTCCTGCCACCAGCTGCCAAACCAAAAATATTTTTTCTTTTCTGCCTCGTACCATAAAGGCAAAACCGCCACCGTTTGCTCGTTTGATTTGAGGGTAAGAAAATAAGGCTGGTGGTGGTAACCGCGGTAAAAAGCCAAACGAAACTCCCAGGTGTCAAATAGGGTTTTTTGAGGCGAAAATTCTTGCCATAAAGCCTGGCAAGTACCAAGGTCGGAGACGACTTCAACGGTGAGGTTTTTAAGCGCCCGGGCGTTGCCGTTGGTGCGATAGAAGCGGCTAAACTGGGGAGAAAGTTTCAGTTGATCCAGTAAAAAAGCCCCCGATTGAGGGCGTATACCCGGAGGTTCAAGATTAGACTTAGCAGGCTCCATTTATTTTAAACGTACTCAAATAATAAATTGTTTTGAACGATTGTCAATGATTAATTTTGATCGTGGTAAACTATAATCCTAGCATATGTTTAAAGGCAAAAAAGTGTCGGCGGTGGTGCCGGTATACAACGAGCAAAAAACGGTAGCCAGCGTCGTCTGGGCGCTGATACTCACCCGGGCTGTCGACGAAGTGGTGGTGGTCAACGACGGCTCGACTGATAAAAGTTTGACTATCCTGGATGGCTTTGGGGAGAAAATTAAGCTAATTAACCTCAAAAAAAACCGGGGGAAAGGCGGGGCGGTGGCCGAAGGGATAAAGGCTTCAACCGGGGAAATAATCGTCATGGCAGACGCGGACCTGGTGACCATGGAAGAAAAACAGATTAAAAAGCTGTTGGCGCCCTTGAGCAACCCTCAAGTCGACGGGGTGATCGGCCAGCGGTTTAAAGGCTTGTTGCCGATGACCATGGTGGCGATTGCCGGAGAAAGAGCCTATTACAAAAATGACCTTATCCTCCATCTTGAGCCAATGAAAAAAACCCGCTTTGGGCTGGAGATGTATTTAAACCAAGTTTACAAAAATAAACGCGTCGAGGTGGTGGCTTTGAAAGGACTGTGGGGCTTGTTTAAGTACCAAAAACGGGGCCAAAAGGGGTTTAAGGAGATGTGGGAAGAGTTTAAAGAGGTGGCGGCGGAACTTAAACGGCAAGGCAAGCTACCGTCGACGGATATCAAGCTGATTAAAAAAATCCGCCAAACTACCAGTTGGGAAGAAATAGAAGACAAGGTGGCAGAAATTGACAACCGCGATTTGAGAGAATTTTTGCAAAAGTATGTTTTGACCTACCTGAAAAGGGCAAGAAGGTGGCTAAATGAAGTGGTTTAAAGCCGAGGTGGCAGTTTTTTTGGCGTTGCTGTTGGCGACGGTAGGCTGGTTGTGGTACAGATTAAACTTGACCCAGGAGGAGTTGACGGCTTTAAAAAATCAAGAGCAGACGGCTGAAACGATCCAAGCGGCAGCGGCGGATATTTTTCCCGACGGCCAGATAGAGTCCTTAAACATCGAGGTGCTTGAAGTAATGCTGGCGAGCCTGTCGGCCAGACTTGAAGTTTTAGAAGCCGGCGGCGGTCAAAGCGGTCAAGGCGGTCCGGCCCCGGCCCCGGCAACCACGACCACGGTTTCATTTCAACCCCAAGTGATTTATCTGGGTGCGGCCAGCACCCAAAACCGCGACTGGACCGAAACGGGGCAGGCAGTGACCATCAACTCCGGCGACTACCCTGCTGACGTTTCGGCTACTTTTGAGGCCGGGTTGTCGATTGTCGGCGGCGAAGCCTGGGCAAGGCTTAAGAACAAAACCACCGGAGCGGTGTTGTCGGTCACCGAAGTGATGCATAATAATAGTAGTACCACCTGGAAAACTTCCCCTGCCTTTAAACTTCATTCCGGCTACAACAATTACGTGGTGGAATTAAAATCGTCAAGCGGCGAGACCGTCAATCTTGCCGGAGCCAGAATCAGGATTAGTCGATGAAAAACAAGTTCGGCTTAACCAAAGTCTGGAAGAAGTGGCTGACGGTAGTTTTTGTAGTGGCGGTTTATCACCTGCTGCGTGACATCTTCCAGGAGTTTTTTAAGCTAAGCTTCTGGTTTACCGATTTTTTACACTTTGTGCCGGACAAAAACGCGCTCCCCCGGAAACTCCAGTGGCTGCTACTTGACGGCTACAGCCAGTGGTTGACCTTTCCGGTGGAGATCTTTTTAATCTGGGCCGTTCCCAAGGCGTGGAAAAAGGAATACTTCGCTACTATTGACGCGCTGGTGTTGACGACGGTAATGGTAACCGAAACCTGGTGGCTGTTGACGGTGATAAACTACAGCTAGCCCTTCGACAGACTCAGGGTTATAACCCCCTCTCGTGGTAAAATACACATGCCTTGCCGCGTGCGAGCGGAGCGAGCTTTACGCGGCCCCATCGTTCCCGGTCCGATCGCGACATTAGTGGGATCGTGACCGAGGATCCTCGACCTCGATTTCATCGAGTCGGGACTAACGATTAAGATAATTAATTAATGAATAATGTTTATATCTTACAGTCTTTAAAAAATGGTAGATATTACATTGGTTGCACAAGTGACTTAAAGTCTCGGCTGGTTAAACACAACAAAGGGCATGTTCTATCAACTAGGCCTTACAGGCCGTGGCGTCTGGTCTATCAAGAAAGGTATAATACATTATCAGCCGCAAGGAAAAGAGAGAATCAAATAAAGTCTTGGCACAAACGAGCGGCTATTGAAAAGTTAATACGCGGTCCCGATCACGGCTAATAGCCTGATCGAAATCGGGGCCCCATCGTCTAACGGTTAGGACGCAAGGTTCTCAACCTTGTAATCCGGGTTCGATTCCCGGTGGGGTCACCATTTTGGAAATGGCAGCAGAATTGGGGGCAGCGCTGGCTGCGCCCCCCTCCGCAGACAGCGCTGCAAAGGGATATTTTAAGTCCGGCCGGAGGTGCCGATTAAATAAAGAATAGTTCGAGCCGACAGTTTTTGCCATGATTGCCAAATCATGGCACTCATTTTTTGCGCGCGCGATTTTTTGCGCCTGCAAGGCGCTAATTACGAATTCCCTCATAAGTTCGAGCCAAGAAGAACCACTTTTTGAAACTCTGGCAATTTGCTCCGCAATTTTTAACTTCTCGTCAAATAGTTCGTTTTTCTTTTGTTTATAAACTTCCGGTTCCACTACTTGATCTAAATAGCCATCCAATAAACGGTTTAATTTTGTTTCAATTTCTTTTTGGTTCTCGCCAAGCCTTTGTAATTCCGTTTCAGAATTTGCCTGATCTTTTAATTCGTCTGCCGCCATCCACTTTTCAAAATATGGCTCCCAATCTTGGTGCAAGCCGCAATCACCCACAACTTTTTTTAGTTGTTGCTCAATTTCATCTTCGGGAGCATATTTTTGCAAACAAGGTTTCAGCTTTTTAGTACAGCGATAATAGATAAAAGTTTGCGAAGTTCCATTTTTATACTTTTTAATATGTTGTTCGGCGGTGATTGCGGCGCCGCACTCGCCACAAGTGGCTAAACCGGAAAAAGCAAAATCATGGCCATGTTGTCGTGGACGTAAGATTTTTTCCACTTGCTTTTGTACTTCCTTAAATAGTTGTTTGGAGATGAAGCATTTGTGGGAACCCTCGTAATATTCGTTAGCATATTTTAAAATCCCCACATAAAACTTGTTTGATAACATTCGCTTTATTTGGTCAACTTTAATAGGTTTCCCACAACTTTCCCGATTCATCCCAAACCTAAAACAAAAGTTTGAAATTTCCGTAAAAGATTTATTGCCTTCGGCAAAAAGTTGAAAAGCTTTTTTAACAACTTTAGAAAGTTCGGGGTCAACATCAACGGCTCTGGTTTTAGGATTATTAATGTAACCATAAGGCGCTTTACTCGGCCACTCACCACGCCGAAGTTTTTGCCGATTGCCCCGTTTTACATTTTCCGATAAATTATCCACATAATATTTTGACTGGCCGAAGGCAATTGATAACATAAATTTTCCTTGGGGAGTATTTTCAAACCAAAAAGACGGAAATTTCAAATCCAAAAGTTTTCCGGTATCCAGTAAATAGATTACTTTCCCGCCATCAACTGAATTTCTAGCCAATCTGTCTGGATGCCAGGAAATTATGCCCTGCGCTTCGCCTTTCTCAATTTTCTTCAACACTAGCGCAAATTGCTCACGACCTGGCATTTTGGCGGTTTTGGCTTCGGTAATAAATTCAGTTATTTCTAAATGGTCACGTTTGGCAAATTCTTTTAATTCTGCAATTTGCGCTTCAATAGATAAAACTTGTTTATCTTTTTCATCAGTTGATTTTCGGCAATATGCTATGTATTTATTCATACTTTGCTTTTGTACTCTTGTAACATATTGTAACTTGTTCTTTTAAAAAGTTCTTTAAATATCTACCTTATTAATTTTTGCGTTTTTTCTTCTGTTCTTTTTTTACGGCAACTCCGACCGGACTTAAAATATCCCTTTGCAGCGCTGTCTGCGGAGGGGGGCGCAGCCAGCGCTGCCCCCAATTCTGCTGCCATTTCCAAAATGGTGAGCGTTTACGAAAAAATTCGAACCTTTTTTAAAAATTGTTAACGCATTGCGTCAGCTCCTCGCTCGCCTTCGGCTCGCTTCGTCGCTATTCGCGTTCTGCGCGGCGCCCCCACCCGCCGCGCCTCCGAAAACTGTCGGCTCGAATCCTAAAGAAAAAACGCAAAAATTTTAAAGAACTTTTTCAATGTCCTATAACTTAAATGGCCGTTCTGGTTGTACTCAACTCGGATTGCTCCAAATTGTCCAAAACGGCCATTAAAAAAAGCAATCCGAAAAAAGTTGAGTACAATTAAAATATACAAAGTTTCAACATCAAAAACAAGAGTCTCTTGCATTTGTTTTTTAGCGTGGTATTTGATATAAATATCATAGTACAATAAATCTAGATTTTCGATGATTAAAGTATGATATGCTTAAAGAAAATGCTGTCAAAATTGGGAGCGCCAACGAGAGAGAGAGAGAGAGAGTAAACGGCTTCGCCGTTTTGTAACAACTTTCCTTCTAATTTTATCTTTACTTCTTCAAAATTTTTTATTCCTTATTAATCCTGTCTACGCCGCAACTAATTCTTGGGATTTTTCAACTTCGTCTAATTACACTTATGATGATACAAAAATTGAATTTTCTTCGGGTCAAGCGCAACTAAAAGCAACTTCAAATTGGTACAACACTTCATGGTCAAGGCGTAAAGCAATTACAGTTACAGGTTCTACGGCGGGTGCACAAACAAATTATCAACTTAAACTTACAGTACCTTATGATTCGGACATGCAAGCAGATTTTGATGATATAAGGTTTACATCTTCTGATGGGACTACTTTAATTGATCACTGGCTAGAGTCGAAAACGGATTCAACTACTGCTGACTTTTGGGTAGAGATTCCATCAATTCCAGCCTCTCCAAATACCACAATGATATACATATATTACGGAAATTCCAGTGCGAGCAGTGCTTCAAATGGAGACAACACATTTCTTCTTTTTGATAATTTTGATGGGGTATCTATGGATGGCTTTTCTCGGGTAAGCCAACAAACACTTTTTTCTGGAAGTGGAAGTGAAGATTGGTTAGGGAGAACTGTTTTTGTTGATGATGGATCGAAGTGGGTATTGGTTTATAGACAAGCTGCTAATCATTGCTGTGATACTGCAGCAGTCATGCATATTCGGTTTTCGACAAATGAAGGTGCTTCATGGACAAATGCTGATACATTTACGAATGGCTCGGCTGTTACTGGAGCACCCTTCAGTCGACACTCAACAAATGCCGTTGCTGATCCTGTCCTTATGAAAGCACCAAACGGCGACTTGCTACTTCATGTAGGAGAGGTGAACAGCGGAGGAAATCCTATGGGTGCATACCAATATCGTAGCACTGATGGTGGCGCAACATGGACTGACGAAGGTTTAATAAACAATGACACTGAGATATATAGCGGCCAGGATTATACAACTGTAGATAATGATCTCTATGCTATCTTTTGGAAAGATGCAGGATCGGATGGTGCTCCTTACCAAACCTTACTTTATAAATCAACTGACAACGGAATAACATGGGCACTAGTGAGCCCGATAACAACAAGCGGTACTGATGAAGGGGGGATTGAATACGTTGGAAGTAATACATTGCTGGTTGTTCTTAGGGACACGCCAGCAAGCAAAACTTATCAGAGAATTTCAACAGACTTAGGACAAACATGGGGTACACAAACAGATATTTCATCTTCGGTTGGAGTATTGCAGCGACCAAGAATGAGAATATTTTCTGATGAGCCTAACAGAGTGTATCTATATGGACGTGATCAATTGGCTGGAAATGACTATACGGTTCTTTACTACACTGATAATAATGGTTCAACATGGAGTTTAAAATTTTATCCAGATACAACATCATATGCGGATACCGGCTATTCAGATGTTTTAAAACAGACAGACGGTGATTTTTATATGCTTTCTTATGGAGGAACTAGTGGTACATCAAGTATTAAAGAATACATTTTCAATAAGAGCGCGACATTACAAATAGATACAACAAAGTGGACAACTGATAATGCTACTACGTCAATTTCTAACTCCCAGTTAACATATCAAGAAACAGATACAAATATTACGTGGGGCGTCGTTAAATCAGTAAATTCAGTTTCTCGCCCATTTATTGCTGAAATTGACTATACGTTAACAAGCGGTGAATATGCACATTTTATGTACGGACCTAATCCTGATTCTGCTCAATCTACTGCGAATGGTTATGTTTGGTGGATCGACATTAATGACCCAACAAACCCAATGCAGGACTTGACCAGAGTTGAAGACGGCACTTTTAATGACATTCAACGCAATGTTCAAGTTTCCCCGGATATTGCCAATAACGAAACTTTTAATCAAAAATTTATATTTCATAGCACTGGAGAAACGGCTTTAACAAACGGGACACAATATATTTCGGGAAGCGATACAACCTATTCGTCGGGAAAAATAGCATTAGGAACTGATAGTGGATCAGTTGTAAAAGTAAATACAATTAAAGTCCGCGTGTATGCAAATCCCGAACCCACAAGCTCAATAGGCTCAGAAGCTACTTTGTATGATACTTCTAACCCTACAGTACAACCAACTTCTGCAAACTCACTGACTTTTGTATCATTATCTGCGTTTTCAGAAACAGCGACAAAAAATGGAGGACAAATTAAGTACCAGGTTTCTAATGATAGTGGCACCACTTGGTGCTGGTACAGCTCTGGATGGACAACAACGAGTTCCGGTTATTCAGAATCCAACACTGCGAGTGATGTTAATACAAATATTTCTACGTTTCCCGTCGGAAGCGGATCGTTTTTATTCAAAGCTTATCTGAATTCTGATGGTTCTCAACTTGTTCAACTTGATGCCATAGGGGTAACTTATGTAGCCGACAATACGCCGCCATCTATTTCTTTAACGGCACTGAGTCCTGATCCAAATACTGACACCACACCTACTCTTTCCGGGACAGCCACAGACACTCAAGGGACAGTGTCTAATGTCCAGTTTCAAATGGACTCAACTTCCGGTTCGTGGACTGCTTGTACTGCAGGTGATGGAAGTTTTGATGAGACAACGGAAACTTTTACCTGTACTCCTTCGGCATTATCTGACGGAAGTCATACTATGTATGTCCGTGCAACAGATAGTAACAGCAACACGACTTCTAATGCCAATGCGTCCACCGATAGTTTTACGATTGATATTACTACTCCCGCCTCTTTTGATTTAGATTCGCCCGGAGATAATTCGTATACTAATTCCGAAAGACCAACTTTTAAGTGGAAAGCGACAACAGATGCAACCGCCGGACTTTCTAAATATGTTTTGGAAATAGACAATCCTTCGATCGGCTCTGGCCAACCTTCTGGTGACTTCACTATTGATAGTATTCCCACCAGTAGAACAACTGATTACGAAACAAATAAATATACCATCCATTACGAAAACTTCTCGGATTCTGATTCCACAAATAATTATATTTCTGTCTATACCAAATCACACAATGATTGGGGTTCATCTGAAAATGACGGAAAACTTAGAGAAGGAAAAGTAAGTTGGAAAGTAAAAGCAGTTGATAATGCCGGTAATGAAAGATCTTCTTCTCGAACTATGTTTATGGACAAGACTTCCCCATCTGTAGTATTCACTCAAATAAACAGTACGCCTTACACAACTAATAATTTCTTGACCACAGATAAAACACCAACTATCTTTGGAAAAATAACTGATTCATTATCCGGTGGCGATTCGTCACAAACTCAAGATGAAAACGGGCCAAAAGTTGCCAGTGCTCCTAAAGAAGTAAATATTAAGGTGGAGAAAAAAGAAGGATTAACTTACAAGCTTGTAACATTGTACAAGATCAATATGGATAATCCATACTATACTTGCGACCTAAACAAAACTATAGATAACTCAAAACAAAAATGCGATAAATATTTGCCTTTTGAATACACACCAAAAGAGATCTTAAATTTAGGGACTTATAAAATAACTCTTTCTGGAAAAGATAAGGCAGATAACACGTCGTCAGAAACAAGCTTTACTTTAAATATCACCACCCTAGCTCAAATCACTACACCTGAAGAAAAAGAAATTATTGAGGAAGGAATAAAAGAGTTACCCAAGGAAGAACAGGAAAAAGTAAAAGAAGAACTAGAAATCACTAAACCATCTGAAACACCACAACCAAATATTTTAGAAAAGGCTAGTCAGGGAGTTGTTAACATAAGCAAAAACATTATTCATGGAGCTGGTAACTTAATTACTACAATATTTACTGGAATTGGTAACGGAATAAGCTTTGTATTTAATGGTGTTGGTTCAGGCCTAGCGTTTATGGGTAATACTATTGGGAACAGCTATAGTACTCTTGTTGATCATGCGCCTGGTGTTACCAAAAATATTTTGTTAGCGGTAGGAACTAATGTTAATAATGCAATCAATGAAGCAAGAAATGGAATCGCAAACCTCGCCTTTAGTATTGGCGAAAAAACAGATGATGTTTCTCATGGTGTAGGAACCGCGATTATTAAGATCGGTTATCTGTTCGTACCGGAAGCCACCAAAATATCTAACGTTACAGCAGTTGCGCTATCTCCCATGTCAGTCAGGATAACATGGGAAACAAATCATCCAGCAAACGGCAAAGTAAACTGGGGGTTTGAAGATGGAATATATGAATTTGAGGATCAAACACACAAAAGAACCAGTAAGCATGAATTTGTTCTTGAAAATCTCAAACCCGATACTGAATATCATTATGAAGTCATGAGCCAAAACAGAAATTATGTATATGACGCTAACCGGAAATTTAAAACTCCGGCAAAATAAATATGGATAAAATTAATTTAAACAAAGATCAAAAGTTAGTTGTGGACTCTTTCTATAAAGTTAGGACCAAGAAAGGTTTAAACAGTTTTATTGAGGATTTATTTTCACCGGAAGAAACATTAGATTTAGCCCAACGACTAAAAATCGCTAAGTTAATTCTTGACGGAAAAACTTACGAAGAAATTGCGGCAGAAATTCCTGTCAGTACCTCAACCATTTCAAAAATAGGCCAAGTAATTAAATTCGGAAAAGGTGGTTTTATTCTCTTGCAGAATAATACAAAAGCACAAAAAGCTAAAAAGCAAAACGGAAAGGAGGTATCAAAAATATGATTAACTTAGAATTTCAAATTTATCATTTACTAACAGGGCTTGCCGGAGGATTAGTTCGTGGATTAGTTGGAATAATGAAACAAACCCAGAAACCGGACGAGTTTAAAATTCATTGGAAATATTTTGGTTTAACCATGTTAGTTTCAGGAGTTGTTGGGGTAGTGTCAGGAATTATTGCTGATGGCGATTGGAGAATATCGTTACTTGCCGGATACGCTGGCACTGATTTTCTGGAAAGTCTTTACAGATTAAGATTCCCTCAAATGTTCAGTATTGCTCAAACCGTTAAAACGGTAACAGAAGAAAGTAACACCGGAAAAGTAACAACACAAACAACTACGCCAGTAACAGCACCAGTAGTGACAAAATAAAAAAACTAGAAGTGGTAGATAGTGGCTTTGCCTTTTCCTTCAGTTTTGATTGTTCCTCGTTCTACTAAATCTTCTAGGTAATTAGTCGCGGTGCTTTGGGAAACATGAAGTAATTCTCTTACATCATCATTGTTGATTTGTTTTTTCACTTCAATTAGTTTTTCGATCTTCATTAAATTTTCTTCCCGCTTTGTTTGTCTGGCGTGATTAGCTTTTAATCTTCTAGCTTCCAACTCTGTATTTAATTTGTCATCAACCCGTTGTTGAATTTCCTCATCACTGACCTGTGGAGCTTGAGGAACTTGGGGTTTTTCTGCTGGTTTTTCCGGCTCAATGTTGATTGTTGGTTCTGGTTGCGGAATAACTGGTTCCGGTTTTGTTTCTTCTGGCAGTTTTTGTTCTTCAATTGGCGGAGTTTGAACAGGTGGTGTCTCTGTCGTTTCTTGTTTTGGTTCCTCTTTTTGAGATGGTAAAGAAAGATAAGGAGAAGGATCAATAAAACCAAGGTAACCATTTGCTAAATCGGGATTGTTTGGTTTGATTGCAAAATGTAAATGTTCGCCAAAAGCGGCACCCGATGAACCGGATAAACCAATAACTTTGTTAATTCCAATCTCATCGCCTTCTTTGACTTTTGTTTCTTGAAGATGTCCATAAATTGATTGTCCCCAGGAATGTTGAATTGTGATTGATGTTCCAAAATCGCCATTATCTCCAGACTGAATAACTTTTCCAGAATCACAAGGAAAAACTTCATTTCCGGCAGATAAACCAAAATCTAAACCGTTATGTCCAACAATTCCCCACTCCTGAAGTTTCTTTTTAATTTTTTCGTTGGCTGATTGCTGGCCAAAAGAAAAAGTAACCGGAAAATTACCGGAGAACGGATAATGTAAAGCGGGAATGTTAATAATCGGCGGAGAAACAGGAGGTACGCTTTCTGTCGGTGGTGTTTCTGTTATTGTTTCGGCGGGTTGTGGCATTTCTGCTGTTGGTGTTACAGTCGGGGGTGTTTGTGTTTGCTCTGGTGTTGCTTGTACCGGTGGAGTTTTCATCGGCGGATGGTCAGTCGAAGGAATCACTGGATTTGTTGTTTCCGTTGTTGTTTGGTTTTGGTCTTGGGGAATATCATCAGCCATATATAAACAGTGTATCAAAATGGGACAAGGAAATCTTTTGTCTTCTTCTCTTGTTTTTCTTTTTGTTGTTGGCGGCTCCCCCGCCCCCGCCCCGTTGAGAACACAAAGCTAAAAAGGAGGGAACGCGACAGAAAACCATCGAAGGAGTACAGCCTTTCAAAGAGCGTTCCCGACTAACGCGAGCCCGCAAAGATTTACTTTGTTTTAAAAGAAACCAGCGGGCGAGCCCATCGAGAGTCATCGCGCAGGGCGCTAAAATAAAAAAGCGCGAAGCGCTTAACCTTAAGCGGGCGCGCAAGCCCTGATAAAACAGGAAGGGGTACAAATAAAGAAGGCGGGGGCGAAAAAGCGGATACCCCAGAACGCGCGAGCCTTAAAAGTCAAAACAAAAGATGAGCCCCGCTCGCAAGCGGGGCGAGGGACGCGCAGTAGGAACTCTTAGAAAAGTAAAGCCGTTGTCGCAACCCGCCCCTAGGCGGGTCAGCGCGCGATGAATGGGGTCGCCGCCAACAATTAATCGGGAGGGTGGGTTGATACGGAATACAGAATAACCATTTAAACTTTAGTCATGTAGTCTTGTACACTTCTACAAAAGCAAAGTATCTACAGAGGGGCGGGAAACCGCCGGAAGGAATTTTGATCTTGTTCTTCCGTTTGGCTTGGCGAGAACCAAAAAAGTGGTGGAACCGGAAGTTTTGTGCTTGGAATCGGCCAATTTCCACCATTTTGGCCGATTCATTTGTGGTATTATAGGGAAAGCGGAAGCTTTCCAAAAATCGCGCGCGCAAAAAATGAGCGGAGGCGCGGCGGGTGGGGGCGCCGCGCAGAACGCGAATAGCGACGAAGCGAGCCGAAGGCGAGCGAGGAGCTGACGCAATGCGTTAACAATTTTTAAAAAAGGTTCGAATTTTTTCGTAAACGCTCACCAAATTTTGCCACTAAAAAATCCCCTGCTTTTTTAAACCAATGGTGATTTAAGGGTATGAAGCTAAAAGTTATTGCTGTTGACCGAAGCCTCCGCCGTCTTGTCTGGGAGGCCGGGCGACGTCGACCCTTAAGGGCCGGCCGTCGAGATCCTGGCCGTCAAACATTTCTTTAGCTTTTTGCATTTCCTCGGGGGTTGACATGGTTACGAAACCAAAACCCTTGGAACGCCCGGAGGCTTTGTCGGTGATGACGATAGCATCAGTGACAGTACCGGCCTGGGAAAAATGCTGCTTTAATTGATCGGTGGTAACTGTGTAGGATAAGTTGCCTACGTAAAGTTTGTTGTTGTCCATTAATTAATTCACCACCCTTCAAGAGGGTAAATATTAGAGGAAATTAGAGCAAAATGGGAAGGGTGCATGAGGTGGAAGAAGTGGGGGTTTTTTAATCTGTCCTTCTGATTATAAAGCAAACTCAAAAACTAGCAAGAGGCAGTTGGGCAGTAGAGGTTAAAGGTGGCTACCGGGTGGAGAAAGGCGTCCAAGAAGCTGGGGCGGGAGACGACGGTGAAATGGGTGACAAACTTGTCGCCGAAAACTAGCCCGTCTTTTTGAAGCTGAAGCGACAGGTTATATTCGCCGGGAACGTCCGGAGTAGCGACAACCAAGTTAAGCTTGGCTTCCGCAAATGGTTCGGTAACGGGTAGAGGGCTGACGGAGATTGACCCTGCCGGCAAGTTGGTGGCAAAATTCAAGCTATAGTTTTCTTTATCCCAGATCGACTGACCCAAGTTTTTTATTTTGAAGGAAAAGGCGTAGTGGTAGTCGACGACCAACTTGTCGGGCAAGACGGCGTCGGCAAATTGACCGTAGTGGATTTGTTCCGGGTCGCCGGCGGGTTTGTCTAAGTTTTTGACGGCCTCAAACTGGGGGTAAAAACTTCCCTCCGGCTTTTGCCAGGAAAACCGACCAAAAGGATCCTGGGGGTAATTTAAAACAAAAGGGGTGACGGCGACGACCCGAGGATCCTGCCAGATTTGAGTGAAGGCGGTGGTAAAGTAGTCGGCGACGGCCTGGGGGGTGTGGGCGCCCAAGACTTTTTCCTGGTTGTGGGCCCAGCCGGTTTCGGTGATAAAAACCGGTAAGTTGGGGCCGACGCCGAAACGGGAGAGATAGTTTAGCTCGGATTTAAAACTCTCGACCGAACCAAGACCGGTAGCGGCGGGCGAGCCGGAAAAATCAGGGTTGGGGTAAGAATGGGAGGTCCAGCCGTCAAAATGGGTAAAAAAATTGGGGTCGTAATCAAACGCCCAGGAAAGGTAGGTAAGTAAAGTCATGGTCGAGGCGGAGTCGGGGGCGGCGGCGTCTAGCCCCGCCGGCAGAACGAAAAAATCATCAGAGGCGGCTTTAAGCTCCCGGCTAAAGGCGGCGGCCACGGCCACGTATTCTTCGGGTTTGACTTCCCCGCCCCATTCTTGGGCGTGGTTGGGCTCGTTGAATAAAACAACGTAGCGATTCTTGACCACCCAGTTTAAGGAGTTTAAAAACTGGCTCCAGGCGACGGCATCTTCGGGACGGGGTTTGGCCCAGCCGCCGTCTTCGGCGTGGGTAGCCAGCCTTACCAGAGGGATGAGGCGGTAGCGACGGAGAGAATCAAAGATTTCCTGCCACTTGGCAACATCTCTATCGCCGTCCTCGATGACTAAGGTGACGTAACCCCAAGTGCCGCCGGAGCTGTTGACCAGCTTGGCGGCGGCGGGGATGTCACCTTCACTCAAGATGTGAATGCCGTAAAGGTTGTTGGGAGAAGACAAAGGCGAGACGACGGCGTGGGCGCCAGCCGGAAAGAAAATGAGGGCCAGGGCAATAAAAAACAAGATAAGCTTTTTCATCGGAAAGGCAATTATAACACCTTGTGGACCGGCTTGATTTTCAAGGGGGTTGCGGTATAATGCGGCTTTACTGATTTTAAATTGCCCGGTGAGGCGTATCCGGCGATTTTTATGGTTCAAGTAAATTTTCATTTCACCAGCGAAGGCTTAAAAGAGCTTAAAAACGAGCTGAGGAAGTTAACCGAAGAGAAACGGCCGCGGCTGATTAAACGAGTCACCGTGGCCAGAAGCCACGGGGATTTGTCGGAAAACAGCGAGTACTCGGCGGCACGCGAGGACTTGGCGTTTGTGGACGGCAGGATCGAGGAACTTGAGGGTCTGATTGCCAAAGCCAAAATAATCAGAAACAAAGGCGGCAACCACGAAGTCAAACTCGGGTGCCGGGTAACGCTTAAAGTGGGCCGGAAAGAGGAAACCTTTGAAGTGGTGGGCGAATGGGAAGCCGACCCTTTGAAACAAAAAATCTCCCACACCTCGCCTTTGGGCCAAGCCTTACTGGGCAAGAAGAAGGGTGACAGGGTGGAAATTGACGCCCCGGCCGGGAAGCTGACTTATCACATTCAAAAGGTCCACTGATTTGACAGCGGCGTTTTAATTGCTATAATTCCCTCAACATGAACTGGCAAACAGCAGACACCAAGAAAAAGACAACCGCTCAAAGGAGGGGTGTGTCTGCGTAGTGTTTTAAATTTAAACAAAATGCAAACCCCTCCAACGAGGGGTTTTTTAGTGGTGAAATATGTCCAATAACAACTTAATGCGAATGTTTGAAAATCGGTTTTTGCCGATTGCTGCTATGTTAGTTAATAATCACTCTCTGTCTGTGGATATTATTAATAAACCCAAGTTTGTAGATAGCATTAAAAATCTAGAAGAGTTGGTGCTGGATCGTAGATTTGATGCCATAGCAACTGAAGTATTTTCGCGGAAAAATTACCAGTCAATGGCGGAAAAAATAAGGTCGATAGACACTTTGTACGAAATTTTTCTAGAAACAAAGGCAGTGCTTGATTTGCTTGAGAACAAACAAGAGTTAAAAAACAATTTCCATCTGATGAGAGACTACCAAACTGCAAAAATGGAGGGGGAAATGGGGAGTTTTGACCGACACTCAAAAGTGGCTTTTGTGGGTAGTGGCCCATTTCCTTCAACCGCGATTGCCTACCATCGAACCTTTGGCTGTCAGATAACTGGCGTTGATTACAATCCTGAAGCAGTAATGCTGGCTGATAAAATGTTAAATCGTCTTGGACTCGAAGGATCGATTTGGTCAGTTTCCTGTGCTGGAGAAGATTTTGACTACTCCGGATTTAGTCATGTGGTTTTAGCAGGGATTGCCGAACCTAAAGAAGAAATTCTTGAGCAAATTTATCAAACCACCAATAGCAACATAAGAGTTGTGTCCAGAACCACAGATGGGCTAAGACAGTTCTTCTACAAACCAGTAAAAGAAACAGGAAATTTTATACAGGTAGATAAAGTTGTAGACGAAAATAATATTTTCTACTCGATACTACTAGTACCTAAAAATTAGCGTTATGAACAGGTTAAAAGTGGTGATTATTTTTGGCGGCAGATCAGTGGAACATGAGGCTTCGGTAATCTCTACTAGGTCAATCATGAAGTTTATTAATAGGCAAAAATATGAGGTGATCCCGATTGGTATTACTGTTGGGGGTCTCTGGGTGGAGACTAACGAGGCCGATAAGTTTTTAAACTCTAAGAAAAAGCTTCTGGTTGATAGAGGTAGTCGATTTAATCAGATTCCGAAAATATTACAGAGTCTACCTAAAAATACTGTAGTTCTCCCTTTAATGGAGTGTACTACAGGTGAAGATGGGGTGATTCAGGGATTTCTAGAGCTTGATGGGCTGCCTTATGTCGGCACCGGCGTTTTTGGTTCGGCTTTGTGTATTGATAAAGTTAAACTCAAAGAAATTCTTCAGTTTCATAATCTACCGGTAGCGCCGTTTTACTGGTTTAGAACTACAGACAAGCTAGATACTAAATTAGTAAATAACTTTCCATTATTTGTAAAACCAGCTAGATTAGGGGGCAGCATAGGGATTTCGAGAGTGAACAACAATGATGAACTTCAAATAGCTGTTAGGCTGGCTAGCCAATATGATAATAAAATCATTGTTGAAAACGGTCTGGATGATATTCGCGAAATAGAGGTTTTAGTGGTGGGCAACAACTCCCCTAGGTGCTTTATTATTGGTGAGGCTATAACTAACAACAAATTTCAAGATTATGAAGCAAAAAGCCAAGAACAAAGACAACTAGTAGCGCCGGCAAAATTAAGCACCAAAATTAAAAACAGAATTAAAAGAGCGGCGATAAAAGCTTATCAAGTTAGCAACTGCGCTGGTTATGCTAGAGTTGATATCTTTCTACGAAAAGAGGGGGATAAGTTTTGGGTTGGTGAAATAACTACTAAGCCAAGCTTTAATAAAACTGAAAGCTACCTAAAGGCTGCCGGGAGGTTAGATGAATATCAGGGATTAATTAACCAGCTAATCCAACTGGCTGTTGAAATGTGGCAGAAAAAACAGCGGCTAAAAACTAGTTTATAATAAGATTATGTTCTGGGCGGATAAACTGGCTAGCGACATCGTCAAATCGGGCAAACATAAACCCTTGTGGGTGGACGACATGAAGACGCCCTCGGGAAGAGTCCACGTGGGGGCGTTGCGCGGGGTGGTGGTTCATGGTCTTGTTTACCAGGCTTTGATCAAAGAAGGGCAAAAAGCGACTTATTCGTATGTCATCAACGACATGGACCCGATGGATGGCTTTCCTAACTATCTGCCGATTAAGTTTAAAAAGCACATGGGAGAACCGTTGTTTAAAATCCCCTCTCCGGAAAAGGGTTACCAGTCAATGGGACAAGCTTACGGCCAGCAGTTTATCGACACTTTTAACCGGTTGGGATTTAAACCCAAGATTATCTGGTCGAGCCAGTGGTATAAGCAGGGCAAGTTTGACGCGGTGATTAGACAGGTGCTTGATCGGGTGGATTTGGTCAGAAAACTTTACCATGATATCTCCGGCTACGATAAGCCGAAAAGTTGGTATCCGTATCAGGTGATTTGTCCCCAGTGCGGCAAGGTGGGGACGACCATCGCCACCTCCTGGGACGGGAAAAAGGTCGGCTACGAGTGCAAAAAGGATTTGGTCGTCTGGGCCGAAGGCTGCGGCCACAAAGGCGAGGTCGAGCCGAAGGGACTAGCCGGCAAACTGATGTGGAAAGTAGACTGGGCGGCTCACTGGAAGGTAATCGGGGTGACGGTTGAGGGCGCCGGCAAAGACCACATGAGTCAAGGTGGTTCGTATGATTTATCCAGCGCCATTTGCGAAAAAGTTTTAGATTATCCCAAACCGTTTGCCTTTCTTTATGAGTGGTTTTTGGCTAAAGGCGGCAGTAAGATGAGCTCGTCGCGGGGCATCGGGGTGTCGGCGAGCCAAATGGCCGAGACTCTGCCGCCGGAAATCTTGCGCTTTTTGCTGGTCAAAACTCCCTACCGTAAAGCGATTATCTTTGATCCGAATAACAACGAGACGGTGCTCAATCTCTTTGACGCCTATGACCAGGCGGCTGAAGCCTACTTTAACAAGAGCGACCCGCTACTCGCCCGGGTATTTGAGTTGTCTCAACCGAGCGGCAAGACCCCCAAAAAAATATTTTTACCTCGCTTTCGCGACGTGGTTAAGTTGTTGCAAGACCCGAAAGTGGACGAAAAAGAAAAGTTTGCCGAGATTAAAGGAGGCAAGTTGACGCCGGCAGAAGAGCGCGAACTTGAAAGGCGAGTTAAGTACGCCAAGATTTGGCTTAGTGAGTACGCGCCGGAAGAACAAGTGTTTCAGATGACCAAAATTCTGCCGGAGACGACAGCCACGCTCTCGGCTGAACAAAAAACCTACCTTCAAACCATCGTCAAAGTTTTAGATAAGGACTGGCAGGACGCTGACCAGTTGCAACAGGAGCTGTATCAAACAGCCAAAAAAATGAAACTGGTCGCTGGTGACGCTTTCGGAGCGATCTATATTTCCCTTCTCAATAAAAGCCACGGCCCCAAAGCCGCCTGGCTGATTTTAGACGAAGGAAAAGACAAGGTTGCCAACAGGCTTAAGCAGGCAGCCGAGTACCAAGTCGCAGAGGTAAGGGTCGCCGAGTCCAAATACCCGGTAATCAAAGCGCCTAAGTTTGTCAGCATTAATCCTGACATGGCCAAGGCTTACCCGTCGATTAAAGTGGCTATGGCTGTCATCCGGGGAGTTAATAATAAGGTCGATAACGACCGGTTCGTCACTTACCGCAATCAAGTAGTTGATAGCCTTAACGGGATTACCTTAGACGACATTAGCGCTTCAAGGAAAATCAGCTCCTACCGCAAAGCGATTCGGGAAAGCGGCATCGACTGGCACAAAAGAAGGCCGACGATGGAGGCGTTACTGCGGCGCGTGGCCCAAGGGAAGCAGCTTTACTGGATTAATCCCCTGGTGGATATCGGCAACTTGATGGCGATGAAACACCAAGCCAGCCAGGGAGTCTTTGACCTTGACCAAGTTAAACTACCGGCGATAATGAGAAAATCAGGAGGCGGCGAAAAGGTTTTGATGCTGGGAGATACCAAACCGATCACTTTGCAAAAAGGCGAGATTTGTTATTTTGATAGACAAGGCCCGTTTATCGTCGATCTGTGCTGGCGCGACGCTAAGCGGACCGGGGCGACCGAAAAAACCCGCGACGTGATGTTTTTATCCGAGGCGGTTTATGACATCAGCCGGAAAGACCTTGATGACGTTCTGGACGATCTTATCGCCACGGTGACCCGCTACTTGGGAGGTAAAGTCGAAACAGCTGGTATTGTTACGGCAAACAAGTAAGTTTATGTTTCCGATTTTGTTTTTTATCAGTCTAGGAATTTTTTTAGGAGTTTTTCTCCAGTTTAAACGCCGGCGGATTATTGCCTGGGTAGATAAAGTGGTAGTATTTACCGTTTACATTTTATTGTTTCTTCTAGGAATAAACATAGGTGGTAACGAAGAAATTGTTGCCAGCCTAGGCACTATTGGATTTCAGGCACTGCTAATAGCATTGGCGGGAGTCGCTGGTAGCATACTCTCTGCCTATATTTTGAGTAGGCTTATATTCAACCATGAAAACTAGCTTGCAGTTGTTTGCCGTTTTTATTCTTGGTCTAATTTTAGGTTATTACGAATTGGCTCCGGAATTTTTAATCAACAATGGCCTAGTGGAATACGTTTTATACGTGATGCTGTTTTTTGTGGGCGTATCTATGGGGCAAGATAAAAAAGCTTGGGGTGTTGTAAAAAAACTTAAGGCAAAAATTTTCTTGGTACCGGCAGGTACTGTATTAGGCACATTTATAGGGGCAGTTGTGGTAAACACTTTGATTAAGGACTTGCGGTTTATCGAGGTGGTAACCGTTGCCGCTGGCATGGGTTACTATAGTCTACCTAGCGTAATTTTAAATCAGCTTGGATTTGAAGTTTTGGGCGTTTTGGCACTACTGACTAACTTATTCAGAGAAACTATTACTTTATTAACCACGCCAATTCTGGCTAAATATTTTGGTAAGCTTTCCCCTATCGCGGCAGGAGGGGCAACTACATCTGATGTAACACTACCGGTAATTGTTGAATTTACTGGTAAGCAATACGGGGTAATCGCTATTTTTAACGGAGTGGTGATAACTATTTTAGTACCGTTTATGGTTACGGCTTTGGCTTCATTGCTGTAAAATATTTTATATACATGATTAAACGCGACGAGCTGACGAAGTTTATTTACCAAACCATCGGCGAGGGATTGATGACCAAGGCCTTGGAAAAAGACGAGGTGGCCAACGGGGTGCAGTTTTTGGGTGGCGAGGAAGTAAAGAAGGTAGCCCTGGGAGTAAGCTTGAATGAAGATTGGTTGAAAGAGGCGGCCAAAGCAGGCGCCCAGTATTGTGTTTTTCATCACGGCTTTGACACCAGAACCTGGAAGTCGCGCTTCCCCACCTTTGGCCAAAAAAGATTGAGACTGATGGTTAAAAATAACTTCACTATCGCCGGATTTCACTACACTCTTGACGCCCACCCGACGCTGGGAAACAACGCCACCATCATCCGCGAGCTCGGCGCCGAGATCGACCAGCCTTTGTACGACGAGTGGGGTTATACGGCCACTTTTAACCACCCCCAAGACGTCAAAGAGTTACAGCAAAAGTGCGCTAGGCTTTTTAGCCACGATATTTTGGCGGTACTATCCGGACCCGAAAAAGTGACCACCATCGGCGTCGTCTCCGGTGCCGGCAAACCGGCAATGGCCGAGATTGCCGAGATGGAAGCCAAAGGAGTGGAGCTTTATATCTCTGGTGAAACCAGCGAGTGGCTGATCCACCAAATGAAAGAGTCGGAAATTAACTATTTTTGCGGCGGGCATTACGCCACCGAGGTCTTTGGGGTGCAGGAGCTGGGCAAGTCGATCAAAAAGAATTATCAGGACAAACTGGAAGTCGAATTCATCGACATCCCAAACCCGATCTAATACAATACTAAGATAATTTAAATTATTTAAGTAAGGAGGAGTTATGAAAAAGGTAACTGCCGACGAAATGCGCTGGCAAGTTAGCCAGCTGAAGAAAGATAAATTAGTTTACGCGGTGGAGTCGGCCGCGGTGTCTCTGGTGGTGATGGTCTTGATCTTCGGACTGGGCATCGCCCTGCCGATTGTCGGCCTTTACGCCCAAACGGTGATGAGGCTACTTTTGATCATTGCCGTGGGCTACTTTTTGTACATGGCGGCGGGTAACACCAAAAGGTGTTTAAAAATCCGCAAGCTCGAGAGAATGCTTGATGACCAGGGATGAAGCTTTAGCGCTGGTCAGCGGCTGGACCAAGAACCAGAACTTAATCAAGCACATGCTGGCGGTAGAGGCCCAGATGCGGGCTTTGGCCAAGCATTTTAGGGAAGACCCGGAGCAGTGGGGCTTGGCAGGGCTAATCCACGACGCCGACTATGACCAGTGGCCCGAATCACACCCCCAAAAAACTCTGGACGAACTTCAGAAACGGGGCGAGCCTGGTTGGCTGACCGACGCGGTCCGAAGACACGCTTGGGGCTATCACGGTTTTAAAGAAGAGCCGGAAACTAAACTTGAGTGGTCGCTTTACTGCTGTGACGAGCTCTCTGGCCTGATTATCGCCTGTGCCCTGGTAAGACCCGATAAAAAGTTAGCCTCGGTTGAGGTCGATTCTGTGTTAAAGAAATGGAAGAAAAAAGACTTTGCCGCCGGCGTCCATCGGGAACAGATCGAGTTGTGCGAAGAGAAACTTGGGATTAAGCTTAATGATTTTATCGGTATTTGTCTTCAGGCTTTACAGGGGATAGCGGGTGATTTAGGGTTATAATAAGGAATCTATGTTAGACATTGCTTTTATTCGCGACAATGCAGCGGCAGTCAAAAAAGCGGCTAAAGACAAAGGGCTTGAGCCGGCGCTGGTTGATAAGGTACTTGAGGCTGACAAGAAGAGGCGTGAGTTAATCGGTAAAGTTGATGAGTTACGGCAGGAAAAAAACCAGCTGACCGAGAAAGATAGAGACAAGGGAAAGAAAATCAAAGCAGAACTCAAGAAGCTTGAACCGGACTTAAGAAAAGCAGAGGCCGAGTTTGAAACGACGCTAAAACAAATCCCCAATCCGGCGGCTGACGACGTCAAGGTGGGCAAAGACGAAAATGACAACGAGGTGGTTAGAAATTGGGGTGAAAAAACAAAATTTGACTTTAAAGCCAAAGAACACCTGGAATTGGGTGAGGCTTTGGGGATGATCGATACTAAGAGAGCGGCTAAAGTGTCCGGAGCCAGGTTTGCCTATTTGACCGGGGACGCGGTGCTGTTGGAACTGGCCTTGGTGAATTTGGCTATGGAAACTCTGATCAAAGAGGGCTTTACGCCGATAGTCCCGCCGGTTCTAATGAAAGTGCCGGTATTTCATGACTTGGGCTATTCGGAACATTTAGGTAACGAAAACTACTATTATGTCGCCGGCGACCCGGATAAGAAAAACCAAGGCGAGGAGGAAGAAGGTTACTATTTGGTGGGTACGGCTGAACACTCGATCGTGCCTTTTTACAAAGACGAGGTCCTGTCTGCTTTTGACCTACCCAAAAGATTTGTCGGTTTTTCCTCGGCCTTTCGGCGCGAGGCCGGCTCCTACGGCAAAGACACCAAGGGAATTTTGCGAGTCCACCAGTTTGACAAAGTGGAAATGGTGTCTTTTGCCCGCGCCAGCGAAAGCGACAAGGAACACGAATTTCTTTTGGGTTTAGAAGAAAAGCTTTTTCAGGCCTTAAAAATCCCCTATCAGGTAGTGAAGATGTGTACCGGAGATTTGGGAGCGCCGGCGGCCAGAAAGTATGACCTCGAAGCCTGGCTGCCGGGACAAGGAAAATACCGCGAAGTCACCTCAACTTCAACTTGTACCGATTTTCAAGCCAGAAGACTAAACATTAAATATCGAGAGGGCGATAAACTAAAGTACGCTCACACTCTAAACGGCACCGCTTTGGCCATCGGCCGGACGATAATTGCCATCATGGAAAACTACCAGGCTAGTGACGGGTCGGTTGAAGTGCCTGAAGTGTTAAAAAAATATCTCAATAAAGATGTTATTTCAAAAGGTTAAAGAAGAAATCCTCTCCCCCATCAGTGGCTTGATTAAAGTGGTAACGGTGTTCAACCGGCCGCGGCTGATGGTGGGCAACATGGTTCAGTCCGGCGGCATGGTCAAGGCGATTTGGGACAAAGCCTTAGCCAAGCTTGACCGCGAGGGGCAAAAAGTAAACAAGGCCCTGGTGTTGGGCCTAGGCTGCGGCGACTGCGTTTTTAGCATCAATAGACATTACCCATACGCTCGCGTCACCGGGGTGGAGCTTGATCCGGAAGTGATCAATATGGCCGAATGTTATTTTAACCTGGCGACGGCAAAGAACCTGAAGGTAGCCATTAGCGAGGGGGCTGACTATGTAGCCAAAAAGACTTCTGCCAAAGGCGGAGCGGCCGCTGACCAAAAGTTTGATCTGATTATCGTCGACGTCTATTTGGGCCAAGTGATGCCCAAAAAGTTTAAGGAGAAAAAGTTTCTGGCTAACCTGGCTAAACTTGTGGCCAAAAACGGGGTGGTGGTGATCAATCATTTGTTTTTCGGCGGCCACAAAAAGGAAGCGGAAAGATTTATTAAAGACTTAGAAAAAATCTGGCCGCAAATAACTCTACAGAGAACGGCCAGCAACCTGGTAATTTTTGCCAGAAAATAGGCTTATGGTATTTAAGTTTTTGGGTAAGTTGGTCGATACCAACCAAAGAGAAGTTAATCGGCTAACTCAAGTGGTGGGGAAGATCAATGGCTTGGCCGACAAGGCAAAAAAGCTTGCCAAAAAAGACTTTTCCCAAAAAACGGCCGAGTTTAAGGAGCGTTTAAAAAAAGGCGAGAGCTTGGATGAGTTGCTGCCTGAAGTTTATGCCGTAACCCGGGAGGCGGCAGAGCAGGCCACAGGCTTGCGGCCGTTTGACGAGCAGCTGATGGCAGCGATTGTCTTCCACCAAGGTAAAATTGCCGAACAAAAAACCGGCGAAGGCAAAACCTTGTCGGCGGTGGCGGCGTTGTACCTTAATGCTCTTGCCGGCCGCGGCTGTCATTTGGTGACGGTCAACGACTATTTAGCCCGGCGCGATACCGGCTGGATGGGGCCGATATACAGGCTCTTGGGGCTGTCGGTCGGAGTGGTCTATGCGGGCCGCGGCGACCAGCCGGCAGAAATATATGACCCGGAATACACCGACGAGGCGGCCACGGACGAACGCTTGCGCTACCTGAAGCCCGTGTCGCGGCAAGAGGCTTATCGGGCGGACATTACTTACGGCACTAACAACGAGCTTGGCTTTGACTATTTGCGCGACAACATGGTAGCGGCTTTACCCCAAATGGTGCAACGGGGACACAAATTTGCCATTGTCGACGAGGTGGACTCGATTTTAGTAGACGAAGCCAGAACCCCGCTGATTATCTCGGCGCCTGATACCGAGCCGACGGACAAGTACTTTAAATTCGCCGGTTTGGTCAATGAGCTGTCGGCCGCGACCGACTATGAAAGCGACGAAAAGCACAAGACGGTTAACTTAACCGAGCACGGAATCAAAAAAGTAGAAAAGAAGCTAAATGTTGATAACCTGTACGAAAAAGACTTTGATACCATCCATCACTTAGAACAGGCTTTAAAAGCCCGGGAGCATTTCAAAAAAGACCGCGACTACGTGATCAAGGACGGCGAGATTATTATCGTTGACGAGTTTACCGGCAGATTGATGTTTGGCCGGCGCTACTCGGAAGGGCTACACCAGGCGATCGAGGCTAAAGAGAATGTGACTATCAAACAGGAGTCAAAGACGCTGGCGACGATTTCGTTTCAGAATTATTTTAGGATGTATGACAAACTGGCCGGCATGACCGGGACGGCGGCGACCGAGGCGGAAGAGTTTAAGAAAATCTATAACCTGGAGACGGTGGTGATCCCCACCCACGAACCGATGGTGCGATCCGACCACCCGGACTTGGTCTACAAAACGGCCCGGGCCAAGTACGCGGCCATCGGCCGCGAGGTAGAAGAAAGACACCAAAAGGGCCAGCCGGTGTTGATCGGCACCTCGTCGATTGACAAAAACCAGATCGTGGCCGAACTTTTGAAAAGAAAAAAAATCCCCCACCAGGTCTTAAACGCCAAAAACCACGAAAAAGAAGCCCAGATTATCTCCCAAGCGGGCAAGGTGGGCGGAGTGACGGTGGCGACCAACCTGGCCGGCCGGGGCGTAGACATTGTTTTGGGGGGCGATAGCCGCGAGTTTGAGAGCAAAAAAATCTGGCAGAAACAGCACGACAAGGTAGTCAGTCTCGGCGGGCTTCACGTCATTGGCGTCGAGCGGCACGAATCGAGAAGAATCGATAACCAGCTTCGGGGTCGCTCCGGCAGGCAGGGGGATCCGGGCTCATCGCGGTTTTATGTCTCATTGGAAGACGACATCATGCGCATTTTTGGCGGGGAACAAATAAGTAAGTTAATGACCACGTTTAAGATGCCGGAAGACGTGCCCTTGGAACACGCCATGGTGAGCCGGGCCATCGAACAGGCCCAAGTCAAAGTGGAAAGCTTTCACTTTGATGCCAGAAAACATTTGGTCGAGTACGACGACGTGATGAACAAGCAAAGGGAAATTATTTATCAAAGGCGCAAGGCGATATTGACTAATTTTGACGACGAGAAGACCCGGGGCAAATTGAAGACTAGGCTGGGTGAGATTTTGGACCAGCAGATTGAGCAGATGGTTAACCTTAGAGTCAATCCACAAACACAAGCCATAGACTATGAAACTTTGGTAAAGGACTTGGTGATGGTGGTGCCGTTTGACCCGGCTTCGCAAAAAAGGATCACCGACCAACTGGAAAAGGCGGAGGGTCAAGAAAAAGTGGCGGAATTGGTTAAGGGCTTAGTGGAGAGGACTTACGAGCAGAGAGAGAAAGAGCTAGGTGAGGGGTTAATGCGGGAGATAGAAAAATTTGTGCTGCTGTCTACCATTGACAAGCTGTGGATGGATCATTTGGACGCGGTGGACGATTTGCGCGAAGGCATCGGCTTGAGAGGCTACGCCCAACGCGACCCCCTGGTGGAATACAAAGGCGAAGCCTTTTCGATGTTTGAGAAGCTGGTGGCGACGATCGACTATGAGGTAGCCAGAAGGGTGTTCAGAGTCCAGGTGGGTCAGAGGCCAACTCCGCCACAGGCTGATCGGCCTATGGCCGAAACTCCGCCGCCCCCGCCGCAAGCTGACGCAAGCAGGCGGGCAGGCCCTTCACCGGCTGACGCCGGCAAACACAAACTAGGCCGGAATGATCCGTGTTGGTGTGGGTCGGGTAAAAAATGGAAAAAGTGTCACTACCCGGAGCTGCCGGCGAACTAACCGAAAGTAAAAGCGAAAAGCTGTAAACCGGAATCGAGAAATTCTAAAGTAAGGGTGTGGTCGCCGGGAGTGGCTAGCTCCACCAAATTGTAAAGGCGGGCCGAATCGACGCTGACGATTGATATCTCCCGACCATCGAGAAAGACCCTGACCCGCCCGGAGGCGGCGGCGGTGTCCATAACTAGGTTAACCTGTTTGGCGTCAAAGCGAAGGCTAAGGCGAGCGCCTGGCTCGGGCTCGGCGTGTTCTTCGGCAATTAACCACTGCCCGGAAAAGGCCACTTGGTTTAATTGAAGGCTATCGGGAGCAGTATAAGCGGTGGTTTGGTCGGGACGCAAATCTTCGAGCGAGGCGTAGCCTGACAGCCGGCCGTAACCCAAATAGGTTTCGGGGGTGCGGCTGGCAGATTGATACTCTTGAAGATCGACCATGGGAGTATCGGTTTCGCCCAAAAGCAACTGGATGTTTTTTTCGGTTTCGGCGTACTGGCCTTCGCCGAAATGGGTGTAGCGGACACGGCCCTGTTTGTCGATTAAGTATTTGGCCGGCCAGTAACGATTATTGTAGGCGCGCCAAATGTTAAAGTCATTATCCTGGACCACCGGATAAGTGACGCCAAAGTCCTCCATCGCTTCGATTACGTTTTGGGTGTCTTTTTCGAACTCAAACTCGGGGCTGTGGACGCCGATGATCACCAAACCAGAATCGGCGTATTTTTGATACCAAGAGGTCAGATAGGGCAGGGTGCGGATACAGTTGATACAGGAATAAGTCCAGAAATCAACTAAAACCACTTTACCCCGGAGGCCGGCCAAAGTTAGGGGTTCGGAGTTAACCCAGTGAGTCCAACCATCAAGCTCGGGGGCAGGACCAAAATTTTTTAAGTTGATCCCCTGCTTTTTCTCCTCCGTTTCTTCCTGGAGCCTCTTCAACTCTTTTTCGACCATAGGATTGTCCTCTAGGGAAGTTAGGCCGGTACCGTAGCCCGGGAAACGATTTAAAACCCAAGCTTGAAACTGACGATCGAGGTTGAGGTAAATTGCCAGAGCGGTGGCGATCATAAGCAGGCCGAAAACTTTTTGGATGAGAACGGTTTTGTCGGTGAGTTTCATTAGGCGCCTGCTGCCCATAACGATGGCTAGCAGAGGAATGGCCGTGCCCAAAGAATAGGCTAAAACTATTGGCACAGACGAGGCTGAAGTTTGGCCGGTGGCAGCCAAAGTAATGATGGCAGCCATAATCGGGCCGACGCAAGGAGTCCAAACCAAACCCAAGCTGATGCCAACCAAAAGGCCGGCGCTAAAGCCGTCGCCGGTGACCCTGCTGCCGCCGCGAGAGGCAAGGCGGGAAACCAACCTTTCCCAAAGTAGATTTAATTGGGGGACGACCAAAACCAGACCAAAGGCTAAAATGACCAAGGCGGCCAAGGTGCGCAAGAAGTCGGCGGAAAGACCAGTGGCTTTGACGATGGCAGTCAGAAATAAGGTAAAGAGAGTGAAACTAACTACAAAACCGGTAACCACACCCAGGGGCTTTTTCTTGCCGCCGGTGACTCCGGTCGATAAGACAATCGGTAGAAGCGGCAGGATGCAGGGAGACAAGATAGTCACCAGCCCGCCGATAAAGGAGAATAAAAGCAGAATGATCATCTCAACGATTTAAGTTGAACCAAATAATGCCGCCAAAGATGGCGGCGGCCAAGGCAACGGCGATTAAGAAAGAATTTTTCATATATAATTAACTTAATTATGGCACAGATTCTCTGTTTCGGCGACAGCATTACTGCCGGCTTCTGGGATTCCCGGGGCGGCTGGGTGTCCAGGCTGCGACAAAACTTTGACCAAAAAACCCTTGAGTACCAATTTGTGGATGAGAAAACCGGTATTTGGCAAGGAAATGACTTTTATTACGAAGTTTATAATTTGGGGATTGCGGGTGATACCACTGAAGACTTGTTAAAACGGTTTAACAGCGACGCGGAAGCCAGAAGGGGTGAAGGCGAAGAGTTAATATTTATTTTTGCCATCGGGGCCAACGACGCCCAATGGTTGGTAGCTGAAAAACGATTAAAAGTGACCCCGGCACAATTTGAGGCTAATATTGTTAAGTTGATGGCTAAGGCGCGCAGCTACCCGGAAACCAAGGAAATCTTTTTTGTCGGCTTGACGGTGATGGACGAGAATAAACTTAATCCGGTACCGTGGGCGCCGGAAATTGCCCTGATAAACAAAAATGTCAAGGCGTACGATCAAATAATCAAAAAGGTATGCCAGAAACAGGGAGTTGAGTTTGTTGAAATTTGGGATGAGTTTGAGAAACTGGGTAAAAAAGCGCTATCAAAAGACGGCGGCCACCCGAGCGACCTGGGCCACGAGCTCATCTATAAACTGGTAAAAAAACAACTCGAAGAAAAGCTTTTTGTTGATCACACACCAGGTGTGTGATAGGGGTAGTTTAATTAATTGAATTAGATTTAAGGGTTGATGACGTAGCGCCAAATGACGGTTTTTCCCGACTTTAAAGTAATGGCCACCTCGAGCTTCATGTCGTTTAGATTACCATGGTAGACACAGTCGTTTCCCGAGCAGGTACCGAAAACCAACTCCTTTTGAGTGTTGCCGTCCTCCGGATTGTGGGAAGACTGGATGCCTTGGGCCACCGGGCCGGCGTTGTAAGTTAAGGTGTAGGCGACTGAATCGGCATACTGCATGCCGCCGAGCATCAAAAGTAAAGCGTGGCGGTCGGCGCGAAGCTTAGGTTTAACCCAAGCGCCATAAGGGGCGGAGGGGGCGGCGTGGCTTCTTACTAGCTTTTTTCTGGCGTAAGCGGGGTGATAAAAACCCAAAGCCAAAGCCAAAGCGAGAAAAAGAATGCTAAAAGACTTCAACCTCATCTTATGATCATGATATACTTTGAAGTAGGTTTATGTCAAAAAAAGTTAGACTACTTGTTGGATTGGGGATAACGCTGATTATAGGAGTGGGAGTGTTTTTTGGGCTTAAGCCAAAACCGAAAAGCTTTTTTGAGCCGGATGTAAAAATAGGCAGTGAGGGGGTGGAATTAACCCCGGCACAGTATCAAGACTGGGCGGGTTTTTGGTTTGATTACCCCAAGGAACTCGAGGTAACAGAGATAGAGCTTAACGATGAAACGGTTTACTCTTCTTTGGAGCTGACCAGGTCAGACGGAGAAAAAGCCAACCTAAGGGTTGCCGATAGCCAGTACCACGACCTTGACGCCTGGCTCAAAGCGTTTGAAAAAGAGAATATTGTAGCCTTAAAAAAGGAGGCTTTGTGGGTGGATATCCCGGCTAAGAAGTTAACTTATGGGGCGCCGCAGAGTGTCAAGACGGTGGCGATTGAAGACGGAGTGATTTATGAGCTGACCACGCCGGCCAGCGAGCCTTTTTGGGAACAGACCCAGAAGATGATTTTAAACAGTTTTGGGTTTAGCACCGAGGCGGAGGCGGTGGAACCGCCAACACCAGAGGCAGAAGAAAACGGCGAGGTAATTTTGTTAGATGAGGCAGTGGTCGAATAAATATGCTTTTTTGGTATACCCGGGGCTTTAAATGGTTTGGCCGGTTTTTTAAAAACCTGGTGATCTTTTTGGATAACAAGCTGGCGGTGACCTTGATGGTCAACCTGTGGCTGACTCCCCTGTTTCACGATACCAGCATCATTGGCAGACTTTTAAGTTTTATCTACCGAACTTTGAGGATTGCCGTCGGGTCGGTGTTTATGCTGGCGGCAATCTCGGCCATGGGATTTTGGCTTTTGGTCTGGCTGGTCTTACCCTGGACTTTGCTGGTTTATAACTTGACCTGGGGGCTGGTGGTGGTCGGGGCGATGCTGGCCGGAGATGGAGTTAGATACATAAAACAGCCAAGAAAACCGCTGGACTTTCTGGAGACAGATACCAAAAAGGCAGCCAGGCTGGCCAAGTTTAACAGCGGCCGGCTGTTGCCCCTGATGCTCGGTGACCCCGAGGCGGCCAAGATGCTTGAACGCTTAGAAATTTTGCCCGAGGGCTTAAAACAGATAAAGATACTGCCGGTGTTTAACGAGTGGCTGAAGCTGGCGGCCGATGAGGTTGGCGGCCTAGGAAGAGTCAAGATAACCTTGAGCGATTTTTTGCTGGCGCTTTTGAAACAAGACAGGTTTCGCTACGAGGAAGCAAAATTGACCTTGGCTTGGCTTGAGCAACAAAAAATCTGGGCTAAGACGCCGTTCCTATGGGATAAGGAATACCTAATCCGCCCGATCGGTGGGGTCAATCGGGGTTTGACGGGGCTGCCGACGCCGACTTTGGATAAATACGGTACCGACTTAACCCAAGAGGCCCAAAAACGCCAGATAAATGAAGTCATCGGCAAAGATAACCAGCTTGATGAAATCAGTAAAATCTTGTCGCGGAGCCAACAGAACAATGTTTTGGTGGTGGGCGAGGCCGGCAGCGGCAAAACCAGTTTGATCCATGGTTTGGCCCAAGAAATTGTCCGGGGGGTGAGGGCGAAAAGCTTGAGGTTTAAACGCTTGGTACTTCTGTCCCCCACAAAGCTTGCCGCCGGGGCCAATAGCGCGGAATTAAATCACCGCATCAGCCAAATTATCGAGGAGATCAAGGCCGCCGAAAATATAATTTTGGCGGTAGACGGAGTCCATAATCTATCAAGCCTAAACCAAGATTTGCCGGAAACCAGTGACCTGTTTATTGCCTTGGAGCCGCCGCTGTCTGCCGGAGAGTTCCAGTTTATCGGCACCACCACGGCGCAAAACTACAAAAAATACCTTGAACCCAACGAGGCTTTTGCCAGGCTGTTTGAAACGGTAGAGCTGCCGGAAGCAGACCGGGAGAAAACTTTTAAGATTTTATCTTATACTGCTTGGCAAATGGAGCGTAAGACGGGGGTAGAAATTACTACTATATGTCTTAAGACCATCATTGATCTTTCCGGACAACTGATTCACGACCGGGTCTTTCCGGACAAGGCGGTAAGGATTTTGGATGAGGTGGTGGCCCAAGTAACGGCTAAAGAAGAAAAATTGGTCAACTCCGCCGAGGCTTTAAAGCTCATTTCCCAAAAAACCAAGGTGCCGGTGAGTCAGATAACCAAGAAAGAAACTGAACTTTTATTGAACCTGGAAGCCAAACTCCATCAACGGGTGGTGGGGCAGGAGGCGGCGATCAAGGCAGTGGCCGACGCCATCAGGCGCGCCCGGACCGGGCTTAAGGATCCTGACAAACCGATTGCCAGCTTTATGTTTGCCGGGCCGACCGGGGTGGGTAAAACCGAGACGGCCAAAACCCTGGCGGAAGAATTTTTTGGCTCGGAAAAACTGATGATCCGCCTGGACATGAGCGAGTTCCAGACGGTGGACAGTGTCAACAGACTTATCGGGGCGCCGCCGGGGCGAGGAGCAGACGCCGGGGGGCAGTTGACCGAAGCGGTCAGACACCAACCCTACACCCTGGTGTTGCTCGATGAGATCGAGAAAGCTCACGAAAAAATCCTCAATTTGTTTTTGCAGGTTTTAGACGACGCCAGGCTGTCTGACAGTTCCGGCCGGGTGGTAGATTTTGCCAACACCATCATTATTGCCACCACTAATGTCGGTACCGGCAAAGCCAACGTCATGGAGGCGATTGAAAAGCATTTCCCGCCCGAGTGGTTAAACCGGTTTAGCGGCATCATCGTCTTTGAAAGCTTGAAGGCTAGTGAGGTAGAGGCGGTAGTAAAGTTAAAGCTTGCTGGCTTGCGAGCGGAACTTGCCAAACAAGAAATCGAGATTAACTTTGATCCCAGCCTGGTAAAAAAGCTGTCCCAAGAGGGATTTTCGCCTAAATGGGGCGGGCGGCAGATCGAGCGGGTAATCCAGGAAAAGGTGGCCAACGCTATCTCGAAAATGATTCTGACCGGAAAGGTAGTTAAGCGCCAGCCGATTGAACTGACTGATGAGATTTTGAGGCAATAACATGGAAGAGGTAAGAAGCTTAAAAAAACGCCTGGAAGAATTGATTGAAGCCGTGGGCTTAAAAGATAAAAGGGGCCGGGTCGAAGCGCTAAAGGCCGAAAGCCAGAGTCAGAGTTTTTGGCAAAACCAGGAGGAGGCGCAAAAGGTGATGCGGCAGCTTAGCCAATTGAACGAAGAGGTGGATAAAATTGACACCTTAAAAAAGAAAATTGACACCCTGGAAGAGCTTTTAAAAGAAGAAGGTGACGGTCAAGAATCGGTGCTGACCCGCGAGATTGCCGAGATAGAAAAGGAGCTAACCGGTTTGGAGTCGGCCAAGTTTTTGTCCGGGCCTTATGACGCCGGCGATGCCATTTTGTCGCTCCACGCCGGCCAAGGGGGAACCGAAGCGATGGACTGGACGGCGATGTTAACGAGGATGTATAGCCGTTGGGCGGAGGGGAAAAACTATAAGGTGGAGAAAGTAAGCGAGAGGCCGGGAGAGGAAGCAGGGATTAAAAGCGTCACTTTAACCATCGAAGGGCGCTACGCTTACGGCTACCTTAAAAGAGAAAGGGGCACCCATAGGCTGGTGAGGCAATCCCCTTTTAACGCCGACAATTTACGACAAACCTCGTTTGCTTTGGTGGAGGTGCTGCCGGTTCTTGAGAACTTAACCGAAGTGGAAATTAAGTCCGACGATCTTCAAATTGAGTTTTTTCGCTCTTCCGGATCCGGAGGGCAAAACGTCAACAAGGTGGCGACCGCGGTGAGGCTAAAGCACTTACCCACCGGGATCACGGTAGAAGCTCAAACTCAACGGTACCAGGAACAAAACCGAAAAACGGCGCTAAAGATTTTGGCGGCTAAACTCTGGGAAATAGAACAGGAGAAAAGGCGGGAAAAGATCGACGAGCTGAAAGGAGAACACCAATCGGCTTCTTGGGGAAGGCAAATCAGGTCTTATGTGCTGCACCCTTATAAACAGGTAAAAGATTTAAGAACCAATTATACCGCCACCGACCCGGAAGCGGTGCTTGACGGAGCGATCGACGGCTTTATCGAAGCCGAGTTGAAACTTGATCTAGACAAGCAGTAATATATGGTATTATTAAAAGTATGGCCGATGTCAAACCTTTAAATCTTGATACTGATGCTGCCACGGAAATGCCCGAGGCAAAAAAAGCCAAACCGATTATGCCGGGGCAAAAATTAGCGGTCAAGAAAGTGGGCGGAGTGGTTTTGGGCCTGGTGCTTTTAGGAGTAGCCAGCGGTTATGGGTTGAGCCGGGTAACCAGTGAGACAGGAGGCATTGGCGGCGCGGGCTTGAAGCGGACGGTAGAAGAGAGCGAGATCACCCAAGGCACCATGGTCGGGGTCAAAGATGAAAAGGCCTTTCGCGATACCGCCGAAGGGGCTTTGGTGGCCGGGGGTATTGACGGCGAAGGGTCGCACCACCTGGAGCGTGAAGGCGGCGAGTCGCAAAACGTTTATTTAACCTCGTCAATTATCGATCTGGATCAGTTCGTCGGGCGAAAAGTGAAAGTGTGGGGAGAAACTTTCGACGCCAGAAAAGCCGGCTGGTTGATGGATGTCGGGCGGCTTGAAGTTTTAGAATGATTATTTTTCAAAAAGTTTCCAAAAGCTTTCCCGACGGAACGCTGGCTTTAGACAAGGCTTCGTTTCAGATTAACAAAAAAGAGTTTGTTTTTTTTATCGGCCCCTCGGGTGCGGGCAAAACCACGGTGATGAGGCTGTTGCGTAAAGAACTAACGCCGACCTCGGGGTCGATCGTAGTCATGGATAAGAATTTAACTGACACTGAAGATGATCAAGTGCCTTTTTTGCGGCGCGACGTGGGCATGTGCTACCAAGACTTTAAATTACTCTCCGACCGGACAGTTTACGAGAATGTCGCCCTGGCGCTCGAAATCACCGGCATGGAGAGAGAGAAAATTGAGAAACGGGTGGCGGAGGTGTTAAAGAACGTCGGGCTGAGTAAAAAGGCCAACTTTTTCCCGATTCAGATTTCCGGGGGCGAGCTGCAGCGGGTGGGGATTGCCCGGGCTTTGGCGCCTGATCCGAAAATCCTGATTGCCGACGAGCCGACGGGGAACTTAGACCCGGAATCGGGCTGGGAGATTATCAAGCTTTTCAAAGAAATCAATCTTGCCGGCACGACGGTGTTGGTCGCCACCCACAACGCGGAGGTGGTGGATAAATTCAAGGAACGGGTAATAAAGCTTGAAGACGGCAAAATCGTCAGCGATAAAAAGAAAGGCGAGTATAAATGAACATTCTGCAAAAAACCTACAAGCAGGCCCGGCGTAGCCCGTTTCAAGGACTGGCGGCGGTGATGATTACCACTTTGACCTTTTTGGTAATATCGGTTTTCAGCTTAATCTCTTATGGCTCGATCAAGATTTTGGAGTATTTTGAATCGGCGCCGCAAGTGATTGCTTTTTTTGAACCGGGCAAGGATTTGACCGAAGTGGAGATTGCCAACATCAGGGCGCAACTGGATAAAACCGGCAAGCTCAAAGACTTTCGCTATGTCTCCACCAACGAGGCCGAGGCTATTTACAAAGAGAAAAACAAAGACAATCCCCTGCTACTCGAGCTGGTAGACGCCAGTATTTTACCGGCGTCGATCGAGATCTCGGCTGGTGAGTTGAAAAACCTGGTGGAGCTCAAGGGAGTTTTGGAAACCCAGGAAGGGGTGGACGACGTGGTTTATTACGAGGACATCGTTAACTCGCTCTCCAGCTGGATTAACAGCGTCAAAATTATGGGGGGAGCGGCGATTGCCTATCTGGTGATCGAGTCGGTGCTGGTGATTTTGGTGATTATTGCCCTGCAGATTGCCGCCCGGCGCGAAGAAATTGAAATTTTGAAGCTGATCGGCGCTACCACCTGGTTTATCCGCCAGCCGTTTGTGGTCACCGGCATGGCCTATGGTTTAATCGGCGGTTTTTTGGCCTGGAGTGTCAGCTACCTGATGCTACTCTATTCGACGCCATTTTTGGCTAACTGGCTCCAGGATATTCCGCTGTTGCCGGTGTCTTTCTGGTTTATGCTGGCTTTGTTAGCCGGCGAGCTGGTCTTGGGAATTTTGATCGGGGCGGTGGGGAGTTTGATCGCCACCCGCAGGTTTTTGAAAATCTGATAGACTTTAAGGGTATGGTGAAAAGGCTGCTGTTGATTTTAGTGGTGGTTTTTGGCTTGGCCGTCGTACCGCTTGTGGCACAAAGCTCAAATGACGAATGCATTAATAAATCGGTTGAAGAAAAAGTCACCTGTTACGAAGCCAAGCTCCAAGAAAATCGAGGACAACAAAAAACTTTGGCCAGCACGATCGCTTATCTTGACAACCGTATTGCTCTAACTCAGTCCCAAATCGCCAAAACGGAAAATGACATCAAAATCCTTGAAGAAGAGATAGCCACCCTTGGCGTTAAAATCAATCGTCTTGATGTAAGCCTAGATGAAATTTCCAACCTTTTGATAGCCAGAATCGGTGAATCGTATAAAAGGTCACTCTTTAGTCCTCACTATAACCTTCTGGCAGTTGGCGGATTAACTGACTATTTAGAAAGAAATCAATATCTTAAGATAGCGCAGCAAAACGACCGCAAAGTGCTTTTAGAGCTTCAGGGCGCAAGAGATACAACTCAACTCCAAAAAGACTTAAAAGAGCAAAAACAACTTGAGCTGGAAGAATTAACTCTCCAGCTGGCTAACCAGAATCGAGATTTAGCCCAACAGAAAAGCAGTAAGGGCGATCTTTTGGCACAGACTAAAAACGATGAAAGAGTTTATCAGCAGTTGTTAGCTACTGCTCGGGCAGAATACCAAGCAATTCAAGCAATCGTTGCCCTTAAGGGCCAAGAAACTGAAGTGAGGCATGTTAGTGAAGGTGAAAAAATAGCTACTGTTATTCAAGGGGCTTCCTGCAATTCCACCGGAACACACGTACACTTTATTATCAGCGAGAACGGTGTCAGTAAAAATCCTTTTAGCTACTTAAGCAGCAACATTAGTTATACCAACTACTCCGGCGGGGATGCTTTTAACCCATCGGGAAGTTGGCGCTGGCCAATTGAACCACACATCAGATTTAATCAGGGTTATGGTGTGACGTGGTTTGTTCAAACCTATGGTTGGTACCCATTCCATAATGGCATTGATATCACTAGCGAATCTTCAAACGACATCAAGGCGGTAAAGGCAGGAACTTTGTATAATGGTAGCTATTCAGGAAGCGGCGGCTGTACCCTCCCCTATGTTCGCGTCGATCACGACGAGAATAATTTGGACACTTTTTACCTGCACGTTTTTTCTAGTTAAATAAAAATGCCTGCCCGAAAAATTTTCAAAAGCTTTGTTATTGGCGCCATCTCTGGCGCCTTATTTTTATTCGCCGCCGCGATCCCAACCCAGGCCCAAGTAAAACTCAACGAGATTTTTGCCAACCCTGTGGACGAAAATGACGAGTTTATTGAACTCTACAATACTGGCGATCAACCGGTAACCCTGACCGGCTATAAAGTCAACGACTTGGTCAAAACCTATGTTTTACCAGAGGCTACCATCAGCGCTAAAGGATTTTTTGTTGTTTTAACCCGACAAGTTTCTCCTCAGGTACAACTTAATAACACTACCGAAACAGTCACCTTAAAAGATGCTGCCGACAATACCGTCGACAGCTTCAGCTACGACGGTACCACTGAAAATACCTCGTTCTCCCGCTACCCAGACGGCACCGGAAGCTGGAACAGCCAAACCGCGGTTACCCAAAACGCGCCCAACCAGGAATCACCACCTTCCCCTTCCACCACTCCCGAAGACGACCAGGAGCCGTCGCCTTCGCCCAGCCCCTCGCTGGCGCTCGGGGTAAACCCATCGCCTTCTGCCTCGGCTAAGGCGTCGGTAAAACCATCTGCCAACGCCTCGCCTAGCGACAGCTTTGACTCGATGGCGATGCTTTTATCGACCGAGTCCGGCGAGATTTTGGGGGCGACCGAGGCGGCCGAGGAAAATACAGAAGAGAAAAAGCCGACGAGCCCATATTTTGTCCCGGGAATTTTGGCGGTTTTGGGAGTAACACTTTTTGGCGGAGCCGGGGCGGTTTTATATAAACAATACCGAAGCGGTATAATTGAGAAATGAAGCTAAAGCAGTTTTTTATCCGCTGGTGGCCGGTTTTGGTCTGGTGCGGCTTGATTTTTATTGTTTCGGCGATGCCGATTAACAAATCCCAAGAATTTTCCTGGCTGGATTTTATCTTCAAAAAAACCGCCCACGTGACCGAATACGCTATTTTGTTCTGGCTGGTGTTTCGGGCGGCTTCGGACCGGGGCAGGCTTTATTCGAAAAAAATCTTTGTTTGGTCATTTGTTTTTTCGGTTTTGTACGCCTTCTCCGATGAGTGGCACCAGACTTTTGTGCCTGGGCGTGAAGGAACGCTGCGAGACGTGGGTTTTGATACTTTAGGGATTCTTTTTAGCTGGATTCAGGTGAAACGCTGGGTATGAGAGTCTTGGTCACCGGCGGTGCCGGCTACATCGGCTCGATCGTCTGTCGCCAGTTAACCCAAAAGGGTTTTGAAGTAGTGGTCTTGGACAGCCTGGAAAACGGCTCTCGCCAGGCGGCGGGCGGCTTGAAACTGGTTAAAGGCAAAACTCACGACCAAGACTTGGTTAAAAAAACTTTGGCGCAAGAGAAGATCGAAGCAGTGATGCACTTCGCCGGCTACATTGCCATGGGCGAGTCGATGGAGAACCCAGCTAAATACTTTGACAACAATGTAGTGGGAGCGGTGGGGCTGTTTGAAGCCATGGCCGAAGCTGGCGTCACTAAAATAATTTTTTCTTCCACCGCCGGGGTTTACGGCAATCCGGAACGGGTGCCGATCAAAGAAGAAGACTCTAAACTGCCGGAAAATCCCTACGGCGAGAGCAAGCTCATGGTAGAAAAAATGCTTGACTGGTATGACCGAATTCAGGGATTGCGCTCGATCAGCCTGCGCTATTTTAACGCCGCCGGCGCCGCTCTTGACGGCAGTTTGGGCGAAGCCCACCGGCCGGAGTCACACCTAATTCCCAACGTGATCCGGGCGGCGATGACTGGTGACGGCTTTAAACTTTACGGCAACGACTACCCCACCCCTGACGGCACTTGCATCAGAGACTATATCCATGTTTTGGATCTGGCCGACGCCCATATTCTGGCCTTGAAAGCTTTGAGAGACGGCCACGAAACGGCGGTCTACAACGCCGGCACAGGCAAAGGCTATTCTAACCGGCAAGTGATCGACATGGTAGAAAAGGTGTCGGGTAAAAAGGTTAAGGTTGAAGTTCACCCCAGGAGGCCGGGAGACGCTAACGAACTGGTAGCCGACTCAACTAAACTCCAAAAGGAATTTAACTGGAAGCCGAAATACTCGGACCTGAAAACGATCGTGGCCACTGCCTGGAAGTGGCACTCGAAACATCCGGAGGGGTATTCGGGATGATCCCCTCTTGGTTTTGGCTGGCGGCTGGGGCCGGAATTATCGGCAATGGGTTTAATTTTGTTAACCGGTTCAGCCTGCGGGGACAACAGGATTCCACGGCTTATGCTTGGTGGTTTGAGTTTTTAAGGCTGGTGGTATTCGGGACTTTGGCCATGTTTAACTTTCAGCTGGCGGTGAGTTCTAAAAGTTTATCGATGCTTGTTTCCCTGGGTCTGGTAGAGCTGGTGGCAATTTATTTGTATATGAAGATGCACGCTTTTACAGAACTATCGCTGTCGGCAATCATAGTCAGGTTAAGGCAGGTGTGGGTACTACTGGTGGCTTGGGTGCTGATAGGCGAAAGGTTAAATTTTACTGGCTATTTGGGAATTTTGATTATCTTTACGGGTTTGGCGTTGGCTTTGTGGCAAAAAAATTTTAAGCCGGGTAAAGGCCTTAAGTTGGCGCTGGCATTCTCCATTGTTTCGGCGGTGATGTGGGCGTTAATGAAGGGAGGGGCAGAGTTTGTTTCGACGCCGGTGCTGATTATGTTTTTATCTTGGCCTTCAGTGGTATTTCTGCCGCTGGTTATGAAAAACCCTGCCGGAAGAATTGTTGCCTTATGGCGGCAAAAGGTAAAAAACCTGTTACTGTCTGTTGGTAGTGACGCGGTAACGCTGTATTTAATGGCCCAAGCTTTAAGGCAAGGTCCGGTGAGTAAGGTTTTATCCGTGTCGCAGGGTATGTTGGTGCTGGCGATTTTGGCGGGAATTTTGTTTTTGGGAGAAAAAGAGCGGGCGTGGCAGAAATTGTTAGGGGGCCTGATTACCGTGGGCGGGGTGTGGCTGTTAGTGTGATGTTAAAATATTTACCGGTATGAAGACTACAATTAAACTAGCCAGCCTTAAAGACCTGAAAAAATATACCGATTTACTACAGCAAACATATCAGTCTGCCTACACTAATGAAAAGCTTGGCTTAACGGCTGATTGTTTCTCTAAAGAAATATTTGCCACCGATAACACTCAAGATTATTTAAAGTCTCATCTTATCAACAATCACAGCCAGAAAACCTGGCTTGCTTTTAAAGATCATGTGCTTGTTGGTTCCATTACCTGCATTCTTGAAAACGACGACGAAGCCGAGCTAACTGGCTTCTATGTACATCCAGACTATCAAGGACAAGGGGTCGGTAAAAAACTTTACCGCCAAGCGTTAGAATTTTCTGGGAACAAAGACTTCGTCCTTGATATTTATACTCACAATACAAAAACCGTTAAAATGTATGAGAAGTGGGGTTGGGTTTTAGATGTATCTCGTGGTGACAATGGCTATTTTTATAGACATTGGCCAGAATGGCCAAAAGGATTGAAAGCCAAGGCAATGTATATGAGGTTAAAACGATAATATAGCTATGCCAACGTGGGTGGTGATGGCGTTTGCGGGAGGGTTTTTGTCGAACCTGGCTTTTTTTGTCACCAGAAAAGCTTTGAAAGAAGAGGACCCGACGGCTTTCGGCTGGTGGTTTGAGGTGATGCGGCTGGCGGCTTTTAGCGCTTTGGCTTGGTTTAACTTTAAGCTTGAGCTAAGCCCGGCGGCATTTTTCTGGCTGGCGGCCTTGGGAGTGACGGAAATAGCGGCGATGTACTCTTTTGCCAAGATGCAGAGCTTGACGGAACTGTCGGTGGCCAGCATTGTGTCCCGCTTGCGGCTGGTGTGGGTGCCTTTAATCGCCTTGGCGGTTTTGGGAGAAAGACTGGCAGTAAGCGAATACCTGGGGATAGCTTTGTTGTTTTTGGGGTTGTCGGTGGTGGCCTCGCCCAGGAGAATCAGGAACGACTCGGGAATAAAGTACGCCCTGTTTTTTTCGGTGACGGCGGCGGTCAACTCGGTGCTGATGAAACGAGGTGCCGCTTTTGCCTCGACGCCGGTACTCTTGGCGGCGATGAGCCTGCCGGCCATCTTGGCTTTCCCGGCTTTAATGAAAAGCTCGAAAATAAGAATTGCGGCCTCGTTTAAAAAGAGGATTAAGGCCAACCTGGTGTTTTTGGCGTTTAACGTGGTGTCGATGTATCTTTTCGTCGAGGCTTTGAGGGTCGGCCCTGCCAGTAAAGTGGTTGGTTTTTACCAAAGCATGCTGATTATAGCGGTGATTTTGGGAATTGTGGTCTTAAAAGAAAGAGAGCGGATTGTTAAAAAAGTCGCCGGAAGTTTGTTGACCCTGGTAGCCATTTGGCTACTGGTTTAGATTGGCTAGATAATATCATGTTAAGCTTGACATGTGTTTAACATAATGTTAACATGTTAAGTGTTTATATATATTTAACATGTTGTTAACATGAATATGAAAAAACTTAAAAAGCTTAAATTGTCCCCACCGCTAAATTTCAAGTTAAGAAAACCCGACCTGAATAAAATTAACAGACAAAAGGTAATTAATGCCCTGGAAAAGAACCCGACCAAGTATAGAAAGATTTTGGAAAAAGCCAATGAGCCTCAATATCTTTACTGGACTAAGTTTAAGTATAAAATTCGAGATGATGTTTTAAGTCCAGAAGAACTGTGGTACTTGGTACGACAGTTTAGAAATATTTCAGCAACAGAGAGTCTTATAAAGGCCGAAAACAGCGATAACTTTAAATGGTTAAGATTGCCGTCTACCGAAGAATATCTACATTCAGTCGATATGATGGCCGGAGGGCAATTACTCCCCTATCCCAATATTCTTTCTCAATCTAATCAACAAACCTTTATTAGTCGAGGAATAATCGAAGAGGCGATTGCTTCCAGCCAACTGGAAGGAGCTCATACTACAAGAGCCGCGGCCAGGAAAATGATTATTGAAAAAAGAAGCCCTCGGAATGCGTCCGAGAGAATGATTCTTAATAATTATAAAGCAATAAATGCTATTGAGGAGAATTATAAAAACCAAGAACTTTCTCTAGATTTGCTATTTGAGCTACATCGAATCTTAACCAGAGACACTATTAATAAAACTGAGCAAAATCGCTTGAGGGAAAACAGCGATGAAATAGTGGTTCAGGGCGAAATAGACCAAGAACAGTTTATTACTCACCTACCTCCAAGTGAAAATTTTGTTAGAGAAGAAATTAAAAGGCTAATCGACTACGCTAACGACCAAATGGGACAAAAGTTTACACATCCGATAACTAAGGCTATCTTTCTACATTTTTGGATTGGGTATCTTCATCCTTTCACAGATGGCAACGGAAGGTTAGCCAGAGCCTTATTCTATTGGTATCTTTTGAAAAAGGGTTACTGGACATTCATGTTTTTACCCATTTCAACGGTAATTAAAAAATCCCCAAGCCAATATGCCCTAGCTTACATTTACAGCGAGCAAGATAATTTGGATATTACTTACTTTTACGATTTTCATATAAGAAAGGTTTTACAAGCGGTTGAAGATTTTAAGATATATTTAGGTTCAAAAATTAAAGAAAATCAAGAGGTAGATAAGATAATCAGTAAAAAAGTTACTTTAAATGAAAGGCAAAAACAGTTGGTCCATTATTTTATCTCTGATCCTAATCCTTCAACGACAGTTTCGTCCCACTCAACGCTAAATAATATTTCTCGTCAAACTGCGGCAAAGGACCTTAAGGTAATGGAGGCAGATAAGTTGCTGTACGCAAAACGGGAAGGAAAATATGTCCGTTACTACCCGGCAAAAACCTTACTAGGCTTGTGGGGTGAAAGAAAATAAACTAAAATTAAATGACTTATGGAGTTTGATAAGCTGGTAGTATCTTTTTTGGTCGATGAGGTGGTCGGCGGCTTTTTTGTCAACGTGCCGCCCGGGCACGTCGCCTGCATCCACGACCTCGGGCGGGGGGTATTAAAAAAAGTCTGGGGGCCGGGGCTGCACCTTAAAATCCCCTTTTGGCAGAGGGCGAAGCTGTTTAACTCGCAAATCCTGGAATACTTAATCCGCCACGATTTTGATTTATCTCACAGCGAGTCTTTGGGCGACGAGGCGATTGTCAGCAAAACCGCCGACAAGCATAACCTTCAGGTGGAGGGATCGATACTGCTTAAAATCGACAAGAGCCGGGCCAACGAACTTTGGGAAACGATCGGCGACGACTTTGTCTCCAAAATTGTCCGGCCGGTATCCCGAAGCCGGCTTCGCTCGGTACTATCGGAAGTGACGCTGGAACAGATTACTACTTACAGGACTCAAGTCGAAGAAAAAATTAAAAAAGAATTGAACCAGGTCTACGCTCAATCGGGAATTATCTGCGATGGGTTTTTACTAAGCGAAGTCAAAGAATTAGGCGATCTTGATAAAACTTCTGACGACAAGGTGCTGTTTTCTAAACAAAAGCAATCTTGAGGACTTGGTCTAGGTGGTCGACGAACCGGAAAGCAATGTCTTTTTTGACCAGGTCGGGAATTTCGGTGAGGTCTTTTTGGTTGTTTTTAGGCAGGATGACGGTTTTGATCCCGGCGCGGTGGGCGGCGATGACTTTTTCTTTGACGCCGCCTATCTCCAAAACCCGGCCGCGCAGGGTAATTTCGCCGGTCATGGCGACGTCTTTTTTAACTTTTCTTTCGGTTAGAGCCGAGATCAAGGCCGTCGCCATGGTGATGCCGGCCGACGGCCCGTCTTTGGGCACGGCGCCTTCGGGGACGTGGATGTGGACGTCAACTTTGGAGTAAAAGTTTTTATCGAGTTTGAGCGCTTGCCAGCGGGAACGGGCGTAGGAAACGGCGGCGCGGGCAGACTCCTTCATCACGTCGCCCAATTGACCGGTTAAGATGATCTTGCCGCTGCCGGGAATGATGGCCACTTCGACGAACAAAACGTCGCCGCCGGATTGGGTCCAAGCCAGCCCGGTAGACAAACCGACGTCGTCTTTTTTCTCGGCCAGCGGCGGGGTGAATTTCTCCGGACCGAGATAGTCAACCAGGGTTTTGGTGCCGATGGTAAAAGGCCCGCGGCGGTTGGCGGCAATTTTTTTGGCCACTTTGCGCATGATTTTACTGATTTCTCTCTCCAGGTTCCTGACGCCGGCTTCGCTGGTGTAAGAATAAATGATTTTTTTTAAGGTAGTGGGAGAAATTTTGATCTGGGATTTTTTCAGGCCGTTGCCCAAAAGGGTTTTTTTGATCAGGTATTTTTTGGCGATTTGTTCCTTGTCGTAGGCGGTGTAGCCGGAAAAGCGGATGACTTCTAACCGATCTTTCAGGGCCGGCGGGATGGTGTCTAAGACGTTGGCGGTGGTGATGAACATCACCTGTGATAAATCGAAAGGGACCTCGAGATAATGGTCGGAAAACTCGCGGTTTTGCTCCGGGTCGAGAGCCTCGAGTAATGCCGCCGAAGGGTCGCCTCTGAAGTCGGCGCCGACCTTGTCGATTTCGTCGAGCATAAACACCGGGTTGTTGGTGCCGGCGTTTTTGATACCCTGGATGATACGGCCGGGCATGGAGCCGACGTAGGTGCGGCGGTGGCCGCGGATTTCGGCTTCGTCGCGGATGCCGCCCAAGGACATCTTGATAAACTTCCTGCCTAAGGCCCGGGCGATGGAACGGCCGATAGAGGTCTTACCGACTCCGGGCGGGCCGACGAAACAAAGGATGGTGGGACCCGCCGGGAGATCTTTTCGACCTTGGGCCAACTTTTTTAATTGCATCACGGCCAGATACTCGACGATTCGCTCTTTGACTTCCTTTAAAGCATAGTGGTCGTTTTCTAAAATAGTCTCGGCTCTTTTGATGGTGACTTTGTTGGGAGAAGCTTTGCTCCAGGGCAGATCGCAGAGCCATTCCAGGTAGGTCCTGATGTAGCCTGATTCGGGGTTGTAGGCGTGCATGTCGGAAAGACGTTTTAATTCTTTGAGGGCTTTTACGGTTACGTCTTTGGGCATGTGGGCCTTTTTGATGCGTTTTTTTAAGTCGACGGATTCTTTGCCCTCTTCTTGTTCGCCTAACTCCTTCTGAATGGTTTTAAGCCGCTCGCGAAGCACGGTTTCGCGCATGGACTTGTCGAACTTTTTCTGGGTTTTTGAGGCGATAGACCGCTCCAACTCCAAGATTTTTAATTCCCGGGAAAGATAGTCGGAGACCTCTTCGAGACGCCTTTTGACTTCGTAGGTTTCGAGTAACTTTTGCTTTTTGGCGCTTTCGATATCCAGATTGGTGGCGACTTGGTCAGCCAGCTCTGAAGAAGAAACGCCGCCCATGATGCGCATAAAAACCATGAAGTCGACTGACTTACCCATGTTGACGGCTTTTTTGAAGTTGGCGGAAACGAGTTTTTGGAGAGCGGAGATTTCGTCTGACTCCTCGACGACTTCGGGAATTTCTTGGACTTTGGCGACGAGGAAAGGCTCGGTGGCAGACAAAGCGTCTATCTTGACCCGAGCCATACCTTTGACCAGGGCGTTAATTTCGCCGTTGGTTTTTAAAATCCGCTCGATGCTGCAGAGGGTGCCCACATGGTAGATGTCTTTGAGCCCGGGCCGGGCAACGGTAGGATTTTTTTGGGTGACAAAAACTATAAGGCGGTCGGAACGAAAGGCGGCCTCGACGCCGGCGTTGGAGCGGGGGCGGCCAAAAGTCAAAACCGCCTCGGTGTGGGGAAAAACCACCCCTTCGCGCAAGGGCACCAAAGGCACGGTTTTCTCCGGCTTGGATTTATTTTGCGGACCCAAGAGTATCGCCATAAATTAGCAGTATAAACGAATGAGTGCTAAGAGTCAACTATAGAATTTGGGGCGGCGAAACTTGACAAAGCGTATTCTACCAGCTTCTGGTAGCTTAAAGTTCTGCTAGTCAGGCCGCCGGTGAGAAAGTCGATAATGCCGCCTTTTCTTTTAATGTTTTTCGTGCCCAGGATTTTATCCATCTCTGGGCCGACTTCTCCGCCGGCTTTGATTTTTACGGCCAGCTTTTTAGGAATGAGAAAATGCATGCCGCCACCTAAAGACAATACTCTTTTGGAGTCGATAATGGCACACCAGGCGGTGCAGTACATTTTTCCATCGATGGTAGTAACACCCCCTTCTATGCCTACGGCTATGTCGGCCTGGGCTTGCTTTAGGGCGGCGCGAGCGCGGTTGACGGCGCCTAGGCGAGTTTGGCGGTCGGTGACTGGCTGTTTGCCCACTCGAGAATCGACCTTAAAGGAAAGATATTTGGCCTTAGGGTAAACGCGCTGAAAAACTTTTTTGACAGCGTTGACTTTGACCGGATTGGTAGAAGCGATCGCTACTATCATCTTTTTTTTGAATCAATAATTAAAGTCGTCGGGCCGTCGTTGACCAAACTAACTGCCATGTAGGCGCCAAACTCACCGGTTTTGACCTTTAAGCCGGCAGCTTGCAACCCAGTAATAAAACGGCGGTAGTATTTTTCTGCCTCTTTCGGGTCGGCGGCGGCAATGAAACTCGGGCGGTTGCCGCGGGCCACATTGCCCGCCAGGGTAAACTGGGAAATGACCAGGATTTCCCCGTTGGCCTCGGTTAAAGATAAGTTCATTTTTTGGTTGGCGTCGGGCATGAGGCGCAAGGCGCTGACCTTTTTGACCAAATAGTCAAGGTCGGCGTCGGTGTCGCCGGCGATCACTCCTAAAAACACCAAGTAGCCGGGGCCGATTTGGCCGACTGATTTGCCGGCGACGGTAACCTGGGCCCGGGTGACGCGCTGGATTAAAGCCAACATACTTTAAGCGTAATACGTAATCGGTAATACGTAAACCGTAATTTTATGAGAAGCCTGAACAGAGGTCGAGTAAGGCTGTCTCGGGGTTGCGGGCTTTGACCACGGCCGAAGCCAGGATGACGCCGGCGGCGCCCAAACTTCTCGCCTGGCTTATATCCTGGCCGCTTCTGATGCCGGCGCCGACCAGAACCGGAATTGAGGTGAATTTAACGACTTTAGCAATGTCGGTAGATTTTTGCGACACAATCGAGACAGTGCCGCCGATAAGCTTGGGGTCCTCGAATGACAATAGGTCAGGCTTTAAAGTCAGGGCTTTTTTAAACAAAGCCACGGTGTCGACAATAATCAGGGTTTTTAAGTGGTAGTGGCGGCATTTTTGGTGAATGGTTTTGATTTGGTCAAAAGGCACCTGGCGTTCGGCGTGATTGATGACCACGCCGGTAGCCCCGGCCAATTTGACTGAATAAGGCGAGGTCCAGCCGAAGTGGCGGTCGGGGTCAATCGGGTCGACGTGCTGGGCCCAAACTTCAAGGCCGACTTCGCGGACCAAGCGGTAGATGTCGACGGCTTGGGCGATGGGGATGATGGGAACTTTTGTTTTTTGGGCTACTTTCTTGACCAGGCGGCAGAGGTTGACGGCATTTTCACCAGAGGCCACCCGGTAGGTCTTTAAACTTAAAAAGATCATGGGTTATTATAAACTACACTCAAGCTCTGATGCTACAGCGCAGATGTCTTCTTCGAGTAACTCCTCACAGGCGCCGATTTTAATTTTTCTCACCTGTTGGGCAGGCAGGGTTTTAATAGTTTCGGTGTTTTCTTGAATTATCTTGGTCACTTCCTGGACGATGACTTTGGTGATGGCCTGGGTGGTAGCGCCGGGGTCAATTTGAGTAGGGTCGACACTGCTGTCACTATCACCTCCCGTGCCGGTATTTTGCGCCAGTTCGGTTTCAATGCCTTTGACCAAAGACGAGTCGGAAAAACGGTTTAATAAATTTGGGGCATAAGTTTGGAGGATAATCACCAGCCCTGCCAGACCAAAGCCAAACCAAACCGCCTTGAGTAAGAATTTAGGCTTGAGAAACGTCATATAGACAGATTGTAACATTTTTACTAAACTTAAATTATGAAAAAGTGGCTTACGGCTTTGGCTTTAGCACTGCTCTTGGTCAGCCCGGCAAACGCCTCTCCCAGGGGGATTGAAGTACAAAACTTAGAAACTTTGAAGGAACGCCTCCAAGAAAGGCTGGAAGAGAGAATCACCACCCGAGAGGAACACCGGGAAGAGCTTGACGACTGGCGGGCGACGCTATCCGCCAGGCTCAAACAAATTCGAGACGAAAGAAAACTACGATTGGCGGCGCATCTAACCGAGCGGTTTAACCAAATTAATCAAAAATATACCGAGCACGTCGCTCGATTGCTTAACCGCATGAGGGCAATTTTGGCTAAACTCGAAACCCGAGTGGAAGAAGCCGGCGGCGACGCGGAAACCGAAGCGGCGATTGCGGCGGCTTACTCCGCCATAGCCGAGGCAGAAACGGCCAACGAGACTCAAGCGGCCAAAGAGTACGAGCTGGTATTTGACGACGAGGCCGGCTTGCGCTCGGCGGCGGCTACGGCCAAACAACTTCTCAAAGACGATCTGGGTGAGTTGCGCGATAAGGTTCACCAGGCCAGGAAAGCGGTGGTGGAGGCGATCAGAACAGCATGAAAAAAGCCTTGATTTTTTTGGTAGTCGGGTTGGTGGTAGCGGTTTTGGCTTGGGCGTATCTGCCCCGAACCGACGAGACTAAAACCAGAGGGGAACCAGATTACGCTTCCCAGGGCCTGTCGGAAGACACGGGGCTGACTACGCTGGAGCAGGAAACCAATGAGACGGAAACGCTGGACTTTGAGGCCGACCTTAATACCTTGGACCAAGAAATCAACCAATTGTAGCGATTTGTTTTTTAACCAAGGCTTTGAGTTTTTTTAAGTTTACCTTGTCGTCGGATTTTACATAGACCCTGATCATAAACCGAGGCGATTTGGCCGGCTGGTGGGCAAACTTTCTCCTTCGCCCCAAAATGGGCAGGTGAATTTTCCGAAAGCCCTTGTCGAACTGGGCGATGGCGGCGACGTCTTCCGGGGGCAATTTGAAGCTTTGGGCGATGGCGTCTGAAAGCCGACCGCTAAATCTAGTGTAATCGTACATCGAAGGGAACACCGGCGCGTCGACAGTCCGGTCAAAGCTGAAGACCTCTTGATAAAACTGCCAGTGATAAGCCCTGTGGATCAGTTTGGCGGTTTTGGGGTTTAAACCTCTCAAGTAATGCAGCGCTCCATCGTCGGTTTTGAGAAAAAAGTTTTTGTCAAGCTCGCCGTTTCTGTGGGCAAAGTGAAGCGCCCGGGTGAGCATGGCGGCTGGGGCCAAGTTTTCCCGGCTGTAAAGATAGTTATAGACCTGGTGGCGGCAACGCTCCCAGGCTTTGATTTGGTCCAAGTACCTCCCGGATAAAACCAGCTGGCCGTTTTTTTGAAAGACGAAAGCTTTGACTAGTCTTTCCGGGCGGTAGTAGCTGCCGCTGGCCAGAAGCCCGACACTTTGGCCGAAGCGGAGGGTGTTGTCGAGATTGTCAAGGTCGATGCTGCCGTTGACTAAGTCTGACAGGGGTGGGTTTACACCTTCGATATAGCTTAAAATTGTATTTAAATTTCCCCCTTGGCTTCTGATCACTCTGCCAATCTCGGTGTTAACCAGAAGCTTACGAGAAAACTCTTCGTGGTTTTGACCGGTGAGGGCAATCTGGAAAGGCTCGGACAGGTGGGAAAATGGCGGAGTGCCGATGTCGTGCAAGGTCGCGGCCAGGACGATGTTGACCGCCTCCTTTTTGATCCGCCAGTGGGCGGATTTGACTAAGAGTTTGGCGAGAAATCTTACTCCCCGACTGTGTTCGGCTTTGCTGGCGGCAACGCCGGTGGGCTGGACCCAAGTGGGAATGGCCGATAAAGACACCCGGTTTAAGCGGGCAAACTGGGGGGTTTGGTAGATCGCCAAGTCGTCGGGGGCAACTTCGCTTCTGCCGTAGATTCGATCGTAGTGGGTAAAAACGGCTTTTGCCATAAGGAAGTTATTTTACTATCTTTGGCCAACCAATCAAGGGCAGTTTTAAGGGTTTTATAAGATGGCGGCGGTAGAGGTTTAAAGTCTCGGCGTGGTCGAAGGCTATTTTCTCTGCCGGAGGCAGGGCGTCAAGCTTAAACCACTCCACCCGACTGATTTCTCCGTCCTGCTGGCCGACTTTTTTTATCGGAGTGGCCAGATAGACCAGAGCCACGTTCTGCCGATCTTCTCCTCGCCGCTTGGGGTTGTCGATCAGCCGAAACAACTCTTCAACCTTTACCTGGTAGCCGGTTTCCTCCAAGGTCTCGCGGGTGGCGGCTTCTGCCGCGGTTTCGTCGCGTTCTAAGTACCCGCCGGGCAAAGCCCACTTACCCGCTTCAAGCAGGGTGTCGTCTCCCCTTTTGACCAAAAGAATTTTGTCGGCCTTGACCACCAGCGTGTCCACTACCACGTGGCGGAGCTTGGTTGGCTGGTCGGAGTCTTCAAAGTAACAGGTGATCATAACCCGTACCAGGAAAATTCCTGCTTCATAGTTTTTAAACCGTGGTTTAGCAAATCTCTCATGAATTTGTCTTCTTTAAAAGTGAGCTTTTTCTTTCTCAAGGTGATTTTGGAAACAAGATAACGCAGCCTTAAAAGATGAAACTTAGCCTCGTATTCTTTTGGTAGTGGCGAAATTTGCTGATAACCCCGCTTAAGATGTTCCAGGCGTTCCAAAGGAAAAAACAGGCTCCAGCAAGCAAAGTCGGCCATGGGGTCGCCGGAGTGGCATTCATCCCAATCTAAAACGGCGGTAACTCGGCCATTTTGGGCCAGTTGGTTCCAGTCGGCCAGATCATTCTGGATTAAGACCGACCGCTTATAATCGAGTAAGGTTTTGTTAGCGGAGAAAATTTTGGAAATTTTTTTTCTTTGGGAGGGCGTGATAACTTGAGTCTTTTGTAAATAGTTGAGATTTTTAGTCAGAGCGGCGAGGACATGATCAGACCATTGAGGCTGAATGCCGACTAGTTGTTTTTTGGCTTTGGCGAGGCGATTGTCAAAAAAGCCAAAATTCTTGGTGTGGATGGTGTGAATTTTAGCCAGTAGTTTACCGGTATCTTCGATTAACTTTTGATCCAGTTTTTTGGCAATCGGCCACATGTCTTTCATGTTTCTGCCCGGCAAGTACTCGGTCAACATATAGTCAAAATTAAACTTGTCTCTTGTGTCGTCGATAAAGTAAGTTTTGTAGGCAGGCACTCCGACCTCTCTGGCTTTTTTGGCGGCGAGACTTTCGGCCCAAAAGTAGCCGTTTTTAACTTCCGGTGGGTGGCCGCGGAAAATTACCAAAGTGCCGTCGGCAAGCTTGGCCTTGATGACAACATTGACCGAACCAAAAGGAATCATCTCATAGAGCTTGACCGCCCTGGCTTTGCTTTTGGCTTTGCCAGCCTGAACCATGCCTGACTCTATCGCCTGTCTAGCCAGATCAGAATTAAAGTTTTGGTGCCGATCCAGAAAGACCTTTTTGGTTTCGGCCTCGTCAAATGGTCGATCTACCTGCCAGTAGAACATGCGGGAACGATCGACAGATTTTCCAAACTTGGCGTTCATTGGGCTAAAATTGGCCTTATCTTTCGAGCCAGTTTTTGAGCTAGTTCTTTATGACCCATGACCAGGGTGAATTCTGTGTCTTTGATGTTTTTGCGGCTAAAGTCAGGCGGTGGCGAAATAAACTCGACGTAGGTGTCGGTTTCGTAGGCCAAAAGCAAAATGCCGCCAATGTCCCAAATGCCCTGGTTGACCATTAAAGCGACATGGCTTCTGCCCATAACCGCCATGACGCCGTCGCTGACGGTACAGCCGTAGTAGCGGGGAAAGACGGCCACCTGACCGATGGCCTCAAACAGCTTGAGCTTTAATGAGTTGGCCCCGACGCCGGTGTAGGTGGCAAAAAGCTGCCGGGGTAGCTTGGCTTGGCGGCGCGGTTTAATGGGGTGGTTGTTTTTGAAAACGCCGCCGGAGGCTGTGGCATAGAAGACCTCTTTTTGTATCGGCAAAGAGATCATGGTGTAGACGGGCTGATTAAAATGCCACAAGCCCAAGGAAATGGCAAAAACGGGCACCCGGTTGGCAAAGTTGTAGGTGCCGTCGATGGGATCGATGACCCAGTTGTATTCTTTGAGATTGACCTTGGCAGTCTCTTCGCCGACAAAGCCGACTTGGGGGAATTTTTGTTTCAGCTCGGTTTTGAATAGCTTTTCGATGTCGCGGTCTGCCTGGGTAACAACTGAAGTAGAGATTGACTCCCGGGGTTTGAATTCCTTTTTAATTCCCTGGTAAAAATATTTAACGGCCAATTTCTCGGCGCGGGCCATCAATGGCGTAACTTCTCGGTGGACTGATTTTAAATCAAGAGTCATGGGTCGATTATATAACAGCCTAGAGATAACTATACTTTTTGCTGATTTTGGTTTGGTAGAAAATCACGGCCGGGTAGATGAGCATCACCGAGCCTAAAAGGTAAAAAATCATTCTTGGGGGCGATTGAAAGGTAAAGTTAATCGCTATCAAACCTAGACCGATGATTCGGCCAAAATTTAAAAGAAATTCTCTTATGGCAAAGCCTCGAGTGCCTTGAGGATGGAGATCGACAAAGATCGAAGTGGAAAAATTCCAAAACAAAGGCATAAGGAATCTTACCAGGCCGGTAACGACCAACCAGTAAGCCAAACTATTTAGAGCAGCGGGAAAGACAAAAGTAATTAAGGCTAAAGCAACGGTAATCGGATAAATAAATATCAGCCGTTTTTGGAGCTTGTCAGAGAGTCGCCCTAAAAGTAGGTTGGCTAACACGCTCATCAACGCCAGGTAGGCCAGATAAGTACCGTAGTAGAAGGGGGTAGTAATAAAATAGAGGCCAAAAATGGGAATGATGCCGAAAATAATTGCCTCCCAAATGCCTTCGAGAAGCAAGAGCAAGCGCATGGCCTTAATATAGCGCCAACCTGATTTAAGGCTGAAGTAAACGGTAAAGTTTTTTTGGAATTTAGTCAAATAAAAACTCAACCCAAAAAATAATGTGGCCAAAACCCAAACAATGTTGTAGCTAATTTCAGCTAAGGCGCCGGCAACTAGAGGAGCCGCCAGGCCAATAACAGGACCCAGGCTAAACATAATCGCCGAACTGAAACTGGTACGATGGCTAGGAGTAAGCTTAAAGTGGGCCGTGTTGTAGGCGGTCCAAAACAAGACGTTAGTTAAACCAGAGATAGAGGCAACCAGGTAAAACTGCCAAGGGCTTTTAATCTTGATGATTAAAAGAATGAAGATAATCGCCGCGATTAAGGCCCAACGCCAAGAGACGCGAGCAGAAAGCTTTTTGAGTAAAAAAAGTATTAAGACGCCACCAGAACATAAAAATACCGTGCCGGTAATAATTTGCTGAATGGAAAGGCCTTGGTTTAAAAAATGAGGGGCTAGAACCGAATCGGTAAAACTTCTAAACCACAGGTAAGACAAATTAAAAATAATTAAAGATAGAAAGCTGCGCCGAAGCGGGCTAGAGGTGGATTGTTTTAGTCTCTCGAGTAATTTCATCGATAATGGTATTAATTTTAATCTTCTCTTCTATAAATTTTACTCTTTTGCTGTCGGCTTTGGTGGCGGGATGAGCGGAGATGATCGAGCAGCAGTCTTTGTAGGGGGCAATCGCGGCTGATTCCAGCCCCAAGTTTTTGACTAAATTGATCACTTCTTGTTTGTCGCTGCCGATCAGGGGTCGAAAAATGGGTAAGTTGACCGCTTGGTCGACGGCAACGATGTTTTCCATCGTCTGGGAGGCGACTTGACCCAAAGAATCGCCCAAGACCAAAGCTTGGTAGCCTAATTTTTGGGCCAACTTCTGGCCCACTCTGACCATCAAGCGCCGGAAAGTAACCAGCTCCTGGCGGGCGTCGCGACCGGCAAGGTCTAAAACGGCCATCTGAAAAGGAGTGTAGGCGGCCAGGTAAAGTTTTTGAGATAAAGTCCACGGCTTTAATCCGTCAACAATGGTTTTGATTTTGGAATCTAAGACTTTTTTGGGGTCGGCAAAGACGTGGAAGTGTAAGAAATCGACTGTCGCTCCCCTTTTGGCCAGTAAATACGAGGCGACGATGGAATCAAAGCCACCGGAAACAAGCGATAGGACCTTGCCGGAGGTGCCGACCGGCAAGCCGCCGGCGCCGGGGATTTTTTGGTCAAAAACTAAGGCTTTTTTCTTGGCGGCGACGATATAAAGAGTTTTGTCGGGTTTTCCTAAATCAACTTTAAGGCTGGTTTTAACTCTAACAACCTCGCCTACTTTTCTTTCCAACTCTAAACTGGTAAAAGGCAAGTTTTTGTCTTGCCTTGCTGCCCTGACGGCAAAAGTGGCCACCTTTCTGTCCCAGCCGCCCGTCAACCTTACCGCCGCCTGCTTGATCTTACCCACCTGGCTGATAGTCTCTTTTACCGGGGCAAACCAGGCTATACCAAAGACTCTTTGCAGTTTCTCGAGGCTTTTATTAATTAAATTAGATTTAACGGTTAAGACAAGCTGCTTGTTTTGCCTGACCAGACGATAGCCGCCTTTTCCCAGGGCGGTTTTAATATTTAGGGCTAGCTGATCTTCGAATTTGCCTCGATTGCCACCCTTTAAGGCAATCTCGGCGTAGCGGATGAGGATTTGAGCCATAACTACCCCAAGCGTTCAATTAGTTCTTTGGGGTTAACTATTCTTGGTCTTTTGACTCGAGTTTTTAAACTAAGAATGTGCTTTTTATCCAAGCTAACCAAGTAATCCGCCTTAATATCTTGACAAGAGGCGAGAAGATGGGCGTCTCCGGGATCTGCCACTGTCTTTGATAATTTGTCAACAGACTTTAAGCCAGGGGCTGGATAAATTTTATTAAAAGCCAATAAACAATTTCTGAAATGCCGGCGAGAAACTTTAATCTTTGAGAGGTGGCGTCTGATTTCATCGAGAACAATTTCGCTAATGACGCCGTTAATTCTTCCTTGACTACCCCAGTTGATGAGTTTAGCCGAGCCACCAGATTTTGATCTTAAAGCGGCCAAAACTACCGAAGCGTTAAAAAAGACAACCGGCACTGACATTATTTTTTAGATTTTGTGCCTTTTTGCAGCTGGTCGTCAAAATCAAAAAAGTCTTTTAATTCCTCGTCGGTGTAACTTCTGACAGGATAAGGCAAAGTTCTAACCGGTTCCAGATAAATTCTACCCTTGTCTTCCTTAATCCTAATTAAACCATTTTCCTCAAGGCCATATTTAGCTCTAATCGCCTTGGGAACAGTCATGAGCCCTTTAGGCTGGAGTTTGACGATAGTCTCCAATGATTGCTTTTGCATATTTTCTACTATATAGAAATTCTAACTTTCTGTCAAGTGTTTTTTCCCATCAACTGTAAGCTACAATATAGACAAATGAATAAAATTCCCTTCACCCAGGCAGGCTTGTCTAAAGTTATCGCCGAAAGAGATAAGTTCACGGCCGAGCGGCCGGAGGCGGTGGCCCACTTGCAAAAAGCCCGGGAAATGGGCGATCTGTCCGAAAACGGCTATTATAAAGAGTCCCGGGCCCGTCTATCTTTTATCGACGGCCGGTTGAGGTACCTGGAACGGATCATTAAAGCGGCCGCGGTGGTTGCGCCGGTTGGCGGCGATACCATTGGTTTTGGCAGCCGGGTGAAGTTAAACGACGGGGTGAAAGAATTTGAATACACTCTGGTCGGTTCGTTTGAGTCCGATCCAACCAAAAAAACCATTTCCGCCCAGTCTCCTCTGGGCCAAGCCCTGATGGGCAAAAAAGTCGGCGACCAAGTGACGGTAACCACTCCCAAAGGCACGACCGGATATCAAATCCTCAACGTCAGCGCTTGAAGTTTAAATCTTTTTTTCTTAACCGCAAATGATGCGGCGTCACTTCCAAAAGTTCGTCCGGACCGATGAAAGTTAAGTATTGCTCCAGGGACATTTTTAAGGCCGGGGCGATTTTAATGGTGGCGTCGGAGGTCGAAGCGCGCATATTGGTCAGCTGCTTGCCCTTACAGATATTAAAATACATATCTCCCTGGCGGTTATTGAGGCCGATAATCATGCCTTGGTAAACTTCTTCTCCGGGACTGACAAACGATGTCGCCCGCTCCTGAAGATGGGCAATGGCGTAGGCCAAAGCTTTGCCGGGCTCGCTGGCAACGACCGCGCCGCTTCTTTGCCACACCACCGCTTCTTCTTCCGGCTCATAGTCCCAAAAGACTGAGTTGACCACGCTCGCGCCCGAGGTTTTGGTTAAAAGTTCGCCCCGCAAGCCGATCAGGTTTTTGGTGGAGATTTTATATTCAAAGCGCACTCCGCTTTTGGCGGTCTGCATGTTGACCATAGCTGCTTTTCTTTGACCCAGGCTGTTTAAAACCACGCCGTTATATTTTTCCGGCACTTCGAGGTACAGTTTTTCAAACGGCTCTAAAGTCTTTCCGCCTTCTTTTTTGTAAATCACCTGCGGCTGGGAAACGGAAAACTCGTAGCCTTCGCGGCGCATCGTCTCCACCAAAATCGACAAGTGCAGTTCGCCCCTGCCGGCGACGACAAAACTGTTACCCGAGGCGTCGGCTTCGATTTTGAGACTGATGTTAGTCTCGATTTCCTTCTTGAGCCTGGTCTGGATTTGTCGCGAAGTGGTCAACTTACCGTCTTTGGCCACCAAGGGTGAAGTCGATACAGACAGTTCGATTTTTAAAATCGGTTGGGTAATTTCCAACGGCGGCATTGGGTCTAAATGCTCCGGGTCGGTCAAGGTGTCACCGATTTTGATTTCGGAAAAACCAGCCAGAGCGACGATCTCGCCCGCCGCCGCCAGGTCAATTGCCTGTTTTCTTAACCCCTGGAAAGTAAACAGATATTCGACGTTTCCCTGGCCCACCCGCTTATCGTCCCTGACAATGGCCAAACTCTGGCCAACCTTGATGGTGCCCCGGTTAATCCGGCCGATGGCGTAGCGGCCTTTATGGGCATCGTAATCCAGGGTAGTAATCTGCATCTGCGCCGGACCGCGTCGGTCACCCGGAGGCGCGGGGATAGTTTTAATAATCGTTTCAAACAGCAGAGACAAATCTTTATCGTCTTTTAAATCCACGTTTTTGCCGACCACGCCGCGACGGCCGACGGCGTACAAAACCGGAAAATCGAGCTGATCCGAGTGCTCGACCAAGTCCAAAAACAGATCACTGATTTCGTCTAAGACTTTAGCGGCTCTTTGATCTTTGCGGTCGACTTTGTTGATGATCACGATCGGCTTTAACTTAAGTTTTAAGGCCAAAGACAAAACATAGCGGGTTTGCGACAACACCCCTTCGGCGGCATCTACCAAAAGCAAACAGCCCTCGGCCATGTTTAAAACCCGTTCGACTTCGCCGGAAAAATCGGCGTGGCCGGGGGTATCGATGATGTTAATTTTGTAACCTTGCCAGCTGATGGCCGTGTTTTTGGCCAAGATGGTCACACCCCGTTCGCGCTCCAACTCGGTGGAGTCGAGAATCATGTCCTGCTGCATTTGCGCCTCGTGGGCGGCAAAGGCGTGGGATTGCTTTAACAAATGATCAACCAGGGTAGTTTTGCCGTGGTCAACATGGGCGATGATGGCGATGTTTCTGATTTTGGCTTGATCCATAAAGAGATGTTTGCATCAAAACTTGTATTATACTCCGGTTTGTTATAATTAGCTGACTTTATAGATTATTCTGCCGGGTGGTGAAATGGCATCACTGCTGGCTCTGAACCAGCCATTCTAGGTTCGAATCCTAGCCCGGCAACCCCTCGACTATATGGCTTATTTTGTATATATCTTGCGAACCTCCGCAAACACTCTTTATATCGGCCAGACAAATAATTTGACAAAACGGCTTAAAGAGCATAAAGAAAAATCTAACAGGTCGGCAAGATATATCAGGTATTTTTCTTCTTTTGAACTGGTTTATAAAGAATCGCATCCTACCCGCGTCGAGGCAATGAAGAGAGAATGGCAACTGAAAAAATGGCCTCGAGCTAAAAAAGAAGCGTTGGTAAAGAAGAAGCTAAAAGCCTAGCTTTTCTTTGACGAAGATGGGGTCCACGTTGGAGACTAACCGAAGAAATCATCTCGTGGCGATGAATTTGCTCCTATCTTATCTATAAATTCCCTTATTAGGTTAATTCTTGTGCTCTTTCTACCGCGCTGCTTATTGAGATAAAACAGGTTACGAATTTGCACAAACCACTCCCAAGGAACTTCTAGTTTATTCGATACAAAAACGTTCAACAGCCTCTGAATATAGCTGGCGTCTGATTTTCTGCCTGACCAAGCCTGCTTGATAAATTCTTTCCCTAATTCTCTCCGAACTTGCTGGCGAATTTTTTGGATTTTCTCACTGTTTAAGATACTTTGATTATGTTCGCTAACCAAACTAATGAATCCGTCGAGAAACCCAACATAGTCTCCCTGGCGAAAAGTGTTAAAAACCTCAACTTCCTGTTTAGAAAACGAAAAGTCCGTAGGTAAATCGATTGCCCCCAAGGTTCCATCTTGGCTAATAATAAAGTTGCCGGGGTGAGGATCTTGAGGGAAGATATACTGCCCAACATCCACACCTACAGGCGTTTCAAAAAAAGAATCTACAAATCCTAAAACTATATGCAACGCCTTAAGGGTTGTTTTAATATCCTCGGATAAGTTATCCTGATTTTCTAGCCACTGATTAAAATTTTTAGAATCGAATGGTACTTTGTTTTTGGCTAAATAAGAAGATACTTGACGATTTTGCAGATACCGATTAAGCGTCGAACCGGCTAAATATTCTTCTACTCTAATATGATTGTCTGGGGTGGCAAATAGCGGCTTGGCGGTGATAATTGGCTTGTCGATTTTTTCAGATATAGCTTTAATCGCCTGGCGCAAGATAGCGCCCCATTGGGGTTTGTTATCTTTCAGATCTGCCTTGCTCCAATGTCGCGCCACTCCCAACACAATTTGGGCCAGCTGGGCGTGTTTTTTGGTCTGCTCGTTTCCGTGTTTCTCGGCGTACCGGAGGGCCGCTATGGTGCTATCGTAGGAAATATCAACAAAGGCAGCAGCGTTTGCCGTATACATTTTTAAGGCAGCGGTTTTGACTCCTAGCTTCTTGATTCCTTTGGGGGTTAAAGAGACTTTGTAGGCCGAAGCAAGGCTACCTCCTCCTAAAAATTCGTCTATTGTATCTAACATTTCTCCGACAAATAGGCTTAGAGAAGTTTCCGCATCACCAGATTTATCATCCTCTACCTCCTTATGGAGATTGAGCCAAAGCTTAAATTCATCGGTGGGCTGCATCCGATCAAAGGCGTTGCTTAACCTTTTGGCTAGCTTTGGCTCGAAATCGTATACCAGCTGGGCTATTTGCAGAGAGCGCACGAATAAACTACCCATTGATTCGATACCTTGAATAAAAGACTCTGTCCGGGGGGAAAGGCCGGATTGCTCGGCCGCCTCAACCTCCTGATATTTTTGAGTCAAGTTAAAATTACTGGTATATGCTTCAAGCCATTGATGCAGGCGCCTCAAGTGACTAGTGGATGCTTGATATAATTTTGATAGAGCCTCCAGGCCAGTTTTTCCTCTTAAAATACTGCCTATTTCTACTATGTTATCCCTTGATTCGCTGAATAAATTTGGTAAATAGCTGTATTCTGGCTTTCCTGAAAAAGCGCTGCCCCTTTTGTAAAATTCTTTCTTAATTCTGGTGTAGTTAATTGCCTGCAAATCCAGCCCGGAAAAAAGCAACGGTCCTAAAAGTTGGGATAAACCTAACCCTACCAATGAAGGTTTACCCTCGATAATTAATCCTTTGGCAACTTGCTTGACGAAGTCGTCTTCAATATTGAATGACTTGACTACGAGATCGGCCAACCACTGTCTCTTCTCGGTAGTAGCAAGCAAACCATCTGAATCAAGAAGCAAGCGCATCATCAGACCCTTTTTAGCGCCCTCTGATAATCCTTGGAGTCCTTGAATTACATCTTTGACTGTGCGGAAACGATCACGTTCTCTAAAAGGATCGATAATTACTTTTCTGAGCTGTCGGTCAAACTGGATTCCGCTGCTTGGCTTGGTGTCGTCGGTTTTAATCTTGGCTATAAAAGTACCCAACCAGGTTTTAGCCAAATCGGTGGTATATTTGAGCTTTGATAGCGGATCGTCTGCGATAGTACCCACCACCCACTGCTTATCCTTAAAGAGCGATACCACTAGGTCTCCGATGGCCAAAGCATCTAACTTCCAGGAATTTTCGTCTCCGCGGAGCACGGCCATTCGCTCCAAGCCGATTTGATCAAAAAAGTACTTGGCGTCGTCATAATGCTTCACCTGTTTCATCAGCACTAAAAGATCGCTATAGGAAAATTTATGGTAATTATCTAGAAAATAATCCATTCGGCTTCTTATTTTTTCTGGGTTTGACTCGGCGGAGATAATATAGGCCAGACGCAGGTCATGAATTTTTCGACTTAGATCAGGGCTGGCGTCCGTCATGTCAATCCCACCACCAATACCACTGACGATATTCTCAAATGCTTGAATTGCCGCTGGTAGGACTTCGGAGTCAATATCCTGATGCAAAAAGTCAATAAACTTTCCTTCAAAGAAGGGGTAGAAAATAAGTCCGGCAAGATTTGATGAAAATATTTTTTTGGAACGATAGTGAGAGTGCATGCCGAGGTAATGAGCGTGATCGATGCGTTCGTTGTAGTCAGCCAAAGCTTGGTCTAAGGCGACAAAGGATTCAATTTGATAGGTGTGCTCCAGTTTCTTCTGAAAAGAAAGGTGAAGTGGGGAAGTAGCCAGTTTTTCTCCCATATATAAAGTTTGATCACCAAACCAATAAGAAAAGTTAAGTACATGCCAGATTTGATCGTTAAGTGAAAGTCGGTCAAAGTCACTGCCGTAATGCTTTTCCATATAGTGTAACGAATCGACCATTACCTGCCTTTTCTCTTCATATGCTTTAAAGGACGGATATGTATCTACTTCTAAATTTGCAATAAATGCTTCAAGGCGCATTTTCAATGAACTGGGAAGCACTTTGCCCTTTTCATCAAGACTAAATAAAGTGGACGTCTCACGCTCTGTTTCAATTTGAGGGTCAAAATCAAGTCCGGTAAAATCGGCTGATCTTACTTGCTCTCGAAGATAAGTAATGATGGGCGCATAGTGTTTTCTAATCTCAGTTGCAAGCGGGTGAGATTCTGCTAACTGAATGTTGCTATACAGCAATCTTCTTAAATTACTGAATTTTCTATATAAAACGTGTACTTCTTTCTCAGAGAAAATACTGTTGAGTATTCTAGATACCTGTTCTAAGCTAAAAAAAGCTGGCTCGGACTCAAGCTGCTCTTTATAGAGATTAACTCCGAATACTTCTAGAAAAATAGGCTCCAGCTGGTCTTTGGTTAGTTGGGTGACTCGGTCAGAATCAATGTCGCCTTTTTTGTTTCTAAAGATTTGATGAGTGCCAAGGGCGTTTTCGAGAAGCAACCATGTATCAGATGCGGGGCTATACCCTGTTTTGGCGATTTTTTGAAGTAGTTGTCTTAACTCCTTTTGGTCAACTCGTTGTGTTTTTGGATCAAATAATCTAGCCGCAATATATGTAGAAATAATGGGGTCTACATGCCACCAGTATTTGCCGAATTGCTCGTCTTTATCCTGTCTTGCGAATTCAACATACGCCTCAATAATCTCGAGAAAAGTGTTTTCTTTTATAGCTACACCCTGGTTAATCAAGAAAGTTATCTGGCCCTCGCAGGCAGCGTCAATGTCAGTCTGTCGGGCATACAAACCATCCCAGTCGCCTGGCCAATTGTCTCGGGCATAGACTCCGAAAATTCTATAGTTCATTCCTCTCCATTGTTTTGGATCAATTGTGTGTCCGTGTTTAAGAATCTTGAGGTAGTCTTGGTAAGTATGGTTGGAAAAGGCATGCTGGCGCCATCTCTCATTCCCCCACCACATCGTCAAAAGAAGGCTGTCTTGGTCGAGAGGTAATAAGTCTACGTCTGTAGTACGTTTTCGAAGAAATTCAGTAAGCGCTTGTTGAAAAGCCTCACTATCTTTAAGATCCCCCCTGCTAAAACACCCGTTATCCAGTAGTTGGCATAAATCTTGAGAATGGAGCTTATCTAGTAATTCAGCCGCGTTTCCTTCAACCAGTCCCTCGGGCCACATTTCGGCAATTTCGCGGTTTGTTGGCTTAATTTCTTGTTTATAGAAACTAATGGTTTCGCCGTCGGGTAAAGCTACCTTGTCCAAGGGAATAATGTCGGCGCTACTGAATTTCCGATTGATAAATTGGTGCTCGATGAGAGGAAGGCTGGCTCGCATCAGGGGTGATTGATGGCCTAAGTCGGTTCTTTGGTTTAAGCTTTCTTTAGCTTGGCGTTCAAAAAAATCATGGGCGACTAAAGTATTTATTCCGACTTTATCAAGCAACCGGGAAACCTCGGCATCCGCCCCAAGCTCATGGACCCACTCTGTCGAGATGCTTTCTCGAGAAACATAGGTACCATTGATTAAATGGGCAACTTCGTGGGCAATAATACCCAAAGCGGCACTAAAAGAACCGGAGCGGTTTATCAAGGATTGAGAAAGAACTATGGTTCCGTCAGGAAGAATAAATCCTTTTTCGGTTAACCCCCGGTTAAGAATAACTACCTGAACGTCGCCTTTGTAAACCTCACCTTGCAACATTTTCTTGGCATATTGACCTAATATCCTGGTTCTTTCAGAACCGCTTTCTGTTTCATGGGTAACAGCTAAATATTTTTGGGTTTGATTAGTGAAATCGTTGTTTGCTTTAATTTCTTGTTCTGTTAACGTTCTGTCCGGGTAAGCGTCTGAAAGTATAAATAATGGTTTTAAAGTTATATCGGCTTCCCCCCGAAATTCCCCAGGCATGTCTGACACGGAATAAAGTGGTTCTGGCTTAGCCTCAACCTTGCGACCACCAAATAAATCTCCAAGATCCAATCCTGCCGTCTTTAGAGTAGCTACTTCCCCCATGCTTACATATTACTAGAAGAAAACCTAAAACCCTAGTTTTTCTTTGACGAAGATTAAAGTGAGGCGGCCGGGCGTGGTTTCCTGATTGAAAATCAACAGCTTGCTGACGTTTGATTTTTCCATGCCGTAGGCTTTTTGGACCCTTTTTGATTCCAGGGGCAAAATATAGTCGTAAATCCTTTTGACGCCTTGCTCTTGGTCGGCTACCAGTTTTTGGGTGCCCACCACCCAAATGACGTAGGTTGAGGAATAAGCATAGGCGCCGAGCTGGCTGCCGGTGTTGGAGGCGACCAAGACCTTGCCGTCAGCGGTGACGGCGTGGACGCTGCCGACGGCGTACTCGGGAGCCGCACCGAGTTTTTGCATTTCGAGTCCCTGGGTAACTCGATCCATCTGATTTAATTTGTTTCTGACCGAGTTGAACTTGCCCGGCTCGTTTAAAGCCTTATCCAGCCCCAAAGTTTCCAAGGTAGTCGAGGACATGTTCATCACCTCTGCCCCGGCAGGCACCAACTCTAAAACCTTGGCCTTAGCGGCCTCTGCGTTGTCCACCACCAAGGCATTGATACCGTTTTGCTTGAGGGCGGCAATGGTTTTTTGAATGGTGGTCTCGTCGGCGAGTTGATCCCAAGTGGGCATACTACCCACCAGTATACCAAATCAAAGCGACCCGACGCAAGCGTTGAAGGCGTTAACCTGGTTGTTGTAATCCTCTACTTGACCCTTGGTTTCAACGATTAGTTGGTTATAAACCTCAACTAGGCCGTTATACTCATCGACTTTTTGCTCGTATTCGGGGCCGCGCTTGGGCTGGTAAGCTTCCAGTTCCTGCTTTCTTTGAGCCAGTTCTTGACTCAACTGATCAAGGCGCACCTTGTTGTCTTCGATGGTGGCGGCGAGTCCCCCGTCCGGCCCGGGGCAGGCCGAGAGCGGCACGCCGAAGTGCTGGACGGCCAGCCAAGTAGTTCTGCCTTCAAAAGTGCCGCGAATGACGCCGACGCCGATCTCGCGGTAACTTCCTTTAAGAATGTTTTCCCTGTGGCCGGGGCTGTCCATCCAGGCCTCGACCAGAGTTTCGTCGTCTAAGAAATTTCCCAGAGCTAAATTTTCGCCGATCTCGATAAAGCGGTAACCCTGATCGGCGGCTAAATCGGCGACGTCAACGCCTTCGGGTGAATCGTGGGCAAAATATTGACCCTTAAGCATATCGGCCGCCTTGGCGGCGGCGGAGCGGTTGAGTAAACCGCTCTCGGCCAAAGGTGGCAAGTTGTGGATGGTTCTTTGCCGGTTGGTAAAAGCAATGACGCCCTCGACGGTGAGGTGGGCCTGGGGCGAGTCTTGCTCCGAGCGAAGCGGCGGGGGCAGGTTGACTTTCTTTTCAATCGCCTGCTCGAGCCGAGGGAGACTAGCAAAAAACTGGCGGTAGAGATCTGTGAGGGTGTCCTGGAAAAACCACAGCCCCAAACCGAAGGCAAACAATAAAAGTAGTGGTTTAAAAAACCGATTAGAATTCAAGGTCGCCGCAGGCGGTGTAGACGCTGGCTTCGGTAGCGGATTTGTGGACGTTTATAGCCAGTGGCATCTCTGCTTCCAGCTGGGCCAAAGTGACTTCGAGGGTGGTTGCGGACGCGCCGTCAACCACGTTGGTTAAAGGATAAGAAACGGCCCCGACCTCGGGGCAAGAGCCGACGTGAATGTGGGCGGGCTGGGAGACGCCGACGCTAAAACCCGTCAAGGCTAAGGTAACGGTGACTGTACCGTCTGTTTCAACCAGGGTGGCGGTGCCCGACTCGCCGGAGTCGTTTAGTTCGGCTAAAGTGAGGCTGATTTGATTTTCTGCCATCATGGCTTCGTCTTCGGTGACGGTATCGGCTGTATCTGTAGGAGCGTAGGCTGGTTGGCGGCTGGAGAAGTACCACAGGCCGCCGACTAGAAGAATGACGAGGCCGATAAGAAGGTTTTTATTCATGGTTAATTGTAGGCAGAAAAAAGTTTCCGTGTCAAGGTTTATTTTGCGGGTATAATATAGTTTAATGATTTACCTTGGGGCGGACAAACAAGGATTTGAGGCGATAAAAATAGCCATGGAGTGGTTGGATAACCGAGGCTTTAAATATGAAAATTTGGGAGTAAAAAGCAAAGACCAAGACATGAAACTTGAAAATTTGCTGCCGCCGATAGCGGAGAAAGTCAGGGCAGACACAAAAAACTTAGGCATTGTTTCCTGCGGCACGGGCGTGGGGGTCGAGGTGGGGATAAATAAATTCAGCGGCATCAGAGCTTGTCTGGCCGACGACCCGGAAGTGACCGAGTGGTCGAAGATTTACGACAACTGCAACGTTTTGTGTCTTATCGGCTGGCGGCCGGACAGAGGAAAAATTGAAAAGATTTTGGTGAGTTGGTTTGCCGCCGGTTATGATGGCGATTCCGACCGATTAAAAATGATGCAGGAGTTTGATAAGTGGAGATGAGCATATGTACGAAGAAAAAACAAACCAAAATCTTCAAAATATTGGCCATAAAATAGGTCACTTACCCGAGGTTCAAACCCCTCTTAGAGTAGCTCAAGAAACGCCTTGGAAGGAACTTGCCAGTACTTTTGTGTCTTACTTAAAGGTGATCAAACGACTGGCTACCCTATCCGAAAAAGACATCGATGTTATTAGAAAGGTTAATCGTCAGCTAAGTGGCCACGGCGGTGCGGAATCTTTTGCCGAAAGCCTCGGCAAAGAAAATATAGGTACTTTGGTCGCACTTGCCGCCCAAACAGTTGATCCAAATTCAGATCATTATCAAGATGCGCTAAACGAACTAACGATAATGATGGAAAACGCGCAGGCTATAAAAAAATCAGGTAAAACTCCTGTAGATGGGGATCCTTTATCTGATGCGGCAATCTGGGGCTATACTCAAGTAACTGACCCAGCAGCTCAACGACATAACATTATCTGCCACTGGCTCGAACGGCATATTTCCCATGATTTGAGGCCAAAGGGGGTAAAAATCGCTCAAAAGAAAGATTGGTTATTAACAGCCATGGCTGATGTTGTAGCTTTAGATGGGACAAGAAAAACCTTAGCAAACCCAGAAATTTTTGAGATTTGGACAACAGCTAAGCCAAAAGGGCTTGGCTGGATTGGCCAGGAAAAAGTGACTGCGTATCGCGAGGCGCTGAAATGATCCCTAAAAGAATTGCGGCTATTGGGGCGAGTTACTGCGAGGGCAAGGTTGACCCCGAAGGCGGCGGGTTTGTGGGCAGGCTGCGATCCTGGCATGAGAGCTTTATCCAGGATAATCATGTATTTAACCTAGGAATCAGCGGCGATACAACCAGCGACATGCTTAAGAGACTAGAAAAAGAAATGAAACCAAGAAAACCGGATTTAATTTTAGTTGTCGGCGGCTTAAACGACTTCATCAGGCGAGAAAGCAAAATTGCTAAGCCTGATAACACCGTCGAAGGTTATGAGAAGAATATTAGAGACCTAATCGCTAAAGCCAAAAATTTGGCACCAGTGTTGTTTGTTGGCGTTCAACCGGTTGATGAGGCACGGACAGCGCCAGTGAGCTGGGAAAATATTTATTATCTGCTTTCGGACGCTAAAACGGCTACCGATATTACTAAAAAAGTGTGCTTAGAAATGAAAGTCCCCTATGTAGATGTTTTTGGTGAGTTTATGAAAATTGACTATAAAAAATATCTGGCTGACGGCTTACATCCAAATAGTCAAGGCCACCAAAGAATTTTCGAGTTGGTAAAAGATAAACTGATTGGGGTCTATGGGAAAAATTAAGTGGTTTATTTTGGGGGTGATCATTTTGGCGGGGGCGTGGGGGTGGAAAAAGTACGGCTATTTGTGGCAGAGTGCCAAGAATTGGCCGAGGGCAACGCAGGTGACGACCGAGCCGGTGGAGCTGACGCCGACGGCAGAAAGCGATCAGGAACTGGAACACATCAAGCTGGCCGAGGGGGCAACCATCACCTATTTTGCTAAAGACGTACCCGGGGCGCGGTCTTTGGCGCGGGGTGGGGGCGGCGTAGTTTATGTCGGCACCAGGGGCGAAGGCGTGGTTTACGCTCTGGAGGACAAAGACAACGACGGCCGGGCGGAAAGAAGAGTGGTGGTAGCCAACGGCTTAAACACCCCTAACGGCGTGGCTTACCAAGACGGCGATTTGTACGTGGCCGAAATCAGCCGGGTGATTAAATTTGCCAATATCGACCAAAGGTATGATAAAAAGCCTGACTTTGAGGTGGTTTTCGATGATTTACCAAGTGAAACCCACCACGGCTGGCGCTACATCGGCTTTGGCCCTGACGGCAAACTTTATGTAGCCATTGGTGCGCCGTGCAACATCTGTGATCCGGGTGACCCGTTTGCCAGCCTTACAAGGATAAGCCCTGAAGGTGGCGGTTTGGAGACCGTGGCCCGGGGGATCAGAAACTCGGTCGGCTTTGACTGGGACCCTAATACGGGTAAGCTCTGGTTTACCGACAACGGCCGGGATCTAATGGGTGATGACCTGCCGCCGGATGAGCTCAACCGGCTGGATAATGTCGGCGAGCACTTCGGCTATCCGTATTGCCACGGCCAAGGGGTGGTTGATCCTCAATTTGGCCAAGGCGGATGCGATCAATATAAGCCCCCGGTGGTGGAACTGGGGCCGCACGTAGCGGCATTGGGGATGAAATTTGTAAACGGCAAGATTTATATCCCCGAGCACGGCTCGTGGAACCGAAGCGTGCCGATCGGCTACCGGATTACTACTGTCGATCCTCAAAGCGGCCTTTACCAGGTCTTTGCCGAGGGTTGGCTTGAGGCTGACGGGACGGCGACGGGACGGCCGGTGGATATTTTGGTGATGGATGATAGGTCGATTTTGGTGAGCGATGATAAGGCTGGGGCGGTGTACCGGATCAGTTTTTAGGTGGTATGATAAGTTAAATGGAGGAAAAACGGTCCTGGCCATCAATCAACGCCGTTCTGGCGGCGGCAGTGGTTTTACTGTTTTTGTACCTGTTTGTCACGGGCGAGACGACGCGGTTTTACGCCAGTTTGCTGTTTGGGCTTTACGCGCTTTTAGGCCAAATGTGGTGGGCGGTGGTGGGCTTGGGGGTGTTTCAGACGATATTAATGGTACCGTTCAGGGTGATAAATCTGGCTAATGCCCGGCACGTTAAAGAGTTTAAGGAAAAGTTGAAGCAGGCGGGAGTGGAAAATAATCAACAATTTGTCATTAGGCAGAGGGTTCGCGGCGGCGACGTCAATTTACTTTTTTATTTAGTCAACTTTTTTATCCAGACGATTTCTTACGTTACCATCGGTTGGTTGTTTCTGACCGATTTCTACAGCGTTAAACTTGACCCGGGACGGCTTTATGACTTTATCCCCTATCCAAATTACCCGATCCAAGGGACGATTTATAATCTGCCCTACTTGAGGTTTGCCGAAACGGTGGACTTGGGGATCGGTTGGGTGTTGGTTGCCTGGGCGGGCGCAATCATTTACAAAATCTTGGTGCAAAAGTTTGCCGAGTTTTACCGTAAAAGAAAACAAACCACGGGTGAGATCGATGAGGGCCGGGTGGCAGACTCAATCAAGCGCTTTTTGCGGGGTTCGAGCGGAGCCTTGACGGTGATTATGGTCGGCTCCTGGTTTTTGCTGCGAAACTGGCCCAAGAAAATTGCCTGGGCGCTTTTTAGCGGCGACGTCAGCCTGGTAAACTACCGCTTTAACCTGATTACCGCTTTGATGACGGCGTTTATCATCATCTGGCTTAACTTGCCCAAAATCTATAAAAAGGTGGACCTGGCCCGAGAGCAAGGCATTGCCGAGGCAGTAATCAGAAAAACCCAAAACGAGCTTTTCCGCGAAACCCTAAGAAGCGCGCTGGTGTTTGGCTTGGGCGCCTTTTTTATCACCCGGCAGATCCCCAGCGCTTTTGAGTTGTCGATTTTTACTTTTGAAGTGATTTCGCTTATCTCGCCCTTGACGCTGGACCGGCTGATTTTGTCTAAAAGAGTTCAGGTTTTGACCGGAGACTTGGAAGAGAAAGGATAAGCGACCGGGCCTAAAGGAATTTGGTCTTGGGGGTCGTCGACGAAGAGCAAGACCACCCGGCCTTGTTTGGGGCCGGGGTAGAAACCTAAAGCATGCATTACCTCGGGGGAGCCGCCAAACTGCTTGCCGGTGAATACGGCCGGGCCGGCGTCGCCGATGACGGCAACCACGGCTTGACCGGTGGCGGGGTTGACAACTAAAACCTTGCGGTGGCGATACCAATCCCTTAAAGCCCGTAAATCTTGGTTCCAGTTGGGCAGGTAAAAAGTTTGGACGGCGACGTAGTAGCGTTCGGCGACGGGGTCGTCAAAATAACCCCAGGCGCCGCGGTTAGCGGTCAAGCCAACTTCGGGAAAAAGGTGGCCGGCTATGGTATCGCCGGGAAAACGGGGCAGATGTTGTTCTAAGCCGATGCGGCCGAGTTGGTGGTTTAAACGGTGGCCGTCAAGCTCCACCGCGGTGGCTAGCCCCAAAGTGCCGGAAATGGCTTGGAGCAGCTTTTTCTCTTCCTTTTGAGTTAAAACCCGAGAAAAGGGAGGCAAGGCGTGGTCGAGTTTGTCGGCCAGCAGGGCTTGGAGCTCTAAGGGTGTCACCAGGCCGAGTTTTAAGCGGTATGAAGCTGATCTTTGGGGCAAGGGCTGGGTCAAGAAGGTAAAAATACCCCAAAGCGCCAAGACTAACGCGGCCAAACTAAAGGGCTTCATGGGCAGCCTGAAGACGGCGGCTGACAACTTCCGGCCCCAAAACTTCCATCAGGGCAAAAAGCGGCGGGGTGGCGACCTTGCCGGTTAAACTCACCCTTAAAGTCATAAACAGCTCTTTTGTGGTCCAGCCGGTAAGCTCAATAAGGTCGTGGCCGATTTTTTCTAAGTTTTTTTCCTGCCAGTCGGCGGCGGAATTTTTGGCGAAAGCGGAAACAGTTTGGCCCAAGGCGGTTTTGACGGCGGCGCGGTCTTTGCCTGACTGGGCGACGATGAGGTCAAGCGGCGCTTTGATGTCGCCGGCGAAATAATCTAAAAACAAGTTGATGTCGTTTAGAGTCACCAGGCGGTCGCGGACCAGGGGAAGAATGCTGGTTAGTTTGGCGTCGGCAAGTTTGAACTTAAGCCTGGGTTTGACCAAGGCGAAAAGCTCTTGGTTTGAAAGCTGGCGGATGTATTTGGCGTTGAAGTAATTGAGTTTTTTGAGGTCAAAGATGGGATTTTGCTTTTGGACTTTTTTGAGGTCAAAAAGTTTGACCAGTTTTTTTAAGTTTAAAAGCTCGGAGTTATCATTGTGCGACCAACCCAAATAAGCCATAAAGGTGATCAGGGGTTCAACCAGGTACCCCTCATCAAGGTAGTCTAAAACCGATTTAGCGCCGTGGCGCTTGGAGAGCTTGGCGTGATCCGGGCCTAAGATGACCGGGAAGTGGCCAATTTTGGGCACCGGCCAACCAAAGGCTTGATACAAAAGCAAATGCTTCGGGGTGGACGAGATCCACTCGACGCCGCGGAGGATGTGGCTTACTTTCATTAAGTGGTCGTCGACGACGACGCCAAGATGGTAGGTGGGGAATTGATCTGATTTTAAAAGCACCTGGTCATCGATCTGGTTGTTTTTAAAGCTGATTTTGCCCTGGATTAAATCTACCCAAGAAGTTTCACCAGTGTCAGGAACTTTGAGGCGGATGACGTGAGGGGTTCTTTTGGCAAGCTGGGTTTTAACCTGGGCCCGAGTCAATTTTAAACAGCGGCGGTCGTAGCGGGGCAAAGCACCCCTTTTTTGTTGAGCTTTTCTCATGGCGGAGAGTCTTTCCTGGGTACAAAAACAGTAGTAGGCCTTACCGCTTTTGACCAGCTTTTCGGCGTGGTCTTGGTAGATTTTAAGGCGCTCGGACTGGGCGAACGGACCCTCGTCCCAGGCGATCCCCACGGCTTTGAGGATGGCAAGAATTTTTGGCAGGCTGTCGGGCTGTAAACGAGCCCGGTCGGTGTCTTCGATTCTTAAAACAAACTGCCCTTGATTTTTTTGGGCGAAAACATAGTTGTACAAAGCCGTCCGGGTGTTGCCGATATGGGGCACGCCGGTAGGGCTGGGGGCAAAACGGACTCGAACCATAATTTAGGAAATAACCTCTAGCTTCTAGCTTCTAGTAACTTGGTTATATTATACTCAAAGTATGGCGAGTTTGACGGAAACGGCACTGATAGCCAGGCGAGCGGTAAAGTTTGGCGGTTTGGCTTTGGCGGTGATTATTGTCATCAAACTGGGTTTGGCTTTTTATAACACCTACCTTAAAGTGGTTAACCCGCCTCCCCCGCCGCCGCCGACGGTGGCTTTTGGCAAGCTGCCGGAGATAAGTTTTCCCCAAAAGATTCACCCGGAGCTGACCTTAAGGCTGGAAACACCGACAGGGGGAACGCCTGACCTGGGAGACAGAGCCACTGTCTACCTGATGCCCACGTACCGGTCGAACCTTCTGGCTTTGGACCAAGCCAAAGAAACTGCCGAGAAGATGAGGTTTAGAGACGAGCCGAGAGAAATAACCGAAAGACGTTTTCTTTGGGAAGACAACCAGTTTTTGCCCAGCTCGCTTGAAATGGACATTATCAACGGGTCTTTTTTACTCAAAAGGAATTGGCAGGCGGACCCGACGATACTCACCGAAAAACAGCTGCCGGGCAAAGAACAGGTGGTGGTGGAAGCCAAGCAGTTTTTGCGCCAGGCCGGACTTCTGACCGAGGAACTCGATGACGCCAGGGTGGAAATTTCTTACCTTAACTTTTCCGGCGGCCAGTACGTGCCGGCAGTGAGCCTGTCGGAGGCCGACTTTGTCGAAGTGAATATTTACCGGCCGGATATAGACGAGGTACCGGTGTTGCCGGCCGACCCCGACCGCGGCATTGTCCGCTTAATTTTCTCCGGGTCGCGCGAGGCCCAACAGCGGATTATCCAGGCAGAGTATAACTATTATCCGGTGGATAAAGACCAGTCGGCGACTTATCCGGTCAAGACGGCCAGCCAGGCTTGGAGGGAGCTTGTCACCAGACAAGGATATATTGCCAGCGTGGGCGACAACCCCAGCGGAGTGGTGGTGATCAGGCGGATTTATCTTGGTTACTATGACAATGAGGTGTCGCAGGGATTTTTGATGCCGATCATTGTCTTTGAGGGAGACAACGGTTTTTTTGGCTACGTGTCGGCGACTCTCAATGAATGGCTTGAGATGATTCCCAGCGGTGGTTGATAAAGGCCCAGTCGATTAACTTCACACTTTCGCCGAAGCGGTCGGAGCTACCTAAAACGACGGTGATGACGGCGCGGCCGTCTCTTTGGGTGGAGGTAACCAGGCACTCGCCGGCAAGTTCGGTCCAGCCGGTTTTGACGCCGGAGAGACCGTCGACGCGACCGAGAAGTTCGTTGATGGTTTCAAGTTGATGAAAAATAGTCGAGTCGACGTCGGAGACGGTGATCCCGGTGGTGGAGACCATCTTGGCAAAAGTGGGGTTGGCCATGGCGGCGGCGGCAATTAAGCCTAAATCGTGGGCGGTGGTGTAGTGGCCGTAGGCGTCCAGGCCGGTGGCGTTTTGAAACTGGGTATTAGTTAAATTTAAATCTTTGACTTTCTGGTTCATGGCGGCAATAAAGGCATCTTCGCCGCCGGGATAATGTTGGGCTAAGACCGCGGCAGCGTCGTTGGCGGAAGCCACGAGTAAACCGTAAAGCAGGTTTTCGACGCTAATCCTCTCGCCAAGCGCCAGCTTCATGGTCTGGCCGACAACGCCGATCGAGTCGATGGTGATGACTTGATCCAAAGGGTAGTGCTCCAGGGCGATCAAACCAGTGACGATTTTGGTGGTGGAAGCGGGAAGCAACTTTAAATCAGGATTTTTTTGATAAAGGATGGCTTTGGAGTCGGCGTCTAAAACTACCACACCCGGGGCCGATGTATAGGGCGCGGGGATTCCGGTTAGGTTGACCGGGTAGAAGCCAACCGGCTCCGGGAGAGCCGCATTCACCTCTTTTACCGGAGGACGAGCGGCGCTAAGATAAAGGTCGTAGTAATGGTTTCTTGCCGGCACCAGGCTTAAGATTAAGCTAGCAAAAATTAACTTGAGCTTAGAGTCACCAGTCATTTAACTAACTTAAGGTGAAGCTCTTTGAGCTGTTCGGGTGTCGCCGGGCTGGGAGCGTCCATGACGGCGGTTTGACCGGAGGAGACGGCGGGAAAAGCAATCACTTCGCGCAAACTGGGTTCGGCAAGCGCCGCCATCAAAAAGCGGTCGATGCCGGGAGCAATACCCCCGTGAGGCGGGACTCCGTAACCAAAAGCAGTCAACATGTGGTCGAACTGATTTTTTTGTTTATCAGTAAAACCGATTAAATCGAAGATTTTTTCCTGAACCGCCGGGTCGTGGATTCTGACCGAGCCGCCGCCGACCTCGTAACCGTTTAGAACCAAGTCGTGCTGGAGGCCACGGACCTTTAAGGGGTCAGATTCCAACAGTTTGACGTCATCGGGGTGAGGGGCGGTAAACATGTGGTGCGAGGGGGCGTATTTTACCCCGGCGCCGTGGAAAAAATCTTCCTGGGTCTGTTTGACCAGTAAGGGAAAGTCGATAATCCAGGCGAAAGCCAACTCGTCGGGGTCTTTTTTGTCTTTTCTCAAGTCGGGTTTGTCGGAGCCATATTTTTTTATCGCTTCGGCGTGGGCAATCCTTGGCCAAGGGGTGGCAGTGACCTTTTTGTCGGGGAAAATCTCCTTAACCAACCCTGTAAACAGCTCTTCGGTTAAACTCAAGATCTCGTTTTGGTCGACAAAAGACATTTCCAAATCAAGTTGGGTAAATTCGCCGTAAGCTCTATCGTGGCGGGGATCTTCGTCCCGGAAACAGCGAGCGATTTGAAAGTAACGCTCAAAGCCGGCGACCATGAGAAGCTGTTTATACTGCTGGGGACTTTGGGGCAAAGCGTAGAATTGGCCCGGTTTAAGGCGCGAAGGCACCAGAAAGTCGCGGGCGCCTTCGGGGGTAGTCTTGGTTAAAATCGGAGTTTCGATCTCGACAAAATCCTGGTCGGTGAGAAAGTCGTGGATGAACTTGACCGCCCGGGAGCGAAGCCTTATGTTTTTGGCCATGCGGGGGCGGCGCAAGTCTAGATAGCGGTATTTAAGGCGAACCTGTTCGTCGATGTCGCGGCCGTCGGTGTCGATGGGCAAGGGCAGCTCACGGCTGACAGTAATCACCTCGACTGTCTGCGCCGCAACCTCGACCTTGCCGGTGGTGAGTTTCGGGTTGACCAGGTTTTGGGGGCGGGCTTTGACCCGCCCGGTAACTGCAACGACCGACTCGGGCTTAAGATCTTTGGCTAACTTCTCGCCGACCACCTGGACCAGGCCGGAGCGGTCGCGCAAATCAAAAAAAGTCAAGCCGCCATGGGAACGAACCGAGTTAATCCAACCTTTGAGGGTAACGGTTTTACCCACCAGTTCGAGGGTGGCGCCAGCTAAGGTACGGGTCATGAGTATGATTGTATCTGTATTCTCCCGCCTTGACAATAAAGAATTATCTTATAGTATAATAATGCCATGGATTATCCTGATCGGAAAATTTTTCCTTCGGCCATTCCCGGACAAGAGTTTAAAAGGTCGAGGGCAGTAGTGGCTGCCCTGCTAGCCCTAGAACTAGAGGGTACTGTCACAGTCGATGGTAAAGCTGTCAGCCCGGAGCATTTTTTAGAAGTAGGAGAGGGCGGAAAAATGATTTTCTCTTCCCAACCGGCTTTGAAAAACTTTGGCGCTGAAGTTAAAAGATTATTTGACCAGGCGGCTCGGGCCTTGGCCATGAAACAGGACGCTCAAACACCTTTTAACGAAATCGTCGCTGTTTTAAACCCTCAAAAACCAACTCCTCAAAAAAAACTCACACCTAGGCCATGGGAAGTCGATATTAATCAAGTAAGCGTTGAGTCTTTGTTGCCGGCGATAGAATATATCGTCAGTGACACTGCTAACCTTCTTGGACTTGACGAGTCAACATTTACTAAATTTGACCCAAAGAAAGGCCGTGTCAGTTTGAGGCCGACGATTAAAAACTTCGGCGAAAGTACCTATAGAGAGATAATTCAACAGGCGCTTAGGTTCACTTACGATGCGGGCCACCATGAACCGAGTGGAATAGTAACGGCTATGGTTAATGACGGGGTAAAATTATAATATCCTTGACTTTAAGCTGCAGCGATTTTTGATTATTCCAGACATTTTCATCGATGGCGTAGGCAAGGTCGACCGTGGCTCCGGGAGAAAGGCTGGCTGATAACTGACCAAAGCCAAAGGCGATACCCCCTAGTTTCGAGTTTCGTGCTTCGTGCTTCGTGCTTAAAATTAGTTGGAGATGTTTGCCTTCCTTACCCACCTGGCGCAGGCGATCAAGTTTCACTCCCCTGGTGACAAAGACGGGCATGGGGTTGTCAAAACCAAATGGGGCAAAACGGCTTATCTCCCGATAAAGCTGCCAGCCGACGTCGGTTAAATTAATCTCGCAATCGACTTCCAAAACCGGTTTTAATTGCTCCGGCGTTAAACTCTCGGCAGCGACTTTTTGCAGCCGGGTTTTGATTTGGGGCAGGTTTTTGGTTTCGGCGGTAAAGCCGGCGGCAAGTTTATGGCCGCCGACTTCCAAAAACAGACTGCTTAGGCTTTGGAAGTTTTTGATTAAGTTGAAACCCTTGATGGAACGGGCTGAACCTTTGGATTGAGATTCACCGACGGCGACGACCACGGCCGGGCGGTGGAAGCTTCTGACCAATTGGCTCGCCACCAAGCCGACGATGCCGTCGTGGTAGCTGGGGTCGGAGACGAAGATGAGGTTTTGGTTTTTTTGCGCTTTGGCCTGGTCCAGGGCATGAAAAAAAGTTTTTCTGGTTAAATCCTGGCGGTTAAGATTGGCCGAGTTTAAGTCGCGGGAGAGCTTTTTGGCCCGGGCTTTATCGCGGGTGCAGAGTAAGCGCAGGGAATCGAGGGCCTGGTGGAGGCGGCCCATGGCGTTTAACCTGGGGGAAAGTAAAAAGCTGACTTGGTAATCATCCAGGGTTTTAAGATTGACGCCGGCGTCCCGGGCCAGAGTCACAAGGCCGGGGCGGGAGGTTTGGCGAAGATCGTTTAAGCCGTGGAAGGCCAAAGAGCGGTTGACCGACAAAAGCGGAACCATGTCGGCGATGGTGCCGAGAGCGGCGAGCTCGAGGGTGGTAACACTCCCGGAGTGGAGGAAATGTTTCACTATTTCGCGGGCGAAAAACCAGGCGACGCCGGCACCGGAGGTCAAAGTGGTGTGGATGACGGCGGTGGCGGGGGGAAGTTTTTTTTGGGGGACGTGGTGGTCGGAGATGATTAGGTCGATCCCCTCTTTTTTGGCAAACCGGGCGCCTTTGAAAGAGACGATGCCGTTGTCGACGGTGATGATTAAGGCGGGTTTATCTTTTTTTAAAATAGTGGTGATGCCGGCGACTGACAGGCCGCGGGTGGCGTCGCCCCTTAAGGGAATGAAGGGCAGGACTTTGGCGCCTAAGCGGTCTAAAGTTTCCCAGAGAATGGCGGTGGCGGTGATGCCGTCGGCGTCGTAGTCGCCGTAGATGTAGATTAATTGTTTTTGGGTTAAGGCCTGTTTGAGGCGGGTTAAAGCTTTTTTGACTTGTGACTCACTGATGCCGATTGTTTTTAAATCCAAGTCTTGGGGATGAGGGGGCTGGAAAAATTCTTTTTGGGCCGGTTTTGTCAGCAGGCGGCGATTTTTTAACAGAGCGGCGATGATCTGTTGGCGGCGGATTTTACTGCTTTTTCCGGAAACTTTTTGGTTGACGTGCCACACCTTGGTCATAATTTGGTTATAATCTTATCATGAAGCTTGAGTTGCCGGCTTCGGTAAAAAAAGTCTTAAAGACTTTAGCTGATGCCGGATTTGAAGTTTATATTGTGGGCGGGGCGGTGAGGGATATTTTGACCGAAACTGCCGTCACCGACTGGGACTTTACCACTGACGCTAGGCCTGAGGAAATTACCAAGCTTTTTCCTGACGCTTTTTACGACAACGTCTTTGGCACGGTGGGGGTGGCGGAAGAACACCTCGGAGGCAAAGGCGAGGGTGTTTATGAAATCACTACCTTTAGAACTGAAAGTGGCTATTCTGATCGCAGACGCCCGGACCAGGTCACTTGGGGCAAATCTTTAGAAGAGGACTTGAAGAGGCGTGACTTTACCATCAATGCCATGGCTTTGAAAATCCGAAATCCGAAATCCGAAATCCGAAAAAAATTTGAGGCGGAAGTGGTGGATCCTTTTAGGGGAGAAGCCGACCTGCAAAGCAGGTTAATCCGGGCGGTGGGAGACGCCAACAAAAGGTTTAAGGAAGATGCTTTGCGGATGATGCGGGCGATCAGGATTGGGGCGCAGTTAAAGTTTGCCATTGAAGCGAAAACTTTGGCGGCGATCAAAAAAGATAGCCGGCTAATTGGTGAAATTGCCGCCGAAAGGATCAGAGACGAACTTTTGAAAATAATCGCCTCCCCTTATCCTAAGGAAGGAATTTTGCTGATGGCCAACAGCGGATTACTGGCTCAAGTTTTGCCGGAAATAATTCCCATGCGCGGGGTCCAGCAAGGCGGGCACCACACTAAAGACGTCTGGAATCACTCTTTGGATTCTTTGGCGGCTTGCCCCTCGCCGGACCCGATGGTGAGGCTGGCGACGCTACTTCATGACGTCGGTAAACCTCAAGTCAAAAAAGACCGGGGACGGGGCAAGGAAATTACTTTTTACAACCACGAGGTGGTGGGGGCGCGGATGACCAAGGTAATTGCCGAAAGACTCAAACTGTCTAAAAAACAAAAAAATTTGTTGTGGATCCTGGTACGCTGGCACATGTTTGCTTATGAACCGCAGATGACCGACAAGGCTGTAAGACGCTTTATCCGCCGGGTGGGCCGTGACAATATTAACAAGATGATGATGCTACGAATCGGCGACCGGGTGGGCGGCGGCACCAAGGCTACCTCCTGGAGATTGAGGGAGCTGCAAGAGCGGATCGGTCAGGTGCTTTACAGCCCGATGGAAATCAAGGACTTAAAGGTGAACGGCCGCGATGTAATGAAGATTTTGGAAATTAAGTCGGGGCCAAAGGTGGGTGAAATTCTAAAGAAGCTGTTTGACGAGGTGATGGAAGACGCCGGCAAAAACAAGCGCGAGTACTTGCTGAAGCGGATTAAGCAACTCTATCACACACCGGGTGTGTGATAGGAGTCACTACCCTGCCTCGGGTTCTTCAAGCAATAAATTTTTAATCCTGGCTAATTCTCTTTGGTAGTCTGCCTGACCAGAAACAAAGTCCTCGTAACCAGAATTACCCTTAAAATAACTTAATACCAAGTCTTTCTGGCAAAGATTATTTTCAGCTGAACCCAAGTATTCCGGTAATGAAGAGTGGGGATATTTTTTTAATTCGGTAATCGATTTAACTATTCCGGCGCTATAAGGATTTAAATGAATATATCGGGAAACATGGAGCAGTTGCTCTTCAGTTTCGACCCTAACCGATTTAAATCTACCTTGGAAAAGAGGTCCGATACGCTTATTTTTAGTGTTGAAATAATGGGCATAACTCTCTGAAAACTTACGAATAAATTCTGAAATTCCGTTGTCGGACACTTGCTTCAACAATAAATGAAAATGATTAGGCATGAGGCAGTAGCAGATAATCTCAACTAAATAATTTTTGGTTTGCTTTAATTGCGATAGTTTTTCAACTTTGGCAGACTGCGGTAAACGAGAAAAGTAAGAATAACGTAACGGTGGGGCCGCGTGTTGATAATATAGCATTGCTTCTAAAAAGCGGTTATAGTGGCGACCGTTAACAAAAATTGGCATCGAGGCCACGCCTCGATTAATAATGTGATAAATTTCTCCTGTCACTGAAGGGTCTTTCCTAGGCGGCATTAACTCTACTCTATCACACACCGGGTGTGTGATGTTTGGTTTTAAGCTGCTCCCATAAAACTAATAGAGGGGCGGCGGTAAAGGTAGATGAGTAAGTGCCGGAGATGGTGCCGATAAGAAGAGTAGCGATAAACCACTTGATGGTGTCCCCGCCCAAAAGGAATAAACTCATCAGCATAAAGATTATGGTCAGCGAGTTGTTGATGGAGCGGGCCAGAGTTTGAGTGATCGCCTGGTTGACGACTGAAGCAAAATCTGCCTTGGGCTGGGTTTTAAGATTTTCCCGAATTCTGTCGTAAACGACGATGGTGTCGTGGACAGAAAAGGAGAGGATGGTGAGAAGAGCGGTGACAAAGAGGGCGTCGACCTCGACGCCGTAAGCGTAACCCAAGAAACTGAAGCTGCCTAAAATGATAAAAGTATCGTGGAGCATGGCTAAAATGGCACAGACGCCGTATTTTTTGTCCTTAAAGCGAAAGGTAACGTAGGCCAGGATGAAACCGGCGGCAAGCAAAAGGCTAACCAGAGTTTTTTTGATCAATTCTTGTCCCAGGGTGGGGCCGATGGTGGCAAAACGCTTTTCGGTGACGGGCGCGTCAAGCTCGGCCGATAAAAGCTGTTGGAGTTTTAAACTTTGGCTTTGGTCGATGGGGTGGCTTCGCAGTAAAAACGAATTGGGGCCGGTTTGCTGAAGGCTGGCTAGGTTGATTTGGGGTTCTAGAACCGCTTTGACTTGGGACAGAGTGGCCGACCGGCTGGCGCTAAGTTCGACTTCCAGAAGAGTGCCGCCGGTAAAGTCGACGGCGGGCTTTAAGCCGAAACGAACCAGAAAATAGGCGCCGGAGAGAATAAAGATGGCGGAAATGAGAAAGTAAACTAGGCGGTATTTTAAAAAGTTAATCATGTTTTAATAAAAATGTTCTCATCAAGGTGCGGGTGACGACGATGCCGGTAAACAAGCTGATGACGACGCCTAAGAAAAGAGTCAAGGCGAAGCCGCGGACCGGGCCGGAAGTATTAAGCCAGTTTAAGTTTAAAGGGTTTAGCAAAACCAGGCTGGTGATGATGGTGGCGACGTTGGCGTCTTTGATCGAGTCCCAAGCGCGGCCGAAACCTAATTCTAAAGCGACGGCAAAGGGGCGATCGGCGCGCAGCTCTTCTTTTAATCGTTCAAAAATCAGGATGTTTGAATCCACCGCCATGCCGACGGAGAGAATGAAGCCGGCAATGCCGGGCAGAGTCAGGGTGACGGGGATGAGCTTGTAGATTGACAAAGTGATCAGGCCATAGATGACCAAGGCGACGTCGGCCAAAAAGCCGTTGACGCCGTAGAGGCCGATCATGAACAGCATCACCAACCCCAAGCCGACGACGCCGGCGGTGAGGCTTTTTTGGATCGAGTCTGAACCCAAGGTGGCGGAGACGTTTTCCTGCTCGATAACCTTAATCGGTACGGGCAGGGCGCCGGCGTTTAGCTGGATGGAAAGCTTGGCGGCGGCTTCGGGGGTGAAGCTGCCGGAAATGACGGCTTGGCCGTTTAAGATGGGTTCGTTGACGATGGGGGCGGTGACTAATTGGTCGTCCAAGAAAATAGCCAAGGGCTGGCCGACGTTGCTTTGGGTTAACCGGGCAAATTTTTGACTCCCTTCGGGAGTAAACTCCAAGGACACCACCGGCTGGTTGACGCCTTGCTCCCCCGGAGAGTAAGTCACGGCCGATTTTTTTAAGTCTTTACCGGTAAGATCAGTAGAGACAAAAATCAGTTTGCCTCCGGGTGAAGCTACCTCGTCATCAAGGCCGTCAGAAACCAACTGACGAAAATCAAGCTGGGCGGTCTGGCCGATGAGGTCGACAGCTTGATTAACGTCTCTGATGCCGGGGAGTTCGACGATGAGACGAAAGCTTTCGGCGCTAGTGGCGGTTTGGATAGTGGGCTCGGTGACGCCGTAAAGGTCGACGCGGCGGGCGATGACTTCCCGGGCCGACTCCAGCGCGGTGGCTTTGTCTTCCGGGGCGATATCTTTCATGTCGGCGTCTAAAACCAGGTGAGTGCCGCCTTGAAGATCGAGGCCTAAGCGGAGGTTTAGGTCACGAACAAATTTATAAGGTCCAAGACTCAAGTTGATCCCGGGGAAACGGGGCAGATTTAAGAGAATGGCTAAACCAGTAAGCAAGGAAATGAAAAAAAGGCGGCGGCGGTTGACCATGGCTTAGTTTGACTTTTTTGCCAGCGAACCGGTAAGTGATAATTGCTTGGCACCTTTGAAACCGTAAATTATCTGGCCGGTTTCTAAAATGGTTTTGACCGAGACCGAGTCACCTTTGGTGACGCCCACAGCCTTGACAAACTGGGAGGGAACGGTGACTCCCAGGCTGTTGCCGACCTTGATCACTTTTTGCTTCATAAAATCAACCGACCATCTCTTCTTCGTCGCCTACCAGCATCACCCGGCCGCCGGCAAAGATGGTCGATAAAAACGGGTCGCGGCGCGATTTTCTGAATTTGAATTCCTCAAAAGTCATCGGGGCGTAGTTTATCTCCTTTTCTCTTTCCGACTCGGCTTGGCGGATGAGTCTGGTCAAGGGTGCCGGATCAATGGTGCCGACGATTAACAAATCGATGTCTTCGGCTGATTTTCTGGGCATGTGGCGGGCGTAGCGGCCGGAAAGAAGTGCAAACTTGACGTTGCCTAATTTGTTTTTGTGTTTGATGATAGCCACACCCAAGCCGGTGGTCTTGGCGACCAGGCTGATTAAGTCTTGGTAGTAGGCGTAGCTTTTGTTAAAGTGGTAGTAGAGGCGGTTGCCGCGGGGTTCTTTTTTGACCATACCCCTGTCTTCCATGCGCTTAAGCTCTCTTCTGACGGCGTTTATTTCTTCACCAGTAAGTCTCACCAGTTGGCGGACGTAAAAGATTTCCTGGGGCTGGCCTAAAAAGGTTTTAATTAGTTTGGCTCTGACCCTTGATACTAACAAGTCTTGAAGTTTAGCCATATGGCTTCCTTCTGGGCAGAAGTCTAATAGTCAACTTGAGTGCCGATAGGCAAGACGGAAATCCAAATCTTGCCGGGATTAAAGGCAATTTCTTTGCCTGATTCATCGTAAAAAATGGTCCGACTCAAGCGGCTTGACTTGGCCCAAGAACCCTCGACGGTCTTGCCGTCGATAACAATCAGGGCCTTGCCGGTACCGGTAGTACCGTAGACTAAATGGACGTTGCCGGGGTAACCGTCGTTGGCGTTTCTTTCACTAGCAAACTGGATCACCACGTTTTTGGCGGTGAGTTGTTGATCTAAGTTTAGATCTTGGTGGGGCTGGCCCCCGTTGAAGCGCTTGAAAAAATTTCCTTCCTTGTCGTACTGCCAGGAAACTTCGTAGGCGGAATCGTCCCAGAAGTTGTAGTCGATGCTGGTGAGATCACCCCGGTCGGCAAAGTCAGCCTCGTCGGCGGTAAACTCCCAGGGCTTGAAAGCGTCGGACCACTGCTCACCTTCGGGACCCTCACTGGTGTAGCCGCGCTTTTTACCCACGGCCCAGAGCTTCTCGGTCGTAGAATACATGGTGTGCTCGGTGGCCACCGTCCGGCCTAAGCGTTCGTAGTCACGCCAGAAAGTGGGAAAACCGATGGAGAATTGGTTTAGGTCGTTGGCCGCGCTCCAGCCGTAAGTGGTGATTTGGCCCAAAGCGTTGGCCGGGCCGGGAGTGTTGGCGCCGCCGACGTGGACGTACAAAGGAAAGTTGTATTCCGAAGCCCAGTCTAAGAAATAAGTCCGGGCGCTTCGGACCGGGCCCAAGATCAACTCGTAAGCGGCGGCCTGGCAGTAGTAAAGACCCATGAAGCGGGTGATGCCGCCTTCGGCAACGGCCTCGTAAACGATGTCGGCGTCAGTTAAGCCCGATTGAGGACGGGACTCCTCGTGGTTTTCGATCATCACCGCCAAGGGCCTTCTGGTTTCCCAAACGTTTTTCTCCGCCTTGGTAAATTTGGCGCCGTTTAGAAGACAAGTTTCGTTTTTGGGGCCGGTAATGTCGATTAAAGCTTTGCGGTCGGCTGATTCTTCCCCTTCTTCTTGCCCAGCGGGTAAAGGCGAGGTAAAGATCGAGCCGCGGGCAAGCGCAGTAAAGGCGCCGTAAGAAATACCGGTGGCAAGAAGATATATGCCCAAACCGGCTAAAATATAGAGAATCTTTTTTCTTTTATTTGGCATCTTCTATGGCGCGTTTTTCTTCTTTTGATAATTCGTAGCCACTGCCTTCGCCGTTTTTGACGGCTTTGGCGTAAAACCGGGTGGTGTCACGCGAATGTAAAGAGCTTAGCACAAAACCGGTATCGTTTGCATCAAGTAAAGCCAAACAGAAGCTTTGGTCGCCGCCGGTGGCGGGAAAAGGGTTGAAGCGAACAAAGCCGACTTTCTGGATGTGAGTCTTTAACTTCTTTTGCTGGGCGGCGATTTGACCTTGTAATTCTTCCACTTGTTTTTGGTTCTGGTTTAACTGGGTCATGATCGATGATAAAACGGTTTTTAAGTCTTTTTGGGAAACGTTTTTGGTCAGTTTTTTGTAGTGGAGGCTGGACTGGAAGATAAGCGCGGTCAGAATAATCACCCAAACTAAAAGGGCCAGAGCCAGCCACTGAATAATTTCCGGATTGAGTACCATCTGTCCCCTGATTGTCGGTGATTTAACAGGGTTTGTCAACTGACTTTTCCCGCCACATTCCCGCCACTTTAAGCGCCTCTTTAAACTTCGTATTTACCACTACCGAAAACAAGTTTCTCCATAGTATTAAGTTTCCACCACTCCGCTGTTGTCTTGCCAACTACGTGGGCAACATCATCTATAACCATGTCTACTGTTTCTTGATCTCCGTTTAACAAACCAGAAACTAGCAACCTGTTCCTAGAGGCAACCCACTCAAGAGGATTTTCTCGTAAAAAGATCCTGCTGGCTTGAGACATTGGCGAGTCAGGAAAATCTGCTAAAAACTCCTGTGCTCTCTTCATGGCGGAACCTTTTTCCATGGCCGAATTATACTATAATTAATAAGCCATGGCCAAAAGAAGAACCAGGGAACAAAAAATAAAAGCCAAACAGAGGCTGGTCTACAGCCTGCCGGAAGCAGCGGAAGAGGCGGAGGAAGTTAAGGCCGAGGCGACGGAAACGGCCGAGCCGATGGAGACAAATCAGGAGCAAAGACGGCTGGTTTTAGGCGACCTGAAACGAACCGGAGTGATTTTTTTGGTGATGCTAGCGCTTCTGGCCGCGGCTTACTGGTTTCTTAACATCACACCTTAGAGGTGTGATAGGGATGATAGAAAATGACTTTATTTTTTAATTACCTGGTAAATGCTAAACAAAATCAGCCCGCCGCCGAAGGCTTGAGCCAAGGTGAGAGTTTCTTGGAGCAAGGCCATTGATAAAGCAGTAGAAACAATCGGGTATGATAAAGCGGTAACGGCTGACTGGGAAGGACCGATGGTGTCGACGGCTTTGTACCAGAAAATTAAAGCAGCCCAGATGAACACGCCGGAAACAATCACCCAAAAGCCGATGCTGGGATTGATGCTGGGGAAACCACCAAGAAAAAAGGCAGAAACGACCAAGGCAATGGCCCCAATGACATTTCTTAAATAAGAAAATAACTCGCCGCCGGTCTCTCTGATAGGCAATTTGGATAGGGCGTTGTTAAAGCTAAAGATAACGCTGGAGATAATGATGAGAAAATCCCCTAACTTGGGAACGACTCTACCCAAACCTACGGTTAACAGGTAGACACCGACAACCATTATAAGAATAAACCAATATTTTCTTTTAGAAAATTTTTCTCTTAAAAGAAGCGAACTAAAAGGCAAAACTAGAAACAATGATAAGGTAACTAAAAAACCGGCGTTGATGGCGGTAGTAAATCTTTGACCCCAGAAGAGAAAAAAGTAAGCCACCGCACCGGAACCGACACCGACAACTAAAATCTGCCACCAGGATGCTCGGGAAATTCCCTTAAGCTTCGAGAATGATTTAATAATAAAGGGCAGACCGAGTAAGGCGGCAACACTAGTGGCCACAGTGGTGTACTGGAAAGAAGTTAATGAAGAGGTGTTTAAGCCGATCTTGTTGACTACCAAGCTGGCGCCAAAAATTACAGCAGAAAGAAAACCGTAAGTGTAGTTTCTGAAAACACCAGTCATCTACTAATTCTATCAGAAACTTGTTTTCAATAATCACATACCGGGTGTGTGATAGGGGTGGGGTTAGAGAAATTTACCTTCTTTTAAAATCGCTTTGCCGTTGGCGAGAATCTGGCTACCTTTTAAACGCATGTCTTTGACGATGTCCCAGTGGAGAGCCGAGCGGTTGGTGCCGCCGCCGATTTTGTCTGGGTAGCTGTTGCCCAGGGCCATATGGATGGTGCCGCCGATTTTTTCATCAAAGAGGGTATTGAGCATGGCTTTTTTGATGCCAAAGTTGGTGCCGATCCCCAACTCGCCGACGTGGCTGGCTCCTTTGTCGGTGGCCAAAGCGGCTTTAAGATAGTTTTGACCCCGGCTCGCCCGGGCTTTGACGACGCGACCGGCTTTAAACTCAAGATAAACGCCTTCGACGACATGGCCGGAGCGGAGCGAAGGCAGGTCAAAGTAGATCTTACCGGAAACCGAGGTGGTGACCGGCGCCGAGAAAATCTCGCCGTCGGGCATGTTGTAGTTGCCGGCGCAAGGGGCAAACAGCCGCCCCTTGAAACTCATGGTCAGGTTGGTGTCTTGACCGATAAGAGTGACTTTGGCGCCGTCGAGCTTTTTTTTGAGGCGGTTTAATCCCCGCTTGGTCTTGGCCCAGTCTTTGAGGCAGGCTTTAAAGTAAATGTCTTCGAGTTCGTCTAAGGACATACTGGCGGTCTGGGCCATCGACTCTGAAGGAAACTCTGTCAAGACCCAGGGTTTTGACAGCATCACCTTTTGTACCGGCGGCACGGTGGCTTTGGAGTGAACCATTAGGCGCTTGGGGTCGATGGTAGCCAGCTGGCTGTTGTTTTTGGCCGAGTAAAGGCGGATAAACTTGTCGGCCCAGTTGGCTAGCATTAGGGCCACTTCGGGCTTTCTAGTCAACTGCTGGTGGCTGGCGTTTTGGTAAAAAAAGTAGTCGAGCTCCCCGGGCGCGTAAACCAGATGGGGAAAGGCACCCAGTTTTAAGGTGAGCTTATAAACCTCTTTGCCCAAAGGCCAAGCGGCCGGGTTGACGGAGATTAAAACCTTGTCACCGGCGCGGACGGCAACCGAGTAGGTGACCAAAATCTTGGCTAAACGAGTCAGTCGGGAGTCGGTCATGGGCGTAGTTTAAGGTATTTGACTAGCTTTTGCAAAGCTTGGGCACGGTGGCTTAACTTATTTTTAACCGAGGCCGGAAGTTGCCCAAAAGTTTTTGAGTAACCGGCAGGGATAAAGATCGAGTCGTAGCCGAAACCGCCCCGGCCGCGGGTGAAATTGGCGATAGTGCCTTCGACTTTGCCGCTAAAGGTTTTGGAACGATCCGTTTTGGGGTCGTAAAGGACGGCGACGCAGATAAAACGGGCGCTGCGGCGAGATTGTGGAACTAATTTAAGTAATTGAAGTAGGCGTTTTTTGGCTGGGGTAAAGCCGCCAAAGCTTTTGGCAAAGCGGGCCGAGCGGATACCAAGTTGATTAGGTAAGGCGTCGATAGTCAAACCGGAGTCGTCGGCGACGGTGAGCGTCTGGTACTTTTTGCCGTAAGCCCGAGCCTTGATAATGGCGTTGGCGGCAAAGGTTTTGCCCGTTTCTCTGACGACAAGCGACGGGGCCACAACCAGAGAAACGCCGGGCAGTAAAGCTTTAAACTCCCTCAACTTGCCTTGATTGCCAGTGGCTAGCAGTAGCTTCATATTTGGTTATTGATTATAATAGTAGCATGGAAATCATGGCGCTATCGGCCGAAAAACAATGGAAGCTGACGGCGGTGTTTAAGTTCTTGAGCCTGTTTTTGAGCCTGATTGTGGCGGCGATGGTACTGATGTGGTTCAGGCAAAACCGAATGATTGACACCAATGAAAGCAAGGCAGGGTTTGCCAAACTTTTAACCCAAGAAGAAGTGAGGCTGACGGTGCCCTACAAGCAAACGGTTTACAAACACTTTGGCAGCGCCATCAATCCCCAAGTGGAGCTGCCGGTAAAAACGATCACCGGGTATAAAAATTGGGAGTTTTTGATCGACAGCGGGGCGGTGGTGTCGGCTTTGCCCAAGACGGCGGCGACCGACATGGGAGCGGACTTGACTAGCCTCCCCAGAATTACCATTGAAGGGTTTGCCGGGCAAAGAACTTTTGCCTATCAAGGAGAAATGGTGATCAAGGTAGGCAGTAGCGAGGTGGTGATCCCGGTGGTGTTTTCGGAAAACCCCTATGCCAATAACATTTTGGGGCGGATCGGCTTTTTTGACAATTTTAATATCACTTTTGATGTTGACCAAAAAACGATTACAATTAGTAAAAGAGGGTAAACATGCCTAATGCTTCTACCAGAACCTTAAAGTGGTTTTATAAGCTCTCGTGGAAAAAGATTTTGGGGTTTAACGCTTTTGTAATGCTTGTAGCCAGTTTTTGGTTGGCGCGACAACTGGCTTTGAGCCCCACCCGGACCCAGTCCAAGGCGGCGTTACTCCCCCGGCCCCAAGAAATAACTAGCCAGTTTGAGACGCCGACCGGGCCGCCGCAAGTTTACCTGGTGGACCATTTTTTCGGCAAGGTGGGCGACGCGGTCTTAATCCACGGCAAGAACTTAGGCGGCGCAAGCGACAACACCTGGGTGGCGCTTGCCGGCAAAAGATTGACCGAGGCAGATTTGGTGGCCTGGACGGGCAGCTTTATTGAATTTCGGGTGCCCCAAGGGGCAACGTCGGGCCCGGTAACGGTTAACGTTTTGGGGCAAGAAACGGCTTGGGAAGGGGTGTTTTTTGTGATTGATGAGACTACCCCGGGCCAGTTGCGATTGGTGGCTGATGAGACCAACCCTAATAAGGCGGTTTTGTCGGTCAAAGGGTTGGCTGACGGCAACAGTTTGCTGTTATGGTTTTTGGTGGTTTCGGGCGAAGGCGAGGTGACGATCGCCCCGGCTCCTGGAGTGAATTTTTCCCAAGTGGAAAAAAACTTGCCGGTGGGCAAGATTTATGAAGTCAACTTAACCTGGAATCAGAGCTTGAATCAGGCGTCGGTAGTTAACTTTGTGCCGCTTTTGACCGTGACTCGCGGGGCAGAGATGTCGGTCGGGGTAGCCAGAGCGGAGTTAACCAACGCCAACGGCGCCTTGATCCCCTTGGGCGTTCACCCCTTGTACGTCAGCTTTTAAACTCAAAGAAACAACAAGACGATTAGACCCAAAGTCAGGCAGTAATAGGCAAAAGGAGATAAGTTTTTACTAATGACGACGGTACGCAAAAGTTTTAGGGCAAAAAAACCAGAAACCAAAGCGGTGACAAAACCGGTTATCAGAATGGAAACGGGAATTGAAGAAGCAGTCAACTGGGGCAACTGAATCATCTGGGCGCCTAAAATGGCGGGCAGAGCCAACAAAAAGGAAAAGGTGAAGGCCAGGGAGGGTTTAACCCCTAGAATGATGGCGGCGGCGATGGTGCTGCCGGAGCGGGAGATGCCGGGGAGAATGGCCAGAGCCTGAAACAGACCGATTAAAAAAGCGGTTTTGGAAGTCAACTGAATCGAGCGGGCTTTGGGGTAGCGGGAAATGGCGGCAAAAAGTAGCAGGCTGGTGATTAATAAGCTTCCGCCGACTAAGGGCAAAGAATTAAAGAGAACATCGAGCCTGGAGTTTAAAAGCAGACCGACGACAACGGCCGGCAGAGTGCCGATGACGACGGCAACCAGGGTGTCTAGTTTTAAGCTTTTGATCACCGGCCAGAGAAAGATAACCACGGCGGCGGCCGTTGCCAGGTGAACCAAGACGTCAAAGGTTACCGGAGGCTGACTAAACCCCAAGAGTTTTTGAGCGATGACCAAATGGCCGGAACTACTAACCGGCAAAAACTCGGTCAGGCCTTGGATAAGGCCTAAAAGAAATCCTTGGACCAGGTTCATCTTAGCTTACTTTCCCTTTTTAGCCCCAGAATACCAGTCCATGAGCATTTTGGCTACTAGGTCTTTGGCTCCTAAACCGATCGCCAGTCCTAACCCTAAAGTCAGGGTAGCGATTACCCCGATAAACAGGGTGTTGATCAACGATTGGGCTATCCCCAACTCATTGACTGCGGCCAGAGCCGAGACGACGACTACCAGGTAGCTGCCGATTTTAGCCAAGAGTCTGCTGGTTTTGGCGTCGATCTGGCTGACGGCGCCTTTGATCAGGCTTTCAACCAGGCCGGCCAAGAGCACCCCGATGGTCAAAACCAGAACGGCGGAAAAGATACTGGGGATGTAACCCAAGAGACTGTTTAAGACCAAGGAAACCGTGGTTAGACCCAGGATGTTGACGCCGGCGATAAAGAAGACCAGGACGATCAGCCAGCGGATGATCTCGCCTAAAAAGACCTCAAACTTGACTCTGATGTCGGCGCGTTTAAGAAAGGGGTCGAGGCCGCTTTTCCTTAAAAGGCTGTCCAGTTTGACGGCGCCCAAGATTTTGACGGTCAGGGCTTTGCCCCAACGGGCTAAAACTAAGCCGACAATAAAAATCAAAATGGCACCGACCAGACTGGGAAGGAAATAAAGCACCCGGCTTAAAACGTTAGCGCCGGCAAGCCAGATGGCTTCCTGCCAATTGGAAATGGCTCCATAAGAAGTTGGCATAACTTTGTTTCACCCCCTTTCCGCGTGAAAATGTAACTGACTCCATTATGGTATAATATTTATCGGTTGACAAGTGAAGCGATGCCCCGGTCACGACTTTAGTCGGACCGTGGGAGGAAAGTCCGGACTGCTGGAAGCAAGGTGCCCCGACGTTAAGTCGGGGGGTCCCCGACGTAACTGTCGGGGGGACAGTGAAGCCACAGAGACGAGTTCTCCGATGAGCTAACTGCTTATCGTGAGAGGTGAAACGCGGCAATTCTCCCTGCAGCAACTTCCGACCGGCCCGCTTGAGGACGCTTCCCCGAGGGCCAAAGCTTGAAGGCATTAGACAGATATCGCTTTAAAAACAGAATCCGGCTTACTACTTGTCAACCTTTTTTGTGGCTTAGGCGCGGCGGCGGTAGATGTCGTTGACGATAATTTCCAGGACTAAAACGGTGGGAATGGCCAGGATGGCGCCGGCGATGCCGGCGACTCTGAAGCCGATAAGAAGCGAGACGATGGTAACCAGAGGGCTTAAGCCGACGACCTTTTGCATCACCTTGGGGACGATAAGGTTGTTTTCGACCTGCTGGATGACAAAGTAAAGGGCAAAGACGGCCAAAGCCAAGACGGGGGAAGAATTGAGGGCGACTAAAATTGCCGGGATCATGGCGATGACCGGGCCGACGTTGATGATGATTTCAGTTAATCCTGCCAAAAAGGCCAAGGGCACGGCAAAGGGGACGCCTAAAAAGATGAGGCCGAAGTAAGACATCAGGCCGACGATAACCATGAGGACGATCTCTCCCCTGACCCAACTGCCGAGTTTGTGCTCGACCCGATCCAGAAATTTTTCTGCCCGTTTTTCGGCGTTGGTTTTGCCAAATAAAAACACCAAGTATTTTTTGAGGTTTTTCCTTTCCATAATCATGTAAAAGACGATGACCATGAGGGTAAAGATGGTGACCAGGTTGTTGAAGGCGCCGACGACAAACTTGACGGCCCGCTGGGGCAAAGAGGCCAGCTGGGAATCGAAAACCGAGAGGTTAAGGTTGCCTTGGCTTAGGCCGTCGAGGGTTTGAGGTAGGCTACCGATAAACTTGGTGGATTGTTCGACCAAGGGCGGCACCAGCGCGGCTAAGCCGTAACTAACCGCCCCCCAGATTAAAAGGTAAAAAAGAAGGGTGGCCAGTCCCCGGGGAACACGGCGCTTTTCCAGTTTATCAACCAGCGGGGAAAGGGCCGACATGAAGATGACGGCGATGAAAAGCAGTAAAATGACGTGGCGGATTTTGTAAAGAAAGAAGAGAAAAATGGTAAACAGCGCCGTAAAAACGATGCTTTTGTGAGTGATCTCAATGGTTTGGGCTCGCGGCATATCTTTAAGTATACCAAGCTTTAACTCTAGTTTCTACTTTGGCGCGGAAGTTTTTTGAACTGACGTCAAACCAGGCAATTTCCTTGACTTTTTTAAACCAGGTCAACTGCCTTCTTAGGTACTGTCGTTCGGCGGTAATCCAGCGGTTAACATCAGGAAGCTGGCGGTAACCGATGGCCGACATTGAGGGTAAATCTTGGCGGTATTTTTTCTTTAACCGGCTCCACTCTTGAAGCGCTCCGCTTTTAAGCCTTTGACCAACCCGCTTTTCCACCCGCGCGTCTAAAACCGGCAAAGACGCAGTCAGACCGATTAAAAGCGTGTCGGCGGCTAGAGGCTTTTCCACCTTCAAGGATAAACCCTGAAGGTGAGTGGCGACTTCGACGGCGCGGATTAAACGGCGGGGGTTTAAGCGGTCGGAAGCATTCAGGCTGGCAGCCTTTTGAGGATTAAGTTGCTTGAGTAACTTAAGAAGCTTAGGAGCGGAAAAAGCCTCAAGCTTTTTCCGCAAGTGATGGTCTGCCGGAACCGCGATGGTGTCGATCGGCTCGGTTAAGGCCTTAACCCAAAAACCGGTGCCGCCGACGACTAGGGGCAGATTCCCCCGGCGCCAGATTTTTTCGATGGCGGGCTGGGCAAAGGCGACGAAGTGGGCGACGCTGAAATCTTCGTCGGGTTTGACCAAATCGTAGCCGTGCAAGCGCACCCCGGCAGGGCGATCCTTGCCGGTGACGATGTCCATACCTTTAAATACCTGGCGGGAGTCGGCAGAAATAATTTCCCCGGAAAACTTCTGGGCCAAAAATGCCCCCAGCCCGGTTTTGCCGGTGGCGGTGGGGCCGACGATGAAAAGAAGTTTTCTCACTTGATCACTTGGGGGCGCTGACTCATATGATTTAAGTTGATCAGTTTATCCAAAACCTTGAAGCGGCGTTTTTTTTCGGCGGGGGGAACGCTATCTTTGAAAAGCTTGTCCGAGGCGGTGCCGGGGCGGGGCGAGTATTGGGCGACGAAAGCGACGTGCCAGCGGGCTAGTTTGGCTAAAGCGACGGTGGCGGCAAAGTCTTTTTTGGTTTCACCGGGGAAGCCGACGATGATGTCGGTGCCTAGCTTAACCCGGGGCACTCTGGCGCGGAGTTTTTTGACTAGTTTTAAATAGTGCTCCCTGGTGTAGCCGCGGTTCATTTTGGCTAAAATTTTATCGCTCCCCGACTGGACCGGCAGGTGGATGAAGCGGTCGATTTTTTGGTTTCGGGCGATGCAGTCGATGAGCTCGTCGGAAAAGTCCCAAGGGTTGGAAGTCAAGAAGCGAACTTTGGTGATGCCAGGGATGGCACAGACTTTATCTAAAAGCTTGACGAAGGGGGGCCGGCCGGTGAATTTTTTGTACTGGGAGAGGTTGGAAGGAAGTTTAATTTGATTCGGATGGCGCATCAAAAGCTTTCGCAAACCGATGCCGACTTTTTCTAAACCGAACGAGTTGACGTTTTGGCCGAGCAGGGTAATTTCCTGATACCCCTGTTTGGCTAGGTCACGGATTTCTTTTAAGATGTGGGCTTCGGGGCGGGATTGTTCCCGGCCGCGCGAGTAAGGCACGATGCAAAAGGAGCAAAAGGAGTTACAACCGGTGGAGATAGGCACCCAAGCGTGGGTTTGGTCGCGGCGGACCGTGGGCGAGTTGAAGCCGACCTCGGCGATGGGTAAAATCTCGTCGACGGCCGGCATCATCTTTAGCAGTTTATGCTCGCCGTGGTGAATCATGCAGCCGGTGACGATGATTTTAGGCCCCACTTCGCCAAGGCTTCGTGAGGCAGGCCTGTCGGCGTACTGGCGGAATTTTTTAGCCAGGTTGTTGACCAAGCTCATCGCCCGGTGTTCGGCCCGGGCGCGGACGGCGCAGGTATTGACCACGATCTCGTCGGCGTCTTCGACCTTTGGAGCGGCTTTAAATCCCCTGGCCTCATAGTCGCCGGCGATTCTTTCCGAGTCGGACTTGTTGGCCTGGCAACCAAAGGTAAAGATAAAGTATTTTTTGGTTGTCTTCATCGGGGTATATTGTAGCATGGTTTTGGTCTTGACAGTTATATACATCAGATGTATAATTCAAATATGATTAGAACTCAAATTTATATTCCGGATGAACTACATCAAGATGCCAAAAATATGGCTAGAAGGCAAGAACAGTCCTTGGCCAGATTGCTGCGGCGGTTAATTGCCAAAGGCCTGAAAGAAGAGAAAAGGAAGTTAAAACCAAAATCCCTTGCCTCTTTGGCTAGGCTCAAGATTACCACCGGACCGAAGGATTTGTCTAAGAACATGGATAAATACCTCTACGCGGAATGAAAATTTCTGATCACCTTGGAGAAAAATCTTTGCTTGATAATACTGAGGAAGCCGGATACCTAAAAGACGTGTTGGTGGACGCCGACGCTCTGGTGGCTTTGGCAAAAACTAATGACTCTAACCATAAAAGAGCGATAAGGTTGAGTGAAAAATTACAAAAAGCAGGAGTTAGCTTTTACTTCTCTCCGTTTACTGTGGCTGAAGCAACGACGGTTTTAAGTTATAAAACCAGTCAGCCAGATGCAAAAAAATTTCTTAAACAAATCAGGAGCCTACAGATTCCGGTACTTGAGTTGCCCGAAAAGTTTAGCAGCCTTGCCGATGAGTGGTTTTTAAAACAGAAGCAAAAGGGAACTTCATATTTTGATTGTTACAACATGGCCCTTTTGGATAGATATAAAAAACAATTGGTGGCAATTTTTAGCTTTGACGTTATCTATAAAAAGAACGGCTTTACGCTGGTTGCAGAGATGGTTTAATCACACCCCGGGGGTGTGATAATTCCTCCAGTGAATCCGGCAAATGGTCAATACCCTGGAATTCTTTGACCACTATTGATTTGATCTTGGATTTTATCTCCGGTCGAAGGTTTGGGTAAGTCATTTCTTTCTCGCCGCCGATTGACTCGCAATCGTCTTCGATTAGAATGTCCGGCATGATCCGCTCGGCGACAGCCTTATATTCTTCACCCTTATTTCGAAAAACCAAGTTGTGGGCGTCGGGGAATTGATAGGTGTTTAAGACTTTTTTAATCTGGTCGATTTCCGCTTTACTCTGGCGTGAGGTTAAGTAGTAAATTTCGGCTTCTTGTTCTTGCCAATTCTTAATTTTCTCAACCGCCCGGCCGGCCGGCAGGTAACTGGCAAAATCATAAACCGACTTTTCCTTAGCTTGAGACATTTTCACCCGTTCCTCCCGGCTCAAGTTTAACCCTGATTTAAACATCAACGCCGTGCCTTCGGTAAAAATCATGATCTTCATAGTCTTAGTCTATCACACCCCGGGGGTGTGATGATTTAGCTTGAGGCAGACGAGTACTGGGTCAAAGCGTAGTGCCAAAACTTTAAGCTAAGCCACCAGATAAAAACCGAGGCGGCTAAAACCCCCGCGATGGTTACCGGAGTCAAAAAGCCCAAAAGAGCTTTGGCGGGGAAAGTAAACACCAGGGCAATGGGAACAACAAAGGTTAAAAAAGCCCGGACTGACTCGACGTAGATGTCTATCGGCACCCGGCCCATGGAGGCAAGGTCTCTGAAAATCCAGATGGTGTGGTCGACCTCGGTGGTAATCACCCCCACGGCGGCGACGGCAATGTGGATGGCGGTGACGATGATCACTGCCGCCAGCGACAAAAATGCAAAGCTTACCAGGTCAGGGGCAGACACGCTGTTAAGCCGCCAACCCAAGGCGACGATCACCACCAGCAACAAGGGCAAATCTAAAAAGTCGGTGTGGGCGGTTAAGATTTGAAACAGCGGATTTAGGGGTTTGGCTAATGTAAAGTCAAAAGAACCGGAAACTATTTCTTCCCTAAACCAGTAAATACCGCGGTAGAAAAACTGGCCGAAAAGATCAAAGAGGTTGTAAACCAAAAAGAAGATAATCACCTGATCCAAAGAATAACCGGCGATAGTGCCTAAGCGGTCTTTGAGGACAAAGAGGAAGGCTAAAAAGAAAAAGAAGCGGACAAACTTGCCGGCCAAAAAAAGAAACGACGACAATCTGGTAGCCAGAAGCGACTGGAGGGTGAGGGCGGAAGTTTTCAACCAGTATTTAGAATAAGTTTTGAACCTCATAGCTTAGCGGCCGTAGGCGCCGTAAATTTTTAAACCTTTGCGCCAAACGGCGCGACTCACCCGGTACAAAAGCACCAGCCAGACGAGGTTGGCGGCAACCAAGCCGACAGCGCCGGCAAGGTCCACCCGGCCAAGATAAATCTGCATCGGCTGAAACAAGAAAAAGGCGGGCGGCAAAAGCCGGAAGAAGTTGTAGACGACGGGGGGGAAAATATCCAAAGGAAACAGTCCCCCGGCCAAAAACTCCAGGATCATAAAAATGAAAAAGCGCAAGGGCCAACTGTTGTGCTCGGGATACCAAAAGGCAAAAGAGCTGACCAGAAAAGAAAAAAGAAAATACAAGAGCATGGCCAAAATGACAGCGACGATAAAAATGGCGGCGGCGGGCGAGGAAGCCGGTGGCAAAAGGGGCGGGCGGAGAAGAAGGATAACCAGGGTTAACTCGAAGGTCATAAACAGCAGGTTTAAAAGTTTGTCGGAGAGGTCGCGGGCCAGCCAGTTTTTTAAGTAGCTAACCGGTTTAACCAAGTAGTTGTTAAGGTCACCGCTGGCGATTTCGACGCCGACGGTTTGGCTTCTTGACGATAAAACGAAAGAGCGCAGGACAGAAGTGCCGATAACGTAGGTGAGCATGGCGGCCCGGCTGTAGCCAAAGAGTTGGTTGTTGTCAGCGTAAATGGCCAGCCAGAGAAAATAGACGGCTAAAAACTGGATCACGTGTCTGACCCGCCACATGATGAAGTTAAGGCGATAGACAAAGCCGTTTATCAGGCTGGTTTGAAAAATCTTGAGGTATTTGCCCATTTAGGCTAGTTCGCGGTCGCCGAAAAGCTGGCGGATGATGTCTTCGATGGCCGGCTCGGTGATGTTTAAATCGGCGACGGCAAAGTTTTTGAGCAATTTAACGGCCAGACTATTGGCCAAGCTTTTTTTGACTGACAAGACCACCCGGGGCGGGTCAAAATATTTAATTTTGGCCCGGGTTAATTTTCTGATTTGATCCTTGGTGATGGGGTTGGCGAAAATTATCTCCAGCTGTTTGTGGGTAGCGTATTTTTTGATGATGGTATTAAGCTTGCCGTCAAAGAAGATTTTGCCGTGGTCGATGACGATGATACGATCGCAGAGCTCCCTGACGTCGCCCATGTAGTGGCTGGTTAAGATGATGGTGGCGTTGAATTTTTGCTGATAATTTTTGATAAAGTCTCTGATTTTTTTCTGCATGACTACGTCCAGACCGATGGTGGGTTCGTCTAAAAACAAAACTTGGGGAGAATGAAGTAGCGCCGCCACCAACTCGCACTTCATCCGTTGACCCAAAGACAACTTTCTCACCTGGACTTTGAGGATATCTTTTAAGTCGAGCATTTTGACCAGAGCCTTCAAAGTTTTATCAAAGTTGGCCGGCGGAATCTCGTAGATTTCGCGGTTTAAGATAAACGAGTCAAGGGCGGGCAGGTCCCACCAGAGCTGGTTTTTTTGACCCATGACCAAAGAAAACTGCTTTTGAAACTGACTCTTTCTGTCAAAAGGAGTAAAGCCTAAAACCTGAACCTGACCCGAGGTGGGATAGAGTAAGCCGGAGAGAACTTTTAAAGTAGTAGTTTTACCGGCGCCGTTGGGGCCGATAAAGCCGACCAGTTCGCCTGGCTCAATATCAAAAGAAATGCCGTCGACGGCACGGACAGACTGGTAGCGGCGAGAAAAAAGTGATTTGATCGAACCGGTGAGGCCGGGTTCCTTTTGGTAAACCTGGTAGTATTTTTTTAAGTTTTTGACCGAAATAACCGACATAACAAATTATTCTATCACGATGAGGCCGAGGTGTAGTGGCGTAAAGCGAAACGCCAGGCGCGGCCGGACAACCAGAGCAGGAGGGCGGCGGCAAATAAACCAAAAAAAGCCAGGGGCCAACTGATGGCGCCGGTAATGCTTTTTACGGGAACGGTGGCGATAAACATCAAGGGTAAAAGGTAGGTTAAAAGCGGTCGTAAAATCGGACCGGTCAAATCCAGGGGGATCCGGGCCAGCTGGTGAAAGGAGCGAAACAAATGGTTAATGTTTTCTACCCTACCCCACCAAAAAACCGGCAAAAGCGTCATAAACCACAAGGCGTAGCTGATGGTGATGCCGATGACGATAAGAAAGATAAAGACCAGCAAATTAATCATCGACACCGGCCAAAAGTAGGTTTTGATTAAATAGACAATCAGTGCGAGCATAGCAATGACGCTGACCAGGAAACTCAAAGACAGGTAACGCAAGGAAACGATGAATTGACCGGAGGCGGGCTTGGTCAAAACCAAGTCGAGCTCGCCGCTGTTGACCAGGGAGACAAAGTTGGCAAAATTAATTTCGAAAAAGGTGTCGAAGATGCGGTCGGCCAAAAAATAGACAGCGAGTAACAAAAGCACTTGAGGGCGGGCCCAGCCGTTGACAGTGTCGACGTGCTGGTAGATGAGGATAAAAGTGAGGATAAAAAGTAGCGCCCAGGAAAGGCTGACTAAATTACTGAAAATAAAGTGGGCGCGAAATTCCATTTCGCGCACCAGACAGTTTTTGAAAAATTCCCAGTAGAGCTTGAGATAGCGCTTCATTTAGCCGCCGTAAGCGGAATAGGCTTTGGTCCCCCGCTTTAAAACCAAATGATAAAGCCAGTAAAACAAAAGGCACCAGAAAAATTGGACGGCCAAACCCAAAATCACGGCGTTGGCCTGGTTGAGACGATTGAGACTTAATGAGACCGGAAAATAAAGAAAGTACTTGAAAGGCAGGAAGTTGGTAAAGTGTAAAAGTTTTGCCGGAAACAAGTCCAGGGGAATAAGCTGGCCGGAAAAAAAGCTATTGATAACGTTGAAGCTTAAAAACAACCAGCCGGCTTCGGTAAACCAGATGGTGGTCAGTCCCAAAATCATCTTGGCAAAAAAATGGAGCCAAAAAGCCATGAAGACGCTGACTAAAATTGCCAAGATTTTGGCGGGGCTAAAGCTTAAGGAACTTAAATCTAAATGAAAAATCGGCACTAAAAGTAAAATCAGGGGCAAAAAAAACAAAATTCTGACCACGCGCCAAGAACTGCCGGCGGCTATTTTGTAGACGGATAAACTCACGGGGCGGAGCAAATAGTAAGAGAAGCTGCCGGAACGGATTTCCCGGGATAACTCGTACTGGGGGTGGGTGGCGACTAAGTTGTTGACGAACATGATGCCAAAGTAGTAAAGCACCATCGAGGTGAGCGAGTAGCCGGCGATATCGGATTTAGTTTGAAAGGCGGCCAGCCAAAAAATTAAGGCCACGACCGGTTGGCTAACCTCGAGTAACATCCAGACTGCGCCTTCGGCCCGGTAAACCAAGGCATCGGCCACGGCGACGCGAAAAAAAGCCCAGAACTGGCGCATGACTACTATTATAACAGCCGGATTTGGGGTTACTTGACCAGGCGCTTGAAGGTTTTGCCGACGATGAAGCGAACGACTTTGTGGCTCTTGATGATTAAATCGTCGCCGGTTTGGGGGTTTCTGCCCTTTTTATCTTTGACTTTGCCGATTTTGAAAGTACCAAAGCCGGAAAGAACCACTTTTTCGCCCTTTTCCACTTGGCGAATGACTTCGTCTAAGAAAGCGTCGATGGATTCACGGGCGGCTTTTTTGGTCAGGTGGGCTTTTTTGGCGATGACTTCGATGATGTCGGCTTTAGTCATAAGTAAAGTCTATATTAGCCGCAGCATCAAGCTAAATCAAGTAGCAATTTCTGGCCCTTTAATTATTTGAATTAAGTCACTGCTTCGGCGCGAGTCTCGCGGATGACGTTGACCTTGATCTGGCCGGGAAAATCTTTGACCTCTTCTTTGATTTTGTCCCTGATGTCGCTTGCCAGTTTGACGGTAGCGTCGTCGTCGATGTCTTTGGGATTGACCACGACGCGAACTTCGCGACCCGCCTGAATGGCGTAGGCGGTGTCGACCCCGGTGAAGCCTGACGCGATATCCTCGATTTGGGTCATGCGGGTAAGGTAGCCCTCGTGATCTTCGTAGCGGGCGCCGGGGCGGGAGCCGGAGATGGCGTCGGCGATATAGACCAAGACAGACTCTGTGGAAGAAAAGGGTTTGTCTTCGTGGTGCTCGGCGACACAGTTAATCACGGCTTCGGGAACGCGGAACTGACGCAAAAACTTGACGCCGACTTCGACGTGGGTGCCTTCGGCGTCGTCGATGACTTTGCCGATGTCATGAAGCAAACAGCCTAAACGAACGATGTTGACGTTGGCGCCGACTTCGTGGGCCAGCTTAATCCCTACCCTAGTTTCTTCCAGGGTATGGGCGATCATGTTCTGGCCGTAGGAGAAGCGGTATTTGAAGCGGCCGAGCTTGTCGATGATTTCCACCGGCAGGTTGAAGACCTTGACGGCGTGGGCGAGTTTTTCTCCTTCGCGGCGCATAATCCGGTCGATGTCCTCTTTGACTCTTTTGACTATCTCTTCTATCCTGGAGGGCTGGATGCGGCCGTCGGCGAGTAACTTTTCCAAAGCCACCCGGGCGATCTCGCGCCTGACCGGATCAAAGCAGGAGAGACGGATTAGGCCCGGCTCATCCAGATCGACCTCGACGCCGGTGACTTTTTCGAAAGTCCTGATGTTTCTGCCGTCGCGGCCGATAACCCGGCCCTTCATGTCTTCGTCTTTGACTTTGACGATGGAGACGGTGTACTCGGCGACGTAGTCTGTGGCACCGTGGCGCATGGCTTCGACTAAGATCTCTTTGGCCTTTTCGTCGGCTTCGGCTTTGGCGCGCTCCTCGGCTTCGGAGACAATTTCGGCGATATCGCGGGTGAGGCGTTTTTCGTAGGCTGAAAGCAGCATTTTTTTGGCCTCGTCCGGCTTGAGCCGAGAGATGGCCTTTAACTTATCCAACTGACTAGCTTTTAAGTCTTTTAACTCAAGTTCTTTTTGTTCCAGGGCCGTTCTTATCTTGAGAGCTTCGTCTTTGGCTTCGAGAATGATTTCCCTAGCCTGAGCCTGGGCGTGGCTCAAGTCTGTCTTGGGAGCGACCGGGGGTTTTTTGCCAACCGGAGGCTGAACCACCTTTGGGTAAGGCTTTTGACTCGAAAACTTATGAAGGCGTCTAAAAAATGACATATATCAAAAACTAGCAATCAGCTACTAGCTCCTAGGTTAATTTGTGCGCGGGAGAAAAAAGGCGACCAAGCGCCCCACCGAGTTTTATTCGCTTTGGGGAGAGTAAGAAGTGTCGATTAGTTTAGGTTGATATAGTAACATTTTACTCTTGACTGGTCGTCATTTATCGCACGCTTGGTTTATTCTAGCCAAATTTACTAAATTCGTCAATGAGGGAATAAATGGCGGCGGCGGTAAACCCCCGGGTTTTGAGCCACGAGGAGATTTTTTGGCGTTTTTGAAGACTGGTTAAGCCCCGGAGACGACGGACACGGGAGCTGATAAATTTTTTAGCTAAAGCTTTTTCCTCGGCAGCGTCGGGTAAAACCTGGTCGATAATCTCCTCGCTGATCCCCTTTTTCTTGAGCTCGACGGTTAGGCCGAAGTTGCCCCGGGGACGGTGGCTTTGACGTTGTTTAACCCACCAGCGGGCAAAACTAACATCGTCGAGCAGACCATCGCCTTTAAGCCGGTTGACGACCCCATCGATCAAGCTTTGGTCGGGAGTAATTTTTTCCAAACGGGAGCGAATTTCGGCAACGGAGCGGGCGCGATAGGAAAGAAGTTTTAGAGCCTTGGCGGTTAGTTTTTCCCTAATGTCGGTCACTTTTTGGGCCGGCCGCGTTTTTTCTTGGCCGGGGCGGGTTCGGGTTCGCCTTTGACTTTGGCCCAGATGTCCTGTTCGATTTTTTTGGCAAGTTTTCCGTTTTCCAGAAGATAGAGGCGAGCGGCTTCTTTGCCCTGGCCGATGACGTCCTCGCCGTATTTGTAGAAGCTGCCGGATTTAGTCAGGATGCCGTGTTCGACGCCTAAATCAATCAGGTCGCCCACTTTGGAGATGCCGCCGAGGTTTAAAATGTCGATTTCAGCCAACCTAAAAGGCGGGGCGACTTTGTTTTTGACCACTTTAATCCGGTGGCGGGAACCGATGATGATGTCGCCGTCGGCAATGTTGCCGATTTTTCTACAATCCAACCTTATCGAGGCGTAGAATTTTAAGGCCTTGCCTCCCGGAGTGGTTTCGGGGTTGCCGAACATGACGCCGATTTTCATTCTCAACTGGTTGGTGAAGATGACGGTGGTTTTGGATTTGGAAATGGCGCTGGTTAGTTTCCTCATCGCTTGGCTCATCAGTCGAGCCTGAACGCCGATCATGGAATCGCCCATTTCGCCTTCGATCTCGGCTTTGGGGACTAAAGCGGCGACCGAGTCGATGCAGATGACGTCAAGACCGCCGGAGCGGATTAGGGTCTCGGTAATCTCCAGGGCCTGCTCGCCGGTATCTGGCTGGGAGATGAGTAAGTCGTCGAGGTTGACGCCGATGGACTGGGCCCGTTGGGGGTCAAGGGCGTGCTCGGCGTCGATGAAAGCGGCGGTGCCGCCTTTTTTTTGCGCCTCGGCGATAACATGAAGACACAGAGTGGTTTTGCCCGAAGCCTCGGGGCCGAAGATTTCGGTAATTCTGCCGCGGGGCAAACCGCCGATACCCAAAGCGATATCTAAAGCGGGCGAACCTGTAGGAATAAAGGCGATATCGGTGTGTTGTTGCTCGCCCAGCCTCATGATCGAACCAGCACCATACTGCTTCTCGATCTGCTCCATCGCTACTTTAATTGCTTGAAGTTTGGGATCTTTAGGCATTTTCTATCAGTTTAACAGAATCTTGGTAAATTTCAATCAGCTGCCTGATAAAATCTTGGTTGCCGACGATGGATTTGACTAAGCTAACAAATAGAAAGACTTCAAAAAACACCAGCAGGGCGAGGGTAGCGACTGCCCGCCAGGGACGGGGCCGGCCCACCACCCGGGTACCGGTAAACTGGTCGTGCCAGGAGCGGTTTTTGGGGTCGATAATGATCCAGAGGAAACCGGCGCCAAAAACGAGCCAGGAAACAGTATAGCCAACGGCATAGCGGAATAAGGCTAAACCAAAAGAGATGTTTTTGCCTTTGGCGTCAACGACTCTAAGGCCGGCGGCGAGCTTGCCTAAAGTGGTCCCAAGGTTGGCGCTAGTCAGCGACAGATAGAGCCACCAGAGGGGAACAAAGAAAAAGGCGACAAAAAACAGCCACCAAAACAAATTTTTGCCAAAAGCGGGGGCTAAACCTCCGGCTTGGCTCCAGGCCATCCACAAGCCGATTAACGCCAAAAGACAAAACAAGGACTTGTCGATTAAGAAAGCGAGGGCTCGGACAATAAAGCCGGCAACAGGTGGTTTCATAGTTAGCGCTTTAATTGATTAAATAATAGGGTCCAGTTGGTTTCCAAGAAAACCTGAGTGACGGCTCTGAGCCAAAAGCTTAAGAGGATAAACGCCGGGCCGAAAACTAAAACGAAGGGAACGATGAAGATTTGGGCGTAGCGGTAGATCGCATAACCTAAGGCGGCGGTCAGACCCAAGACTGTGGCCCAAGCCAGGCCGATAAGCAAAGTCAGGCCGAGGTTAATAAGGCCCAGCTTCAGAAGCGACCGCCAGTGAGTCCGGGCCAACTTAAAGGCGATTTTGACCGCCGGAGTGAACCTCAAGGATTTTTGGACAATCAGCCTGCGGGCCAGAATCAGGGTAAAGACGATTAAAATCAGGCCGGCGGTGAAGTAAATTAAAGCGGCTGCCGCTAGAAACAACCCCACCAGGGCCTTGATGGACTCCGGGGCATTGGCAAAAATGGGGGCGGCCAAGACCAGCACCAAAAGGGCCAGCGACCAGTAAACAAACCAGGGAAGAATTTGTAAGATCATTAAGGGGACGGCGGCTTTGAGGCCGAGAGCCGAGGCGGAAGCGATTTGGGGCCGGCCGCGATTAAGTTTTAAGTTGATGCCGGAAAGTAATGCGCCCAGGGCCCATTGGCTGATAAAAAGATGCAAGAGAAAATAGATCGTGGAGGTGACAAAAACGGTCGTGCCTAAAACAAACCAGGCAGGGCGGGGGACGCGGGCAAGACTCTCCCCGATCTTAACTAAGGCAGTTTCGGCCAAAGCCAAATAGCGGTCAACCCCGAAGTTGACGGTGTCGGTCGAAGGCATGGCTTGGGGTAAATCGGCCAAGCTTTGTAAGTTAACGCCGCGGGAGCCGGAAAAAACGGCCGCGATCAGGCCGTAAAGCCAGAGGGGCTTTTGGGTGGCGGTGAGCTGAAAAGATTGTTTCAAAATTTTTTTATACATCGGTTCATTTTTCCATATAGTCTGGTAAAATACAAACGTACCTAGCGTACAGCGGGGATTAGTTTAACGGTAGAATGCGCGGCTGGGGGCCGTGCGGAGACAGTTCGACCCTGTCATCCCCGAAATTAGACTGATATATCAGTCCTTTTTCTAAGAGCAAGACCTTCTCGAATTAATTTATTGAGAAGGTCATTAACGGTTTTATCAACTTGTTGCCATACTTCTTCGTCAATTTCATTGGTGACTCCCGGATCGTGTCTTCTAAGTGATGCTTGAAAGACTTCGGCAAAGAGTTCTTCTTGCGACTGTAGCTCTGAAAATTCAATATCTTTTTTCCTTAAAAGGGAGAAAATGTGCCTTACTTTTTGTCTATCTTCAGAGGGATAATAACTAGTTATGAGTCCCTCAACCTCTTCGGGGTTATCCTCAACCATTTTAGTGATAACAAATGGCAAAATTACTCTATTAAAATAGACCCCTGCCGGTTCAATTTTGAACATCCTTCTTTCTGGCGCTTTAAAAAGTTCGAGGTTATTCTCGATAGTATCAAGCATTCTCTTTTCGAATTCGTTCAACCTATAACCTGACTGATCTAAGTACTGTTTATATTCGTTTTGGTAAAAATCCTCGATCGAGGCGATGGGAGTATCACTTTCCCCTTTGGCAAAAAGTCTATAGATCATAAGGTCGTCTAAGGGTTGAGAATAATACTTACTGGAGGCACCATAAAGTCTATAAAGGAAGTAAGTTAACTTGAAAAAAAGAGATTTTTCATTGACATCATTATCAGGAAACACAAATTCTGTGGCCGGGTAGTCGGTAATACCAGCTTCATTTATATCCTTGTCGGTTCTTTCTAAAAATTCAATTATGGATTCGTTGCTAAGATCTAGAGATGCAAATTTGCCTGACGGAGTAAAAAAAGTTTTCAGGTTTCTGGTGGGACGGAAGAGCTCAAGCATTTCTTCAAGGGCGACGGTGTACTTGACGACATCAACGTCTTTCTCAAGAAAAACGATCTTTTTGTGAAGCGAGTGGCCGAATTCGTGAAGTACGTATTCTTTCCAAACGGTCGGAAATTTCCTGAAACTTTCTATATTTGCTTCTCCTATCCCCAAAACAATCTGGTTTAAAAAGTCGTCGTACTCACCCCAAGGATTGTCGCCACCTTCAAATACACCTAAATTCGAAGCTGCTCTTTCTAAGCGATATTCTTTGAGAATTTGTTTTATTTCTTCTTTCAGTTCTTCATCTTCGGTTGCGACATAAATATTAGCCTCTTTGGGCCTTTTTGGTGCAATGGGGCCTTCCCGAAATTTGATTATTTTTCTCTGCGAGAGACTCTTAACTTTAAGATAATTAAGAAGCGTTCCTTGATCAAGGAGTCTGTAAAGAGGACTTTGCTGACGGATCGCGCCAATAGTAGCCAACGCACTGTTGTCATCCCCGTATCGATCTTCAGAAACAGACCAAACGTCCGCCCACTGGGCGTTAATCGAGAATATCTCTTCTCCTAAAAAGGGGTCGCGAGTATCATAAACGTTAGTGATAGATGGATTTCTCAAAGCCTCTTCAAACTTTTCAGGGACATTCCAGTATTCTTCTCTAACCATTAAAAGGGCCCAAACGGCACTGCCAACTTCGTAAAAATCATCTTCTATCATCGTTTTGGCTCGCGGGCTTAAATTGCCTTCATTTTTAAGATCGAGATAAACCTGCTTCAGCCTTTTTAACTGGGACATTGATTTTTCCGTATTGCTTTGCCATTTTTCCTCGTCAAAGGAAATTAGTGCCAGCTGATCTTTAAATTGATAAGGGATGAGACCAAGCTCTCTTTCAATCTGGGGCATAAATTTTTCCGGCTCAAAATCTTCTACGTTTTCAAAAAATCTTGTTTCAGACCAGTTGATTCTTTCTCTGGGGGCTTCGTGAGGAAGAAATTTTTCTAACTTAAGTAACCAGGGTATCGCGGCCAACTTCAGAACCTCTCTTCTTTTAAGATCAACTTGTGGCCTAGGCAGGTTACCTGTTTCTAATCCGCCTGAATCTTTCATGTAGCCAATTATATCGAGATAGGCCTGTGGTTGTCGACCTAGGAGGAAAGTTTATTCGGTGGTTTTTTCCGGGCCGGCGTTGTGGAAGGATGAGGCAAAGGCTTTGATGCGAGCTTCATCGAAGCTGTCCATTTTGTCGATCTTGCCCCAGGCGGTTAAGGCGATGGCGACGTCGAGCTCCGGGCGAGGGACGATGATCAGGCGTTGATAAGAATTTAAAAGTGGGGTTAATTGATCAACTAAAGCCTGGCAAGGCGCGGAAGCAAACCTTTCCGGCAAATCGACGACTTTGTCCGGCGGGTTTTCAGGCGTAAGCCAGCTCATGCCGGCCGGCGGGGTGAAGGTTAAATGATACAGGTCGGGGCTGGCCGAACTGGTAGCAATGTCTTCTCCCTCGTGGGCAAAGACGGCAGGAATAAAACGGCCGGCGGACAACCGGTCGCAGTTGTAGGAGATGACCACGTACCCATGCTCTAAGGAATGAATTAAGTAACCGTCTGATAAAACTTGGGTATAGGCTCCCCTTTTGGCCCAAACGGGAAAGTGGGGGCCGGAGGTGGGCGGGTTGGAGTTATAGTTTACGCCGGCGATGTCGTTGACGTGGTCTGCTCCTTGGTCGGCGATGGTGTCAAAGTGAAGATTTTCACTGCCGCGGCTAAACCAAAACCAGGCGCCAATGACGGCGGCGATGATAATGGTTGGCCAAAGAAATTTTTTCATGACTTATTTAAGTTCGAAGGTAACGGAAACGGTTTTTGACAGCCTTTCTCTGCCCGGCTCGATCGGGGTGGCGGTTTGGTCGGAGACCACCTCCAGGCCGCGGTAGATGGGGCCAACTCCCGACTCGGAAACGGTCAAGACTTTGCCCAAACGGCGACCGGAAGCTTTGGCGGCGGCTTGGGCTTTTTCCCTGGCGTCGGCAATGGCTTGCTCGAGAAGCTGACTGTCGTAGTCGGCGGTGTCGTCAAGGGAAAAATTGGGGCCGGAGACTGAAGTGGCGCCAGAGCTAGCCAGCAAATCTGCCAGCTCTCCCGCCCGGTCGATGTTTTTGAGTTTGATCTCGACGGTGTTTGAGGCTTGCCACTGGTTGCCGGTTCGGGGGCGGGGCGGGTAGATCATAATCTCGACCTCGCCATCGGTTTGATAGACGCTAATCTCTCTGGTTTGTAAATCCTCGTCGGCAATACCAAAACTTTTTAGCGAGTCGATTAGGTCGGCCATATTGGAATTGACTTGGTCGACGGCAACTTCTTTGTCAGCGTCGGTGACGCTAACTGTGGCAGAAAAGCGGGCTACCTGCGGCAGGGTGTCTAGGTGGGCCTCACCGGTGACGGTTAAGCTTGAGCCGGGCAAGACCTCAAACTTGCCCCAGTTGACCCTGTCCCAGGGCAAAACGAAAATTCCAGCGAGAACTACCAGAACGATAACTAGAACTTTCGCCCAGTAAGGTTTAAAAATCATCTCTTGAGAGTAACATCTTAAACTCAAAGGTGTCAATCACTCTGGTATAATAACCCATAATTTTTAAAATGGGCTGGACAGAGAAAGTTTTAAATACCAAGCCAGAATTAAAGTATAAGAGCGTTCCTGAAGCTCTTGAGGCTTTTGCTTTAGAGCAAGAAACTTACAGAAATTCTGATGAAGTCGAGCGCTTCGGGGTGGAAACGCGCAAGGGTTTAAGAGAAGCAACCAGAGAAAGTGCCTGGTTTAAGCGAATTTATGGCGAGGCGGTTAACCGCTTCTCGGTACCTTTAAGTGGCGTCGACCTCCGCCAACTGAAGGGAGAGTTGAGTGGGGCCATTTTTGAAAACATGGCTTATCATTTTCTACTGGCTGACTTAGACAACCAAACTACCTTGCTGTCGCCCCAGCAAACATTTGAGATTTATTTAATTCAACTGGGGCTCGACTACACCAGTGAAAAAGTAATTCAACACCCTTTTGACGGCTGGGGAATTATAGGCATAAGCGTTCCCGATGGCTTGGAAGTAGGTTTAATCGATTTACAAATTAAACGCGTCCACGAGTATACCACTTCGAATAAAAACCACCACTTAAGCCGCAAGGTCACTAGCTTTTGGGCGAACCGACAACATCATCAATTTCCCCCAAGCGAAGCAGGCTTAACCATGACGCTCCCAGACGGGATAATGATTGAAAACAGACGCTTGGCTAAAGATTTAAAAACTAAACACCTGCCGATTACCGGCAGTCAGTTTAGAGAATTCATTCACCACACCATAAACCACTACCGCTCGTTTCAGCCCTTAGAAGAAGGCGTAGCCAGCGCCACCTTGATGGAAATACAAGAATTTGCCCGGGCGCGGGCGGGCCAAACAGCAGAAGTTGCTACCACTCTGGTAAAATAACTCCATGAAAAACTCGCCGGCACTGGCCTACTCTCAAAAGCCCAAGCTGGCGGTGAAAATCCTGGCGCCATTGAAAAGCAAAAGAGATTTGAGTTTGGCCTATACGCCCGGCATTGCCGAGGTGGCCAAAGCGGTGGCGGCAGACGGCAACAAACTTTATACTTACACCTTTAAAAGAAACAATCTGGCGGTAATTTCGGACGGGTCGGCGGTGTTGGGGCTGGGGAACATCGGCCACAAGGGCAGCTACCCGGTGATGGAGGGCAAGGCGATGTTGTTTCGCCGCTTTGGCAGAATCAACGCCGTGCCGATCATTGTCAAAACCCAAAAGGTCGATGAGTTTGTGGACACGGTAGTCAACATTGCCGATTCTTTTGGGGCGATTAACCTTGAAGACATCAGCGCCCCGCGCTGCTTTGAGATTGAAGAGCGGTTAAAGAAGCTTTTGGACATTCCCCTGATGCACGACGACCAGCACGGCACGGCCATCGTGGTGCTGTCGGCTTTGACCAATGCCTTAAAACTTCTGCCCAAATCAGGCAAAAACACCCGGATCGTGATGGTCGGCTCCGGGTCGGCGGGAGTGGCGGTGAGCCGGCTTTTAGTCATGGCCGGCTATAAAAACATCATTCTGTGCGATTCCAAAGGCATCGTCAGCAAACGCCGGCGCGACCTGAACCCGGTAAAAAGAGCCATGCTCAAGGTGACCAACCCCAATAATGTTTCGGGGAAAATCCAAGACGCTTTGAAAGGCGCCCAAGGGCTAATCGGGGTGTCGCGGGCGGGGCTGGTCGGCCCGGCCGATATTAAACTGATGGATAAAGCGCCGATTATTTTTGCCATGGCCAACCCGGTGCCGGAGATTATGCCCGACGAAGCCCGCCGCGCCGGGGCCGGGATCGTGGGCACGGGCAGGAGCGACTATCCTAACCAAATCAACAACGCTTTGGCTTTCCCCGGAGTCTTCCGAGGGGCGATTGACGCCAGGGCGAAAATTACCGACAAGATGAAACTGGCCGCAGTTGCCGCCATCGTCTCCTACCACCAAAAGAATTTAGCCAAAAACAAACTCATGCCGAGGGTATTGGATTCTAAAGTCCACCAAGTGATTGCCCGGGCGGTTTACTCGGCCGCCAAACAAAAGTAGCTGCCGATTAGGGAAAATTCTTCCAAGTGGGTTTGTTGGTTATAGAAGGTCGAGGCAGAACCGCCGTCGAGGTTTAAAGCCGTGGTGAAGCTTAACCCTAAAGTCTCGGCCAGGTTAACCAAAAGGCGCGGAGTCTCGGCCAAAAGCGGCCCGGTAAAAGCCGAGTCTTCCCCGACGAGCGCCAAAAAAACCAGCTGGCCTTGGAGGGTAGTAGCGGCGACTACTCGGCGGCGGGGTTCGTCGTTTTTGATCCTCAAAGGCAAAGGCAGGCCGTTGGCAATCAGCAGCGGCCCCGACTGCAAACCCCAGTCAACCGCCCCCTGCGGTCTGACGTTGCTCAAAGAAACTTGGCCTTGATTTAAACTTAAGTAGCCGTTTAAGAAATCTGACAAAACCGGCGGAGACGCTTGGCGACCCTCGGCAACCAACCAACCGATGGGTTCGCCGTTAAGGTCGTAAAATCCGCCGGAAACTAAACCAGAGCAGGTAGAGATTAGATCGGCGCTTTCGGCTTTAGCTTGGTGATTGGGGAAAAGCTTGAGGCTGGCGGGATCGTCAACCGCCAAAACGGCGTAGTGAAAGGTTTGGTCTTCAAAAAAGAAAGTGTCCATGGTGGCTAAAACCACTTCGGGGGTTTGGGGACCCTCCTGGCTAACACCCCTCGGGGTAAGCTGGGGCTCTTCGACGGAAGTTGGATCAAAGTTGGTTTTTTGGTAAAACCAAACTCCAGTTAAAACCACCCCCAAAAGGATGAGGATCTTTTTCATGGCTCAATTATACTTGACTAGTAGCCGCCGTCGGGCAAGTCTTGCATCATCTTGTCGAGCGTTTCCTGGTCCATCACTTGGTCGCCCTCGGCGCTAGGCTGCATCAGGTCTTCCATCATGGCGCCAAAGTCGGCGAAAGTAACGTCGGCCGGAGGCTCGAACATGGAGTCGGCGACGACTGCGGGCAGACAGCTGTAGTCAACGTCAGGAGCAGTGTAGTCGCCCTGATCGGTGGTCTCGTCGGGCACGACGCTGGGTTCGGGCTGGTCAAATAAAGAACCCTCGGCCGGGTCGGAACAGAATTTGGTACCCTGGCCGTCTTGACCCCAAGAGTACATGCAGTTGTCGCGGATGATGATGTCGACTTGACCGGTGTCGCCGAGCATCTGTCCTCGGTACATTTCGCCTTTGACGTAACCTTCATACTGGACCTCGTCCACGGTATAGGTACATTTCATCGGTACGCCCAACTTTACGGCGGCGGCCAGCGAGCCGGTGAAGACGTCCTGGCCGGTCGGGGTTTTGCCGCCTTTAAGGTAGAACCAGCCGATGCCGGCCAAAACCACCACAGCGACGATTATTAAAATATTTTTCATTGGTTACTCACCCCCTCTCAAAAGTTGAGTTGAACGATTGATAGATTCAAGTAGGCAGCAAAGCTAACCCAGGCCAGGTAAGGCAGAAGCAGCAGGCCGGCGGTTTGGCTCAAGCGATAGAATTTGACCAGGGTGACTAAAATCAAAAGCCACAAGATAATGATTTCTACTAAAGCCAGGTCGGGGCGTTTGAGACCAAAAAATAAGTAAGACCAGAAAAAATTAGCCACCAGCTGGAGGGCGTAGAAAGCGAGGGCGGCTTTGACTTTTTTGGCTTTGGCCTTGACCATAAGGATAAGGTAGGAAGCGTAGCCCATGAGCAGGAAAAGCAGGGTCCAGACCGGGGCAAAAACAAAGTTGGGCGGGGTGAACGAGGGCTGGTTGATGGTCGCGTACCAAGTGGTGATTGAAGGGGTAGTGACAAGAGAGCCTAGAAAGCCAACAAGTTGAGGGACAGCTAAAGCGACGATCAGCTTGGTAAGATTCATTGAGACAATTGTATACTAGACAGATGGAAAAGGAAGCCATATTTGCCGGAGGCTGTTTTTGGTGCATTGAGGCGGCGTTTGTAGATATGGAGGGGGTGTTGGAAGTGACTTCGGGCTACACCGACCACTATGAAGCGGTCAAAGTGGTTTATGACCCGGACAAGGTAGCTTACGAGAAATTACTCGAAAGATTTTGGCAGCAGATCGACCCGACCGACCCCAATGGCCAGTTTGCCGACGTGGGGCCGCAATACCGGACGGCGATTTTTTATGCCGATGATGCCCAAAAACGGGCGGCGGAAAAATCGCGCGACGAACTTGACCGCTCGGGTAAGTTTGAGGAACCGATCGTCACCGAGATTTTGCCGGTAGGAGAGTTTTACCCTGCCGAAGACTACCACCAGGAGTATTACCGCAAAAACCCGACGCATTACAAGCTCTACAAAGCCGGCTCGGGAAGAGAGGGGTATATTAAGAAGACGTGGGGGAAGGATTAAAATCTACCCATGATTCTATCGACATCCATCATCAGCATAACTTGCCTTATTTGCTCGTCGGTAAAATCAGGATTTTGCGCTCTTACGCTTTCTTCAAAAACAAACTTAGTCAGCTCCAAAGCATACTCGCGTCGGGCTTTTTCGCTTTCTAAAAATCTTGCGGCTTGACTCTTAGAGATTTTGCCGTCAAGAGCCATTTTGGTTACTTCACCTTTGTCTTCCAGCGCGGCTAAAAAAATCTCGAATTGCTCTCTAAATTTACTGCCAGGCCTGCCGACTTTTAACAAGTTCGTAGGTATTTCGTTAGGATCGACCTCTTCTTCAACTTCATCTTCTTCTAAGCCTCTGTACTGCGATACAGGAAAACCTGTATCTTCTAGGGTTTTAGAGACTTGAGCCCTGGCGTCTTCGTCCCAACCTAAAACCTGGAGTTGATAACCTGGGGCAAACAGGTAGTTATCCCTTTCTTCCCTAGTTGGTTCCCGGCCATTTTCTGCTTGAAAACGCTTTTCCCAAAACTTCTCCTGCTTGCGGGCCTTTGAAATTGACGGCCGAGATATAGCTACATAGACAGGATCGTGTTGGCCGACTATTTTGAAAGAGTCTAAGTCGAAAGAGTCAAGAATGCTATCGTGAGGGAAAAATTTCTCCAGGGGGATTAACCCTTGAGGAAATTCTGCTTCTAGTTGAGTAAGTTCATCATCGAGTATCTTAGAAAGATCGTCACCTAGCCAACCTTCGCTAAAGTAATCACGCAACCTGGCGTCATTATACTTGACCTCGTTGACGACGGCGAAAATTTGCCTCAACTCATCCGGGGTAAGCTCCAAGGGTACAAGCCGGTCGTTGCCGATGGTAACAATGCGGTCTTTTATTGGCGGAATTGAATTTTGAGTTGTTTCTGGCGGCATGGCGAGAATTTATCAAAAAGACGTGGGGGGAATAGGCTGATCTCGAAGTTTTTCTTTTAAAGGATCGAAAGTGGCTAAGCTGATAGTGCCGGGAACGGCCCGGTCCAGGTTTAAAATGCCCTCTAAGTGATCATACTCGTGTTGGATGAGTCTGGCTAGATCACCGGAAAAGTTGTCTTCTTGCTCTTGACCGCTGCCGTCAATCCATTTTATTCTGATGGCTTCTGACCTTTCGACGTCGGCGCTGATGATGCCGGCGCTGATGCAAACCTCTCGAAAAAAGTTGGTTGAGTCTGAATATCTGATGATCTCGGGATTGATAAAAATGTCCACTTCTTGATTTTCGTTTAGGGTGACAAAGACTCTTTTGCTCTCACCGATTTGGGGAGCGGCTAGTCCCCGGCCCATGCCGGTTAGCTTTCTGTATTTTTTCAAAACCCGACCCAAACGCTGGCCAATCTCCAACCCTTCTTCAACATCAACTTCTTGGGTTTTGGTCCTTAAGACCGGGTCGCCGGCATAAACGATCTCGGGGACGACCCCGGTAACGCACATAAAGTCTTCGGCCAACGCTTGCAGTTGTTTTTCTCGCGCCATGGCCGGATTATACCACAATATCAACCTATAATGTTGTTTGGCGGGGCTAGTTAGGCTATAATCCGGACCATGAAAACAGAAAATTTCCAGGATTTGAAAAGCAAAGAAACAAGCCGGGGGGTAGCGGTAGAGCTTTTTACTAAAGTTCGAGACGTTCCTTACGCTTTGAATGCTGACGGTAATATTGAGGGCTTGTTTGAAGATGGAGTGGCGGGCTATACCAGAAAACATCTTTATTTGCTTCCCCGCCTGAAAAAGCTGGGGTATAAAGTCGACATTGGCATTGCTGAATTTGACTGGCGAGAGCTGCCAATTCCCACAGATATTCTAGAGCTGCTAAAAGATCCCCACGGCTATCATATGTTTTTGTACGTGGGCACGGGAAAAGCCACTAAGGTAGTCGACGCTACCTGGGATAAAGGCATGACACGTCTTGGCTTTCCGGTTTTTTCTTGGGATGGAGTTTCTTCAACAGGCCTGGCGATAAAGGCGACCAACGCTAGAAGACAAAACTTACTGACTCTTAAAACCAGAGCGATAGCAAGCTCAACTCTCAAAAAGTTAAAAAATCCAATAGAGACTGAAGCAACTCCTTTTAATGATGGTTTTAATCTGTGGTTGGGAGAAATGAGGGGAAAGATTTAGGCTTTGCCCAGGTGGCTGGGAATGGTAGGATAAAACCATGAAACTTAAAGCGGGAGATAAGGCACCTGCGGCTGTACCCGGGAAGCCTGCGGTATTCGCGACAACTTTAGTCAATTAAAGCAGAAAAATGATTAAAAGTTACGGCGCCGACGGGGTGATTTTTGCCAGAAGAACCACTTTTGTGATCGACCCCGCCGGCAAAATCGCCAAAATCTACGACAAAGTCAAGCCTGACGAGCACGCGGGAGAGTTGATTGAGGATTTAAAAGTCTATCACACACCGGGTGTGTGATTGGGGTGGGGCGGCTTTTTGGGCGGATTGAGTGTCGCTAATCGCCCGCATCAAAATGACGTCCTTGACATTTTTGGGCCTTAGCTTTTCTCCTTTTTCATCCATATGTCAATAATAGCATGTTAGCGGCAGGTGGCGGCTTGGGCATAGAAAAATAGCCTGTTTTTTGGTAAAATATAGGGGTATGTATAATTGGTCGGTTGATGAGAAGGCTTTTAAAAAAAGAAATCCGGAAGGGTATCGGCTGTGGCGGCTGGTACAACTGATTAACTACGGCCTGGACGGCGAGAAACTCGACGAGGACGAAGTCAAAAAAGCCTGGCCGAAGATTAAAGATGATCTCGATCCGTATTCTCGGCGGGCTATAGAGTATTTATTATGGCAAAAAGCATACTCACTGCCAAGCAACGTGACTTTTTGGAATTGGCAGAAAAAGAACCTTCACTAGTTAAGCGGTTTTATTTAACCGGCGGCACGGCTTTGGCGGAGTTTTACTTTCAACATCGGTTGTCGGAAGATATCGATCTTTTTTCCGAACAAGAAGTAAATCCCAAAGCGGCAGAGGCTTTTTTGAAAAAGGCGGCGGCAAACTTAAAGATTAAAAAAATTGTCAGACAGCAGTTTTTGGGACTTCATACCTATAAACTCCACTATAAAGATGGCGATTTTTTAAAGGTGGATTTTAACTATTATCCGTTCCCCCGGATTGAAAAAGGAACGAGTTTTGGTAAATTGGAAGTTAGCAGCGTCTACGATATTGCCGTAAATAAGATTCATACCGTCGGCATGAAGCCCAGGGCCAGAGACTATGTTGATTTGTATTTTATTTTTACCACCTCAAAATACAAACCGGAAAAATATTTACAGAGAATGCGGCTCGACAGCCAGGCAAAATTTGATTGGCCGTTGGAGGCAAAAAACTTGGCGGCGGGGTTTTTGCGGGTGAAAGACTTTTCTAAAACCGACCTGCCCAAAATGCTCAAACCCCTTGACCTTAAAGCCATGGAAAAGTTTTTTTTGCAGCTGGCCCGGGGTTTGAAAAAGGAAATTTTTAAATGACCACTGTAACCATTGCCAGCGATAAAAAAGACCAAGTGGTGGATATTAGCGACCGGGTGCAGGAGGTGGTGGATAAGGCTGGGGTGAAAGACGGCAGCGTTACCGTGTCTGTGGCCCACACCACCTGCGCCGTGACTACCGCTGACCTTGATCCCGGCACCGACGAGGACATGATGGAAGCTTTCCGGGCGATGGTGCCTAAGTTAAAATTCCGCCACCCGCATGACCCCGAGCACGCGCCGGATCATATTTTGTCCAGCCTCATCGGCCCGTCGGTGACCGTGCCGGTGGCAAAAGGCAAACTGGTGTTAGGATCCTGGCAGAGAATCGTTTTGGTCGAGTTTAACGGCCCCCGCCAAAGACACATCACCATCTATCACATACCGGGTGTGTGATAGGGGTGGGGTTAGCGGCAGGTGTCGGCTTTGACGAAGCCGGCGGCTTGGGCTTCTTTCTCACTGCAAAACCAAGCCTCGCCGATGTCCAGCTCGACCACGGTCCAAATGTACTGGGCGCAGCCGGGATAGTAGTATTTTTTGACTTTGGTGGATTTGTCGATGTTGGCTTTGATGTTACAGCCGGGATTGGCTAAGTTCTCCTTTTGCCAGCATTTTTGACTGAAAACGCCCAAGTTGTTTTTTCGGGCAGAGTGGTTGGCGGCTTTGAGGGCTTCCCTTTGGGAGGTCTGGTCTGAGTGGTAGCGGACCCAACCTGAAGCCAGCATAGCCTGATTCACCAGTTCGTCCCCGACATAGATTAAAGCCATGGGCCGGCCGCGCTGGTCTAAGATTTTTTCCGAGACGACCACCGACTGGCCTTCGACTAAACTGGTGAGCAAGTCCTTGGCTTCCTGCCCGCCGCAAAACTCGAGCTCGGGGGCGTCGAGGTGGCGGAGCCTCAAGCGGACTTTGCCGTCTAGCACAATGGTGTCGCCGTCGATGACGCCTAAAACCTTGATGGCGTCGCCGGAGACTTGGGGCTCACCGAGTAAAACCAAATTTAAAATCAGTGAAGGCACGGCGACGGCAAAACCTATCCAAGGCAGAAGCTTGGTGAAGTTTAGTCTAACTCTCTTTTTCACTTTGCTCCCATGACTTGCTGTTCGTACTCACCGAGCGGTACGATTCGGTAAACAAACTGGTCAGGTATATCGTCATGAAGAGATATAGTAACGTCATCAATATGTTCGAAGCGGTTAGGCTGACCATCTCCTTTTATAAACTCGGTAAAATTACCTCTGTCCCCGAAGATTACTTGGACTCCCTTATGTGATTTTCCTTCAAATAGTAAGTCGGCAATTTTCTTGTCGTTTATGCCGAACTTTTCTAGGGCTTTTAGCGTTTTCGTTAAGTGATTTTGGACAAGTGGTTTGTCAATCTCATGGATCGCCCTAAGTACTTCGTCAGAGTTTTTTAGATTATCCACTTTTATCCACCCGTTTATCAATTCAAAGCTGGGTTCGAACCCTGTGCCAATTCTATCCGATTCTTCCTTGGGAACCCCGAGTCTGTATAATCTTTCCATGAGGCTCCAGCGCCAACCAATGTGCCAGTAATCCATCACCCAATCAAGGTTGCTTCCATAGACACTATCGACTAGATCCTCATGAATCCCCTGTTCTACAACAACTTTTAAAACGTCAGGGTGAGGAATTAAGTTAACTCTTGCTTCCTCAGAATCTTTAGCTCCAGAGGACCACTTTAGTACTGAAATTTTTTCTCCAGATACACCCTCTTCTAAATGGGATAAAGATATAGAGGTGCATCCGGCTAGTTCTTCCTTGAATAAAGGCTGATTTAGCTCATTTACAAGCTTGTCGGGAGTGATAATCCTATCTTTGAATGGCTGCCAAATTTCTTTTGGTAGACCTTCACTATACTTTGCGTCCATATAGATTCATTTTACACCAAGGTGATTCTCCGGGGCATTGAGTGAATTTTAGCACAAAAAATTATCTATACCCCTGGATTTCAGGTACCAGTGCAAAATGTTTGGAAAATTCGGTTTCTAGTTTTTCGGTGTAAAAATCCTTTGACCCTCTCACGTCGTCTGGGTTCAAAGTGGTAGCTTCTAAATCTAGTTGTCGTGAAACTCTGTGTTCAGGCGTCACTCCTAAATGAATCTTACCGGCGCATTGAATTTGAGTTTGAGGATTTATTGACCTTAGCGCATCGGCGAAATCAGAGTGATATACCGCACCTGAAAAAACGTACATTGTATCTTCCGCTACAATAAACTTTAACCTTACCCCGGCTCCCCCGATGAAAAATTCGTCAGCCAATTGGTCAAAATCTCTAATGTTCAACGGCTGATCGTTGATAGTTATCCTAAAACAATCGAAGGTTAAATCCTGTCTTTCTGTAGGAACCGGATTTATTCCTTCTAGAGCTTCTATCGTCGGTGACATAAAAAAAGCCTCCCCTTTTACGGCAGGCGGAGATATTATACAACTAAAACTTGTTGGCGTGGTAAGATTATTATAGTACGGCAAAGGGGGTGAGGAGAAATGAAAAAGGCTGATTATATTAAACTTTCCGGTTATCTTTTTGGGATTGTGGGGCTAATTCACCTAGGCAGGGTTTTTCTGGGCTGGCCGCTGATTTTGGGCGGCTTTCTAATCCCCGCCTGGGCCAGCTTTTTGGCCGGCTTGATCCTGTGGTACCTGGCCTACGCCTCGATGAAGTTGAAGTGAGGGGTTACTAAGGGTGGGTAGCAAAACTAAAAATGCCTTCGGGCATCTGGTTTAGCATAAGGTTAGTTTTGGCTGCGAACGCGTCTGTGTCTCTCCGGTGAAGCACTAATCTTTCCAGGCGGCTTAATTTCGCGTCTTGTGGCCTGGTTTCGACAACTTCCATGGCTAACTGTTGATCGAACTCCGGGTTTTGGCTTAGTTTGTGTCTTATGGCTGTAACAACAAGGCGGTGGGGTTTGCTTGACATTCCGCCCTGATAATTTTCGTCATGAAGAAAAGACACGGTAGAATCTAGAAAGGCCGCGCTTTTTGAGGTAAGACCGATTAACAGGCTGGGATCGATGTCGATAGTGGCGCTGCCTTCTGTTAAGGCTTTTTGGGCGGCAGAGTTAGCCTCGGACAAAATGTGGTCAAGAGTATTAGCGCCTGCTTCTTTAGTTCCGCCCTGCATACTTGCTGCCCACTATTCCAAATCCGCAGGCTCTTTTTTCTTGACTTTAGGCTTTTTCATGGCTGAAACCAGCTCGAGAAGATGATCCAGTTTTTGGTTAATCGCATCAAAGTGGTCCTGGTAATTGGGTCCTGATCTTTGCGGCGTCCGACCATCCCGGTTAAAGCGGCCACCTCCGCGCGGCTGACTGTCGCCGCTGTCTTTTCTGAAACAATCGTTGCAAAAAACCGGCTTGTCCCCTGTAGGGCGAAAAGGCACTTCGCAGTCTTTGCCGCAGTTGGAACAGACTGCCGGATGCATTTCGCGCCTGAAGTCCCCGCCGCCAAAGCGCCCGCCGCCAGGGCCGCCCCGGCCTCCCCCGCCTCGGCTGCCTCCACCTCTGCCTCGATTAAAATCTCTCATGGCGCCATTATACTCTTATTTCCCGCCTGGAAAAGGGGTAGAATGGATTGATGAAAAATTACTTTGCCTTTATAGACGAATCAGGAAACTCGACGCAGGAAAGATTTTTTGGTCTGGGTTTAATGCTGATGGACGACGAAATTGGTGATTTCTATGATGCTATGAAGCCTCATTATGAAAAAGCTTTTAACATTGCCAAGTCAAACAAAATAACCAGAGTTAAAGAACTAGAAAAGAATGCCGACCTGAAACAGTTGTCTAGTTTAGCAAGTAGCCATATCCATTTTGAATTAAAGTTTAAGTATGTAAACTTTACTAATAATGTAGTTTATCGAGACTTGGTAGCCACCTATTTTAACTTCAAAGAGGTAAGGTTTTGCGCCTTGATTATTGATCGTCAAACTTATTCAAATACAACCAAAAAGGGAATTACCTTAAATCCCTGGGATGTTTATATTAATCAAGCCTCCATGCTTCTGGCAAACAACATCAGGGAAATTACCCCGTGTAATGTTTGCGTTTTAGCGGATGATTTGTCAAAGCCCACATATATCAAAAAGTCGTTTGAAAAATCTCTCAAAGATGCGCTTGAATACCGATTGAAAAAACGAGGTATCAGCAATAGTGTGTTTGGAGTTACAAGATTGGAGTCTCATTCATCTTTACTATTGCAAGTTTCAGACATACTTTTGGGAGCGGTAATGTATGATTATAAGAAAAAAATTGGTTTAATTTCCGAAAAGCTTAGTCAAAGACAAGAGATTGTCACTGAAAAGATTCGCAGTATTCTCAAAACTAAAAGCTTAGCTGTCAATAAAACATTTCATCAACCCAACTATTTTTCCGTTTGGGAACTGAAGAAGCCATAAAAATTGCGGGTCATGGACAAGAGACCCACACCCGCAATAACAGTATATATAAATTGTGGGACAAAAGTCAATCTTCTTTGTCTTTTTTGTCAACCCCCTGCTTAATTTTTTAAAACAACTAAACCTTCGCAAACTTTAGCTTGCAAAAGAACCACTTGCTTTTTAATCATCTGCTTTTTAAACCTTTTTTCAATTTGCTTAAAGAAATTCTTTTGGGCTGGGCTAAGCTTATCGGTTCTTTTAACCTCGGCGAAGAAAAATTCTTTACCCTTATAAACAAAAAGGTCTGGCGGCTGGGTTTTCTTCCTTTTATCTTCTCGGCGCAAAAACCTAAAACCGTCTTCGCCGACAAATTTTTTGACAATTTGCTGTTTTCTGGGATGGGGGTTGTAAATGTACTGCTCCACCAAAACATTGAAGCCCTGCCGGTAGTAATGGATGGCCCTTAACCACTCGATAAAATGCCAGCTCGGCTGGCTGACGGTCAACTGCAAATCTTTATCGTCAAACAGCTTGGGATATTTCTTTTTTAGTTCCTTTGCCAACTTACCGGTTTTCCACCGATCCCAGAGCTTTGGATCATAACTAAAGTACTCGGTTTTCATACAAGGCGTTGACTGCTTCAGTGTAGCATGGAGTCAGTTTCTTGGGGGGGGCGTTGTGATGATATAGTTTGCACGAGATATTGGTAGTTGACCCAGACGAAATAGTCGGGTATTCTCGAGGTATGAAAAAAGTAACTGCCCGGCAAAAAGAGTTGTTAAAGGTTGTTTACGACTATATTAAAACAACTGGTTATCCTCCGACCATAAAGGAGATGAGAGATAGTTTGAAGGTCACCTCTAATCAGTCTGTCATCGACCTACTAGAACACCTAGAAAATAAAAAGTTGATCAAGCGACAAGAAGGTGTAGCTAGAAGCATTGTGATTTTACCTTTTGGGTACGAAGCCATTGCTAAAACAGCCTTGGCTCCATTCCTGGGCATGAGTCACGCCGGATCCCCCATTGACGCTATACAAATAGATGGCGAGTGGCAAGAGCTTTCTAACGAGGCCGCTCAGCTTAAGGATAATGTTTTTTTGCTTAAAGTTTTGGGTGACTCGATGATAAACGCAGGCATTGATAACGGTGACGTTGTTTTAGTCAGAGTGCAAAAGGAGTTTGTGTCCGGAGACATAGTACTGGCTGAGGTTGAAGGTGAATCAACAATTAAACGGTTTATGTCTGATGACACTCCTCCATTTATTTACCTAAAGCCTGAGAATCCAAAACATAAAGTAATTCCATTTAACGAAAGAACTAAGCTTAAGGGAAAAATAATCTCTATCTTAAAAGAGGGGTCCTGGAAGTCTATTAACTAATATGCCAACTAAAAAGCCCAATAAAGCTGAAGAAATTATCAAAAAGGTTTTTAAAGAGCCGGATATTGCCCATGGCCTTAAAGAGTTTGAAGACTTGGATTTGAAAACTATCCTTTATATCACCGAGGAAGAAAAAGGCAGATATTTTGTGAAAGATCTTAAATCCGGCAAAACAAGGCTGGTTTATGACGAGACCAAAAAAAAGGGCAAGCCAGAGGAGATTGTGCGCCAGCTTTGGCTTTACAAGCTCAACAAAATCTATGGCTATCCTTTTGAAAGGATTGAAGTAGAAAAAAGTATCCATTTCGGCAGAGAGATTAGAGCAAAAGCGGCTGACATTGTGATTACCAAAACAGACAAAATCACACCCTATATTATCGTTGAAGTAAAAAAGCCTGATGAGAAAAAAGGCATAGAACAGTTAAAGAGTTATCTATCTGCCGAGGGTAGCGAAATTGGCGTTTGGTCAAACGGGATAGAAAAGGTGGTGCTCTACCGCCCTTACCCTAAAGAATATGAAGACTCTTTGAGTGATATTCCCAGAGCAGACCAAAAGATTGACGATTTATTCGAAGTTAGGCGCACTTGGCAGGAATTAAACCCTAAGTTTGACTTTGTCCATATTGTCAGAAGCATCGAAGAGGCGGCGCTGGCTGGTTCCGGGGCGAATGTATTTGAAGAGATTTTTAAAATTCTTTATGCCAAGCTATTTGACGAAAAACTGGCCCGGGATCAACGGAAAGATCAAGAGGTGTTGTTTAGAAAATATAAAGATCCGGAAAAAACTTATGAGGTGATTAACCAACTTTTTAAAAATGCTGCTAGGCAATGGCCGGATACTTTTGAGCTGTCTGACAAGATTAGGCTTTCTCCCCAGAGACTTAATGTTTGTGTGCCATTTTTAGAAAAAGTGCGTTTGTTTGAAGTGGGCCAAGGAGAACTGGAGATTATCGATAGCGCTTTTGAGTACTTAATTACCGAGGTTTCCAAGGGTAAAAAAGGGCAGTATTTCACCCCCCGCCACGTAATTAAGATGTGTATCAAGATTGTGAACCCCAAAACAAGCGAATATGTGATTGATCCTGCCTGTGGCTCGGGAGGGTTTCTGCTTCACACCATGTATCATGCCTGGGAAGAATTACCGACCGAAGCGGCTAAAAAAGAGTACGCCGCCAAATATTTATACGGCATTGACTTTGACGATAACATGCGCCGGATTTCCCAAGCGCTGATGCTAATTGCCGGAGACGGCAAGCACCATATTTTCAAACGCAACTCGCTTGACAGTCGTGACTGGACCGGCTATGAAGCCGAAGAAGCCAGAGTAGAGTTTAAAAAACTGCTACACAAATTTGATAATCCCGCTGATGACAAGGAAAATCAAAAAAGCTTTAGGCATTTGGATTTCGACATCCTGCTGACAAACCCACCGTTTGCCGGAGAGAATAAGGGCGACGCCGGACTTTTAAGACAATACGAATTGGCTAAAAGCGACGGTAAGCTAAAAAACAATGTCGATCGGCATATCCTATTTATCGAGCGATCGCTAGACGCTGTCCGCCCTGGGGGCAGACTAGCGATAGTTTTACCCCAAGGGGTGCTTAACAATACCAATATGGCCTACATTCGCCAGTGGCTGTTTGATAAGGCCATAATTTTGGCGGTGGTCGGGCTTCACGTCAACACTTTTAAACCTCACGCGGGCACGAAAACGTCCGTGCTATTTTTGCAAAAGTGGCCCGAGGACAAAAAACACCTCAAAGACTACCCTATTTTTATGGCGGTTTCCAAAAAACCCGGCAAGGACAACTCCGGCGACTATGTTTATAAAAAAGACGATAAAGGCAACTTTTCCTACGACGTTAATGGTCGCAAGGTCCTGGATCACGACCTAGACGAAATTGCGGATAAGTTTATCGAGTTTGCTAAAAAGGAGGGTTTTAGTTTTTCGACATGAGATACAAAAAATTTCTAATTCAAAATTATAAAGCCATCAAAAAAGCAACCATAGAATTGACAGACGATGGTCTTGTCTTGCTACTAGGAATAAACGAGTCTGGAAAGACGAGTGTTCTACTGGCTATAGAGTCATTTGATCATACAAATGACCCTACCGATGAGAATCTGAAACTAAAACGGTATAAGCAGATAAGAAATAAAAGAGAGATTACGGGTGTTAGCGAGGCCAAAATAACAGCCGAGATACAAATGGAGAAAAACGACCAAAAGAGGATCAAAGAAACGCTTTTAACAGATGGTTTTTTAGACAAGGATCGAGAAAGAGAATTTCAAGAGCTCCTTAAGATAGTAGGTGTGATAAAGATATGCAGAAAATTTGTTTATCAAGATGCAGAGTTTAATCAAGTTGTCTATGAACTTTTGGATAACGGTAAAAAATTCTTAAGCCTCTTAAAAGGTGAAATTAATGAGGATGCAGTTTGCAAGTCTATTCTAAAAATCTCCCCATCAGTTCAGTATTTTGAAGATTTCAAAGACCAGATACCAGAATTTATTAGTCCTGTTCCAGGCGCACAGTATTATGATTTAGATTGGGTCAATACACTGGAAGGTCTTTTCTATCATGCGGACCCAAAGCTGTCGATATCAGCCTTTGAGGCAATCAAAGATGATGTTGCTAGAAAAACCTTAGAAAGAAGGGTAAACAACAAATTAAATAAACAATTCACTCAGCGCTGGAATAAATTAAAAGGCGTAAAAACTATTCATCAGGCAGACCTTATTTATCTAAAGACAGAACAGCTTTTTACCTTTCAAATAGTAGGGGCTGATAGGGCAACAGTTTTTTCTGTTGATGAAAGAAGTAAGGGGGCCTTGTGGTATTTCACTTTTCTTTTAAAAACTGAGTTTAGGAAACGTAAACTGAGAGCACAAACTGGAAAGACTTTATACCTAATAGATGAGCCTGGTTCCAACTTGCACTCATCGGCTCAGACAAATATGAGAGAGGATTTTAAAACTCTGGCTAGCGACTCTAATGTTATATACACAACTCACAACCAGTATCTTATTGATACAACTAACCTTTCAAGCACCTATATCACTGAAACTTCTGGAGGCGTGATCAAAGCTACTAAGTATAGCCAGTATTTACAAGGACGCAGTGTTAAGACTTCTTACTTCCAGCCACTACTGGATGCAATTAAAGTACAACCTTTTTCGCTAGAAATTCCATGGGAAAAAACATTAATCTGTGAAGGAATATATGACTACATTGCTTACTCCATAGCTTTTGAAGATTTACTTGGTAAAAAGCTGGGTTTCTCCATTATTCCGGGAGAAGGTGCTTCTAGTCTTTCACCTCTCATATCTCTGAGTATAGCCTGGGGTTCAAAGTTTTTGGTGTTGCTCGATAGAGATGAAGAGGGGGTGGAACAAGCTGAAAGGTACTCTGGTAATTTTAAAATTTTCAAAGATAAAATCTTAACTTTAGGTGATATTGCCAAATTGGCAAAACAGAATTTTGAAGTGGAAGACCTTTTTTCTGTCCGAGATAAAATGAAACTTGCTACTTTGGCTGGAGTGTCCTTGGTCAAACCTCCAACGAAGGGGTCTTTTGACCAAATTTTGGCTACCATATTTCTCTCACAACCTTTAAGGAGAAAGGTTCAAGACAATTTGGAAAAGAGCACAAAAAAAACATTTGAAGGAATTTACAGACATTTAAACTCTCTTTATTAAAATTGCCATGGATTTTTCAATAATCCAAAAATCTCAACTTGAAGGACCGAATCGGCTGGATGCGGAATATTTTCAACCACAATATTTGGAATTAGAGAAGAATATTTTACAAACAGATACACTTATAAAGTGGGAAGAAATAGATGGTAAATTCATTACAGGTCCGTTTGGTTCGGAATTTAATGTTGAAAACTACGATGAGAACAGCCAACACAGATATGTTAGGGGTAAGGATGTAAAACCCTTCTTTTTATCGACGGATGATAATGTTTACATACCTGAAAAAGATTTTGTAAGACTTAAAAAGTACTCTCTTGAAGAAGATGATATTTTAATATCTGTGGTTGGGACTTTGGGAAATGCAACAGTTATAGACAGCTCTAACTTACCTGCCATATTCAGTAGCAAAAGCACTACATTTAGATCCAGAAATATTAATGCGTATTATTTATTAGCATATTTAAACTCAAAATATGGTCAGGGGCTTTTGTTAAGATGCTCAAGAGGTCAGGTACAGACAGGGCTAAATATAGTCGACTTGAAAACTTTACCTATTTACTTGCCTTCTACAGAAAAGCAAGACGCCGTGGCCTCTTTAGTTAAAAAATCTTACGATTTGCTAGGGCAATCAAAATTTAGGTATGTGGAAGCAGAAGACTTACTTTTTGAGGAGTTGGGATTGAAAGATTTTGAGGTTCCGGAAGATTTGACTTGGGTGGTAGGTTATTCGGAAGTTGAGAAGGAAAATCGTGTTGATGCCGAGTACTTTCAACCAAAGTACGAAAAAATTGTTTCAACAATAAAATCATATAGTAAGGGTTGGGACTTTTTAAAAAATTTAACAACTTTGATTGGCCATCCTTCAAACCCTCCATATGCTCGCGCGGATTCAATTGATAAAACTTTTATCATCACTCAAAAACATCTTTCAGACTATTTTCCTTTAGATAATTTTTGGGAAGATAAAAAAGCACTATATACAACTAATGACTTTATAAATAAAAATAAAGAATTTCTTTTAAGGGAAAACGATATTCTTCTTTATTCAGTCGGAGCCTATATAGGTAAGACAAACATCTATAATTCAAATACAAAAGCTACAATTGGAAGCTTTTTAACTTTAGTTCGGGCAAAACAAGACATTATCAACCCGTTTTACCTACTAGTTTTCTTGAATTCTGAAATTGGACACCTTCTTACACGTAGAAATTCAAAAGGATTGGCCCAGCAATACATTTACCCCTATGATACAAAAAACATTCCAGTTCCAAAAATTGATAATGGTGTTCAAGAAGAAATTGGGAAGTTTATCAAAAAGGGTTACGAGGCGAGGAAGAAATCAAAAGAGTTACTTGAAGAAGCTAAAAGGAAAGTTGAAGAAATGATAGACAAGGGCAGTAAAAACTAATGATCTTATGAATATTAAAGAACTATTAAAGGAAATGGAAAGAGTTTATGAGCCCCAAGAAATAGAATTTGATTTTACTAGGTTATTCTATAAACTTGAGAAGATTTGCCCGGAGCATGGAGTTGGAGAGAAAAATTTAGACCTACAAAGATATGCTTGTCCGGCTTGCAATAAGATTCTAAAGAAAAAGAGGCGTTTATGACCAAACAGGCTTTGCTGGAAAAACTGGAAGTAAAAGTTGGAAAAACTTTAAGGTTTATAAACGAAGTTTTATTCCCTAGAAACGACGTAAATAGAGATATCTTGGATAAATATAAAGTGGTGCTCAATAACTACTTAAAAAGTAAAAATATTGACACACTACATCAGCTGAAAGATTTACATTATAGACCAACACCTGAGGGTTCTCAGACTGACTACACTGAAGGCACGGGTTTGGCTTTTGATGGAAAACACACTACGCTTTCTGACCTGCTTATGGAAATTGAAGATTTAATTGTAATAATTAGAAAGAATTGATAAATGAGTGATAAAAAGAAAAAAGGAAGAACTGGAGAGCAAGAGGTGGTTGATTTAGTAAAATGTCCAAATTGTTTAAGTAAACTAATCTTGCTACCAGAAAGTTTTCCGATGTATGACGTGCAATGTTCGAGGTGTCTTTTTCGAGCCCAAGTGAAAACAGTGCATAGCAAGCCTAAAGCCTCAATTTTCGGCGCCGGATGGAGAATTCTTGAAAAAGTTTTAAAGGCTGGATGCTTGATGCCTCAATTAATGGTTAACTTCAAGTGGAGTTCAAGAAACGGTGGCTTAAATCAAGAAATTCGTTTTTACCCATTCATTGCTAAAGGCAATATCCAAAAATATAAATTGTCTGCAAAAGCGAGAAGGGCTAACTATTGGATGTTTAAATACGTGAAGTTAGATAAAATACCCTATCTACCCTTATATCAACAACACGATCCTCTACGGACTAATGAGTAGAATTTTTTAGGTTATAAGGTTCTTCTATGACCCATAAAAAATTTCTGGCAAAGTATCGCAAGTTTTTGAGGGAGAACCGAGAAAATTTCTAATTGACCTAATTGTTCTAAGATTTACTTCGCCTCCACACCATCCTACTCGAATCATCCATGGTGCGGCGGAAGCCGCGGTTGAGGTAAAACTGGTTTAAGTCGGGATCCCCTGGTTTGGTGCCGATACCATGAAGAACGTCTATCTCGATATAGTCATACTGGCTTTTTAGATCATCTAATAAAGTTGTACCGATACCCTGGTTTTGAAATTCGGGATCTACGATCCTAAAGTGGCCATGAAAACCGCGTGATTCCTGACCAACAATTTCTTCTCCGATATGAGCACCGAAAACTTGACTGGGGCCCTGGGCAAGAATGGTAGTGAGGGGGCGGCTAGGATCGAAAGGTTGGCTAAGCCAAGATTTGACTCTGTCCGGTAACCAATTTCTATCCGGATACTTGACTTCCAAATAAAGGATAAAGTCCAAGAAGGTTTGGGCCGCTTTGGCGGGAACTTCCTGGACTAAATTGTAGTCGGCGCCGAGCCTTAAGGATTCTTTTAGTTTAGTCAATTTACGGCAACATGTAGCCCAGGCGGGCGAAGTTGACAAAATTTCCTAAGCGGTCAAGTAAAACTTGCTCTTTAATGTCCTGCTCTGTTTCGTTGTAGACCATCACGTTAGATTCCCTGAGCTTTAATATATTTAGTCTGACTTCTACAGGCAGCGATTTATTGATGGGGTAAGAGTCAAAAATATCCATATCAAAAAAAGCATCCCTTTCTTGGCTATCTACCGCGTTAACCGCTAGTTTGTCGTGGCTTAGAGTAAAACCAACCGGTTCATGGTCTGGATCTAGTAGAACTGTCGGTTCGGGCATAAGGTCGGGTAGGAGTAAGTGGGCTACGGCTCTGGACATTATTTCTGCCGAGGCAAAGTATCTGGCTACTTCCGGAGCGTCGTTTTGAAGTTTATGGCCCGCTTTTTCGACTATTGTGGGCTTCTGGCCTGGTTTTCTCATAGTAATTTTGAAATAATCTAGAATCGGGTTTCTAACATACTCAGGTTGTGGGGTATCGGGGTAAAGCCTGTATAGGGCTTTAGTAATTACTTCCTGTGAGTTGTTAAAGCCGCCACCGAAGAGTTTGACTATGGTTGATTCAGTATCTCTAGTTGCGGCTCCGAGTTCTGGGCCGTTTATGATTGAAAAAATTAAACCTTCGCGCCTGATGCTGTTTCTGCCTACAGGAATAAGGCTTAGATTAGGATTTAATAGATTAACCAGGAACATTCCGGCATCTTTAGTTTTAAGACCTTTAAGCTTTGTCTCAACCTGGTCAAGATTTAAACGTCGGGGGTCACTAATGGCTTGAGCTGCTAGATCGAGGTGGTTTCGAGCACGTTCAAGGTAAGGGGCAGGAGTGGGTACTTTAACCTCGCCTCCCATAGTGGCAGTATAATATCATAGATATTTTGTGAAGTAAACTAAATTTATGACCCCGCAAAAATTCCTGGCTACGTACCGCAAGTTTTTAAAAGAGAATTACAACGCCGAGCGAGCCAGGCAGGAGAAAAGATACCTCTACTCTACCCTTAAGCACTACGGCGTGTCGGTGTGGCAGATGAGGAAGTTTTTTAAGAAATGGCAGAAGGAGATGGCAAGATTAAACAAGAAACAGGCTTTGGCCTGGGCGAAGCTTTTCTGGGCCCAGCCGTCGCACGAGGAGAAAAGCTTGGCTTTGGGAGTTCTTAACATTCATAAAGACAAACTCACCCTGGCTGATATGCCCTTGATTGAAAAAATGATGCGCGAGTCGCGCGGCTGGGCTTTGCTTGACTACCTGATGATTCCGCTGATGCCGGGGATTTTAGAGAAAGATAAACGGGCATACAAATATCTGACCAAATGGATTAAGGACAACGATTTCTGGGTACGGCGGTCGGCACTTTTGGCCCAAAACTTGTTTTTTCGCTATGGCAACGGCGGTGATAAAAAACTATTTTTTAAACTGGCCGAGAGCCAATTTGACGAGGCTTGGATTGATAAAGTTTACCAAGATAGGCTGATGAACAAACGAGCCAAGTTTTTTATCAGAAAGGCCATCGGTTGGGCTTTGCGGGAGATGGGCGAGAAAGACCCAAAGGCGGTTTTGGCCTTCACCAAGAAAAACAAGAGTAAGATGTCGGGACTAAGCTATCGGGAAGCGACCAGGAAGATAGAGCCTAAGTTTGGTATATAATTGGGGCAATGTTGGTAGTGGATAATAAAATTTCTCTTGAGAAGCTAAAGCAGATGGCTAAGGACCGGTTTGGTAATTTAGTCAAGGCAGTGGTGGATACAGCTAAAGAAATTATGGCGGTGGACGGGGAGCTTCACGCTGACCAGGAGAGGCTGCTTTTGGACCGCGGCTCGAAGCAGCAAGATTTGTGGGGCATTAACCTTTATCCGGAAAAGTATGGCGATGATGATTTTGTCGAGTTTGACTCGATGATTAATTTGAAACCGGGGCAGAATAATTTGAGCCGCGGGGTAGATGACAAAAAAATCCGAGCCAGGATTGTCAAAATTGTTAACCGGTTGGTAGAGAAATGAAATATCAACATCGGGATTTGGCCAAGGGTAAGTGGAGGAAATTGACTTTGATGGAACAGATGGCCAACGTGGGCAGTGAGGTGTCAAGAACGATTAAGTGGAAGAAAAAAGATAAAAAGTACGCCCAAATGGCTTTTTGGCGGGCTTTGGAGCTTTTGGGTTTGACCATTAACGACCCCAAAAACAAAGCTGGGCTTAAGGAAATCTGCCGGGCCAAAGAAATGCTGGTCGATTGGTATTTTGATAATCCGCTTTATAGAAGCAGTGATGAGGAGTGGCAGAGGTATTTTAACCAATTTAACTGGGCGGCAAGAATTAAAAGGTAGGTTTTTTATGTATAAGCTCTCGCCATCTGACTTTGCTTACCTTTATGAGGAGTGCAAGCTGTGTTACTGGCTTAAAGTCAAAAAGGGCATTTACCAACCAAGCATGCCCATGCCGGGGGTGTTTTCGGCGATTAACACCAGGATCCAGGGGACTTTGATCGGCAAAAACTTGCAAAGTTTATCAGCCGACCTGCCCCAGGCGGTGGTGAAAACCCAAGAGGGGTGGGTGGAGTCTAAGCTCGTGCCGGAGACCGGCGTTTACATCAAAGGTAAGTATGATTTGCTGGCTCAAGCTGCCGACGGGGGCAACTTTTTAGTTGACCTTAAGATCAGCCAGCCGCATGAGGATAAGATTGACAAATACAAAACCCAGCTCTCGGCCTACAAGTTTGCTTTGGAAAACCCTAAAAGCGGAGTGGGAGTTAAAATCGCCCGGATGGGATTACTCATCTTCTACCCTGACGCGGTGGCTTTTGAAAATGGCGCGGCTAGAGTCAACTTCCCCCCAAGCTGGCTGGAAATTCCCCTGGATGAGGCAGGCTTTTTGGCTTTTGCCAGAGAGGTTAACGCTTTGCTTGACGGGCCGGCGCCTGAAGAAGGGACGGGCTGTAAGTGGTGCCAATACCGGCATAAAGGTGAGGAAGAGACCCACGAAGAAGACGAGGTCAAGCAGCAGGATATTCCTTTTTGAAACTTAGGCGGCTTCCGGAAAGTGAATGTGGGTGTTTAATTTACCAAAGAGGTTTTCGCGATTTTGTCTCTGAATGACAGGATTTTTATCTGCGGCCAAATCATAAACTTGGCTTTGAATCAGCTTCTCGGCATGAACGGAGGTGATGCCTAGGTCGCTTAGCTGACCCTTAAAGGCTTCGATGACTTTTTCATTTTCGTGGGCTCTGAGGTATTCGTCGGTAAAGACGGCCATGCCTTCGTCTAAAAATCCGGCTATGTGGCGGGTAACTCTGTCTATTCTTTCCGGGGGAATTTTTAAAACGGTGGAGAGGATTTCGATCCTTCTTGGCAAGGGAACGCCCCTTTTTATCCTTAAGCTTTCAATCAGTTCACCGCCGACAAGGCGATGAAAGATGGTATAGTCCGGAAAAAACTGGGGTTTAGGTCTGCCTGTCTCGGTTTTTGCTTCAGCCATAGAGATTTAGAGTTATAGGGTTAGGGTAAGTATAACATGAGATATAATAAAACTATGCGCGCTAAAGGCCTGATATTAATTCTTTTGATTGTGGCGGTGGGTTTGGGGGTGTTAAGATATAGGCAAGAGGACTCTCCCAGCCCGAGCGAAGAGACGACTAAGGAGGTAGTAGACATGAAGCTAGTAAGCAGCGCTTTTGAGGAAGGCCAAGCGATTCCGGCTCAATATACCTGTGACGGGGACAATGTTTCTCCCCCGCTAACAGTTAGTGAGGTATCTGAGCAAGCTAAAAGTTTAGCCATGATTGTGGATGACCCAGACGCCCCGGCAGGAGACTGGGTGCATTGGCTGTGGTGGAATGCTTCGGGCGCCACGGCAGAAATTGCCGAGAACGCCACGCCTTCGGGGGCGATGGTGGGCAAAAACGACTTTGGCGCCAATGGTTATGGCGGGCCGTGCCCGCCGTCAGGGACGCACCGGTACCAGTTTAAACTTTTTGCTTTGGATGCGGCTTTGGACTTACCTGAAACTTCTGGCAAGGCGGGGTTACTTTCGGCGATGGAGGGGCATATTTTGGAACAGGTGATGCTGACGGGAACGTATTCAAGATAATATCAAAACTGTCTCTTGACATTATGATAATTTTGGCATAATATATGAAAGTACTTTTTGATCCAAGGGTTAAAAAATTTCTTAAGAATATTTCTAAGCAAGAACGGGCTAAGGTGACTGAATACGTAGATCTTTTTAAGGAGTACGGCTTTGCTCTAGGGCAAAAGTATTTGAAAAAGGTGGATAATAAAATATGGGAGTTGCGCCCGGGCAAGATGAGAGTGTTTTTGTTCAAATACTCCGCTAACCATATTGTTATTCACGCGATGTTTAAAAAGTCACAGAAAATTACTAAGGAAACAAAACAGTTATTAGCAAGTAGACTTAAGGAATATTTATGAAGAAAAAAATAGATATTAGCAAGCTGACAACCTTTGAGGAACTTAAAGTTGAATGGATGAAAGATCCTGGCTTTAGGCGTGAATATCAAAAAGTCCAGCCTCATTACCAGCTGGCGCGGCAAATTATTGGCGCTAGGTTAAAAAAGAAAATGACCCAAGCGGAACTGGCAAAAAAGGCTAAAACGGGCCAGGCGGTAATTTCGCGGCTTGAGGGGATGAACGCCCAGCCGACGATTTCGCTTTTGCAAAGAATCGCCCAGGCCTTGAACACCAAAATTGAGCTGACCATTCGCTGATGGTAAAAGTAGTTAAATCCGACCGCCAGTGGGGGGAAAAATTAACTGACGAGCAGTTTAAGGTATTGAGGCGTTGCGGAACAGAACCACCGTTTACGGGGAAATACGTTCGTCACAAAGGCAAGGGTATGTATGTTTGCGCCGGCTGCGGAGCGAAACTGTTTGACTCGGACACCAAGTATGACTCGCAGTCGGGCTGGCCGGCTTTTTGGGACGTGGTGGATAAAAAGGCGGTCAAGCTAACAGACGACAATACTTTGGGGATGAGTCGAACCGAAGTCACTTGTGCCAATTGCGGCGGGCACCTGGGACATGTATTCAACGACGGACCCAAGGAAAAAACGGGGTTAAGGTACTGCATCAACTCGGCGGCTTTGGATTTTCAGCCAAAGGCTGATGGGTCTTTGGCCCATGAGGGGAAGGAAAAATGAAAGATAAGTATAACGCCACCTGGGTGTCGTATTCATCGATTTCGGACTGGTTGCGCTGCCCTCGGGCCTACTACTTTAAAAACGTCTATAAAAACCCCAAGACGGGTAGGAAAATCAGCCTGATGGCCCCGCCTTTGGCTTTGGGCCAGGCGGTGCACGAGGTGATCGAGGGCTTGTCGACCTTAGCGGTGGATAAACGCTTTGACACGCCGTTGGTTACCAGGCTGGAACAAGCCTGGAAGAAAATTTCCGGCAAGCGGGGTGGGTTTTCTGATCGTGACCAGGAAGCAAGATTTTTGGACCGGGCCAAGGTCATGCTTAAGCGAGTGAACGACCATCCGGGGCCTTTGAAAAATTTGGCGGTAAAAATTAAAACCGAGGGCGGGATGACGCCGTATTTTTGGCTGTCGGAAGCTGACGAGATCATTTTGGTGGGCAGGATCGACTGGCTGGAATATTTGGCGGACAAGGAAGCAGTGCACATCATCGACTTTAAGACGGGTAAGACAAAACAGAAAGACGGCTCGCTCCAGCTGCCGATCTACTTGCTTCTGGCCGAAAACCTGCAAGAGCGGCCGGTGAAAAAAGTAAGTTATTGGTATATTGAACAGAGTAACGCTCCGGAAGAGCAAAAAATGCCGGTGAAAGAAAAAGCCGAACAAGACGTCTTAAAGGTAGCCAAGGAAATTAGTCTGGCTAAAAAACTTAATCGCTTTGTCTGCCCCCACGGCGGCTGCCCGGCCTGCCGCGAAATGGAGGCGGTAACTGAAGGTAAAGCCGAGATGGTGGGGGTGGACGAGATCGGCCGGGAGGTGTATGTTTTGGAGCACGGCAAAGCGGCTTTTGAAAGCGAGCTGCTATAATAGAAAAAGCTCATGAGCATTTTGGCTAAGGATTTTTTAAAGACCGAAGGGATATTGACCGGAGAGCCTAACGACAGCTTGGCGTCGGCACTAGCAAAACTTAATTCCAGCCACGGGGCGGTGTTTGTGACTGAAGGCAAGAAACTCCTGGGGCTGATCAGCCCTTATCACGTCTTGTACCGGTCAAACTTTCCCGGTGAGAGTAAACTCAAAAACTGTTTGTTTCGCCCGCCGAAACTATCCCCTGACACGCCGGTGGCCAAGATCGCCCGTCTCATGGTCGAGTCCAAGGTTTACTATTTGCCGGTGGTTGACTTGGAGGACAATCTTTTAGGGATCGTGTCGTACCGGCGGATTTTGCGCTGGCTTAAAGATAACGGCTTGATCGGCGAGTTTGGCGATTTGATGAAACCAAAAGCGATGATTTCGATTAAGGAAGACGAGGCTTTGGGGCGGGCCCGGACTTTAATGAAGCCGGGCGGAGTCAGCCGTTTGATGGTGACGGCCCCTTCGGGGAAATTGATCGGCATTTTGACCCGGTATGATTTAAGGTTGGCTTTGGCCGAGCCGCAAAACTCGCAGAAATCTTGGTCGCGGGCAGGGAGCAAAGACGGTTTGGCGGATAGACAAGTCAGACCGTACATAAAACGGGCGGTGGCGACTTTGGGGCGGGATAAAGATATCAAACAAGCCATCGAGCTGATTTTGACCCGGACTATCGGCAGCGTAGTCTTAGTCAACAACAAGTACCAACCGGTGGGGCTGGTGTCGGTCCACGACATCTTAAACAGGCTGGCGGAAAGAGAACAAGGCAGTAAGAACCCCTTGAGCTTTAATTTGCCGGATGGGTTCCGCTATCGGGAAACTTTGAAACGCAAGGTAAGAAAAAGCTTTAGAAAACTTTCCCGGCGGGGGAAAATCCTGACCTACCGCGTGACGGTCAAACAAAAACTTAACCGCGCCGGTAAAGTCAGCCGCTATGAGGTAATAATCGGAGTGAAACTGCCCAACCGGGCGGAGCTTAGCACCAAGGTGGTAGAATATGACGCGGTCAAGGCCGTTAACCAGGCTTTGGATAAAATCGCCGCCCAGATGGAGTAAAATGGTGACGATGAAGCTTAGTCAACAAAAATGCGTCCCTTGCCGCGGCGGCGTGCCGCCGATGAAGCGGAGTTTGATTAAAGAGTATATTAAAAAGGTAAATCCGGGCTGGCGGGTGAAACACGTGGAGCTACCTGGGGCAAAGGACGGTGAGGGGGCCAAGATTGTGCGGCGGTTCACTTTCAAAAACTTTGCGGCGGCTTTGGAGTTTGTCAACCAGGTGGGGGCGATTGCTGAAGGTGAGGACCACCACCCGAATATTCACTTAACTAACTGGAACAAGGTCAAGTTAGTTTTATTCACCCATAAAATTAACGGGCTTCACGCTAATGACTTTATCCTGGCGGCCAAAATTGATAAACTGGCTCATGACTTTGAAGGATAGAGTTTATAAACTGACCAGCCGCATCCCTAAAGGCAAAGTGACCACTTATGGCGCTATCGCCAAAAAACTTGGCGTCGGCAGTGCCCGGCCGATCGGCAATATCCTCCACGTTAATCCTTACGCCCCCAAAGTCCCCTGCCACCGGGTGGTGTCTTCAACCGGTAGGCTCGCCAAAAACTTTGGCGCTCCCGGCAAAATCGCCACCCACGCTAAGTTGTTACGCGCCGAAGGCGTTACCGTCACCAACAATCGCGTGAGCTTAAAAAAATATTTATGGACACCCTAGCTTAATTCAGGCTTCACACACCGGGTGCGTGATAGTTTAGGTAATTTCAACAATTTGGGCGGAGTTGGTTTTGGTGTCGTAGATAGCGTAAGTGGCGCGAACGTAACCTTTGCCCGGCACGATGCCACAAACAGCACCAGGGTTGACCAGTAAAGATTGGCCAATTTTTTTGTTGACTACCTGGTGGGTGTGACCAAAGAAAACGGCATCGTAGTCGCCGGTTTTGGCCAAAAGCTCTCCCAATTTAGGATAGTGACAGAAAGCAATCTTCTTTTTATCGAGTTCGACCTCGCCAAACTCTTTGGTTAAAGGAGTCCAGGTAAAATTATCACCCCCTCTTTGTAACATGGCAATGTGGTCTTCGTCGACATTGCCCAAGCAAGCGTAAATCGGCAGGCCAATTTGCCCCATCGCCCCGGCTGTAAAAGGAGCGCACATATCCCCTAAAAAGATAATGGCTTCCACCTTAGCTTTTATTTGTTGGGCAATTTTTTCCAGATTACCAATGTGGTCGTGAATGTCAGATAAAATGGCAATTTTCATTGGTTACATTATACAGGCTTCACACCCCGACAATCGCCTGTTGCTGTTTTATATCTTTGGCTTTAAAAAATTCAAGCATTCTATTCGTCCCTCCTGAGGTGCTTCTGGTATGAGCGACAAACTCCCATAAATCCTTGAGCCAGCCTCTGGCATCTTGGGTGCGTAAAAGAGACGTATAGCCAAACCCCATATTTTCCGGAAATTCTATGTCTTCCAGAGCTTGGTTATTTTTCTGAGCCACAATCACCTTGGCAATTGGTTCTGAAATAAGATCGTTTTCATGACGTTGCAACGCTAATTCTTGTTTTTTCCTTAAATATTCTGTGCTTTCGGCAAAGGCCTGCAAGTTGGCGTCTTGCCAGTCTGATGCTTCCGGTATCTGACCAAGCGCATAGCCTTTATCAGCTAAAATTCTATCTATATGTCTGGCTGAGTCTACCTCTAACACGTCGGGCATGAAACCCATGCGCCGTTTGTGCTCCGTCTCGCTATCAAGGTCTGCTATGAAAGCGGCTACTTCCGAGTTTTGGATAGATTGACTTAAAGCTTTTCGGGTGGCCTGCCGAGAGGTTGGTTGATCGGCCGCAAATGCCTGAGGATTGAAGTCATTACCCCCAAGCATGTCCATGTTGGGATCTTGAAGCGATTTTAACACTGCCTCCTCGTATTGTTTGACAAAAATCGGATTGGCCAGAAGCCTGGCTCTGGCAGTTTCGTCGGCAGGCAGATCGCCCAGAAAAAAAAGCAGTCGTTTTTCCAACAAACCTTGTGCCGTGGCCGCACGCTGGCTTTGATGCATTAAATCCAATAAAGCCCAATGGGCCCGCGATTCTGGTCGATCTAGGGGTTGTTTCAAATCCTCAATCAAGGACTGTCTAACACTATCTTTGGCGGCATCCCCTTGTTTATCTAATAAAACTCTATGCTCTATCCACTTGCTGGTTAAATAGGCAATAATAATCAACTCATGATAACTGCATTCCTGCTCTAAAAAAGTCGATAAAGAAGCTTGTGTTTGGGAAAGGCTCATGTTTTTAATGTCTTTTTCTAATTTTTGCTGCCGGTAACCTACTCTGTCTAGATCCACTAAGGCCATTTCGTAGGCTTTGGCTACTGTTTTCGGCTCCATTGTTTTAATTTTTTCTCTTAAACGACTGGCTAAATAACCGCTCGTTCCCCGCATGCGCTCGGCTGCATCTTTTTGCCTACGTTGATCACCCTGCTTAAAGGCCGAGCGCGAAGCTTTTAAATCAACTTCGTAGTCGGCAAAATCATAATAAGTAAACATTTCGTCAGTTTGAGAGGGGTCTAGCTGGTTGATAGCAGTGTTGATTCTGGCCATTTGCCCGACTGAAAGTCTAGTCTGTTCCCATTCCCCCCATTGATCCAATTCTCCCAGGGAATACTTTACTGCCGCCATAATGTCCTCTTCTGTGGTTGGGGTTTCAGGTAAAGTTAAGTTGGTTCTGGCGGCAAAAAGGCTCAGGTTATTGCTGGCGTAGGCAACCGTCTTTTCCAAAACTGTCGTGCTTTCATCGATGTTTCTGGCGTGATCTTCTTCTTGCTGTTTTTCATTTTCTTCTTGCTCAACGAGCTTGCGGACTAGTCCAGGATTGGAGGCCGAGTGTAAGTAATGAGTCGCTTCTTCGTCTCGGGTGCGGCGATGAATTAAGGCGTCAGAGGATAACACCTCATCGCTCTCAAAAGAAATTTCACCGACACTTTTATCTCCTTCCTTAGTCGCCCGGAATGAGCCTATTGCCATTGGAGGGCGCTGGTTGGATAAGCGGAGGGGCAAATTGGCGGAAAGGTGCTCCAGGCTTGCTGCGGAAATGCCTAAAAAGGTGGCCATGTCTTTGACGCTTTGATTTAATCTTTCGTCTGGAGAAATGGGCTGCTCCGCACCTTTTTGTTTAAAACCTGATTCGATCACTCCGGTGGGGTTTTCGGGCATATGCCTAAATTATAATAGCAAAACGGCGAGGGTGGGTGGGGTGGTAAGTTTTAACGATTATGGTAGACTAGGTTGATGAAAAAAGTCAGTGGGTTTTTCATCTTGCTTCTTCTGGGTGCTTTGGGTGCGGCGGGATATTTTGCCTGGCAAAATTATCAGTTAAGGTCAAAACCGCAGCCTTCACAACTTCAACCTAAAGAAGTTCAGCTCCAACCGACCCCAACCGCTCAAACCGCTCAAGTAGATGAATTTTCCGATTGGTTAGACTTTGGCAGCAGGACAGATCTCTTTACCATTAAACATCCAAAAAATGTCAGCGTGGGACAAACGCCAGACAACTACATTCAAGTATCTGTCTGGGGGCCCACCCAAGAAAAAGACACCGAGTTTTATGACGGCATCAACCTGTTATTTAAATTTAATCCCCTAAATGGACAAACCCTAGAAGCTGTGGTTGACAATAGCGTTCAAGAGTCTCAAGTGGTGGGCGAAATCATTACGGCTAAGACGCCGATGAGCTTAAATAATTATGATGGCTTTACTTATACCAGCCAGGGCTTGGGGGTTTTCCGGTATATTTTCCTAGAATGGCCTGGGCAAGGATATATGGAAATAATTGACGGCACTAACGACCCCACCGGCCAAGGCTACAAAGAAATCGTTGAAAAGATTCTTTTGACTTTGGAGTACTCCGCTGTTTAGGCGGGGGTGATCGAAATCGGGCTGGCGGCGAAAGTGAATGGGGTGAGGGGCTAGGATTCTAAAACTCGAAGCTGGCTAATATGCCTAAAGTCTGCGTCTTGAGTAACATCAAACTTAGCTGTAGCTACTTGTTGGCCTAATACCGGAACGCCCTGCTCCCATGCTTTTCTTGATTTATGATTGCCGTCTGTGACGTAGGGCCTACCCTTGGCGTCTTTGCCAAATTTAATCGGGTCTTTTAAATTTACCTTTTTAATTCCGCTTCTATAGACTCTAGTCTCTTGGGTATAAAGGCTGTTGGGATCAAGAGAAATTATTTTGGGTTCCGACTCATTTTCTGGCATAGCCTTATTTTACCTAGGAAACGGGAATTTTTCTTTTGCCAAAAGTGACGGCGTAACCGCCGACTTTGACGCCACCGCGTAGGTTAACGTACATTTTGCCGCCTTTGCCTAAGATATAGCCCTGCTCGATAACCAGCTGATCTTTATCGGTTAGGCCGTATTTTTGGACGTAGCAGCCCAAGGCGTCGGCGGCAATGCCGGTAATCGGGTCTTCGTCGATGCCGATTAGGGGATTAAACTGGCGGGCGTGAAAATCGCTGCCCGCCTCCATGGTTTGGCTGGTGAAGGGGTAAAACCCCCGACAATCTCCGTGAGCGCGGTAGTTTTTGATGCCGGCTAAATCTGGCTTAATACTTTTGAGGCTTATCAGTGAATCGACGGGGATCATTAGTTTAGCCACGCCGCCGGTGGAGACGCTTTGGAGAGGGTAGTTTAACAAGTGGTTTGCGTTTAGATTGAGCAATTTAGCGATCACCTCTTTGTCCGGTTCGGGACGGTAAAACTTGGGAGCAGATTGTTCCATGACCATCATGCCGTCCTGGCGGCAAAAAACTGCCAGGGTTCCTGCTTGGGTGACTTGGTTGGCTTTAACTTCTTTTTGGCCGGCAAGGTTGATTTGGATTTCTTGGACAAGAATGTGGAAAGCGGCGATGGTGGCGTGGCCACAAAGGGGCACTTCTGTTTTGGAAGTGAAGAACCTAACCCTAAAAGTAGACTTTTGCGGCAGCGCCTGAACAAACGCCGACTCGGAAAAGCCGAGCTTGCTGGCTATCTGCAACATTTGCTTGTCGCTTAAGTCGCCTGCTTCCAGGATAACGCCAGCGGGGTTGCCTTGATTGGGGTCTTTGGTAAAGGCTTTAACCAGGAAGGCTTCTTTGTCCATAGAGAAATTTTAGCACGAGGAGCTTGGGGGTGAGGGCGGATGGGGTGGTTTTTCTTTATCTGTCTTGAGAAAAACACTCCGGGAGTGTTAGAGATTAGGAAGGATTAGCGCTTGGGAGATTGTTTCTGGCGACGGGATTTACCGCCCTTGCCGGCTTGGCGGCGCTGCCTTTTTCTGGGGTCGCGGGTTAAAAGGTCGTACTTTTTTAACAGGGGTTTGAATTTATCCTCATTGGCTTTGACGAGAGCCCGCGATAGACCGTGGGTGACGGCAACCAATTGGCCCGAAGGGCCGGAACCGACTACCTTGACGGATGCCGAGTAGCGGTCGATGACGCCGACGGCCTCAAAGGGCTTGAGATAAAGTTTTTTAGCCAGCTGGCCGGGAAAATAGTCCCCGATGGGCTTGTCGTTGACGGTAATCTCCCCTGGCTTTCTGAACAACCTGACCCGGGCGATGGCCCGTTTTCTGCGGCCGACGGCAAAGATGAAGTTGCTCTTTTTAGTCTTTTTTGGCATGGGGCTTTAGCTGACTTTGGTGGGGGTGGGTGGCGTCTGGGAAAACTTTGAGGCGGCGCAGTCTGGGGTCACGAAGTTTGTTTTGGGGCAACATTCTTTTGACCGCCATTTCGATGATTTTTCTGGAGTCTTTGGCAAGCTGTTTGGCGAAAGTGATTGACTTTAAGCCGCCGGGGTAATTTGAGTGATGGTAGTAGGTTTTTTGGGTGGACTTTTTGCCGGTGACTTCGATTTGGTCGGAATTTATCACCACCACGTAGTCGCCGCAGTCAAGGTAAGAGGTAAAGTAGGGCTTGGATTTACCCATGAGAAGCTGGGCGACTTTGGTGGCAAAGCGGCCCAAGATCTGGCCTTTGGCGTCGAGAAGATGCCAGGCTCTGGTAATGTCTTTTGGTTTGGTGGAGTAAGTCTTCATTAGTGTTTTTGACGGCCGGCTTTTTTAAGGTAGCGGGCGAAAAGGCCGCGGCGCTCGGTCTTCTCCTCCGGGGCTTGGGGAGTCGCAGATTTTACTTTAAGGTCGGACCTTCCCTCACTGCGTTCGGGTTGCCCAGACCGCTTCGCGGTCTTCCCCTTTAAGGTCCGACCTTTGGTCTTGGCTTTAGGCGGAGCCTTGTCTACCAGCTCGAGGCGGGCCATCATGGCGTTGTCTCCAACCCGCCTGCCGACGCGAATCAGCCGGGTAAAGCCGGAGAGGCGCTTTTTGGTGCGGGGGGCGATGTCGTCAAAAAGCTTGTGGACTGCCGTCTTGTCCGGCAAGAAAGCCAACAGCTGCCGCCGGGACGAAAGCGAGCCTTTTTGGGCCCGGGAAATTAATTTATCGACCAGGCCCTTGACCGCCTTGGCTTTGGCCTCGGTGGTCAAAATCGCTTCTTTGAGGATCAACGACCGGGCCAACCCTTTGAACAGGGCTTGGCGCTTTTTGGTGTTGCGGCCGAGCTTGAGGCCTTTTTTACGATGCCTCATTAACCTTTGACCTTTATGCCTTTGGCTTTTAATTTTTTAATGATGATGTCGACCGACTTACCGCCGAGGTTTTTGACTTTGGCGATGTCGGCGACGCTGACGCCGGCAAAGTCCTTGACCGTGGCGTAGCCGCCTTTTCTTAGGGCGTTGGCGATACGCGTGGGTAAGTCTAGCTCCTCGACCGAGAGCTTGAGAGCCTCGTCGTCGTCCTCTTTGACCACCTCTTCCGCCTTGGCTTTCTCGAAAGTCGGCTCGACTATTTGGGTAAAGGAGGCGATCAAGATCCGGGCGGCGTGGCTTAGCGCCTCGGCGGGCTTGATGGAGCCGTCGGTGGTAATCTCCAGCACCAGCTTGTCCAGGTCGGTGCGCCTGCCGACGCGGGCGGTGTCGACGTGGTACTTGACGCGCAAAACCGGAGAAAAGGTGGCGTCTAAGACTATCTCGCCTAACTTTTCCGGCTGGCGGTCTTTGCTCGATTGGTAGCCGTAGCCGGGGCTGATGGTGAGCTTAGCCTCGAGTTTGGCTTTTTTGTCAGAAAGATCGGCTAAAACCAGGTCGGCGTTGACCACTTTGACCTTGGCCGGGGCCTTGATGTCGCCGGCTTTGATTTTGCCCGGGCCGGTGGCGGTGATTTCCGCCTCGACCGGTTTGTCGCCCGTAAACTTAAAGCGAACCTGCTTTAAGTTTAACAAGAATTCGACCACGTCCTGGCGCATGCCGGAAAGCGTGGTAAATTGGTGGCTGACGCCCTCGATTGATACCTTGGTGACGGCGGCGCCGGGAAGGCTGGTTAAGAGCACCCGCCGAATGGCGTTGCCGAGAGTCAAGCCGTAGCCGGGCTCGAGCGGCGAAAGCTCGAAGCGGCCGAAATCGCGACTGACGGCCCGGGCAGTGGTTTTAAAGTTTACTTTTAACATGTAACTCCTTACCTGGAGTAAAACTCCACTATTTGTTGTTCTTGAATGTTGGCGTCGACTTCTTCGCGCTGGGGCAAGCGCTCCACTTTGGCCACGGCGGCCTTACGTTTAATCCATTTGGGGGGTGAAAAATCCTTGTCGCTAAGAAGTTCGGCGACGTGGGGAACTTTTTGGCCTTTGTCGGTCAAGCTGACTACGGCTCCCGGTTTGACTTCGTAAGAGGGGACGTCGATTTTTTTGCCGTCGACTAAGACGTGGCCGTGGCCGACCAATTGTCTGGCGGCGGCGCGGGTGGGGGCGAGCCCAGCCCGGTAGATAATGTTGTCGAGACGGGATTCAAGAATTTCTAACAATTTGGCGCCGGTGGCGGCCTTTAACTTTCTGGCCCGGTTGTAGTAGCGGCGGAACTGGCGTTCGAGGACGCCGTAGTAGGCCCTTAACTTTTGTTTTTCGGTTAGCTGGAGGGCGTAGTCGGAACGTTTTCTGATATAGCGCTGGCCGTGGTGGCCGGGGCGGTGGGGTTTTTTGGCCAAAATCTTGTCGAACTTGGGGTTGCCGAAGATATTTTCGTTGAAAAGTCTGACCACTTTGGCTCTGGGTGTATTTGCTCTTGCCATATAAATTAACCCCTCCGCCTCTTTTTGGGCCGGCAGCCGTTGTGGGGCATGGGAGAAACGTCGGCTAACTCAATTACTCTGATGCCGCTGGCTCTTAAAGCGCTCAAGGCGGCGTCGCGGCCGGAGCCGGGGCCTTTGATGAAGACTTGGGCAGAAGTTAACCCTTGGTCTTTGGCTTTTTTTAAAACGGCGTCGATGGCGGTGGTGGCGGCAAAGGGAGTGGATTTTCTGGCGCCTTTAAAGCCGGATGAACCGGTCGAACCCCAGAGGGCGACTTGGCCGTCCGGGTCGGTAACGGTGATGATGGTGTTGTTGAAGGTGGCGGTGATGTAGATGCGGCCCTGGTTCAACGATTTTTGGGTCATAGGTTATTTTTTGGCCTCTTCAACTTTGGTGGCTTCTTCTTTTTTAAGGGCGCCGACGGTCATGCGTTTACCTCTTTTGGTGCGGGCGTTGTGGCGGGTTCTCTGGCCGCGGGCGGGAAGATTTGCCGAGTGGCGTTTGCCCCGGTAGGTGCCGATTTGCTTTAAACGCTTGATGTTGTCGCGGACGGTCTTTCGTAAGTTGCCTTCGGTGGAGACGGTGTCTAAGGCCTTAGCCAAGCGGCTGATCTCGTCGGGAGTTAAGTCGCGGGCTTTTTTGTCGGGGTCGACGTGGGCCAGTTTTAAGATAGAGCCGACGTTGCCCCGGCCGATGCCAAAGATGGCGGTTAAGGCGATTTCGGTTCTTTTTTGCTCTGGTAGGTCAATACCTGATATGCGGGGCATATTTAGCCTTGTCTCTGTTTATGCCGCGGGTTGGTGCAAACGACGTAGACCTTCCCCTTGCGGCGAACGATTTTACATTTGAGGCATCTTTTTTTGACTGATGCTTGGACTTTCATAAAATAACTTAATACTTAATACTAAAAACTTTGAGGTTTGAGCCCTTACTTGTTTCTGTAAACGATGCGACCCTTGGTGTCGTCATAGGGGGTCAGCTCGACCTTAACCTGGTCACCAGGAAGAACTCTAATGCGGTACATTCTCATTTTGCCTGCCAGGTGACAAAGAAGGACTTTGTTTGAATTTTCAAGCTTGACTCTGAAGGTGGCGTTGGGCAGTGCCTCGATTACCTCCCCTTCGACTGTGTTAGCGTCGCTGTCAACCATTTAGTCTGTTGATTATACCATTTCTGTCAAAATTTGTGGGCCGGTGGTGGTGATAGCGACGGTATCTTCAAACACAGCCGCTAGTTTACCATCGGCGGTAGCAATAGTCCAGTGGTCGGCCTCATCGGTAACGGTGTCGGGGGTGCCGGCCATGTAGATGGCCTCGATCGCCAGGGTCATGCCGACAGTTAATTTGGGGCTTAATTCGATCGGCCCGTCGATAAAACAGGGCACGGCCGGAGCCTCGTGGAGCTGACGGCCCACGCCGTGGCCGGTGAGGTTGGTGGCCGGAGAGTAGCCGGCGGCAGTGATGGTATCCTCCAACGCTTGGGAAATGTGGCCGACGCGGTGGCCGGGGACGGCTTGGGCGATAGCCAGTTTTAAGGCTTTTTTGCCCACGGCAAGGAATTTGAGCTTATCGGGGTAGAGATTTTTTTGCCTGGTGGCAGTGAAGCTAACTGAAGTGTCGGTGTGAAAGCCTTGGTAGTAGAGGCCGACGTCGATAGAAACCAAGTCGCCTTCGGTTATTTTGGTGGCGGAGGGGATGCCGTGGACAATGCCGGAATTGAGGTTGACGCAGGTGGCAAAGCGGTAGCCGGGGACCAGGGCAAAAGAGGCCTGGCCGCCGGAATTGCTGATGAGTTTTTGGGCCAAGGCTTCGATTTGGGACAGGGCAACTCCGGGGGCGGCAAAGTTTACCAGTTGGTTTTTGATGGCGGCTAACTTCTTGCCGCCCTCCGCCATTGACTTGACTTTAACGGCTAATTTTAAGTTCATTTAAAATGCTTCTTAGTTGGCCGTGGAAACGGTCCAGAGTCGAGTTGTTTTGCACCAGAAAGTCTGAAAGAGCAATCGGCCCGCCTTTGTTTAAATTTTCCAGTTCGGCCATGTCGCGGAGGCGGGCTTGGTCTGGTTGAAGCGGCCTGACGGCCCGAGAGCTCAAGCGGGCGTAGCGGACCGGCGGCTTGGCGTAAACGGCCAGCAAAATCAGGCCGGGAAAGGCCTGTTTTAGATAGAGGTATTCTTCCCAGGAATAAAGGCCGTCTAAGACCACCAAGGGGTGGTCGGCTAAAAGTTTTTTGACCTGGGGGGTTACCTTCCGGGCGTAGGCGTCCATGCCCAAGCGCTGGCGCAATCCCTCGCGAAAGGCCTTTTCGTTTGCCTCGGTTAAGGGCAGGTTTTGCTCTTTTAGGCCTTGGTCGGTGACGGCGCCGAAACGAACCACGGGGTAGCCTAGGCTTTTAAAAAAAGCGGCGGCGGCCGATTTGCCGGCTCCGGGCATGCCGACGACGGCGACGATGGCGGGTCTTGGGGTCATGACTTGGCGTTTACCAGGCCCAAAATATCTTGGTGGATGGCCTCGACTGACTGCTCGCCGTTAACCTCTTTTAACAAACCTTCTTGGCGGTAGAAATTTAAGACCTCTTCTTCCTGCTTTTGGTAGAGGTTGAGGCGCTGCCTGATCTTTTCCTGGCTGTCGTGGAGAGTACCGTCGGGGCTGACCCGGGCTCTGTTTAACAAGCGTTTGACCGACTCGGCCTCGGAGACTTTGAGGTAGAAAACGAAATTGACGTGATGGCCGTATTTGTCCAGTTTTTCGGCCAGAAACAGGGCTTGGGAGTGGTTTCGGGGAAAGCCGTCGATGATGAAGCCGGCGGCGACGTCTTTGTCTTTGAGGCGGGCCTTCCAGAGGACGAACATCTCCGAGTCGGCGACATAGTGGCCGGAGTTTAGGGCTTCACGGCAGGTTTGGCCCATGACGCCGCGGTCTTTTTCAGCGTAGTGGCGGACCAAGTCGCCGGAGCCAAGGTAAGGCAGTTTCAATTTTTCTGCCAGGAGCTTGGCCTGGGTGGATTTGCCGGAACCCTCGGGGCCGTAAAAGATTATGTACATAGGTTTATTATAGAAAGCTGTCGTAATTTCTCATAATCAGCTGCGACTCTAGACTTTTGCTGACTTCTAAAACTACCGAGACGACGATTAAAATGCCGGTACCGCCGAGAGTCAGAGTGGTGATGCCGGTGAGCGACGAGGCGATGGAAGGGAGGATGGCGACTAACCCTAAAAAGATAGCGCCGGCCAGGGTGATCCGGTTTAAGACGTAGGAAAGGTAGTCGGCGGTGGGGCGGCCGGGGCGGATGCCGGGAATGAAGCCGCCGTATTTTTTGATGTCGTCGGCAATTTTATCCGGGTTGAAGGTAACGGCGGTGTAAAAGTAAGTAAAGGCAACGACCAGGCCAAAGTAGATCAGGTGGTAGGGGGCGCGGTTGGGGTCAAACCAGTTGACCAATAACCCAGAAAGCCTGACCAGGGTAGGATTTGAAGCCTGCTGAAGCCAGCTGCCCAAGATGCTGGGCATGACCACCAAGGAAACGGCAAAGATGATGGGAATGACGCCGGCTTGGTTGACGCGTAAGGGAAGATGGGTGCTGGTTCCGCCCTGGGAAGAGGTAGAAATGCGGCGGGCGTAGCGGACGGTGATTTGACGGGTGGCTTCGTTGACGTAGACGATGCCGGCGATGACCGCCAGCCCCATGATGGAAAAGGCGAGCAAATGAGACAAGCTGACGGCTTGGATGATGGAGGTGGTCTGGAACAATGAGATGGGCAGGCGGCTGACGATGCCGGCAAAGATTAACAGCGAGATGCCGTTGCCGAGGCCGTATTCGGTGAGAAGCTCCCCCAGCCACATCAGTAAGCAGGTGCCGGCCACCATGGTGGTGACGATGGTGATGATGTCAGCCGGGCTGGTGGGGTTTAGTACCTGCTGGTTTCGGAGTAACACCACCATGCCGATTGATTGGAGGGCGGCCAAAGGCACGGTCAGAAGCCGGGTGTATTGGTTGATTTTTTCCCGGCCCAGATCGCCTTCTTTTTGTAAAGCCTCAAGCTTGGGGAAAACCATGGTCAGAAGCTGGAGGACAATCGAGGCGTTGATATAAGGGGCCAGCCCCAAGGCCATGACGGAAAAGTTGGCCAAGGTGCCCCCGGAAAAGATATCCAGTAGTCCTAATATTTGATTTGAAGCAAAAAGTTGGTTTAAAGCCACCAGGTCGACTCCGGGGGCGGGAACGTGGGCGATAAGGCGGAAAATGGCAAAAATCCCCAGGGTAATGAGGAATTTTTTTCTAAGCTCGGGGGTTTTAACGGCGTTTAAAATCGAAGAGAAACGGTTAGTCATTTAACCTTCTCGATAATTTTGCCTCCGGCGGCGGTAATTTTTTTAGCCGCGGCCTTGGAGGTGGCTAAGGCCACTTTTAAACCCTTGGGGGCAACACCGTCGCCTAAAAGCTTGATGGGTAAATTTTGCGCGCTTGGGGGTAAAAGGCCGACTTTGACCAAGCTTTCCGGCGTCACCTCGGAGGTTTTTGGGAAATCTTTAAGATCTTTAAGGTTTAAGATGACGCTAGCAGTCTTAAAGGACTTAAACTTACCCTTACCGCGGAACATGGGCAGGCGGCGGATGAGGCTTTTTCTCATGGCCGTGCCTTCGAAATAAGTTTTGACTTTGCTTCGGGCCTTTTGGCCTTTGGCGCCGCGGCCTGAAGTGTGGCCGCCTTTGCCTGAGCCGTAGCCGCGGCCGGGGCGTTTTTTACTTTTGGTAACGGTTTTGGTTAACTTTTCAAGCTTCATGAGTCTCCTTAAATTTTTTCTAATTTTTTTAATGCTTTAATGGTAGCATAAACGTTTGAGGCCGGATTTCTGGTACCCAAAACTTTGCTGGAAATGTTTTTGACGCCGGCGGCTTCCATGACGGCCCTGACCGGGCCTCCGGCGATGACTCCGCTGCCGGGAGGAGCGGGTTTGAGGAGGATTTTGGCGGCGCCGAACTTGAATATGATGTCGTGGGGAATGGTATCGTTCTTAAGGGGAACGGTGATCAGGTTTTTCTTGGCGCGCCGGACACCCTTTTTGATGCCGCCGACGACGTCGGGAGCCTTGCCCAGGCCCACGCCGACGCGGCCTTTTTTGTCGCCGACGACCATGAGCACCGAAAAGCCGATTTGGTTGCCGCCTTTGGTCTTTTTGGAAACGCGGCTGACCTGGATGACTTTTTCGTCAAATTCTTTGGGTTCTTGGCGGCGGGGATAGGACCTTGAATCTCTCATAGTTAGAATTTTAAACCACCTTTGCGGGCTGCTTCAGCCAGGGCTTTGACCCGGCCGTGGTAGCGGAAGCCGCCGCGGTCAAAAACCACTTTAATAATTTTTTTGGGTTTGGCGGCAGCGGCGATGGCCTCCCCGACTGATTCGGCCAGCTTGGTCTTTTTGATAGCGGCAGTTTTTTTAAGCTTCAAGCTTGAGGCAGAAGCTAAAATGTTGCCGGTTTTGGGTTCGATAATCTGGGCGTAGATTTGTTTGCCCGAACGAAAGACCGACAGCCGGGGTAAGTTTACCCGGCGGATTTTGGCGCGGACTCGTAACTTTCTTTGTTGCATAAGTTTAACCTTCGCCGCCTTCGGCGGCTTTAGCGGCTTTACCCGGCTTCAATTTAACTTCCTCCCCCTGATAGCGGATGCCTTTACCCTTATAGACGTCGGGAGGCCGCAGCCGACGGATCTTGGCGGCGGTTTCGCCCACCAGTTGTTTGTCGGCGCCGGAAACGGTGATGAGATTGTTGTCGTTGGCCTCAAGCTTGATGCCCTCTGGGGCGGGAAAAATTATCGGGTGGGAGAAGCCGAGTTTTAGCTCTAAACCGTTGTCTTTGGCGGCGACCCGGTAGCCGGTGCCGAGAATCTGTAAAACCTTGCTGAAACCCGCGCTGACGCCTTTGACGGCGTTGGCGATTAGAGACCGGGTCAGACCATGCAGCTCCCTGGCCTGACGGGAGTTTTTAACCGGAGAGATAAAAAGCTGGTCACCTTTTTGCTCGAGCTTTAATTCACGGGGGATTATCTGGGAAAGCTCACCGCTCCCCGACTTAACCGTGACCCGTCTGCCGTCGACGGTGACGGTAACTTGGTCAGGGATGGTGATGGGGGCTTTGCCGACTCTAGACATAGTTAGTTTATCTTGCAAATTATCTCTCCGCCGAGTTTGGCTTTTTGGGCCTGGCGGGCGGTCATTAAGCCCCTGGAAGTGGAGATTAAGGTTGTCCCCCTCCCCAGTAAAAGCCGGGAGAGCCCCTGATATTTGACGTAGCGGCGGACGCCGGGCTTGGAGATGCGCTTTATGCCGGTTATGGCCGGGCGGCCTTTTTGATGCTTGAGGCCAACCTGGAGCATTTTTTCCTGGGGTTTTTTGCCGCTGACGCTAACGTCTTTTAAGTAAGCCTCTTTGACTAAAATCTTGACTAGGTCGTGCTTCAATTTGGAGTAAGGGACCACCACCTGATTGTGTTTGACGCGAGAGGCGTTTCTTAATCTGGTGAGTAAATCGGCAATCGGGTCTGATAGCATAGTTACCAGCTGGCCTTGGTGACGCCGGGCAGATCACCCTTGTGGGCTAATTTTCTAAAACAGAGGCGGCAAATGCCAAACTGCCTTAAGAAACCGCGGGGCCGGCCGCAAAGCTGACAGCGGTTTCTGGCTCTAGTCGAGAATTTTGGCTTTTTGGTTCTTCTGACAAAGTATTTGACTTTGGCCATAATTTAGGTTTTAGTATCTGATTCTGGTTTGGCAAAGGGCATGCCTAAAAGCTCAAGCAGACGGTGGGCCTGTTTGTTATCGTTGGTGTTGGTCACGATGGTGAGCTGTAAGCCCCGGATCTGGTCGATTGTATCATAATCGACTTCGGGGAAAACGATTTGTTCGGCCAACCCCAAGGAATAGTTGCCCCGGCCGTCAAAAGAGTTAAGGCTTACCCCCTGAAAGTCGCGCAATTGGGGCAGAACTAGGTGGACCAGTTTATCCAAAAAGGCATACATCCGTTCACCTCTAAGGGTGGCCATGACGCCGATGGTGTCCCCTTTTCTAAGGTTAAAGCCGGCTTCGGCTTGGTGGGCCCGGGTGATCACCGCCTGTTGACCGGCGATTAAACTGACATACTTTTGGATCTTTTGGGCGACGCCCTTGTCGCCGGCCCCCTCTTTGATCCCTAAGTTGATGACTATTTTGGTCACCCGGGGGACGGCCAGGTCGGCCGCGAAATTCCATTCCTTTTTGAGGGCGGGGACGATTTCGTCTTGGTATTTTTGTTTTAAACGATTCATTTGGTTTTACTGTCAACCGGTTTGCCGCATTTTTTACAGACTCTGACCTTTTTTTTACCCTCGCCCTGAAAGCCGACGCGGGTGGGCTGGTGGCACTGGGGGCAGATGAGTTTAACTTTGGCGACATTTAAGGGTTTTGAGATGTCGACGATGCCGCCGGGGCGGTTTTGACCCTGGGCTTTTTGGTGTTTTTTGACTTGGTTGACGCCGGCGACGATGACCGAGTTTATCCGCGGTAAAACCGCTTCGACTTTGCCGCTTCTACCGCGGTCGCGGCCTAAAACTACTTTGACGGTGTCGGCGGGTTTTAACTTCATATATTTAAAGCACCTCGGGGGCCAAGGAGGCAATTTTACTGTAACCGGCGGTTTTGACCTCGCGGGCGATGGGGCCGAAAATCCGAGTGCCGACGGGGTCGCGGGTTTTGAGGCTGTCTAAAACCACGGCGGCGTTGTCGTCGAAGCGGATGTAGGAACCGTCGGGGCGGCCGAGCTCTTTTTTGGTGCGGACGATGACGGCCTTGACCACTTGGCCTGATTTAATCTGACCGTGGGGGTCGGCGGCGATGACCGAGGCGGTGATAATGTCGGATAAATGGCCGAAGCGGCGCCTGGAACCGCCGTGGACCAGGATCACCCGGAGTTTTTTGGCTCCGGAATTGTCGGCCACTTTTAAGATACTTCTTAGTTGAATCATAGTTTTTTAATCACCTTCCATCTTTTCTTCTTACTGATGGGTGGGGTTTCTTCGATGACCACTTTGTCGCCGGGAGCAAGCTTTAAGTCATTGGCCGCCAAGTAATGCTTTTTGACGGTTAGAGTTTTTTGGTACAACGGGTGGGACCAGCGTCTGACCACCAAAACTTTGGCGGTAGCAACCATTTTGGTGTGGACGACGGTGCCGGTAATTTGTTTTTTCATTTGGCCGAGATAATAGTTTTTAAAACGGCGATAAGGTGACGGGTGCGGGAAAGGCTTTTGACGTCTTTTAGCTTGGCGGTTGATAGGTCCAGCTTGAGCTTGGCAACGTCGGCTTGAGCCTGACTTAACCGCTTGGTTAATTCTGGCAGCTGTTGCTGGTGGAGGTCTTTTAAATCCTTTGACTTCATCTTAAATTTTGGTAATAATTTTGCTTCTTAATGATAGTTTTTGGGCGGCTTTGCGCAAGGCTTCCTGGGATAAGCCCTTCTCGACGCCGGCCAGCTCAAAAATGATCCGGCCGGGCCTGACCACGGCGACATAGCCTTCGATGTCGCCTTTGCCGCTGCCCATTCTGACGCCGGCGCCTTTTTTGGTGTAGCTTTTGTCGGGAAAAATCCTGATCCAAAGCTTACCGGTTCTTTTGGTGGCGTGGGTGATGACTTTTCTGGCCGCTTCGATCTGACGGGCGGAAACCCAACCACGAGTCAGGGCCTTGAGGCCATATTCGCCAAAAGCCAAGGTGATACCGCGGCCAGCGTTGCCGCGCATTACGCCCCGGAAGTGCTTACGGTATTTTGATTTTTTAGGTTGTAGCATAAACAAACAGAATTTCTAATTATTTAAGGTCTTTTTCCCCTTTGTAGATCCAGACTTTGATGCCGACGTAGCCAAACTTGGTGAAGGCGGGTTTTTCAAAATAGTCGATATCGGCCCTGATGGTACTCAAGGGCACGCTGCCCTGGGAATATTTTTCGGTGCGGGAGATTTCGGCGCCGCCGATACGACCGGAGAGGACGATGCGCGCCCCTTTGGCGCCGGCGGAGATAACTTTCTCCAGGGCCTGGGAAACGGCGCGCCGATGCGGGTAGCGGCGAATCAGCTGGTCGGCGATTCTGTCACCCACCAGGCGGGCAGACAAATCGGGAGTTTTCATCTCGACCACGTTTAGTTCAAATTTGGGGCTTTTGCCTGATTTGGTGTCGAAGGCCAACTTTTGAGTGAGAAGCTTTTTTAGCTCCTCGAGTCCGGAGCCGCCTCGGCCGATGACTACGCCGGGGCGGGCGACCTCTAGGGTGATTTTGACGGTGTTGATGGAGCGGTCGATCTTGACTTGGGTGATGCCGGCCAACTTTAATTTATCAAAGAGGAATTTTCTAAGCTTGATATCCTCGAACATGAATTTTTGATACTGTTTGCCCTCGGCAAACCAGTTGGACCGCCATGAATAAAGCGGGCCAAGACGAAAGCCAATGGGGTTAACTTTTTGACCCATTTTTATTAGTTTTATTTGTTTTTCGTGCTTGGGATTTCGTGCTTTGATCATCTTTGGCCTCTAAGATGATCTTGATGTGCGAGGTTTTCTTCTGAATGGCGTGGCCGCGACCGCGGGCGGCGGCCCGCGACCTTTTGTAAGTGGGGCCCTGGTTGACCTGAAGCGAAGAGAAAGTCAACCCGTCGCGGTTTAGATTGTGGTTGTTGACGGCGTTGGCGATGGCTTGCTTTAAAACCTTGAGAATCACCTTGGCGCCGCGGTGGGGCAGGTGTTTGAGAAAAATAGTCGCCTCTTGGGGAGAACGACCCCTGACCGCGTCGGCGACGACCCGCAACTTTTGGGGGCTTTGATGCACAAATTTGGTTTCGGCTTTGATTAACATATTAGGTTTTGGTGACGAGACGTTTGACCATCTTGCCGTGGCCTCTGAAACTTCTGGTGGGAGCAAACTCCCCCAGGTGGTGGCCGACCATGGCCTCGGTGATGTAGACCTCGATAAATTTTTTACCGTTGTGGATCAAAAAGGTGTGGCCGACGAACTCGGGCGAAATTTGGCTGGATCGGATCCAGGTTTTGATCGGCTCTTTTTTGCCCGCAGTTTTCATCTTTTGAATTTTTTTGATTAGCCTGTCGTCGACGTAGGGGCCTTTTTTGCTGCTTCTGGCCATATTATTTCTTGCGCCTGTCTTTGATAATTGATTTGTTGGAGTATTTTCTCTGGCGGCGGGTCTTTTTGCCTAAAGTCTTTTTGCCCCAAGGGCTAACGGGAGAAGGGCGGCCGACGCCGCTTCTACCCTCGCCGCCGCCGTGAGGGTGGGAGTCGGGATGCTGGGCGGTGCCGCGAACCGTGGGGCGGATGCCCATATGGCGCTTGCGGCCGGCTTTGCCGAGTTTAATGTTTTTTTTGTCGATGTTGCCGATCTCGCCGACGGTGGCGTAACAGGCCAAAGAGACACTTCTGATCTCGCCTGACGGGAGTTTGATGGAGGCGGCTTTGTCTTTGGACTGCAAGACAGCGGCGGTGCCGGCCGAGCGAACCAGTTGGCCGCCTTTACCGGGAGTTAATTCGAGGTTATGGATGGTGGTGCCGACGGGAATGCTTTTTAGGGGTAAGGCGTTGCCGGCTCTTATCGGGGCCTTGACGGAAGCCAAGACGGTCTGGCCCGCCCTTAACCCCTTGGGGGCTAAAATATAGCGCTTGGCGCCGTCGGTGTAGAAAAGCAAAGCCAGGTGGGCGGAACGGTTGGGGTCGTATTCCAACCCCACGACCTGGGCGGGAATATCCCTTTTGTCTCTTTTAAAGTCTATTTCCCGATAAAAGCGCTTGTGACGGCCGCCGCGGTGGCGGACGGTAACCCGACCGCTGGAGTTTCTGCCGGCGGTGTAGTTTAAACTCCGAGTCAGGCTCTTTTCCGGCCTTTTTAAAACCAAATGGGCGTAGCTGACGTCCCGGCGGTGACGCCGGCCGGGAGTGGTGGCTTTGTAGGTTTTCATTTTTTCTTGGCTTTTCCCGGCTTTGCCGAGGATCCACGGCCTTTGGGCCGGGATTCTTCCGGTAATTGAAAGTAGTCGATTGTATCACCTGGCTTTAAAGTGACAAGGGCCTTTTTTTGGGGCGAGGTATAGATGCGGCGGCGAAGCTTTAAAGTATGCTTGGGCTTGGCGGCGGTTTTTGCCGTCTTGACCGCCAAAACCGTAACCTGAAACTGGTCCTGAATCGCCTTTTTGACGGCCGCCTTGGAGGCAGAAGCCAAAACCTCAAAAGTAAACTGATGGCTTTGGGAAAGCTTGAGGCTTTTTTCGGTGACGATTGGTTTAACCAGCATAGTGGTCTGTTAAGCTTTTTAAGGATTTTTCGGTGAAAATGAGCTGGTGGCTTGAGAGCGCCTGGTAGGTGGTGAGTTTGTCGGCGGAAGTGACGCTAAGCCGGGGTAAGTTTTTGGTGGCGGTAACGATGTTGGCGGGGGGCTTGGGGGCTAAAATCAGGGTGGCGTTTTTGGCTTTGGGGGCGAGTTTTTGAATAATTTGGGCAAAGATTTTGGTCTTTGGTTTTTGGGTGTCAAGGCCGGAGACGGCGATAACCTCTTGGTCTTTTAATTTTTGAGTTAAGGCGGAAAAGAGGCTTAAGCGTTTCATTTTGCGGGTCAGCTTGAGGTTAAAGTTTTGCTGGCCGGTGGGGCCGTGGGCCTTGGCGCCGCCGACAAAAATGGGGGCATTACGGCTCCCGTGGCGGGCGCGGCCGGTGCCTTTTTGGCGCCAGATTTTGGCTTTGGTGACCTTAACTTCGCCGCGAGACTTGGTGCGGGCGGAAGCCTGGCGCTGATTAGATAAATAAACCCTCACCGCCTGATTGACAAGACTGGGGTTGACCTTGGCGCCAAAGATTTTGCCCGAAACTTTCAGGCTTTTTACTTTTTTACCGCTGGTGTTAACGAGGGGAATTTGGGCCATAGATCAAATTTTGGTTAGTTTTAAAAGGCCTTTTCTGAAGCCGGGGACGGTGCCCGTGAGTGTCAAGAGGTTATCAGCTTCGGAAACAGAGACGACTTGGCAGTTTTTGACGGTGACGGTGGCGGCGCCGTAGTGGCCGGCCATTTTTTTGCCCTTCCAGACCCGGCCGGGGTCGGTGCGCATGCCGATGGAGCCGGGGGCACGGGCGCGGTCGGACTGGCCGTGGGTCTTGGGGCCGCCGGCAAAGCCATGGCGCTTCATCACCCCGGCAAAGCCGCGGCCTAAACTTATCCCGGTGACCTTGACTTTGTCCTGGGGCTTTAAAACGGCGTCGACGGGAACGAGGTCCCCTGGCTTTAATTCAGGCTCTGACTCGAGCTTGATCTCCCTTAAAAAACGGGGGCCTTTAGCTTTTTTGGCCCCCCTTTTGACTGACTTTTGACCGATGCCGACTTTAAGACCCCAATAGCCGTCGCGGTCGAGGGTCTTGACCTGGGTGACCACCAGGGGCTCGACTTTGACGACGCTGACCACCTGGCGGCGGCCCTTGGCGTCAAAGGCTTGAGTAGTGGTGAACTTGGTGCCGTAAAATGAATTAATCATAATCATCAGGGGATCTCTCGTTGACTCTCGAGATTACATACGTATTTCAATACCGACGCCGGCGGGAAGCTCCAGGTGCATTAAAGAGTCGATGGTTTTGTCGGTGGCGTCGATGATGTCGACCAGGCGCTTGTGGGTCAAAACCTCGAAGTGTTCCCGGGCGTCTTTGTCGACGTGGGGGCTGGTGGTGACGGTGAGTAGCTTTCTTTTGGTGGGCAAGGGTACCGGGCCCACGATCTTGGCTCCCGTCGACAGGGCAGTGTCCAGGATTTTTTGGCAGCATTCGTCGATGATGCGATGATCATACGACTTAAGCTTAATTCTAATTCTGCCTTTTGGCATAATCTTTGGTCACAAGATAAGAAGAGCCCGAAGGCTCTGTCTTATCCAATGGACGAAATTGGTAGTTAAGCCAGAATCTTGGTGATGACCCCGGCGCCAACGGTCAAGCCACCCTCGCGGATAGCAAACCGGAGGTTTTCCTCCAGGGCTACCGGTTGGATGAGTTTGGCCGTCATCTTGGCGCTGTCGCCGGGCATGACCATCTCAACTCCTTTGGGGAGAGTGACTTCCCCGGTGACATCAGTAGTCCTGATGTAGAATTGAGGTTTGTAGCCGGTAAAGAAAGGCGTATGGCGGCCACCCTCTTCTTTACTTAAGATGTAAATCTCGGCCTCAAACCCGGTGTGAGCCTTGGCGCTGCCGGGCTTGGCCAATACCTGGCCGCGCTCGACTTCGTCTTTCTCGACGCCGCGCAGAAGCACACCGACGTTGTCGCCGGCTTGGCCTTCGTCGAGTTGTTTTCGGAACATCTCGACGCCGGTGACGGTGGTCTTTTTGGCGTCTTTGAGGCCGACGATCTCGATTTCTTCGCCGACTTTGACGACGCCTCTTTCAATCCGGCCGGTAACGACCGTGCCGCGACCTTTGATGGAAAAGACGTCCTCGACGGGCATCAAGAACGGCTGATCCAGAGGGCGCTTGGGCTCGGGAATGTACTCGTCCAGAGCTTTCATCAGCTCCTCGATGGATTTTTGGGCTTCTTTGTCGCCCTCGAGGCACTTTAAGGCAGAGCCCCGAATGATGGGGATGTCTTTGCCAGGGAACTCGTATTTGGTCAGAAGTTCCCTGATTTCCTCCTCGACCAAGTCGACCATTTCTTTGTCTTCGACGGCGTCGACTTTGTTTAAAAAGACGACGACGGCCGGGACGTTTACCTGGCGAGCTAAAAGTATGTGCTCCCGGGTTTGGGGCATGGGGCCATCGGTGGCGGCGACCACCAGGATGGCACCGTCCATCTGGGCGGCTCCGGTAATCATGTTTTTGATGTAGTCACGGTGCCCGGGGCAGTCGATGTGGGCATAGTGACGCTTGTCGGTCTCGTACTCGAGGTGGGTAATCGAAATGGTGATACCCCGCTCCTTTTCCTCGGGCGCCTTATCGATGTCTTCAAATTTCAAGGCGGTAGCCTGATTTTTACCGGCCAAATACTGGGTAATGGCCGCTGATAGAGTGGTCTTGCCGTGGTCGACGTGACCGATGGTGCCGACGTTGATGTGCGGCTTGGTGCGTTGATAGACTGCCATGATTCCTCCTTATTTTTTGGTAACTTGTTATTTTACCTTATTGTAATATGTTTTCAAGTTTTTTGCTCGGTTGGTTTTGCGGCATCCGGTTTTTGCTTTTGGATGATGCCCTGGGCGATGTTGTCGGGCACCACCTCGTAGTGGGACGGCTCCATGTAAAAACTGGCCCGGCCTTGAGTCATGGAGCGCAAAATGGTGGCGTACTGGGACATTTCTGCCAGGGGTACCAGGGCGGTGATCAAGAGGACCTGGCCGCGTTTTTTGGTACCTAAGACCTGGCCGCGTTTTGAAGAAAGGTCGCCGATAACCTCGCCCATAAACTGCTCGGGAGTGCTAACTTCTATCTTCATGATCGGCTCAAGCAGCACCGGGCTTGCTTGTTTGATGGCGGCCTGCAGGGCGATGGAGCCGGCGATTTTGAAGGCGACCTCACTACTGTCGACGTCGTGGAAGGTGCCGTCGTAGACGGCGGCTTTGACGTCTACCAGGGGAAAGCCGGCGATGACGCCGTTGGCCATGGCCTCTTTGACGCCCTTTTCGACGGCGGGGATAAACTCCCTGGGGATGGCGCCGCCGGTGACTTCGGAGACAAACTCGTAGCCCTCGCCGCGGTCTTTGGGTTCGACCCTAATGAAACAGTGGCCGTACTGGCCGCGGCCGCCCGACTGGCGGATGTATTTACCTTCGGCCTCGGCGGTGGCAGTAATGGTTTCTTTGTAGGCGACCTGGGGCCGGCCGGTGTTGGCTTCGACCTTAAACTCGCGCTTCATCCGGTCGACTAAAATCTCCAAATGAAGCTCCCCCATGCCGGAGATGATGGTTTGGCCGGTTTCGGGGTCGGACTTGATGGTGAAGGTGGGGTCTTCGTCGGCCAGCCTATTTAGAGCCAGGCCCATTTTTTCCTGGTCGGCCTTGGTTTTGGGCTCGATAGCCAAGGAGATGACCGGCTCGGTAAAAGAAATCCCCTCGAGAATAATGGGATTTTGCTCGTCGCAGAGGGTGTCGCCGGTGGTGGTGTCTTTGAGACCGACGACGGCGACGATTTCACCGGCGTAAGCCTGACTGATCTCTTCCCGGGTGTTGGCGTGCATCAAAAGCAGGCGGCCGACGCGTTCTTTTTTGCCTTTGGTGGAGTTTAGGGCGTAGCTGCCTGCCGGCAGGGTGCCGGAGTAAACCCTGATGTAGGTTAAGCGGCCGACGTGGGGGTCGGTTTGGACCTTGAAAGCCAAGGCAGAGAAAGGGGCTTTTTTGTCGTTGGGGCGGGTTAATTCTTCCTTGGTTTTAGGGTCAAAGCCGACGATGTCGGGGACGTCGACGGGGCTGGGGAGGTAGTCGACGACGGCGTCAAGTAAGGGCTGGACGCCTTTGTTACGAAGACTCGAGCCGCAAAAGGTGGGGACGAGTTTATAAGCCAGGGTGGCTTTTCTTAAGGCTTTTTTAAGCTCTTCAACCGTGGGCTCCTCTCCCTCGAGGAATTTAGCCAGGAGCTTGTCGTCGTGCTCGGAGATTTGCTCGATAAGCTGGCCGCGGTATTTTTTCACCTCATCCGTCATGTCGGCCGGCACGTCGGTGACGTCGTACTCGGCACCGGTTTCGTCTGATTTCCAGATAAGGGCTTTTTGCTCGAGAAGCAAGACCACGCCTTTAAAAGAAGACTCTGCCCCTATGGGGAGAGCTAAAATGACCGGGTGGGCACCGAGTTTTTCCCTGATGTCGGCGACGGTGGCAAAAAAGTCGGCGCCTAATTTATCCATCTTGTTGGCAAAGCAAATGCGGGGGACTTTGTATTTGTCGGCCTGGTGCCAGACGGTTTCGGACTGGCTTTGGACGCCTTCCTCGGCGTCGAGCACGGTAATGCCGCCGTCCAAAACCCGCAAAGACCGCTCGACTTCGGCGGTGAAGTCGACGTGGCCGGGGGTGTCGATGATGTTGATGCGGTGTTCTTCCTGGGGAACGGCCCCGACATTCGTCGGGGTCCAGAAGGTGGTGGTGGCGGCGGACATGATGGTGATGCCGCGTTCCTTTTCCTGTTCCATCCAGTCCATTTGGGTGGTGCCCTCGTCGATGTCGCCTATCTTGTAGGACTTGCCGGTGTAAAAAAGCACCCGCTCGGTAGTGGTGGTCTTGCCGGCGTCGATGTGGGCGATGATGCCGATGTTGCGAATCAGGTTCATCGGCAAATTGCGTTCGTGTTTAGTTGTTTTTGTGTCTGGCATTTTCGTCAATAAAAAAGCGCTTCCACTAGAAGCGCTTAGCTTCCGAAATCACTTAATTAATAAGGTGAAAGTATTATAACTGATGAGGCAAGACCAAACAACTGATTTCTTAATGCTTGTGAAAGTTTATAAGAACTGGCATGAGAAAAATAGCCAAGATATGAGTACAAAGCTTGAAAATTACTTCCTGGTCCGATCTTTTTTAATATCCTTCTCTTAGTTTTAGTTCTGGGCAAGATGTAATGAGGTAAAACAAGATAACCGCAAAAATCTATTCCCCAGGAAAGTTTCTTGATTAAAATTTTGTTAGGGTGAAGAGTAAGTTTTAGACGATCTCCTAAAAACCTGCTAATGGCATTAACATCAGAGGGAAATTCTTTATTGGTTTTTGAAAGGACAATGAAGTCATCGGCATAGCGAAGATAATATTTTAACTTAAGTTCATGTTTAACAAATTGATCAAGTTGATTTAAATAGATATTAGAGAAGACTTGACTGGTTAAATTACCAAGAGGAATTCCTTTTCCCGGTGTTAGATTAAAACTGTTAATAACCTTATTAATAAGCCAATTTATATCTTCATCTTTTACTTTCTTAACAATAAGGTTTTTTAGAATACGATGGTCGACGGAAGCAAAAAATCGGCTGATATCACATTTTAGTGACCAACATCCACGAGAGTAGTTGCGGCTGACAATTCTTGAAAATTTTTCCAGCCGCTTAACCGCCCGATGTGTGCCTTTATCTTTACGACAAGAGTAGGAATCGTAAATGAAACTTTGGTCAAATAATTTATAAAGATATTGATACAGGAGGTGGTGTAGAACACGATCGCGGACGCTTGATTTATGGATATGACGCCTTTTGGGGTCGGTGACATAAAATTCCTGATAGGCTCCATGCCTGTAGCTCTTTTGTTTTAATTGGCTGTACAAATTAAAAAGATTGTCTTCCAAATGCCTTTCAAATCTTTGCACATCCCTTTTGCTTCTTTTTTCTTTTTTAAATTCATCCCAGGCTTGAAAGAGCGATTTAACTGTTATAAGATCGGCAAACCTTAAATTTTCTTGCTTCATAAATGAAAGATTATTCACACGCTCACACGCACACGCCTATAGCCGTAAATGAAATCCCAATTTTCATCAAGCTTTACGACTTTTATAAAAATCTAACTTTAGCGATTGTTTCCTTTCCTAAAACAAAGCGGTATTCACTTGGCCAGAAACTAGACAATATAACTTTAAAAATTTTTGAATTGTTATTTTTTGTACCCATAAGTCAAGAAAAAATCAAAACCCTTCTGCAAATCAGCGTCAAGATTGATCTGGTGAAAGTCCTCTTAAGGCTGGCCAAAGATAGCCAAGCAATAACAACCAGTAAATATTTATCGCTTGAGTCAACACTCCAAGAAATCGGCCGGATGCTTGGCGGCTGGATAAAAGCCAGCAAGCAATAAGACTAGACACTACCGCGGGAACCGCCCCAACGTTCGGATTACCATTGTCGGCATTCCAGTCGTTGACGTTGAACGGCTTGGCCGGCTCATTACGACCAACGCTCGCGGCGTTGACGCCCGAAATTGAATATCTTTCCGTTAACCAGTCTCACCGGGGATTTTGTCTTTTCATCCAACAATTTCCCTTGTATTTTATTCGCTCTTAAAAAAAGGGCAAAAGAAAGATAAACGTAGTGTCTAGTTGGCTTTTCTTAAGTACGCTCACATTCAGGTTGGCTGAAAGCGACTCTGACTGGTTAAAACCCTAGAAATAGACGCCCCGCAGGCATTGCCCGCGAGATCACTGCCCATCGAAAATTATTTTACAAAAATTTTTCGGAAAAACCAATGGTTAAAGACCAAAAAGAACCAAGAGGCCAAACGCCTATTTCCTAACAAACACTACCGCGGGAACCGCCCCAACGCGCGGATAACCATAGTCGGCACTCCAGCCGTGGACGTAGAACGGCTCGGCCGGCCCAGGACGACCAACGCCCGCGGCGCGGACGCCCGAAATCGTATCAATACCTCGAGCAAAAAAGTTTGGCAACAGAGGCTTGCCGGTCATTTCCTTATAAGCATAATCCGCTTGGGCGTAAGTGGTTACTGGCAACATAATCAGGCGGGCATCAGGAAATTCCTGCTGTAGTTTTTGTGATTCAGTTTCAATCATTTCCAGTTGCCTTTGGCGAGGTTTATTAAAGCCTTCTGGGAGCGCTGGATGAGTAGGGTTTAGGCCGATTTGGGCGGCAACTGGCGGGACAAAATCCTGGAGCGCCGGGCGGGCATTAGCATAATCTAATTCTCCGTCTAAAAAGTAATTTGGGTCAGCGGCAACATCCTGGGCATAAGATTTTCTCTCCATGGGAAAAAACACAAACCCACGTTTTTCCATAGCAGTTTTTTCCTGCTTTGTCGGCTGTCTTAGATGGGACAAGGTTTCGTAGGCTTGCTGTAATAAATCAGTTTTAGGAAGCTCTTTTTTTGCCTGACTCTGATCGGGAAAAGCAATGTCTTTCCCCCGAACTTTTCTCACGCCAGCGACTACATCGGCTAAGGCTTGATCAGTTGGGCTGCCGCGCCGTAACTCTGTTTCAAGATATTGCATTACCATAATTAGCGTATTCTATATAACTATGGGTTATCTGTCAAGTTCCCCTTTTGCCATATCCTATAATTATATCATGTTTCGTGGTAAAATACGCCGCTATGTTGCCTACAGAGTCTCAATTAAGCCAAGTGCCTGCTGAACGCGGGAGTAGGGCCTGGAGCTGGGAAAACTTTAGCAGTCTCGACGGAAATTTCGGCCAACACGTAACCGAAAATCCCTTAATTGTGGTTCATCCGGGATATTGCGTTTCCTACAATGCGGCCGAAATTGAAAATACCGTGGCTAATCCTAGGGGTATTCCTTACTGGGTTGACCGGGTTGACCGGACTATATTAAGTCAAAAGAAAACTTACAAGGACTACATGAGCAACCTTAGGCAAAAAATTCAGACAACCTTACAGGAAGATCGAACGCTGATAATACTGGCTGAAAGAGACTACCTGGACGAAACGCTGAAAATTATTGGTTTTTCTGAAGAGTTACCGAAAGGTATAGTAGTGGTGCCGACCAAGACCGGGGGCCCTGCAGTTGACCCTGAAATTCTAGACAACCAGGCTGGGCAAAATTTTTATAATAACTTAGCTAATAGCATCACTCGGGCGGAAATTTGTGGCGAGTCCGGCCTTGCCTGCGTGGTGGTGGCTGAGAAATGGCTAAAAAATCTGGGTGTTGAAGTAAGCAGGATCAGAAGCTGTACTGAACCAGATTATCAATCTGAATAATAAACCGCTATGGGTGGAAGAGGGAAAGAAATCTATATGGTCAAAAATGAGGCTCCCGCCTTGGAGATTTTTGAGCGCTATGACCGGGTTTTTCAGCCGATTTACGGCAGTGACGCCAAGTTTGACAGTCAGGGGGGAATTTATATCCCCCGTTGGCGCTCGGTACCACCAGGAAGGGCTGATCCCAGTAAATACAAAATCATCAGCCCAAAAAGCGTTCTCTCTGACGAGGCGCGGATGTGGAAGGGTTTGGAAACGATGAAACCTGTTTGCCTGGAGATTGTCCAGATAACCGAAGACAGCGGTAGCGTGGAGGCGGCGATAAGATATACAGACCACATTCTCACAGGAACAAGAGGCAAAGAGCGCGAACAGGCTGAGGCGGTGAGAGCCAGAACCCAGTTTCTGATCGACTATTTTCAGGAATGGGAGCCGGGGAGAATATCGGAAAGCGACCGGAAGGGCCTGCAAGAAGAAACCGTCAGGCAGCTTTTGGCTGTCGGGCTAGACTCGGAAACCGTTACTCTGGAAGAAAAACAGAAAATGGGCCAATGGCTGATTAAAGCCAGTAAAGCAGAAGACTCGACCGGAAGAATTAACCAATTGATCACCATGCAACTTCTGTTTGCGGTCCAGCGCCGGGTGTTGGAACGAGAAATAGCGGTGGGCGGTTTTACCGTACCGAAATATCTTCAGATAAGCGAAGCCTTAGTTTTTGCCAGGTCGTTTGACCGGAAAATGATGACCGAAGCGGAACGGGCCTTAATGAATTTGCTGTCTACGGTTCATTTTCGCAGGCCGGAAACGCAAACAGAGGAAAATTTTGGAGTAACTCGCGGAAAAATGAGGTCAGTAGCTTGGATGTTTAGCCAGATCAAACTGAGTCCTTACCGGCCGGCGGCAAAAGTAATAGGCGAACGGCTTAATCAGTTAGTTGGTCTAATGGAACAAAGGAATATAGAGGGGGCCTATGAAATTGGTTTGGTTGATTGGGTAGAGTCCGATAGAGCAGCCATGGAGCAGATTTTGACCGACCCGAGGTACAAAGAGGTGTTTTATAAGGGGTGAGCCCTACTCTCCTCTGTTTTCGATAGAAACCCTGACATTTTGTCTATAAACATCAAACCGTTCGAATAAAGGCTTTGTATCTTCAATCACACCAAAGATATCCATAACCCGATTTACCTCAAAATCATTGACTAAACGCTCTTGGGCCATGTGGATAAGCTTTTTACGGTTTCTGGTTTCTGGGTCATAGGCTAGGCTATCGACAACTAAAAACGCAGTAAATAAAGAATAGCTTTCGGGAACATCAGAAATCGACGCTTGATCAAGACCAGTAACGTCTGTAGACAAGAAAGAAACCAAGGCATTGGTTAAAGGCTTGGATTTTTCCTGATCGTCCATGAAAGCGTTTAAGGTATCGCTCATTCTTTTATCTTGAAGAATAGTAAGCCCGTTACCCCTTAACCAGCGGTAATAATATTCGATTTGTTCATCTTTATGCTTAGGTAGAGTGGTAAGCCATACGGCCCGATTAAGCACCGCTTCTTTGTTGAGATTATTAATTTCTTGATCTAAAAACTCACTATTAATCATCCAGGTTTCTCCCACCTTTGGGTTATAGGGTTTTTCCTGGTGGGCAGCGATTCTGGAAACGACTAAAGACCGGGCAAGGGGGCGCATCTCAACGGGAATGTCTTGTAGAAAGTTGGCGTAAATTCGTTCTGCGGCCGATTGCTCCGGCATATTACCAGCGGAAGTGGGCAAAGGCTTTATTGGCTTCGGCCATCTTGTGGGTTTGGTTTTTGCGGTCCATGGCCCCACCCTGACCGACGGCGGCGTCTAAGATTTCGGCGGACAGCTTGTCGGCAAAGCGGTGGAACTGGCTGTTGGGGCGGGAACGGGCGGCGGTAACCAGCCAGCGGATAGACAGGGCCTCGCGGCGTTCGCCTCTGACCGGCATGGGCACTTGGTAGGCGGCGCCACCGACCCTTCGGGAACGGACCTCCATGGCAGGTTGGATGTTGCCTAAAGCCTGGTTTAAAACGTCTAGGGGGTCTTTTTGGGATTTTTCCTTGAGGATTTCTAAGGTGAGGTAGATTTGCTTTTGGGCGGCCGATTTTTTGCCGTGGCGCAGAATTTTGTTGATCAGTTTGGAAACCAGGCGACTGTTGTACCTGGGGTCGGGGGCAACTTGGCGTTTTTTAACCTGTTTTGATCGAGGCATAGTTTACCCCTCGGCTGCGCTCGGGGCGGGTACGGCGGCTGGCGCTGGTTTTTCGGCTGGGGCTTCTGGGGTTTCGGCTGGCTTGTTGCCGGCGGTGGCGGCGGCGGTTGAAGTGGTGGCGCCGGATTTTTTGGTGCCGTAGCGGGAGCGGGCGGATTTTCTGTTTTCGACGCCAGCGGTGTCGTATTTACCCCTGATAATGTGGTATTTGACGCCGGGCAGGTCGCGGACGCGGCCGCCGCGGATTAAGACGATGGAGTGCTCGGCTAAATTGTGGCCTTCGCCGGGGATGTAGGCGGTGACTTCTTGGCGGTTGGATAATCTGACGCGGGCGACTTTTCTTAGGGCGGAATTGGGTTTTTTGGGAGTCATGGTTTTGACCACGACGCAGACTCCCCGCTTTTGGGGGTTAGTGGTGTCGGTCATGCGGCGCTTTTTGGCGTTGAAAGTTCTTCTTAACGCCGTCGACTTGACCTTTTTGGGTTTTGATTTGCGGCCTTTTTTGACCAGCTGATTGATAGTCGGCATAAGTTTATTATTCTATGGTAGCCCGTTCCTCGTTGGTGGGAATCAGGCGACCGATTATAACATTTTCTTTGAGACCCAAAAGGTAATCTTCCCTACCGCTGGCGGCGGCTTGGGTGAGGATGGATGAGGTGTTCTGGAAAGAGGCGGCGGATAACCAGGACTCGGTGTGCAGGCTTGAGCGGGTAATGCCCAAAATTACCTGGCGGGCCTGGGCCAGTTCGCCTTTTTGCTTTTTGGCGGTGGTGTTTTCGACCTCGAAGCGGGCTTTTTCGACCAGTTCGCCTGCCATAAGATTGGTGTCTCCGACCTTGGCGACTTTGAGCTTGTCGGACATTTTGCGAATGATGGCTTCAAAGTGCTTGTCGTGGATGGGGATGCCCTGGGATTCGTAGACAGCCTGGATCTCTTTGACCAAATACTCCTGGGCGCCGCGGAGGCCGCGGGTTAATAATAAGTCGGTGATGTTTAGGGAACCGGTGGCCAGCCTGTCGCCCATTTTGACCAGTTGGCCCGATTTGACCTTGAGGGTGGAAGTTAAAGGCACTTTGTAGGTTTTGGGTTTGTCGTTGCCGCCGGGCTTAACCGTGACCTCATAGGCTTGGGGGGTTTCTTTGATGCTGACTTTGCCGTCGATCTCGGCCAAGGGAGAGGCGATTTTGGGGGTGCGGGCCTCGAACAATTCTTCTACCCGAGGCAGGCCCTGGGTGACGTCGGAAACGACGATGCCGCCGAAGTGTTTGACCCTCATGGTCAGCTGGGTACCCGGCTCGCCGATTGATTGGGCGGCGACGACCCCGACCGGGGCGCCGATGGTGACCGGCTTTTTAGTGGAAAAGTCCCAGCCGTAGCACTTGGTGCAGAGGCCATAGCGGCTGGCGCAAGTTAAAGGCGAACGGACTTTAACCTCTTCGACTTTGGCGCGGGTTAAGGCAGCGGCTGAATCTTCGTCGATCAAATCGCCGGCTTTGGCGATAATCTTTTTGGTGCGGGGGTGTTTGACGGTTTCGGCCAAAAAGCGGCCGGAAATCCTGACGGTAAAGTATTGTTTTCTGGAATCGGTTAGGTGGCGGATGGTAATCGAGTCTTTGGTTTTACAATCCTCTTCTCTCACGATAACGTCGTGGGCGACGTCAACCAAGCGGCGGGTTAAGTAGCCGGCGTCGGCAGTTTTGATAGCCGAGTCGGTGAGGCCTTTTCTGGAGCCCCTGGTGGAAGTGACGTATTCAAAAACTGACAAACCTTCTCTGAAGTTTGATTTGGTGGGCAACTCGACGATTTTACCTAAGGGATCGACGACCAGACCGCGCATGGCGGCTAGCTGCTTGACTTGGTCTTTTGAAGCCCGGGTGCCGCCGGAGTCGATGATGATCTTGACTGAATTGTCGGCGCCGAAGTTGTCCCAGGTTTTTTCGGCGATGTCGTCGGTGGTATCCATCCAAAGTTCGTTTGACAGACGGCGTTTTTCCTCTCTGGTGATGAGGCCGTTTTTGTAGTTCTCTTCGATTTCTGAGGCTTTTTGGTTGGCGGCGTCGATGAGAGCATCTTTTTCGGCAATGATTTTGCAGTCGGTGACGGCGACCGACAGGCCGGACTGGGTGGCGACGGTAAAGCCTAAGTTTTTGAGGCTGTCGATTAGTTTGACCATGTCATCGGGGGAACAAAGATGAATGGCTTTTTTGATCAAACCTTTGATTGAAGCGGCGTTGACCGGGCGGTTGATGAAGTCGATTTCGTCGGGGAGGGCTTCGTTGAACAACAGCCTTCCGGGAGTGGTAGTAATCAGATTGCCTTTAAACATGACTTTAATTTTTTGCCGGGGGTTTAAGGCCTTAAAGTCGAGCGCCAGAAAGACTTCCTCGGGAGAGGCGTAGATTGTGTCAGCGGGTTTGATACTTTGATCAATTGAAGTGAGGTAGTAGATACCCAAAGCCATGTCTTTGTTGGGAATGGTGATGGGCGAGCCGTCGGCCGGCTTTAACAGGTTGTTACCTGGCATCATGTAGTCGATGGCCTCGCGTTTGGCGTCTTTGGATAAGGGAACGTGGACGGCCATTTGGTCGCCGTCGAAGTCGGCGTTGTAGCCAGCGCAAACGCAGGGGTGGATGCGAATGGCGTTGCCCTCGACCAAAACCGGGTAAAAAGCCTGAATGCCGAGTTTATGAAGCGTCGGAGCACGGTTTAAGAGCACGGGGTGTTTTTCGATGATGTCTTCCAAAATGTCGAAGACCTCGGCGGGGCGGCTTTCTAAAACATGCTTAGCGCTTTTGACGTTTGGGGCGTGGCCCTGGGCGATTAACTCGCGCAAGACATATGGCTTGAACATTTCTAGGGCCATGAGTTTGGGGAGGCCGCATTGGTTTAAGTTTAGCTCGGGGCCAACGACGATGACCGAGCGGCCGGAGTAGTCAACCCGTTTGCCCAAAAGATTTTGGCGGAAGCGACCTTGTTTGCCGCGGAGCATGTCGGCTAACGACCGGAGTTCTTTAGAGCCGCGGCGACGAACGGTTCTGGCTTGGGAGGAGTCGATTAAAGTATCTACCGATTCCTGGAGCATGCGTTTTTCGTTTCTTAAAATGATTTCGGGAGCGCCGAGGTTGATCAAATGCTTAAGACGGTTGTTGCGGTTTATCACCCGACGGTAAAGGTCGTTTATATCGGAGGAGGCAAAATGGCCGCCAGAAAGCTGGACCATGGGTCGAAGGTCGGGAGGTAAAACCGGCAAGACGGTAATAATCATCCAGCTGGGATCGAGGCTGGCTTTTTCCAGGCCCTCGATGACGCGCAGGCATTTGATAGCCTTGGCTTGGCGTTGACCGGAATATTTTTGGATTTCTTGGCGGTACCTTTTGGTGAGTGCCTTAAGGTCTAATTGTTTGATAACCTCGAGAATGGCTTCGGCGCCCATGCCGACCTCCATAAAGTCGACGACGTCATATTCTGCCAGTTTCAAATATTCTTCTTCGGACAAAACTGTTAGGTTGGTGGTTTTTTTGGACAAATCTTTGACAGTGTCAAAAATTTCTTCGGTGGCGGCTTTGTCGGCGGCCAAAGATTCTCTGATAGAGGCGATGTCGCGCTTGGTTTTTAAATCGGCTTCGGAAATAGCTAAATCTTGCTGCTCTTTGGCTTTGATTTTGACTTTGATGGCTTTGATGGCTTCCTGGCCGTCTTTTTTGGCTGCGGCGATGTCTTTTTGGGATTTGGCTTCGAGTTCTTTGAGGCTGTCGTCGAGCTTTTGGCCGAGACGCTTGATAGCCGATTGGCGTTTGTCTTTATCGATCGAGATTACTAAGTATTTGGCAAAATAGATGACGCCGGAAAGGTTTCTGGGAGAAACACCCAAAAGCAGAGACAAATGTGAGGGCGAGCCTTTGAAAAACCAGATGTGGATGACCGGACAGGCGAGGTTGATGTGGCCCATGCGTTCGCGGCGAACGCGGCTTTGGGTGACTTCGACACCGCATTTGTCGCAGATGATGCCGCGATAGCGAATTCTTTTGTATTTGCCACAATAACATTCCCAGTCTTTGGTGGGGCCGAAGATGCGTTCGCAGAAAAGGCCGTCTTTTTCTGGCTTTAGAGTACGGTAGTTTATGGTTTCTGGTTTTAAAACTTCGCCGTGAGACCAAGACTTAATCGTCTCGGGAGAAGCGAGTTTTATCTGCAGGCTGGTAAAGTCAGTTAGATTTTGCATCTGTCTGGTTGTCTTCTGCCTCGAGAGGTTCGTCGTCTACTTTAGCCTCTTCGGTGGCGCCCTTGGGAATGATATTTAACCCAAGGCTTGAGAGTTCTTTAACCAAAACCCTAAAGGATTCGGGGATGGTGGCTTCGGGGATGTCGAGGTTTTTGACGATAGCTTCAAAGGCTTTGGCTCGGCCGACGACGTCGTCGGATTTGATGGTAAGCATTTCTTGAAGGGTGTGGGCGGCACGGTGTGACTCAAGCGCCCAAACTTCCATTTCGCCCAGACGTTGCCCGCCCATCTGAGCCTTGCCGCCTAGGGGTTGCTGGGTGACGAGCGAGTAGGGCCCGGTAGAACGAGCGTGGGTTTTGTCCTCGACCATGTGGATGAGTTTTAAAATGTAGGCGACACCCACGGCGACTTTTTTATCGAAGGGCTCCCCAGTACGACCATCGTAAAGAACTGTTTTGCCGCTAACCGGAAGCTTGGCTTTAGTAAGCTCCTGAGCAACTTTATCTTCGTCGATGGGTTCAAAAACGGGCAAGGCAACTCGGTAGTCAAGTTTTTGCACTGCCCAACCTAATTGTGCCTCTAGAAGTTGGCCGAGATTCATCCGGGCTAGAACCGATAAGGGCGAGATGATGATGTCCACGGGCTTGCCATCGGCAAAATAAGGCATGTCAGCTTCGGGAACGATTTTGCTGATGACGCCTTTATTGCCATGGCGGCCAGCGAGTTTGTCACCGACAACGATTTTTCTCATTTGGGCCACTTGGACGACAACTTTTTTGATGACACCAGGGTCGAGTTCGTCCCCTTTTTCTCGATCAAAAATTTTAACTTCGATAACGGTACCGCCTTCCCCATGGGGAACTCTTAAGGAAGTGTCGCGGACCTCGCGGGCTTTCTCGCCAAAAATGGCTCGAAGTAATCTTTCCTCTGCCGTTAATTCTGTTTCGCCTTTAGGGGCAATTTTGCCAACTAGGATATCGTTAGGACCAACAAGGCTGCCGACGACGACTATCCCCTCTTCGCTCAAGTTAGCAAGTTCTGTTTCGCCGACATTAGGAATGTCTCTGGTTAATTCTTCTGGGCCTAACTTTGTGTCCATGATTTGAGCTTCATACTCGTTGATCATGATCGAAGTTAAAATGTCTTCTTTGACCAGACGATCGGAGATAATAATGGCGTCTTCGTAGCCTAAGCCTTCGTAGTTCATATAGGCAATAGTCAGGTTTTGACCCAGGGCCAGCTCGCCTTCGTCACAGGCGGGTCCATCAATGATCATTTGACCGGCTTTAACTTTATCGTTGACTTCGACCAGTGGGTGTTGAGAGTAACAGGTGGACTGGGTGGTGCGGGAGAATTTAGTAGTTTGATAAGTAATGTCGTTGCCAGAAATAGAAATAGTTTCTGGAAGTTGAGATTTTAATTGAGAGAGCTTTTTAGTGTCTTTTTTCGAGGTTTTAACTATTGTTTTTTCGGCGTCTACATAAATAACCTTACCCTCCACTAAGGCCTGAACAATGCGGTTCATCGACTGAGGGATTTCTGTCTCCATACCCGTGCCAATTATGGGCGCCTCTGGTTTAACAAGAGGAACAGCTTGACATTGCATGTGAGTGCCCATGAGAGCCCGGTTGGCTTCGTCGTGGGCAATAAAGGGAATTAGAGAGGCTGAAGTGCCGACTACTTGACGAGGAACGACGTCGATATATTCTATCTGATTGGCAGAGACTTCGATAAATTCACCCTGGTAGCGAGCCGGAACCCATTCATCGGTGAGGTAAGCGTGACCGTCTATACCGATGTCGGCGTGAGTAATATAGTGGTTTTCCTCTTCGTCGGAAGCGAGATAAACAATTTCATCGGTAACCTGCATTTTGGTTTTTCCAGCGGTAGTTTTTTTGACTACTTTGCGGTAAGGCGTTTCTAAAAAGCCAAACTTATTAACTCGAGCGTAGAGGGCCAGATAAGTAACTAGCCCAATGTTCGGACCTTCTGGTGAACGGACGGGGCAGATTCGCCCATATTGGCTGGAGTTGATGTCGCGCATGGAAAAAGAGGCTCTTTCTCGCGTAACTCCGCCAGAGCCCATGACTGACAAACGTCTTAAATTATCTATCTCTGATAGAGGATTGGTTTGATCAAGAATAGTAGAGAGGCGATTTCTTCGGAAAAAATCGGAAACAGATGCGATTACCGGCCGGGGATTAACTAGTGTACTGGGGGTGACTTCGATATCAGCCTTAGCTAGGCTCATTTTTTCTCTAATGGAACGTTCGAGACGCAAGAGGCCGATACGAAAAGCAGTGGAGCTAACGAGCTCTCCTACGCGACGGACTCTACGGTTTGAAAGGCTGTCAATATCGTCGACTCTACCTTGACCATTTTGTAAACCGATCAGGTATTTGATGGCAGCAATTATATCTTGAGCGGTTAAAACGTGGTTTTGAATATCAATATCTAGGCGTAAACGACGGTTTAGCTTATAACGACCAACATCACCCAAATCGTAACGCCGCGGATCAAAAAACATTCGGTGGAGAAGCTCTTTGGCGTTTTCCAAAATTGCCGGCTCGCCGGGACGCATTTTTTGGTAAATTTCTATTAAGGCCTCTTCCTGGGTTTTGGTGGGATCCTTTTCGAGCATAGATAAAGTGTAGGGGTGTTTTTGGTTGGTATCGACTTCGGCAAAATGTTTTAAAATTGCTTCGTCGTCAAGCGATTTCATGGCTCGGAGCAAAGTGGTGGCGGAAAATTTGCGGTGACGATCAATTTTGACGGTAATGGTGTTGTAGCGAGTGACGTTAAACTCCAGCCAAGATCCCCTGAGGGGTCTTAACTCGGCGGCATAAAGCATTCTGCCCGTAGACATGTCGGGCTCGCCGGAAAAAAATACCCCCGGAGATCTAACCAGTTGATTGACCACGGCTCGCTCGATACCGTTGATAATGAAGGTGCCGATTTGGGTCATTTGGGGAATGTCGCCCATAAAAACTTCTTGTTCGACCTCGTCGCCGGTCTGCAGGTTAGTGAGCTTGGCTTTGACTCTTAGAGGAACTTCGTAGCTAAGGCCTTTATCTTGCGCTTCGTCAGGAGAATGCTTGGGCTTACCAATTTGGTGTTCACCGAAAGAAAGCTGCCAATTTTTACCAGTAAAGTCAGCTATAGGAGAAATGCTTTCCAAGGACTCTTTGATACCAAGGCTTAAAAACCAGTCGTAAGATTCTTTTTGAACATCGATGAGGTTTAATTGAGGGAGTTTAGCGGGTTGGTCGCCCCAAACGATTCGGTTTTTAGTTTTGGCTTGAGAGGTTAGTTTAGACATTTAAACAGGAACACAAAAAACGGGCATTAGACCCGTTTTTAACTAACAACAGGTTGTCAATTATGGCAAAGCTTATCCCCGACACTGATTTTTGGTTGTCACTTAGTAAGAGTCAAAAGTAATATTAGATAAAGATCTATGACTTACTCTATACTAAATGAACAAAAAATTTCCCTTTTAATAGGCTGAAACTCAAGTATAACAAGGTTTCACCAATTGTCAACAGGTTAAAGACTAATTGAGATACTGGGAAATATTTTGGTTATGCCCTTCTATGTCTTTGGCGTAGTGGTTGTAACCGCCAGAGTCAGAAACATAATACAGATAATCTGTATCGGCCGGATCAATAGCCGCCTCAAGAGCTGCTAGCCCTGGGTTGGCGATCGGAGCCGGGGGCAACCCAGGATGAGCGTAGGTGTTGTAGGCAGAAAGGGTGGTTAATTGTTCTCGGCTAAGGTTTTGGGACCACCAGTTGTCTGGCTGACCCAAGGCGTATTGAACGGTAGCGTCGAGCTGGAGAGCCATACCTAAATTCAGTCGGTTATAAATGACGCTTGAAACTAGGGGGCGGTCTGATTCATGCCTGGCTTCCCTTTCGATTAGAGAGGCAATAATGATAAGCTGATCGGGGCTAAACTTTTGAGGTTGCGGTAGCTTTAGAGAAGAAAATTTTTTATCAAAGTTGTTGGTTAGAATGGAAACGATGTCTTCGGCCGTAGCCTGTTGAGGAATGAGGTAGGTGTCGGGGAAAAGACGACCTTCGTAGGGCTTGGCGGCGACGATAAAGTCTTGACTGGAAAGAGAAGATTTTTTAGCGATGGCGGCGGCGACTTGCTCGCTTCGCCAACCCTCTGGGATAGTCAACCAATAATCAAGGCTGCCGTGGGCTAAAGATTCAATAATGGCAGGCAAATCCATCGAGTAAGAAATGTAAAAATCCCCTGCCTGGAGCTTAGCGTCAAGGCTTTTTCGGTTTAATAAAAGTTTAAAAGCAAGCTGACTTCTGATGTAACCCTGGTCTTCGAGGCGTTTGCCGATGGTGTTGGCAGTTTGTCCCTGAGGCACGACAAAAACTTGGCGGGTATCATCGTTTGCGTCTATCGGACTGGTGGCCCAGCGCCACCAGAAAAAAATGCCCATAGATAAGGCCAGCAACAAGGCAAAGCCGATTACAAAGGAGGGTTTAAACTTCTTCAAACAGGGCGCGGCGATATTTTCTGGTCTTTTGATTGTAAATAAAAATCCGGCCACACTTGCAGGTTATTTTTTGTTTGTTGTTGGAATATTCTTTGATCTTGCCGTTTTTTAGGGGCGTGCCGCAGCCGACACATTGGCCTCGAGATAAAAGCCAAGCTTGGACAGGAGCGATAATGTTTTTAAACATGCTTATTTATCATGATATCAGGCTTTAGTGGGTTGATCAAGATACTGCTGCAAGATCAGGGTGGCGGCGGCTTGGTGGTCGAGGCGACGTTTTTTGACCGGAGCCATGGCCTGCAAAAGTTTTTGGACAGCTTCTTTACTGGTGAGGGTTTCGTCTTCGAAAATTACGGGCAAACCGGTGACGGCTTCAAGTTTTTTGGAAAAAGTTTTGACTTTGGGGGCAAGACTGCCCTCGGGGAGGCCCAAAACTATGGTTGAAACCTGATGGTCGTTTATTACTTGGGCGAGAAATTTTAAAAGCTTGGTCTCAGATTGGTAGCGTTTTTGCCCTAGGGGTTCTGCCAGCGGGCCTGAAGCTAGGCTTAAACCGACTACTGCCAGGCCAAAGTCTATGCCTAGATAAGTCATGAGTTTTATGTTTTTACCAATTGGGCCTTGATGATGCCGCGCCTTAAATAGGTCCCTGGGGGGACACAGGTTACCAAGGTTAGTTCTTTTTTGTCGAAACGCTGTTCCAGGATGTCGATCTCGTCGGGAGAAACTTCGTAGTAATCGGTAACTTGGTAAGTATAAATTATGCCGTCGAACTTGACCATGATCTCGTCTCCAGGCCTCAGGGTGGGAAGCAAAGAAAAAATGGAAATATAATTTTCAGGGTCATAAAACTGGGGCAAAATCGAGTGGCCAAATATAACCGGGTTGCCGACTTCGCCCGGGTTGGCGGTACCGCCGTAGTGAATTAAAGATTTATCCAAATCCCGTCCGCCGATGGTCACTAAAGCATCTTTAATTCTTAACTTGGGAATGCTGATGGTGTAGTCGGTAATGTTTGAAGTAATTTCCTGAGGACGGGCAAAGTTAAACCAAGAGTCGATATTAGTGTAGTCGACGCTTGAGGCTAAGACGCGCTGGTCATCGCTAATCGGGTTTGCCGGCTGGGGAGAGATGTAACCTCTTGCCTCGGAAAGCGCCTCGTCTGGAACCGGGCTTAAGATTTGGGGGCGGCGGGTTTGACGTACAAAAGCGGTTAACTCGTAAGAAACAATCGGATAGCCAACAGAGATGATTAGGCTGGCACCGACGGTCATCATAATGGTCGGGAGCAAGCCCCTAAACCGGTTGAGACGATTGGCCCAGGCAAGACTGGCTAACTGTTTTTCGATATCCTGAGGAGGATTTTTTAAATACACGTATGTCATGGGCAGGACTTTTAAAATTATTCTTGGAGTTCAAGCTTAATGATAATGTTTTTTTTGGCCCGAGGTAAAGTTTTAGATTTACCGGGAAGCTTGGGGCTTAAGGCAATGTCGGCTTTGACAAAATTTGGCAGGCTGGCTAAGTAGTCCTGGACTTCCTGGGTGGAACGGCCGGCGAGCTGATTTTTCATCTCGCTAAAGTCGAGTTTGGGAATAAGCTTGGCGGCATAAACCACGTCGGCGATGGCCGACCCGTCCGAATTGAGACTGGCTGGTTTCAAGTCAAATTTGCTTTCGGGTGAGACTTGAAAATTTTCGGGAACTTTTTCTTTGACGGCTTCTTGAAGCAGAAGAGTTAGGTCGGTAGAGCGAAAAGCAAGGGCGGTGTAGCTAAACTCGCCTTCAAGAGTGAGGCTGTCGGTTTCTTCGTCAACGTCGTGGCTGAAGCTGGCGTCTAAAAGATCCTCTTGGTCCTGGCGCTTGACTAGGCTTTTCTCTCCGTTAAACTGTTGGTTGATGTTGTCTTGAGCCTGAGATAAAAGTTCCTGACTAAGCTTTGATAAAAGATCCTGTCGGTCGGCTTCGGAAACAGCCTTGACTTCGCGAGCCGAACCGCCGGAAAGACCAGAATCGGTCTTGGCATAAAAATCGTCTTCGGAAAACTGCCTAAAGGTTAGCTTGGTGTCGGCCGAAAGATTTCCCTCCGGACCGATGGACTTGGCGGAGACGTTGCCCGTAGCTTTACCCGGGGTAATGGTGATGACGCCTTCGCTGTCTTCTTCCGAAGAGCGCGAGGCAACGGTGGTGTCTTCGTCGAGGGTAAAAGCTAGGTTGTCTGGGCCGATCAGGGTGGTACCGGAGGGAAAAGCCTTACTAGATGAAGTTTTGTTAAAAATGGTGACGGCTCCTGTGGCTAACTCGCCCACAACGTTACTACCGGTGGTAGGGGCAGATTCTTGGCCGGATACCGAAACGTCGACGTTTTGGGCCGGGACAATATTTTCTTCGACGTTTTGGGTTTCGGCGTCGGGGTCAAAAGTAGCGGTGAGGTTGGCCTCGATGGTTTTTGGTTCCATGACTAAAGTTATGGTGGCTTTGGGGATGTACCAATAGGCGGCGGAAACTGCCGAAAACAGGAGGAAAAAGATGATCGCAGCCAATAAAGCCCGCGGCCTGCGGCTGCCGAGTTTGGCGGCTAAGCTTTTAACCATGGTAAAAACAGAGCTAAGTTTTAAAACAAAAGACTTTCCTGTGGTTTCGGTTGTCGGCTCGGGCTCGGGTGTTTCCGGGACAACCGGCTCGGCGGTTTGGGGGATGATTTTCTCGGCCACGTCTTGGTCGGCGACAAAACCTAAATCTGAAGCTATCGGTTTAACTTCTGACTCTTTTTTAGGTGTTGTTGGTTCGGAAGAGGCGGGTTTTGAAGGAGTAATAGTAAAACCTAATGATTTGGCCACTTCGCTGCCGCCAGACAAAGCCACGGCTTTGATGGAGGCTTCCTGGGGTAAAACCTCGACTTTAGGGAAGTGAATAAAGGGTAATTTTTTCTCCCAATCGTACGAAGTTAGCTGTTGTCTCGCCTCCTCAAAGTCGAGGTTGCCGTCGTAAAGGATCATTCTTGAGGGTAAGGTATCGACCTCACTAAAGCGAGACAGAGCTTCTTCGACATCGGCCCCTAAGTCGTTGCTTCTGCCAACAAGCTGGCTGCCGACGACCTTGCCCAGTTTGACTAAATTTAGGTTTACCCCGCTGGGGTCGATTTGGATAAAAATGGCGCTGACCGGGGCCCCCTCTTCAATTTTTAAGTAGGCAATTAAAGCCGTCGCGGTAACCACGAAACCTAAAGGTTTTAGTTCCAGCTGGCTGCAGAGAGTTTTTAGAAGAGATTTTTTTTCTTTGGCGATGCCGGCTTCTTCCTGCCAAGACTCGGGTAAACCAAAGATGGCGCCGGAGGGTTCTTGGCTTAAGTTTTCCGAAGCTTGAGAGATCGATTGATCGACGGCTTCTAAAAGTTTACGGGCGTCTTGGCCGTCCCAGTTTTCGACCGAGCCGACTTTGACCACTTTGGTTTGCCCACCCTCGACGGTCCAGACGGCGCTTTTGACGGAGTCGGCGTCTATCTCGATGGCGAAAAAATACTCGGGGGGGTTATTGGGTTCGCCCTTGATTTTGGTCAATAGATTGGTGATTGCCATGGTTTAGCCTAGCATAAAGTCGCCTGAGACCGGCGCCTAAGTTTTTTTGCTTATAAATTCTAACACTGCCTATTTTGCCTGTCGAGGTAACGTGAGGGCCGCCGCAAAATTCTTTGGAAAACCAACCTTGGTTAAGGTCGCGGCCTACGGTGTAGACGGTGACTTTGTCAGGATAGGTTTCTTTAAAAAATGCCATGGCGCCTGACTTTAAAGCTTGGTTTTTAGCTTCGATGGTTTTTTTTACCGGCAGGTCCTCGGTGATTTTTTGATTAACCAGATCTTCAACTTTTTTGATTTCTTCGTCGGCGAGAACCCTGGGGTGGGCAAAATCAAAGCGAAGGCGCTCGGCAGTGATATGGCTACCTTCCTGGCGGACGTGGTCGCCTAGGACTTTTTTCAAGGCGGCATGGAGCAGATGGGTGGCGGTATGGAGCTTGGTGGTAGCCTCCGAGTGATCGGCCAGACCGCCTTTAAACATGCCGGTCGAGACAGTACGGGAAAGATCCTGGTGTTTTTTAACATATTCGTCGAAAACGCCTTTGTCCAACTTGATGCCTCTTTGTTGGGCTAACTCTTGAGTAATCTCAAATGGCATGCCGTACGTAGCCAAGGATTTGAAAGCAAAACGCTCGTTAATTTGATTCGGGCTGGTTTTATTAAATTCTTTCAAACCCCTGGTGATTGTCTGCCTAAACTTGTCTATTTCTTGAGTGATGGTTTGGTTAATTTCTGGAATTTTTTTATCTATTAATGGATATGTTTTGGTGTAGGGCGAAGCTAAAAGAGGCAGGGTGTTTGACAACCACTCGTCTTGCTCCATGCCTAGCTTTCGAGCCTGAACCATTGAGCGACGGATCAGTCGGCGTAAAATGTAACCCCTGTCTTTGTTTGACGGCTCGACTCCGCCGGCTGCCATAAAGACGGCGGCTCTTAAGTGGTCGACTATCACCCTGTATGGCAAAGGGTCTTGGTTATAGGCGGGGCCAGACTTTTTAACAACTTCTAAGTTTTTTACGGCTTCGGAAAATAATTCTATCTGAAAAATGTCGGGCTGGTTTTGACTGGCGGCGGTAAGGCGTTCGAGGCCGCCGCCAAAGTCGACGTTTTGGGCGGGGAGTTTTTTAAGCCCTTGCTTCGTTTTTTCATATTCCATGAAGACGGTGTTGCCGATTTCTAAAAAGCGGCCGCAGTCGCAGTTGGGGTGACAAGCTTTGCCATACTTGGTGTTGTGGTCGACGCTGTCGAACTCAAAAAAAACTTCTGAGGTGGGGCCGCCGATTTCTCCCTCCGGCATTTCTTCCGGTGTGCCGGCGCGGGACCACCAGTTTTTTTTGGCTTCATACCAGTAAATTTTGTTTTCGGGGACACCGAGTTTTTTCCAGACTTTAAGCGATTCTTGGTCGCGAGGGACTTGGCTTGAACCCTTAAACAGACTGATATAGAGTCTGGCTTTGGGCAGCTTAAGCTCGTGGGTTAAAAATTCCCAGAACCAGGGAAGTTGGTCTTGTTTAAAATAGTCCCCCAAGCTCCAATTGCCCAACATCTCAAAAAAGGTAGTGTGGCGGTTGTCGCCGACTTCATCGATGTCTTCGGCCCTGAAACAGGGCTGGGAATCGACCAGGCGCCGGCCCATGGGGTGAATCTGACCTTTTAAATACGGCACCAGTGGCTGCATGCCCGAGTTGGTAAATAAAGTGGTGGGGTCGTCGGCGGGAACCAGAGGGGCCGGGGGGATAATCTGATGGTCTTTGGCTTTAAAAAAGGCCAAATACTTTTGGCGAATGGTACTTGCCGTCATGACAGCTTCCGACCGGAACGGAGAAAGAATTTTTTCTTGGGGCTTGGGGGTGGGGTTGATTTTGGCCTGGAAGGGGATTTGATAGTTGGGGGGTTAACTTCCAGTTGTTTTTGGAAGATTTTGGCTTGACGGCGGGTTTGACTGACGACGTTTTTAAGGTGGCCAATTATTTCATCGTAGTTGTCGGTCAAATCTTTTTTAATCTTTTTGCCTTGCTTGGTATGGTAGAGAAATAAAGCGCCGCCGGCAACGAGAGCGCCAGCCGCGAGCCCTGAAATATAGCCGATGGAACGCCTACTTTTTGTGAACAGATTTTTCCTGCTTCTTTTTGACAATCTCGCCGGCAAGCTCGACCAACTTGGTCCCCTTTCTTAAACCGGAGATAAACTCGGAAGCGTGCTCAATGGGCTCGGCAACGGAACTGGAAATGCGTTTAAAATCATCCAGCATGGCGTTAGTTTTTTCCAAGGATTTTTTAACCTGGTCTAAAATGCGGAAGACATAAATGGAAAAAATTACTACCAAAATGGTAAGAACAATGACGACGACTACCAGGATAATTTGCGATAAGGTGAGCATATAGTATCAGTTTAATGGCTAGGGCGGGTTTGTCAATTAGTCTCTCGACTAGTTAGCAATAATTATGTGGCGGGAAACGACAGTGGTTTTTTGGCGGCGGGAGGTAGCTTCAAAGATTAAGCTGACGGCGCCGGCTGGGCCCTGGTAAACGGTGGTAAAGCTGCCGTCTGGCTCCAGGTTTACCAATTTGCCGTTTAGGGTTAACTTAGCGTCGTGGTCGGTTTGGCCTTTAACCAGTACGGGGCTAACCACTTCATCGCTCTCTTTGGGGGTAGCGACGGTAAGACCGGGTGGTTGATAGAGATTAAAAAGAGACAGGCCCAAGTAGCCGAGGAAAAAAACCAAGCCGACGCCTAAAACTAAAAAAGTTCTAAAATTGGTTAAAAATCTAGGCTTGTCCAATGGATGGGTTAAGCCGGAAGGAAGTACAGATTTCTTTTGTTGTTTTTGGTAGTCGCGGCGAAACAAAGCCACGGTCTTTTGGGGATTTAGCCCTAAAAAATTGGCATAGTTTTTCAAAAAGCCCTTGATATAGGTTTCGGCAGGGAGCTTGGCAAAGTGATTTTTCTCCAGGGCTCTCAAAACTTCTTGGGGAATTTTGGTTTGGCGAGAAACTTGAGTCAGGGTAAGCTTTTTGTCAAGCCGGGCAGTCAGGAGGGTTTGTCCGCAACTGATCATAAAAGACTACTCTTGGGTTTGGCGTTGAGCCAGAAAGGCGTCGGGGTTTTTAATCAAGACCTCGCGGGCCTTGGAGCCTTCGGCCGGGCCGACAGCGCCGGCGCGTTCTAATTGATCCAAAATGCGGGCGGCACGGGCATAGCCTATAGACAAGCGGCGCTGCAAGAGCGAGGCGGATGCTCTGTCGTAGCGGCAGATAACTTTGGCGGCCGGTTCAAACAGCTCGTCGACTTCTTCATCCGATACGCCGGGGGCGCCGGGAGCTTTGGCTTGGTATTTGGCAGTGACCTCTTGGGTGTACTCGACCGCGACGCCGGATTTTTTAAGAAAATCGATGAGCTTTTTGGTGTCCTTGTCAGGGATAAATGTTCCCTGGATACGGGTGGGTTTAGCTTGGTCGGGAGGAATATAGAGCATGTCGCCGCGGCCCAAGAGTTTTTCGGCGCCGGGCATGTCGATGATAACCCGAGAGTCGACCATGGAGTTGACGTTGAAGGCGATGCGGCAGTTGATGTTGGCTTTGATTAAACCGGTGATGACGTCTACCGAGGGGCGCTGAGTCGCCAGAACCAGGTGGATGCCGGTAGCCCGAGCCATTTGGGCTAAACGGGTGATGGTGTCCTCGACCTCGGAAGGGGCAAAGAGCATAATGTCGGCCAATTCGTCGATGACAATGACTAGGTAGGGCATGGCTTGGAAGCCGGAGAGTTCGTTGTAGTCGGCGATGTTTTTGGCGCCGACCTCGGCAAAGACGCGGTATCTTCTTTCCATCTCGCCGATGGCCCACTTTAAAGCAGCGACGACTTTTTCCGGCTCGACGATAACCGGAGTCAACAGATGGGGAATATCATTAAAGTGGGTCAGCTCGACTCTCTTGGGGTCGACCAAAATGAACTTGACTTCGCTAGGGCTGGCTCGAAAAAGCAAGGTGGCGATCATGGAGTTGATGCAAACTGATTTGCCCGATCCGGTGGCGCCGGCGATTAAAATGTGGGGCATACGGTCGATGTCGGCGACGATCGAGGTGCCGGAAACATCCAACCCCAAAGAGAAAGCCAGCTTGGAAGAGTTGTTTTTGAGTTGTTTGTCCTCGAGGATTTTTTTCAAAGGAACGATCTCCAAAGAGCGGTTAGGGAGCTCTAAACCAACCAGGGAGCGGCCGGGGATGGGGGCTTCGATACGGATCTGGCCGCGGGGGGCGGCCAAAGCCAGTGCCAAGTCGTTTTGCAAGCTGGTGACCTTAGAAAGTTTGGTACCGGAAGCAATTCTGATGCCATACTGGGTGACGGCGGGGCCGTTGTTGACTTCGACCACTTTGGCTTTGATGCCAAAACTTTCCAGGGTTTCCTCAATAATGGCGGCGTTTTGTTTGACGTCTCCCCTGTCGGCTTTGGCGCCTTTGTCGTCGGAGAGTAGTGTCAAGGGAGGATAATGCCACATTTTTTGCTGGGAGCCGGGCACCGGGGGGCTTGGTTTTGGGGCGTCGAGTTTAAGTTCAGGCACTGGGGCTAAAGCTTCTTGTCCGCCGGAGTCTAAACCCTTAACGGTAAACTCGGGTTCGCCTTCATTAAGCTGCGGCCGCGGGCGGGCCTGGCCTAAAAGCCCAAAGAGGTTTTTGAGTTTTTGGGTGGTGGCGGACAGCCATAAAAGAACGTCTTCAAGGCTCGTTTCAAAGATAATTACAAAGCTGACAAAGATGCCGGCGGTGAGCACTAAAGCGGCGCCGGTTGTAAAAATCAGCTCAGCCAGCGTATCCCAAAGCTCTCGGCCGACGCTGCCGGCGCGGGTGAGGCTGACGGCAGAAAAAAGCAAAATCAGACTGCCGATAAAAACGTTGGGCTTGGTGACGCGCCATTTTAAGCGGGTGAGCATCAACCCGGCGGCGACAAACAAGAAAGGTAATAAAAATATACCCCAGCCAAAAAGGGCGGAAAAATAATTGAAAATTATCAGTAAAAAGGGACTTTGGCGGGAAAGCGACACCATGATCAAGGCACCCACGAGGATCAAACCCGTAGACGACAGGGTGTAGACGGTTTCTTTGGGCAGCTTCAATTTAAAGGCTTGTTTGCGCCTCCCCTTGGTAGAGCGTCTTTTCTTAGCCATCTTGTTTGACGCGAACGTCTTTTAATTTAATGGTGGGGCCCAAATTGCCCTTGCCAGTGGAGTCAAACTCGACAATTTGGCCGGCTCGGGGGAGCATGACTTGGTGGGGAGAAAAGCCGACCTCGATGGCCAACTCCTGGTAGCGCTTGAGGTGTCTAAAACCGCCGCCGATGGGATAAAGATAGTCAGGCGAAGTCAAAAGCATCAACAGCTGGAGTTCTTTGGCCGAGGCGTGCCCGGAAACGTGGAGGTCGTCATTGACCTCGCTGTAGGCCACAGAGACGTTTCTTTTGGCCAGCTCGTCGATGACCTGGAAAACCAACTGCTCGTTGCCGGGAATAATGTCGGCGGAGAAAATCACTTTGTCCCCCGGCTGGGGTTTTAACAGGCTGTGGTCGTTTTCGGCGTAGCGGGTCAAAGACGAGGTTTCTTGCCCCTGGCTGCCGGCGACAATAAGCGCTAAACGGCGAGCCGGGTAGCGCTTGATGGTTTTTTTGTTAATGACGGTATTTTTGGGCAACTTCAAGAAACCAAAGCGGACGGCGGTAGCAACGTTTCTTTCCAGGGAGCGGCCGATGAAAGCGACTTTTCTTTGATGGGAAGCAGCCACGTCGATTGCTTGCTGGATGCGGTGGATGTTTGACGACATCGTGGTAAAAAGAAGTCTGCCGGGGCAGTGGCTTAATTCACGGTGAATGGCGGTGGTTAAAGTGCTCTCGGACTGAGAAAAGCCGGGGCGCTCGGAGCGCAAAGAGTCGGAGAGCAAGCAGAGAATGCCGCTGCGTGCCAGGTTGACGATTTTCTGAAAGTCGGGCGGTCTTTGGTCCAAGGGGGTTAAATCAAACTTAAAATCGCTGCCGTGGTAGATGGCGCCCACCGGTGTGGTGATGACAAAATGAAAGGTGTCGGGGACAGAGTGGGTAACCAAAATGGGCTCGACGGTAAAGGGACCCAGAGTCAGTCTGGCCGATTCTTTGATCGGAGTGATCTTATAGTTTTGGCGGTGTTCGGCTAGCCTGTCGGAGGCAAAAGCGGCGGTGAGGCGCGAGCCAAAAATAGGCAGTGAGGACAGCTGGGGTAAGATGTAAGGCAGGCCGGCCTGGTGATCGTCGTGGCCGTGGGTTAAAAGCAGACCGTGGAGGGTAAGCCTTTGATCTTTGAGATAAGAAATGTCGGGCAACAAAAGTTCGTCACTGGTTTTGTCCTCGGGAAAACCGATGCCGCAATCGACGATGAGGGCATCTTGGCCCCACTGGTAGACAAACATGTTTTTAGTGACTGTGCCCGGGCCACCGCCCAAAGGAATGATTTGAAGTTTATTCATTTAATAAGTGGGTAGGTAGTGTTTGATATTTTCTAAGGTTAAGTGAAAATGCTCATGTTTGCCTTCGACAATTTCTCGGGCGATTTTCCTGGCGACGCCCTCGATGGTTCTTTCCAAAGTCCTGATGCCGGCGTCGTAGCCCAACGGCCGGACAATTTTGGGCCAGACCGTCTCGTCGATGGTAAGGTTGTCAGCTGACAGACCGGCTTCTTTGAGGGTGTGGGGCAAGACGTAGTCTTTGCCGATGGTGATTTTTTCTGCGTCGGTGTATGAGGGCATTTGGATAATTTCCAAGCGGTCTTGGACGGCGGTGGCGATGTTTCTGGTGTTGTTGGCGGTGGCGACAAACAAGACGTCGGAGAGGTTAAAGGGATAGTCAAGGTAGTGGTCGATAAACTGAAAGTTTTGTTCCGGGTCAAGGAGTTCAACCAAAACTCCCATGATATCTCCCCTGGCCTGTTCGGTGACCCGGTCGATTTCGTCAAGTAAGATGATCGGGTTGCGGCTTGCCGCCCGGCGGAGGGCTTTGATGACTAAGCCCGGTTCGGCGTCGGGGTGAAGACGAGACTGCCCCCTAAGGTCGCGGGCAGAACCCATGCCGCCAAAAGGGATGCGGGCGTATTGGCGCTTTAAGGCTTCGGAAAGTGAAGGGCCGAAAGTGGTTTTGCCGGTGCCGACCAGGCCGACCAGGCAAAGGATCGGCGCCCGAGTGTGCTCATCGCTTTCAGCCCGGTTTTGAGTCAAGCGCATAACTGCCAGGTACTCGATGATTCTTTCTTTGACCTCATTCATGCCGTAGTGGTGCTTGTCTAAAATGGCTCTGGCCTCCTTAAGATCAAGCCTGTCGGTAGTGGTTTTATCCCAAGGAAGCTCGATGATCCAGGAAATGTAGTGGGCCACTCTGTCGTATTCGGTAGAATAACCGGTAAAGTCGGCCATGCGGGTCAGGCGCTCGAGCATCTGGGTAGTTTTTTGTTTTAACTCGGGAGGAAGAGTAACAGAGTCGAGCTTGGTTTTTAAATGGTCAACTTCTTGGCTTAAGGCAGATTTAGGGCTCATGAATTAATTCTAACACAACCTAACGGCGGTGATCGATGCGCCTAAAGGGCGGGCGCCCGCCAGGGCGGCGATCGCGGTTAAAACCGCCGGCTGGTCGCGGCGGCCGGTTTTGGGCCGCTTCGCGTTCCTGTTCTGGAGTTAAGGCAGTCAAACTCACCCGGCCCTGCTCGTCTATTTCCCGGACGCGAACGTGCAGAGTCTCGCCCAGTTTGACAATCGTGTTCGGGTCGGCCACGTAACTGGTAGCTAGCCGCGACACGTGGACCAAGCCGTCTCGGCCCGGAGTCAGCTCAACAAAAGCGCCGTAAGCTTCAATCCGGACAACTTTGCCGTCAAACTCTTCGCCGACGACAAATTCTCTGGTTAAACCGCTGACCCAATCGACCGCACCTTTTAACTTATCAGCGTCGGTCCCGGAAATTACCACCCGGCCGTCATCGTCAACGTCCACCTCACAACCGGTTTCTTTAATAATCTTTTTAATCATTCTGCCGCCCGGGCCGATCAGCTCGCCGATCTTTTCCACCGGAATGTTAATCGTGGCGATCTTCGGGGCAAAGGTTGAAACTTGTTTTTTGGGTTCAGGCAGAGTTTCCTTCATGTGCTCCAAAATCGTCAAGCGGGCAATTTTGGCCGCGTCAAGCGCTTCTTTTAAAATGGTCGGGGTCACTCCGGAAATTTTAATGTCCATTTGCAGGGCAGTGATACCGTCGCGGGTTCCGGCCACTTTAAAATCCATGTCGCCCAAATGGTCTTCCAGGCCGGTAATGTCCGTCAAAATCACATAGTCTTCAATTTCTGTCTGCCCGCCGGAGCCTGGACGAAGGCGGGCAATCAAGCCCATGGCAATTCCGGCTACCGGTTTAACTAAAGGCACACCGGCGTCCATTAAAGATAAAGTCGAGCCGCAAACCGAGGCCATAGAGGTAGAGCCGTTACTAGACATGATTTCGGAGACAACTCTAATAGTATAAGGAAACTTATTCTCATCAGGAATCATCGGGGCCAGCGCCCGCTCGGCCAAAGTGCCGTGGCCCACTTCGCGCCGTGAAGGCCAACCCAACCTGCCCGTTTCCCCGACCGAGTAGGGCGGGAAAACGTAATGATGAATGTAGCGTTTTGAAGTTTCACCTTCTAAATCTTCTATCAACTGCTCAAGGCTGGGCGAACCTAAAGTGGTCAAAGTTAAGGCTTGGGTTGCTCCCCGGGCAAATATTGCCGATCCGTGGGTGCGCGGCAACACCGATACAGCCGAGTTTAATTCCCTTATCTTATCCGGTGGGCGCTTATCGGCGCGGCTCTTTTTGGTTAAAATCTTCTGCCGCACCCGATCGTTAAACTCACTCTGGATAACTTCGGCTACCGCTTGGGCGTCTAAATCGGACAGCGCTTCTTTAACGGCGGCAGTAACTTCGTCCAGGGCATGGCGCGGCCCGACTTCGGTGGCGGCAGTGGCGGCCAAATTATCTAAAAGGTCCTCGAGGCTGGTTTTAGCCTTAGCCAAAATTTGCTTTTTTATTTGGCCGTCAACTTTTGAGGCAGTGAAAGTTTCTTTTTTAGTTTTGAACTTGTCGGCCAGTTGATTGATGCCGGCGCAAATTGTTTTTATGTTTCTTTGGGCCAACTCTAAGGCCTCAAGCATTTTGGCTTCGGAAACTTCTTTGGCGCCGGCTTCGACCATGACGATGGCAGCTTCTGACCCTGAAACAGTCAACTCCAATTTCGAAGTCGCTTGTTCATCCCGAATCGGGTTGACTAACAATTCGTCTTGGTCGTTTAAACCGATTCTGACCGCGGCAATCGGCCCGGACCAGGGAATTGGGGAAATGCTCAAAGCCGCCGAGGCGCCGATTAGCCCCAAAATGTCGGGGTCATTTTGCAAATCATAAGACAACACGGTGGCGACCACTTGGACTTCTTTCATGTAGCCGGCCGGGAACAGCGGCCGGATGGATCGGTCAATCAACCGCGCCTTCAAAATCGCTTCGTCGGTCGGCCTACCTTCGCGTTTGACCCAGCGGGAACCTTTAATAATGCCCGAGGCGTAAAGTTTCTCCTGGTACTCAACGGTTAAAGGAAAGTAGCCTAAGTCGGGGCGCTCGCCTCCGACCACAACGGTGACTAAAACCACGGTGTCGCCAGAGCGGACCAGCACCGCGGCGGTGGCTTGCTGGGCAAACTGGCCGACTTCCAAAGAAAGCTGTTTTTCTCCCAAAGTAACGGTTTCGGTTATCACTTTATTTATTCAAGCTTAGGGCTTTAGTAATTTGCTGGTGGCGGGTTTTGGATTTGGATTTCAAATAGTTTAAAAGCCGGCGGCGCTTACTAACCATGGCCAACAAGCCCCGGCGGGAGTGGTTGTCTTTGGCGTTGCCTTTGAGGTGGCTGGTTAAAAGCTTGATCCTTTCGCTAAGAAGCGCGATCTGGACCTCGGGTGAACCGGTGTCGCCTTTTTGGGTGGCGTGTTTGGTGATGATTTTCTTCTTAGCAGTAGCAGTGAGAGTCATACTTTTTGGTTAAGGATTAATTCTATCAAAGATCAGAGGATTTTAAAACCTTGGGTTTGAGCCAGTCGGGCGAGGGGGCGTCAGCCAGAGGCTGATCAGCCCTTGGCTGAGCTGGGGCTATGGCGCCCGAAGGCGGGGTAAAGGCGGGGCGGGTAAAGGGCAAAACGGGGCGCGGGCCAGGAACCGGGGCGGGGGGCTCGGGTTTGATGTGGCCTCTTTGGGCGCCCAGCCTCATCAATTTGGCGACGGTGTCAAAAGTATCGGCGGTAAGTTTACCCTGGGTGAAGTTGACGGTGGCGGCTTCGATGCCGGCAAGTAAGTTAGTGGCGATGTCTTGGTCGAGTGGTAACCCCAAGTTTTCCAAAACAGCGGCGGTGATTTCGCAGGCAGCAGCAGCCGTAGGGTCATAAAGGTTAACGCTGCCAAAGCTTTCGGCCCGGTCGATGTGAGTTAGGTTGATCAGAGTCAGGCCATCTTTTTCAAACAGAGCTTTTTCGGACTGGTAGATGGTGCCCAGGTCGGTTAACTTGCCGGCGCCGACGACAAAGATTAAGTCGGCGGAAGCGCCGGAGTAAGAAAACTCGACCGAGTTGGCGTCGGGCGGGGTTTGGCCGGGTTTGGGTTCGATGGTAAGGCGGAATTTTTGATTCGCCGGGTCCTTGTCGTAGGCGACTTTTTCCAGGGAGTCTTCGGGGTAGTCGAAAGAGATGACCAGGTTTTGGTTGCCAATTTGGGGGCTGATCTTATCCACGCCGTAAAGGCGGTTGAACTCGACGGTCATCTGGGAAGCGCAGCCCACGTTCACCTGGCGGCCGGATTGAGCGAGAGACAGATAGAGGGCCAGACCGGCAGCGACGGCGTCAAGCTGGGGATTTTGGGGCAGCAAAATCAAGATAGCTTTGGCGCTGGCAAGCGCAGATTTTACCGGCTCGATATTGTAGGTTTTGGGCATAAGTGAGGCGGATTGTATCAGGAAACGCCAGTCAAGTCAAAGGCTATAGGCTAGTGATCGGCTTTTTAAAGGCAATCAGTTTATCCTTAACTTTAAAGTCAAGTTCGGTGGTGAAAGCCACGCCGCCCTGTTCACCCTTTTTAACTTTGTCGACGGTATCTTTCCCTTGGTGGAGGGATTTGATCTTGGCGTCTAGAAGCTGGTCCTGGCCGCGCACCAGGTGAACCTTATCCCCGACCGTAAGTTTTCCGGCGGTGACTTCGCAGCCGGCGATTTTTTGGCCGCCAACGGTAAACTCGGCGATAATTTTGGCTTCGCCTAAGATGTCTTCGTCGATGGTAGGCTCCATCAGTTTCAAAACTTTTTGGCTGACGTCGTCTAAGAGCTCGTGAATCAGCTGGTGGCTGGTAACGGTAATGCCTTCGATTTCGGCAAGCTTCGCGGCTGACGAGCTGGTTTTAACCCTGAAGGCTAAGATTTGGGCCCCGGTGGATTGGGCCAGCAAGACGTCGGCTTCGGAAACGTCGCCGACGGCAGAGGAGACGAGAGTGACGCTGTCTTCGAGGTTTTGCTTGATCGCTTCCAGGGTGCCGCTGGCGTCGGCTTTGAGGATAAGCTTGAGGGATTTTTCGTTTTCGTTGCTGGTTTCACCTTCGAGGTGCGCCGCAGGCGCTACACCACCTCGAAGGCGGACTGAACTCTCCTCTAAGGCCTGACCTTCAGGGGCATGCGAGGTGACGGTGGCGCCGACCGGCGGGACGTGCCTGAAACCTAAAATCTGGCCGGGTTCGCCGGGGAGGATTTGAGCCAGGTTTTGGCCGTTTTCATCGAAGATGGCGCGGGCTCTGCCGGAGGTGGGGCCGGCGACCAAATCGCCCCCTACTTTTATGGTGCCGGCTTTGACGATGACGGTGGCCAGGGGGCCCTTGCGACGGTCGAGTTCAGACTCGATGATGGCGGCGGCAAGATCCGCTTCTGGTTTTGAGGGTAGATCTAAAAAGTCGGCGGAAAGTAGAGTCATTTCCAAAAGCTGGTCCAAACCCTTTTTGGTTTTGGCGGAGACGGGGACGGCGACGACTTTGCCGCCGTAGCCTTCGACCAAAACTTCCGCTTCTGCCAGTTGAGATTTGACTTTGTCGGGGGCGGCGTCGGGGAGATCGATTTTGTTGATGGCGACTAAAAAGGGCACGCCGGCGGCCTTGATGTGATCGAGTGACTCTTTAGTCTGGGGCTTGACGCCTTCGACAGCGTCGACGACCAAGATGACCAGGTCGGTGACTTTGGTGCCGCGGGAGCGCATGGCGGCAAAGGCGGCGTGGCCGGGGGTGTCAATAAAGGTTAAGGGGCGGCCTTGGTGAGTCACCTTGTAGGCGCCGATGTGTTGGGTAATGCCGCCGGACTCACGGGCTGCCTGGTTAGTTTCTCGAATCGCGTCAAGGAGTGTTGTTTTGCCGTGGTCGATGTGACCCATGACGGTAATCACCGGGGCGCGTTGGTTTGGTTTACTCTTAGCCACTTAGAGCTTCGCTAATTTCTTCGATGGATTTGCTGCCAAGACCGCGAATGTCTTTTAGGTCGTCTTCGGTTAATTTTTTAAGCTTTTTTAAAGTGGTGGTTTCGGCTTCGACCAGAGCGTTTCTGACGCGCGACGACAGGTTTAACTTATCGATTTCAAACTCGTGGTCGCTGCTTTTGGCAGAAACGGCTTCGCCTTTGGGGCCTTTGATGGTGATTTTGAAACCGGTTAACTTGGCGGCCAGTCTGGCGTTTTGGCCCTCGCGGCCGATGGCCAGTGACAGCTGGTCTTCGGGGACGGTAACGACGGCGGTTTTTTTGGTTTCGTCTAGTTTTATCTCTAATTTCTCTGCTGGTTGAAGGGACGCCGTGATAAACTTTTCGATATTATCCGAGTACTCAATGATGTCAATTTTCTCGCCGTTTAATTCGTTGATCACCGCCTGCACCCGGACGCCTTTTTGGCCGACGCAGGAACCCACCGGATCGACGCCGGCCTGGGTAGAAGCGACCGCCACTTTGGAGCGGCTGCCGGCCTCCCGGGCAATGGTTTTTATTTCCACGGCGCCGGATTCGACTTCGGGGACTTCGCGCTTAAAAAGACCGATGACCAGCTTCGGGTCGGCGCGGGAGACGATGATCTGCTCCCCTTTGACGGTGTCGGTGATGTCTTTGATGTATAGCGTCAAGCGTTGGTTTAAGCGGTAGTGTTCGCCGCGGGCTTGTTCTTCCGGCGGCATCAAACCCTGGCCGCGGCCGATGTCGCAGACGATGAATTTGCCGTCAAAACGCAAGACCATGCCGCTTACTAAGTTGCCGACTTTATCCTGGTATTCGCCGATGATGGCGGTTTTTTCGGCTTCTCTTATCTTTTGCAAAATTACCTGTTTGGCGGTCTGGGCGGCGATCCGGCCAAAGCCGGGCGGGGTGACTTCTTTTCGTTTGCCTTTATCGTCAACGGGCAACTCGAAGAGTTTGGCTTCGCCGGTAACCTGGTCGAGCTCGGCTTCATACGCGGCTTCTTCTTCGATATTAAAGTCCTTTTTGTAAGCCGCTACCAGGGCGGCTTTAATGGTGTCGATGACCGCTTCGGGGGAAATGCCCCGCTCGGCGCAGATTTGGTTTAAAGCCGCGGTAAACTCGGTCCGAGCAGATCTTGGCAGATTAGCTAAATTGGCCATAGGTTAATTTTAACAAAAATGGTGGGACACAACCCACCATCTCGGTTTAATTTCACTAACTGGGGCTAGTTTAACACAAACTCATCTGCTACTCAACTAGCCTTGTCTACACTTATTTCTTCTTGTAGTAAGGGTTTTCTGACTTATCCACCATCCGCACATGGCGTTCGTTTTTTTCGTTAAAAGCCGGGGTGACGGTTAAAACCATTTCCATCTTCCCAAAGTAGTAAATTCTGGTTTTGGGAGGGATGACGATTAAATCGGTAGCTTTGGTTTTGACTTTTTGGCCATTTAGAAAAAACGTGCCTTGGCCTTTGATGATGTAGTAGATAAACCAACTTTTGATGTCGTAAAACTCCTGAAAATGGCCTTTTTTAACGGAAACGCGGACCATGTTGGCCCCTTTGACGCCTTCGTGATAAACGGTCAAATGGATGCCGTGTTTATTGAACTTGTCGGCTCTGGCGGCGGTGAATTTGTATTGTCTAACCATTAGTTTATTTTAGCATTGGTTTTTCGAAACGATGGGTGACACGGGATTCTTAACTCATTAATCCACCACTACATGCTTTTCGTTAATCCGAAAAGTTAATGCCCCTAAGATCACTATCCCGCCCATCAGCAAAAATGCCCAAGTCAATCTTTGATCCGCTACCCAACCGATCAATAAACCTATTAACGCGATGTAGGCACTGGAAATCATGTTAATTGCGGACAAAGCCGTGGCTCTAATTTGGCTGTTAATATGCCTGTTGTAATAGTCAGCAAACAGCGGTTCCTGTAGGCTCATCGAACCGAAATTTAAAGTAAATAGCAAAAACGCTACTGCCGGTCCCAAAGTTAAAGCCATCAGCAAATAAATGATTCCTGGGATTAGAGTGGCGGTAAGCATTGCTTTGCTCACACCCAACGACGCTTCAAATTTGTAGGCATTTTTACTGGCAATAACCGCCAAAATGCCGCCAGCTCCCAAAGACAAACCCAGCCACACCGGTGGAACGTTGTTTTGTAAAAAGTAGGGCGGGTGAAAGTTGCGTAAATAACCGACAAACGGCGTGGTTAAAACCCCCAGCCAGATAATTCTTTTTAGCGACGCGTTGGCCCTGATTAAACCAACGGCGTTTTTGACAACCTTTAAAGGCGATTGTTCCGGGTGAGAATAATCAAGGTTGGGTTCCCGGATAAATAAGCTGATTACTAAAGCGACGCCAACGCTTAAGGCAGTGAGAATAATTGCCCAGGTTATCCGTCCCGGCTCCAACCTTGACACGATTAAGGTACTTAATAAAGCACCTAAAATATGGCCTGATTGATAAAAGGCCTCGGTGACGCCGGAGGCTTTGGCCATTTCTTTTTCTTTGCCTTTTTCTTTTAAAGAATCATAAACTAGCGCCTGGATACAGCCGGATTGGAAAGCAAATCCCAGCCCAGCAATTACTGAGATCAGAATAAAATGAAGGTAGTTTTGGGCAAAGATAAAGGCAATCTCGCCGATAAGCTGCAAAAATAAGGCCATCATCACTGATTTTTTCCGGCCGATTTTGTCGGCTATCACCCCAGTAGGAATTTCCGCCAAAAAAATCGTGGCGGTAATAATTCCCCAAAGCGAATTAATCTGAACGAAGTTTAATCCCCGGCGTTGGTAGTAAATCGTTAATACCGGCAGGTAAAAATACAGCGAAGAAAAAAAATTAATTAAAGCGACTTTATAAACGTTATTTAGTCTCAACGCCATATTGTCCTCCTTTAAAATTACCACAAAAAAGTTCACCGCCACCAAGGTCAAAACAGCAAAAATACCCTCACTCGCGGGGCACTGTCTTGACTGATATTAGTGAACTAACATTAAGAATTATCTTACCACAATTACTCTGAAGCTACTTCCGGCTTCTTAACTCCCCATACTTTTTCGCTATATTGTTCGTGTTTATCAATTAATTCATCCAGCAAACCCATATCCATCTCATACTTTCCCAGTAAATCAGACAAAAATCCTTTCTCCCTAACAACTGCTCTATTGGAAGATAAATCTTTGTATTCCAATAACATTACTTCTGGTCGGGGAACTACGAATTTACCCTCATGTACGTCGGCAAAACAATAATATCTGTCCAGTTTATCCTGATGTAGCCGGGGTTCAGTAAAATCCTGTATTCCCAGCAAGGAGGCAGCAAAAGTACGTACGGAGCTGTCGTTATCTATATCCGTTCCTGAATTAAGTAGTGTCCTCCAATTAACCCACAAAATCCTAAGCTGTTTCTTGTCTAAATGAACTACGTCGATGTCTCCATGAACTGACTCCAAAAATCTTGGCTGGAAGTTCTCTTTCAATCTGCTTTTAATCGGAATAGATTGATTAAGCGGCTCTAAGTTACTAGCGCGAAGTAAAAGTTCTCGCGCAAACCCTTTTACAACCACATAAACAATCTTACCGTCTCTTACTTGGGGAAATTGATTAGTATACTCAATCAGCGTTTCGATAGTTTGAGTTTTTTCTTCTTTTACTTCTGCCAGTAATCTTTCTATTTCAGGATTTTTTTGCACTTCGACTGTATCAGCCTCTTGTACGCCACGGGTCATTTCTTCCAATAATAATCTTGCCCGGTTTCTGCCATTGGCTGCCTGCGTTTCACTCATTACCAGTATTTTACTTTATCCGGCCGCCTCTAATGTATCAGTCTTGTTTTTTCAAATAAAACGAAGCATGCCACTCTTATTATCATCACACCTTAGAGGTGTAATAGCCACTTTGGGGAAAACGAAGTGATTTAGCTGGCTAAGTTCTAATGTATCGATACAATAGAATTATTCTGTCAAAATATGGTCCGCAAATGTCCAGCCCGGCGTTGAATAGGTGTAAAACCATGCTTCATCGCCTTCGGCAGAATGAACACTTCCCGGTTTAATGGTCATTTTCTCGCCCTGTTTTAAGACGTGTTTCTTGCCGTCAATAAATAAAGTCAACTCGCCTTTGACCACCTCATAAACCTCTGTTGTCGTTTTGTGATAATGTGGCTTAGATTTACCCACTACCGCCAGCGCCAAACTTCTTTCCAGATGATCTTTTGTCGGCTCGATCTCAACAATAATTTCAGTCGGGCTATCTTCCGGGTTCAAAATAATTGCTTTGCCCGGATATTTTGCTTTTAGCTCCCCAATAATTTTTTCTGTGTTCATTTCTTTTGAAGAACAATTCTTAATCTGTCGTGTTCGTGCAATCCTTGATCGTCCTCTTCTGAAAAAGTATCTATCTCTTTTTCTCTAATATTAAATTGTTTCTCGAAAACATCTAAAACAAAGTTTTCTGGGTTCACTTCATCTCTCTCATTTGGTCTTTCGTATTCTGTCCTAGTAAACATCGCCACATACATTATTCCCTTGTCCTTAAGCACTCTTGCCAGCTGTTTTGTTTGCTTCGGCAATTCCTCTCCTCCGAGTACGTAGCCGGAGTAGACTGCGTCAAAAGAAGAGTTTGGATAGGGTAAATTTTCTAAGGCTCCTACGATAAAGTTCACATTTTTTTCTCTCGCGGATCGCTCTTTGGCTTTTTTAATAGCGATGGGTGACTGGTCGATTCCCTCTACTTTAAAACCTTGTTTGGCCAGATAGATCGAGTCTCTTCCGGTTCCACAGCCCGCATCAAGAATCCTTTCATTTCCCCTTAAATGTTCTAGAAATCGAGGAATATTGCTTGAAACTCTGCCTGTGTCCCAGTGGGCACCATCTTTGTATTCTTGATCGTAGTCGTGATGGGCGTTTTTTATTTCATCATCCATGTCTTAATTCTACATCAAGAACGATGGGCCGTGCTAAAATATGGCCATGAGAAGTAAGAGCTACTACGAGAAAAGGGCTAGAGAGATTATCGACAGCATTAAGTATTTAACCTTGTCAACGGCCTCTAATAACGGCTCGCCCTGGAACTCCCCTGTTTGGTATGTGAGGGATGAAAAGTACAACTTCTACTTTGGCTCGCCTAAAAACACCACTCATTCGAAAAACATCAGAGACAACGGCAAGGGTTTTGTCGTCATTTACGACTCGCGGGCGCCTGAAGGATCAGGAGAGGGAGTGTACATGACCGCTAAAGTTAAAGAGCTGACAACAGATAAAGAAGTGAAGCGCGCCATCGAAGTCATGTTTAAGTCCGACCCGAAAATAAGTGCTAGCCAATTTCTAGGAAAAGGTCCGTTGAGGCTTTATTTAGTCAAACCGCAAAAGATTTGGATGAACGACGCCGAGAAAAAAGATGGATTATATCTTGATTATCGTGTTCCGGTTAAATTAGAGTAGCTATCACTTCCCGGCGTCTCGACGACGTTGCTGCCTGAGGTTAGTTAAGGACAAAATTATTTGGTGAGGGCTACCTTCCTCTTGGGCGGAAGAAAAATAGCTATGGACTTCGGTGTGGGGTAATAACCTCTTAACTTTGTTAAAAAGGGCGCTTCTCATGGTTGCCGCGGTTAAATCACTTTCTTCACTAACATCAACCGTCACAGTCTTAGCATATTTTAATAATTTTGCTACCTCTATTGCGGTTTCATCATATTCTGCCTTGTCACCCCTCTGGGTCGCTGTTAGAGCCCGCTTAATTTCTTGGGGGGTTGACAGGTGAACGTCGCTAATTGGGGAGAAATAAAGGCCTTTTTCTTTAAACATAAACAGAAAAATATTAAAATATTAATATATAAAACTATGTCAAAGTATATCATGAATAAGGGGTTGGGTCAATTGCGGGAGAGCTTATCGTCACACCTTAGAGGTGTGATAGGGAGTTGGTTAGGCGTTTTCGAGGTCTTTGAGGAGTTGTTTTTGGCGGCGGGAGAGTTTGGCGGGGACGGTGACTACAAGGCGGACGTACTGGTCCCCGCGGCCGGCGCCGCGAAGGTGGGGTATGCCTTTGCCGCGCAGGCGAAACAAGGTGCCGGGCTGGGTGCCGGGGCGGACTTTGAGCTTAAGGTCGCCGTCGGTGGTGGGGACTTTGATGGTGTCGCCCAAAGCGGCCTGGGTGAAGGAAATGGGCTGGTCAACGAACAGATCGGCGCCATCTCTTTTGAAAATGTCGTGGGGCTTGACTTCGACGGTGACGTAAAAATTTTCAAAGCGGATCCGGGTGCCGTCGTCGGCGCCGGCCGGGATCTTGACAGAATACTCTCTCCCCTGGTGGACAATCTTTCTCTCGGCGCCTTTGACCGCTTCCATAAAGTCGATGGTGACGCCGTAGCGGGGCAGCCGGGCAGTTCTGAAAGGCGAAGCGCCGCCGAAAAAGGACTCAAAAATCTCAAAGGGGTCGGTGAAGCCGCCAAAGTCGAAGCCAAAACCGCCGCCGGGGGCTTGGTTGCCGGAAGTGGTGTAAGTATAAGTAAACGGCCCCTGGCGGTAGGTGCGGGTGCCAGCGCCAAAACCGCCAAAGCCGGCAGAGGGGTCGAAAGCGGAGTGGCCGAACTGGTCGTAGGTCTTTTTCTTTTCCGGGTTGGATAAAACCTCGTAGGCCTCACTGATTTCCTTGAACTTGTCGGCAGCGTCGGCGGCTTTGTTGCGGTCGGGGTGGTATTTTAGGGCCAGCTGGCGGTAGGCTTTTTTGATTTCGGCGGCGGAGGCGGTTTTAGGAACGCCCAAAACCTCGTAGAAATCCCGCTTGGTAACCATTATTCCTCAACGACTTCGCCTTCTTGGGCCCCCGACTTATCCTTGTCGCCGGGTCCCGACTTTTTAGTCGAGGATCCGCGATCAGATTCGTCTGATCGGGACTTTTTCTCTTCCTCTGGCTTCTGGTAGAGAGAGGCGCCGACTTTTTGCAGGGCGTCGGATAAGTCCTTGGTCTTGGCTTCGAGCTCGGCCTTGTCGGCTTTGTCGAGGACGTCTTTGAGGTCTTTGATTTTTTTCTCGATCTCCTCTTTGTCCTGACTTTTGACCTTGTCTTTGGCATCCTTCAGGGTTTTTTCGGCGGTAAAAATCAAGGTATCGGCTTGGTTTTTGGCTTCGACGGCTTCTTTTTTGACCTTGTCTTCTTCGGCGTGTTTTTCGGCCTCGCGGGTGATCTTCTCCACTTCTTCGTCGGACAAACCGGTCGAACCCTTGATGGTGATTTTTTGCTCTTTGTTGGTGGCTTTGTCGCGGGCGACAACATTTAAAATACCGTTGGCGTCGATGTCAAAGACCACTTCAACTTGGGGGACGCCGCGGGGCGCCGGCGGGATGCCGTCTAAGATAAAACGGCCCAAAGACTTGTTGTCGGCCGCCATGGGGCGTTCGCCCTGCAGCACATTGACCTCGACCGACGTCTGGTTGTCGGCAGCGGTGGAAAAAACTTGGGACTTTGAAGTCGGCACGGTGGTGTTGCGGTCTATAAGCGGGGTCATCACGCCGCCTAAGGTCTCGATCCCCAGAGTCAAGGGGGTGACATCTAAAAGTAATACGTCGGTGACGTCGCCCATCAACACCCCGGCTTGAACAGCAGCGCCGACGGCGACGACCTCGTCGGGGTTGACCGATTTGTTAGGCTCTTTGCCAAAAAAGTCCTGGACGACCTGTTGGATTTTGGGCATCCGGGTCTGGCCGCCGACTAAGATGACTACGTCGATGTCTTTGGGCTCTTTTTTGGCGTCTTTGAGGCAGTCTTTGACCGGGCCCATGGTGCGGTCGATCAGCTCATCAACCAGTTTTTCCAAGTCCGCCCGGGTCAGCTTCATGGTCAGATGAAGCGGCTGGCCGTCTTTGCTTTGAGTGATAAAAGGCTGGTTGATTTCGGTTTCTGAAGAAGAGCTCAATTCGACCTTGGCCTTTTCGGCGGCGTCTTTGATCCGCTGCAGCGCTTGTTTGTCGGCTTTAAGGTCGATGCCCTGGTCTTTTTTAAACTCGGCGGCGATGTGGTCGATGATTCTTTGGTCAAAGTCGTCGCCGCCCAAGTGGGTGTCGCCGTTGGTGGCCTTGACTTCGTAGACGTTGTCTCCCAACTCTAAGATAGAGATGTCGAAAGTGCCGCCGCCCAAATCATAAACGGCGACGGTTTCGGTTTTTTTCTTTTCGAGGCCGTAGGCAAGCGCGGCGGCGGTGGGTTCGTTTAAGATCCGCTCGACAGTCAGCCCGGCGATTTCACCGGCTTGCTTGGTCGCCTGACGCTGGGCGTCGTTGAAGTAGGCCGGCACGGTGACGACGGCTTTTTCGACCTTTTCGCCTAAGTAAGCCTCGGCGTCGGCCTTGGCTTTTTGAAGGATTTTGGCCGAGATTTCCTGGGGCGAGTAGGTTTTGTCTTTGACTTTGATTCTGGCCTGATCATCCTTACCGGCAACGATCTCGTAGCCGACCATGCCTTGGGTTTTTTTGACTTCGGCGTCGCCCATTTTGCGACCCATGAGTCTTTTGACCGAATAGATGGTGTTTTGAGGATTTAGCACCATCTGGCGCTTGGCCACGTCGCCGACCAAGCTTTTGTCGGGTTCAACCACCGAAGGAATTAAGTTTCTGCCTTCGGCGGAAGGGATGACTTTGGGCGAACCGCCTTCCATGACGGCCACGGCCGAGTTAGTAGTCCCCAGATCAATGCCGATGATTTTGCTCATAGTTTTTTGTCGCTAATTTTGGAAGCGCCGCTGCCAACCTTCACCCTGGCCGGGCGCAAAACTTTGCCGTTTAAAGTGTAGCCCTTAACAATCACTTTGACCACTTGGTCTTTGGGGCCGGCGCTAAGCTCGGCGCAATCCATGGTGGTCGGGTCAAAAGCAAGACCTTTAACCTTGATTTCGGCGACACCCTCGGAGTCAAGTAAATTTTTAAAGTTGGTGACGACTAAATTTAGGCCTGCGTCTTTCAAGTGAATTTGAGCCCGCTCGAGGTCGTCAAAGACGGACAAAAATTTGTCCAAAAGGACAGCGTTGGCAAACTTGACGTAGTCCAGTTTTTCAGAATCAAAGCGTTTTTTCAAGTTTTGGTAGTCGGCCACGGCCCGTTTGAGTTGGTTTTCAAGTTTAACTTTGCCCATGAGTTTCACCAGTTCTTGCTGATTTCGTTGACCAGGTCACCAAAGTAGCGGATGACGGGGATAATGTTGGAGTAGTTAAGGCGCGAGGGGCCCAGGATGCCGACCGAGCCGGAAAACTTGTCGGGGACGATAAAGTCGGCAAAGACCATGCTTAGGGGTTCAAAAAACTTTAAGTCGACGTCGTCGCCGACCAGGACATGAACCGGCTCGTCGCCGACGGCTTTTTTGAAAAGATCGTTTAAACGGGGAAATTCATCGAGTAAGCTTAGGACTTCACGGGTAGTGTCGATGTCGTAAAACTCGGGGTTTTCCAAGATGTGGGAGTAGCCGGAGTGGAACAGGTGGCCGGTGGAGGTACAGGTGATGGCCAGGGTTTTGGTTTTGTCGGCCAACGCCCGGGTTAGTTCCTGAAAGAAGCGGTGGTAGTCCTGACGATAGTCCCAAACTTTTTCTTTGACGGCGACTTCTTCTGCCACCGACATTTCTTCTTCTTTGACCAGTTCGCGAATGTAGTACTTTAAAGCCAAAGGCGTCGGGCTGCGGCCGGCCGAAGTGTGGGGCTGGTTTAAAAAGCCGGCGGAGGTTAAGGCGGCCATTTCGTTTCTGATGGTGGCCGGAGAAATACCCAGGTCGTACTTTTTTTCCAGGGTGACTGAACCCACCGGCTCGGCGGTGGTGGTGTATTCTTCGATGATGGCTTTTAAGATTTGAGCCTGGCGATCGGTTAAGGTAGTGGCCATAAATTAGCAGTAGACTAACACGACTGCTAATGGGTGTCAAGGGCCGCTAAAAAGGCTTCCTGGGGCAGCTCCACCCGGCCGAGGCGTTTTAACTTCTTTTTACCCTTTTTCTGCTTACTCAATAGTTTGTCTTTGCGGGTTTGGTCTCCCCCATAGAGCTTGGCGGTGACGTCTTTTCTGACCGCCTTGACAGTTTCGCGGGCCAAAATTTTGCCTCCCAGGGCGACTTGGATGGGGACTTCGAATTGGTGGCGGGGAATGACACTTTTAAGCTTTTTGGCTAAGGCCTGGGCTTGGGTTTGGGCTTGGTCGCGGGGCAAAAGTAACGCCAAGGGTTTTATCTCTTGGCCGCTAATAAGGGTGGTCAATTTGACGATGTCTGCCGGGCGGTAATCTAAAAACTGCCAGTCGAGGCTGGCATAGCCGGAAGAGGTGGATTTTAGTTGACTGAAAAAGTTTTTGATCAGCTCGGCCAAGGGAAGGTGGTAGCTAAGTTTAACCAAGGAGCCGAAGTGGTTTTGGTCGATCAAGACGCCGCGGCGGGTTTGAGTAAGGAGAGTGACGTGGCCTAAGTACTGGCTGGGGGTAAAGATGGTGATTTTGACAAAAGGCTCTTTGACGGTGTCGATGAGCGAGGGGTCGGGCAGGTCGGCGGGATTTAGAATCTCAACTTCCTGGCGGTCTTTTTTTAGAACTACTTTGTAGGTGATGGCGGGATTGGTGAAAAGTAAACTCAAGTCAAACTCGCGTTCGAGGCGTTCCTTGGTGATGTCGGCGTGCAGCAGTCCCTGAAAACCGATTTGAAAGCCGCTGCCCAAAAGGGGCGAGGCGGTGGGGGCAAGCTTTAAGCTGGCGTCGACCAGGCTTAGTTTTTCCAAGGCGCTTTTAAGTTTAACAAAGTCGCTGTTGTCATGGGGGAAAATGTCCATAAAGACCATCGGTTGGGGTTCCTGGTAACCGGGCAAGGGTTTAAAGTCCGGGGCGGCAGGATAGCCAGTGACGGTGTCGCCTACCCGGCAAAGATAAATGTCTTTTAAGCCGGTGGCGATGTAGCCGACTTGGCCCGCGGTTAAAGTCACCGTCGGTTTCATTGCCGGGATAAAAAAGCCGATTTGTTGGGGAGAAAATATTTTACCGGCGGCAAAAAGCAGCAGTTTGTCTTTTAAGTTCAGGCGGCCGTCGACCAGGCGGACGGCGGCGATCACCCCCAAATGGGGGTGGTAAAAAGAATTAAAGACCAAAGCCTTGAGGGGTTTTTCCGGATCACCCTGGGGTGACGGCAGGCGGTCGATTACCGCTTTAATTAATTGAACTAGGTTTTGGCCGGTTTTGGCAGAGACGGCAACGATTTCAGCGGCGTTAAAGCCGAAAACGTCTTGAAGCTCTTGAGAAGTTTGGTCGATACGGGCGTTATCTAGATCAATTTTGTTGACCACGGGAATGAGCTTTAGACCTTGTACGAGGGCCTTTTGGGCGGTGGCTAGGGTTTGGGCTTGAATCCCCTGGGTGGCGTCGACAAGAAGTAAAGCGCCTTCGCAAGCGGCAAGAGACCGGGAGACCTCGTAGGAAAAATCGACGTGGCCGGGAGTGTCGATAAGGTTTAGATTATAGATTTCAGCTCCGAGATGATAAGTTAGGCTGACCGGGGCGAGTTTGATGGTAATCCCCTTTTCCTGCTCGATGGGGTTGGAGTCGAGTAACCTTTCTTTAAGTTTGCCGCCGGCGTCAACGCCGCAACTTTCCAAAAAGCGGTCGGTGAGGGTGGTCTTGCCATGATTTATATGGCTGACGACACAAAAGTTTCTGGTGGTGGAAAGTTTTCCCGTCATGCTGGCGGCGCGGAAGGTTCGAGGACTTCTTCTGTTTGGGACAAAACCTGTTTAAAGTTTTTGATTCTTTTAACAAGGCTAAGAAAGCTGTCGAGTTCCTTGACTTTTAAAAGCTTGGACAGCAAAAGGTAAACGCTTAGGCCGACGGCGATGGTGATGACGGTGAGAATAATTAAGTCGATGGTTCTGGCGGTGTTTAAAACATAGAGATCGAGCAGGCGCAGGGGTGCCCAAAGACTCACCCCGGTGACCACGGTGGCCAAGGACATTTTGATAAATGGGGTGAAGAGCTGTTTCAGGTCAAAGCCTTGGACTTGACGGTGGAGGAAAATAAACAGCAAGCCGGCGTGGAGGAAGCTTGATAAAGAAATGGCTAAAGCCAGGCCTAAAACCGACAGGTTTAAGGAGTAGACGAACCAAAAGCTTAGCGCCACGTTGGTTAAAACGGCGATCGCTCCCAAAAAAAGCGGGGTTTTGGTGTTGGAGAGGGCGTAAAAGCCGCGGACCAGAATCTGGATGGCGGACTGGGCAAAGACAGAGATGGCAAACAGGGCCACGACCTGGCCGGTTAACAAAGTCGCCTGCCAGGGAAAGCCTTTGGCGCCGAAGGCGAGCCTTACTGCCGGAACCCTTAAGACTAACAAGATCATGCTGGCGGGCAAAGATAAATAGAGAACCTGATTTAAGGAAGAGACAAACAGGTCTTTGAATTTATCCAGCGATTTGCTGGTTTGCTGAGACAAGGTGGGCAGGGCGGCTTGGCCGATGGTGGCGCCGAAAAGACCGACGGGTAAGGTGTTTAGGTGCTGGGCAAAGTAAAAGATAGCCAAAGACCCTGAAGCCAAAGAGGTGGCGATAAAGACGGCGACGGTCAGTTCAATTTGGGTGATGGCTAAAGCCAGGGTGCGCGGCAGCATCAGACGGCCGATTCTTTTGACTGCCGGGTGGCGGTAGTCGAAGTTGGGACGATAATAAAAACCAATTTGTTTAATTAAAGGAAGCTGGACTAACAGGTGGAGTAAGGCGCCGATGACCACGCCGATAGCCGGGCCGTAGATGCCAAAAATGGGGCTTAAAACCAGGATGCCGAAGATGATGCCGAGGTTGTAGGCGATGGGAGAAAGCGCCGGAACGAGAAAGTGTTGGTAGGACTGGAGCATGCCGGTGACAAAGTTTGACACCAAAAAGCTACCCTGGGCAATGATTAAAACTCGGGTAAGGTTAACCATTAAAACTAGCTCTCTGGCGGTAAAGGTGGGGGCGATCAGGCGGCTTAAGGGTTCGGCAAACAGGGCCAAGAGCAAACCTAAAACCAAAAAAAGGCTAAAGCTTATGGTGATGACGGCCGAGGCGACGTGCCAAGCCTTCTTGGGATTTTTGACCAGGTACTGGGAAAAAACCGGAATAAAGGCGGCCGACAAAGCGCCGACGACCAAAAGCTGGAAGATCATGTCGGGGAGCCTGAAGGCGGCAAAGTAGACGTCCAGTTGCCAGGCAAGGCCTTCACCAAAAAAAGTGCCGGCCAAAAAGCGGTCGCGCAGCAGTCCTAAGAGGCGGGAGAAAAAAACTGCCGCCATCAAGACCGAGGCGGCGGAAAGAATGCTGTTTTGTTTGCGGGAAAAAAACGAGTGAGAGTTTTTGAGGAAATTATTTACCATGATCAGTGCCCGAGTATAACATGGGGGTTGTCAGACAAACAACCAAAAGGTACAATGCGGGCATTATGCCGATAATTAAGTCAGCCGAAAAAAAACTGCGATCGGACAAATCAAAAACCAGAGTCAACCAAGCCTACCGCTTAAAGTACCGGGAGGCAGTCAAAGTTGCCCGAGAAAAAAAGACTAAAAAAGCCATAACCGAGGCGTTTCGGACGCTAGACCGGGCGGCCAAAAGAAAAGTGATCCACAAAAACAAAGCTGACAGGCTAAAATCACGGTTGATGAAGCGGGCTTGATACCTCTATACTGGTAGGAGATGACCGCTGCCCGGAAGCTGACTGAGATTAACTTACTCCCCAAAGAGCGCTGGGAGACAGGAGTTTTAGGCAAACTACTTAAATGGGCCTTGAATATCGGCCGCTACGTGGTGGTGTTTACGGAACTGGTTGTCATCGGCGCTTTCTTGTACCGGTTTGGGCTGGACCGACAGTTAACTGATCTTAAAGAGGAAATTGGCCAAAAACAGGCGTTGGTAGAAAGCTTTGGCGACTTTGAGGCTAAGTTTCGGGATTTGCAAGAAAAGTTAAAGATAGTCAAAGAGATCGAAGGAGGGCAAGTTAAAGCAGACCAGGTGCTTGACGGGGTGAGCCAGATTACCCCCTTGGATACGGTTTATGACTCAATCTTGATTGACGAGGAGGGAGTAACCTTGGAAGGCCAGACTTTATCGGAGGTGGGGTTGGCGACACTACTTGCCAAAGCTCAAGGCAGCCAGCTATTTGAAGGCGTGGCACTAGAGAGTGTCAGTTCGGCGACAGACAACCAAGGGGCAATTGAGTTTAGATTGAAACTTAATTATGAAACTAACAACTAGAGTCAACCGCGGCGGCTACTCGGCTTACTGGCGCCGCTTAAGAACTTTATCCCAGGCGCCGTCGGCCAAGGTGTCTGGTTTAGTCAGTCTGACGATTTTTACGGTGGCGTTTTTTGGCTTGTTTGCCATTTTACCCACCTTCCGCACCATTGCCGAACTGACCCGGGAGATCGACGATGCCAAGGCAGTCAACAGCAGTTTAGCCAAAAAAATTAAGGCGCTGGAAAACGCCGAAGAAGTCTACTCCCAAGCCTTGCCGCGGCTAACGCTGATTGACGCGGTGGTGCCCGGCGGGCCGGAGTTTGACCGCTTGGCTTGGCAGATTCAATGGTTGGGGGCGGACAGCGGAGTGAACATTACCAGCGGCAGCTTCGGCGGTTTTCCTTTGCTTTCGACCAAAGAAAGCAGCGAGCTTAGCCAAATCGAGATGGAACTGACGGTGCAGGGCGACTACGGGGCGATTAAAAACTTTTTGGCGGATTTGACCAAGATCGACCGGCTGGTGGCAATAAATGAAGTTAATATTACCAGTAAGGGCAGCCAAGGAGTTCAGGTAGTAACGGCCAACATTCAGGCTTTGGCGTATTTTTTGCCGGGAGGAGAAAATGATTAGCGCTCTCTACGAAAAAAAGCTCAAGCGCGACATCTTTAGGCTGTCGCTGATGACCTTGATCACGGTGGTAATTTGGATCGGGGTAGCCACCTACAGAGCTTTTACTAAAAGCCAAGTTGGCGGCAAGATAAAAAGCCAGATTATACCCTTGACGCCTACTCTTGATCTTGACACAATGGAACTTACAGATCAGAGGCTCAAAGTTGAACCGGTTAACTGGGACAGTCTGCAACCGGTATTTGAGGTGGTGCCGGAAACGGCTGAGCCGGAAGCCTCGCTAAGCGAGGAAGCCTCGCCGAGCGGGGAAGCCACCGCCAGCGGCTCTCAACTATGAAAAAATTTGGTTTAAGCAAAATTCACTTTCCTACTGCCCTAGGACTATTAATTTTATTGGTCGCCATTGGCGTGGGGGTGATGTTGGTAAGGAATCGCACCGGGGTGGACACGGAAGCGGAAGGGTCGCTGACACCCAGACAAGTGAGGATCACCAATGTGGCTGATACCAGTTTTAGCGTATCCTGGATTACCGATCAGGTGGCAAGCGGCCAGATCCGCTATGGCACCGAAGCCAATTCTTTGACTAAAACCGCGGCCGACGAAAGAGACCAGCTATCGGGAGACACGGGCAGTTACGAGGTCCACCAAGTAACCTTGAAAAATCTGACGGCAACAACTGCCTATTACTTCAAGTTGGAGTCTGGCGGAAAACAGTTTGACAACAACGGCAAACCGTTTGAAGTGGCTACCGGGCCGACCCTGGGTGACCCGCCGGCGGCAGACCCGATTTACGGCACGGTTTTAACCTCGTCGGGGACGGCGGCAGAAGGAGTTTTGGTTTACATTAATGTCGCCAACGCCGGGCCGCTGTCGGCTTTGGCCAAGGCCAACGGCAACTGGGCTTTGAATTTATCGACCGCCAGGACGGCAGATTTAGGCAGTTACTTGGCTTACGACACCCAAGCGACGATCGTCAATTTGTTGGCTCAGGGAGGAAAACTAGGGACGGCGACGGCGGTGACCACCGCGGCCAACGACAGCCCGGTGCCGGACATTACTCTCGGCCAGTCTTATGACTTTAGGGCTGACGCTGCCAAAACCCAAGACCAAACCGCCGAGCCGTTAACCGGCTTTGAACTGTCGCCGATTGCCACTGGCTCGGCCGCGGCGACTGCCTCGGGTGAAGTAACTTTAGAGAATCCCAGTTTTGACGGCGAAGTCTTAAACGCCACCCAGCCGGCGTTTATCGGCACCGGGCCGCCGGGAACGGTGTTGACGCTCCTGGTGGAGTCGGAAAATACCTATACCGGATCGGCGACTGTCGATGCTAGCGGCGAGTGGGAATTTAGCCCCCCGGCGGGGCTGACCCCGGGCGGGCACACGGTGACGATTTCCTATATCGACGATAATGGCGACGAGCAGACGCTCACCCGTAACTTTGTCATCGCCGCCGCCGGCGACAGCGACGAGCCGGCAATCACCGCTACCCCTTCGGGGCAAACGGCGTCGCCGTCACCCGCGGCCAGAACCGGACTGCCGGCAACGGACTCGGGAGTGCCGGAGCCGGGAACAGGAGAGATAACTTTATTAATGCTGATTATGGGTTTAGGCTTGCTGGCCGGAGGAGCGGTAGTCAAAAGGATAAATTCGCTGTAATATGAAAATATGGATGACAGCCTGCTGACGCCCTCAACACCCCCCGCCACTCCACCGACTCCGGAAGACGAGCAGAAAAAAATTGACGAGCTGGCCCAAAAACTCCCCAGCGACCTGGAAAAACCTCTGCCACCGCCCAAACCACCGGGTCCGCCGCCGCCGCCGCCCTTCACTCCACCAGTTGCTGGGCCCCCGCCGCCGCCCGACGATAAACCCCTCTCCGGCGACGCCAACGTCCCGCCGGAAGAACCGGAGATAAAAAGTCCGGGTAAATTTAACCAGGTCGGCAAAGCAGTCAAAAAACACGGCGTTAAAATCGCCGGCGGAGCTTTGGTGGTGACGCTTTTAATCGGCGGCGTCATCGTCGGGCAAAATTTGGTCCAGCAGAGACAGGTGGTGGAACAGCAGGCAAAATTAGGATGTGATTTCACTAATAACTGTTCAGGTTGTGAGGGTTGGGCGCCTGGAGACGGCGAATGTTGCCCTGTAGGACCGCCTGATGCTTGTGATGATCCTGGATCGTTAATATGTATTCCTGACCCATATGTTTCAGAGTGCGTGGAATATCCCTATGCAGATAAATGTGAGGGGGTAAAGGGCTTTACCGGTTATTATTGGAGGCCTGTTGAGTTTGAGATTGACCCCGAAACCGATCCTCGGTGTAAAGAAAGTCCGCCGCCGGGAGGTGAAGGAAAACACACTGAATGTCGTAATAATGCCTGCGAGATCGTTGACGGTTCGGGACCAATCGAGTGTACTAGCAACGCCGATTGTGCTCACCCCTCGCCTTCTCCCTCACCGTCGGCGAGTCCGTCTCCTTCTCCGTCATCTTCACCTTCGCCGCAACCGGAATTGGCCTGTGTGGATTTGAGCACCTCACCGGAAGAAAACGCCATTAAGCTCGGGGACTCGGTGACTTTGACCTGTCAAGCCAGCTTCTCCTCGGTCAGCCCGGTAGCCCAATTCCGCTACCAGGTCGGGGGCGGAGCCTTTGTGGAGGATCCGACTAGCTTCCCGATTGACACCGGCACCGGCCAAGCCACTAAAAACATCACCATCGATCAAACTGGCACCTGGTTGGCGCAGTGCCGAGTCTGTACCGATTCAACTGCCGCCAGTTGTACCGGCTGGGGCCAGGCGGATGGTATTGGCGGCCCTAGTTTGCCGCCCCCACCAGAACCGCCCGGGCCGCCCGTGCCAGAACAAGCCAGCTGCGACTTGAGTTTATCTGCCGGCAGCGTTTCCTGCGGCGGCGGGTCTTGTAGCGGAACACTGCGCTGGACCAACAATGTGGTAGTTAATATCATCCAGACCAACCGGGTAATCGCCGCCAGCCAACAACCGCCCAGTGGTTCCAAACAAATTTCCGCCAGGACGGCGGCGGATTTGGCAATCAGCTGCCAAACTACCAACGGACAAACGCTGGATACTTTAAGCCTGTCGGGGCAATTTAATCTTTAACTATAAACTATGCCGGAACAACCAATACCAACACCAACGAGCCAACCCCCCGCCGCTAAACCTGCCTCGCCGGCAGGCGGGGCTTCGGCGGGTAAAGGGGAAAAGAAATGGCTGTTGTGGGGCCTGATTGGCTTTACGGTCATCTTACTTATCACCGCGGTGGTGTTGTTTTTACAGCTAAGAAAACCGGCGGAAGAACCGGCACCCAGAGTCAGGCCGACGCCGACTCCGGCGATACCGCCGGTTCAGGAAGTAACCGGAGCTGGCGTCTGCGAAACCACCTTCACCGTCACCGGGCCGACTTGTACCGGAGTGACGATTGATCCAACGGGTACCAGCGTTTCGGCCGGAGATGACCGGGAACTGACGGCAGAGGTAACCGGCGGGTCGGGGACGTACACCCATGAGTGGACGATTACCAGCGACGGGGCTGATGAGGGAGATTTAAGCTCAACTACCGCCAACCCGACGACCTGGACGGCGCCTGGCAGCTTAGATGAGTCTCAATCGTGGACGATTACCGATACTATTACCGATGCCGTAGGAGAAGATATTACTACCAGCTGCAGTGTAATTCTAAACTTTACCGGTTTGGTCGCCTGTTTTGATACCTGTGATACCGACCTAGACTGCGAAGAGGGCCTAAGTTGTACTGATGTGGCCGGTACTTTCCGCTGTGTCGATGCCAATTGTCCCGAAGACGTTGATTGTAGTTGTGCCGACGCTTCGCCGTCGCCTTCACCGTCGGTGTCGCCGTCGCCAGGGGTATCTCCCTCGCCTACTCCGCCAGGCATAACCCAAGCGTCACCGTCGCCGAGAGTGGCTCAACCCGAGCTGCCCGAAGCCGGCTTCTCGGCGCCCTTGGTCATCGGCGTCGCCGGAGGAATTCTGTTGGTGATACTCGGTCTGTTGTTCTAAATTACTTCCAGGTCGGCAGCCAAAACCAATACTTAACCAAGTTTTTGGGGAGATGGACGGCGGTGTTAATTGGATAGAAGAAAAGAAAAAGAGCTACGACGATAGTCGTGTAGTAGATGATTAGTAGGCGACCTCGCTGGGGCGAGGTTTTTTGAAAGTCAATTAGCGCCCAGGCAATAATGATGGTAAGTAAGGATAGGGCCGGTAGGTAGTGGTGTAAGAAAAGAATTCTGGGGGAGAAAGACCAAGGCAACCAAAGAAGAAAATAACTGACAAGAAGGTAGATCGTTGATCGTTGATGGCGGTAGAGGGCGTAGATCACGGCCACCAGTCCGCCCCAGAAAACGGCCGGGTTGCCCAGGTTATAAATGTTGGCGATGGTGTCTTTAGCATAGTCGACGTAAAACCAAACGGGACGAGCCAAAAGCGGCCACGTAAGGGCGGCGGTTTGGTAGTCGTGGGTGGCGGAAAGACCGGTTTGGTACCAATAGATTTGCTGGTGGAGGTGGTAAAAGTCGATTAAGCTGTGGCCTTGAGCGAAAAACTGAAGGTAGGAAAGAAAGTAAATGACCACAGGAATAATCAGTAAACTGTAAACCGTAATCAGTAACTTTTTAGGATTGGTAATTAAAACTTTTAGTTGGGGTAAAAGAAAAACGGCAAAGATGGGGTAGATGGCTAGGGCGGAGTGCTTGGTGGCAAGAGCCAAGCCGGTAAAGATGCCGGTGAGATAAAGATGTTTTAAGGTCCGACCTTTAAGAGCACGGTAAAAAAAGGTCAGCGCCAAAAGCATAAAGGTGGTGACGAAGATGTCGTTCATGGTGATTCTGGACATGGTGAGAGCGAGGCCGTCAAGCGAAAAAAAGGCGGCGGCCAAAAGCGACAGTTTAGGGTTTTTAAACAGGGCCTGGGCGAGAGTAAAAACCGCCGCCACGGCCAGGGTGCCGAAAAGGGCGCTGGGAAACCGCCAGGCAAAACTGTTATCGCCCAAAAGCTTGACCGAACCTGCCTGGATCAGTTTGGCCAGCGGCGGGTGAAGCCAATCATAAGCCGTCCCCTTTTCGGGGGGCTCGTGCCACCATTCGTAGCCGGCCGGATTATTTTCAGCGTGAGCCCGGACGGTGACGACATGATAGACTTCGTCAAAAACGTAGGCCGGCGGGATGCCAAGGCGGAAGACACGGACAACTAGGGTGAAAGTAAGTATTGCCCAAAATGCCTTGGTGTAAAATGACTTCATGAGATTTATTGTAGCACTCACGTTTTGGGTAGTGGTATTTTGGTTAACTTTTAGCCAGACTATGTTCAGGCAAAATGACGGTGTTTTTGGCGCCTGCTCAAACTGCTGGGGCGATTGGTCGGCCCACACCAGCTACATGGCCTCGTTTGCCTTTGGGCGAAACTTTCCGCCCAGCTTACCGATTTTGGCCGGCGAAAAATTCAGCTATCCCTTTTTAGTGGATTTGATCACGGCCGGAGTGGTCAAGCTGGGAGTCGACTGGGTGAAAGCAATGGTGGCGGTCAGCTTAGTCACCGCGGTGGGGTTGGCGGGGGCGGTAATAGCTTTTGGCTGGAAGCTAACCGGTAAGTTTAAAATCGGGGTGGTAACGGCGCTGGTGTTTTTTTTAAACGGCGGCGTGGGCGAGTGGCAAAATCTTATTTCCTCCCAGGTCGTCCCCCAGCGGGGGCTGGCTCTGGGGATGACCATGGCCATCTGTGTCTACTGGTTGCTGTGGCAAAAGAAACTTTTTTGGGCGGGGGTGGTGGCAGGTTTGTTGCCGCTGGTTCACGCCCATTCGTTTATGGCGGTAGTCTTGGTGGCGGGGGGGCTAGGGGGCTGGCGAGTGATCAGAGCAAAAAATAAAACCAAGGAAATTTCAGCCTGGTTGGCTTTTGCTGTCCCGGCGTTGATTCTGGGCGGGGCGCAGGTGAGGTATTTTTACGCCGGGGTCTTGGGCCAAAACTTTGTCAGGTGGCAACCAGGCTGGCTGGCTGGCGGCGGCCTTTGGGGCTGGGCCTGGTTTTGGCTCAAAAACGCGGGGCTGGTCTTGGTTTTGGCAACAGCAGGCTGGTGGCTGGCTCCAAAAAATCTCCAGCGTTTTAGCCTGGTATTCTGGGGGTTGTTTTTTCTGGCTAACTTAGTCGTCTTTCAACCTTGGGATTGGGACAACACTAAAATGTTGACCCACTGGCATTTAATGGCTTCGGTGCTGGCGGCCGGGGTAATCGTCAGGTTTTTTGACCATAAACGCTGGTTGGTAAAAATCTTAGGAGTGGGGGTGTTGGTTGCCAGTGTTTGGTTTGGATCGGTTAAGGTCGTGGCCATTGCCAAAGGGGAAAATCAGTATCGCTTTTGGGATAAAAACCAAATCGAAGCCGCGGCTTGGGTCAAAGACAATACCCCTCCCCGAGCAGTGTTTTTGACCGCTTCAAACCATGATCACTGGCTGCTTCCACTCACCGGCAGAAAAATCGTCATCGGTTACCCGGGCTGGCTGTGGACTTACGGGCTTAACTACAGTCAGCGGGAAAAAGAAGTCGGAGAAATTTTTGGCGGCGGACAGACGGCAGACAGCCTAATGGACAAATACCGGGTCGACTACGTCGTTTTAGGGCCGGAAGAAAAAAGACTCGACTCTATCAACCAGGAATATTTCCAAACCAAGTTGACTGAAGTTTACCAGCTTGAGGACTACCAAGTCTTTGCGGTCAACTAAGGCTTTTGCGCACAAAAACGGCCCTCAAGCTTAAGATTAACAGGGTAATAAGAGTCAAATTTCTTAAAAGCATCAGGTAGTAAATCGGCAAGCTTCTGCCGGCAGAGTAAAAATCTTCAAGAAAAGGAGTATAGAGGACGGGGTAAACGTTTTGGTTTAACAGCAGGGCGACAAGGGTAAGGCCGAAAAGAACAAAGTAGTCGTTTTTGGCTTGCGAGCCGGTGAGGCGGAAAAAGGGAAAAAGGGAAACAAACCACCAGAGGTACTGGGCGTGGAGGTTTTTGGAAAAAAGCAAAAACACCAGAATAAGGCAAAAAACCAGAGCGAAGCTTAATTTTTGGCGCAATTTCGGCCGGCGGTAAAGGTACCAGTAAAAGAGAATAACCGGCAAAAACCAGAAGCGGTTAAACCAGGCAAGGCCGACGGCGTCGACTAAGGGAGAATCGACTCCCCAGACGCCGTAGCCGCCAAGAAGAGGCAGGGGCCTGCCAGCGGTCAGAAGCGACCAGCCGGTAAGAAGGCTGCCGGGGACGGATTCGATGCTGACGTATTTTAGGGCGTGGAAACTTAGTCCGGCGCCGATGTCATCGAGTCTGCCGCCGAGATAAAGGTAAGGAATCAGGCTTAAAAGAATCGCTTGAAGATAGTAAAGTAAGAAAGCGATCGCGGCTTTGGGGTTCTTTTTGGAATAGGTAAGAAGCATTAAATAGGGCAAGATGATGACGGGGTAGACTTTGACCGCGGTAGCCAGCCCCAAGACAAAGGCAGACAGCGGCGGCTTTTTTTGGACAAACAAAACCAGGCTTGCCGCCACCAACAAAGCGGCCAGGGCTTCAAAGCGAAACAGAATAATCGGGCCCAAGAAAACTAGGGCAAACGGAAGGGTGAGTCTTTGGATCAAGGGGCGGCGGCGGGTTAAATAAAGCTGGAGGCCTAAAATGGCTAGAATGATAATAAAAAAAGCGTTCAAGTAATTCACATAGAGAAAAGGAGCCAGACCGGCAATAAAAGCGGGTAAGAGCAAAAACAGGCTGGTGGCCGGCAGAATTTCTATGCCGGGAGCGTCAAAAAAGGTGCGGTATTTAAAAAAGTGCTCGACTCTTAAAAAATAATTCCAGACGTCGACTTCAAGATGCCCCCGCCACAGGGGAATGTGGGCTTGAAAAAAAATCACGGCTAGAGCTAAGAGAGCCAAGCTTAAATACTTCATGGCGTCTGATTTTGGTAGAAGAGCTCGTCGATGTAGTCGTGAACAAGAGTCCAATCGTTGTCGACGGGGATTAAGACCCAAGCACCATAAAGGCTGTCGGGCGGGTGGTAAAGTAGCGGCGGGATGTCTTCGACTTCACTCCCCTGGTTTAAAATTCCGGTTCTTAAGCTGTCCTGGTCAACCCGGAGCGCCAGCTTGGCCAAATCGGACCAGCTTTTTTGAGGAATGTCGGTTTTGACCGAGGCAGAAAATATTTGGTAGAGACCTTTAACCTTTTTTAGGCTCAAGAATACCTTCGGGCTCAAGAGTTTTTTCTTGAAGCTCAAGATGACCCGCTGTTGGCGCTGGGAGCGGGCGTAGTCGGTGCCTTCTTCGCCGGCGGCGTTACGGGACCTAATGTACTTTAAAGCCGTGACGCCGTCCATGACTTGGCTGCCGGCTTTAAATTCGACGGTTTGGTAGCGGTCGGATTCGGGCTCGGCGTTTTCTTTGCCAGGGATGGGGTATTTGGCATCGACGAAGCCGTGGGGAACGTCGACGCTGATGCCGCCGACGATGTCGATGGCTTTTTCAAAACCGGAAAAATCGAGTAAGGCGGCGTAGTGGACTGGCTGGTTGACGATTTCGGCAACGGCGGCTCGGGACAAAGTCAAACCCCCGCCGTCCAATTTGCCCTCGCCGTAAAAGTAGGCGGTGTTTAGTTTGGCTTGGAGCGACTCGACCCAAATGTCCCGGGGCAGCGAGACCAAAACGGCGTCGCCGCTTAAAAGTTCAACGGAGATAAGCATGATGCTATCGGTTAACTCTCCCCCGGGGTGGTCGCCGCCGGCGACGCCTAAGAGCAAAAAGTTCGTCCGGCCCTTGAAACTTTCAAGGCTGGTGACGCTGGGGTTCAAAAAGGAGACGGCGGCGGCCGGGCCGCGGGCAAGATTTTTTAAGCCTCTCCCCAGGGCCGGGGAAAGGAGGATGACTAAGCTCAAAAAGACAGCGACGGCAAGCAAATAAGTTAGGGGGCGGACCAACCACAGGTGTTTATAAAGGCGGCGTCTCAATTTGGGGAACATGTTATGATTCTAACATGCCCAAATCCCTGACTAAAGCTTTAAACCCGCCTCAAAAACTGGCGGTGACTTTTGGCGAAGGACCTTTGCTCATTTTGGCGGGAGCGGGTTCGGGAAAAACCCGGGCCTTGACTTATCGGGTAGCCTATTTGATCAAGGAGCGCCAAGTGGATCCGAAAAGGATTTTACTGGTGACGTTTACCAACAAGGCGGCGGGTGAGATGAGACAACGGCTAGAAAAGTTAGTAGGACGAGACCACAGCGCCGGTCTTTTTGCCGGGACGTTTCATGCCTTTTGCGTCCGGCTTTTAAGAATTGATGGGGGCAAGATCGGCATCGAGCCAAACTTTGTGATTTACGACGAGGCTGACAGCCTGGCGGTGATCAAAAAGGCGATCAAAAACTTAAAGCTTAATCCCAAAACCTACAAACCCCGAGGGGTGAAAAGCCTTATTTCCCAGGCTAAAAACGAGCTGATTTCTGCCGAGGCTTATCCCCAGTACGCCCGGGGCGAGTGGCAAAAGGGGGTGGCGGAGATTTTTTTGGAGTACCAACGCTTACTTAACCGCTTCCGGGCGCTTGATTTTGACGATCTTTTAATGAAAGCGGTTTACCTGCTTAAAAAAGACCAACCGACGCGGCAAAAATACCAAGACCGGTATCAGTGGGTACTGGTGGATGAATACCAAGACACCAACAAGGCCCAGTATGAACTGACTAAAATCTTGGCGGGTAAGTGGCGTAATTTGGCGGCGGTGGGAGATTTTTCCCAGTCGATTTATGCTTTCCGGGGGGCGGATTACCGCAACATCAACCAATTAAAGCAGGATTTTGCCGACTTGAGACAGATAAGTTTAGAACAAAATTATCGCTCGACCCAGACGATTTTGGACGCGGCTACCGCGGTGATTGCCAAAAATAGCCTCCACCCGGTGTTGACCTTATGGACCAAGGCGGGTTTGGGGGCGAAGGTAAAGATTTTTGAGGCAGACAACGAAAAAGAAGAAGCAGGTTTTATCGTCGCCACGATAAAAAACGACCCAGGCAGCCATGCGGTTTTATACCGAACCAACGCCCAGTCCCGGGTAATCGAGGAGGCGCTTCTTAAAAACGGAATGGCCTACAGCTTGGTGGGCGGGGTGAGATTTTACGCGAGAAGAGAGATCAAGGACCTGACGGCCTACCTAAGGCTAATCAACAACCCCAAGGATTTAGTCAGTTACCAACGGTTGGAAAAGTTGGGGAAAAGGAGTCTTAACCGGTTTGTTAACTGGCTCGACCAGAAAAAAAATATCGACAAGCTGCCGACCAGAAAAATTTTGGAGCAGGTGGTCAAAGTAACCGGCTATCTTGACCGGTTTGACAAAAAGAACGAGGAAGATCTAAACCGCCTGGAAAACATCGATGAATTAAACAGTGTGGCGGAAGAGTTTAAGGATTTGGGGGCCTTTTTAGAAAACGCAGCCTTGGTCGAGGCGGCCGACCGGCCGACGCTAAAGGGTAAAGAAAACCACGAGGGAGTAACCTTGATGACCATGCACAACTCCAAGGGCCTGGAGTTTGATACGGTGTTTATGATCGGCATGGAAGAGGGACTTTTCCCCCACTCGCGGTCTAGTTTCAACAAAGAGGATCTCGAGGAAGAACGCCGGCTCTGCTACGTGGGCATGACTCGGGCTAAGCGGCAGCTTTATTTGTCTTATGCCCGGGGCCGGTTTTATTTTGGCAGACGAAACTACAATACGGTCAGCCGGTTTTTGGCCGATATCGACGAGGGCTTGTTGGAGTTTGTTAATCAGGAATTTGATATTATTACTTAGGCGATGATTATTAGAGACATTACCGCCAGCGACAGACTCAAGTTTAATGACGCGGTCGGGCATCCGCTGCAGGCTTTTGAGTGGGGGCAGTTCAGGCAGGAAACCGGAGTTAAAGTGATCAGGAAGGCCATTTTTGAAGGCGATAAATTGATCACTCCGGTTCAGGTGACCATTCATCAGCTGCCAAAAGTAAATTGGAAAATCGGCTATTTTCCTCGAGGGCCGATGCCGGACGAGGATCAGATGAAGTTATTAACCCAGATCGGCAAACAAGAAGGACTAATGATGATTAAACTCGAGCCGAATGTGGCAGCGGTGATAAATGACGGCGGGCCAAAAGTTCAGGCCTGGGAGACGGTAAGGACGTTTTTGCGGTCTTTCGGGGCCAGGCCGGGAAGGTCGCTTTTTACCGATTATTCGTTTCAGCTGGATTTGACCGAGAGCGAGGAGAAACTTTTAAAAAACATGCACTCTAAAACCCGCTACAACATCAGGCTGGCAGAAAGAAAGGGGGTCAAGGTGGCGGTGGATAATTCCCCGGCCAGCTTTGAATGGTTTCTGAAACTTCTGTTTGAGCAAACGGTGGTGCGGCAGGGGTTTTATGCCCACACGCCGGATTATTTTAAAAAGCTGTGGGGGGTGTTGGCACCGGCCGGCATTGCCCACCTGCTTCGGGCCTATGTGGGCGATAAAACTTTAGCGGTGTTTATGGTGTTTAAGTTTAATAACTGGTTGTATTACCCCTACGGAGCGTCGACGCGGGAAGAAAAGGAGCTAATGGCGCCAAACTTGGCTATGTGGGAAGCGATTCGCTTTGGCAAAAAGGAGGGGTGTAAGAAGTTTGACCTGTGGGGAGCGCTGTCGCCCACCCATAACAAAAATGATCCCTGGTACGGCTTTCACCGGTTTAAGGAAGGCTATGGAGGCAAGCTGGTCGGCTTTATCGGCAGCTACGATTTGGTGCTTGAACCCAAGAAATATTTGGCTTACCGGGCCGGTGACAGCTTACGCTGGGCATACCTTAGGACTGCGGCGGCGGCCAAAAGGATGCCGGGACAACTAAGCGGAGTTTTCTCTGATGTGCCAGAAAAGGTAGGTGAGGTCGCCAGCGACGCGATCAAGACTTTTGAAAAAGATGACCGATCTTAGGCAAGCTCGGGCTTATTGGCGATACATGAAAAGCTTAGGCTGGCGGGTGGTCGACGGCGCCTTTGTCAAAAAACTCCCCTTTTTAGCTTTGAGCCTGGTCAAAATCCAAAGGCCGGAGCGTCAACCTAATCTTGCCGCGCTGAAAAAATTTCGCCCCATCTACATTAGCTACGAACCAGCGGTCAACCACAAACCCCCTGCCGGTTTCCGCCCGGGGTCACCCCTTTTGCCGTCAAGAACCATTTGGCTTGATTTGAGAAAGAGCCAGAAAAAACTTTTACAAGAAATGCGCCCCAAAACCCGCTACAATATTAAAAAATTACGGATTACGGATTACGGATTACGGATTACTCAAGGCAGTCAGCTAAGCGACGATCAACTCGCTGCTTTTTACCAAATTTACCGGGAAAACGCTAAAAAGCAAAGATTTTGGGGAGCAAGCTTTACTCAACTGAAGTCGTTGGCCACCTGTTTTGGTAAAAAGGCTTATTTAATCATTGCCAGACGGATGGCGCAGGCAGGGGAAAGCCGAAGGCAGGGTTTGGCTGGCAATGATGTCATTGGCGGGCTTTTAATTCTCGTTCACGACCGCGTGGCGTATTACTCCCACAACGCGGCCACCAATGAAGGGCGCAGGCTCTTTGTTCCCACCATCTTAACTTGGGAGGCGATTAAGCTAGCCAAAAAACTTGGCTGTCATACTTTTGACTTTGAGGGTATTGACGACCCTCGCTTCCCGGTCACCCGCAAATGGACGGGGTTTTCTCGCTTCAAAAAAAGCTTTGGCGGTAAGGAGGTCAACTACCCCCAGGCTTTGGTAAAATGGCAAGTACCGTTGTATCGATACAATAGAACTTAATGATTGTGGCCTTGGAAAACATCAGGAGTCTTTATAACGTCGGGGCGATTTTAAGAAGCGCCAGCTTTTTTGGAGTGAGCGAGGTATTTTTGGTGGGGGTAACGGGGTCGAGGAAAATCGGCGGCCAAAGGTGGCTTCACGAAGGGTTAGCCAAAACCGCTTTGGGAGCAGAATGGCAGTTACAGATCAAAATCTTGAAAGACAGCCAGAAATTGATTGATCTTGCCAAGAAGAACGGTTTGAAACTGGTAGTAGTGGAGCAAACGGCGGGGGCAACTCCCCTGTCAAGCTTCCGGCCGGGCAAAAACATGGTCTTGGTCTTTGGCAACGAGGTAACTGGCGTCAGTCAAAAAGTTTTGGCGGCGGCAGACAAGGTGGTAGAAATCCCCCGACGGGGCAAAAAAACTTCTTTAAATGTCGCCGTGGCGGCCGGAATTGTTTTAAGTCGATTGGGGTAGGTCCTGCCTGTCGGTAGGCAGACCCAGGGGCCAGCAGTGGCGGCGGTATTCGCAGCGAAGACAATGGCGTTGATAGTCGGTGGTGCGGGCAAAGCGGTGGCGGCGAATGGCTTTCATCGAAGACTTGATGGTGGTCATCAATTTGGCTACCTGATCGTCTGGAATGTCAAAGCTTCGTTTGACAAACTTGGTCTTTTTTAGGCCGGACTCGACAAAATCCAGCTCGGCTTCTAAGACTTTGTAGCTTAGGCGCGGATCAGCAGCAAAAAGAAGCCTGTAGAAAACCAGCTGACGAAAAAGGTCGCCCGAAGAAGTTTTGGTCTGGCCCAAAATGTCGTTAGCGCTTTTAGTCGGCCCGGTTTTGTAGTCGGTGACCTTGATGGTCTTTTTGGTTTTATCGATTAAATCAACCCGGTCGATTTTGCCGGATAAGGGGATGTCGTCCAGGTAGGGCTTGGAGTAAAAACCGCCAAAGCGCAATTCTACGGCCAACGGCTTGGTCATCTCTTGATGGTAGTAGCGGTAGTAGGCGGCAAGGGCGTTGACGCCTTTATCAATAAAATCGGCGTGTCTCACCGGAGTTAAAACTTCACTACCTAAAGCTTTCTTAAACTGGCTTAATAAAAATTCCTTGGCGGGCAAGCGGTTGGTTTTGAGGAAGCGGCGGTAGAATATTTCCAAAGCCTTATGGACGGCGGTGCCAAAAGATAAGTAGGCTTGTTTGGCCCGGGGGACACGAATGAGGTTGTTTAGCTTGAATTTATAGCTGCAGGCCAGATAGGTGTTTAGGGCCGTAGCCGAGAGTTTAAAGTCTTTTAAAATGAGGTTGAGAAAATCACTTTCTTTGACGGACGGGGTTACCTGGGGCAGGGGTTTTAAGAGTTTGGTTAGGGCCTGTTTGGCCTGTTTAGTTAATTGGGGTGAGACGGGTTCAAGGTATTTTTGAGGAATTTCGGAAACAAACATGGAGGGGACGGCTTCTTTGCCGGTGACGGAACCCGAGTAGCGGTCGGCGTAAGTAACGCAGACTTTTTTGCGGGCGCGGGTTAGCCCCACGTAAAACAGCCGCCTTTCGTCTTCATTTTTCTCTTTTTTTTGAAGATCGGTGAAGCTTAAGATCCCTTGGGGAAGTTTGATTAACTCCCGGGTGCGGTTGTTGCCCCATTTTTTATCGATAGCCCGATAAATAAAGACGTAGTCCCATTCCCTCCCCTTGGCTTTGTGGACGGTAGATAGGGTGACGGCGTTGGTTTTTATGTCCAGATCCTGCTCGACGACGCTCAAACGGTTTTGTTCCATCAACTCAAGGGCTTTAATGAAACCAACCAAGTTGAGGCTGTGGTCGGCTTGGTTTAAACTTTTGACCTCGGCAAAAAGCGAGTTTAAACGGTTTAGCTTTTCGACGCTATCGGGCAAAGTCTCGAGCCAGCTTAAAAACCCCGACTGCTTTAAAACCATTTCGAAAAACTGGCTGAAGGTTTTTTCGGCGTCCAGCTTTCTCCAATCAGAAAGCTTGCCAATAAACTTAGTGATTTTGGAGCCGGATTTGAGCTTTAATTTTTTAAATTGGGGCGAGAGAATAAAGTCCACCAGATTGGTGTCGGCTTGGGCGACGGCCCGGGAAAGTTTTAAGATATCCAGGGCGTCTAATTTCAAAAACTGATAGTTTAACAGGGTGAATAAATCAAGGTCGTCACCCGCGCCTCCGCCGGCGTCGCTGATCACTTTCAAAAGGAGCAAAAACTGGTTTACTACCGGGTCGATTAAGACGTTGCCGCCGCCTTCTATGTCCAAACTCACCCCAAACTTGGTGAGCATTTCTGCCAGCGTCCCGGCGTCGGCGTTGTGGCGAAAAAGAACGGCGATACTCTCTGGTTTGGTACCTGATTTGATCAGCCGGTCTATCTCCCGGGCGAGCCAAAAGGTTTCCAGAGTTTCCGAAGGAAATCTGACCAAAGACAGCTTTTGCTCTTTGAATTTACCTTGGGATTTTAATGTGGTGGTGGCTTTTTTGAGCTGGAGCTGGTTTTTTTTGATGACGGCGGCGGAGGCATCCAGGATGGTTTGAGTGGAACGGTAGTTTTGCGCCAGTTCAATCACTTGGGCTTGGGGGAAAAGATTGTTGAAGGCGATAAAGTTCTCGGTCGAAGCTCCTTGGAAGCGAAAAATTGAATTATGAACTACCACATTGTTGGCTACAAAATTGTGGCTAGGCGGTACTTCCAAGTCATAAACATTGATGGTTTTTATTTTCTTCTCGCGTTTAATGACTTTATCGTAGATAACCTTATGCCTTCTAACCACAGGGAGGTAGTTGCCAACTAAAATATTGCCTGCTTGCATTATTCTTGAGGGGCGGTGCTGTATCCTGGTAGTTCCTAAAGGCGCCTTAATATCAATAATTCCAGGGAGTTTTCTCTCAAGCTTTTCGGCAATTTTATACAATTGAGAGAAATCAGTGTTATTTAGTCTGAAGCCTTTACCGATATTTTTATTTCTAAGCTTAAATCCGAGCTTGTTAAGTTTTTTTATGATTTTTTTGTTTGAAGTTTGGATTCGTAGCTCATGAAGAATGGAGGGGGATTGTAGTAGTCCTTTTTTATCATATTTAGAGCGATAGTTTCTTGAACACATAACAAGGTTAATTTTGATTCTCCCGTCCCCCAAAGTGGTTGCATCTCGAATATAATGGGGTTGATTAAGATTTACCCCGAGATCTTGAGCAAGTATGGCAGCATTTTTTTCTGTATCAAACTCTTGATACAGCTTTTTAAGCCACTTGCCAGTAATTGCGTTATTTCTTTCTTGAAAAACAACCGTTGGGATTTTGTAGGTAAGCGATAAAACCATTTCACGGTATCTGGCTTCTGCTTCTGATTTGTGTGCTGACAGGCCAATAATTTTATCGGCTCCTGCCTCAATTTTTAGTCTTACTGAAAGGCTTCTTGTAATGCCTAAACGCCAACCCAAGCTTTTTTTATACATGAGGTAAACATACCAGATGTTAGTCATTTCTCTGGGCGGGATAAAACAGAACATTTTATGATTATCTGTAGTAGCTATTTTTTGACCTGACTCGGTTGTAAAAGTAATGAGCCTAACTTTTCTTTTTTGCTTGAAAACCCTTTTAACTTTAGCGTAAGAGGTGTAGCCTTTACCTACCGCGGTTAAAACTTCATCTCCGGCTTTAATCTTTTCGATGTTTTTAAGGCCTGATTTGGTGTTGATTTTGATGCCCGCCGGCAAACACTGGTTCGGGTCTCCGACAACAAAGACATTGGCCTGATCGCCCCAGTAGGAAGCCAGAAGTTGTAAAACCTGGTTTTGAGCCGAGTTGGTATCCTGGTACTCGTCAACTAAAAAATAAAGCAGGCGCTCCTGATGGGTTCTTAATATGTTGGTATCCTGCTTAAAAGCGACTGCCACAAAATTGATCATGTCTTCAAAGTCATAGCGGCCTTTTTGGGCGAGTAACTTTTGGTAGGTTTGATAAACCCGAGCCAGGTCGTAGTTTTTGTCCAGCGTTTTTCTAGCGTTTAATAAGGCGGTGGCGGAAAGTTTGTTCTTCTCTTTTACCAACGAGGCTTTCTCTTTTTTGACGATGGCGGCAAAAGTGATCGGGCTGACGGCTTCTCTTTTGAGGTCTTTTATTGATTCTATTAGGCTTGGGGTGTAGTAGAGGGGCGAGTTGGCCGGCTTGATAGCTTTAAAACGGCCGTGAGACAAAATCTGGTTAAAAATATCCACCCTTTCCAGTTCGGAAAGAGGCTCAAGATTCAAAGAAATGGCAAAGCGGTCGGCAAATTCCTGGATGACCGAGGAGCAAAAAGAGTGAAAAGTGGAGATATTAACGTAATAGGCCGGTTGGCCGATAGTGGCAAGTAGCCTCTGGCGCATCTCTCTGGCGCCGGATTCGGTAAAAGTTAAAGCCAAAATGCCGTCGGGGGGAGTGTCGGTTTTTTTCAAGATGTAAGCGATGCGCTCGGCGATGATCTGGGTTTTGCCGGTGCCGGGGCCGGCGATGACCATGACCGGGCCTTCGATGGTAGTGACGGCTTTAACTTGGGCCGGGTTTAGCTTCATTTAAGATGCTGGTAAAAGTAAATGGCGGCGATTAACCGCCCCTTATAGCGGTTGGCTTTGGGGAGACGGCCATATTGCTTGAAGCCCATTTTTTTATAAAAGGCTAGGGCGACTTTATTTTCGGCCATACATTGTAAGATGGCGGTAGTTAGTTTCAATTTTTTCCGAGCTTGTTTTAAGGTATAGGAAAACAATTTCTTACCTAGGCCTTCAGAGCGATATTCTTTTAGAAGGGCAATCCCAATTTCGCCGAGGTGGCGGGAACGACGACCTTGTCTTTCGACGCCGCAGGAACCGATCATTTTCTTGCCGTCAAAAACGCAGGTGATGACTTTGTTGTTCTGTTTGATTTTTTTAAGGTCTGTTTGAAAGTGTTCCCTCTCTGCTTTTTTGGTGAGTGGTTCATCGGGGCTTAGGGTGATGAAGGTGTCTTCGGCTTCGATGGTCTTGGCGTAGCGGTAGAGAGCTTCAAAGTCTGTGGGGCGAGGAGGGCGAAAAGTAATTTTTTTCATTTAAGCTTTTTGGGTTCGTCTTTGGGAGCAATCTGCCTAGTGGAATCGAGTTTTTGGCCCAAGAGGTTAAAGCTTTTGGCGACGTTGGCAAATTGGTTGTAGGCGTTGTTTAAATGCTTACCTAAAAGCTCCAACACCGATTCAGTTTTCTCGTAGTCTTTTTGGATGGCCCGCATCAGCCGAAAAATTTCTCGGGTTTTGGCTTCGATTTTTTGTCCCTCAAATGACAACAGTAGGCTTTGCAAGACCATATACAAAGTGTTGGGAGAAACTGGATAAATCCGGTAGGTTTTGGCAAATTCTAAAAGAGCCGGGGTGGTGGCAATTTCGTGGTAAACGGCCTCAGAAGGAATGTACATGATCGCCAAGTCCAAAGTGCCCTCCTCGGGGAAAATGTATTTTGAGGCGATGGCGACGACGTGTTTTTTGACATCGCGGGCAAATTCCTTTTTGGCAGCCACGCGTTCTGCCTTGCTGTCGGCAGTGGTCATTTTCCGAAAATTTTCTAAGGGGAATTTGGAATCTATGGGTAAGATGCCGGCCGAGGTTTTGATGGCGGCGTCGACTTTGTCCCCTGACTTAAAAGCATATTGGAGATGAAAGCTGTCTTTGGGGAATGATTGGCTGATTAAATCCTTTAACACCTGTTCGCCAATGTTGCCGCGTAGTTTGGGTGATTTTAAAAAAACTTGCAACTCCCGCATCGATTGGCCGAGTTCGTTCATCTGACCCACCTCTTTAGCTACGTCTCTTATATATTTGGCGGCGTTGTCCAGGCGCTCGTTTAAAGTTTTGGTCGACTGCTGCATCGAGCTGGTCAAGGTCGGCGACAGTTTCTGGAGGCTGTCGATTACCTTCAAAAGATTGTCGTCGGGTTTGAGACTATCTTTTAACTGGCTAAACTGGCGATTGACCAACCAAGCCACTAAGGCCAAAGCAACGATTATTAAGGCAGCAATCAAGTAAATGTCTGGAGACATAAGCGAATTAATTGTAACATAAAGGCATGAGGTCTAAGAGAAAAAACTTTTTACCGACTCTGGTTTTAATCTTGGTGTTGTGGGGGCTTTTGGGGTTGCTTCTGACCCAGGTTGATCCGGAGCTGGTAAAGGATATTTTAGTGCCGGGGCTTTACTTGCCGTTTTTTTTGCTGTTTTTTCCGGCTAGTTTTTTAACGCTGGCGGTAGTGCTAGCTAACAGCCGCCGGGGCTTGATTGTGGCCTCGGCTTTAAATTTGTTTTTGGCGTTACGGCTTTTCGGTTTGGGAAACGTTCTCAATCTAATCTTACTTGCCGGAATTGCGGTGGCAGTTGACCGCTACTTTGAGGTATAGTTTAATTAGTTAAAGTTGATTTATGCAAGTTTCCAAGCTGGACGTTGCCAAGGATGTAGAGCAAAAGATTTTCCGGTCGCTTTATCAGGTGTTAGCAGACCTTAAAAATCCCAATGACGTGGCCAAGTTTTTAGACGACGTTTTGAGTGACACAGAAAGAACGGTTTTGGCCAAAAGGTTGGGCATTGCGGTGTATTTGTCTAAAAACCGGTCGTACGAGTCGATTAGGCGTGATCTTAGAGTTTCAAGCGCCACGATTGCCAGCGTCCAAAAGTGGCTGGAACACAGCGGCGAAGGCTTGATGCTGGCCTTAAAGCGGATTGAGGCGGACGAGTGGGCGGCGGTGGCGGCGGGCAAGATTGCGGCATCCTTCAAACGAGCATTTAAACGCAACTAGAGTTTGGGATTTTTCGGCTTTGGGCTAAAATAGGACTTATGGCAGACAAATTTTATGTGACGGCGGCGATCCCTTACGTCAATGGTCTTCCCCACTTGGGACACACCCTGGAGTTTACCATCGTTGATGTAATTTCCCGTTACCAGCGGCTTTCTAGTAAGAAAGCGCTGTTGACTTCTGGTTCGGATGAAAATGGCCAGAAGATTTTGCAAGCGGCCAAAAAGGAAAATTTACCACCGCAAAAATTGGCGGACAAGTATACCAAAGATTTTCTGGCTCATGCCAAACAACTTAACGTTAATTTTGACGTCTGGCGGAGAGGAACGGACAAGAAAAATCACTGGCCGGGGGTGGTAAAGTTGTGGCAGCGGGCAGAAAAGAATGGTGACATTTACAAGAAAAAGTATCAAGGGCTTTACTGCGTCGGCTGCGAGCAGTTTTACAAAAAGGGTGAGCTTGTCGACGGCAAGTGTCCGGAGCATTTGATCAAGCCCGAGGTGGTGGAAGAGGAGAACTACTTTTTCAAATTGTCACGCTACCAAAAACGCCTGGAAAAGCTGATTGCTGACGGCAAGTTGCGGGTGCTGCCCGAGGTAAGAAAAAACGAGACGTTAGGCTTTATCAGGCAGGGCCTGGAAGATTTCTCGGTGTCTCGGCCTAAAGAAAGGTTGTCCGACTGGGGCATCCCGGTGCCCGGAGATGACTCCCAAGTAATGTACGTTTGGTTTGACGCTTTGACGATTTACATGACGGCGGTGGGGTGGAACTGGGATTTGAAAAAGTTTAAAACCTGGTGGCCGGCAGATTTGCACGTTATCGGCAAAGGAATTTATCGCTTTCACACGGTCTACTGGCCGGCGATGCTTCTTTCCACCGGGTTCCCCTTGCCCAAAGCGGTCTTAGTTCACGGCTATGTCACTTCCGACGGGCAAAAGATGGCCAAATCTTTGGGAAACGTGGTGGATCCGGAAAAGTTGCTGGCAAAATACGGCACCGATCCAGTGCGCTACTATTTACTCAAAGAAATTCCTACCCAGTCGGACGGCGATTTTACCGAAGCGCGCTTCAAAGAGGTCTACAACGCCGATTTGGCTAACGGTTTGGGAAATTTGGTGGCACGGGTTTTAACCATGGCCGACAAATTTACCGGCGGGAAGGTGCCGTCAGTTGATCAAGACCCGGACGCTCACCCTCTGCGCGTCGATGAAAAAATCTATAACTGGAAAAAGGCCTGGCAGGCGATTGACCAACACGTCAATGCTTATGAGTTTCAGCGGGCGCTTGAAGCCATTTGGGAGTTTGTCCACGCAGCTGATAAATACATTGATGAAAACAAGCCCTGGGAACTGGCTAAAAAGGGGCAACAAAAAGAAATCGACTGGGTAGTTTATGGACTGCTTGATAGCTTGCATCAGCTAGCGTGGCAGATTTACCCCTTTCTGCCGGAAACGGCGCAAAAAGTCGCCCATGCGCTCTCGATCGAAAAACTGCTGGCTAAAAATCCTATTTTTAAAGATAGCTGGGTGAATATTAAGCCGGGCACCAAAATTAAAAAAATTAAACCTTTGTTTCCTAGGCTTTAAACCCAGTCATACTTAAGATAATTTAAATTATTTAAGTTTTATCCCATCTTTCTTTGTCATGATAAAGTTGCAGCCACTGGTTTAGGGTTAGAGTCGTGGGGCGGCGGGCAGAGGCAAAGCTTCTTTTAATAAAACTTTGATAGTTTTTTCTTTGAGACCAGGGCAATAGCGGTTTGTCGCGCTGTTGAATCCGCAGCAAAACCGAGGCGACTTTAGGTTTGGGCACAAAATCGCGCCGGTGAAATTTGTGGACAATGGCAAAGCGAAACCAGGGACGCCAACAGACAGAAAACTGACCCCGGTAAGAAATCCCCGACCAGCGCTCGGCCACATCTTTTCTGACCACCAAGTAGCTATCTTGCGGCGGATTAATATCATTAAGTAATTTGCGAACAATTAAACCCTCAACATCAAATGGTAAATTAGCAAACACCTTGTAAGCTTCGTGGGGCAACTCCCAGGTTAAAAAGTCCTGATGAATAAGTTTTAAATTGGGGGTGTTGGAGAAATCGCGGCTAAGCTGCTGATATAGGCTCTGATCCAACTCAACAGCAACCACCTGTTTGGCAACGTCCAACAACTCGGCAGTTATGATCCCTTTGCCCGGACCAACTTCAATGACTAAATCGTTTTTACCAATAGAAGATTGCCGTACCAGTTGGTGGACCAACTGACGGTTATGAAGAAATCGCTGGGAAAGTTCCGGCCTCCGCCAAGACGTATACATGGCGGCGGCGGAGCATCATGGTAATCATAGCGGTAGGATTATAACATAACCATCAGGATCATTAAGGCCTGATCCTATAACAGATGAGATATAATAGGAGAATGTTGGTAGATACCCATAATCATCTTAACTTTGAGGCGTTCGATAAGGACTGGGAAGCGGCGGTGAATAGGGCCAGCGAGGCCGGGGTAGGAAAAATGATAGTGGTGGGGACGGATATTGATACCAGCCTTAAAGCGATTGCCATGGCCAAACAAAGAAAAACGCTTTGGGCCACGGTCGGATTTCATCCCCACCACGTTAAAGCCTTAATTAAACTCCCCTACGCCAGGGTACAGCTGGCGCAAATTACCGACCAGTTGAAGAAAATGGCCCGAGGTAAACAGGTGGTGGCGGTGGGAGAATGCGGCCTGGATTATCACACTTACCAAAACAGTCGGCATAAACACCCGGACAACGGCCGGGACTGGGAGAAACTGAAAGACTTACAAAAGCAGATATTTGGGATGCAGATAGAGTTGGCCCGAGAATTAAAGCTGCCTTTGGTGATTCACAACCGGGAAGCGGACATGGAGGTGTTGGATGCGATTGACCATTTTTGCAAAAAAGACGGCAATGTGCCCCGTGGGGTGCTCCATTGCATTTCGGGCAGCAGTGAGTTTTTAGAAAAAGGCCTTAACATGGGTTTTTATATCGGGGTTGACGGCAACGTCACTTATGACGGCAAGGTTAAGGCCTTGGCGAAAAAGATTCCTTTGGAGCGGCTGGTGGTCGAGACCGACTCGCCGTACCTCGCCCCTAAACCGCGACGACGGTTGAGGAATGAGCCGGCCAATGTTAAAATCGTGGCCGAGTTTCTGGCGAAACTTAAAAATATATCCAGAGAAAAACTAGAGCAGGCAACCACGAAAAACGCCGAAAGGTTATTTAATTTACACTAATCATGGTGAAAGAGTATTTGAATAAAAATCAAAAGCGGGTGATGCGGACTTTGGAGATTCTGCCGGGAGCCATCTCTTGGTCTTTGATTATTTTCCCCATCTGGGGGTCGCTGGTGATACCGGTGGCGGTCGCTTACTACATCATTGCCTTTGACGTTTACTGGCTGTATCGGTCAATCTGGACGGCGACATTGTCTTTAATTGCCCACTACCGGTTGCGGGCGGCACAGCAGTTTGATTGGTTAAACGAAGCCCAGTCGTTTCTTGATTGGGAAAGGATCCACCACATCGTGGTGATTCCCACTTACCAAGAACCCTTGTATATTTTAAAGCGGACTTTGACCGGGCTTTCCCAGCAGACTTTTCCCAGAGAAAACCTGACGGTAGTGGTGTCTTTTGAAGAGCGGGAAGGAGAGGCGGCCACAAAGATGGGGAGAATTTTAAAACGGGAGTTTGGTGAGATTTTTGGCAATTTTATCATCACTTTTCACCCTGATTTGCCGGGAGAGGTTAAAGGCAAGTCTTCAAACACTGCCTGGGCGGCGCGGCTAGCTAAAAAGAAGCTAATTGACGAACAGGAACGGGACATCAATTATGTGACGATTACCTCAAACGACGCCGACGCCTTGCTTCACAAGCAATACTTTTCCTATTTGACTTTCAAGTTTTTGGACGACCCGGACAGATATGAGAAGATTTGGCAGTCGGCGATCCAGTTTTACAACAACATCTGGCGGCTGCCGGCCGTCACCCGAGCCTACAACCGGGTGTCTTCGGTAGTTCAGACCGGGATTTTGATGAGAAAAGACAGGTTGATGAATTTTTCCACCTACACTTTGAGCTTGAAGCTGGTAGATAAGGTGGGCTACTGGGATACGGACGTCATTCCCGAAGACTACCGGATGTTCTTTAAAACCTTTTATGCCACCCGGGGTAAGGTCGAAGTCGAACCGATATTTTTGCCGGCGTTTTGCGACGCGGCCGAGTCGACGACGTTTTGGAAGACGATGAAAAACCAGTATAACCAAGTCAAACGCTGGGCTTGGGGGGTGTCGGACGACGCTTATATTATTTACAAATGGCTGACGGTGCCCAACATGCCGTTTTGGGAAAAGTCGATCCGGGCCATGTATGTAATTAAGGATCACGTCTTGTGGCCGGTGAACTGGTTTGCCATCACCTTGGGGGCCAACATTCCACCGCTACTTAATAAAGATTTCAACCGGACGATTATCGGCAAGACCCTGCCCCAGGTGTCGTCGGGGATTTTGACTTTGGCCTTGGTAGCACTGGCGGCGATCATTTTTATTGACTGGCAGCAAAAACCCAAGGCGCCGGAAGGAACTCCCTGGTGGAAGCGGTTTTTTGCGCCGTTTGAGTTTGTGTTACTGCCCATCGTCGGCTTTTTCTTCACCGCGCTTCCCGGGCTAGACGCCCACACCCGGCTGATGCTTGGCCGCTACATCGAGTACAAGGTGACGGAGAAGGTTTAGGGCTGATACAATAAAAGCATGCTTAAACGCGTCTGGCGCTGGGTGAAGAAAAACGAGGCTTTGGCCTGGTTAGTGGTTTTCTCGGTGGTGTTGCGGATTACCTCCTGGTTTGAGCCTTACTGGTACGGCGACGAGGGTATTTATTTAGTTTTAGGCCAGGCTTTGCGGCGCGGGCTGGTGTTTTACCGCGACATCCACGACAACAAGCCGCCTTTACTTTACCTTTTGGCGGCCGTCGCCGGGGGCGTCACCTGGTTTAGGGTGATACTGACCGTCTGGTTTGGGGCGACAGTGGTGGTATTTTACCGGTTGATGGAAAAGCTTTTTCCCAAAAACAAGTTAGCCTGGTATTTGTCGACCATAACCATGATTTTGGGGACGACGGCCACCGAGGGCAACATTGCCAACGCGGAGATATTTATGATCGGGCCGATTATGCTCGCCATGCTAATGGCCTTGCGGCAAACTCCCGCCTCCGCCAAGGCTTCGGCGGGCAAGCGAAACTGGCTCTTGGTGGGACTTTTGATGGCGGTGGCGTTTTTATTTAAAGCGCCGGCGGGGGCTGATTTGGCGGCACTGCTCATTTGGTTGGTAGCCTTTACCCGACTGGGTAAAAAAGCTTGGCTCAAAGCCGCGCTGATCTTGGTAGGATTTTTACTGCCGCTGGCGGCCACCTTGGTTTACTACGCTCAAGTGGGAGGACTGGAGCGTTACGTGCGGTCGGCGCTGCTTCAGAACATCGGCTATCTTTCATCCTGGCAGACCGGAGAACACTCGGCTTCGGGGTTTTCCTCTCAATCGGGGCTAATGCTTCGGAGCGGGGCCTTGGCAGTTTTGATCGGGGGATTTTTTTGGCTTAAAAAACGATTTAAGCTGGAAACCAAGTTGAGCCTGATGGTGGTGTGGTTTTTTGCGGCCTTGTGGGCGGCGTTACTCTCCGAAAGGCCGTATCCTCATTATCTTATCCAGCCGCTAGTGCCGGCGGCAGTGCTGGTGAGCTTTTTGCTTTTTGGCAAAAGAAAGTTGGTGCGGTTGGTGGTGGTGACGGCGGCTTTGGTGGCAGCGGTAAGCTTCTATCAAATTCGCTTTTGGCAGTATCCGGTGGCGGCTTACTACCAAAATTTTATTGGGTATGCCTTAGGGCAAAAAAGCCGGGAGGCTTACTTTGACTTTTTTGACTGGCGGGTGAACCAGACTTATCGGGTAGCAGAGTTGGTTAAGAAATATACCACGAGCGACGAGCCGATTTTTGTCTGGGGCGACGAGCCGTATATTTATGCGCTTTCCGAAAGGCTGCCGGTAGGCCGCTATACGGTCGCCTACCACATCTATGATTTTGACGGCTTTGAGGAGACGCTTACCGCCTTGGACGAGAAACGGCCGAGCCTGGTGGTGATGATGGAGTATGAGACACGGCCGTTTGAGGGGTTAACCGCGAGGCTGGCTACAGATTATGTCTTGGTAGACAAAGTCGACCAGGCCCTGATCTACATGCGGGTTGACGGGGTCACCCGTTCGCCAGGCTTATAAATATGAAAAAGCCACGGCAGATGAGTTTTTTCTCTAACACCGGCGCGGGTTTTGGTGAGGTAAAACTTCAGATCGATACTCTCGCGGCCGACCCGGCGGCAAAAATTGGCCTAAGGATCGCCTTTTTGGCCTTAGGGGTGGAATTTTTGGTCTTGGCTTTGTCTTGGAGCCGGCTGCCTCCCGAAGTGCCGCTGTGGTACAGCCGGCCTTACGGGGAAAGCCAACTGACGGGGGCGTGGTGGCTATGGTTGCTTCCAGGGGTGGGTTTGTTTATAAACTTGGTGTCGATCAGATGGGCGGGGGTGGTGGTGGCAACAGAAAAACTCTTGGCCCAAATCTTGGTGTGGGTGGGGGCGATGACGGCGGTAATGGGGTTGGCGGCAGTGAGCAAAATTGTGGCCTTGATGTTATGAACTTGGTTTATTTAATTAAAGTGACCGGGTTAGCGGCGATACTTTCCGCCATAATTACTCCGATAATAATCAGGCTGTATCGGCGTCTCAATTGGCTCGATGATCCTAAAAAGGCGACTCACCCTAAAGTGATTCACGCTTACCCGGTCCCCCGCGGGGGCGGAGTGGCGATATTTTTGGCGATAGCGGTTTCAAGCTTGACCTTTTTACCGGTAGACAAGCACCTTTTGGGCATTCTTTTGGGGGCAGGGGTTTTAGCCGTGGTGGGATTGGCGGACGATGTCAAAAATGTTAATCCTTATTGGCGGCTTTTATGGGGAGTTTTGGCGGCGGGGCTGGTGGTGGGAGCGGGCATCGGCATTCCCTATATTTCCAACCCCTTCCGCGCCAACGCGGTGATTTTGCTGTCTAGCCCGCAAATCCCGATTTACCTTTTAGGGAAACTCCGGACCATCTGGATTTGGGCGGACGTGTTTGCGCTTATTTGGATCGTGGGAGTGATGAACTTTGTCAACTGGTCAAAGGGGCTTGACGGGCAGCTGCCGGGGATCGTGGTGGTAGCGGCGACGGTAATTGGGGTTTTAAGCTTAAGGTTTGTCGACGACGTCACCCAGTGGCCGGTAATTGTTCTGGCGTTTATTTTAGCCGGGGCTTACCTGGGTTTTTTGCCTTGGAATTTTTATCCGCAAAAAATCATGCCCGGTTATGGCGGCGGGGCTTTGGCGGGTTATTTTTTGGCGGTGTTGGCGATTCTGTCTGGAGCCAAGGTAGCTACAGCCATTCTGGTTTTGGGGGTGCCCTTGATGGACGCAGTTTACACTGTGGTTAGAAGGGTGGCTGCCGGCCGCTCTCCGGTTTGGGGAGACAGGGGACATCTGCATCATAAACTCATGGATTTGGGTTGGGGGAAAAGGCGGGTAGCGCTGTTTTACTGGCTGGTGACGGCAATATTGGGGCTTTCGGCTTTGCGATTGAATAGCACAGCCAAGGCCTATACAATGGTGCTATTGGCAGTGGTTTTAGGAGGATTTTTATTATGGCTGAATACGGCTACTTACTTCTTAAAGAAGCCCGGCCGCGACAGTGGCTGAAAAACCTGGCGCTTTATACCGGGCTGGTGTTTTCCGGCTGGCTGTTTATAGCGGAAAAGTTTTGGACGGTGACGGCGGCTTTTTTGATTTTTTCCTTGATGACGGGCTCTGTCTACATCCTGAACGACATTATCGATTTGGAGTCGGACAGAAAACATCCGTTTAAGAAAAAGCGCCCCGTCGCTTCCGGCAAGCTGCCGATGCCGGTGGCGCTGTTTTTTAGCCTGATGGGGTTGGTGGCTGCTTTCTATCTTGGCTGGAGTCTGTCTTTTTTTCTGTTTTTAGGACTGCTGGCCTACCTGACTTTACAGCTGGTTTACAGCGGCTGGTTGAAACATATACCGATCATGGACGTGATGCTCATCTCCGCCGGTTTTATCGTCAGGGTGTATACCGGGGCGGCGATGATCGGGGCGCATATCAACGTTTGGCTGCTACTTTGCATCATTTCTTTTTCGCTGTTTCTGGCTATTGGCAAAAGAAGAAGCGAGCTGACACTTTTACAAGGCCAAACTGCCAGCCGCAGGGTTTTGGGCCGCTACCCGGAAAAGTTACTCGACGTTTATACGGCCATGTTTGCCAATACTACCTGGGTGACTTACGCGCTTTTCACCTTCATGTTCCCGCCGTTTGCTTTTCGGGGGCGGGTGTTGACTTTACTGGCTGATCTGCCCCGGACCTTTAGGTCAGAAAAGTGGCTGATGGTGACGATTCCTGTGGTCATCTACGGGGTGATGCGCTACCTCCATTTAATTTACGAGAAAAACCAAGGCGAGTCGCCAGAGCGGATTTTGACTGACGACCGGCCGATGCTGATCACTGTCGCTCTCTGGGGTTTAATGGTGGTGGGGATTTTGTACGGCCTGGGGTAAATTTACTCGTACTTCTCGGCGTATTTGCCGGTAATCCAGCAGCTCTTACCCGATTCATACTCGACTTGATACCAGCCGGACTGCTCATCCAATAAAGGAAATTTGTCACCGTGGTCTAAAGCGGCGACGATGGTCTCGTCCCCGCCGCCGGTAGACGGTTCGCTCCTGCAGTTGACGTAACCGTCGGCTTCGTTATCAATGACCACGTAAGGTAAATCCGGATCGCCAGCGCCTGAAGTAGGTGAGGCTTTGGGAGAGGCAGTGGTTTTAGGGCTGGGGCTGGCTTTGGGGCTGGGTGAGGGTGAGACTTGGGCAGAGGGAGTAGCTTCCTGGTCGTCCTCGGCGCCGGAAACGGTATCTCCCTCCCGAGCCAGCTGAACTGAGGCAATCAGTTTGTAACCCTTGACGGTTTTGGCTTTGATGCTTCTTTCCCGGTAACCGGGGGAAGAAACGACCAAGACGTGGTCGCCTTCGGAAACAGAATCGATAGACAAGGGGGCAAAGCCTCTGGGTTCGCCGTCGAGGTTGACCACGGCTCCGTCGGGGGTGGTAACGACGGCGATCGAGGTAGCGTTTTTGTCAGCTAAGGCTTCAAAAGACAAAATTTCGCCGCTTGATTCTTCCTCGGTTAGGCCCAGTTCGCGCTTGACGACGGTCAGAATGCCAGGGGTGAGGTTAACCCGACCCTCCCAGACGGTTAAGGCCTGACCAGAGGACTCGGGGACGATTTTCAAGACGTATTCGCCGGGCTTTAGTTTTTCGTTGTAGTAAGGAGTTTGACCTAAATGCTCGCCATCAAGAAAGACGGTGGCTTTAGGGGAGGCTTCGACGGAAAGGGCGGCTTTTTTACGGGAAGATAACAAACTTCTCACCCCAAAAATGGCTCCGCCGATGAGCAGGATGATTAAAACCCAGGCAAAGCGTTTCATCAGAGGAGATTGTAGCAAAAAATGGTATAATTATCAAACTAGGCCTAGTGGCGAAGAGGTAACGCGGCTGTCTGCAAAACAGCCATACGTCGGTTCGATTCCGACCTAGGCCTCTAACTTGACAAAGGCTCTTTTTGTGGTAATATACCTTTCTCCTCCCGAAAATGGGAGGATTTTTTGTTTGGGCCGCATGGCCCGATCATGAAACGAAAAGAATTTTCGCTTGTAGTTTCGACACTATCGCTAGGTAAGGCAACCACGAGACTTACGGTCAACCTCATCAAGTTTATGGGTTGGTCGTTGGTGTGGGGAGTTACCATGCTTCCCTATCAAATCTTCCGGGTGTTTTTACCTAAGCGTGGCCCGGGCAGACCCGGAAGCCACCCGATCTCGAAGTTTTTCCGCAGTGCCTTTGAGAGTAAAAGGGCCCGAAAATTTGTTGGGGCCGGCTTGGCCATGGTCTTGATGCTATCTAACCTGGTGGGTAATATCCTGGCGGTAGAAGGGACACAGGCGGTTGACCCGACCCTGATTTCTACCCCGGAAACCCAGGTAGTGACCCAAACCACTCTAGAGACGCCTTTAGAGGGGGTGGTCGCCCAGGGCTTTAACGGGCTCCATAGAGGAGTAGATGTCTTGGCGCCGATAGGCACGCCGATTGAACCGGTAGCCGACGGGGTGGTGAAGGAAGCCAGCTTTGGCAGATTGGGTTGGGGCAATACCATCGTGGTCGAGCACGAGGGTGGTTTGGCTTCGCGTTATGCCCACTTGAGCCAAATCAAGGTGGTGGCGGGAGAAAAAGTCAGCAAAGACCAAGTGATCGGTACCGTGGGAATGACCGGGTGGACTACTGGCCCCCACCTTCACTTAGAAATGTACCAAAACGGCCGGGCGATTAATCCGCTTACTGTACTGCCGACGTTTCAAAGCCAGCTTCTGGCTCTGGGGCAGTAAAGTTGATTTCTTCAATTTGGCCGGCTTGCTCGCGGTTGGCGGAAAAAAGAGATATTCCCAAGATAGCTAGGGCCAGTAAAAACAAGATGGCGGTGGCCAAGGCGCTTAAAATGATTTGGTGCAGGCGGGAGAGTTTAAGCATTCTTTCTTAAGAGTAGACCAAGTTGGTAGATATCGGTGTGGGGCGGAGACAAGTAAATAGTAAAGCTATTATCAAGTTTTCTCAAAGCTTTTAAATAGTCAAAGTAGCTGTTGGCAAGTTGATAGGCTTTAAAATTGGCATGCAGTACCTTGGGCTTCTTCCCTTTAACCTGGCTCATGGCTCGCGCTATGTCCATGGTTTTTTTGACCGAGTTACAGGCTGAACCAAGAATTAACCCAGAGACATCATCGTCCTTAAGAATTTCCTCCGTCCTCTCTGGCGTAGAGCGACCGCCATAAATTATTGGGGTCTCAACGGGAATCTGCCTTTTTATGGCCTTAGCGCAGGCGGAAATAAGCTTGGATGCGGGCGGAGGCATATCGTCACGTCCGCTCCCGCGAGACCCCCACTTGGGCTCATAACCAATCACTAAACCCTCAAGTGAACTCTCCGGAATATCTTTAAAAATTTGAGCTGTCTTTTGACCAACGGTTAGAGCAACTTCGGTTTCAGCTTTATCCGCAAACTCCTCCCAGGATTCACCTAACAAAACCGTAGTTTTTGATAAAAATTCTAGGCCGAGCTGCTTCTGCTTAGCCTCAAGGTAAATGAGTTTTTGGCGAATTATCTGAGGATTATCACCAACTTCAGAATGGCCGATGATTACACCTTGGGCCCCGGCGGAAGCTATTTGTTCTAAACTAACGTCACCCGTGCGAGCATAAGGGTCCAAATTATCCCCCTCATAGATATCAAAGTTTTGAGCAGAAAGAATAAATTTTGCCATTAGAGCCTGACGTCGCCGTAGACGTTGACGGTTCTTAAAAGTTTTTTAAGCTGTTTGGTTTCCTCTTTTAAGATGTTGACCGATTTGTCAACCTTAAACATACCGCCGTGGCCAGGGACGATGTAGTCGACCAGCTCCCAGATTTTAGCCCGGTTTTTGATGTGGGATTTGGGGCGTTTGCTAAAAGCGATCCATTCGTGGGCTTTTTTCCAGTCGCCTTGGTATTCGAACAGATCGCCGGTAAAAGCGACCAGGCCTTTTTGGGTTTTAACCAAAACCCCAATGCTTCTGTCGTCGTGGCCGGTCATGCCGGTGACGGTGACGTTGTCGTCGATTTTGAAGTTTTTATGGAAAAAGGTGGCCAAATCGCCCTGGTAGATGTCAAAGCCGACTACCAGAATAGCTTTGGGGAAAATGTTGTTGTTTGAGGTGTGGTCGGCGTCGCCGTGGGTGCAAACGACATAATCAATATCTGCTGGCTTGAGGCCGTGTTTGGCAAGGCCTTTGACAATCACCTGTTTATCTTTAGGCAGGCCGGTGTCGACGACAATGTTTTTCTCTGATTTGATCAGGGAGATGGTACCGTCGGCTTTTTGGGCTTCGAGCTTTTTTTGCCAGACGGCGTAGCCGGGCTGAAGTACAAAGACTTGGGCTAGTTTTGCCATACGGGGTATTTTACCACTTTTGATGCCTAGAGCTTAAACGCCTGGATGCTGGTGGCATTTTTGTCAGGATAAGCCCAGGCATTGATAAACTGCTTGAGAGTGCGTTTTTGGTTGGGCCTGGCTGGACGGCCGGGGTCGTGGAAATAAACGTGTTTATCGTTAATATCAAAAACTAAAACAAAGTGGCCGGAGTAACCTTTTTTGTCGTAGAGGGCATAGTAGTTACAGCTGCAACCTGCCAAATAACCCTTTCTAATTAATCTTTTTAGATCTTTAAGGGTGGGGGCTTTTTGGTAAAACTTAAAAGTCTTGGTAAAATGGGCGGCAGCTTTTCTTTCGTAGGTAATATCGCTGTTGTCAATTTGGGCCTGACCTACCTTTTTACCGTATTTTTTTATAAGGTATTTCTCTCCCTCTTGGGCAAACTTTAAATAATCAAAATCTTCATAATACTCGATGTCAAAACCCATTTTTTTGAGACTGATTAAGCCGTGCATCGGCCAGGTCCAAAGACCCTTCTTTTTGGCCACAATTTTATTTAAGCTTTTCATGGAAAAGTTTTTGGCAGGAAGAAAGTGTTTTAGCACCATGCGCAGGCAAGCTGGGTAACAGGAGGTGTTGTCTTTGGAGTTGGGGTAGAAAGGAATTTGGCTCATAAGCTCATTTTTCCGCTTGAATCAGCCCGACATTGAGGCCAAGGTGTTTCCGATTTAATTGTTTAAACCCTGCCTGCCTGACAAAAATAGGAATTTTGCCTTGGTAGTTATCGCTGGTATGTTCGAGTAAATTCTGGAGCTTAACCAAGGTGGTAAAGACTGGATTTTTTGGCTTGACGAAATCAATTAAAATCAGTCTGCCCCTTGGCTTTAAAACCCGATAGATTTCTTTTAAGGCGCGTTTTTTGTACTTTGTGGGCAAGTGATGGAGCATCAGGCTGGACCAGACTAGATCAAAAGAGTTACCTGAAAAAGGCAGTTTTTCTGCCAAAGAAATTTTAAAGTGAATGGCGGCTCCGGCTTTTTGGGATTTTTTTCTAGCAATTTGTAAAATGCTGGTGTCGGCGTCGAGACCATAGAGCTTTGATTTAGGATAGTGGGCGGCAAGATAAAGCAGGTCATCACCGGTTCCACAGCCGACGTCTAAAATCTTGAGTCTGTCAGATAACTTAACATGCTTAAAAACACGCCTGTGGAGCGCTTTTCTTAAACCGAATGGGTTACCTAGATCATAAAAGGGAGTTAAAAAATCAAAAAACAAGGGCGGCTTGAATTTGTATGCGGTTTTGGGGCGATGGAACATTACATTCCGCCCATGCCGCCCATGTCGGGCATGCCGCCGCCAGCCTTAGTCTCGTCTTTTTCAGGTAGGTCGCAAATTAAAGCCTCGGTGGTGAGGATCATGCCGGCCACAGAAGCGGCGTTTTGGAGAGCCGAACGGGTGACTTTGGCGGGATCAACAATACCCTGGGACAGCATCGAGCCAAACTCAAGCGTTAAGGCGTTGAAGCCAAAGTCGGCTTTGCCCTCTTCGACTTTTTTGACCACCCAACCGGCTTCGGCGCCGGAGTTTTCGGCGAGTAATCTCACCGGTTGCTTGAGGGCGAAACGCAAGATTTCTAAGCCGACTTTTTCGTCTTCGTTATCAGGAGTAACACCCTCTAGAGTTTTGATGGCTCGAAGCAGGGCCACGCCGCCTCCTGGGACAATGCCCTCTTCGATGGCGGCCTTGGTGGCTTCGACGGCGTCTTTGACGCGCTCTTGAGTTTCTTTGAGCTCGATCTCGGTGGCGGCGCCGACGTTAATGACGGCGACTCCGCCGGAAAGTTTGGCCAGGCGCTTTTCGAGATTTTCTTTGTCGTAGTCGGAGTCGGAGCGGTCGATCTCCTGCTTGATGGCGGCGATTCTGGCGTTGATATCCTTCTTGTTACCCTTGCCGCCGATGATGCGACAGTTGTCTTTGTCGGCCCAAACTTTTTCGGCCCGGCCGCAGTCTTCGACGGTGGCCGAATCAAGTTTTCTACCGGTGTCTTCAGAGATGACCGAGCCACCGGTTAAAATGGCGATGTCAGTTAACATCTCTTTTCTTCTGTCGCCAAAGCCGGGGGCGTTGACGGCCAGGATGTTAAAGGCACCGCGCAATTTATTGACTACTAAGGTAGCCAAAGCCTCACCCTCAATGTCGTCGGCGATAAGAACAATGTTTTTGGTGACTTTAACGGCAGCCTCCAGGAAAGGGAGTAGGTCGGAGATGGCGGAGATTTTCTGGTCGGTGATTAAAATCAAAGGCTCTTGGATTTCGGCTTCCATGGTGTCGGGGTTAGTGACGAAATAGGCCGAAGCGTAACCTTTGTCAAACTCCATGCCCTCTTTGTGGTCGATGGACATTTCAAAACCTTTGGATTCCTCGACTTCGACGACGCCGTCGCGGCCGGCCATTTTGAGGGCTTCGGCGATTTTGGCGCCGATTTCGGGACTGGCGGAAGAAATGGTGGCCACTTGGGTAATTTCCTGGTCGCCCTTGACGTCTTTAGCCATTTTTTTGATTTCTTCAACCACCGCGGCTACTCCCTTGTCGATGCCTCGTTTCATCAGCATCGGGTTGGCGCCGGCGGTGATGTTTTTCAAACCCCTGGAGACAATGGCTTGAGCCAGAAGGGTCGAGGTGGTGGTGCCGTCGCCGGCAACGTCGTTGGTTTTGGAGGCAGCTTCTTTAATCAGTTGGGCGCCCATGTTTTCAAAAGGATCCTCAAGGTCGATTTCTTTGGCGACGGTGACTCCGTCGTGGACGACGCTGGGGGCGCCCCATTTTTTGTCCAGAGCCACGTTTCTGCCTTTAGGGCCTAAGGTGGTAACCACGGCCTTGGAAAGAAGGTTGATGCCTTTTAAGAGTTTTTGGCGGGCTTCTTCGGAGAAAAGTAATTGTTTGGCCATACTTCGACTACGCTCAGTACAAGTACTACTTGACTAGAGCAAGTACATCCTTGAATTCGATAAATAGTAACTCGTCTTTGTCGGTGGCGCCCATTTTGACTTCGTTGCCGCCCCATTTTTTGTAGATAATGCTGTCGCCGACTTGGCAGGGGGCCGGTCTCTTGGCCCCGGAGTCGGTGATTTCGGCGGGGCCGACTGCCAGAACCTTAGCCTGCTGGGGTTTTTCGTCGTGGGAATCGGGCAAGTAAATGCCGGAGGCGGTCTTTTTGGCCATGTCTTCCGGTTTAACAAGAATGTAGCCGGCGGTGGGTTGAAATTTCATAGTTATCACTCAATTAATGTAAGTGCTATTTTAACAAGCAATAAAAACTTGTCAAGGGCTGGTTAATCCCTGTTGACAAAAACTGCCACTTGTAATAACATAGTTATTACTATGCCCTACCAAAGTATTTTTAAAGCTGGTAACAGCAACGTGGTTACCATTCCGACCGAGTTAATGAAAGAGCTTAACTTAAAAATTGGCGAAAAGGTGGTGGTGGAAAAATCACCGGTCGGTCAGGGTTTCTTGGTTAAAAAGGCGCCATCAAAAAGACCTTATCAAGACGAAATGCTTCAGTGGTTTAAAATTTTTGTCAAAGAAAACGGCGCTATTTTAGATGAGCTGGCAGTACGTTGATATCGGCGAGGTTTATACCATTCACCAACTGATAATCAAAAGGGCTGGGACGAAGGCAAGCATCAGAGATTTTACTCTTCTTCACTCGGCAGTGGAGCGACCAAAAGCCAGCTTTGCTGGAAAAGATTTATACGCCAGTGTCTATACCAAAGCGGCGGCTTTGCTCCAATCCCTGTGTTTAAATCACCCCTTTAGTGACGGCAATAAACGGACTGCTTGGGCTACCACTCATCGCTTTTTATGGAAAAACAAATGTCACTTAAAGGCTAAAACCAAAGACGCGATTGAGTTTATGATTTTTGTTGACATCAAAAAACCGCCACTCGAGGTTATCGCGGCGTGGCTAAAACAAAGAACTAAGAAATTTTAAGATCGATAAAATAGCCCACCAAGTAAGCGGCTAAGGCGGCAATCGCCCCAACCAGGAGCATTTCGATGCCGGAGCGGAGCGGGTGGCGGCGGGTTACAAGGGTGCGCAAAGAGCCGACGGTGAAAAGGGCTAAAGCGGTAAAGATGATAGATAAGTCAAAAGGGCTTAGGGGGGAAAGGCGGGCAAAAACGTAAGGTAAAAGGGGGAAAAGGCCGGCGACGGAAAAGGCGATAAAAGTTGCCAGGCCATTTTTGACCGGGCTGGCGTCGTCTTCGGCGATGAGACCTAATTCCTCGACCATCATGCAGTCGACCCAGACTTTTTTGTCGGCGGTAATGATAGCGACGGCTTTTTTAAGATCTTGGCCTTTGAAACCCTTTTTTGCCATGATGGCTTCGACTTCTTTTTTCTCCAGGTCGGGGAGATGGTCGACTTCCCATTCTTCCATTTTCCGCTCGCGTTTGATGTACTCGAGCTCTGATTTGGTGCCCAAATAGTTGCCGATCGCCATGGCCAAGCCGTCGGCCAGAAGGTTGGCAAAGCCCAAAATCAAAACGATCGCGGGGGAAAGTCTGGCGCCGGCAACGCCGGCGACCACGGCAAAAGTGGTGACGATACCGTCGTTGGCGCCGTAAACCACGTCTCTGATATAAGTGCCGCCGATGGTGGCGTGATAGGTTTCTTTGGCGGTGCCTTGGAGGTGTTGGCGTCTGGCCTCGGCGATTTTCTGTTTTAGGCTTTGGGGCATACTAGATTTTCCCCTCAAAAGTAATATCTAAGGGTTTGAGGTTGAGGCGTCGGTAAAATTTGATGGCGCGGGTGTTTTTATAATAGCAGTTCACCTGGAGAGTGCGGAGGTTGTTTTGGCGACACCAACTTTTAAAAGCGGCAATGAGCCTGGCGCCTACTTTTTGAGATCGGTACTGGGGGAGAACGCCGATGTTTTCCAGCTCGGCTACGCTTCTAGTGCGATAAAAAAATGCTTTCTTTTTGCCGTTGAGGTAGCCCGCTGGTTTTCCGTCAATTTCGGCGATTAAGCAGCAGAATTTTTTATCCGAGGTAATTTCTTTTAAATATTTTGTCCCTGCGCGGGTAAACTCCCAGTCTGGATTGAAAAAGGGGTCAAACCGGCTGTTGGCAGTAAAAATTTCGTGGTTTAATTTTTGAATTTTTTTCCAGTCTTTGAGCTTGGCTTTTCTGATTTTTACAGGAGGGCTCATTTAATTGATTGTAACATTTTGCTGGTAGAGACCCTTGGGTTGTGGGGTAAAACGACTTTGAGGCGGCCGCCTAATTTTTCCATGATGCGGCGTTTTTCTTTCTGGTTGGGGGTGCTGGCGGAGACGGCCAGGATGTCGGGGCGAATTTTTTTGATGAGGGCCTCGTGGGCGGCGGGAGAGAAAAATTTCTCCGGCAGGGCAAAGACTTGGTCGGCAATTTTCAAGCGGCGCAAGTTAATCAAGCGCCGGCTGATGGGGTTGATCGGCCGACCCGGGCCCTTAAGCAGGCTAACCCGGGTGTCGGACTCGACGCCGACTAATAAAATGTCGCCCTGTTTTTTGGCGGCCTTTAAAAATTTTACGTGTTCTGGATGGAGAATATCGAAAACGCCGGTGGCGAGAACTTTTCCTCTTTCCTTCCCAATAAGGTCCGACCTTTCGCCTGCCGGCGAGCCCTTCTCGGCTGGCAGCCGGGAATTCCTGTTAAGGTCGGACCTTGATAGCCTAGACAGACGCTGGCGGTATTTTTTCATGACGATTTGGCCGGTGGGGCGGGGGTGAAAAAAGGCCTGGTGGGGGCCTACCCTTTCGCGGGTAATTTTTGGCTTCATGTACCAAAGTTGGAGGCGGAAGGCGAAGGACTCCAACCAATCAATAAGGTCTGACCTTCCCCGATGTGACTTCGGGGGCACCTTCTCGGCTTGCAGCCGGGAATTCCTGTTAAGGTCAGACCTTTGTAAGCGAAAAGAGTTCGGGAGAAAGCGGGTTACCCAAGAATTGGAGGCAATAAATTTTTGGTAAGTGCCATCTTTGTTAATCAAGGGTTTGACTTGAGCCACTTCGTGGGCGGTGTAAAGGTTGCGACGAGAGGCGGGTACGGCCAAAGCCGATTCGTCCAGCCAGAGATTAAGACAAAGTTTGTCGGCCACCTCCGAGGAATCCATTCGGCCACCTCGGAGGTGAGGAAACAATAAAATCGTTGCCAGCAAGCGGGTGAGCCAGAGGCGATTTTTTGAGGTAACCACCATCAAATCAATGTCGTCGTTTTTGTCGGCATTCTTCATGGCCAGAGCGCCGGTGACGGCGACCAGCCTGACCGTCGGAATCAGTTTTAACCAGCCGGCGACGCGGCGGGCTAACCTAAGCTTGGCGGCCGAGATTTGGGCGCGGCGGCGGCGGAGAGCCACTAAATGAGAACGGCCTTTGAGGTGGAAATATCGGCTGGTCTTTACTATAAGGTCCGACCCACCCTGCGGGTAAATAGCGCCTGCGGCGCTTTCCTTAATGGGTCGGACCTTTAAGTCGCCGGCTATCTGCCACCTAATAATTTCGCTAGCAGTCAGCGGGTAATCAAAAATATCCGCGTAGGCGACGGTCTTAAACATTACTTATTGGCGGCTAGACCATACTGGGACAGAACCTGGCTGACACCCTGGGAGAGGGTGTCGGTGATTTTTTTCTCGGGCTCGTTTTTAAGGTAGGAGTTGATGGCATCTTGGTAGTATTTAATCAGCCGGTCGTTTAAGCCGTTGTCAAAGGTGCGGTCGGCCAAAGGCCAGGATTGGGCCGAAACGGCTTGGGTGATGATGGCGCCCAAAAAGGGGTCTTCTTGAATGGCGGCGGTCATGTCCTGGCGGGGGTAGGGCTCGCCGAAAAGGCGTTCCTTGCCGGCCAGGTCGTGCATTTTTAACAGCGTTTCTTTGGAGCTTAGGTATTTGAGAAAGTCCCAGGCGGCGGCTTGGGAGTCGGACTTTTTAGAGACGCCTTCGAGCCAGTAAGTGGCCCAAGTGATGTTGGTGCCTGGCAGCTGGGGTACGGGATAGAGTCTGAAGTTTAACTCGGGGTTTAGAGCTTTGATTTCCAAAGCGCGCCAGGAGGGGGCAAAAATCATGGCCACTTTTTCGTCGGCAAAAGCCAGGGTGGAGTTGGGCAGCTTTTCGTTCCAGGAACCGTCTTGGGTGGTAAACAGGGTATAAAACTTTAAGGCGGAAGTGACGGTGGTTTGGTCAGGCTTGGTGGGGTCACCGCCGTTTTGAAGAATCATTAATCCTAAAATGTCGGAGAAATGGTCGACGTTGTTGGTGGTGCCCAAAGCGATGCCGCCGACGAGTAAGTTGCCTTTGGCGTCTTTTTGGGCCAGTTTGAAGGCGGTGCTTCTAAGATTGTCCCAAGTGGTGGGAATTTTGAGGTCGGCGTTTTGGGCAAAGATACTTTGGTTGACGTAGAGGGCTAAGGCATCAAACTCTAAGGGAATGCCGTAAAAATTGCCATTGGTAAAGGCGTCTCTTCTAACGATGGGGTAGAAGGTGGTGTCAAACTCGTTTGGCGAGTAGATGTTTTCGGGAACAGAAGCCAGGTCGGCTTTGAGCATAGGCAGCCAGGTATTGTGCCAGCGGAATATGTCGGGGCCCTCATTTCGGGCCAGGGCCGATTGGAGGCGATCGCGATAATCCTTAGGCGACTGGCGGGTGTAGTTGACGGTAATGTTGGGGTGATCTTGGCGGTAGTCTTCGATGATTTTGGCCATGATGCTCTCCGGTTCCCACAAGCCCCAATAGTCAAGGGTGACAACGTCTGGTTCAGGGGCCTTTCTGAAACGGGGCAAGATGACTTTGGTGACTAAAAGTCCCAGCAGAATAACGACGATCAGGCCGATGATGACGGGGAAAAAGCGCTTGAAAAACGGTTCAGCCACCGGCGGGGCTTGGGCGGGCTCACCGGGCGGTGGCGTGGGCGGCGGCTGATCTATTGGTGGGGGCGGGACAGGTTGGGATTGCTGCTCCGCACTTTGGATCGGAAAGGGGGGGCTTTCCGGCGGCGGCGGAACTGGCGGCGGAGCGGCCGGGGGCGAAACCGGAGGAGTTTGAGTGGGATCGTCGGGCATATATGTTATCATCTTAACAACAGGTGATAGTTGAAGCAACATGAGACAAGGCTTTAAAAAGCTTTATAAAAAAATCGTTAAGCGGCCGAGATTAAAGTGGACTTTAATAGCTCTGGGGGTAGTGACGGTTTTGATGATAGCCGTAGTGGCGGCTTATCATCTAGCTTTCACCCAAAGGGTGTTTCCGCGGGTCAGCGTGGGGGCGATAGAGCTGTCTAATTTGACCATTCCCGAAGCGGAAAGCCTGCTCGTCAAATCCCTGCCGAGAGAAATTCCGACGGTTAATTTAGTTTTGGGAGGCAACGAGTGGCCGCTTGAATTAAATAAGCTGCGGTTAAAGTACGAGCCAAAAACCACTGCCCAAAAAGCTTATCTTTTGGGAAGGGGCGGGAGGTTACTGCCGGACATCGCCGCCAAGTGGCGTTTGTGGTGGCGGGGAGAAGCGATGGACTACAGCTATACGGTTGACGAGTCGGGGTTGGCGGAGAAGTTAAACATGGTCGCCGATCAGCTCGACGAACCGGCGATTGAGCCCAATTTGACGCTTAGCCAAGACGGCCGGGTGGAGCTGACGCCGGGAAGAAACGGCAGGTTGGTGGATAGATCCGAGCTAATGGAGCTGGTTAGAGCCAGAATCGGCCGGCTTGACTTTGATCAAATCGGCATTCCCATAGAATTGGTCACGGTGGCGGTGGATGGGGGTAAACTCTCGGCAGCGCAAGAAAGGGCAGAGAGGCTTAAAGAAAAAACCATCGAGCTTGACTATGACGACAACACAAGACAAGTTTCCGGCCAGGAGCTTTTGGATTTGATTGATTTCAACGGGGGCTTTAGTGAAGTAAAAGTAGCCAGCCTGTCTTCGTTTCTGGCGGCAGAGATTGACCGGCCGGCGCAAAACGCGCTTTTTAACTTTGACGGGACGCGGGTGGTGGAGTTTAAACCGGCGCTGCCCGGCTTGAAGTTAAATGAGGCTGAAGCCAGAGCGATGATCGCCGACAGCCTTGCTAAGCTTGAAGGCCAGGAAGAAGCGAGGCTTGCCGTCAGGTTGCCGCTAACCAAAACCGAGGCGGCGGTAAAGACCGAAGACGTCAATGATTTAGGAATAAAGGAACTTTTGGGTGTGGGCGAATCGACCTTTCATGGTTCGATTGCCACAAGGGAACACAACATCGCTTTGACGGCGGCGAGATTAAACGGCGTCTTGGTACCGCCGGGAGAAGTATTTTCCTTTAACCAAATGGTGGGGGACGTGTCGGCGGCAACCGGTTATCAGTCGGCTTACATCATCAAAGACGGGCGGACGATTTTGGGCGACGGCGGCGGGGTGTGCCAGGACTCGACCACGGTGTTTCGGGCGGCCTTGGACGCGGGCTTGCCGATCGTGGAGCGCCACGCTCATTCTTACCGGGTGAAGTACTACGAGCAGAACGCGCCACCGGGAATTGATGCGACGGTGTATGCCCCGAGCGTGGATTTAAAGTTTAAAAACGACACCCCGGCACATATTTTAGTTCAGGCTTTAGCCGATACCGGCAGTAATTATTTGCGGGTGGAGATCTACGGCACCAGCGACGGGCGGGAGGCGACGGTAGAAAACGCCAAGATTTGGGGACAAGCTCCCCCGCCGGCACCGCTTTACCAAGATGACCCGACCTTACCTCTCGGCACGGTCAACCAAGTCGACTGGGCGGCGTGGGGGGCGAAAACCTCGTTTGATTGGCGGGTGACAAGAAACGGTGAAGTGATCAACGAAAAGACCTTTTATTCTAATTTTCGCCCTTGGCAGGCGGTGTATCTTAGGGGTACCGGCGGGATTTAGGCAAAATATGGTTCGAAAGCTTCAAAGCCTTAGCTTAAAGCAACTAAAAAGTTTTCAAAAAGAATTTGAGCGGCAAACTCGAGCCAGGCTGCAACGCCGGGCCAGTTCGCTGGCTTGGTTTGACTCGCTGATTGGGCCGTGGGAGGGAAAGTTGATGCAAAAAACACCGGTGGCGGTGGTGGAGCTGGGGGGGTCATTTTTGAGGTTGGGGGTGGCAGAAAGCGGCGACGGAAAAACGGTTGGCTGGCTTAAAAGGCCGCAAAGTCAAAAAGCGGTTAATTACCACCTAAACTCCCAGGATTTTGTCGACTGGCTGGCGGAAAAAACTTTGCCGTTTTTAAAAGCCGGCCGGGCCAAAAGGGTGGGGTTTATTTTTTCTTACCCCCACCGGCCCAGACTCAACGGCAGGCATATTACCGGAGTGCTTACCAGGCTAACTAAGGCCCTGGTGATTCCCGATGCTATCGGGGTGAATGTGGGGAAAATGTATCTTACAGCTTTATCCCACCGTGGCTGGCCTTTGAAAAAACTGGTGACTATAAATGACACCGTGGCGGTGGCCTTGAGCGTGCCTGGCGCCTGGATGGGGTTGGTGATGGGAACAGGGGCCAATATTTGCTCTACCCACCCGAAGTTAAAACGCCTAAGGAACATCGAGGCGGGTAACTTTGACGGCGGGACCCATACTTTGGCCAGCCTAGCCGTTGATTTGCTGGAAAGGCCGGGAGAGCAGACGATGGAAAAACAAACTACCGGCCGGTATCAATATCGCGTCTTGGCTTTTGCCGCTTTGACGGCGGGAATGAGACCGGAGTTGGCCCGGGCGATCATGGTTGAAGGCGACAAGGTCGAGTCTGCCTTGGTGGGGAAAATCAGCCGGGGCCAGTTTAATTTATTAAAGTCTGCTTCTTTGACAAAAACAGAAAAACAAGAGCTGAAGATTATGGCGCAAATAATTCTGGAAAATGCTTGGCAGATGTGGGGGGCGGTGTTGGCGGCAGTGGTAAAAATGAATCCGGAGAGAGTTAAAAACGGGCCGGTAAAAATCCCGGTGACGGGCGGGGTGATATTAAATGAGCCGGTCTTTTTTAACGGCCTTAAAGCGACGGTGGGAAAATTATCGGGTAAGAAAATTGAGCTGGTAAAAATCGTTGACCCGATCCGCGGGGCAGCGGTAGCGGCGCTCGTGGAGTAAAATAGAAGTTTATGTTGAATCTGTGGCTGGCGAAACAAGCCAAAAAATATGGCGACAAAGAAGCGATAGTTTTTGATGATTTTGACAGCGGGAAAAAATGGCGGGTGTCTTACCGGCAACTTAATAGCCTCACGGCTAACCTGGCGGTTTATTTGCGTCATTTGGGGCTTGCGCCCGGACAAAGGTTGGCGTTTGCTTTTGAAAACAGCTTAGAAGTAATCCTAATTAATTTGGCTGCCTGGCGGGCGGGATTGGTAACGGTGCCTTTGGACATCACCCGGGACACGCCGGAAAGAAAAGCTTACAAATTAAAGTTTACCGAAACAGAAGTTTTGTTTACTAGAAAAGATGAAAAAAGCGTCCAAGAAAATCGCTGGCTAAAGAGCCGGCTTAAAAACCTGGAAGTAATTGAACTGGCAGACTTTAGTGAATTGAAAGCCAGGCTAGTCAAGTCCGACAGCAGCCCAGATTTTCAAACCGACCCCGATAGAGATGCTTTAATTTTGTTTACCTCGGGGACGACCGCTTTGCCCAAAGGCGCCAGGCTGACGTTAAACAATTTGTGGGCCAACGCCCAGTCAATTGTCGACTGGTTGAGGTTTGGCCAGCGCGACCGGTGGCAGGTGGTCTTACCGCTGCATCACATTAACTCGACTACTTTTGTCAACACCGCGCTGATGGCCGGCGGGACGGTGGTGTTGCTGCCGCGCTACTCCAAGTCGCGTTTTTGGCAGGCTTTGGCGGAAAATCGGGTGACGGGGACTTCGATCGTACCGACGATCGCCTACGACATGTTAAGCGAAGAAAAGGCTTTTTTGAAATATAAAAGCAAGCTCAAACAAGTACGGCGGATCCAGATCGGCTCGGCGCCGGTCCAGCCGACGGTGGTAGAAGAGTTTATGGCTAAATTCAAAATTCCTTTGATTCAGGGTTATGGCCAGACGGAAACCTCGCTTCGGAGCACGGGAGTGCCGATGGCTTTGACCGCTTCACAATATAAAAAAATTAGACAGCTTAATTCTTTGGGGACTGAACTAAAACACACCCAGGTGACCGTGCTTGACCGGGCGGGCCGAGAGGTTGGCGAGGGCAAGGTGGGTGAGATCGTTGTCCGCGGCCCGGTGGTGATGAAAGGGTATTTGAAAAACCCGGCCGCCAACAAAGAGGCTTTCCAGTTTGGCTGGTTTCACTCGGGCGACACCGGCTACTGGCGGCGGCTTTTCGGCCGGAAGTTTTTCTTTCTTAAAGGACGAACCAAAGAAATCATCCACAAAGGCGGAGTCTTGGTCTCGCCTTTGGCAGTGGAAAATGCTCTGCTTAAGGCTTATCCTACCCTAAAACAGGTTTACGCCGTTGGCTTCCCTGATGCCCGCATGGGTGAAAGAATTGGTCTGGTGGCGGTAGCTAAAAACGAGAAAACATTAGCAAAGATTTTGGCCGACGCCGCTGCCGGGAAGGTTGCCGGCTTGAGCCGGTACGAAGCGCCGAGTGCGCTAGTTGCCATTGACGAAAGCAACTTGCCCAAGACGTCGACGGGCAAGGTACAACGGATCAAGCTTAAAGAAAAATTTGCGGTCAAACTTTTGGAACGATCCAGAACCATAACTGAAAGCGATCAATACCGCTTTAAACTCTTGGGGCCGGAAGAAACTTCCCTTTTGCGTCAAGCACTGGCTATCAACAACCAGCGCTGGGGCAAAAAGCTTAATAGTAATTTGGCCGAATTTAGAAAGCGGGCAGAAAACGGTTTGCTTTTGGCAGCTATCGATAAAAAATCCCATCGGGTGGTCGGCAGCGTAGCCGCACTTCAATTAAATAAACAGTTACTTCCCCCCACTTGGAGAAAGGCTACCGCCGCCGGCACGCTTAAAAACCACGACTATAAAGGAGATAGTTTAGTCTGCGTCAGTATTTCGGCGGCGCAAACCCGTGACTCGAAACCCGTAACTCGAAACAGTCTTAAAATCCAAAAGACTAAGTTGACGCCAGCCAAACTCAAAGTCTATTTGACCAGCGATAAAGACAATATAGTCAGGTTCCACCGCAAGCCCAAAGGCGGATTTGGCCGCGGCGCCAGGCTCATCAAAGTTCTCCCCGGCGGAAGATTAGAAGACCAAGACTCGCTGGGCTACAACATTGTCTTTGAGTATCCAAAACTCACCCATCGACCCAGAATGAGCCAACAAGCGTCAATCGGAGTTCAACTAATTGAAGCGGCATTGATTTATGCCTATGAGCATAAAATCAAGCATGTTTTGGCCTACTCGCGTCCGGCAGAGCTTAGCAAATATTTTAAAAAGGGCTAAAATATACTTATGGCACAGATGGTTCTGGCTTATATTACCTGCGAGTCCGTCAAGCAGGCTAAAGTTATCGGCCGGCATTTACTCAATAAAAAACTTACCGGATGTGTCAATATTTTTCCGACGATGCAGCCGATGTTTCTGTGGCCACCGAAATCAGGAAAAATTGACGAAAGCAAAGAAGTTGTGCTTCTGGTCAAAACCTTAAAAAGTCGCTATAAGGCGGTGGAAAAAGAAGTGATCAAAATGCACACTTTCGATACGCCGTGCGTGCTTGAAATTCCGGTGGGGCGGGTGGCCAAAAAATACTTTGACTGGATCAAAGGCGAGGTTAAATAAGAAATTGGGGTAGGGCGAAAGAGCTTTGGTGGATTTTGGCGTTGTAGTAATTTAAATCTTTGATTGATCTGGGATAAATGTCTTTTTCTGGGTCAAGTTTTTTAGAGGCAATGTTCATCAGGTAAAGTCCGCCAGGAATATATTTGCAGGTGACGGAGTAGTTTTTGGCTAGAGAAAAGGTAGTTTTTAGTTTGCGGTTGATAGATTGGTAAAATTTTTCACCATAGTAGCCATTTTGGCCGTCGGTTAGAAGAATCCCCTGCTGGTTTAACTTTTTAAAGCAGTCCTTGTAAAATCTGGTTTCAAATAAGGAGAAAGATATGCCTGGTTTGCCTTTGGCGTCGAAAGCTTCGGTACCGGTGACAAAGATTACATCGTAAAAATTTTCTGGTTGGCTTTTAATAAACTGGGAGCCTTCGGCGATATGAAGCTTAACTCTTTTATCTTGAAAGGCTTTTTTGGCGACCGGAAAGTGCTGGGAGCAGAGTTTGACTACCGTTTGGTCGATGTCGACCATGTCGATTGGCTCTACCTCTTGATATTTAATGAGCTCGGCGACAGAATGACCATCGCCACCACCGATGAGTAAGACTCTTTTCTTCTTAAACTTGCCCACACTCATGGGCACGTGAACGATCATCTCGGGCATGGCAGTTCCCTGATCTTCTGTGCGATAAATCCAGTTGTTTAGGAGTAATGTAGTGCCGAGAGTTTTAGCTTTGACGATTTTAATGTTTTGAAATTTAGTTTGCTGGCTAGCCAAAATTTTATCGATTTTAAAACTTAAACCAGCACCGTCGGCGTATTCGTCGTAGAGCCAAGATTTTCCGGATGGGCTGGAGGTCATATAAGTTTCTGTTGGTCGGGGGCCTGGGGTGGCTTTTTGCCGAAGTGGGTAAAGGCTTTGGCGGTGGCCATGCGGCCGCGGCTAGTGCGTTTTAAGAAGCCAATTTGCATGAGATAGGGCTCGATGACTTCTTCGATGGTGTCACGCTCCTCGGCGATGGTGGCGGCCATGGTTTCCAGACCCACCGGGCCGCCTTCGTGTCTGTCGATGATGGCTTTTAAAAGCCGCCGGTCGTTGGCATCAAGGCCCATGTCGTCGACTTCAAGAAGTTTAAGGGAGTCCTGGAGCACTTCTTTAGTAATCCCCTTTTGACCTTGGATTTGGGCCATGTCGCGGCAGCGCTTTAAAAGTTTTAAGGCAATCCGGGGAGTGCCGCGGGAGCGGGAGGCGAGGTTTTTGGCGATCGAGGGCTCAAGCTTAAGCTTAAACTTGGCAGCGGCGTTTAAAATCACCTGGGCCAGGTCGTCGGGGGTGTAAAAGGTCAGGCGGTGGGTCATGCCGAAGCGGTCGCGCAGCGGGCTGGCAAGCAGGCCAATGCGGGTGGTGGCGCCAATCAGGGTAAACTTGGGTAGGTCTAGCTTTAGGGTTTTGGCCGACGGCCCTTGGCCCAAGACGATGTCGAGCTGGTAATCCTCCATGGCCGGATAGAGGGTTTCTTCGACCACTTTGCCTAGGCGATGGATCTCATCAATGAAAAAGATGTCGTCGTCTTTTAAATTGGTTAAGATGGCGGCTAAGTCGCCGGCTCGCTCTATGGCCGGGCCGGAAGAGCTCCTAATGTTGACCCGTAACTCTCTGGCAATCAAATGAGCCAAGGTGGTTTTGCCTAAGCCCGGGGGACCGTAAAGGAGGATGTGTTCGACGGCCTCGCGGCGCTTTTTGGCGGCTGACAGGGCCACTTTGAGGGAACGCTTGATTTTGCCCTGGCCGACAAAGTCGTCCCAGCTTTCAGGGCGGGCCAGGTATGATTTAGCTTGGCTCATTGTTGGTGACCCAAACTTTTAATGGCCTTGGCGACAAGGGTTTCGACCGAGTCTTTGGGGCTGGCGACTTGTTTTAGGGCTTCTACGGCTTCGCGTTTGGTAAAGCCTAAACCGATTAAGGCCTCAAGGGCTTCTTGGGATTGGGGCGACTCACCGGTTAAGTCCAAAGCCGTGAGGTCGCCGAGTTTGGGCTTTAGTTCGATAATGATTTTTTGGGCGTTTTTTCTGCCCAGGCGGGGAACGGAAGTAAAAAAGTCGACGTCTGCTTGGGAGATGGCGGTTTGGATCCGGTCGACGCCTTTATCCATAAGCTTGACGGCAATCTTGGGGCCGACGCCAGAGATGGCGATCACTAGTTTAAACAATTGAAGCGCTTCGCGGCTGTCAAAACCGTAAAGATCTAAGGTGTCCTCGCGGACGTGGGTGTAGATAAACAGAGACGCTTGATTAAGCTTAAGCAATGAATTCCGGGTGGTTTGGGGCACAAAAACCTGGTAGCCAACTCCCCTAACAGATAATAAAATGCTGTCGAGGGTAAAAGTTTCTGGTTTGCCTGTGAGTTTGCCGATCATAACTTCATTTTACCCTACTTTTTAGTTTGTAGGAAAAGGCGTGGGTTAAAGCCACGGCTAAGGCGTCGGCGGTGTCGTCGGGTTTAGGAATGGCTGGCAACTTTAAAATAGCTTTGGTCATCTGCTGGACTTGGGCTTTGTCGGCTTGGCCATAACCGGTGACGGCTTGTTTTATTTGTAAAGGGGTGTAGGAAAAACTGGGGATAGCGGCGAGTTCGGCGGCGACTAAGATGACTCCCCTAGCCTGGGCCACTTTGATGGCGGAGGTTCGGTTTTTGGCAAAAAACAGGTCTTCGACGGCGACGGCGTCAGGATGGTGACTGGTCAAAAGCTTGGTAAATTGGTCAAAAAGCTGTTTGAGGCGGGTGGGTTCGGCGAGAGTTTTTTTGGTTTCGATCAAACCATACTCGCCTACTATCTGGTCGCCGGCCTTGTCGTTGACTATGCCCCAACCCAGCCGGGCCGTCCCCGGATCGACGCCTAAAATCTTCATGGCTCAATTATAGCGTGATATAATGGGTTAAATGAAGTTTAGGAAGATTTTGCTTCTAGACTACACCGGCAAAGAGCTGGAAAAGACATATTGGGAGAAGATCGCTAGATTGGCAGATAAGAAGGTTTTTCTTACTTCTAGTTCTAAAAACTTGGGGAAAGAATTGGTTGAAGCAGATGGAGTGTTGTTAAAGTTGGGGGCCAAATTTGGCCAGGACTTAATGGATCAGGCGTCTAAGCTTAGGTACATTGGGATGCTGGGAACTGGAGTTGGTGGGGTTGACCTTAAGTATGCAACAAAGAAAAAAATTACTGTTTGTAATATTGCCGGCTATGCCACCGAGGGGGTGGCAGAATTTACTTTTGGGGCAATCATAGATTTTCTGAGAGAAATTGAGAGGGCCAAACAACAAGCGCGCCAAGGAGACTATTCCGAAGCGACTTTTGCCGGAACAGAAATTAAGGGCAAAAAGTTTGGAGTCATCGGCTTAGGAAGTATTGGCGCCAGAACGGCCGAGCTGGCTTTGGGGTTTGGGGCAAAAGTTTTCTACTGGTCAAGAAACAGAAAGAAAAATTACGAAAGAAAAAGAATAAAATACAGGACAATTGCTAACCTGCTAAAAGAGTCGGATATTATCACTCTTAATTTGGCGCTTAATCCAAAAACTAACGGGTTTTTGGGCCGAACAAGATTGAGCCTAATTAAGAAAGGGGCCTTACTGGTAAATCCAAGCCCGATGGAATTGATAGGTCTTAAGGCTTTGGTTTCAAGGCTCAAAAAGAAGGCAATTAGCTTTATATTAGACCACTCTGATGAGATGACTAAGGAACAATTAAGACTGCTTAAGCCTTACAAAAACTGTTTGATTTATCCCCCAATCGCCTACACCACCGAGGAAGCGACAGCTTTAAAAAAGGATATTTTTGTAGATAACCTGGAAAACTTTCTTAAAGGAAAGCCGAGTAATAAAGTAAATTAAAGTTGCCCCTAAGGACAGACCTTCCAGCTTCGCTGTCCCGGCTTGGCCGTTGGCCACGCCTCCTGTTAAGGTCTGGCCTTATTGGCTATAATACTGCCATGGATAAGCGTTACCAGCCGGACCTGTTTGAGGATAAAATTTATCGAGACTGGGAGAAGTCGGGGACTTTTACCCCCAAGGCTAAAGGCGAGGCCTACTCGATCATCATGCCGCCGCCAAATGCCAACGATCCGCTTCATATCGGCCACGCCTGTTTTGTCACTTTAGAGGACATCTACGCCAGGTTTGAAAGGATGCGGGGCAAATCGGTTTTGTGGCTGCCGGGGACAGACCATGCCGGCATCGAAACCCAGTACGTCTTTGAAAAACGCTTGAAAAAAGAGGGTAAGAGCCGATTTGATTTTGACCGGGGAACTCTCTACCGGATGATTTGGGATTACGTTGAGGAAAACTCGGGAACGGCGATAAAACAGATGAAAAAATTGGGGGCAAGCGCCGATTGGAGCCGGACCAAGTTTACTTTAGATAAAGACGTGGTCGCGATGGTGGTGGACACTTTCAAAAAACTCTACGATGACGGCTTGGTGTACCGGGAAGTGCGCTTGGTTAACTACTGTACTTCTTGCGGCACGGCCTTCTCTAACCTGGAGGTGAAGCACGTCGAAAGAGTAAGTCCCCTTTACTACATGAAGTACGGGCCGTTTACCCTGGCGACCACCAGGCCGGAGACCAAGTTCGGTGATACGGCCATCGAGGTTCACCCCGACGACAAACGTTACCAAAAATGGATCGGCCAAGAAGTCGAGGTCAAAGGTTTGGCGGGTAAGTTCAAGATGCGGGTGATTGCCGACAGAAGAGTAGACCGGAAGTTTGGCACCGGGGTGGTCAAGGTGACGCCGGCTCACGACTTTAATGATTTTGACGTTTACCTCAAACACAAGAAAGAGGTGCCGGGGCCAAAGCAGGTCATCGGCTTTGACGGCCGGATGAACCAGCTTGCCGGAAAGTACCAAGGACTAAAGGTGATGGAGGCAAGAAAAGCGGTGGTGGCCGACTTGACCAAGCGGGGCTTAATGGAAAAGGTGGATGAAACCTACCGGAATACCATCGGCGTCTGTTACCGCTGTGGCACAACGATCGAGCCTTTACCCCTGCCCCAGTTTTATATCAAGGTAAAACCCCTAACCCAAAGGGCTTTGCGGGCATTAAAAGAGAAAAAAGTGAAGATCTTTGGCGCCGGCTACGACAAAATTTTGAACCACTGGCTCAAGAGCCTTGACGACTGGAACGTCAGCCGCCAAATCGTTTGGGGCATTCGCTTGCCTATATGGTATGAGGCTGATAAAAATCCGGAGGTTGAAGTTAAGTTTTTGAACAAAGACAAAAAACTCATAAGCGACCAGGTGGGCGAGTTGTTGAAAAATTATTCGTTGGCAGAGATAAAACGGGGCTTGCAAAGCCTGCGGGCGCCGCTCACGGCCAAGTTTACCGTCTCCCCTACCTCGCCGGGAGAAAATTTCCTCCAAGAAACCGATACCTTTGACACTTGGTTTTCCAGTTCCCAGTGGCCGTTGGTTACCCTGAAGACAAGCAGATTTAAAGATGACTTTAAACGCTTTTACCCCACTAGCCTCATGGAGACGGCTTACGACATTTTGATTTTCTGGGTGATGCGGATGCTTTTTATGGGACTTTACTTAACCGGCAAGGTACCTTTTGAAAAGGTTTATCTTCACGGCTTGATCCGCGACGAAAAGGGGCAGAAGATGAGTAAGTCTAAGGGAAACGTGGTCGATCCGGTCGAGGTAATCCAAAAATACGGCGCCGACGCCTTAAGGATGGCTTTGGTAATTCGGTCAACGGCAGGCCGAGACAAAAACGTCGGCGACGATGATATCAGAGGCATGCGCAACTTGACTAACAAGATCTGGAATGCGGCCCGGTTTGTGATCGTGTCCAATAATACCCACTCAGAACACTCCCGGAGTGGGGTTGCGCCTGCGGCACACTCCGGGAGTGATAGCGACCTGAAAGATGAAAAATTTAAGAAGGAGCTGTCCGGCGTGGTGAAGCAAATCACCGACCAGCTTGAAGCGATGAAGCCGGGGCTGGCGGCGGAAACGGTTTATTTCTACTTCTGGCACTGGTTTTGCGATGAATGTATTGAGCAGAACAAGCAGGGTAAAATTTCGCCACTAGCTTTGATCAAAGGTTTGCGGGTGTTTTTGAAGCTTTTACATCCTTTTGTGCCGTTTGTAACCGAGGCAGTCTGGAGGCAGTTGCCCAAGACCGAGGAAAAATTACTGATTGGCGCCCAATGGCCCGCCTGAACCCTTACGTCAAAGTTTTGGGGGCGAGAATTTATCGGCCGGTAAAACCGCTGCTTGATCCCCTATTTTCCCGAGTAAAACCGGTACATATATTGATTCTGTTGCTGGTGGTGGGACTCGGGGGAAGTTTTTGGCCTGTCGTGGACGGCAGATTAAACTTGGCGCCGTCGGCTCAAGAAAAAGCGGCGTGGTGGCCGGGGTCAAAAGAAACCGAAGAATGGGTGAGCCGCCCCGATAGACTGCGAGCAGAAATTTTAAAATGGGAAAAGGTTTTGCAAGACAGGCCCTACGACCAGGGAGTGCTACTCCAACTGGCAGTTCTAAATTGGCAGGTGTACGAAGAGCAAAAAGCGCTGGAGTACTTTGCCAGGGCAAAATACCTTGACCCAAATAACGCTGAAGTCCGAAGGCTGGGAGAATCTATTTTTCTTTTTTAGGTTCAGGCTTGGGCTTGTCGGCGGGTTTTTCTTCCTCTTTCTTCTCCCCTTCTTTTTCAGCCTCGCCTTCGGCGGGAGCGGTTTCTGCCTCGGCGGCGGCTTCGCCTTCTGCCGGAGCGGCCTCGACGGGTTTTTCTTCCTCTTTAGCCGGTTCTTCGATCTGGACGACAATCTCCTCTGGGTTTTCGGTAACCAGTTTGACTTTGGCGGCGTCAACTTTGATGTCTTTTAAGGTCAAGCCCTGGCCGATTTCTTCAAGGGTAGAAACGTCTAAAACAAATTTATCAGGCAAATCGGTAGGCAGGGCTTCGACTTCGATCTCGTCTAAGACTTGAACCAGCACCCCACCCTTGTTGACTCCGGGGGCTTCGCCGGTTAATTCAATAGGAATATCGACGGTGACTTTCTTGGTCAGGTCGACCTGGTGGAAGTCAACGTGCAACAGTTCGTCGGTGACGGGGTGAAGGTGGACGTTGTGGATCAAAGCCGGACGGGCCTTGGTTTCTTTGTCGACCTTGAGTTCAATAATGCCGGTCTCCCCTGCCTGATCAAAGGCGGCTTTGAAGTCCTTGGCGGGCACCTGGACAGCCAAAGATTTAACGTCCTTGCCGTAGATGTTGCCGGGCAACACCCCCTCGCGGCGGAGCTTTTTAACTTTTCTACCGGTAAGGTCTCTTTTTATGACGGAAAGCTTGATTTTATCAGTGGCCATGATTCACGCATGGTAGCACATTTCCTTTTACTTCTCAATAAAGTCGACGGTGAAGACACGGTCGTAGGAAAGATCGGACTCGAAGGTGGTTACTTGGGCAGAAGTGAGGGCCCGGGGAGAAGTGGAGGTGGCTAGTAAGAAAGATGGATGGTTGACGATGACCTTGACCGGATCGGCGATGATGCCCGGCTGCTTGGGAATGACGACCGCCAGTTTGCCCTCGCGCGACCCCTCTTGGGGAGCGGTAGCCAGCTTACCCGGCAAGCGGTAGGTCATCTCCACCGCCAAGGTGTGCTTGACCGGAACGGTAACGGGGAAGCCTAAAACGAGTTTGTCACCCACCTGGGAGGCATCGATGTCGGCCTCGGGGTCAAGCTTGGTCTCGCCTACTTTGACCGAGATGACTCGCGAACCGGCGGGAATGTAAGCTCTTAAATAGCTTCGGTAATTTCCTCCGGGCCAGGCGTCCGCCGGGCTTTGGTTTTGGTAGGTAATGGTAGCAGTAGATAGAATTTCCTTAGTCTTTAGAATGGTCAGCTGGTATTCCAGCTCTCGGTTTAAGAAGTAGTTGGCTTTATTGATGCCCAAGTTGGCCTCGACGGGATAAAAGTAGTCGACGATCGGGGCGGGGTTGGCGGCGATTAAGGGGGCATAGAGAGCGCCGGCCCAGTTTTGTTCTAAAAGAATTTTTTGGCTGCCCTCGTCGTGGAGATTGAGAAGAATTTGTTTTTGGGTCATGGCGGTTTCGAGGGCTTGGGTAAACTGGAGTAGTTCGCCGGCAGAGGCGTTTTGGGCTCGGTCGAAAAGTTCACGGGCAAGAGACCCCAAAAAGTCTTTCTTTTGAGTTGAGCCGGGGAAAAAGTCGATTTCAGTGCGGTATTCGGCACGCTCAAACAAGTTGGTGGCGGTGATTTCCTCGTTGAAGTCGGGCAGTTTAACCGGGCCGGTGACTTTAAGAAATTCTCTGGCGGCCGGGAGGTTGACGGCGATCACCCCATCGACGTTTCTGCCGGTGGATTTGTTGAGAAACCACTCGGCGCGGGGGCCGGAGACGGTAAAATCGGGGTCCCAGTTCGAGTCCCTAAAAAACCACGAGTTCTGGCCTAAAAACTCCTTGAGGGGTTCGGGGGGTTCGACAAAACCAGACAGCTGGCCGTCGGCGGCGTAGATGTCTTCGACAGTGAAGTCTAAAAGCTTCCCTTTTTCAAAGGTGAGTAAACCATAGGAACCGATGAATCCCCCTGTAGGACGGATCTCGGCGTTGTTTTGAAACAAAATTAGGTAGGTTTTTTTGGAGTTTTGAGCGATTAGATCGGGAACCAACGGCAGCATCACCCGAGCCTGGTTGACTTTTTGGCGAATGGCGGGAAAGTCGGTGGTCAACTGGTGGAGTTTTTGGCTTAAAGGAGTAGACAGGTTCAGACTCAACTGCCTGCCGCTTTGGAGTTCGGACTCAACAAAAGAGAGTTCGGAGTAGGCTTGGTCGAGGTTAACCTTGATACGATTTAGGGCTAAATCGAGGTTGCCGTCTTGGTGCTTGAGGACGATTGAGGCTAACAAGGTACCGTCTTGGGCGGCGGCGGCTAGGTGGAGAGTCCCCTGGCTTAGTTTGCCGCCGATGAACAGGAGTTGATCAAGGTTGGTAGCCAACTCCCCTGCCCCAACTGCGCTTAAGACCGCGTGGCGGCTTCGCAGTAACCGGCGGGAAGATTGAAAGTGTCTGTCGGCCGAGGTGGTGAGTTTTTCCAGTCGGTCCAGGTGGGTAAGGTCGGTCGATGAGGCAGCCTGGTTTAAGTAACTGACACCCAAAAGGGTATGGCCTATCATTAAAACCAGGGGTCCGAGGACAAGAACCAGGGCGAGAGCGAGGGTGAGGACGGCGGTTTTGGTCCGACGAGAAAGTTTGCTGAAGCCGGGAAATTGGGGAAGCTTGGGAAGTTTGGAAAGTTTGGGATGTTTGGGAAGTTTGAATTTAGGCAAGGCCGGAAACTTAGGTATAGTAATATTTTTTTTGGGAGCATCGGGGAAGGCTGGCTTAATCCCCAACTCTTCCAAAGAAAGCTGGTCTTCCCGGCGGGGTGTTTCTGGGGGGGGTGGTTGTTTAATTTCTTCAGGTAGTTTGGCCTGGCCGCTTTGGAGCCATTCTAAGGTGCGGGTAATCCCCTCTTCAAGGTCTACCTTGGATGTCCAACCTAGGTTTTGTTGAGAATTTAAGGTTTCCTTAGGAAGGCTCATTGGGCCGAGAGTGTCTTCGCCTTTGACGAAGTCAATTTTCAAACCCTTGTCGGCTAAAACCTCTTTGATTTTGTAGGCCACGTTTAGAAGAGTAATTTTCTCCGGATTTAGCAGGGTGTAGATCTCGCCGGTGGAGCTTTGGGTGAACATGGCCTTGGTGAGGCCGTAGACGATATCGGATACAAAAGTGGGGTAAAGAGGGGTGAGGCCGTTGCCGGGGATTTCCAGGGTATCTCCCTTTTTGGCGGCAAGAAAGAGTTTGGCCAGACCGGTGCCGGTGGCAAGATCCATGCGGGGGCCGTAGACGTGGGCGAGGCGGACGACGCGGGCGTCAAGCTGGTGGCGGTTGACGTATTCAAAAGTTAGAGCCTCGCTGAAACGCTTGGCTTCGTGGTGAGAATAGAGTTCTTGGGCGACGTGGTCGGAGCCAAAATAATGAGTCAAGTCGCTAGTGGCGAGGCGAGCGGAAAAAATATCGGTGGTGGAGGCGAGAAGAAACTTAGCTTGGTGTTTTTTGGCTATTTCTAAAAGCTCGCGGCTGCCCAGGGAGTTGACCAAAAGCGTGTCCAGGCTGACGTCGAGGCCATTGACATAGGCTTCGATGCCGGCCAAGTGAAAGACGTAGTCGACCTGGGGCAGATTGGTTTTTAAAGGTTTGTTTAGGTCGTGCTCAAAAAAAACAAAGTTCTTTTGGTCAAGCAAGTGGTTGAGGTTTTGTTTTTTGCCGCTTAAAAAATTGTCGATGCCATAGACCAAACAGTTTTGCAAAATTAAAGCGTCGCAGAGATGGGAGCCAATAAAGCCGGCGGCGCCGGCGACCAGGGCGGTGGGGAGGTGAGAAGACGACTTAACTTGTTGGACAGATTTTTTGGCAGGCATAGCTTGAACCAATTCATGTTACTTGATAAACGGCCTGGCGGCAACTCTGTACTGCGGTAAATCCGAAGCTTTGTCTTCGGTCACTTTACTCTGGAAATTCGGGGTTTAAACTTCGTCCAAGGCCTGGTTGACCAGTAAATCGGCTTCGAAGTTTTTGGCGCGGGGAATGGCGGTATAAGAAACAGCAAGGCCGAGTTTACCTTCAAGCTCCCTGACTTCAATGACTTTTTGGCGCAAGGAAGCGTCTTTAACTTTCCAGTTGCCGTTTAATTGGTTGACGACTAGGGTGGAATCCAAAAAAAATTTACAATTTTTGAATTTAGATTTTCGAATTGTTTCCCGGTGACTGGTCAACCACTCCAGGGCGACGATGACGGCTTGGTACTCGGCTTGGTTGTTGGTGGTTTTGCCGATATATTTGCCAAACCGGTGGAGGGTTTTTTGGTTTTGATCTTTGATGACGACGCCGGTGGCGGCTGGGCCGGGGTTGCCGCGGGCACCGCCGTCAACAAAGATATTAAGATTGTTCATCGGCCAAGCGAACTATCAGGTGGCGGTTTTTACCCTCGCCTTGGGACTCGGTGGTGACTTCGGGGGTAGCACTTAAAAACTGGTGGATGAGGCGGCGCTCGTAGGGGTTTAAGTTAAAAAGAGCAATGGGCTCGCCGGAGTAGATGACTTTCTCGGCGGTGGCCTGGGCCATTTGCTCTAAGTCTTGGGACCTTTTTTGGCGGTAGTCGCCGACGTTAACGACCACTTTGACCCACTGGCCTTGATCTTTATAAAGGAGCAGGCCCAAAATCAGCTGGAGGGCGGAAATAGTTTCGCCGTGGTAGCCGATGAGCACCCCCGCGTCCTCATCGGAGGCAACGATGTCGACTTGATAGCCATCGTCCGGGTTCTTTTTAACACTGATTTTTTCCGGCTTGATGTCCAGGTGGTCAAGAAGGTCGCCAAGGAGAGATTTAATTTTTTTGTCCATTTTTTAGTCTCATCTGCTGGATAAGCATAAAGATAGAAAAGGTTAGCCAGTATAGTACCAGGCCCGAAGGAAAACGCAAGCCGACAAACAGGGTCATGATGGGAAAGAGATAAAGCATCTGTTCCTGCATGGCGGCGGCGATGTCGTCGGATTTGGCTTCGGTCTTTTTGGCTTTGGCCTGGGTGCCCTTGGTGGCGGTGAGCATTAAACGAGAGGAAAAGAATTGGATGATGGCGGCGGCGATCAAAAAGGGGCCGGGGAGGCTAGAAAACTTTATCGGCCCGAGGTTAACTTGGGGGACAGGAATTAAGTCGGGGCGGGTGAGGTCAAGGTAGAAAAATTTAGAGTTGATGGTGGCGTCGGCGGCCAGTTTTAGGGGTTGATAAAGCAGTTGGTTTAAGCTGTCGACGACGTTGCCGCCATTTTGGAGGACTTGGTTAAAAGCTTGAAAAAGGGCGATAAGGATGACGATTTGGACGATTTGGGGTAAGCAGCCGGCGGCGGGGTTGACGCCTTCTTTTTGGTAGAACTTTAGTTGGGCCTGGGCGAAGGCTTGGCGGTCTTGGCCGTATTTTTCTTTGAGTTTGGCCAGTTCCGGCTGAAGCTCTTTTAACTTTTGGGCGGATTTAATCGACGGAGCGGTTAAGGGGTTTAAAGCGCCTCTAATGACGGCGGTCAGGCCGATGATCGCCAGGCCTAAATTTTGGCCTAAAACCTGGTAGAAGAAAATCAGGGCATTGACCAGCGGCTGGAAAAAAATAAGTTTCCACATAGTGTTATTTTAATGGGTCGGAGCCTCCGGCTGACCAGGGGTGACAGCGAACTATTCGCCTCAGCCCGAACCACGAACCTTTTAATATACCATACTTTTTGATGGCCTCATAAGAGTATTGGCTGCAGCTGGGAGTAAACCTACAGCCGCCTTCGACCAGATGAAACCAGCGGTTTTTTTGGTATGTCTTAATCAGCTTTAAAATGAGGCGCTTCATAAACTAAAAACAAATAATCTTTTCCGGGCTCATAAGCTCCTATTTGCTTTTCAATTGCTATCATGGTTTGTCGTTTCATGTTGTTGCGCTGGACGGCGCCGCGAGCTGCCTTTTTGGTGATGACTACGCCGAAACGGGGGCGGTCCAAGTGGTTTGCCGCGGCCTTGACGGTTAGCCCGGGCTCGCGTTTAACCACCGGCGCTGACAGCAGTTGTCTAACGCGGTAGCCGGGGAGGCGGTGAACTCGGGGAAGCATAACAAAATTTCTAATTTCTAATTAACCTAAGTGCTATCGGTTATACCGCCAACCTCTGGCGTTTTTTGGCGCGGCGGCGCGCCAGCACCTTTCTGCCGGCGGCTGTGCTTTGTTTTTTTCTAAAGCCGTAGCGGCGGCTGCGGCGGCGCTTGGAGGGTTGATAAGTGCGTTTAGGCATAATTTAGCCAAGTATATATTACTTTGCTTTTCCCAACAAGGTCCGACCTTGTTGTTAATTTTCGTGTATTGTTGGTGTTGACGGGGTGTGGATAAGTGGGTATGGTGGTAATACTCCTGCCTAATGTAACATGAATAATGAGTCGTTGTGGTCGGCGGTGAGAAGCGAGCTTGAGTTAAACTTGTCGCCGGGAAACTTTGCTACTTGGATTGCGCCTCTGGCGCTTTTATCGCTTAAAGAAAGCGGTGGTAAGTCAATATTGACGATCGCCTGCCCGTCGGTGTTTCATAAAAACCAGATTAGCGAGCGGTATTTGGGCCAGATAGCGGCAGTGGCGGAAAAGGCATTAAAGAAAAAGTGTGAGATTAAACTAGCGGTGAAGCAGCGGGCGGTAAAGCAAAAAAAGGGCCGGCGGGGGAGCGGTGAGGGCGAAGATTTGTTTTCGGTAGACATAGCCAAAATGGAAAGGGAGGCTTATCTTGAGGCGGCGGCCAGGGTGGGCTTGTCTGCCGCGCTGACTTTCAAAAACTTTGCCGTCTCCGGCTCCAACGAGGTGGCTCACGCGGCGGCGAGAACTGCGGCCAAAAGCCCGGGGCAAGTGTATCGGCTCGTCTTTGTTTATGGCGGGGTGGGGGTGGGCAAAACCCACCTGATGCAAGCGGTGGGGCACGAGATTCTAGCCAAAAACCCTGACGCGGCGGTGGTGTATTGCACCGGCGAGGAATTTACCAACGAGATCATTGAAGCGATCAGAAATAAAACCACGGCCAACTTTCGCCACAAGTACCGCCAGGCTAGGGTGCTACTTTTAGATGACGTCCAGTTTATCGGAGGAAAAGAAACGGTTCAGGAAGAGTTTTTCCACACTTTTAACGCGGTCCATAAAGAGGGGGGCCAGGTGGTTTTGACCAGCGATCGGCTGCCAAATGAAATCGCCGGGCTTGAGGATAGGCTTAGGTCGCGGTTTGAGGGGGGGCTGACGGTAGATATCCAACCGCCGGGGTTTGAGTTGAGGACGGCAATTTTACTGATTAAGGCCCAGCAGCTCAATATGGAACTGCCAATGAGGGTGGCCCAGGTGGTGGCGGCCAACGTAGAATCAACCCGAAAACTTGAGGGGGTGCTTCTAAGGCTTAGCGGAGAACAGGTGGCTAAAAAAGAGGCCCTGACCGAAGAGCTGGCGATGGCGCTACTTAATAAAATCAACGGCGAGACGGTAAGACTTAAAAGCCGGGTGACGGCGACGCAGGTGGTGCGCCTGGTGGCGGAATACTACCAGCTAAAGACTACCGACATTCGGGGAGAACGACGGCTTAAAACGGTGGCCTTGCCGCGGCAGGTCGTGATGTACCTTTTGCGTAAGGAGCTGCGGCTGTCTTTGAAAGAAGTGGGTCGGGTTTTGGGCGGAAGGGACCATTCGACGGTGCTTCACGGACAAGAAAAAGTCTCCCGGCTTCTTTCCGAGTCGGAAGATTTGCGCCTCGATGTTATCAACATTAGAAAGCAAATTTATCAAAACAGGGGAAAGGTTTAATGAGTTGTCCACTGTTTTTAGGTTATCAACAAGATATTCACAAAAACATCCACCGCCGGAGCGGGGGTTATCAACAGGAAAAAAAGGCAAAGATTTTAGGGGAAAAATCGATTATAATGAACATATCAAAGCCGCCTACTAAAACTACTACTAATACTAAATAATTGTAGGAGAAGAGAATGAAACTATCCATACTTCAGGAGAATTTGGCCCACGGGGTAACTGCAGTAAGCCGGGCGGTAGCCGCCAAAGCGCAATTGCCGGTTTTGGCTAACATTTTATTGGCCACAGAAGGAGGAAAACTTAAACTTTCGGCGACAAACCTAGAAACAGGAATTACCGTTTGGCTTAACGCCAAGGTGGAGAGAGCAGGCAAAGTGACGGTGCCGGGGAGGGTTTTTGGGGAGCTGGTGACCAGCTTGCCGCAGGAGGCGGTGGAACTAACAGTATCGGAAGAAAAGGTTCAGGTAAAAAGCGGCGCTTACCGCGCGACGGTTAATGGGATTAGTGCCGAGGAGTTTCCGGAGGTGCCGACCCTAGCCGGCAAGAAAGCGGCGGGAGAGTTGGGGCTTGATGGGGCGGCTTTATCGGAGGCGGTCAGCCTGGTGGCGTTTGCGGCGGGGACAGATGAGGCCAGGCCGATATTTACCGGAGTAAAAATGGAGTTTAGCAAAAAAGGCCTGCGGCTGGCGGCGACCGACGGCTATCGCTTGAGCGTTAAAAGCTTGCCCGGGTCAAAAATTAAAGGAGCGGGCAAAGAGATGGTGGTGCCGGCCAGAGCCCTAACCGAGCTAACCAAGATGCTTAAAGATGAGGAGGGGGAGGAAGTGCGGCTGGCGGCGACCGACAAGGAAAAGCAGCTGATTATGAGTCTTGATGGGGTGGAGGTGGTGACCAGATTACTCGAGGGTGATTTTCCGGACTTTGACAAGATCGTTCCAGGCAGCAGCAAAACCAAGCTGGAGCTGGAAACGGAAGAATTACACCAGGCGGTCAGAGCCGCGGCGATTTTTGCCCGAGACAGCGCCAACATTGTCAAGTTTAAGATAGAAAAAGACAAGCTGACGGTGACGGCCAACGCGCCCCAGGTGGGCGAAAACGAAATAGGCGTGGCGATTAAAAAAACGGGCGAGGACAGCGAGGTGGCGTTTAACAGCCGCTACTTACTGGAAATGTTGTCGGCGGTGACGGCGGAGAGGTTGGGGTTGGAGCTGTCAGGGCCGCTTTCACCAGGGATGTTTCGGGCGGCGGGGGACGACTCCTGGCTTCATATCATCATGCCGGTGAGGGTGCAGGGGTAGGGGCGGTTTTCTGCTTTTGGGCGATTAGTTCCTCGGGGCTAGAGGTAATCAAGGCGTGCTCTTCGGGCGAGGCGACGACTTCCAGCGCCACGTGGTTGGCGCCGGCAAAGATCAGGCCGTGGCCGACGCCCGAGGCTAGAAGCAGATGTTTTTCTCCTTCAGAAAGGTAAAAGACTTGAGCCAGTTTGTCGATGGCGGCGGAGGACTGCTTCATCAAAATCTGGATCGAAGAGTTGGTGACGATGGCCTTGCCGTAGTCGGAGTTTAAAAAGTCTTCGACGTCCTGGGTGATGGTGGTTAAACCTAAGTAATATTTTCTGGCGCGTTTGGCCATGGAGAACATGAACGAGGCAGAGTCGGGGTAGCGCATCATATACCAGGCCTCGTCGACGATAAGCAATCGGCGTTTTAAATCCTTTTTAATTCTGGTCCAGATGTAATCTAAGATCATGAACATGGCGATGGGCCGGAGAGCGTCTTCAAGTTCTTTGATGGAAAAGACGGTGAAGGTGTTACTAAGGTCGACGTTGGTGTGCTGGTCAAAGATGCCCCGGAAAGAACCCTTGACGTATTTTTCCAAGCGGGCGGCCAGGTTTAAGGCCACGTCCTCTTCCATGCCGACCAAGACCTTGTAAAGGTCTTCTAAAAGCGGCGGTTCTTTTTTCTGGGTGGCAGGATCCGGGGTGATGCCCTTTTGCTTGTAAGTCAAAATAATCGCCCGGTCCAGAAGCGCCTCTTCCTGGGGAGCCAGGTCGCCCATCATGGTTTTGAAAAGCGAGTGGAGCGACAAAACTTTTTGCCCCAGTTCGTTTTGGCCTTCTTCGTAGACTTGGGATAGGTCGAAGGGGTTGATTTTAGCTTTGGACTGGTAGGAGAAAACAATGTACTCGCCGCCGACAGCGTTGCACAGAGCTTGATACTCGTTTTCCGGGTCGATGACGAGGACTTCGGTGTCAAACATCAGGGAGCGTAAGGCCTCTAATTTTATTAAATAGCTTTTTCCCGAACCCGACTTGGCAAAAACAACCGAGTTGGCGTTCTCCAAAGAAAAGCGGTCGAGGATCACCAGAGAGCCGTTGTGTTCGTTTAAGCCGTAGAGGACGCCGCGGTTTTGGGTTAGCTCCGAGCTGGTGAAAGGAAAGGTAGTGGCCAAGCTGGTGGTGTCCATGTTGCGGTTGATCATGAGTCTGTCCTGGGCCAAGGGCAGGGTGGTTTTAAAGGCGTCTTCCATTTGGAGGGCCGCGACCTTGGAGATGATTAAGAGCGACCCCAAAGTGGACTGGACTTGTTGGGTGATTTTGTTTAGTTCGTCGACAGAGTTTGAGGGAATGGTGACGTAGAGGCCGAACTGGTAGAAACGCTCGGCGCCTTTGGCCAGCTGCTCCTGGAGGGTTTTGGCGTCTTCGAGTTTGACCTTGGTTGACACTTGGGCGATGCGGCCGCGCTCGACGTCGGATTGAACCTCGGCCTCCATTTCGCCGATTTTTCTTCTTAAATCGTCCATAATGCCTTTACCTTCGACCGGGTAGATGAACATGGAGATATTAAGCGAACGCTCGAAGTTGATTAGGGGCGCCAGCCAGTTGGCGTTGACGAAGCGGGGGTAGCCGGAGATAAACAGGGTTCTGAAATAAGTGTTGCCGATTTTGACGTGAGAAAAGTCGACTTCAAGCGCCGCCGGGGCGATGATGTCCGCCACAGAAGTGATGCCCCGGGCGAGTTGGTCGACTTTAGTCGGGGCGGGTCCCGGCGCCCCGGTGGTCACCGGGGCTGCCGTGGATCCTCGGTCCGGCTCCTGGCGGGACCGGGGAGAGTCTTCGGGGACCTTTTTAGGCTTAAGAAATGGCAGGTTTAACTTCATAGTTTTTTATTGCCCTCATCTTCGGAAACGGCGGCTTCGATGATGGGAGCGTCGTAGCCGGCTTTGTCGGCAAAGTCTGCCGACCCGGCGTCGGGGTTGTAGTAGCCAAAAAGGAGTTTGATTAGCTCCGGGGTGGTTAGTTGTTTGGCTTTTAGCCCCAAGCGGGTCAATTGGCCGACCAGGTGGTCTCTTTTGGGCACCAGAGCGGTGGCGGCTTTTTGGATGATGTAGTCTTTGTCAAAGGGGAGGCCTTTTGATTTTCTGACTACAGAAGAAAGGGTGGAGCTGACGCCCAGTTCCAAAGCCGAAAAAGGGATGACGATGTAGAATTTTTTATCCAAAACGTCGTTTTCCTTAACGGTTTGGGTGATAAAGTCGCGGTATTTTACCAGCTGGCCTTTGAGTAACGGGTTTTTGATTTTTTGCTCCTGGGTGTTTAAAAGGGCCAGATAGCTTTGGATGTTTTTTTTCTGGGAGTGGATTAAGATTTGTACCGGAAAAGTCAACGAGTTTAACATTCCGGCATAAGCGTAGATGGTGGCGTCTTGTTCGCCTTCGGACAGAAGCGAAAAGTTGACGGCGGTGGTTTGAAGAATTAGGCAACAAGAGCCGTCTTTTAAAATCACCAGGTCGTTTCTGATGTCCTCGATGTCGAGGTGGTCTTGGGTGCTGGCTTTGATGGGGGCAGGGGGCATGTTATTGGGCTTGAATTTTTAATGGCGGTATTACTTCGCCTTTGGCTTCGAGTTTGATTATAGCAAAGGCGTGGTCAGGGTGGTCGGCCTCGATCTGGTAGATGCCGTCGGGTAAGGGGGTGGCGATAAAAAATTGGCCGAGCTTATTTGATTTTAGAGCCCGGACGGGGTGACCCTGGTTGTCTTTTATTTCCAAAATGACGTTGGGGGCGATTTTGCCAAGTTTGTCTAAAGTGACACCGGCCAGCAGGTTGGGTTTTTCCGGGGTTTGGGGCAGGATGACGTCTTTGGCAAAAGTAGGAGTAGTGGTGGGTTGAGGTTGCGGCGCTGGTCCCGACCCGACTGTAGTCGTGGCCGTGGATCCTCGGTCCGGCTTCTGCCGAGACCGGGGAGGGTTTTTAGCCGGAAGTTTTTTAACAGGTTTAGCTGGTTTGGCGGGAGCCGCCGCCGTGGAAGCGGTAGGGGGTTTGGTGGTTGCTGGGGGCGGAGGAATTGGAGTGGGGGCCCCGACGTTGCGGTCGGGGTAAACAGGCATGGCGGCCGTTTTTGGCTCGGCGGGGGCCTGGTAAAGGCTGGCGTGGGGTAGTAGGCACATTTGCGGGTGCAAAAGCTTTCGGACTCGAACGCCTTTAAGGCCGGGTTTGACCGGAGTTTGGGGTTGGCCGGGGTGGCTCGGTTCTGCCGGCGACGATGGCGGCAGGCCCAGGGCGCCAAACAAACTGGCGATGTGTTGGAGGTACTTTTTTTCGGCTTGTTCGAAGCTGGTTTCCGGAGTTTGGGGCAGGGTTTTTAAGTATTCAGCTAGTTTTTCCGGGTGGCCGCGTAAAGTCCCAGTGTCTACTGGGACACGCGGTAAACCCTTACTTGGGGCAAAGAAGTCGAGTTTTTTGGGTTTTTGGCGCCATAAGTATTGGGTGGGGGCGTAGATGGAGCGGAAGAAGTTAATAATCCACTGGTCAAGCGGCCGGTCTTCGATAGGTAAAAAAGCCAGGGCAAAGCCAAAAAAGGCTAAGATCGGTCCCAAGGTCCAGCGGAGAAGCAGGTTCCAGCTGGAGTTGAAAACAAGGTAGGCAGTAACGACGCCGGAAGCCAGCTCCAAAAACTGCTTCAAGGTCATGTCACCTACCAACCGGAATTGGTAGGTGGTGATGTTTTGGGGGACGGGGTGTTGTTCCATTAGAGTCATTATAGAGTTGATTAAGGGAAGATGACAAGGAACGGGTTGAGTGATAGATTAATATATATGGATGCCGTAGGAGTAGAGTTGCCACCAGGAAGAGGCCCGGATATTAAAGAGAAAATAACTAGAACTGCCCCGCGGAGCAGAGTAGGAATATTGGCTCAAGCCTTGTTTGCTAAAGAATCAGAACACCTGACTTTAATCAAAAGACAAAAAGGTAAAGAAAAAGGCGGAGTTAATTTAGAACGTGTTGGGGCCAGCAAATTAGTGATAGGACCCATGGTGGCGGAGATGGATCGACTAAAAAACGTCGCCAGAGCCGAAAAACAGGATAAAAGTGACCAACTAGTCAGGAAGGGCGGAGCATACGAGATGGTAACCCGGAATTCTGGTGAGGGAGTCGTTTTATCTAATGAAGCCACGGTGGCGCTTGACGCCTGGACTCCAGAAGGGATGGCGACTTGGTTTAACCAGGCTCTTAGCAGTTACCAGATGCCTCCTAGACTGGTGGATGTGTGGGGATACCCTGGAGAGTGGAAGTTTGACTTCTCAGCTTTCTCTAAAGGGGGGGGTATGAAGGTTGAGATCAACGGACAGGAGTTAAAGCTTAGTTATAAAGAGGCAACCAATTTAAGACGGGTGTTTTACACCAGGCTGGGAGTGGCTTTGGCTCACTATATTTTTGCCGCCCGGGGAGAAGTAGAAGGGGCCATCGCCCAGAGTTATAAAAAAACTCTAGAACGTTTAACTGAAGGGGGAGAATTAAGTTGGTGGAACTTAAACCAGAATGCGGCCCTGACAGCCGGGATTCAATGGCCGGACCTACCCGGTGACTGGTTAACTTGCGACCCCGTTCAACTTAAGGATTGGAAAGAGTTGGCTTCGACCAGTCGTTCGTTCGGCAACAAGGCCGACAAGTTATTAAAACCTAAAGGCGAGCAGGCTAAAAAAGAAATTAGACCAGTGGCCTATACTAAAAAACAACAGCGCCAAGCTGGAAGAAAACTTTTGGAGCTGTTGGCAGTTTACCCAGAAGATTTTAAGAGCGTTTTAGAAGAAGTTAGGGTCGGTGACACTCCCGAATCAAAAGGCATGGATTGGTTAGTGGAGATGAAACCAGAAGTCTTGAGGGTTCTTTCGGAAGGGCGTTTAGCTCAATTAAAACAGGAGGTGGCCAAGTTGTCTGGGTCAGAAGCGGTGGAGAAACTGGATGAAGAGTTAACCAGGAGGGTCGAGCTGTTGCGTTCTTTAGCGAATGACCTTGAGTCGATTTCGACTGACCTGGAGGATAAAAAGCTTCAACTTCAGTTTGCTGAGGCTCAAAGGGAAAGAGGGGCGTTGGAAAGTGAGCTTAATAAAAAAAAGAGCGGGAAATACAAAGATGTAGAAGTTGACGTAGAGGATTTAGAGGCTCAAATTGCTGGCGTTGACCGAGAGATTTCTCGGTTAGGGCAAAGACTAGAGCAACCAAGAGAGGAAGAGGTGGAGAAGGATAAAAGCAGCAGGAAGGATATGAGTTTTTAAAAATTAATATGGCAGACGAAGCTAAAGAAATACAAATTTTAAGAGAAACTAATAAAGTGTTGGCCGATGAAGCTGAATTGTGGGGTAGTTACGAAAAATTGTTGGCCGATCCAACAGCCAATCCAGCCGGATTCAAGCGCTATCTGAACGGAGTTAACCAGTTGTTTCGGGCGTGGCAACTAGATAGTTATTCAGAAGGGGAAACCGGGATGACCGGGCCAGACTTATACTGGGTAAAACCAGAACAGGGGTTGACGCGGCAAGAATTTGAGCGTCAGTTGAAGGAAGACTTAGAGATGGAAGAGGAAAAAATAAAAGAGGTGACCGAAACTATGTTTGGGCCCAAGGAGGGCAAAGAGGCCTTAACAGAAACAGAAATCAAAGAATTTAACAGTGATCAACTAGGAAAATTTTTAAAAGAGTTAACTGGTTTAGACGTTGTCAGCCAAGGATCTAAAAAGGACCAATTGGGTTTAGACGAAGTTTGGAAAGATTATATTGGTAATAGGATAAAGGCGATAAGACAAATAGAACAGCCGAGTAAAGACAGGCAGGAGTTGGTGGGCAGGTGGCTTCAATTCTTTGAGGCAGCCAAGGTTGAAGCCGAAGGGGGTAGCTATAAGCATATGAAAAGACTACAAGAGTATTTAGGTATTGGCAGATCACCAGTCGACCAATCAAATTGGCAGCAGCGGGCAGAGTTAGTTAAAAAACAGGTTGACAAGGGTGTGACCCGAGAAGAAGAACTGGTTCGGGAAATAGACGGGTACTTAAGGAAGCCATTACAAGGAGGAAGGCACACAGAAAAATTGATAAGAGAATTTAAACAGAGTGTTGAGTTAAAAGGAGAGGCGGCGACCCCAGAAGAAAAGCAGTATCTTAGTTTTTTAAATACTCGTTTCGATCTACAGCAAAGATTTCCCCCCAAAACTTTTATAGAAAAAATAAAACAGGTTTTTCCCAACCGTTGGCTAAAAGGTGAGAACTTAACCGAAAGATTAGATAGAGCAGCAGAATTGTTTTATTGGGCTGATATTGATCCGGAAAGCTTGTTAACCGGAGAGGGGGCAAAAAGCCTTGATGGTCAGCATATTTTCCTTGCCCGAAATCGGCAGACGTGGCCGTTGATGCAGTTTTTACTGACGCAGGCACAAGAAAGAAAAGTTACCCTGGTGAGGAAGTTCGTCGACGAACTGGTGGCAAAGGGGAGAATCGCTTTTGAGGTTAAGGGTAGCGATATTATCATGGCCAATATTAGCCGAGAAGCGGGCGGGGTGGGTCCTGATAGTGAGGGTTTGGCGGTGCAGGATCTGTTAGATGAGATCAGCAAGGCTAAAGAGATGCAGCAAAGGCACAAGCTAGGGAATATAGATTACGACTGGTTAGAGCTTTTGGCAAGGCTGACGACAGCAAACGAAATTAATAAACA